>OGCL01000012.1_pt1 | contig 211335 bp, 204 predicted proteins | sample 1570041 | NCBI WGS metagenome assembly OGCL01 (sample SAMN06266162, study PRJEB24511) | hot springs metagenome | isolation source: Hot spring water | place: South Africa: Limpopo | collected 2015-06-22
CGCTCCGACTTCGGTTGGAGTGGGCTAGAACTGGGAATCCCCCACCTCTTAGCGAAGCCTAGGTGGGGGAGCTTCAAGGAAGCGATGTATTTGCTAAGTCGGTACGGTGGTTGGTCAGCACAGCAGTTATCTGCGAAAATTCGAGGTTATCTGCCGCCGCACAACTTCACCGTTGGGCTGCTTTGTCTCTCGGAAGTAGCAGTATAGCTAGCTTGTTTGTTTGGAATTTAGGTTCAGTTACCCTTGTGGACAATAACGGCTAGAATTTTAGATACTAGCGTTGGTTATCATTCCTCTATGTCACTCCAAGAAGTTAAAGAACAAGCCTTTAAATTGTCACTAAGCGATCGACTAGCTCTGGTAAATCTCATTATTGAGTCACTTCAGGAGGAGCTTAACAATCAAAAAAGCCAATCAGAGCCGGTTGAACAGCCATCCTATATTCCTAGGAGTTCTATACGGGGACGTTTACGTGCAGAACGGACGGCTTTAATTGATCAGATGCGCGGATTATTGAAAACAGATAAGCCTGCTCCTACAGATGATGAAATCCAAGCTATGTTGGGAGAGCGACTGGTAGAAAAATATTTACAATGAAAGTTTTAATTGATGCAAATATCATTCTTGATTGTTTACTGGAGAGGGACCCATTTTTTCATGAGGCGGAGGCATTATTTCAGGAGATAGCCTCCGGTCAAATTATTGGTTATGCTACGGCGACAACGCTAACAGATGTTTTTTATATTGCAAGGCGGCATACTCAAAGCATTGAACGTGCAAGACAAGTAATAGCAATCACATTATCAGCTATGGAAATTTGCCCTGTTGACCGATCTGTATTGGAATTAGCTCTGGCATCCACTACATCAGATTTTGAAGATGCAGTACAGATTGCGTGTGCATCAGTTCAGGGCTTACATGCGATCGTTACCCGCGATGCTGAGTTGTCTACTACTTTGGTTCCAGTGCTGTTCGTAAGCCAAGTGTTACAACAGTTAGAAAGATTGGAGTAGTTTTTATGTAGTGCCAGGAGCCCAACTTCACCGTTATCTCCAGAGGAATGGCGCGGAATTTTATTGATTTGTATCAATTTTTTATATTTTCATCAGAATAATCTAGAATTTCAGAATAGTCGGTTTCACCTAGAACCATTTCCACCTTTAATTTCGGCAGGAGAGATCGAATGTACGTGTATTGCACGGAAGCTGTTGAGGAAGCCGCAGAACGCCTCGGGCTAGCATACAACTTGGCGACCGTGATCAAGCGGCTAGAAAACGCAGATGCAAGCGTTCTCCCCCAATTGTTCGACATACGTTACCCCTATTGGAAGTGCAGCCTCCGTCACAATATCCGCTTGCTGGGAGATCTACGCTGGCTGGATGACGAACCGATCTTTGTCTTATTTGGATTGTGGCCACGAGGTGGGCATGAATACGCCACCTTTTTGGAGCAGCGGGAGACAAGAGATTATCGGAACTGGGTACGAAGGCTAGTATCTGATGAGGAATTAGAAAACTGGCTGGCAGAGCAACAGCAGCAAGAGGACGAAGATAAATCAGGAGTTCCTTTGGATCTGCCTTTGGCGCTTGAGGGCTGGGCGCAGTTTTTGCATCCCCATACCTGCAGGGAGCGGCTGGTTTTAGAGAGCAGCCAATGGGTCAAACAGATACCAGCGCTCTCTCACGACCAGCGGCGCCAAGTGTATCGAATGGTAACTACGTTAGTGGACGATGGGCAAGGGGTTCGCTATCAGCGGTTACCGGAGTTTTATCCGGGGGCGGCTGTGAAATACTGGGATCAAGAAGCAGTACACCTAGCGTTTAGCTGGGTACAGGTTCAAGAACGAGCAGAGCGTTTTCTGTTCCTAATTGGGGTTTACAATCATTATCCGAAGCAACAGGAACGGTTTCAACTAGGAACAAGTACAGGTTTATTTGGGTTAGGAGTCAACTCGCCAAATATTCTCCGGCAGCTTCTCCCTTTAGAAACGTGGAAGCGATATGCTATCCGTGCTTACCCCGACTACATGGTGGGGGATGAGGAAATTTGGCTGGAAATGCAAGCAGAAGTAGAAGGCAACTTGGCTCTCTCGATGGAGGAAGAAGCCATCCTACAAGAAAAAGCTATGCCTCTATTGATCAATGGGCGGGCAGGCAGTGGCAAATCGCTGATGTTGTATTATCGTTTTGCCGATTACTGCAGTTACTATCTGAGGATAGGTCGCGATCAGGCTCCAGAGTACAAACCACTGTTTTTAACCTATAGCCCGAGTTTAGTGCGGCAAGCCCAAGACAAAGTTAGTAAAATTTTACGGATTAGTCATCTGCATCGTGCAGAGCAGGAATTTTCTAAAATAGATGTTGACCAGTGCCAAGCCTTTTTCAGTACGTTTCATAATTATTTACTAAGTTGCCTGCCTGCAGAACGGCAGGAACACTATCAGCCAAATACGTATATAAATTTTCATCGGTTTCGGCAGCGGTACCGCTACATTCCCGGTGTGGATATCGAACTAGTTTGGCACACTATTCGTACCCTCATTAAGGGGTATGACATCAGTGGCTATCTAGAGCCTGAAGATTATTTGGAACTGCCGCAAGGCGATCGCAGCGTTGAGGAGAATGTTTTCAGGCGGGTCTATCAAGGAATTTGGCAAAATTACCATCGTCTGACAACTTATGAGGGTTACTGGGACGACCTTGACCTAGCTAGAGATGTGCTAAACAACGGTACAATCAACCCTATTTACCCCGTAATTTTCTGTGATGAGGTTCAAGACTTTACCCGAGTTGAGCTAAGTGTTATTTTGTGTTCTTCTCCTTGGGGTCAGTTTAGTCTTGGCCGAAACGTTGAATCTCTCCCCTATGCCTTTGCCGGAGATCCTCTTCAGACCGTTAACCCTACTGGATTCCGCTGGAGTATTCTCAAGCAATATCTTTACGAGCATATTCAATCGTATCTGTTGCCAAATCAGTCGTTTAATGTGCCAGATGTGCGAGAACTTCACAATAACTATCGTTGCAATCCTCACATCACCCGCCTGAGTAATGTCATCAATTTATGGCGGCGAATTTTGCTCAATGACACCCATATTCTGCCCCAAGAGCCATGGCGTCCGGATGAAATAGGAACGAGGTTTGCAGCACAAAAATTTATTTTGCATCGAGATATAAGTCGACTTGAATTGCAAAGAATGCTCAACAGCAGAATAAGCACAATCTGCATTATCCCCTGTTCTCTGGGTGAGGAATTGGACTACATCGAGCGAGATGCAGAACTCAAGGCTATCTTTAATGACTCCCTTAACAACAGACTTAAACCTGCAATGCTTCAAACAGCTACAGCCGTTAAAGGCATGGAATTCAAAGAAATAATTCTCTATAAATTCGGGGAGTATTACCAACAAAATTTTAACCGAGATCTCAGGCACTATGCACAAGGGAATATACCCCTAAGATTACTGTATTTCCTTAATCAACTATATGTGGCTATCACTCGGCCTATCGATACGCTAATCATCCTTGATACAGAGGCCGGTTGGGAGCAATTCTGGGAACCGTCTTTGAAGATCGACGCTAACTTTCTGCTAGATCAGCTAGGGCAGCATCGGCAACAGTGGTACACAAATCCGTCTTTGCTGGCTAGCCCCGTTAATGGAGTGATCAATTTGCGATTGCAAGACATTGAGGACATCATCAGGACGGCTGTTAAATTTCTCTCACGCGGTGTGGAGGCCAATGATCTTCAAGCCCTTCGGGATGCCCAAAGTTTTGCACACAGGGCAAACGCTCAGGCACTGGTACAAGAATGTGATGCTTGGATAGCCAAAATTGAGGGACGGTACCTAGAGGCAGGGGAATGTTTCTTAAACATGAAGGATCGGTTTCTGGACTATAGGTCTCCCAAACGCGAAGCTTGGCAATGTTTCTGGGCAGGGCAGGCTTGGTCTAAGTTACAACAGTACAGAAATGAATTTGCTGAGGTATCGGATATTCCTGACTATAGCCCCTTAGTCGATTTGATGGTGGTGATGCAAACACCTGCTCCTCCCCAACCAGAAATGCTTTTGAGTCCTGTCGTACGGGTACGGGACTGGCTAACTACAGACGTGAGTCCAAAGTCCTGGGATGCCACTTGGAATGCAGGTATAAAGGGATTTTTCGAGGCATTAGGTTTAGTGCTCAAGGAGTTGGACAAAATTTATTCTCAGGAAGTAGATCGCAAGAGGTTTGTGGAAGCCAGTTGTCGGGCTTGGATGAGCACTGTCACTTTCCCGAGGGAGAGATGGCAGAAATATGCTGATGTTATCGCAGCTAGCTTGCGGCACCAAAAAGAATGGACGCTGCTGTTGCGCGTGCTGATTCAGCGACAAGCATGGGAAGAGCTATTGAAAACTGCGCAGGCTCAGCCCCAAGCATGGTTACAAGAACATGATAACCAGCTAGTTACTGTTCTGGAACAGAATCCGGACATCCTAGGGCAGTGGAAAGACCTAGGGAAACGAGCACAGTTGTTGTTTAGCAAGGTGGTAGCCGTTTGGGAGCAGCAGAGCAAAACAGAACATTCCTTGTACTACCGAGCCAAAATTGAACTTGTAAAACCACCAGAGCAGGTAAAATGGCTGGCCAAAGATGGCCAACACCACAAAGTCATCAGCCTGTGGCGGGAGCAAGGATCCTCCTTTAAGGACAAGTGGCAGGAATATGCTGATGTTATTACAGCTAGTTTGCGGCACCAAAAAGAATGGCCTCTGTTGCTGCGCGTGCTGATTCACCAACGGGCATGGGAAGAGCTATTGAAAACTGTGCAGGCTCAGCCCCAAGCATGGCTACGAGGACATGACTATGAATTGTTATCAACTTTAGCCCGAGATACTACAACGAACTGGCCAGAACTAGCACAGCGTTTTCCTAAGCTAAGAGCTTTTTTCCGAGAGGTTCTTACCAGTGTAGAAGTTGAGTTAGGGGGGCTACACCATCGGGCGCTGGAATTAGGTCTGGCCTACGAATACTTGGGTTACTACAAGGAGGCTCTGGCCTTGTATAGATGCTTGACCGATGCTGAAAGCACGCAAGGTAGTGATCGAGAAGATTGGCAGGCGGTGGCTCGTCAACGCTGGCTGTTGGTTCACAAGAAGTACCAAGAAAGGCTTCAGGCGCAGGGGCAACCAGACCAAAGGCTAGCGGAGGAATTCCACAAGAAGCAGGAATGCTGGGGTAGTTGTATTTCTCAGGCAGAACTAAAATTGCCTGCTTGGCATCCTTGGACATCTACTTTTGTGGAGAAGCCCAGTCCGGTACAGGGATGGATTATACAAAAATCCCCCCTAAGTTATAACGTTGCTGTTCCCACCTGATCAATAACTCGAATAGGCCCTGTAATATCACCGTTAAGAAACTGCCGCAGGTAGGGGTCATCGGTGGTTTGTGCCTCGGCGCGGCTGCCCTGCCAGCAAATTCGCCCTTGATAGAGCAAAATAAGGCGATCGCCCGTGTGCTCAATGGTGCTGTTTTGGTGCGTCACAATGACATAGGCATGACCTGTGCGCTCCTTGAGATCCCGGATAAGCTGTTCAACCACCGTTGAGGCAATGGGGTCTAGGCCAGCGGTAGGCTCATCATAGAGCAGTAATCGTGGGTCATCCTCGGTGTCATCGGGATTGTTCACAATGGCGCGGGCGAGGCTCACCCGTTTGCGCATCCCGCCAGAAAGTTGTGCCGGATAGAGATCCTCCATGCCCGAAAGACCCACCATCGCCAGTTTTTCACTGACAATTTCGCGAATGCGCACCTCCGGTAACCGCGTGTGATGATACAGATAAAAGCCAACGTTTTCCGCCACTGTCAGGGAGTCAAACAGTGCCGACTGCTGGAACACCATACTCATCCGCACGTGGTGGTGGCCGTCTTGGAGCAACCCCTGCCGCCGCTGACCGGCAATATAAATATCCCCCTTGTCGGGTTCAAGGAGTCCGGCAATCAGGCGCAGCACTGTTGACTTGCCCGTTCCCGAAGGCCCCAGAATCGCTAAGGCATCATCGGGATAAATGCAGAGGTTAATGTCATCCAACACCCGCTGATTGCCAAAGGCTTTGGAGACCCCCCGCAGTTCCAATAATGGCTCGGGCATTGTTCCTGTCCCTACTATCCAAAGGATTCAAATTCAAGGTCTTCAATGGCCTGTAGCCCGCGGGCATCCCCCAGCTTAAAGAGCGCCGCTTTGGCATCCTCTTGTACACCCATATCGCTGTCTTGGAGCGCGGCAATCAGGTGATCGATAGCTTCAGTATAAAGCTGACCGAGGGGAATTTTGCGACAGGCGTGCCCCAACGCCCAGGCACAGTTACTGCGCACCGCGGCAATTGTATCTTGGGCAAGGGCAAGGGCAAGGGCAGGAATTACAGTGGCGGCAGCCTCTTCACTGGCTTCGGCAACCTGACCTAGGGAGCTAGCGGCCCACAACCGCACCGCGGAAATATCGGTCTGGAGGGCACGAATTAAGGGATCGAGGGTGCGGCGGTAAATCTCGGGAAAGGGAAAGCGCACCCCACAGTTCCCTAAGGCCCAGACAATGCCTTTGCGGACGTAGCCGTTCCAGTCGCGCTCCAACTGCTGAATGAGGGCATCAATGGCGGCAGTGCTGAGGTTGCGCCCTAGGGCATAGGCGGCACTGACCCGCACAAGCGGACAGGATTCCTGCAACAGTTGAATGAGGTAAGGGGTGGCGCGCTCATCTTGAATTTCACAAAAGGCACGCGCCGCTAACATTCGCTCGGTGACATCCGTAGAGGTCAGCAACCCTAGCATCAGGTCTGGATCGGGGCGATCGCCCTCTTCACTCGGGAGAGCGGCTAGCGCATCTTCAGTTTCAGGAGTGTCGAGGAGGGGGAAATCGTGGTCATCCATAGTATTCCTACTCTACAGGATGGCTTTAATCCAGACTAGCCCCTAGGATTCGGGGGCAAGGGCAGCGTTGATGAACCCCCGAAAGCCGTAGATATGACGCTGACCTGCGTAGGCCACCAGTTGCACTGTGCGTTCATCTCCCGGTTCAAAGCGGATGGCGGTGCCTGCCGGAATATCAAGGCGCATTCCCTTGGCCTGTTCGCGGTCAAATTCCAGTGCCGCATTCACTTCATAAAAGTGATAGTGGGAGCCGACCTGAATGGGGCGATCGCCCGTGTTGGCCACCGTCAATGTCACCGTAGGGCGACCCCCATTGAGTTCAAGGGTACCCTCAGCCGGAATGAGTTCACCGGGAATCACTGTCACCTCCAAGCCTTTGTGTATGTTGCACGAGTTGTAGGAGTTGTACGAGCCTGTATGCCCCGTATGCCTATCCTAGGGATAGAGGCGCACCATCTGCCAGCCTTCCCCCTCACGCCGATAGCACAGGCGATCGTGGAGACGGTTGGGTCGCCCCTGCCAAAACTCTATCAGGGTCGGCAGCACCCGGTAGCCGCCCCAATGCTCGGGTCGTGGCACCGCTTCTCCATAGCGCGCTTCAATTTCGGCGAGTGTTGCCTCTAGATCAGCGTAGGACTCGAGCACGTCACTTTGGTGCGAGGCCCACGCGCCCCAGCGGCTGCCCAAAGGGCGGGTCGCAAAGTAGTGATCCGACTCCGCTGCACTAATGCGCTCAACGGTACCCTCAATGCGCACCTGCCGCTCCAGTTCTGCCCACCAAAACACCAAGGCGGCCTTGGGGGTTTGGGCTAACTCTTGACCCTTGCGGCTACGGTAATTGGTAAAAAAAACAAAACCCCGTTCATCCAATTCCTTGAGCAATACCACGCGAGCCGCGGGCATCCCATCTAAGCCAATCGTCGCCAAGGTCATAGCATTAGGTTCTGCCAACTCGGCATTGACTGCCTCGGTAAACCACACTTGAAACTGGTGTAGGGGGTTGGCCGCCACGTCGCTTTCGAGGAGGCGTTGGCGGCGGTACTCACGGCGTAGATCAGCAATGCGGGTCATGACTTGTTTTCAGGTTCAACAGGTTCAGTCTCTCCATTGATCCTAGAGGATTCTGTGGGGGGCTGTCGCCACAGGGCGCGGAAAAAATAGCTGAGGATTAAAAAAATGAGGCCAAACCCCATAAACAATAGCACTCGCCAAACCGGGGCAAGCTGAATGAGGTCAATAACAAAGAGGCGAATGATCGTGATGATCAGTGTGATCAGAGCTACCACCCGTACCCCCGCCACATCCCGCCGTAACCCATAGACCAGCAAGCCGACACCAAACAAGCCCCAAACTAGAGTGGCAGCACCTGTCCCCAAACTAGCCAGTTCGTGTTGAATCCACGCCAAGGTGAGGGCATAGCCAAACACCCAATAGACGGGTCGCGTGGTGGGCGCTAAAAAGTACGTACTGCCCAACCCGGCAGCCATCACCGTGAGGTCAGTGACAAATTCGCGATTCAACAGGGGCGGTGTACCTGCGGACAGGCTTAAAAAGCGAGCCGCCATCACTAGGGTGAGAATGCCCCACCAGATATGGGCAATGGTTCGCACAGGCGTGGAGCGGTAGTGCTGGGCAAGGTAGTGCAAAATTAAGCCTTCAATGGCAAGGGGTGCCAAAATCAAAGGATTGCTGTGGTAGCGATAGACAATGCCCGCCAAGATCAGCAGTAACCCCGTCAGGCTATAGACCCAGCGCCACGAAGGGGGAATGCGCCGCCACAGTAGGCTGGTGGCTAGATAGAGCGCCCCAAAGAGAATAGAGAGGCCGCCAAAGGTGGTGGCAGACCAGTTCCACACCACCGCCGACAACCCCAGTCCCAAAAGGGGATTAAACAGCGCCAAGGCTTGGCCATGGGGGGCGGTAACCGTCTCGCGATCGCGCCACTGATACCACGGCGGCAGAACGGTAAAACCGAACCACGTCAACCCCAAAATGACCTGCAACAGCCATGGGGCCAGATCAGGGTCATCGAAGGCAGCGGCGGCAATGCCCAACACCAGCCAACCGAGCCAAAAGCCTGACCACAGGAGCGATCGCCACCCCTTGTAGGCGTAGATCCCCCAACTGCCTGCCACAATCACAAAGGTATAGGCTGCCAAGGCAAGGGGGCTGCCGGACTCGTCGTAGAGCAAAAAAGGCGTGGCCAAGCCGCCAAGGGTGCCAATGACCGAAAAGATGGCACGATTTTGGCGCAGGGCAAGGAAGAATGCGCCAATGGTGACCGCCACCATCAAAGGAAACGCTATGGCGATCGAGATGAGATCGAGCAATTGGTAAGCGGCAAAGCCCGTAATGTAGTAGGTGGCCAGCCCGCCCCCTTGCAAAAATTGACTAAAAATTGCCCGCTGCTGTAGCCGCCACCCCAAAGCAATCAGCCCTGTGGCCATCAATAGCCCCATGACCACCAGTACGCCACCGGTGAGCCAACCAAAATCAATCGCGTACTTAAAGAAGAAGGCAATGCCCAGCAGCAGAAGCCCAATCCCGAGGCGGTTGAGCCACAATTCCCAGTTCTGCAACCAGTCGGTTTTACGATGACTAGGAGGGCTAGCACTCACCGGACGGATGGGGGGTGCGGTTGCTGCCTCCGGAGTAGGGGCCGTGGGTTGGCCTGTTGCTGCCGGTGGTACAGCGGGGAGCACCTCCTCCCGCAAGACCGCTTCTTGCAAAATTCGCAGCGATCGCTGGAGTGCCTCAACCGTTGCTTCGAGCACTGCGACACGATGCCGCAGATCATCAATCTCAGACATAAATTGGCACCTAGAACGCTATGTTCTTTCGTAAGAGTTAAGAGCCGCAGGGCACACAACAGGGGATATGCTATATTAGCTCTAGCCTAGCTGCGGCGTTGGTGGCTGCCAATATTGTTTTGTGATCTACAATTACAAAACATATGGGAATCATCACCGTCGGTGGCAGTAAACTGACCCTAGAGTCAGAAACTTCTAAGCCTGCGGTTAGCATTCCCCCCTAGTTTCTACTAGGTCATAAACTGAGGTAAAACGGCGTTGCGGTTAGGCTTTTTCTGGCGCTAATCATCGGCAAAAATGTAATCGTACAGTTCTTCAGGCTGCGGCTCAGGGCTATTTTCGGCAAACTCCACCGCATCATCCACCACTGCCTGCACCTTCTTCTCAATGGCTTGTAAGTCCTCGGAAGTGGCCAGTTCCTGCTCCACTAGGTAAGCGCCGAGCTTTTTAATGGGATCCCGTTTCAACCAAAATTCTTTTTCCTCTTTGGAGCGCAGCTCATCCGGGTCAGCCAAGGAGTGACCCCGGAAGCGATAGGTTAGGGCCTCAATTAGGGTGGGGCCTTCGCCAGCCCGCGCCCGGGCGATCGCCGCTTCTGCGACGGTGCGTACCGCCAGCACATCCATGCCATCCACCTCTTCGCCCACCATGCCAAAGACCTTGGCCTTTTGGTAAATTTCTGTTTCCGAACTGGCGCGATCGTGAGCCATCCCGATCGCCCACTTATTGTTTTCAACCACAAACAGAATCGGCAGTTTCCAGAGGGCGGCCATATTCAAACATTCAAAAAACTGGCCATTATTGCTAGCCCCATCGCCAAAGAAGCAGGCCGTCACTTGGTCGGCACCGGCATCCCCCATCACTTGACGGCGGTACATAGACTGAAACGCAGCCCCCGTAGCCACCGGAATGCCCTCCGCCACAAAGGCAAACCCCCCTAACAGGCGATGCTCTGCCGAAAACAGGTGCATCGAGCCGCCCCGCCCCTTACTGCAACCGGTTGCCTTGCCAAACAACTCCGCCATGACCTGCCGCGCGGGCACCCCAGCACTGAGGGCGTGGACATGGTCGCGGTAGGTACTACAGACATAATCATCGGGACGCATGGCCTTAATCACGCCCGTGGACACCGCCTCCTGGCCGTTGTAGAGATGGACAAAGCCAAACATCCGCCCTCGATAGTACATCTCCGCACACTTGTCTTCAAAGGTGCGCCCCAGCACCATATCTTCGTAAAGGGTTAGCCCCTGTTCACGGGTAATGGTGGTTTGGGGAACCGATAACGAGGGGAGACTACGCTCTTGAACCATAGAAGACAACCAGCAGATCAAGGGTGAACGATCAAACGATCAGGATAAAACAATGCCCCTATTATTGGCATCACATTATCGTATCAAACTATGGGGCAGGAACACCTTGACGGTCACAGGTTGGCCATAGGAGGAGGCCGGACTGGGAGCGTACCCCTACGGATCAAAATTTGCAAGTGTTTGCAGGTGCGCTTACCACGTCGGGTCACTAAAAATGTAGGCCGTGACGCAGGGGCGATCGCCCCCAACGGTAGAAATACAGGTGCGAATTTCCTCGCCATCCTCGAGTTCCACGGTGCACGCACCACAACTGCCCATGCGGCAGCCGGTGGGAATCTCCACACCCGCGCGATCGGCCACCGTCAGCCAACTTTCTCCTGCGGTGGCCTGCACCGATACGTTCTCTGGTAAAAACATTACGGTGATCCGTTCGCTCTCCATCTATTGTGTCCTCTTTTGCTGAGCTTAAGCCTGCCATTGACACAGGGAGTGCCGTTCCCGAGGGGTGAGGGGGCGCACTTGACGGGGACGTAACGTCCCGAGGTGCACGCAACCAATCGCCACCCGTTTGAGGCTGATCACTGGATGATCAAAGTAATCAGCAACGCGGCGAATTTGGCGATTCCGGCCTTCGTGCAGCACAATCTCTAGCAAGGTGCGATCCGCCGTTGGTGTGATCACCCGAACCGTGGCGGGCAACGTGAGGCGACCCTCTAGGGGGACCCCCTGCCGCCACTGCTGTAGCGTGGTTTCAGAGGGCTGGCCCTTGACCCACACCCGATAGGTTTTGGGGATGTGGTGGCGGGGATGGGTCAGCCGATAGGTGAGTTCACCGTCATTGGTGATAATGAGTGCGCCACTGGAGTCAACATCTAGGCGACCGACGGGATGCAGTCCGGGTACCCCCCGGTAACGCGGCGGCAAACTCTCCAGAACCGTGCGCCGCCCCTGCGGATCCTCACAGGTGCAGATGACCCCTTTGGGTTTGTGGAGGAGCAGATACACCCGTTCGACGGCTTGAGCCGGACGGAGGGAGCGCCCCTGATATTCAATGCGATCGCGATCGGGATCCACCTTGTCCCCCAACTGAGCGGGGCGACCGTTGACCCAAATGTCCCCTTGGCGAATGAGGGTTTCGGCATGGCGGCGCGAGGCGACCCCCCAATGGGCAAGGACTTTGTGTAAGCGTTCGGTTGCCATTAGCCAGCCTGTAATGCCTCAATATCTGCGGCCACAATGTGGGGAAGCAACTGGCTGATTTTGGCCGCATCCCAGTGCCACCAGGCAATCTGCTCTAGAGCCGCAATCACATCATCGCTGAAGCGTTGGCGAATGACCCGGGCCGGATTGCCTCCCACGATGGTATAGGCCGGAACTGATTTGGTAACCACGGACTTGGCGGCCACCACCGCCCCATTCCCCACCTGCACCCCAGGTAGAATGACGGCTTCGTACCCTAGCCACACATCATGGCCAATGACGGTATCCCCTTTGTAGGTTTGGCTGTCGGGGGGTGGCTCAGTCTGCTCCCAACCATGGCCAAAAATATAAAAGGGATAGGTGGAAAACCCCGCCATATCATGATTGGCACCATTCATTATAAATTTTACATTGCGGGCGATCGCACAGAATTTACCAATGATCAGCTTGTCACCGATAAAGGGGAAGTGGTACAAAACATTGCGTTCAAAGTCTTCTGAGTCTTCGGGATCATCGTAGTAGGTGTAATCACCAATTAGGATGTGGGGATTCGTAACCGTATTTTTAATAAAACAAATTTGTGGAAACTGCGGTAACGGATGTTTTTGATTGGGGTCAGGCCCCTTCCCAAGAAGCGGCATAGGAATTCAGCAAAAATCTCACTAGCCACCATCCTAGCGACAATGCTGCCACGCCTGCCCTAGTTGCCAAGGCTCACCATCGCTTGATAGAAAGGGAATACGCACCAAACGTTAACTGTGAGGAGCACCCATAAAATGAAATCTATCTATAAACTCTTAGCTGTAGCATTAGTTCTTGCTAGCTTGTCTGTGGGCTTGGTAGCCTGTGGTGGCGGCACGACTACTCCTGAACCTCCCACGGAGTCGCCTTCACCGGAAGGGGGCACTAACTAACCCACCTGACGTTCAGGCTCAGCCGCTGCATTGATAGCGACTCTTCACAAGAGGGCTGGGGCAGCGGCTTAAAGGTTTCCCAACGGGTCACCCCTCTCCTTGCGCTAGGGTAGAGTTAAACCGCTGAGGGTGTTGTTATGAGCGCCACAACTGATCTGGACGGGTGTGCCTTCTTAGCCGCTCAAGCAAAAGTAAAATCCTACTTAGCATCGTGGTTTCAGTTAGGCAAGCGGATCTGCATCTGGGGTGGCCAACATCACCTCCTGCCTCAACCGGTGCTTCAGGGCGATCGCTACAGCCAGGCCTTTGAAGCCTGCTGGGCTTTCATCATTTCAGGCCGTGCCGGAGACTGTTTTTTAGAAGAGACCAATGAAACCATTGAGCAACTGCTGACCCAGTGCTGGGAAATTACCCCCTGCGCCCGCTGCCAAATGCCGATTGCGCTGCCCTGCCACGGCTTACCGCCTGTGCACTGTCCCTGCGCCAGCCTTAGCAACTGGCCTAATTTTGATCTACCGTTACCCCGCACCCCCATCAACCCACGGGCGCACTTACTCTCGTTGCGGCAGCGTTTAAGTCCCTAGTTCCCATGGTGTGGGATGCCCCGCTACCGCCCGTGGTTCACCCCCAATGGCAGATCGATCCACCGCCGCTGCGACCCCAATCGCTGCATCTATGGTGGATTCCTTTAGCCCCTGAGCACCCCCGGCAGCAGGTTTTACGCTACTATCTGCGTCGGTACTGCCCTCACTTGCCCGAGGCTCCCCTGCCAGTCACCAAAACCGGAAAGCCCTTCTTGGCGGATCTGCATTTTAACTGGAGCCATTCCCACGATGTTGCGCTTCTTGCGGTTAGCGGTGCGGCAGCGGTCGGTGTTGATTTGGAAGTGGTGCGTCCCCATGCCTACCGTGAGGCGATCGCCCGCCGTTTTTTTGGCCCTCAGTTGCAGGCGGCACTGACCCCGGATCGCGATCGCGCGTTTTTGTATGCTTGGACGTATTATGAGGCGTGGATTAAGGCGCATGGCGGCTCCCTGTGGCAGCCCCCGCCCCCTTGGCAACCCCACGCTGCCTATCGCTTTAGGGTGGGCGATCGCGCCGTAGCTACGGTTGTGTCCCTCAGCCCGTTGCCGCCGATCCTGCAATTTCTGCGGCAGTCACCCCTGAGTTACGCATCATGAACAACACGCTAAAATCCTCATAGAGTGACCTCAGTTACCGTAAGACACCCTAAAGGAACAGTCAGAGACGTGTGGCCGTCCAACCACCAGTAGCTGTGGTAAACCCAACCCGTGACCTTTTAGATTGTTGAGGAGTTGACCCATGAAACGCTGGCAGAAACTGGGCTTAGGGCTTTTAATGATGGCCTGTTTTGGGGCGGTGACTCCCCAAGCAGCCCGTGCAGGCATGTTTACCCAAACGGAGGTGGATCAGTCTAAGTACGTGGTCATGGCAGTTCCGGTTGCGCGGGGCGGCTATCGGCTATTAGTGGTGGAGCAAATCAAAGATACCCGTCCCTGCTGGAGTGAGTCCGGCAATGGTCCTGTTGTGGTTGATCCCCTGTTGGTTACCTTTGACTTTACCGGCATTTGTGGCCGCGCCACTGACAGTAATGGTTACTCGATTCGCGTGGCTCAACAGGATTTGGGGTTGCAGTATGGCCTCCGCATTGAGCAGGGAGACGGTGAACTGTTGCTGGTGGGCAGCAGCCACCGCGGTGGACCCGGCATGGTGATTGGCCGTACCTATGGCATGGTCGAGGGGCAGTTCCTCAAATTTATCCTTAATCCGAGCTGGCGGCTCACTCGCCGCACCTACGAAGGGCGGGTTCTGGGTCATGTGTACTTCACCAACGATTCGTGGGACGCGGCAACAGGAGCAACGCCAACTCCTACCCCTGTGAGTAGCGAAGGGGCTCCCGCCAGCAATGAGGCCAATCGTACGTCGGAGGCAAACACCACCTCGGTCGCACCGATCGCCATTCCTGTCCCGGGTCCCCAAAGCTAAGCCCCTTGGCGAAAGTGCGCCAGAAACTCTTGATTGCCCGCAGGCCCTAAGATTGGGGATGGCGTTACCCCTAAGGAAATCCATCCCTGTGCTTCGGCAGTGCTGATAACCTGTGCCACCGCCGCCTGCCGTGCCTGTTCATCGCGGACAACGCCCTTTTTACCGAGGCGATCGCGCCCCACTTCAAACTGGGGTTTCACGAGGGCAATCAGTTCTCGCGGCGGCACCAATAGCTGCCACAGGGCGGGCAGAACCTTGGTGAGGGAAATAAAAGACACATCTACCACCCCCAAATCCGGTCGGGGTGCCTCCGGCGCGTACAGTTCCGCTGGGGTCAGGTAGCGTAAATTCGTGCGCTCCTTCAGAATCAGGCGGGGATCTTGGCGCAGTTGCCATGCCACTTGACCGTAGCCCACATCAATGCCGTACACTTGCTTGGCACCCGCCTGGAGCAAGCAGTCGGTAAACCCACCCGTGGAAATACCGCCATCCAGGCAGATGCGATCGCGCACGAGAACGGCAAACTCCCGCAGGGCATGGGCTAGTTTTTCACCCCCCCGGGAGACAAAGGGCGATCGCGCCTTCAGTTGAATCGTGGCATCCACGGCCACAAGGGTGCCCGGCTTGTCGATGGGGACGTGGTTCACCTGCACCTCGCCCGCTCGAATCCAGCGCTGGGCCTGCTGACGGCTCTCGCACAGGTGCCGCGCCACTAAGAGCATATCTAGGCGTTCTTTGGGAAGACTCATGGGCTTTTTTGTAGTGCCGCAAAGGCGAAGTATTGATTCACGTCCAACGCTAGGCCACGAATAGTCGGCTGCACAAAGAGGGTCGTCTGACTCTGCCAAAGGGGAATAAAGGCCACCGCCTCGGCATTGAGCACTTGGAGTTGGCGCAGTAGCTCATCCCGCCGTTGTGGATTCCCTTGGCGACGACTGGCGGCAATCAGGGTATTGGCCGCGGGACTGTAAAAGAAGGACCCCCACGCAGCACTGGCACCGCTGTCGCACCCCGCGGTTGGCGAACCGCGATCGCAGCTTAGGAAGGGTTCTAGGTAGTTATCGGGATCATAGAAATCACCATACCAGTCCAGCAGGACGAGGGGGTAGGCACCCGTCTCTAGATTGCGGTAGATGGTGGCGGAGTCGGCACTGTCAAGCTGCACCCGCACGCGATCGCCGAGGTCACGCTCTAAGGAGGCCTTGAGGACGGTAGCGGCCAAAACATTGCTGGGAATGTTGGCGCGATACCACAAATTCACCACTAGGGGGCTTGCCGCCGTAAAGGGAGTTGCCGCCAGCCACCGGACAATGGTTGAGGGCTGACCCTCCCCATAGAAGTTGCGAAACACAGGCTCACTGACGGGAAATAGGCTGGGCACAAGGGAATACAGCGGATCCACCGCCCCCAAAAAGACCCGCTCTTGCAGTCGCTGGCGGTTGATGCTAGCCGCCAATAACTGACGTGCCGCCAACTGATCCCACGGGGGCTGCCGCAGGTTGAGGCTCAGCACCGTAATGGCATTCCCGGCGCCCGCGATCGCCTGCCAGTGGTGGCGGTTCGCCTGTTCCTTGAGGGCACGGATCTGGTTGGGATCTAGGGCACCAGCGGCCACATCTACACTACCGGTGCGAAAGGCATTGTAAAGATTGGCACTACTAGAGAAAACCTGTAGGCGAATGCCCTGATTGCGGGGGGCACCACCCCAATAGGCCTTAAACGGCTCAAGGCGTACCCCATCGGTACCGTAGGCGGCCAAGCGGTAGGGGCCTGTCCCCACAAACTGGGTGGGCAGAAAGCGATTGCCTGCAGCGGCATAGGCCGTTGGCGAAATGGCACACAGACCGCTAAAGGCCAAGAGGTGAGGCAAGGCCACAAAGGGTTCCTTGAGGTGAATTTCCAGCAGATCGTCCCCTACCGCCTTAATGGCGGCCACACGACCGGCCAGCAGCGAAGAGGGTTGGCCGCCACTCTCGATAAACCGTTGTAGGGAAAAGGCCATGGCAGCCGCATTAAATTCAGTCCCATCGTGGAAGCGTACCCCCCGCCGCAGCGGAATCCGGTACGTCAGGCCATCATCACTCACCTCTGGTAAGGCCGTGGCCAGTTGCGGTATTAGTTCATGGCTGTTGGGTGCATAGGTGTAGAGGCGATCGCCCATGTTGTAGAGCAGTAACCCCGCGAGGGTTTCGTAGGCATCGGCGGGGTCGAGGGTACGCAGCCGCGCCGTTGTACCAATCACAATCGCGTTCGGTGTGGCACCTGTAGTGAGGCGATCGCCGCCACAAGCCCCTAAAACTACAGCCAGCAACAGCGCCAGACCCGCCCAAAGCAGTCGCCGCCAACGACACTGAACCATCAGCACCCAACACGCAGGAAAAAGGGCGAACGATGGGATTCGAACCCACGAATGGTGGAACCACAATCCACTGCCTTAACCACTTGGCTACGCTCGCCGTGCTTCTTAAGCTAGTTTTTTAGTATAACATTTTGGTTTTACATTTCTCCATGGTTTTGCCCTTCGGATCCTATCGCCCGTGGCTGGTCGCAGGGGGCGTTGTTACCCTCACTGCCGTAGCCGCCGCACTCACCAACCCCACCCCAGCCGATTATCAGGCGCAGGCAGCAACAGAAATTAACGGCTTTTTGCTGACTCAGGTATGCCCGCAACTCCTAGAGCAATCCACAATGGCTCCCCTTGCGATGGAGGCCTGCCAAGACCTAGAAATGGGTGAGGCGGAGGATATTGAACGCTACATTGCCTACCATACCCGCACCTATAACCTCGGCGTAGCCACCCTCTTTGTCACCGAGTTCCCGATTCAACCGCTGTGGAGCCTCGGTATATTCGGCCAAATTGTGCCCCTGCCCCTCAGCTAACTGCGAAAGAGGCGTGAGTACTGAGTTTCGTGCTGCATACTGGCCAAGGCCAACCCCAAGGTACAACTCTCGAGGTCAGCATCCGCCCGATCAAGACTCTGCTGCACCGCCGCACTGACGTGGGGCCGTAACTGACGCAGGAGAACTTGGCCAGCGGTCTGTCCCAAGGGCACCAGCTTCACCGCCGCGCTAATTAGGGTGCTCAGCCAACTCTGGAGATAGCCCAAAACGGCAATGTCTAGGGGAATAGGGGCGATGGCCGCCGCCACACTAAAGGCCACACTGGTATTCCACGGGTAGGGATGGGCCGCTTGTAGTTCCAAGGGGACGCGATCGCCCTCGAGGGTTTGCACCAGCGCCATCAAGGCAGTTCCCATCTGCCAGTTTTGCGCCCGTAACTCCTCCGTTTCCCGCACCGCTGACAACCAGCTATTCCAGTAGCGTAACCGGTCCAGATCACCCTTCTCAACAGCACGATAGGCTCTGACTATGACCGCCGCCTCCAACTGGGCGCTACCATGGCGTAATTCAAAGGTCAGCCAGTCCTCGAGCGCCGCTGCCGTGGTCAGGTGTTGCTGCGCCACAAGGGTTTCGATCCCCTCCGAATAGTTAAAGCCGCCAATGGGCAGCGCCGGACTCACCCACTGCAACAGGGTTAACAGGGTCGTATCAGTGAGCATGGGAAGGGTACGCCCCCGCTTCAGGACAGAAGGCCGTGACCTCAAACGTGACCGCTAGACCCCGCTGTTCTAGTAAAGTTTGCAGCACCGGATCCGCCGTCAAGCGCAGATAACTGGCATGGATCTCGAGGGGGACATGGCGATTCCCCAAGTGATAGGCCGCCTGCAACAGGGACAGCCGATCGGCGGCCTCCACCCGTAGGGTAGGTTCCGGCTTGGCCTGAATTTGCACCGTCACCGTGCCATCTGCCGTAGCAAGGAACTCTCCCGGTTGGAGGATGGTTCCCCGCGATAGCTTTAGGTACAGGGCTTCCCCCTCCTCACTATGGCAGTGCAGCCGACTACGGCAGCGTTCTGCGGCGGTCAGGGCAAGGTGGAGGCAGCGGGCCGTTGCTGGTGGTTCAGGACAGCGTTGGGTGAGCGTGATCATTACGCCAAGGTTAGCTCAACAATCTTATCAAAGCGGAACCCTTTCACCAGTTGCTGTAGTCCCTCGATCAATACGGCCTCGTCCGGCGGAATCTCGGCAATCAGTTCCTGAATGCGCTTACTGTTGAGTTTTTTGGCGGCCTCTTGCAGTTCGGCAATCCACGGGCGGGGCATGACCATGAGGGCTGCAGGTTCAAGGGTGACCCTTCGGGGGGCTGTCGGTGCCGCAGGAGTTGCCGTAGTGTCATAGCGATAGTCCAGATTCAGGTGATGGGCAAGGCGCTCAAGAATGGTTTGGGCGCGGAAGGGCTTGGCAATGTAGTCATCGCAGCCAATGCGCAGCAGTTCTTGCTTGTCTTGCTCAAAGCTACTGGCGGTCACCGCCAAAATCTTAGGAGCGCGATCGCCCCCCTGCGCTTTAATTAGGCGGGTGGCCTCTTTGCCGTCGAGCACCGGCATCCGAATATCCATGAGAATGGCATGGGGCTGCCACGCCTGCCACTGCTCAATTGCCACCTGACCATTTTCCGCTTCGCGGCACTGAAAGCCCAAGGGCTGCAATAACTGCACCAGCAACTGCCGATTTTCGGCCACATCGTCCACCACTAGAATGCGCACCTCTGCCGTCGGGTCTGCCAAACCCAAAATGGTGCGGGGCGTGTCCTCCTCTAAATCGGCCCTATCCCCTAAGCCGACGCTAATCTCAAAGGTAAAGTGGCTGCCTTGCCCCTTTTCGCTGCGCACATGAATATCTCCCCCCATCAGTTGCACAAATTGGCGGCTAATGGCCAACCCTAGGCCCGTGCCCTCACTCACCTTCTTACTGCTGTCGGTTTGGACAAAGGGCTGAAACAGTTGCCCCAACTCAGCAGCGCTCATGCCAATGCCGGTATCACTCACCTCAAAGGCTAAGCGAGCAGGCGTGCCCGGGGTATAGTTCACTTTGAGCGCTACCCCGCCCTCTTTGGTAAACTTAATGGCATTGCTGAGCAGGTTTACCAACACCTGCCGCAGTTTCAGTTCATCGGTCTTGACCGCTAAGGGCAGATCCGCTGGCACGTCAAAGAGCAAGCGCAGCCCCTTGGCATCGGCCCGCACCTTCAACATACTGTGGAGTGTCTCCAGCATCCGTCGCAGATCAAAAGTGATTTCCTGCAGCGTAATCCGCCCCGCTTCAATTTTGGCCATGTCCAGCACGTCGTTAATGAGACCCAGCAGGTGCTCACCACTGCGGTTAATGGTTTCAAGGGTTTTGCGGTGCTGCGCCCCCAAGGAGCGATCGCCCAAAAGAATTTGGCTAAAGCCGAGAATGGCATTCAGGGGCGTGCGCAGTTCATGGCTCATGTTGGCCAAGAAAACACTTTTGGCCTTGTTGGCGGCCTCTGCCGCGTCCTTCGCTTTAATCAGTTCCTGTTCCGCCCGTCGCCGCTGATAGGCCGCAAGGCTAATGGTGACAATATCCGCCACATTCGAGACAAAACTGCGTTCCTCCACCAGCCACAGCCGCGGTTCCCCCACCTGCTCCACGCAGAGAATCCCCAGCAATTGACCGTTAAAGATAATTGGCGCATCAATTAGGGATCGCACCCCATAGGTCAGGGCATAGTCCCGCAGTTCATGGGTACGGGGATCCGCCAATACATCATCCACCACCAGTGGTTCCCCCTTGTGCAATAGCTTGAGGTACTCGGGATAGGTGGGCTGGCTCAGGGCAGAAGGGGGGCTGTCGTTGGTCGCCGTTGCATCGTACTGAGCCACACAGAGGAGGTGATCCCCCTGCAACTGCCATGCGGTGACCCGCTGCACCTTGAGGGTGGTGGCCGTTGCCCGGATAATGTCCTGGAGCGCTTGGCGAAAGTTCCCCTGCTGCACGTGGGGCGACTGGCTCAACTGCACCAGAGCTTCGTTGTGGGTGTACAAAATTTTCTCTTTTTTCAGGAGTTGGGCATTTGCGCTGGCCAGTTCGGCGGTGCGCCGCGCCACCTCCTCTTCAAGGCGCTGGTTAAAGCGGCGGAGTTGGCTAAAACTTTCCTGTAGTTGACCGGCCATGGCCACAAACGTGCGCCCCAAGTTGCCGATTTCATCCCTGCCTTGGGTATCCACAACACCGTGAATATCTAAGTCACCCGCGGTAATTTTCTGGGCGGCAAGGTCTAGCTTCTGGATGGGCTGCACCATATAACCGGTCACCAACCAAGTGACGATGCTAATCAGACCAAAGGAAATCATTAGAATAATCAGGCCAAAGCGCGTTTCCTCGTTCACAAAGGCCAGAAAGTCCGCCTCATTCAAACGAATGGCCAAGCTCCACCGGGATTGATCAATGGGGGCGTAAAACACCCATTGCTTTTGGGACGAGTTCCAGTCGGTTAGCCAGCGGTGTCCGGTTTCACCGGCAGTCATGGCCTGACCCAATTCCTTGAGATCTGAGCGATCTTGGGCTTCAGCCACCTTAAAGATCGATTGACCAATGTAGGCTTGATCCCCATGGAAAATGACCCGACCGAGGTGATCAAGAACAAAAAACTGAGCCTCCCGCAGCCCCTCAATGTTGATCTGCTCTTCAAGGGTTGTGAGGGCAACATCCACCGTGGCCACACCGCGAATTTGACCATCCCGGCGAAAGGGGGCGGAGAAGGTAACCATGAGGGCATCCCCCGCCCCTTCATCAAAGTAGGGTTCGCTCCAGCGGGCGACCCCTGTGCGCACGGCTTCGCTATACCACTCCCACTGGGGATCGGTGTAGTCATAGACTTGGCCGGTATCTACTTGCCGCAGTTCATTGCCCTGCTTAAATACGTAGGGGCAAAAGAGGCGTTTTTGGGGGGAGAAGCCGTAGGGTCGAAAGGCAATGGCCGCCCCGTAGGTGAGGGGGTTGAGTTGCACGTTTTTAGCGAGGAACTGATATAGCTCGGCCTCGCTGGTGGCGGGAAAGGTTTCTAGGGCATGGGCGCTGGTGCCTGCTAGTTCTGCCATTTGCCGCAGGTTGTCATTAAATTGAGTGGCATAGAGGAGCACAAGGTTCTGCTGCCAGTCCTCGTAGTCGGCGGTACTGCGGCGAATAATACGGGAGCGAATGTACAAAAATAGTCCCGTATAAATCACGATAATGGGTAGGAGTGTCCACAGTAGGAGTTTGTGGCGAAAAGATAATTGACCCACGATGGCGATCGCCCTCCAAGGCTTCAGGGGTGCAGCATGTCTCTATCCTAGGCTGGGACAGGTGAGTTACCCCTAGCAAAAAAATCCCCTAAGATCCGCTGGTGAATCCTACCGAGGGGGCGAACTTCCCCGAGAAGGGTGGCAAAGTGAACCCCCTGCACCACCGATTCGTAGGGCACCAAGTCCATGCCCTGTCCTTCGCGCAGATCAAGGGCCGCAAGCTCGCAGGTGAGGGGGGCAACAAACACCGAGCGTTGCGCCTGCGCATCAACGTACTCGCCAAAAAAGTGAAGCTCCGGCAGACGGTAGCCAATTTCTTCATAGACTTCCCGCACAACCCCTGCCGCTGGGGTTTCCCCCGCCTCTAAGTGACCACCAAATAGCCCCCAGTGCCCCGGGTAAAGAATCGTTGCGCAATCATCCCGCAACTGCATCAGGACGCGATCGCCTTGGTAAAGAATGGCAAGAGCAACATGGACAACCGCGCCTGCCGCCATAGAATCCCCCCATTGCGTATCCAGAAATACCTTAGCCCACAGCAAAACTTTGTAAAGTAAAATGGAAGATACATCTCCCCTAGAGATGCAGCGGCAGCACAAATGTCCCGCACCATTGCCCCTGAAGCCCTAACTTAACCCTCATGCGCTGCCCACAGACAACCCCAAACCCTAGCCGCTAGTGCCGTATCCTTACCTCCTCCTATAGCAATTCTTGTATTAACTCATCCCTCGCATAAGATTTTACAAATTGGTACACAGTGGCACACTCTTAAGATTGTCTTAATATTTTCTTGGGGGATTGCTGTATCGATTTATTCATTTTGTGGAGTTTGTTGTGTTATGTTTTACCGCTTAGCCGAACAACATCGCCAGTTCATCCGCGACCTTGTGCTAAATTTGCAGGCTCTGGCGATCGCCCTTGAGCACCGTGGCCTCATGGCCTCCTGCTACACCTGTGGTGGCGAGCTAAACAGTGCCTCCTTCATGGTGAGCTTGGCCGACAACCACCTAATCCGCTTTTTAGTCTCTGACTACGGCATTACCTGGACAGAAATGCGCGATGACCGCGAACTCATGAAGCTTGAGGGCGCAGAAGCCATCAATCAACTGCAAGAATTGGCAAATCTGCTCAAAGGGTGCCACAGCCTCGCCGTGACCGCCTAAACTCCCCCATCTTGCCAGACCGACCCCTGTGGCTGTCCACTGCCTCAGCCAGTTGCCATCCTAATAGTGCTAGCGTAAAACTATAGCCTAGCCTCAGGGTTGATCCCCAGCTTCCTCCATGACCGAATTGTCCTTAAACTGGCAGCATCAGTACCTCTGCGTGAACCACGTCCGTCTGCACTACGTGACCCAAGGGACGGGTGATCTCGTTATTTTACTCCACGGCTTTCCGGAATTTTGGTACTCGTGGCGATTTCAAATTCCAGTTTTAGCCCGCCATTTCAAAGTGGTCGTGCCGGATCTGCGGGGCTATAACGACTCCGAGAAGCCCGCCCATGGCTACGATCTGGAAACCCTCAGCCAAGATGTGGTGGGGCTGATTCAGGAGTTGGGTTACGAGCGGGCGCACCTGGTGGGTCATGACTGCGGCGGCCTCATTGCTTGGCATGTGGCAGCGCGCTTTCCCCACCTCGTACAGCACTTGGCGGTGCTCAACACACCCCATCCCTACCGCGCGGGTCAGGAGTTGTGGCAGCAGTTGGAGCAGTTTTGGCGCAACTGGCCGCTGCTGGTGTGTCATATTCCCGGTCTGGCGGAATACTGGCTGGGTCAAAATTTACAGGGCTTTCTCCAAGATTTGTTTCAACGCTACTCTATCCGTAAAGCCGCATTTTCGGCAGAAACCCTGCAACTGTATCAGGCGGCACTCGAAAAAGCGGGGGCGATCGCCGCGGTTCTGAAGAGTTATCGTCACCTTTGTTCACCGCAGCAGTGGTGGCAGTTATTGCAACAGCATAAAGAAGCCATTGCCAGCCCCACCCTTGTCCTCTGGGGCGCTGATGATCCCCTTGCTCCCCCCAGACTTGCCGAGGGGATGGAACAGTGGATTCACGCACCGTGGCGGCTGAAATGGTTGCCCGAGTGCGGCCACTGGGCACAGCAGGAAGTGCCGGGTCTGGTCAATCGGGAACTGCTCGGCTTTTTACGGGCATAAAAAATCCCTCCCCCGCTGTGGGAGAGGGAAATGTAGGGAAGCAACCTAGGCCAGCCACTCCAGCACCGCTTCCTCCTTCGTATTGGTGCGGCGCTCAGGGGTTTCGCGGGTAAACTTCATGTGGATGGCGCGGTTTTGCTCCCCATCCGCCGCCACCGCCAAGATCGGGAAGTCAATTAACCCATCCTGGAACGACATCTGGAAGCGGAACGTGCCATCGGGATTTAGCTTAATCGGGCGACCGCCAATGGTCACGGTGGCATCCGGCTCGGTGGCTCCATAGACAATGAGTTCGGCATCCGCCACCAACCAGAACTTGCGGGGACGAATCGGCGCTGCCGAGGCAGAGAAGCCCACCCCCGACATGGTGAGACCAGACACCGTTGGTACCGCCCACAAGCCCACGCCCGAGGGGAACACGTAGGAACTAATGGCCATTTCCGGCAACTGGGAGATTGACCCCGGCACTTGGTGCATCGAGCCAAAGAGGGAACCGGCCACCCGCTGTGCCTCTGCCCCTTCCGCCATGGCAAAGATGCCTTCGTAAATGGGATTGGGTTCTGCCGTGCCCGCCAAGGGTGCCCCCAGATCAAAGAGGGTTTTGCCCCGCAAATCCATCTCCCAATCCACCGTAATAAATTGATCCCAGACCCAATCGGAGGGATAGGTGGGCGGAATGTGCACCGGAGCAGAGCGCGCTAGCACTAGCCAGCGCCCATCGGGACAGCGGTAGCCAATTTCCACCACATAGTCGCGATCGCTCACCGGAATCGGCAGGTACCACTCCCGCGCCAACTCATCGCAGGGGTACTCCTGAACGCTGTGGGGAATTTGACTATCGAGGTTAATGTTGGTGGCATCGTACAGGCGCAGCGCCAACTGCTGACCCCCTTTGCGCCGTAGCTCCTCGCGGTGCTCGTTGGGAACATCCCAGTAGGTGTAGGCCCACTGCGGATCCCGGGGCATCAGGACAATGCGGCTTTCGCCATAGCCGCCGGGCAAATCCCCTAGCCCTTCATCGACGGTGGCGAGAAGAACTTCATCTTGGGCAGGACCGAGATCGAATTTTGCTGCTTCCACTTTTTCTTGCGACTCCAATGTAGAGGGGACAGGTTGTACCGGAATGGTGGTTGTTCCGTTGGCTTCTGCCTGTTTTTCACGGATGGCAGCGAGGAGTTGATCTTTACGCATACGGCTGTAGCGGGACACTTGCAGTTCACTGGCCACCCGCCGCAACTGCCGCAACGTCATTTCTTCTAAGGGGGGGCGATCTTTCGGCATAGGTGCCTCCTAAGTAGTGTTGATAGACCTTGCTATCCCTTGCCCTTCATATTTGGCAAAAAAATCCACCGCCGTCAAGGCAATAAAACGTAACATTCAGGACTGGCCACACAATTTCCCCGATTGCGGGGATCGCACGTCAGGAAATCATGACATTTATAAGGTGTGGGGATCGCGATAGAGACCTTTAATGGGCGGGTCGGCTGGGGTCGTGTTTGGGGCAAAAGGGAAGAGTATAGTAGGAACTAGACGGTGCCCATCCACTGTTTTGCTGTAACGGGTTCAATCATGACGATCGCCTCTAGCCGCTCCCTTGCTGATCTGTGCCGTGCTGACTTTCCGATTTTGGCGCAGCAGGTGCACGATCGCCCCCTGATTTACTTCGACAATGCGGCCACGGCCCAAAAGCCCTTAGCGGTCTTAAATGCCCTTGAGGAGTACTACCGCCACTACAATGCCAATGTGCATCGGGGGGTACACACGCTCAGTGCCCAAGCCACCACCGCCTACGAAGGGGCGCGGGAAAAAGTTGCCCAGTTTATCAATGCCGCCAGTGCTGCCGAAGTGATCTATACCCGCAATGCCAGCGAAGCCATTAACCTAGTGGCGCGCAGTTGGGGGATGACCACACTCCAGGCGGGGGATGAGATCATCCTCACGGTGATGGAGCACCACAGCAATTTAATTCCGTGGCAGTTTGTGGCGCAGCAGACGGGTGCCCACCTCAAGTTTGTTGAGTTAACGCCGGAGCAAACGTTTGATTTGGCGCATTACGAGCGTTTACTGAGCGATCGCACCCGCTTGGTGGCGGTGGCCCATGTCTCGAATACCCTCGGCTGTGTGAACCCAATTCCCGACATTGTCCGCCTTGCTCACGGGAAGGGGGCGCGGGTCTTGGTGGATGCCTGCCAAAGTGTGCCCCACCTGCCGGTGGATGTACAGCAGTTGGGCTGTGACTGGCTGGTGGCCTCGGGCCATAAGATGTGTGCCCCCACCGGTATTGGCTTTTTGTGGGGGCGGGCGGAGTTATTGCGGCAAATGCCGCCCTTTCTGGGGGGGGGTGAGATGATTGCCGATGTGTTCCTCGATCATGCCACCTACGCCGATATTCCCCATAAGTTTGAGGCGGGCACCCCCGCCATTGCCGAGGCGATCGCCCTTGGGGCGGCCATTGACTACCTAAACCAGTGGGGGATGGAGCGCATCCACACCTACGAGCAGGAACTGACGGACTACCTCTTTACAAGGTTGCAGACCCTGCCCAGTGTTACAGTCTATGGCCCTCAATCGGGCGATCGGGCGGCCTTAGCCAGCTTTACGGTCGGTGAGGTGCATCCCCACGATCTCTCAACCATTTTGGATCAGGCCGGGATTGCCATCCGCGCTGGGCACCACTGCACCCAACCGCTACACCGCTACTTGGGGGTTCAGTCCACCGCCCGAGCCAGTTTGTACTTCTACAATACCCGTGAGGAGATTGATCAGTTTATTGCCGCCCTTGGTGAGGCGATTGAGTTCTTTGGCGAGGTGTTTGCCTAGAGCTTTAGGCTGAGGAGTTCGCTGGCCTCCGCCTCAAAACCGGCACTGCTCAGGGCGCGGCGGGTGCGATCGGCATCCTCCACGCGGAACTGGGCACCGAGGCGCACGTACTGGTGGTGGCGGCCATCGGTGACTTTCACTACAACGGGTACTTTGGGCAGGCCTCCCACCTGCTGCTTGAGGATCTCCGAGAGGCGATTTTGTGCTTGGATGTCGCTTGCTTTTTCCACCGGCAGTTGCACCATGACCAGTTTCACCTCCTCTAGGGGTTCGGCATCTTCAATGACTAACTGGAGGCGTTCCTCGCGGTGATCGAGGCTGCCCCACACCAGTAAGCGGTGATCCGGCTGTAGGTGTTCGTGAATGCGCTCGTAGGCCTTGGGAAAGATCACCGCCTCTGCCTGTCCCGTCAGATCCTCCAACTGGGCGATCGCCATCTGATCCCCTTTTTTAGTGGTAATGGGCTTTAGCTCTGTCAGTAAGACAATGGCGCTAATCATGCCCTCACCGCTGTAGTGTTCTAGGTCCCCCAAGCTAATGGGGGCAATCATGGCTGCCGGGCGACGCACATCCTTCAGGGGATGGTTAGAGACGTAAAAGCCGAGCAATTCCTTTTCTTGGCGTAACTTTTCCGATTCCGGTAAATCCGGTACCGGCGCAGCCGTCGGAGCCGGATCATAACTGCCGGTAGGCTCATGGCTGGTGCTGCCCCCCATCAGATCAAAGAGATTCACTTGACCAATGGCGCGATCCTTGGCGCGCCCCTGTGCCCAGTCCAACACTAGGGGCAGATCCACCAGCAGTTGGTGGCGGTTCCGCTGCGGGTGTAGGGCATCCATGGCACCACAGTTAATTAGAGCCTCAAGGGCACGACGGTTCAGCACACGGCTATCGACGCGATCGCAAAAGTCAGCAAGGCTTTGGAACGCCCCCCCCGCTTCCCGCGCCGCCAGAATAGCTTCAATGGCTCCTTGACCCACATTGCGTACCGCCGATAAGCCAAAGAGAATTTTTTCATCCACTGGCGTAAAGTCAATGCGCGATCGATTGACATCCGGCGGCAGCACCTCAATCCCCATACTCAAGCAGGTGGCAATGTAGCGCTGCACCTTGTCCTGATCGCCGCTATTGGAGGTGAGCAGCGCCGCCATGTACTCCACCGGAAAATTTGCCTTCAGAAAGGCCGTTTGGTAGGTGACGTAGCCGTAAGCCGTAGAGTGAGATTTATTAAAGCAATTGGCCGCAATCACGCCGTTGGCCAGCAAGAAGTTATGGTCTGCCGCCAAGCCAATGTCATAAACTGCTTCCCAACCTACGACCCGTCGGCCAATAATTTTCACCGCTGTGCCTATCCCACAAACTGCTGCCCTTTATTCTAGCCGGGGCACTGCCCCCAAATCGGGGATACGCAAATCCCGCAGGGGTTGTCCTGCCAAGCAGCGGTAATAGGCGGTGAACCAATCGGGGGTTTGCACGCCCACACTGGCCAACGCCGCTACCGTGGGAAACGGCCACAGCCGATCAAATACCACCCCCTCGTCCCAGCTAAATTGCAGGAAATAGCAGCCCACGGGTGCATCAAGGGCATCCAATAATTGTCGGCCAAGGCGGTAAAGCGCCTGGCGGTGGCGATCGCTCCCATGAATTGGCAACTGCCACCGACCGTCCACGCAACCCACCACCTCACCAAAGAGCGTTCCTTTTGCCGTCTGCGCAAGCGGCAATTGATACGCCCCCCCCTCTGCCACAGGAATCCCCCACTGCGCCACCTGAGCGCGCAAGCCTGCCACATTTTGACACTGCTGCCATACCGCTACTGACGAGGGAGCCATCAACGTCAAACAGTACTCGAGGCGATCGGGGGAAGGGGAATAAGCACTAGAGTTCTCGAGTACCGACACCTCAATCACGGCTGCTGGATTCGCCTGCTGCAACAGCGGCGCCACCTGATCTTTAACCTGTTCGGCGGAGAGTTCATGGGCACAGGGTTCTGCTGCACACCAAATGCAAGTTGTTAATGTTTGCGTTGGAATACCCATAGAGATGTTGGTCAACCTCACTGGAACACCTAACCCACTGTTGCCCGATACCAAGCCTGCCACATTAAGACATCCCACAGGTGAAACTGCCAGTTCCGTCGGCCAGACAAGTGCTCGTCCCACAATTGTCGCACCGGTTGTGGGTTCAGGTAGCCTGCCTCCCGCAGCCGATGTTCATTGAGTAAATCCTCTGCCCAATCCCGTAATTCCCCCCGCAGCCAGTGATCAATTGGCACCCCAAAGCCCATTTTAGGTCGCTCGATAAGCTCCTGAGGGACATAGCGGTAAAGCACTTGGCGTAACAGCCATTTGCCTTGGCCATTGCGAATTTTCAGCCCAACGGGTAGTTGCCACGCAAACTCAACCAGCCGATGATCCAGCAGCGGCACCCGAGTTTCCAAACTGACCCCCATTGCAACCCGATCCACTTTCACCAGAATGTCATCGGGTAGGTAACTTAGGGTATCCAGTGCCATCATGCGGTGGCGGAAGTCGGCCCCTTGTAACCAAGGCTGTTCTTGCGTGAGCACTGTCGGTGGCTCTGTAGTGCCTAAAACAAGGGAAGAGGGTGTTTTCCAGTGAGACACTAGTGCATAATAGATCGCCTCTGGCTCAGCAGCATTCAACACTTCAGCAAGCTTGTGCAGCTTATCCCCCGGATTAGCATAGCGATAGCGCCGGGGTAGCAGGTGGCTAAAGACAGAAAAGAGATGATTCCAGTACTTTGGGGGCAATGCAGTTAAAAGGGAGGACAGGGAGGTACGTAACCCTTTAGGCATCCACCCTATACGCCGCCACAAACGATCAACCAAAAAGTAACGGTTGTAGCCACCAAACAACTCATCACCACCATCCCCTGAAAGACTGACGGTAACGTGCTGCCGTGCAAGCTGGGCCACTAAAAACGTTGGAATTTGCGAGGAGTCAGCAAACGGCTCATCGTAGAGTTCAGGCAAGCGAGGAATCACCCCCATCGCCTCTTGGGGCGTTACGTATAGCTCGGTATGATCCGTGCCCAAGTACTGCGCCACCGTTTTGGCATGTTTCGCTTCATTGTACTCGCCTTCATGAAACCCAATCGTGAACGTGCGCACAGGCTGCTTTGACTGTGCCTGCATTAGAGCCACAACCGTTGAGGAGTCAATCCCTCCCGATAAAAATGCCCCCAACGGTACATCAGCCAGCATTTGTCCGGCAACTGCCTGCTGGAGCAGCCGTTCTAGTTCGTTGACAGCGTCGGTCTCAGAGTCAGAAAAGGGGTGAGCTTGCCCTTTGGCCACACTGTCCGCAAACGACCAGTAGGGAATGGGCTGAGTGCTCTGCGTCCCTGCAATTTCTAGGTACGTTCCCGGTGGCAGCTTAAAAACATCTTCATAAATCGAGTAGGGTGCCGGAATGTAGTTGTACCGGAAAAAGAGAGCCAGTGCGTCTCGTTCAATTTCACCCACAAATGCAGGATGGGCGCGCAGTGCCTTTAGCTCAGAGCCAAATAAAAACACGCCCTGCTGCCAACCGTAGTACAGTGGCTTTTCGCCGAGGCGATCGCGGGCAAGGGTTAGGATACGGTCTTGGCGATCCCAGAGGGCAATGGCGAACATGCCTACGCACCGTTGCAGGGTTTGCTGTATGCCCCACGCTTCAACCGCAGCCAGTAATGTTTCAGTGTCGGAATGCCCCCGCCAAGGAGGAGCTGCTCCCTGAGCTTCTAGGTCTTGCCGCAGTTCAATGTGGTTATAAATCTCACCATTGTAGGCAATCACATACCGACCCGAGGCAGATACCATCGGCTGGTGCCCCGCAGGCGAAAGGTCAAGAATCGAAAGCCGCCGGTGACCCAGCGCAATCCCTACCGCCTCATCAACCCATTCCCCAAAATCATCTGGACCGCGGTGGACTAGGGTATCGGTCATTCGCCGCACAAGAGTTACTGCTTCATCGTGCGAGCAGCCCCCCTGTTGCCAGAATCCCGTCAATCCGCACATAACCCCTCGCCTCCTTAAGTGCTCTCGTCGTGCAGAGCATTCCGCACATAAAATACCTTGCCCACCCGCTCGATGTGCCCAAGTAGTGCAGGGTTATTGATCGTCTGCAGCCAGCACAAATCAATTTGGTAGGGAATCGATGATTCTTCCAACTGCCGAGTCAGACGCCCTAGCCTGTCGATATCCAACTTCGCCCCAACCAAGACAAGGTCGATGTCCGAGCCGGGTCGGTGTGTCCCCTTAGCGCGCGAGCCAAACAAAACCGCTAGCTCCACCGCTGAATCCTGCGCAAAGATTTGCCGTATAGCTGCAATTGTGACGGCAGATAAACCAAAATCAGACTGGCTCACACCTCACCTAAAAAGCGTCGTTTCAGTTCCAGAAAAGCCGGATAGTAACGATTCACCACTGCCTCCACGATAGCCAAGGCCACAGCTTCGTTGTAAGTGTGACTGGAAAGGTTGCGCTTGTCAATCATGTCCATCCACACCTCTCCGTCACTGATGAGCCCGCGATTGAACGCCTCCCGTACCGTACTGCGGGAACCCACCAGTCCCTGAATACCTTCAAATTCTAGATAGTCCTTGAGTACATTCCAAGCTAGCTCATGAGTGAACTCAAAGCCTTGGATCAAACCCTGCTGTTCTAAATCCGATAAGGGGCGGGTATGGTAAAGCTCCACCGCCGCTGTTAACTGACGCAAGGCGCGTTGGTAGTTCTGAAAGTGCTGTTGCCAGCGGATGTCGTAGCTCATTCTTGATCCTTAATATGTTCACCCAAAAACCTACTTGGCGAAGACTCGCAAGCAATCTTAGTGACACACTGGGGCACTTGTTCAGAGCAACCCAAGGATTGACGATCATCAGACCATTGATTTGTTCATACTCTCGCACATTACGTGTGGCCAACACCATACGCTTCGTTAACGCGGTGGCGGCAATCTGAGCAGCTTCAACCGTCATCGGGCGACCTAACCGTATCCTGTGAGCAACGATCCGCGCATAGTGTGTGGCGGCTCCTTCATCAAAAGATAAACAACGTCCGGCGAAGTCTTCATCGAACATGGCTTGCACAGCAACAAACAAATCTTGCTGCTCGGGTTCGGGTGCATAAACTCCGAGAGTAGGTTGGTGTCGAGCAGAATCACAACCCAACCTAGACACTGGGCGGCGTACGCGGGACATGACAGTTGGGCAAGGAGAATTCCTCGCTGGCAACCCCGGCAAAGCAATCACGCAAACGCTGACCCATCGGAGCCGACGAAACCGGTTGAGAAAGCGCTTCACGCAGAATGGGGCGCGATTCCTCATTTACTCAGACCCGTCGATAAACGTATTCATCGCATCCTGAACCAAATAACCCCAGATGTCGCCCCCCAAAACCTCCCTTTGTAGCAAAAATTTGCTCGGGCACAAAACCAATTGCACGCATCTGGGCTTCTACCTCTCTTGGGCTAATAGTCTCATAAGGCCAGCCACCCAGCCAGTCATGCACATCATGCTCAAAATGCATTCCTCGAGTACGGTAATTTGCTACGTATTCACTGTAACTTCGGCCATTAGCAGCCAATTCTAATCGAAACCCAAGCTGGTAGATAGCTCGCGCTCGCGTTTGCGCACTGATAGAAGCTTGAGCATACCAAGACTTTTCTGAGCGCCAGAACCAGTCCATCCAAGTCCGCCTGTAAAGAGCAAAAGCAAATCTTCCTCCCTCCATCACTAGTTCGCTTGCTTGCCGCAAAGCACGCAACATATCCCCTGTATGATGCAGCACACCCCAAGAATAGACCACGTCGAACTTCCCCATTACTTCGGGATTAAGATCGAATACGCTTTGACACTCTACCCGAAAGGCTGCGTTTGGCAACCAGCGTTCAAGGAGTAAGCACGTTGTTGCCACCGAATCGGGGTCGATATCCACAGCAATTACCTCACGTGCACCCAGTCGAAGTGCTGCCAGTGCATGTAGCCCTGAGCCACAACCAATGTCCAGAAAACGCAAACCGTCTAGTTGCTGGCCAAGCAATTTTTGAAGACCTCGCTCAGCTTCTGTAATTTCACCTTCCGTTACCTTTTCGGTATATGCTGCCCAATTTTTGCCAAAGGAAAAGTGGGATTCCTGAGCAGTTAAGTCACTCATAATAAGCTACCCTTCATGACAAGTACAAAAACTAAGCATACCTTAAGAGACAATGGCGGTCACTGCTGCAGTATCTCATTATTCACCACCGTCACCCAGATATCGCAGTACCGACGCACCATTGCTTTGATATCGAATTCACTCCCGATTCTCTCGCGACAGCGCACTTGCCGACAACGCCACGCCTCACGATCTTGCCATGCGGACAAAGCCGACTCAATAGCGTTGGCCAGTGCATTGCTATCTCGCGGTGGCACAATCCAACCTGTATCCCTAACAATAAAAGCAGCATCACCCACGTCAGTGGCCACACAAGGTGTACCACAGGCCATCGCCTCAGCGAGTACGTTAGGAAATGCTTCTGCAAATGACGAGAGCGTATGAATATCCAGCGCACTCATAATTTTTGGGATATCCCGTTGCTCACCCAGAAGCTGCACCTTGTCGTTCAAACCAGCACATTGGATTTGAGTTACTAAGTCTCGGTTGTGTTCATCAATGCCCATCCCAACGAGTACTGTTTTGAAATACCTACCACGTTCTTTGAGAAGACCAAGTGCCGTAATCAAGTTACTATGATCCTTATAGGGATCAAATCGTCCCACCATGCCAATAACGGGGATATGCTCGGTAACACTCCACTCGCTTCGCAGCCGTACCCGCGCCTCACCATCCGGCGCAAAGCGCGACAGGTCATAACCATTTGGAATCACCGCCATTCGCGATAAGTCATAGCCCAGCTTGCCGTGTACTTGTAAGGCAGCATTAGCACACGCCACAATCCGCGCTGGTAATCTGCGGGATAATAATGCACACGTTCGTACGATCCAAGTTGTACCTGCTGAGTATTTTGAATTAAGCGTTGTACTACGAATGCCCCAGACTACGGGTACGCCCGCCAATTTACCAACGATCCCGCCTAACAAATCTGCATGATACATCCAAGTCTGGATCACGTCGGCACTAGAGCATTTCACACCTCGCCATAACTGCAGCAAACCACTTACTGTAAGTTGACCACGTGGCATATCAAGTGTGGTAACTTTAACACCAATATTTCGCAGCAATGCTCCATATTTGCTTTCGTTTGTGAGACAAATAACCTCATGCATATTCTCGGGGTTGTGGGACACCAAACGAAAGAGCACTGCCTCAGCTCCGCCATCGTTCAGGCTAGTAATGACGTGTAACACTCTCATGGCTACTGTACTCAATCAGGCTCCAAAGGCATACCCAGTAAGTTTAGGTAATGATTAATCGCTTCCTCCTGATCGAAAGCTTGCGCCCGTTTTCTTACGTTAGGTAATGTTTCTCGGGGTGCAACAAGCACTGCTTCAATAGCTTCTGCAAGCACCTCCACATCTCCCACGGGTACTAACTGACCCCAACGACCATTCTCCAAGATTTCCCGTGGACCACTAGGGCAATCGGTGCTCACCACTGGTGTGCCGCAGGCCATTGCCTCAATCAAAACACCCGGCAACCCCTCCCAACGGGAGGAAAGTACGAACACACGCGCATGGGACAGGTAGCTGAAGGGATTATCAACAAAGCCGGGCATTTGAAACGTATCGTCAGTTAATCCTAAAGACAGCGCTAAAGTTTGAAGTTCATCCCGCAACTCTCCCTCCCCTAAAATCAGCAACCGCGCTTCATGACGGTTATAAAGGGTTGCAAAAGCACGGATCAAGGTAAAGAAATCTTTTTGCAGTACTAAGCGGCCAATTGCAAGAATCACTGGCCGTTGGCTTGAGGCAAACCAAGGATGGGTAACGGCCTCTCCAGCGATTTTCTCAATATGCTCTAGATCAAATGGATTATAAACAACATGGACTGAATTGGGCCTCAAATGGGCAAAGCTTTCCAATGCTCTTGCAGCACCTTGTGAAACCGCCACAATTTTATCTGCCATTGGATATACTCTTGGTACAAGGGCATAAATAATCTTTGATAGTAAGTCCTTAGCATGTTTAACTTCTATAGTAATAGTACTACGCTCTGATATTACTAACTGAGTAGCTGCACCTGCTAAAATACGAGCCAGAATCGCCACTAAATTAGCATGGCTCATAGCCGAAAGCATAGCAGCAGGCTTGTTGCGACGCAGATAAAGAGCCAAAGGCCACAAGCTCTTAATGACCCGCCTTCCATGTAAATCCACAATGCGTACTTGCGGCGCAACATCTTTAAGGTATGGTCCTTCTGCTTGTGCAAGCACTAAAGCCACAGAATATCCACGCCTAGCGAAGCCGTTAGCAAGCGTTACCATCACTCGCTCGGCACCACCGCCGTGTAAGGAAGGAACGAAAATAGCAATATCAAGTTTCATGCGACCAATCTAAAATTTGTTCTGCTTTTCAGCTAAAGTTCAACGCTTTTATTCATAGTAATCTGCTCAAATACTTCTTCCCACATTTGAGTTATTTTTTCAATTGAAAACCTTTGACGCGCTTCTACTGCTCTGGATGATAATTTCTTGCGCATATTTTCATCAGTCATCAATTTTTTCATATTTCTCGTTAATGCAGCAACATCTTGATTAGGAACAAGTACTCCGTCAATTTTATGTCTAATAATATCAGATGGTCCCGTTTCACAGTAATCTAGAAGCTAGTGCAAGATAAGTACTAGCACCAGTCATCATCCCAATAGCAATATCTGGCTGATATTCTCTTAGTAATTGGCGCACTGCAAACAGAGTTCGCAGATTGTTTCTGATTTTCAAAAAATACGTTGGGCTTTCAGCAGCAGTATTCAAAGAGACGCGAATTATATCTGCATCAAGCTTATAAAAATCAGTCTCTGCATCTAAGGTTGCCACACAAACAGACCATCCTTTGCGTACCCAGTAATTTGCTAAATTTGCTGTGACCCGCTCTGCTCCACCCGCGGAAAGTGAGTAGGTAAGAAGTAAAACTCGTCTCATTTTTTCACATCTACACTATGATTTTCGTTGCGGATTTCAATATTCTTTTCAGGAAACGTTCAGAACTTCTAGATAGCTGTATCAATTAAAATCGGCACAAAGTAAATCTTTACCTATTTCTTTGGCACGTTGAGAAAAGTAATCGGAGTACTCTTTAAGCGCTCGAGTTACAACTTCATTATGATACCAGTTTTGGCCGATGATACCCATATTTGTTCCCTTTTCTGGATTAGTTATATACTCCTGAAGGCGATCTGCGACTTGCTCAGGAGTTTTGGCGTTATAAACAGGATACAGAGTTTCAATCTGACTTCCATGTGTTTTTTCATCACGGTAAGTCAATAAAGGCTTACCAGCAGCTAATGCTTCATAAATAACCCCACCACCAAGCCAACTTTGACAAAATTCTGCGGCTACAATATCTGATAACAGCAAACCAGGCATTATATCTTTACGATACATTTTTGGAAGCCAAACAACCGTATTTTCAGGGCAGAGCTTTGAAACAAGTTCTTTTGATTTATCAACATCTCTACCATATTCTAAAAAGACTAACTTCTTAGCAATTAAGGGGTTACGCTGACAGAAAATTGACCAGCCTTGAATAAGTACATCGTTTCCTTTTGTATTTGGATTAGATTTCTCTCCCCAAACATGTCGTCCATGAGCAACTACCATCAGTTCCGCACTATTACGAATTTTAATAAATTCTTGACCCCAGTGTGTTTTATTAATAATTTCATATAAAATATCTTTTGAATATTCGGGATAATAAACTATTGGAACTCCTGTAATCATCCGTTTAGTATTTTTAAAATAGCGGCTAATCTGATTCTCATAGATTTGATCTGAATAAGTTATATGTAATAGCCTCACTTTCTGGAAACCTTTTTGCTGATAATGAATAGCCAACCAAAAGGATAAAAGCCTATGGGGTGCCACTAATTTGTAATGTGTTAGTCCCCAAATGTCATCTCCATAAGGTATAAAAATATCAAGTTTAACTCCTGCCTTATAGCAATAGGCAGGAGCTAATCCACAACCAATAATAACATCATAGTTCTGTAAGTCTTTTCTGATTGTATCTACTGTTGTAGATAAGAATTTAGAAGGCTGCCCCCAGTTTAGTGACTTAACCCAAGTAGTATAACTTAGGTTATAAGTATCACATTTCGGGTGAAAATGCTCCATTTCATAATCAAAAAGGAGTAATGAACAATCAAAACTTCTATCTCTCAAATAACGTGCGATAGAAAAATGATTATTATTCATGTTGCCCAGAAAGGCAATGCGAATATGTTTTGGGTTGTCTCTAGTAGTAGTCATATCGATTTTGTAGCTAGGATTTCATAAACACCTACTTCATCCTGATATACACCTTTTAAAAAAGGCTTGGGGGCTGGCGCTGCTTTATTAAGGTGTAAGCATCCTTCTGAAGCAATTTTTATATCTATAAACCCAAGATTCTGCAGTTCAGATCGCATCTGCTCAGGTTCAATAATTAAATGCATACCTAGCTCATAGTATCCTTCCCTATTATACTTAAGGGTATCTGCAAAAGTGCGTGCAACAATGGCTCTAGGATCATAATCATCAGCCTTGTTGTGTTCTTCTTTCCATAAAAAGATATACCAACCCAACCCATTAGCACTCACATAAAGTAAGCCACCTGGCTTTAATACGCGAGCAAGTTCTTTTAAGAATTCAAGCCATGGTGTCATAAAAATCACGCTATAACAAAAGACTGCATCAAAACTATTACTTTTGTAAGGTATTTTATCGATGCCACTAATTCTTGTACTGATATTATTTACTCCAAGCTGTTGACATAACACATCCACAAATTCAACACGGTGGGTAGAAATATCACATGCACTCACAGACTGATTTATACTTGCAAGAGCAAGTGACCACTGTCCATAACCACACCCTGCATCTAATACATTTTTATGTCCTGAAAAACCGATCGCTTCTAGCCTCGCAACATACTTATCCAGCCCCTCTCTATAAATTCGCTTTAAAAATAACTGATCGTTGTGCCCCATTGAGTGGATGTACTCTGATTGTACTTTACGCAACGCCTCGTAGAGTTCCGGATACAAGATTTCCATATGTGTATACTCAACTACTCTTTCTATGGTAAATATGTAAGTGATCAGAGGTGTAAAAAGTCGCAACAAAACCTTAGATTGTAAGCACCACGTAGTTCCATGCCTGTCAACCAAAACTCCAATAAACAACTGAACATTGCTAATGCGATTCTGGTTGCACATACCTTAACAACTTATCTAATTATCTAACAGTTTACCTCTCCACAACTCAGAACCTTCTATTAACTCTAAAATTAAATAGGCAATTAATACCATGCTTAGTATATCTTAGTGAAAAAATATCACAGTTTTGCTCCTTTATTTCATCACTTTTGGCTAACATTCAACACTTCTAGTACTGATGATAACTGTTCCCATAAATTTACCTCATTTATGTTGAGCAATGACTTTCTGCTAACTCAATACATCCAGAAGCTCTATCAACCATGTTCTTACACCTTTCCTTGGATTTCGATATAGTGCTAATTCCTCGGGATTGTGATACGCTGCTCGGGCAGCTTCATACTGGTGTAAGCTTTCTGTATTAAGAAAGATGTGAATTGGGTGGAAGTTGAAAACAATGAATTCATTTATGAATTCATTGCATTCAACAGCTTGCTTGGCATCGGGAAATTTTATTTTTCGCTCCATATACTGCAAAGCAATACTATCCTCCCATTGATAGGGTACGCGAACCATATTGTTCCAAAGTCGCCATGGCTTCACTAATATTTTTGAAGTGATCGGAATAGAACAGTTAGAGTCATGGGTAAGACCAGCCTCGGAGAACAATTCAAGGATAACAGAACTTTGTGTAACTGAGTGACTTCGTACGCTTCGAGCTTCAGGAACAATATTCATGAGGCGTAATATAACTTCGCGAGCATTAATGCCATTCCTAGCATCTCCTGCTAGTAGCCAATTAAAATTTGGATGAATGCCAAGTTCAAATTTTGGGTTTGATCTTAGACGACTAAGCCATCTTGTATCATGGGTCACAAACCAAGTACAGTATATGCCTGCTTCTTCAATCAAACTTATTGCATCAGCAAGCACTTCATCATGTGCCCAATCAATATCTACTGTGAGGAAAATCCGTTCATACCATGAGGATATTTCCTCTGGCACTATGTCACTTAATCTACCACTTGAAATAATTTTTCCATCAGGCAACATATTAAAAAATTTCCTCAAAGTACTGATCTATAATATCATTCATTACTCCAATGTGCGATAGCAAAGCCTTCCTTTCCATTTCCATTACCATTTACAAGGAGCCAACGCTCTCCACTTAATTGAAAGACAGACGGATAGCACATCATTTCATTTGCAAATTCTGGAATTTCGCTTATTCCACTTGCACTATCATTACGCAACCACTCAATTCCATTTAGTGATTCAGCACAACCTATTCTGTATTTACCAATATTTTTACTTACATATGAAAACCACATTCCAAGAACACCATTCTTGACTTCAGTAACAGTAGGTCTGGCAATATTTGTTTCATTATCACTCAAATTTATAGCAATAAGTCCATTACGTTTCCAATCAAGTAAAGATTCTCCTTTTTCAGCAAGCTTAATATGGTAAAGAGATTGCAGAGAACCATCCTCACAACGAATCCACCCTAAACCAGAAGTATATGCCATTAAGCATCGATTACTATGGGTAAAAATAGTTGGTGATGTCACCATCCAAGGATCAAAAGGACTACGTGAAAGAAAAGGAGCACAAGACAGGCGCTGAAAGACTTTGCTATCATTACTTGCTGCAACTCCTATCGATGCATAAAACATAGGAGGCTCGGCTCCTTTATTCCATCCTACATAAAACATTAGCCAGCGATTACTATCCCGTATAATACAAGATGGATAAACTCCATGTTCATCAAAAAAGCCAATAGACCCTGGTGACAGAACTGGTTTCTTGGAAACTTGTTCCATAGAAACTTCTTTACCATTAATAAGCAAATCTACAAAACCAATGTGTGAGTGGTGATTCTTATCTCGGGTAGCAAAAAAAACGCGTACCTTATTGTTACTGATAATAAGGGGAGTAGGTAATTGTGCGTGGCTATACATCCATTGCTGACAAAATGTTTTCAATTTGAAAAAATGTATAAATTTCCACATATAATATTTCTACCTAAGACATTTTATTCCAGAAGTGCTGAAAGTTAACTCAAAGAACTCAAAAACTAGAAATTCATCCTATCACTAGATCTCGGAAAAATATCTGTAGCCTTTTGCACAAAAACCTCACGTTCTTTCGTATCGCGATTAATTATGGCACCAGCGCCAACTAGAGTTTCATTGCCAATAATCAAGCCATCGTGCAAAGTAGCATTAACGCCAATAAAACTGTTATCACCGATTTGGCAATACCCAGAGATAACTACATGCGATGAAATAAAACAGTGATTACCAATTAACGAGTGATGTCCAATGTGATTGCCACTCCAAAGAATAGTGTTATTACCTATAGTTACATATGGTTGAATTACATTATTTTCAAGAATAAACACATTATCTCCAAAGCTGTTACTATTCCATGTTTTGACATTGGGATCAATGAATGTCGCAAACTTATAATTTCTCAACTTGAGATTTTCATAAATAGCCTGCCGCACTTTATTCATTTTCCGATATCCTACTGCTACAAACAAGGTTACACTATCTGGCAAATAGTGCTTTTCTAAGTTTTCAAGAGCTACCACAGGAAGATTATGAAATTCATCTTCATTTTTGAAATCTTGATGGCAGGAAAAAGCACGTACTCGATAGTCAGTATATTCATGAAAATAATCATGAGCAACTTCTGACAGCGAGCCAGTACCTACAATAACTAAGTCTTTCATTTTATATACTCCTTACTGATTATTACTTTTTTTCTATGGCAGTAAATGGCAGAACAAAAAAATTAGGGTATTCACGCAGAAATACTTCACGTTTAATTTGGCGCAATTTAGAAAGATAAAGTCGTGTAAAGTAGTAATATGTTAAGTCTATCGTACCCCATCTTTTCTTAAAGTTGTAAACACCATGCTGAGTGATCCATGTGCCACCCCAGTTCCATGAGTAATAACCTGATTCCATGGCATCAACCATAGCTTGGTAAATCAACAATGATAGAGCTTGTGATGAGCGATATTCTTCAACTATACAAGGAGTAAAATACTCTACTGTATTGTTATAGTAAAGAAGCAATAAGCCAGCAATGAATTGCCCATTGAGTTTAGCCAAATAGATTTTCCAATTTTTGGAAGGTAATAAATTTGAAAGATAGTTGAAAAATTCTTTTCGCTTTGGTATTCCACCTACCGATCTAATATTACGGTCATGAATAGTATGGAGAAAACTAATCGCATCTTGAGATTGAGAAACTGAAACTAAAATTCCCATACGCTGAGCCTTTCGAATGTCACGTAGTCTAGACTCTTGAAAAAGACTCAGGAGATTATCTATGTTTCGGCTTTTAGGAAAAAAAGTTAATTGACCAATACGCTGATCTTGACAATCATAGGGTAGGCAGTCCTGATATAGTTCATTGTCATTCATTAATGGGTTTGTAATAATTGTTGAAGCAACTACTTGAATTTCACTGCAGAATTCTAAAAAACCGCGAATAGCAGTTTTTTTAGCTTCGATAGCATTTTCATTCGCAATTACACCTCCATTACTTCCATAGTAAGCTAGTGAGTTTGCAACTGAACCGAAGACTCCATGCTTAACGAGTAACGGCAAAACAGCCTGTAAGCCAACACAGTTCTTTACAGTTATCCAGTAGGGAGTTGATTTGGTTTCCTGTGCTATCAATTCGATGTAGTGCCTGCTAATATAAATTAATGAACAAGAATTCGATAGCAAAAACTCTTCTACATTATCATTACCAAAACCTTCGACTACATCTAGCTTTAGCATATATTACCCAACAGTAATTTCAATCCATTGCTCTAAATTAAGTAATGACCAAATAAGTAACCGGCGATTATAAAGGCCAGTAAGATGATCATCAATGAAATCAGATAGCGTTTCTCGATCAAGTAGATCAAATATTCTTGGTTTGGCTGAGACCAACTTACGTTTAATAAACTCAATACTTTCGCCCTTAAACCAACTTGCATCAGGTGCCGAAAATCCCTGTTTCTCTGCTTGGGTAATCTCCACCGGAATATAACGTGCCATCATTTCACGCAAAATCTGTTTCCCATCATTGGTTCTACGAAAGAATTCCCATTTTTTCATAAGTTCATTTTCATCAATATGTATTACATTTTGCAAATGATTGAGTTTCAACGTAACTGGGCAACGCATCGCAAAATTGACTAGATCATTATCCATAAAAGGGACGCGCGTTTCTAGTCCATGCGCCATCGACAGCTTATCCTCAACAACGAATAACCCATGCAAGAAAGTCTTGGCTTCAAAATAAAGGGAATGGTTGATGTAGTCTTCGGGTTTCTCAAGAGTGTTATCGTGAGAAAGAAAAACATCACGGAAAATATCACGTGTCCAAACATGTTTCACATCGCTCCAGATAGGGGCAAAAACCTTAGCGAGCACTGAGTTGGGAATGAGCCGTTGCCAGTATAGATAATATTGGTCAATATACTGCTCAAAATTTTGAGCATTAGCAGCGCGATAGTAGCGCCAAGGGTAGCCGCCAAACAGTTCATCACCACCACAGCCTGAAAGCACCACCTTAACAAACTTACTGGCTAACTGAGCAGCATAGAAATTTGGATAACTTTGCCCCACCCGCGGCTCTTCGAGGTGCCATGCTAACTTGGGCAGGCAGCGCTCCATGTCGCCAGCTTTCAACACCATTTCATAGTGTTCTGTCTTGAAGCGCGCTGACATGGCTTCGGCTTTGGCACGCTCATCAAAACTTAGCTCAAGTCCTGAGGCCGAACTGAGATCAAAGCCACAAGTAAAGGTCTTCAGGTAGGGTAACTGCTGCGCTGCAATGGCAGTAATAGAGCCAGAGTCCATGCCACCACTCAGGTAGGCACCGATTTCAACATCGCTCACTAACTGACGATTCACAGCTTGGCGAAACAAGCGATCAAGTTCCTCGATGTATTCCTCACGGCTGGCCGGTTGCTCCGGCTCGCGGAAACAATAGTCCCAATACTGGCTGAGTTGCGGTTCAGAGTGCACTGCCGTAACAATCGCATAATGCCCAGCCGGTAGCAGATAGACATCCTCCAGCAATGTCTGGTTAGTGAAAATGTTCTGAAAAGTAAAGTATTCGAGCAGTGCAGGCTTGTTGAGACGGCGCTGAAAGTTAGCTTGGGCAAGGATGGCCTTTTGCTCAGAACCAAACGCAAGGGTATTACCTTGTCGGGCGTAATAAAGTGGCTTGATGCCATACCGATCCCGGGCAAGCAGCAAGGTTTTCTCTTTTCGATCCCAAAGGGCAAGGGCAAACATGCCGTTGAATTTCAGTAGTGCATCTGTACCCCAATGAGCCAGCGCATTGAGCACTACCTCCGTGTCGGTTTGACTGCGGAACCAATAACCTTCGGCTTCGAGCTCAGCCCGCAATTCACGGTAATTATAAATTTCGCCGTTATAGGTGAGCACATAACCATGATTGGCACTAATCATCGGCTGATGACCAGCCGGTGAGAGATCAATGATTGCCAGTCGGCGGTGTCCCAGTCCAACATTGCCTTCAATCCAGTGATCCTCACCATCCGGACCACGATGGGCTATTGCATCTGTCATTCTTTTTAGAGTGACAGGTGAAACCGGGGTGTCGTCGAGATGAATCAGTCCGGTAATGCCGCACATAAGGTCAGCGATTTTCCTTAGCTATCTGGCACAAACGGCCTTAATCACATAATCCTGCTCTGCTTCAGTCATACCATGAAAGAACGGCAAAGAAATGCTGCACTCGTTAGCCACCCACGCATTTGGAAAATCCTCCGGCTTGAGCTGATATTTCTCGCGGTAGTACTTGAGCATATGCACCGCATGAGTGGCTGGTCGAGTCGAGATGCCAGCTTGCTGCAGCGTATCCATCCATGTATTCCGAATCTGTTTAACATAGGGGATGGCTCTTGGCGTAATGGACTCAGGCTGAAAAAGACACGGGTAGCTTTGATAGCTATGCTCAAACCCGCTCGAAGCAGTGGGAATACGTAACCATGGCAAATCAGCAAACGCTGCATCATAGCGATTGGCCAGACGCTGCCGCTCGCGGACAATTTGCACCGCTCGATCCATTTGCGCACCACCCAAAGCAGCTTGCAGATCAGTCATGCGGAAATTATAACCAGCATCGGGGTGATCGGCCAACAGGTAGGGACGCACCCCCAAATGGCGCTGCAAGTCACTCATTGCTGCGCCATGATCCCGCAGTCGGCGCAGCTTCTCAGCCAGTTGGTCATCCTCAGTGGTAATCATCCCACCTTCGCCAGTGGTGATGGCTTTACGGGGATGGAAACTAAAGCAACCAGCGTGGCCGAAGGTTCCCACATGCTGACCATAGTAACGAGAGCCAAAGCCACACGCCGCATCTTCAACGACCCACAGATTATACTTCTGAGCAATGGTGCTGATCTTACCCATATCAGCAGCAAGGCCAAAAAGATGTACCGGTAGAATAGCTCGGGTGCGTGGCGTAATCCTGCTTTCTAGTTGGGAGCAATCGAGATTAAAGGTGTGCAGATCGATGTCGCAAAAGATTACTCTGCCACCCAAGTGCTCAACCACGTTAGCAGTAGAAATCCAAGTAAAGGCAGGGACAATCGCTTCATCGCCTGCGCCAAAACCCAATGCTGCAAGGGAAAGGTATAAGCCTGTTGTACAGGAAGTTACAGCAATGGAGTGTCGTGCCCCTGTAAATAGTGACCATTTTTCTTCAAATTCCCGCACTTTTGGACCTTGAACTAGCCAACCGCTGCGTAATGGTTCCAATACGCTTTCAATTTCTTTTTCGGTCAAGCTAGTGCGAGCGATAGGAACTTTCATGACGGTTATTCCGGCAACCCTACAGCTTTACGACGCGCTGCCACCTCTGCTTTGTGGTGAGAGCGCCACTGTATTAGGCGTTCAAGACCTTCGCGTAAGTCAATCGTGGCAGTAAAGTCAATTTCTGTCGCTGCTCTTTTGGGGCAACCAATGCGGTTGCGCACAAGCGTAGCTTGACTACATGGGGCATATTTAATCGGCTTATCACATCCCGTAAGCTGCAAAAGCATCTCTGCCAGCTCTTTTAGCGAGGTGCGTTTTCCCGTACCAACATTATAGAAGCGATCTGTGGTCTCGGCCTTCATAGCACAAACGTTCGCTCTGGCGCAGTCTTCCACAGCAACAAAGTCAAACGCTTCACTACCATCACCCAAAATCATCGGACTTTCTCCTCGGTCGATCGCATCCAACATTTTCATGATCACAGCAATATAAGCACCTTGATAATCTTGACGCGGCCCATATACATTCATGTAGCGCAGTCCAACGTAGTTAAGACCATAGCGGTGATGAAACGCTCGCAACATTGCTTCACCGGCAATTTTAGTCGCACCGTAGAAGTTCTTGTTATTAAAGGGGTGGTCCTCACCATACCACAAATATGTCAGGCCTCCATGCTTTTACAGTGTGAAACAATTCTGGATCTTTCATTCGACAGATCAAAAACGGACAATCCGTTACGGTTGTTTTCGCACCAAGCTTACCCAAACTGTCGGGTAGCTAGTAATGTCTTATGAAAGAAGCGATCGTACCGTGACAACTTATCTTCAGGTATGATGCTACATATTTTCCCAGTTTTCTCATTCATTTTTCTGTTGATCCCAAATTAGAGGGACTCGAGTGAATTACGATGCGAGGAATTCCTTCGTCATCTTCTTCCACATGGCCAAGCACACGAGCTGGAGAGCCACCAACAACTGTCCTAGAACTCACAGAGCGATTTACAAGAGAGTTAGCTCCTATAACGCAATTTTTGCCTATTGTAACTCCTGCAAGAATAACGGACTGCGCGCCTATATAAGAGCAGTCACCAATTGAAACTGATGCTTGATAACGAGGAACTTTCCCGCACGACAAAGCCCAAAGAACAGTATCATGAGTATAAATATGTACACCAGCTGCAATGCTACAGAAGTCACCTATTGTAATTCCCCCACCAGAACCATCTAATATAACAGAAGAACCAATCCATGTATTTTTTCCCACACTCACGTTGCCAAAAACTAAAGAACTATCATAAATACTCGCACCTTTGCCAAAGCCGAGGCGATAAGCTCTACTCCACCTATTATCAAGAATCGCGTCTCCAAAAGGAAGAGAGCGATCAAAATTTGTTTTTATAAATTTTTCCCGAATCTCATAAATTCTTCGTAAAGATTCTAAAAGCTCATTGTCATTCATAAGAATTTCCTATAAATTATCAAGAATGTATTCAACATATAGAAGTGACCATATAAGTAGCCTTCTATTTTTTTTCCCTTGCAAATGTTCGTCTAACAAGTCTGTCATTGTATTTTTGTCAAAAAAATCATGAATCTTGGATTGATTGACTAAAAGCTTATGTTTAACAAATTGAATACTTTCACCTTTAAACCAACTTGCATCAGGTGCCGAAAATCCCTGTTTCTCTGCTTGGGTAATCTCCACCGGAATATAACGTGCCATCATTTCACGCAAAATCTGTTTCCCATCATTGGTTCTACGAAAGAATTCCCATTTTTTCATAAGTTCATTTTCATCAATATGTATTACATTTTGCAAATGATTGAGTTTCAACGTAACTGGGCAACGCATCGCAAAATTGACTAGATCATTATCCATAAAAGGGACGCGCGTTTCTAGTCCATGCGCCATCGACAGCTTATCCTCAACAACGAATAACCCATGCAAGAAAGTCTTGGCTTCAAAATAAAGGGAATGGTTGATGTAGTCTTCGGGTTTCTCAAGAGTGTTATCGTGAGAAAGAAAAACATCACGGAAAATATCACGTGTCCAAACATGTTTCACATCGCTCCAGATAGGGGCAAAAACCTTAGCGAGCACTGAGTTGGGAATGAGCCGTTGCCAGTATAGATAATATTGGTCAATATACTGCTCAAAATTTTGAGCATTAGCAGCGCGATAGTAGCGCCAAGGGTAGCCGCCAAACAGTTCATCACCACCACAGCCTGAAAGCACCACCTTAACAAACTTACTGGCTAACTGAGCAGCATAGAAATTTGGATAACTTTGCCCCACCCGCGGCTCTTCGAGGTGCCATGCTAACTTGGGCAGGCAGCGCTCCATGTCGCCAGCTTTCAACACCATTTCATAGTGTTCTGTCTTGAAGCGCGCTGACATGGCTTCGGCTTTGGCACGCTCATCAAAACTTAGCTCAAGTCCTGAGGCCGAACTGAGATCAAAGCCACAAGTAAAGGTCTTCAGGTAGGGTAACTGCTGCGCTGCAATGGCAGTAATAGAGCCAGAGTCCATGCCACCACTCAGGTAGGCACCGATTTCAACATCGCTCACTAACTGACGATTCACAGCTTGGCGAAACAAGCGATCAAGTTCCTCGATGTATTCCTCACGGCTGGCCGGTTGCTCCGGCTCGCGGAAACAATAGTCCCAATACTGGCTGAGTTGCGGTTCAGAGTGCACTGCCGTAACAATCGCATAATGCCCAGCCGGTAGCAGATAGACATCCTCCAGCAATGTCTGGTTAGTGAAAATGTTCTGAAAAGTAAAGTATTCGAGCAGTGCAGGCTTGTTGAGACGGCGCTGAAAGTTAGCTTGGGCAAGGATGGCCTTTTGCTCAGAACCAAACGCAAGGGTATTACCTTGTCGGGCGTAATAAAGTGGCTTGATGCCATACCGATCCCGGGCAAGCAGCAAGGTTTTCTCTTTTCGATCCCAAAGGGCAAGGGCAAACATGCCGTTGAATTTCAGTAGTGCATCTGTACCCCAATGAGCCAGCGCATTGAGCACTACCTCCGTGTCGGTTTGACTGCGGAACCAATAACCTTCGGCTTCGAGCTCAGCCCGCAATTCACGGTAATTATAAATTTCGCCGTTATAGGTGAGCACATAACCATGATTGGCACTAATCATCGGCTGATGACCAGCCGGTGAGAGATCAATGATTGCCAGTCGGCGGTGTCCCAGTCCAACATTGCCTTCAATCCAGTGATCCTCACCATCCGGACCACGATGGGCTATTGCATCTGTCATTCTTTTTAGAGTGACAGGTGAAACCGGGGTGTCGTCGAGATGAATCAGTCCGGTAATGCCGCACATAAGGTCAGCGATTTTCCTTAGCTATCTGGCACAAACGGCCTTAATCACATAATCCTGCTCTGCTTCAGTCATACCATGAAAGAACGGCAAAGAAATGCTGCACTCGTTAGCCACCCACGCATTTGGAAAATCCTCCGGCTTGAGCTGATATTTCTCGCGGTAGTACTTGAGCATATGCACCGCATGAGTGGCTGGTCGAGTCGAGATGCCAGCTTGCTGCAGCGTATCCATCCATGTATTCCGAATCTGTTTAACATAGGGGATGGCTCTTGGCGTAATGGACTCAGGCTGAAAAAGACACGGGTAGCTTTGATAGCTATGCTCAAACCCGCTCGAAGCAGTGGGAATACGTAACCATGGCAAATCAGCAAACGCTGCATCATAGCGATTGGCCAGACGCTGCCGCTCGCGGACAATTTGCACCGCTCGATCCATTTGCGCACCACCCAAAGCAGCTTGCAGATCAGTCATGCGGAAATTATAACCAGCATCGGGGTGATCGGCCAACAGGTAGGGACGCACCCCCAAATGGCGCTGCAAGTCACTCATTGCTGCGCCATGATCCCGCAGTCGGCGCAGCTTCTCAGCCAGTTGGTCATCCTCAGTGGTAATCATCCCACCTTCGCCAGTGGTGATGGCTTTACGGGGATGGAAACTAAAGCAACCAGCGTGGCCGAAGGTTCCCACATGCTGACCATAGTAACGAGAGCCAAAGCCACACGCCGCATCTTCAACGACCCACAGATTATACTTCTGAGCAATGGTGCTGATCTTACCCATATCAGCAGCAAGGCCAAAAAGATGTACCGGTAGAATAGCTCGGGTGCGTGGCGTAATCCTGCTTTCTAGTTGGGAGCAATCGAGATTAAAGGTGTGCAGATCGATGTCGCAAAAGATTACTCTGCCACCCAAGTGCTCAACCACGTTAGCAGTAGAAATCCAAGTAAAGGCAGGGACAATCGCTTCATCGCCTGCGCCAAAACCCAATGCTGCAAGGGAAAGGTATAAGCCTGTTGTACAGGAAGTTACAGCAATGGAGTGTCGTGCCCCTGTAAATAGTGACCATTTTTCTTCAAATTCCCGCACTTTTGGACCTTGAACTAGCCAACCGCTGCGTAATGGTTCCAATACGCTTTCAATTTCTTTTTCGGTCAAGCTAGTGCGAGCGATAGGAACTTTCATGACGGTTATTCCGGCAACCCTACAGCTTTACGACGCGCTGCCACCTCTGCTTTGTGGTGAGAGCGCCACTGTATTAGGCGTTCAAGACCTTCGCGTAAGTCAATCGTGGCAGTAAAGTCAATTTCTGTCGCTGCTCTTTTGGGGCAACCAATGCGGTTGCGCACAAGCGTAGCTTGACTACATGGGGCATATTTAATCGGCTTATCACATCCCGTAAGCTGCAAAAGCATCTCTGCCAGCTCTTTTAGCGAGGTGCGTTTTCCCGTACCAACATTATAGAAGCGATCTGTGGTCTCGGCCTTCATAGCACAAACGTTCGCTCTGGCGCAGTCTTCCACAGCAACAAAGTCAAACGCTTCACTACCATCACCCAAAATCATCGGACTTTCTCCTCGGTCGATCGCATCCAACATTTTCATGATCACAGCAATATAAGCACCTTGATAATCTTGACGCGGCCCATATACATTCATGTAGCGCAGTCCAACGTAGTTAAGACCATAGCGGTGATGAAACGCTCGCAACATTGCTTCACCGGCAATTTTAGTCGCACCGTAGAAGTTCTTGTTATTAAAGGGGTGGTCTTCATCCATTGGCTCGTGTAAAGCATCGCCATAAACGGATGCCGAAGAAGAATAGACCAAGCGTTTGACACCTTTTTTAACACAGGCTTCCATCACATTAAATGTGCCGCGAATATTCACCTCAAAAGCACTGCGTGGGAAATCATGGCACTGTAGCAGCCAAAGGGCAGCAAAATGACAAACACCATCAGCACCATCGAGGGCAGCTTCAAGAATATCCGTATGGAGAATGTCGCCACCAATATCAAAAATTTTTACGCGATGATCTTTTAGGGCATTTTCCAGATTTTCAATGCGGCCACGTACAAAATTATCATAAATGACAATTTCCCCAACATCTTCCTTAAGGAAAAGATCAGCAGTGTGGGAGCCAATGAATCCGGCACCGCCAATAAGTACAATCTTTTTACCCTGAATATCCATCAATGCTCCCTATATGCAATAGATTTTGCGATGCTGTCAATGAAGATGATGATCACATACATATCGTGCAAATGGAAATGCGCTAGTCCAAGCTGGTGATATGGCGTTCAGAATATGGGTCGAATTAGAACCTTGCTCCACAAGAAAATCATTCACCAGTTTACCGTCGTGTGTGTCCAATATCTGCGCTCTAATACCCACTTTTTCCGCTGGGAGCAGATGTTTAGACTCAATTCGTGGTGCAATAGCCTGTGCCGCCTTAGCAAACCAGTGCTTAAAATAGCGCCGACCCTCGTGCCATGCTAGGCGACGAAAGCCATCTCGATTAGCTAGATACTGTTGAATCAGAAGGTTCAAGATTCTCTTGGCTTCAGGTATATTGACATTCTGCAAACCTTTATAGTTTTCCCTACTGAATGCAGGTACTGCCGTGGGGCCTAGATATGTCGTTCCATCAACCGTAGTAGTAGTATGAATGCCGAGAAAAGGAAAACGTATATCAGGCACGGGATAAATAAGATGATTAAAGGAAATGCCAGACTCAGGGTTCAATTTCCAATAAATACCCTTAAAGGGGAGAAGGGTGTAACGCTGGCCAACACCAAATTGATGCGCTACGTTATCAGCTTGGAGGCCAGCAGTATTGATAGCATAACCGTATTCAATAATTTCACCCGATTGCAATTTGACGTGTCGATTTTGAGCGGCAACGGAAGCTATTTTAGTGCTAAGACGCAGCCCAACATTTTTAGCCTTGAGTTCGCCATTTAGTTTCTGCATAACGGCGACAGGATCGCCAACAGCAGTGCTTGGTACATACATCGCACGACCTCCCACTGATCTTGCCTCTGGTTCTAAATCATGTAGTTGCTGCTCATCCAGCATTTCTATTGCTATTCCATTTTGCTGCGCCCGATCTGCTAGTTTATCTAGCTGAGGCTCATTTTCTGGGTCTGTCACAACTAGTATTTTTCCACATTGCCTAAGACGAAGCTGATGTTCACGGTGAAATTCAGCCATTTCAAGTGCGCCTTGCCGACATACTTTGGCTTTCAATGACCCAGGAGCATAGTAGATGCCACTATGCAATACACCACTGTTCCTGCCACTTGCATGCATTCCTAACGTTGGCTCTTTTTCCAGCATCACAATTTTGGCCTCAGGATAGCGTTTTCTGAGTTCCAACGCAATGGTGATGCCTATAATGCCAGCACCAATAATAAGAAAGTCAACAGTCATCACTTCAACTTGCATGATCGGCTCCTGTTCTCACGAGGTGCTCGCCACTCAAGAGGTAAAGGTGTCCTGTATGCGGGCATTTATAGATGCCTTCGCCTTGCAAAGGCAATGGAATTCGTTCGCCATATTCACTCATCCAGCCAATGTGGCGGGCAGGTACCCCAACCATCAGCGCATACGGTTTTACATCCTTATTCACAACAGCTCCTGCACCAATAAAGGCATACTCACCAATTGTGACACCACAAATAATCGTACAGTTAGCTCCCAGCGTTGCCCCTCTTTTGACACGAGTAGGTCGGTACTCATGCTTACGACTAATAGCACTACGGGGATTATAAACGTTTGTGAAGACCATACTCGGGCCACAGAAAACTTCGTCCTCAATAGTTACAGCATCGTAAATCGAAACATTATTTTGTACCTTGACGTTGTTGCCTATGAGTACATTATTACCAATAAACACATTTTGCCCAAAGGAACAATTACAACCAATACGTGCACCAGAGCAAATGTGCGTCCAATGCCAAATACGAGTGCCAGAACCAATTTGAGCACCCAGATCGACAATAGCTGTATCGTGGATATGGTAACTGCTCATCTTCAATACTCAAGAGGTAAAGATACTGTTTTTCCATCCCGAGCTGATAAGTACGCTGCAATTAAAATCTCCAGAGATTTAAGACCTTCACGTCCGTCGGTTTCTGGTTCTGTTTTACCCCGTAAGACATCAATAACATTTTCGTAATAAAGGGAGTGGCCGAACCCGTACACTGACGTTGTTTCATAACTAGCTTGCTCAACTTGCTCGTCGTATTCTCTGGTGTCAGCAAATTCCCACGTTTGAATTTCATTAACAGCAGTACCACCCACTCGGACCGTACCTTTTTCACCAATGATAGTGATTGATCCTTCGTAATTTTTGGGGTATGTCAGCATTGTAACCGCCATGGAACCCAGCGCGCCATTACGCCACCTAACATTGAGCACCCCAGTATCTTCAACCTCAATGTCTCTGGTTGTGCTCACCATGGCTTGTACTTTTTCTACTGAACCGAACAGCCAGTCGAGCAGATCAACATAGTGACTGGCTTGGTTCATGAAGGCACCGCCATCAAATTCCCATGTGCCTCGCCACTTAGCCTGATCGTAATAGGACTGCGGGCGCGTCCAAAAAACATTAAGATGCACCAAGTGGATTTTACCAAAGCGTTTTTCCTCGACAGCCCGCTTCAACAGTTGTAGTGTGTGGTTAAAGCGATTTTGCTTCACAACGAATAGTCTTACCTTGGCTTCGTCACAGGCACGTACCATACGTAAACCGTCCTGCCATCGGGTTGCCATGGGTTTTTCAGTGATAACATTTACGCCGTAACGAGCAGCCCATATTGCTTGCTCAGGATGAATCCCACTGGGTGTACACAGTACCACTACATCTGGCTGTTCGCGCTCTAGTAGTTCCTCAAGTTTTAAGTATCCCAAAATACCATAGCGCTGACAATGCTCCTCAAGTACTGCGTTGTCAATATCGCACAGGGCAACAAGCTCAAGATCATGAGCATACTTCTCAATGGCATTAAAATGATTCCTTGAGATGCGGCCACAACCAATCACAGCAATGCGAATTTTACGATTGGCAATAATGGGATACATAAGATAAAAGCCTACAGAACATATATTCAATACTGAAAACGCAATTTTACCATAATATCACCAAAGTGTTTGCATGGTTATAGTTCGCTTCCGTAAGATGCGCCGCATTCTTCTCACACTTGCAACATGTATTAAGTTGGGGAATCTTGCTGTTATTGTTAAAACACTACCCATCATGATTTCACACTTTGAGAAACAACGTACATGAACTGTTCTTTTGCTTTTTGATAAATTTCCTTTGTCAAAACAAAGTAAATACTTTTGTCATCTTTTCTGAGTTCTTCTGCACCAAATCGAACATAAAACGAAATGGCTTTCTCATTTTTGATTAGTGCATCAAAATAAATTAATTCTAAGCCTAGATCATTAAATCCAAAACCATAGCTAAGTAGGGCACTTTCAAGTGCAGCTTTAGAAGGTTTGTTTTCGTCTAAAATCCAACTTCCCCACGTGCATTGATTATCCCTGATGTCGTAAATACGAACAACACCACAGGGCGTGTTATTATCTTTCCGTTCAATCACAAAGTAATATTCTGTACCGCCCCGCTCTCTTTCAAAGTACTGCTCAATCCAATGCCGTTGGTTATCGACTGTTCCGGATACAGGTGACAGATAGCGATTATAACGTGGATCAGTACGCAAGGAGTAAATATAATTGGCATCCTTCAGATCAACAGGACGAAGACGTAGTCGAGTACCTTCAATTGGATTTGGGCGATCTGTATTCAAGGTATTCCTCATGTTAGGTAATAAATTGGTTGAAAACTATCAATTTGCCGCCAACCATTGCTCTTTTCTCTAGCCATACACTGCGAATACTCCAGTAACACTGAGCTGCCTGATGCCACATTTCAGGTAAGTCTTGCAAATGACTGCGTCTGCTCTATAGAACTCGGCCATAGTAGCGATCGCCTCCTTGATAATTGCAACACTCATGAGACGAACTCCCCGATCTTGCTGATTACATAGTTCTGCTCCTCATCAGTTAGGCCAGGATACATCGGCAGGGACAGGCAGTGTCTATAGTAGTTCTCACTGTTCGGGAAGTCTCCTAGGGCAAAACCAAGCTTGCGAAAATCAGGCTGAGTATGCACTGGAATGTAGTGTACATTAACACCAATGTCAGCCGCCCGCAGATGATTAAACAACGTCTTTCGATCGACCGGTGAACGCTGGCTATCCACTTGTACCACATACAGGTGTAGTGCTGATTTGGAGCAGGGGCTGCGGTATGGCAACACGAGGGGCAAGTCGGCCAGTGCTTGATCATAGGTGCGAGCCAGTTGATGGCGTCGCTCAATCCAGCTTTCTAGGTTTGCCAACTGTGACAGCCCCAATGCCGCTTGAATATCGGTCATGCGATAGTTAAACCCGAGCAGTTGCTGCTCATAGTACCATGCGCCATCAGCTTCTCGGGTCATCAAATGGGTGTCACGGGTAATGCCGTGGCTCCGCAGCATCGCCATGCGCTGTGCCAAGCTGGCATCATTGGTCAATGCCATGCCCCCCTCTGCTGTGGTGATGATTTTAACCGGATGGAAGCTAAACACCGTAATATCGGACCAGCAACAATTGCCAACGGGCTGACCTTTTCGGCTTGCCCCAAGGGCGTGAGAGGCATCCTCCAGCACCCGAAAGCCGTATTCTTGGGCCAACGCCCAAATGGCCTCCTGCTCGGTTGGCTCACCCGCAAAGTGGACTGGCACGACTACCTTGGGTAGTCGTCCTTGTTGGCGTGCCTTGACCAGCTTGTCCTGCAGCGCTTCTACACTCATATTGAGCGTGGTGGGGTTTATATCCACAAAGTCAATGTCTGCACCGCAGTAACGACCACAATTGGCTGATGCCACAAAGGTAATCGGTGATGTCCATAATAGATCCCCATGGCCGAGGCCAAGGGCTAAACAGGCAATATGTAGGGCGCTTGTGCCACTGTTGACGGCGATCGCATAGCGGGCACCCACACGCTCAGCAACAGCCGCCTCAAAGCGAGGTACCATGGAGCCTTGGGTTAGCCAATCTGAATGCAATACCGCAACAACGGCATCAATATCTTCCTGCGAAATGGTTTGGCGAGCATAGGGTATCATACAATCCCTGCCACCTTGTTGACGGCGGCAATCTCTTCAACCGTCAGGAACCAATCATTCTTGCCCGAATTGTACTCGAAGTCCCGCGGCACGGGTTTTCCTACTTCACCGAGGGCGTTCGTTGTGAAGTTGCTGCTACGATTGATAAACGTTATCGTCGGCTTAATGACGTAATGATCCGCAAACTCTATGGTCAAATGAGACTCGTCTGCTGGGCACATGATCTCATGAATTTTTTCGCCTGGGCGAATGCCAACCTCTTTTTGGGGTAGGTGGGGTGCCATGGCAGTGGCCACATCGGTAATGCGCACGGATGGCAGTTTAGGGACAAACAGTTCCCCTCCCTGCATCCGCTCGAAGTTCTTGAGCACAAATGCCACACCCTGTTGCAGGGTAATCCAGAAACGGGTCATTCGCTGATCTGTAATTGGTAGATGGTCGGTGCCATTCTCAATTAGTTTCTTGAAAAAGGGGATGACGGAGCCACGGGAGCCAACGACGTTCCCATAACGAACCACTGCAAAGCGCGTTCGGTGGGCACCGACGATGTTATTGGCAGCAATGAAGAGTTTGTCGGATGCCAGTTTGGTTGCCCCATAAAGATTAATAGGATTGGCTGCTTTATCTGTTGAAAGGGCAATGACCTTTTCTACACGGCATTCTATCGCCGCATGAATCACATTATCGGCACCGTAAACATTGGTTTTGATGCACTCCATGGGATTATATTCCGCAGCGGGCACCTGCTTCAGGGCGGCGGCATGGATGACAAAATCAACACCCTGCATCGCCATGATCAGCCGATCTCTATCTCTGACATCACCAATGAAGTAGCGCATGCAATGGTGCTGGAGCGAAGAAAATTCTTGTTCCATCTCAAATTGCTTTAATTCATCGCGAGAGTAGATAATTAAGCGCCGCGGCTTGAAGTGCTCAAGAATTGTCCGTGTACATTGCTTGCCAAAGGAACCCGTGCCGCCGGTAATGAGTATTATTTTGTCGTCAAACATATTGCTTACAAGGAATGACAAAGCTACTTTAGTGCTTTTGCAGTTGACTCACCCCCTCAAGCAAATTTTACAGGTACAGTTAGCTCTAACTCTACCCAAAGCCTCAACCGAGTTAGCAAATGTAACCTGCTCCCGTTTATCTAGGGGCATGGTTAACAGCACGGCGAAACCCCAGTGCCACTAAGATGTTTGCTAGGGTCAAGAAAACCTCTGCCCCCCCATGCAAGGCATCCACATTGGCGAGGGAGGTGCCATAGACGCGCTGGGCATAAATTCCGGCTGGGATGGTGACCGCAACAAACACTAACGTGCCATAGAACCCAATCAGGGCAAGCCGCGGTGTGTTGGGATTGCGGCTGAGGAAGTACAAAAACCCCAGATACGGAAACAAGGAAACAGCAAAGAAAGCATTAGTGAGCATTAGCGTCGGGCCAGTTTTTTACTCATTTTCCGCAGTCGTACGGATTTAGGGGTCACTTCTACGAGTTCATCGGGGCCAATGTACTCGAGGGCGCGCTCAAGGCTCATCTCGACAGGGGACTGCAACTGGACGAGTTCATCGCCGGTGGAGGAGCGGAAGTTGGTGAGTTGTTTGGCTTTACACACGTTAATTTCAAGGTCTTGGGGACGATTGTGCTCGCCGACAATCATGCCTTTATACACTTTGGTGCCGGGGGTAATAAAAAATACACCGCGATCTTCGGCGTTTTTGAGGGCGTAAAAGGTAGCGGTGCCTTCTTCAAAGGCAATTAAGACACCATTGCGACGGGCGCTGATCTCGCCTGCGAGGGGACGATAATCTAGAAAGCTATGGTTCATGATCCCTTCACCGCGGGTGAGGCGCATAAATTCGCCGCGAAAGCCTACCAGACCCCGTGCCGGAATCACAAACTCCAGTTGGGTGCGGCCATTGCCTCCCACTTGCATATCCTGCATTTCGCCCCGCCGCTGCCCTAGCCGTTCAATACAGCCACCGACGGCTTCGTCGGGCACGTCCAGCACGAGGCACTCGTAAGGTTCACAAGGCTGGCCATTGACTTCGCGGTAGATGACTTGGGGCTGCGAGACTTGGAATTCATAGCCTTCGCGGCGCATGGTCTCAATGAGAATGCCTAGGTGCAGTTCACCCCGCCCTGAGACGGCAAAGCGATCCGGGGAGTCGGTGTCTTCTACCCGTAGGGCAACGTTGGTTTCGAGTTCGCGGTAGAGGCGATCGCGCAGTTGGCGAGAGGTAACAAAGGTGCCTTCCTGACCCGCAAAGGGGGAGTCATTCACAGCAAAGGTCATTTGCAGCGTGGGTTCATCCACCTTAATCAGGGGCAGCGCCTGCGGGTCGTTGGGGCAGGTAATGGTTTCGCCAATGTTGGCATCACTAAAACCCGCGATCGCCACGATGTGACCGGCACTGGCACGGCTCAATTCGACCCGTTTTAGGCCCTCAAACCCGAGCAACTTGGTGATTTTGGCTTTGACAATTTGGCCGCTATCTTTGACTAGGGCCGCCTGCTGCCCCACTTCAACCGTTCCGTTGTGGATTTTGCCGATGACAATCCGCCCTAAATACTCGGAGTAGTCGAGGGTGGTCACCTGAAGTTGGAGGGGAGCCGCGGGGTTGCCCACGGGCGGTGGAATATGACGGACGATCGCCTCAAAGAGGGGCTGCATATCCTTGCCCTCGTCGTCGAGGTTGGTTTTGGCATAGCCAGCAAGACCGGAGGCAAATAGGTACGGGAACTCGCACTGGTCGTCATCAGCCCCTAGTTCAATAAAGAGGTCCAGCACTTTATCAATGGCTTTGTAGGGTTCCGCTTGGGGGCGATCGATTTTATTGACCACGACAATGGGGCGTAACCCCTTCTCAAGCGCTTTTTTCAGGACAAAGCGGGTTTGGGGCATCGGCCCTTCGTTGGCATCGACAATCAGCAGACAGCCTTCTACCATCCCCAGCACCCGCTCCACTTCGCCGCCAAAGTCGGCGTGACCGGGGGTGTCAACAATGTTGATGGTTAAATCTTTGTAACGCACAGCGGTATTTTTGGCCAAGATGGTAATGCCGCGTTCCCGCTCTAGATCGTTGGAGTCCATCACACAATCGGGAACCTCTTCCCCCTCGCGAAAGGTACCGGACTGCCGCAACAGGGCATCCACAAGGGTGGTTTTGCCGTGGTCAACGTGGGCAATAATCGCAACATTGCGAATGGGCAGACTCATAGACGATTCCCGCAAATTTTTTAATACAACGCAGAGGAGTGTGACAAACCGTTACAATCTTAGCTCAATCTGGTCGTCGGCAGGGGGATCCCCAACTGGTGTAGGGGGAGGGCAAACCCAGCGGTGACAAGGTAAACCTCCGCCATCAGAGGGCGCACCTGCTGGCACAACTGGCCGAGGCGATCGCGAAAACGACGACCGCTGGCGTAGGCGGGCACCACGCCCCAACCGGTTTCTTCGGCCACAAGAATCAGGGTGGCGGCACACCGGTTGACAGCCTCAAGCAATGCCTGTACCGTAACCTGCCATTGGTGCGCCTCCTGCTCGAGGGTATTGGCCACCCACGTACCCAGGGAATCCACCAAGGCGCAGTGATCCGGCGGGAGTTGGCTCAAGGTGTCGGCAAGCTGTACCGGGCACTCCCATAGCTGCCAGTGGGGGGGACGGCGAGCCTGGTGTTGGGCAATCCGCTGCTGCCATTCCGGATCGGCAGGGGTGGCGATCGCCGTGGCAATGTAAATCACCGGCGCACCCGAGGCGGCGGCCAAGGATTCTGCCCATTCACTTTTGCCCGAGCGGCTGGGCCCCGTTACTAAGATATGTCCGGTATGTCCGGTATGTTCGGCCATGGTTAGCGTAACCGCCGCGGATCGAGGCGCTCTCCTAAGCCCTCCCCGAGGAGCGATAACCCCACCACAAGGGTGGTCATCGCCAGTCCCGGAAACAGGGTGGTCCACCAGATACCCACCGAAAGACCGTCTAGGGCTTGGCGCAGATCCTGCCCCCACTCCGGCACCTCCGGCGGCAAGCCTAAGCCCAAAAAGCCCAACCCCGCCAACGTTAAGATGGCATCCGCCGCATTTAGGGTAAAGAGCACCGGAATACTGGGCAACACATTCACCAGCAAATAGCGCCGCAAAATCCGCGGTGTCGAGGCCCCCATGGCGCGTGCCGCTTCAATAAACACTTCGTTTTTAAGGCTGACGGTATGGTTGCGCACCACCCGATAGTACTGGGGAATATAGGCCACACTCAGGGCAACGGCGGCATTCACGACCCCCTTACCCACCACAAAGGCAACCGTAACCGCCAACAGCAGCCCCGGCAGGGTATAGATGGTATCCATGAGAAAGAGCAGGGCGCGATCCAACCCGCCGCCGCGATAGCCACTGAGCAACCCGAGGGGAACCCCAAGCCCCACACTAAAGACCGTTGCCACCGCCACCACCTGTAACGCTGCTTGGGTACCAAAGAGCGTGCGGGAAAACACATCATAGCCCAGACGGTTGGTGCCAAACCAGTGCTCTCGTGAGGGCGGCGCGTGAATGGGAAAATCCAGAAACTCTTGCGGGTTGGCCACCCAGCCCACAGCTTGTGCTACGGGTGCCAACAGCGCAGCGGCCACAAACAGGCCACAGATGAGTGCCCCAATCCACAGGAGTGGGTTCGACAGTTGGGTGGGGAACCACTGGCGGCGCAGCGGCACAGGGGTCATGGCACTATCCCAACAGACTGACTAAAAGGGCTTTTTGGGCATGGAGGCGGTTCTCCGCTTGCTCCCACACCCGCGATTGCGGCCCTTCAAGGACACTGGCGGTAATTTCTTCTTCCCGATGGGCGGGCAGGCAGTGCAGAACAATTGCTTGCGGATCCGCCACCGCCAGTAGCGAATCATTGATTTGGTAGGGCTGAAAAATGGGTTGGCGATCGCCCGCTTCTGCCTCCTGTCCCATACTGGCCCAAACATCCGTATAGAGGGCATGGGCACCGCTGGCGGCGGCATAGGGATCCGTGGTTACCGTAACTTCCGTGCGTCCCTGACTTAAGGTTCGCGCCTGCTCGACAATTTCTGGGAGTGGCTCAAACCCTGCCGGTGCCGCAACCCGCACATTCACCCCCATGAGCGCACAGCCCAACAGCAGCGAGTGCGCCACATTATTGCCATCGCCAATGTAGCTCAGGGTCAACCCCTCTAACTCACCAAAGGATTCCTGCAGCGTGAGTAAATCCGCAAGGACTTGGCAGGGATGTTCGCGATCGGTGAGGGCATTAATCACCGGAATGCGGGCATAGTCAGCAAATAACTGTAACTCTGCCTGACCGTAGGTGCGAATCGCCAGCGCATCGAGGTAGCGATCCAAGACCCGGGCGGTATCGGCTAGCGGCTCCCCCCGACCCACTTGGGTGGACTGGGGGTTTAGATCAATCACTTGCCCCCCCAGTTGGTACATGGCCACCGTAAAGCTAACCCGCGTCCGGGTTGAGGCCTTCTGAAACAATAACCCCAGCACCGCCGGACAGTGGGGAGACACCTCACCAATCTTCATCTGTGCTGCTAACTTGAGTAGGTACTGTGCCTCCGCTGCCGAGAGGTCAGCAATACTCAGTAGGTCTCGCCCCCGCAGTGTGTCCATGGCTTACCCTAGTACGATGTTCCGCAGGGCGATTATAGCGTACAGTTGCGCGCCACCTGACCCAAGCGGCCTGGTTTGAGGCACGACCCTACGGGCGAATTTTCCACCATTCAAAACTACGTTTCCACTCCCGCGATCGCGGCGATAATTCCTGCGCGGTTGCCGCCACATGGCTAAACACTTGCTCCATCATGGGCAGCGGCACTTGTTCTTCCGCTTCCAAAATAACGGCGAGGCGGCGCCCCCCTTGCAGACGCATCAGGTATAGCTCTTGATGGAGCGGGCGCGGCGTACGATGGTAAAATAGCTCACCGCGGACACGCCGCCCTAAAAAGGGGCGCTCAATTCGAGCGGGGGTGGCAGAGAGCGGCCCATCCACCTCAGTGAACCGCAACCAACTGCGCAATTCCTGATCTGAGAGTTCCCCTAAGACATCGCTCATTTTGGGTAAGCTAATTAAACTTACCATTAGCTCGTGTTCGCCCGGGACGGAGTTCGGCGGATAGACGACGGCTACCCCATTTTCCCCTAGGGCGGTGGGGGCGGAAAAGGGGATTGGTGTTTCAAAGGATAGCCCTAGGAGGGTATAGCGCTGGGGGGTGGGGGCAACGGCTTGGAGGGTGGCTTCGTTAGCTCTGCTGCTGACCAAGGGCATCATGCTCAAAAGGGCGAGGCTACAGCTCAGGGGGATCAGGTAACGCATAGGCTCCTCAGGGGGATGGTGGGGCGTGATACTGTTGGCGGTAGGCCATGTACAGGGTTTCTAACAATTCTTCCGTGTCGAGGAAGTGCAAAGGGCGGGGCAAGGGGTTCTCGGACGGGGCTAATACCGGCTCGAGGTGTTGCCGTAACTCCCGCGCCGCTTGGTGGCGACCCGCCGGGCTGAGTTGATCCCGCGTGTTCAGGAAGTTACGCAGCATGAGATAGTGCTCAGGGGTCATGTGTTCCCAGCGGGCGATCGCCTGCAATTGAGCCACCTGTTCTGAGCGGCTGTCCTTGACCACGGGTGCGGTGGGTGCCAGTCGGGTGGCTTGCTCATCCTGAATCACTAGGGTTCCTGCCACCATATCCCCAAGCCGCTTTTCTGATCGCGTTAACGCAATAAGGAGCGCCCCTATGCCAAAAAAAGCAAAATCAATGGACTGTAGCAGGCTGCGCAGGGTGGCTTCTTTGACCCGAATTGGCCGGCCATTGTCTTGGACAACGCGGATTTCCGCATAGCGTTTACCGGGGGTTTGCCCCTGCCAGTAGGCTTCAAAAAAAATGTAGTAGCCGTTATAGAGGGCAAACATCACCAAAAGGTACAGCCCCAAGCTCCATGCCTCGATACTTTGGTTGCTGTTGGGTAAAACGTCGATGAGCCACGGATAGACGGCATACACGTAGAGGTAGGCCGCCAGCAACGTAACAAGCACCAGAGCCGTGTAGAGAATCACCTGGTCAATGAGCCACGCAAGGGCACGGCTGCCAATCCCGGCAAGGGCAAAGTCCAGTTCAATGCTTTCGGGAGTGCGCAGGGTCACTCGCCGCAGCCAGCGCATTGGGTTGGCCGCTTCAGGGCGTACTTGAAAGGCTGCCCCCTCATTGCGCACCCGCAGATCCCAGTACATCACCGCTTTGATGCCTTGCCACAGGGGTAATAACAGCACGCCGACAAATAATCCGGCAATCGGAATAATTACGAGACTATTGATGATACTGGCCAGAATATTCGCGGGAATGGCCAGCAGGGAGGCAATGAAGAAAACGGTGAGGGTATGCCATGTCTGTCCTCGGGTGAGTTGCCAACTCCGCTGCACCGATTGCAGGGCGGTGGTCTCCGGCTCAAGGGCAAGGACAACATCCACAAGAGAAAGGCGAGCCGTAAAGTAGGAAATGACTAGCAGGGCAACGAGCAATAGCAGCAGAACCCCAAGGGCCATGCCAATCAACAGAAAGCTCCTTGCCACCTCGGACAGGTTTTCCGCGTCAATGAGTTGAATGAGCGGCCAAATGCCCAAGTAAACAACGTAGGCGATCGCCGCCAAAACGGCATAGACCGCCACCAAAATCAGTCCCACCAGTAGCGTTGCCAGCAAGTAGTTCGCCATTTTCGGAAAAATGAGCGTGCGCGCCTGCTGCTCCGACTCCTCTAGGGCCGCCAGCACCGTATAGATGCGCCGCGAAATGAGGGCACCACTGGCCATCAACCGCGTCCAGCCAAACAGATAAAAGGGTAGAGCCATCAGCGTACCAACGGCCACCAAAATGAGAACGCCGCCCACCCCATTCATGGCAGCAAGGGCAACCCCCGCAATCACAGTCGCCACGAGCAAAATGAGAACGGCGGCAATGGTCAACAGAAAAAACCACGCATGGGCAAAGAGACTCAGCAAAAAGTAGCGGTTGCCTTGATGACGGTAAAGTTCTAGGGCAACCGTGGTAATGTTGCCGCTGGAAAGGGACTGGGCTGGCCGCCCGCGGCGCTTAAACCCAAACATGAGAACCCGCTGCTGGAACAATGATCCCGATCATGGCACGACCCCCTCCCTTAACTGCCCAAGAGGAAGGCCACCAGAAACAGGCCGTAGAGGACACCAAACTTGAAGGCATTTAAGACCTCCCCCAAGAGGGTGCGGCGTAACTGCCAGCGATCGCTATAGAAAATGGCACTAATGACTTCTGCCGCGATCGCCACCAAGGCAGAGGCCACAATATCTAAGTAGCCCACCTGACCCGCGGTGGAGGAAATTGCCAGCCCCATAAATACACCAAAGAGCAGGGCAAGCATCAGTGTGGCCAGCCGTCGCCACGGGTTGGTTAACTGCGCCTGAATCTGCCTCCCCAGACGATCTAGAAGCGTATTTAAGCGGGTTTGCTGCATATGTTCAGGGTGGGCAAAGCTTGCTACAGTGTGAGCACGGAGTGGATGCTTGCCAGTATATGTTAAGTCGCGTTGCCGATGCTGTCTATTGGCTCAATCGCTACATTGAGCGGGCAGAGAATATTGCCCGGTTTGTGGATGTTAACTTCAACATGCTCCTCGACCTACCCAGCCACCCGGGGGGGCAGTGGGAACCCCTTGTTTTAACTACGGGGGATTTACCCTTTTTTCAGGAGCACTACGGCAGCGCCACGGCGGAGAATGTGATCCACTTCCTCACCTTTGATGCTAGCTACCCCAACTCCATTGTGTCCTGCATTCGCGCCGCCCGCGAAAATGCCGCCTCCGTGCGGGAAGTCATTTCGTCGGAAATGTGGCAGCAGGTGAATTCCTTTTACACCATGGTGCGGGAAGCCGCCCACGCCCCTGATCAGGTGGAAACCGCCAGCTTTCTGGAACAGGTGAAACAGGCCAGTCACCTGTTTGCCGGGGTCATGGATAGCACCATGAGCCACAATGAAGCATGGCATTTTGGTCAAATGGGACGGTTATTGGAGCGCGCCGATAAGACGTCCCGCATTCTGGATGTTAAGTACTACCTGCTGCTGCCCTCGGTGGAGGATGTTGGCAGCCCCATTGATGAATTGGGTTGGATTGCGTTGCTGAAGTCCGCCAGCGCCTACGAAATGTACCGCAAACGGGGCTTGCACCGCATTACCCCCGCGGGGGTGGCCGAGTTTTTAATTTTAGATGCCGAATTTCCGCGAGCCATTCGCTTTTGCCTATTACAGGTGGAAAAGTCCCTCTACAAAATTACCGGTACCCCCGCGGGCAGTTGGCACAATCGGGTGGAGCGCCACCTGGGTCGCTTGCGCTCCCACTTAGATTACCTCACCATTGAAGACATTATCGAGCAAGGGATGCACGAGTTTTTGGACAGTTTGCAGCAGCAAATGAATGAGGTGGATACGGACATTTTTCAAACGTTCTTTACCTTGGAGCCGCTTAAACCGCGCTAGGGGGCTGCTCGTGCTCCTGAGCCTGTTGCTGGGCTGTCAAGATTTACGCGGGTTTGTGCCGCCACCGGTGAACCAAGGGGCAGGGTTCAACAGTACCACCGCCGATGAGTTTCCGGCCCTCAGTGGCAATGGCCGCTACTTAGCCTTTGGCAGCGATCGCCAAGGGCAGCGGAACCTGTACCTGTACGATTTGCAGGAACGTCGTTTTGTGGATCTGCCCAACCTCAATCGCCCCAACTCCAGCCAAGAGCAACCCAGCCTCAGTGAGGATGGCCGCTTTATTGCCTACATTTCAACCGAGCGGGGACGACCCGATGTCTTTGTCTACGATCGCCAGACGCAGCAACCCCAACTCCTCAGCCAAGGGGTGCGGGGGGTGTGTCGGCACCCCAGCATTAGCGGCGATGGTCGCTATGTGGCCTACCAAACCAGTGAGGGGGGACAGTGGAACATTACCATTTACGATCGCGGCGGTCCCTAGGGCTGGCGGGAGGCCTGCTGTTGCTTCAGGTATTGGCGACCATTTTGGATCACCGCCAGCATCTCCTTAAACTGCCGTTCCATTTCCGCAAGGGTGCGCTCGGCGTAGGCATCGGCTTCCTGCTGCCGCTCTTGGCACTCATGGCGGGTCACTTGCCGCAGGTGCGCCAGTTCTTTTTCGGTATTTTGGCGCAGCAGGTTCAGTTCCTCCATGGCCCGCTGCCGCATCAGCTCCACTTCTTGCTGCACCTGTTGGCGAATTTTTTGGGCTTCTAGCTCCGCCTGTTGGCGAATCCGCAGTTCGTCGGCAATTTGGGCGGCCCGCTGCTCGGCATGGCGGATAATCTCTTGGGCGCGCTGTTTCGCCTGCTTCAGTAGCTCATCCCGCTGGTTGAGGATGCGTTGCGCCAAATCCACCGATTCGGGAATCGCTTCCTCAATTTGGGCAAGGTGGGCAAGGAGTTGGTCTTCATCAATGAGCTTGCGCCCGGTGAGCGGAATCTTTGTACCTTCTAAAATCAGCAGTTCTTCCAGTCGTTGCAGTTGCTGGAGCAGTTGCAGCGGGGTGGCACCCGTGCGGCTGTCCGGTAGCTCTGTTATGCCGGTGGTTGTGGTGATCTGATCGGGGTTTGAGTAAAGCATTCTTCTAAATCCTTCGCAACCGTTGCTGGAACAAGATGACGAACATTACCACCAAATCGGGCAATTTCTTTCACTAGGCTACTACTTAAGAAACTATACTCATTTGATGTGGTGAGGAACACGGTTTCAATCTCTGACCATAGGCTTTTGTTGGTATGAGCCATTTGTAACTCGTATTCAAAGTCCGAGAGTACCCGCAACCCCCGTAACAATACCTTCGCCTGCTGCGATCGCGCGTAGTCAACCGTCAGGCCATTAAAGGTATCCACCCGCACATTGGCCAGATGCGCTGTTGCGGCTTGAATTTGGACAATGCGCTGCTCAACACTAAACAGCGCCTTCTTCTGAGGATTGTGGGCGATCGCCACGATCACCTCAGCAAACAGGCGCGTCCCCCGCTCAATAATATCCAAATGCCCCAACGTAATCGGGTCAAAACTGCCGGGGTAAACCGCAACCATAGGGCAACTCCAGTCCTTGGTGTGGATCAAGGGGTGAGACAGTGACTAGATTTTACCGAAGTGCGGCAAACCTCCCACTGGCAACGCCATCAAAAAGGGGGCACCCGAACGCTGGCACCCCCAAGACTATATCGGCAAACATCGGCAAACATCGGCAAAAATTGCCCGCTAGCGCTTAAGCCGCGGCAAGGTTTTTGGCCACAAAGTCCCAATTCACCAGTTGATTCAGGAAATTATCAATGAAGTCGGGACGACGATTTTGGAAATCGAGGTAGTAGGCGTGCTCCCACACATCGAGGGTCAGCAGGGGCACCTGACCATGCACCAAGGGGTTTTCGGCATTGGGGGTTTTGGTGACCTTGAGGGTTCCTGCCTCTAGAACCAGCCATGCCCAGCCACTGCCAAACTGGGTGGCAGCAGCGGCTTTGAACTGGCTCTTAAACTCGTCAAAGTTGCCAAAGGCGCTGTTAATCCGAGCCGCCACATCGCCGGTCGGGGTACCACCGCCGCCGGGCTTGAGGCTATTCCAGAAGAAGGTGTGGTTCCACACTTGCGCCGCATTATTGAAAATGCCCACTTTGGCAGCATCGCCATAGCTCAGGCGAATGACATCCTCGAGGGACTTGTCGGCCAACTCGGTGTCTTGGGTCAGCTTGTTCAAGTTATCAACGTAGGCTTTGTGGTGCTTACCATAGTGGAACTCAAAGGTTTTGGCAGACATGCCGTAGGGTTCAAGGGCACCGGGATCAAACGGTAGGGGGTCTTGTACAAATGCCATAGTGTTCAGTACCTCTCTAAACGGGTGAGGGTTAGGCGACTAAGGTAAACGGGTAAACGCTTAGGACTAGCACTGGGATGGAGCACTAATCGCCTCGTTAATAATTCGCAATAATTATACCATTAGCGCCTACCCTAAGGCGGCTATGCCCGCGGAAGAATCTGGCGTGGTATTGTTTCAGGAGTTTGGTGGTTACCCCCAATGGCCTCTGATGCGTTACCCTTGGCCCACCTGCGGGTGGCCGAAGACAGCCCCATTCGCTTTGGCACCGATGGCTGGCGTGGCATTATTGGTGCTGAATTTACATTTGCGCGCCTCCAACGGGCGGCGATCGCAGCGGCTTGGGTGTTGCACCGCACCTATGGTCAGACCGGTTCTGCGCGCATTGTGGTGGGGTACGATCGCCGCTTTATGGCAGAACAGTTTGCCGCCGCGGTGGCGGATCTGCTGGCGGCAGCAGGCTATGAGGTGTGGCTCTCGCAGGTGCCCGCACCCACCCCCGCCTTTAGTTGGGCCGTCAAAGCAATGCAGGCAATCGGCGCTCTGGTGATCACGGCCAGCCACAACCCGGGGATTTATAGCGGGTTGAAGGTGAAGGGAGCCTTTGCCGGTTCAGTGCCCCCCGCCGTCACCCAAGCCATTGAAGCCCAGCTTGCCAGTGGGGAGCCACCCCCCCTCGGTCGGGGATCGCAGCAGTACTTTGACCCATGGCCGAGCTATTGTGCTGCCCTCCAACAACAGGTGAACTGCGCCCCCATTCGCGAAGCGATTGCCACTGGGCAGCTGCACGTCTATGCGGATGTGATGCACGGGGTCGCCGCAGGAGGGTTGGCGCGGCTACTGGGGGTGGCGATACCCGAATTCCGTAGCGATCGCGACCCCCTGTTTGGTGGCGGTGCCCCCGAACCCATTGGCCGGTACTTACAGCAGACGCAGGCACACCTAAAGCAACAGCCTAAAACAGCGCCCACCGTCTGTTGTGTCTTTGATGGCGATGCCGATCGCCTTGCGGTGCTCGATGGCGACGGCCAACTTTATACCGCCCAAGAGATCATCCCCATCTTGATTGATCACCTCGCCCAGCACAGCCCCCATCGCGGTGCCGTCATTAAATCCATTAGTAGCTCTGATCTAATTACCCACGTTGCCGCGCGGCACGGCCTTGCCGTCATTGAAACCCCCATTGGCTTTAAGTACATTGGCGATCGCATGAGAGCGGGCGAGCCAATCCTGTTGGGGGGCGAAGAATCCGGCGGCATTGGCTATGGCCACCACATCCCCGAGCGGGATGCCCTCCTTTCCGCCCTGTACGTTTTAGAGGCAATGGTCACCTCTGGTCGCAGCATCGCCGCCTACTACCAAGACCTGCAACACCAGACCGGCTTTTACAGCGCCTACGATCGCATTGATGTGGTGCTACAGGATCAGCAGCAGCGTCAGCACCTCGAACACCTGCTGGCAACCCAGCCCCCACAACAGGTTGGCAACAGCGCCGTCGTGGGCTGTACCACCATCGATGGTTATAAATTTCAGCTTGAGACCGGTGGCTGGCTACTGGTGCGCTTTAGCGGCACCGAACCCCTGCTGCGACTGTACTCTCAAGCCCCCTCCCCCCCACAGGTACAGGCCATCCTCAGCCAGATGCAAGCTTGGGTTAAGGCCGTGTTGGCACCCGCGGCCCAGCCCTAGCGGAATTTGAGCAGAACTCCGGCAGGCCGTTATGCTAAATGTAACGAAACATTGCAGGAATCCTATGGCGGATTTTTTGTTACGGGCAACAGCCGCAGCCGAGGGCATTCGCGCCGTGGGGGTGATCACCACCCAACTCACCAACGAGGCACGGCAGCGCCATCAACTCTCCTACGTGGCCACCGCTGCCCTCGGTCGAACCATGGCCGCCGGACTCATTTTAGCGGCGAGTTTTAAGCAGCCCCAAGCCCGCGTTAATCTGCGGATTAAAGGGAATGGGCCGTTGGGGGTTGTCTTTGCCGATGCGGGGGCCGATGGTACCGTGCGGGGCTATGTGCAACACCCCACCGTAGAACTGCCCCCCAATGCCAAGGGGAAATTAGATGTGGGGGCCGCTGTCGGAGCGCAAGGGTATCTCTACGTCATTCACGACTTGGGCTACGGCTATCCCTACTCCAGCACCGTGGAACTGGTTTCTGGCGAAATTGCTGAGGATGTGACCTACTACTTAGCCACCTCCGAGCAAACTCCCTCGGCGCTGATGCTGGGGGTCTTTGTGGGGGAAGACGGCGTGACCGCCGCCGGTGGCCTGATGCTGCAAGTCTTACCCAAGGCGGCCAATGATGAGCATCTGATTGCCACCCTTGAGGAGCGGGTGGCCAATTTGCAGGGGTTTACGCCCCTGTTGCAGGCGGGTCGCACCCTGCCGGATATTTTTCAGGAGTTGCTAGGGGATATGGACCTGCAAATCCTGCCCCAGCGGCAACTGGTGCGCTTTCACTGCGGCTGCTCTCACGAGCGCATGTTGGGGGCACTGAAGCTTTTGGGGGAAGCAGAACTCAAGGATATTCTGGCCACAGAGGCAAAGGCGGAAGCCACCTGTCAATTTTGTAATGCCGTTTATTGGGCAGATCAGCCTATGCTAGAGCAATTAATTGCCGAGTTGGCCACCCCCTCGGTTTAACCTCGCGCTGAGGAGTCTGCCCCATGTCTAGTGCTGTCACTGCTGCTCGTCCACCGTTGCACTTTTTGCCCCAGCGGTTTAGCTATCCGGTGTGGTGGGGGTTCTCACGGATTTTACCCCTGTACTTGCGTTACGGCCTCGGCTTTACCACCCTCAAAGGGGTGAACGTTGAGACCCTTGCCCACGCCTATGCACAGTTTCAGGCGGGGCAGTTGCGCTTACTGCTGGCCTTTCGCCATCCGAGTACCGATGATCCGCTGGTGATGGGCTACCTGATGTGGCACCTGTTACCCCGGGCGGCAAAACAACGGGGGATTCGCCTCAAGCCTCCTACGAATGGCTATTTCCTTTACGATCGCGGCATTCCCCTGTGGGCGGGGGAGGCGGTGGGCTGGCTCTTTTCTCGCTTGGGGGGGAGTTCGATTATCCGCGGTAAGCTGGATACCCAAGGGCTGCGGGCGGCGCGGCAGCTATTACTGGAGGGGCAGTTTCCCTTGGCGGCGGCACCGGAAGGTGCAACCAATGAGCACAATGAGCAGGTGGCTCCCCTAGAGCCGGGGGTGGCACAACTGGGGTTCTGGTGCTTAGAGGATTTGGCGAAGGCGGGGCGATCGCTGCCGGTGGTCATTTTGCCCATTGGCATTCAGTACACCCTTGCAAAGCCCTCCTGGGCACGAATTGCCCATCTCCTCAATCAGCTTGAGCAGCGACTAGGCTGTGGCACGGCTGCCACGGGTGCAGATCCAGAGGGGCTGTACCTTCGCCTGTTTAACTTGGCGATGCACCTGTTGGATCGCCTAGAAGCGTTTTATGCCAAGTCCTATCGGCAGCAGTTTCCCCCCTTGCCCAGCTTTGAAACGGCCAATGCCGAGTTGGCGGCACGCCTACAGCGGTTGCTCCACAGTGTCTTGGTAGTGGCCGAAGACTACTTTGGCCTCAAGCCCAGCGAGGATTTTGTGGATCGCTGTCGCCGCATTGAAATTGCCGCTTGGGAGCGCATGTTTCGGGGCGATCTGGAGCAACTCTCGTCGGTGGAGCGCTGTTTAGCGGACTGGCTGGCGGAAGAGGCCCATGTGCGCCTGCGCCATATGCGCCTAGCGGAGCGGTTTACATCGGTCACCGGCAGCTATGTGCAGGAGCAACCCAGCATTGATCGCTTTGCCGAAGTGGTGCTGATCCTCTGGCGCACCTTTGATTGGCTCGAAGGCAAACAGTCTCAGGTCAATGGCTTAGTGGGGCCGCGGCAGGTGCGCTTAAGTGTGGGGGAACCCATTGAATTAACCCCGTACTGGCCCCTTTACCAGCGCGATCGCCAAGGGGCGCGGCAGGCGGTTAAGGAGGTCACGGCGGCCATTCGCTCCCAGCTTGAAGCCTTGATTGTGCCCACCCTTGGCTGAGGGTTCTGCCATTCGTCGGCTAAGATGGATAGCAGGGAGCAGCGGAGCGTTGTGACCCGTTATAGGGGCAATGGGCTGCTCTTTTATATTTGCTCAATTGTTGTATTACAACCCAGGTACCAGTGGCTCTCACCAAAAAAACACAGCAAGATCAACCCATGATTAATGAACGCATCCGTTTTCCACGGGTGCGCGTTGTTGATAGTGATGGTTCTCAGTTGGGCATCATGACATCCCAAGAGGCCATGGCGATCGCCCGCGAAAAGGAACTGGATCTGGTGCTTGTCAGTGATAAAGCTGACCCACCAGTGTGTAAAATCATCGACTACGGCAAGTTTCGCTTCGAGCAGGAAAAGAAAGCCCGCGAAGCGCGCAAAAAGCAACACACCTCAGACGTAAAAGAGGTGAAAATGCGCTACAAAATTGAAGAACACGATTATAATGTTTGCATCAATCGCGCCGAGCGTTTCCTGAAAGCGGGTGATAAAGTCAAAGCAACGGTCACCTTTCGCGGTCGCGAGATTCAGCACTCCCATCTGGCGGAAGAATTGCTCAAGCGCATGGCCAACGATTTACAGGCGGTAGCCGAGGTGCAGCAAGCCCCCAAGCAGGAAGGCCGCAATATGATTATGTTTTTGGCTCCCAAACGTTAACCCTCTCCTAGGACGATGGCTCAGTTCCGTCCCGATCGCCCCGAGCAGGGGGTGCCCTCCTCCCCCGAGGCACCGCGCAGTATCCTCTGGCTTAGCAGCGCAGCGGCAGCAACGGTGATCCTGTGGCAGATTCCCTTTGGCGATTACCTGCTCTATCCCTTTACGATTTTAGCCACTTGGTTTCACGAGATGGGCCATGGCCTCACGGCGATTCTGTTGGGGGGCTATTTTCGGGAATTAGTCATTTTCCCCAATGGCTCAGGGTTTGCCCGCTACGGCGGTGAAGTCTTACTGGGACGGCTTGGCCATGGGTTAGTGGCCATAGGTGGCCCCCTAGGACCGGCAGTGGCTGGCAGTCTTCTGATTTTGTCGTCCCGCTCTGCCCGTGCCACAACGCTGTGCCTTCAGGCCTTAGGCATCATCATCTTGGTCTCCACCCTCTTGTGGGTGCGCTCCCTCTTTGGCATTGTCTTTATGCCCCTGATTGGGCTCGGCATTTTACTGATTGCCTACCGCGGTAGCCGCTGGCTGAAGGACTTTAGCATTCAGTTTTTGGGGGTGCAAGCCTGCATCAGCACGTTCCATCAGGTGGGCTACCTATTCACGTACGCGATTCCGGGGGGGCACCTCTCCGACACGGGTCTGCTGCAAAAGTATCTCTTTTTGCCCTATTGGTTGTGGGGGGCGCTGATCTCGGTTTTAACGGTAGCTATCCTCGCCTGGAGCCTCAAAACCGCCTATCGCTCGCCGCCGTCCCTGCCTCAGTGAATACCCCAGCGCCGCCGCCACTGGCTGGTGGATTCGCGGTTGGAGGTTTGCTGTTCTCGGTGTCGCCGGGCCTGAATTTGGGCGGGGGCATCCGCAAGCAACGGATCGCGGTAGGGAATACCGGCGCGGGTTTGCAGGTGCTCCTGTTCCATGGCCGACAGGGGAATGAGTCCTGTGGGCTGCCAGCGGGCAAGGGTGCCCTGGGACCACTCATGGGAGGCGTGGGGGGCACTCACCGGTAGCGTGCCCAAGTGCAGACCCGCCGCTAACAGCGCCGATCGCACCGCTGCCGCCCGCGAATAGGTGGCCAGATACCCATCCGCCGCCAAGCACTGGGCAACTTGGCTCAGAAACTCCACCGTCCAGAGGTGGGGGCACCGCTGCGGCGAAAAGGGATCCAGAAAAATCGCATCCGCCCGAAAACCACCGGCCACCAAGTCTTGAATCGTCTGGCGGGCATCCCCTAAGCGCAACTCGGCCTCACAGGTAGGGCTGCGGAAGCACTGCCGGGTAGCCAAGCCCTCCAAAACCGCCACCACTGACTCTGACCATGGTGGGAGGTGAGCGATCGCCGCCCGTGGCACCGTAGCATCCAACTCCAGCCCTATCACCGTGACGTGGCAATGGGGAGGCGCTTGCCAGATGACCTCTAGGGCAGCGGCGGTATTGTAGCCCAAGCCATAGCAAATATCTAAGAGGGTGAGGTGGGAACGGTGGCGTTTTGCGGGCAGTGCCGTGGCGATCGCAAACTTTTCGAGGGCTTCCTGCTGTGCCCCGGCTCGACTATGGAAGCACTCGCCAAACTCCGGCGAAAAAAATGTCACTGAGCCATCTGCCGTTGGTTGTGGCAACCAGCACCTCATCGGTTAACCATCCGTTACGCCATGATCGTTGAGTTTCACGGGGAACGGTCCCGCTGTTTCTTGCTGACCTGTCGCCACAGAGTGGGCAAAAAGAAAATTAAAAAGGCAACCTGAGCCGTAAAGGTCCAGCCGTAGTAGCGCAGCACTGGATGCAGATCAAATTGCCCCATCACCCCCAAACTGGCCATGGTCCACACTAGAATGATGGCTGGCACCAGTAGGCGGCGCTTGTGAGGGGTAGCCATTTACTGGGGGAGGGTATCGGTTTGCAGGTTTTGCATCCGGGCTTTAGCTTTGGCGGCGCTTTTTTTCAGGGCCTGTAGCCGTAGCTCATAGCGCTTACGCTGACGACGATTGGGGCTTTGCTCAATCAGTAACTTCAGGGCACTGCCCAAGCTTTTGTAGGCTTGGGGGAGTTCATAGCCAAACCGCGTGGCAAGGGCGATCGCCCGTTCATCTGCTGCAATGGCTTCCTTAAGCACCTTTTCACCGTTGTTGCGCTGGTACAGCCGCCAGCCGGAAAAGCCACACAGCCCAAGAGCCAGTAACAGGAGCAGGCCATCCTGTACCCAGAGTTCCCCCACCGCGCCCCCTAAACCAATGGCAAGGGCGGCCATCTCCCAGCCATCGCGGGGAATGGTGTCATTTTGGATGCGCGCCACCTCATGCCAAAACAGCAGATTTCGCTGATCCTTGGCCAGTTGATCCCAGCGGGCAAGGTCAATTTGAATCTCCACCTCATCCTTGCCAATTTCCTCGCAGGTAATGAGGGGGGGGTTCACACCACTCGCCGGTTCAATCATGACCCAGCTTTGCAGTTCAGGCGGTAGCAACGCCTTGAGGCGGCGTAATTCTGCTAAATCAGAGCGGGCAACTGAGGAAGCAGCAGAGGTCATAGCACAGTCCTAAAATATACCGTTATTCTACAGTGTGTTTCAGGGTGTTTCAGGGTGTTTCTTAACTCATGCCCCCCGCCTAGCGACGTTTGAGGGCACGCTCCATCTCGCGCTTATCTTGGCGTTGTTTCAAGTCGGCGCGCTTGTCGTGCAGCTTTTTACCGCGGCCTAGGCCAAGGGCAACCTTGACCCGACCATTTTTCAGGTATAGCTTCAAGGGCACCAAGGTTAACCCCTTTTGCTCCACTTTACCAATCAATTTGCGAATTTCCTGCTTGTGTAGCAGCAGTTTGCGATCGCGCACGGGATCATGGTTGTAGGATGGGTTGGTGCTGTCGTGGGGGGAAATGTGAACATTAAAAAGCCACACCTCACCGTTGCGAATGCGAGCAAAGCCATCCCGTAAATTCACCTTGCCTGCCCGAATCGACTTGACTTCCGAGCCGAGCAGCACAATGCCGCACTCATAGGTCTCAAGAATCTCGTACTGAAAGCGAGCGTTCCGATTATCACTAATAACTTTATAGCTCTCTTTATGGCTCTCGCTCATGGCGGGCAACGGCACACACAGGAACTGTCATTATAGCTTGTGGCCTTTACACGCGGCTGAGAATAAATAAGCTCCCCTCGTTACCACGGGCAATTCGTAAGTCGTCATCGAGGTAAGTAATATCCAGCCAACCCTGCTGATCATTGCTGTTTAGGGGCACATCCAGCGCCACCAAGGGCCGCCGACTCTGGAGTTGGGGAATAAACTGGGACGGAGAGTAGTAGTTCAGCCACTGGCGAAAGCCCACAATCGAGCGCTCAAAATACACCTGTAGCCGCTGCTGGGTCAGGGGTTCAAACCGCGCTAAAACACTAATGATGCCTTCGAGCAGGGGCAAACCATAGATTTCGGCAATATTATAGATGCGCTGCTGCTGCGGGCGAATGCACTGGTAAATATGCCCCAGCTTGACAACGGGGGAGCGATCCAATGCCAACAGCGCTTGGCTGCTGGTATAGAGGAGCCGCCAGTCCCCCGCCAGTTTATCGGTTGCCGCCAAAGGGTCAGGGGTGGGGTTGAGGGCTTCAAGGTCGGTAGCCAGCGCCACCACTAACCGGCGATCGCGGGGGGTGGCTAAAATACCGCGATTGAGACCGGCGATCGCCCCCAACAATTCTGCTTTACTCATGGTTGTGGCCATTTCTCCTTAGCGCGGCATAAACTCAGGCAAAAATTTTAGTTCCTATGGCTTGCGTCGGGGACACCCTAGTTCGAGAATGGGGGAAATTCTAGTCCTATTCAGGTTTCATCATGCGGATTGCGCTATTTACCGAAACATTCCTGCCCAAGGTCGATGGCATTGTGACTCGGCTGTGTCAAACGGTGCGTCATCTTCAGCGGCATGGTCATCAGGTCTTGGTAATTGCCCCCGCAGGTGGTCTTGACGAATACGAAGGTGCCCAAGTTTACAGCATCTCCGGCTTTCCGCTTCCATTGTACCCAGAACTCAAGTTGGCATTGCCCCGCCCGGCCATTGGTAAGGTGCTGGAACGCTTTCAACCCGATCTTATCCATGTGGTAAATCCGGCGGTGCTGGGGTTGGCGGGGCTATACTACGCCAAAACCCTACACCTACCCCTTGTGGCCTCCTACCACACCCATTTGCCCCAGTACCTGAAGTACTACGGTCTGGGGTTTTTAGAGGGGCTGTTGTGGGCACTGCTGCGAGCTGGCCATAACCGCGCCCAACTTAACCTGTGTACCTCCTCGGCAATGGTGGCCGAACTGCGGGCGCACGGCATCCGGCATCTAGATCTGTGGCAGCGGGGGGTGGATGTTGAACTCTTTCGGCCTCAACACCGCAGCCGCCAAATGCGCGAGTTCCTCAGCCAAGGCCATGCCGATGATCCGCTCCTCCTCTACGTCGGGCGGCTCTCCGCCGAAAAGGAAATTGAGCAAATCAAACCAATTCTCGATCGCATTCCCCGCGCCCGCCTCGCCCTTGTGGGGAATGGCCCCCACCGCGAAACGCTTGAAAAACACTTTGCCCATACCCCCGTCCACTTTGTCGGCTATCTCAAGGGAGAGCGCCTAGCCGCTGCCTTTGCGTCGGCGGATGTGTTTGTGTTCCCCTCCCGTACCGAAACCTTGGGCTTGGTGCTGCTAGAAGCCATGGCCGCCGGTTGTCCGGTGGTGGCCGCCAACAGTGGTGGCATTCCCGATATTGTGACCGATGGCGAGAACGGCTTTTTGTTTGATCCGGCAGACCCTGAAGGGGCGATTGTGGCCTGTCAACGCCTCTTTAATTCCGTCACCGCCCGCGAAACCCTGCGCCAGAATGCCCGCCGGGAAGCGGAGCGCTGGAGTTGGGCCGCCGCCACGCAGCAATTAGAACGGTACTATGAGTCTGTACTGCCCACCGCGCAACCGGATGTGGTCCTGACCCGTTGATTGCCCTACCCTGAGGAGCCTGCATGACATCATCGATGGCCTCATCACGCCCGCCCCTCTCCTTGGCGACGAAGCTGGCCTTTGGGGCGGGGGATCTGGGAGCCGCCATTACCGCTAACCTGCAAGTGTTTTTTTTAATGGTCTTTCTTACCAATGTGGCGGGCTTAAGTGCGGGGTTGGCAGGCAGTGTGCTGATGATTGGCAAAGTTTGGGATGCCATCAATGACCCGATTATTGGTTTTTTGAGCGATCGCACCCGCTCAGCCAAATGGGGACGGCGGCACGTCTGGATGATCTATAGCGCCATTCCCTTTGGTCTGGTTTTTTTCCTGAACTGGCTGGTGCCCTCTGACAATCAATGGTTGCTCTTTGGCTACTACATCCTGATGGGGGTTCTCTTCAACACCTTCTATACAGCCGTGAACCTGCCCTATACCGCCCTAACCCCTGAACTCACGGAAGACTACAACGAACGCACCAGTCTGAATAGTTTTCGCTTTGCCTTTTCCATTGGTGGCAGCATTGGCTCCCTCATTTTGGCGCAGATTATCTTCCAACTGGTCGAGAATCAACAAACCCAGTACCTGCTGTTGGGGGGTATTGCGGCAGCTCTGTCGGTGTTGCCCATCTACTGGTGTGTGTGGGGCACCCGCCAGCGGGTACAGCAGTTTAACCAGACCGTCCAGACCACGGGAACCTTGCCCCTGAAGGCACAATTGCGCCTTGTGTTTAGTAACCGTCCCTTTTTGTTCGTCATGGGCATTTACCTGTGCTCGTGGCTGGCGGTGCAGATTACCGCGTCTCTGATTCCCTTCTTTGTGGGGGATTGGCTGAAGCTGAGTCCGGCGGACTATACCCAAGTGGCCCTTGCGGTACAGGCAACGGCCATGGTGATGCTGTTTGTCTGGAGCGCCGTGAGCCGACGGGTGGGCAAAAAAGCGGTCTATTACATGGGCATGACCCTGTGGATGATTGCCCAAGCGGGATTATTTCTCTTGCAGCCGGGGCAGTACCTGCTGCTTTACACCTTTGCCATTGTGGCCGGGTTTGGGGTTTCGACCGCCTACCTCGTGCCCTGGTCGATGATCCCGGATGTGATTGATTTGGATGAACTCAATAGTGGTCAGCGCCGCGAAGGGGTGTTCTATGCCTTTATGGTGCTGCTGCAAAAAATTGGCCTAGCCTTGGGGCTGTTTCTGGTGGGGCAGGCTCTAGAGTGGGCTGGCTATATCTCTTCGGTGGCGGGGCAGCCCCCCCCGGTGCAGCCGGAGTCGGCCTTGCTGGCCATTCGCGTTGCCATTGGGCCACTGCCAACCCTGTGCCTGATGGTGGGGTTAGGGCTGGCCTACCTCTACCCCATTACCGAGTCGGTTCACCAAGAAATCCTCTTAAAGTTACACGCACAACGCCAAAGGGATCGCGGAACGTGAGCGGCTGGCAGGTGGGCGATCGCGCCCTCATTTGGGGAAAACGCACCTACGTGATGGGGATTTTGAACATTACCCCCGATAGTTTTAGCGATGGCGGTGATTTTTTTAACCCCGCCAGTGCCATTGCCCATGCTCTAGAGATGGTGGCCGCAGGGGCAGATGTCATTGATGTGGGGGGGGAGTCAACCCGGCCGGGGGCCAGTTCTATTCCGGTGAGTGCCGAGTTGGCGCGGGTTCTGCCAGTCATTGAGGGGATCCGCCAGCGATCCGCCATTCCCATCTCGATTGATACCACCCGGGCAGAGGTGGCTCGGGCGGCGGTGGCCGCCGGTGCCAACATTATCAACGATGTCTCCGGGGGGCAGGCGGATGCGGCCATGTTTGCGACCGTGGCGGCACTGGGGGTGCCCTATATCCTGATGCATCGGCGCGGTACCCCCGCCACCATGCAGCAGTTAACCGACTATGACGATCTCATTGGCGATTTACGGCGCTATTTTCAGGCGCAAACCCAACAGGCGATCGCCCAAGGCATCCCTCCCGCCCACCTGATGCTGGATCCCGGCCTTGGCTTTGCCAAAACGACCCCCCAGAACCTGCAACTGCTGCGGCAGTTGTCTGCGTTTAAGTCCCTTGGCTATCCACTGCTGATTGGGCCGTCGCGCAAGCGCTTTATCGGCGATACCCTCAACCAGCCCGACCCAAAAGCACGGGTTTGGGGCACCGCCGTTGCCTGCTCCCATGCCATTGGCCAAGGGGCTGACATGGTACGGGTACACGATGTGGCCGCCATGGTGCAGGTGTGTTGGATGGCGGATGCCCTCTACCGCCAGAGCGCTTCCCCCTAGGGGTACCCAACGCCGGTGCATAGGTGGGGGTTATCGGCAGGATGATCTATTGAACTCCTGCGAGGTGTGTACCCATGCCCCAATCCACTGTGACCACCACTGCCCCTGACACCGACCACCGCACCTTTGCCCAGTTGCTCTTGGACTTGGGTGTGCATCTGAGCGAAGAGCAGGTGGAACGCCTTGACCGTCAGTTCCGCGTTTATTTGGCCTGCCAAGGGTACAACTTGACCCAAGTGCCCCTATGTACCGTCAAGCGGCATTTAGATGGCCGGGGTCGCCTCGTGGCGGAGGAGGTCAATCGCGACTCCTTGGCCGTGAGTGAGGCCTTTGAGCGAGCCTGCCAGTGTGCCACCCTACCCTTAACACTGCTGGATGCCATGACCCGGCGCTTTGTTGAAGACCTGCAAACCCTCGCGATGCAGCACCACTACCCAAAGCGCCTAGGCACTGACTTAGCCCGGGGCATTTTGGCCAACTACTGGCAGCAGTGGTCGCGCCGCCGCTTTTACGACTGGGCCATCTGGTTGGCGCAAAACTATACCGATGGCAGTACCCGCCAAATTAAGCACCTGAGCAAGGTGTATCAGGCAGGGCTGGCGGTGTATGATGAGCTATTTCGCGATTACTGCGGATTTTCACCGCGCTTAGGGGCACAATAGAAAACGTGACTGGAGGACTTTGCTAGAATCAGTCACAAGGTAGTCCCCTCCGGATTGGTCAAGATTGGTCTAGCGGTGAACTATCCCACGAGGTATCTTGCGAGGTCGCGTTTCTATGCATTTGAGTGAGCTTACCCATCCGAACCAGTTGCACGGGCTATCCATTGCCCAACTGAGTCAAATTGCTGCTCAGATTCGCGATAAGCATCTGGAAACGGTGGCGGCAACGGGGGGACATCTTGGGCCAGGCTTAGGGGTGGTGGAACTCACCATTGCCCTGTACCAAACCCTTGATCTAGATCGCGATCGCGTGGTGTGGGATGTGGGGCACCAAGCTTACCCCCACAAAATGCTCACAGGTCGCTACAACAATTTTCATACCCTGCGCCAAAAGGATGGCATTGCCGGTTACCTGAATTTGCGGGAAAGTCCCTTTGACCACTTCGGTGCCGGTCATGCCTCCACCAGTATCTCGGCAGCCTTAGGGATGGCGATCGCCCGCGACCTGAAGGGAGAAGACTTTAAGGTCGTGGCCATCATTGGCGATGGTGCCCTCACCGGCGGGATGGCCCTCGAAGCCATTAACCATGCCGGGCACTTACCCGACACCAACCTGATGGTTGTCCTCAACGACAACGAAATGTCCATTTCCCCCAACGTGGGTGCCATTCCCCGCTACTTAAACAAAATTCGCCTGTCGCCGCAGGTTCAATTTATTGCCGATAACCTCGAAGAGCAGTTTAAGCACATCCCCTTCCTCGGCGAAAACCTAACCCCGGAAATGCAGCGCCTGAAAGAGGGCATGAAACGCCTCGCCGTGCCCAAAGTGGGTGCCGTCTTTGAAGAACTGGGCTTTACCTACGTGGGGCCGGTGGATGGCCATAACCTCGAAGAACTGATTGCCACGTTCCGCCACGCCCACACCATTGCCGGTCCGGTCTTGGTGCATGTGGCCACCGTCAAAGGGAAAGGCTACGCCATTGCCGAGAAAGATCAGGTGGGCTACCACGCCCAAAACCCCTTTGATTTGGTGACGGGCAAAGCCAAGCCCTCGAGCAAGCCCAAGCCGCCGAGCTACTCGAAAGTGTTTGGCGAAACCCTGACCAAACTGGCGGAAAATGACCCGCGCATCATTGGCATTACCGCCGCCATGGCCACGGGGACGGGTCTCGATATTTTGCAAAAGCGGCTGCCCAAACAATACATTGACGTGGGCATTGCCGAGCAGCACGCCGTCACGATGGCCGCTGGCTTAGCCACCCAGGGGATGCGCCCGGTGGCCACCATTTACTCCACGTTCCTGCAGCGCGCCTACGACCAAATTGTCCACGATGTCTGTATCCAAAACCTGCCGGTCTTTTTCTGTATGGATCGGTCGGGTATTGTGGGGGCGGACGGTCCAACGCACCAAGGGATGTACGATATTGCCTACCTGCGCTGCCTGCCCAACATGGTGCTGATGGCACCCAAGGACGAAGCCGAACTCCAGCAAATGTTGGTGACGGGCATTAATTACACGGCTGGCCCGATCGCCCTGCGCTACCCCCGCGGCAACGGCTACGGTGTGGCGCTGATGGAGGAAGGCTGGGAGCCGCTCCCCATTGGCAAGGGGGAACTGCTGCGCCAAGGGGATGACATTCTTTTGCTGGCCTATGGTTCGATGGTTTATCCGGCAATGCAGGTGGCGGAAATCCTCAAGGAACACGGCATGAGCGCCGCTGTGATCAATGCCCGCTTTGCCAAACCCCTAGACACCGAGTTAATTCTACCGTTGGCGCGGCAACTGGATCGGGTTGTCACCCTTGAAGAGGGGTGCCTGATGGGGGGCTTTGGCAGTGCCGTGCTCGAAGCGTTGCAGGAGGCGGGGGTGCTGGTGCCGGTATTGCGCTTGGGGGTACCGGATGTGCTGGTGGAGCACGCCACCCCCGATCAATCGAAAGCGGCCTTGGGCTTAACGCCGCCGCAGATGGCAGAAACCATTATGGCCAAGTTTGCCGTTCCGCAACCCACGGCAGCCGTTGGCTAAGTTGGCTAACCTAGGAACTAGGGTGTCAAGACCTTGGGAGAGAGTCCATTATGTGTATCTGTGTGAATTGTGCCCTTGTGGATCGGTGTACCACCTACCATGAGGTGGAAGCGCAGCACCAACAGCCCCATCTCACCATGACCCCAGATTTTGTGCCGATTGAGCCGACGATTAACGTCAATATCCGCACCCGGGGGGATGAAATTCAACTGGAATGGGATGTCGTTGGCTGTGCTAGTTTCATGGAAGAACAAGGTCGGTGGTCCCGTTTACGCCCGGGTGAACTTATTCCCACGTAGGCGTTCCCTTGGGGGGCGATCGCGCCTTGCTAGGCCATTGTGTTGGGGAGTTCCATGGGACGGGGTCGCCTGCGCCAGCAACTAGATTTTTTTATCCACTCACCGCGGGTCGAGCTGGGGCTGGTGGTCTTAATTTTGCTCTCCGCCGTCCTTGTGGTGGTGGATATTTTGTGGGTCGGCCAAGGGCAACCCCACGTCGGGCTGATGCTGGCGGAATTGCCGCTGCAGATGTGCTTTTTTATTGAACTGTTTGTGCGGTTTGCGATCGCCCGCAAAAAGCGGCGATTTTTCCGTCATTACTGGCTGGATCTGGTGGCCATTTTGCCGATGCCACCGCAGTTCACCCTATTCCGGCTGCTGCCCCTGTTTCGGCTGCCCCGCGCCGCCATTTTAATTAACCGCAATCTGCACTACCTGTCACCCCGGTTTTCGCGGGTGTATAGCGCCCAAATTTCCGCCCTGTTAATGATTGTGTTGATCATGCTCTTTGGCGGGCTGGCATTCTATATCATCGAAGGAACGAGTAACCCCGACATTAAGAACTTAGGGGATGCCCTTTGGTACAGCTTCTTTTCCCTTGTGTCGGCGGAGCCGATTGGGGCGTATCCACAAACCCATGCCGGACGGGTCATTACCCTTGTGGTGGTGCTGGCGGGGTTAACCCTCTTCGCCGTTTTTACCGGTTTAGTCTCCGCCTTGATGGTCAAGCGTCTCCAGTCGGTTATGAACATTAAAAATTTTGACCTTGACGAGCTGCGCAACCACATTATCCTGTGTGGCTGGAACCGTAGCGCCCCCCTGGTGCTGCAAGAACTGCAAGCGGATCCGCAGACGCGGCACGCCCCCATTGTCATTGTGGTGGAGCTAGAGCAGCTTCCCCTGAATGAACTGCGCAGCGTAGATCAAAACCGCCTGTATTTTCATCAGGGGGACTACACCCGCATCGATGTTTTAGAGAAGGTGCAAATTTACCATGCCTCCCGCGCCATTCTCTTGGCCGATACCAGCCAACCCCGCAGTGACCAGGATCGGGATGCCCGCACGGTACTGGCCGCCCTCACCATCGAAAAACTGAACCCCAGCATTTACACCTGTGCCCAGCTTCTAGACCGCAACAATAACGTGCAGTTGCAGGCCGCTGGCGTAGAAGACGTGGTGGTGGCGGATGAAATGGCCGGCCACCTGATTGGTAACGCCGTGCGCAACCAAGGAGCCATGGACGTGTTTGCGGAACTGATTACGGTGCAGGTGGGGAACCAGTTTTATCGCCTGCCACTGCCCAGTGCCTTTGCCGCCCAGTCCTTTTGGCAGGTGCAAAGCCACCTCAAAAAAGAGTACGATGCCCTTTTGGTGGCGGTGGAGCGCCGTCTGGATGGCCGCCGCCAAACCTATGTGAACCCGCCCGCCGACTATCCGTTGCAGTTAGGGGATTACGTGGTACTCATTGCCCGCCATTGCCCCCAGTGGAGCTAGCGGCATGGAAATTTCTAGCCAAGTACACCTCCCCTACCCCCGCGAGCAAGTGTATCGCACCTATCGCGATCGCCTACCGGAATTAGTCGCTTGGATGCCCAATGTCCGCGCCATTGACCTGAAGGAACGCTCAGAGCAACCCCACACGTTAGATATGGTGCTCATTTGGCATGGGGGTGGCGAGATCCCTGCCGCGGCCCGTGCCCTCCTCAGCGAGGCCATGCTCTCCTGGACCGACTACAGTCACTGGGATGACCGGGACTACTCCACCCAGTGGCGCATTGCCCCCCACGCCTTTACGGAGGCCGTTGACTGTCAGGGGAAAAATCACTTTATTGCCGCCCCCGAGGGTACCATCATTACCAGCCGTGGCCATTTACGAATTGACCCCCAGCACATCCATGGGGTGCCCGGGTTCTTGGCCGGGATGATTGCCCGCGCCGTGGAAGACTACCTCGGGCAGCAGATTGAACCTAACTTTCAACAGTTGGCCACCAGTGTGGCGGCGTTTTTGGCAGCGGCAAACCCACCCCCCTAACGCTCCTCTGCCAGAGGTGGTACATTATAAACATTTGTAAACAGGGTTGTGCGCCCTTGTCGTTGAGACTGCCCCTATGAAACCGATCAACCGCCTTTACCTTGCTGAGCAAGTCTGCCTCATTAGTCATATTGTGGCCATGGCCTTTGGCTTGGCGGGCTTGCTGCTGGTGGTGCCCCATCCCGAGTTTATTCTGGCGCTGCCACCGTGGGGGCAACAGTTATTTCACCTCAGTATGGGGAGCGGTGGCGTGGTTTACATTGTGCTGGGGGCGTTGGCGATCGCCCTCCATGCCTACCGTAACTTTGGCCTTGGCAAGCTGCTGGGGTTTTTGCTACCAGCGGTGGGCATCTCCTTAACCAGTGAACTGCTGGGCACCAGTACCGGCTTTCCCTTTGGGCACTACGGCTACCTCAGCGGTTTGGGCTACAAGGTGGCGGGGCTAGTCCCCTTTACTATTCCCCTGTCGTGGTTTTACATGGGCTTGGTCACGTTCCTGCTGGCCTACAGTGGGTTTGTGAGCCGACCCTTGCGGCAGGGCAAAGCCCTTGGGGTTGGCGGGGCGCTGCTGACGGTGCTGCTGGGGGCAGTCTTTCTGACGGCTTGGGATTTTGTCTTGGATCCGGCCATGAGTCAAGCAGCGGTTCCCTTCTGGCAGTTTCAGGAGGTGGGCGAATTTTTTGGGATGCCCTACCGCAATATTTTGGGCTGGACGGGCACCGGTGCGCTCTTTATGGCGCTGGGGATGGTGGCCTGGTGGCCGAAGCCCATGGTGGTGAGCCGCACCCAACTCATTACGCCTCTTGTGGTGTATCTGGTGAACTTTGCCTTTGGCGCAATTATTACCCTGACCTCGCTGGATGCGCGCTTTTGGATTCCCACCAGTTTGGGGGTGGTCTTGGGGGTGGTGCCCGTGGTGGCCCTCTGGTGGCTGGCGGAGGCCACACCCCTAAAGGAAGTTCAGGGGGTCAACGTCAATACTTAGGCGCACCTGCGACGGGCACTGCTGTTTTAGGCTCAGCAGGTGGGGGCTTAAATGACCGAGGGTGTCTGGGTTGCCCTTAAGGAGCAGTTGCCAGCGGTAGCGCTGGGCAATTTTGGCGATCGCCGCCGGTGCCGGACCTAGGATCTGCCAGTCGCCCTGTTGGATGGGGGCAAGGGTAGCCAACTGCTCCGCTAGGGTGGTAGCCACGGCGGCAACCCGATCCGGGTCTGGGCTACTGAGGCGCAGCAGAATGAACTGGCGGTAGGGGGGGTAGCCCAACGGCTCACGGCTGGCCAGTTCCTGCTGGGCAAACGTTTCCCAAGCGTAGGTTTGCACCGCCGCAATGACCGAATGCTCCGGCACATAGGTTTGCAAAATAACGCGACCGCCGACGTGCCCCCGTCCCGATCGCCCCGCCACTTGGGTGAGCACCTGAAACGTGCGCTCTGCCGCTTGGTAATCCGGTAAATGGAGCAAGCCATCGGCGGCTAAAATGCCCACCACGGCCACTTGGGGTAAATCAATGCCCTTGGTGAGCATCTGGGTGCCCACCATCACATCGGCCTTTCCGGCGGCAAACTCCTGCAAAAGCTGACGATGCGCCCCCTTGCGTTGGGTGGTGTCGCTGTCAAAGCGCAGGACCCGCAGGTCTGGAAAGTGCTGCTGCAACTGTGCCACCACTCGCTGGGTGCCGCTGCCAAAAGGTTTTAGGTAGGGGGAATCACAGCTTGGGCAGCGCTGGGGCAACCCTTGGCGGTAATTGCAGTAGTGACAGCGTAACACTTGGGCGTGCGGCTCCTGCTGTAGGTGCACCGTGAGGGAAACACTGCAATGGGGGCAATGCAGGGCGGTGCCACAACTGCGACAGGCCACAAACGTACTATGGCCGCGCCGCTGAATAAACAAAATAGCCTGCGCCTGCTGCTGCGGCAGTTCCCTGAGGGCCTGTTGGAGCACACGGCTAAACATGGTGCGGTTGCCCTGCTGTAGCTCTTGGCGCATATCCACCACCGTAATCGGCGGCAGGGGTAACCCATGGATCCGCTGCGGTAAACTCAGGTACGTGATGTCGCGGGCGGTGGCCCAGTGCCATGTACTCAGCGCGGGCGTGGCCGACCCTAAAATGAGGGGACACTGCCCTTGGCGCGATCGCCACCCGGCAACCGTGCGGGCATGGTAACAGGGCTGCGGTTGATCCTGCTTGTACCCCGGGTCGTGCTCCTCATCTAAGATAATGAGACCCAACCCCACAAGGGGCAGTAGGATGGCGGAACGGGTGCCAATCACCACCCGTGGTTCTGGCAACAGCGTCAGCCGCCACGTGTCGTAGCGCTCCCCATCACTCAGGCCGCTGTGGTAAACCACCACCTTCTCGCCAAAGCGCGCTCGCACCCGATCCGTAAGCTGCGGCGTTAAACCAATTTCCGGCACCAATAGCAACGCCGATCGCCCCCGCGCCAAGCAGGCGGCAATGGCCTGTAAATACACCTCGGTTTTACCGGACCCCGTGACCCCGTGCAACAAAAACCGGTGAGCCGTCCCCAACTTCGCCAAAATTGCCGCCAAAGCCGTTTCCTGGGCAGGCGTTAAAGACTGGGGCAGATCCATCGGCACCGCCACCCCCTGATCTAAACGGCACCGCTGCCGCTCTACAATGGCCACGTACCCCCGCTGCGCCAAGCGTTGAATGGTTTTGGTACTGCTGCGGGTTGCCCGCACCACCTCCTGTAGCCAACACTCCTGCGGCTGCTGCTGAAGGTATTGAATAATCTGCCGCTGGCGATCGCTGAGTCCTGCCACATCCGACCGTAACAGCACCACCGCCTGTTGCCACTGGGTCTGCTGCCGTGGGGGCGGCGCTAAATATACCTCTGCCACCCCCAAACGCACCAGTTCGGCAATCCCCCGTTGGGCACGCGGCACCTGCTGTTGTAGGTAACGCACACTGTAGTCTCCCGTGGCACTCCTTTGCAGCAGTTGCACAAGCCGTTGCGCCACCGCCGACAGGGGCGGCATGGCCGTTGATCGCAATCGCAGCCGCCGTTGCGAGTGCCCCAGCACCCCGGGCGGTAAGGCCGTGCGCACCACCTGCACCAAGGGCGTACAGTAATAGGCCGCCACCTGCTCCAGTAACGACCAGTAGCCCGCAGGCAAAAACGAGGCTCCCAGCACCGCCGCCACCGATCGCACCTGATCCGGCGAGAGATTCTGGGGCAGATCCCTGAGCACCCCCAGCACCACCCCGCACCGCATCTGGCTGCCAAAGGGCACCTCCACCACATCCCCCGCCGCCACCGACCAGCCCGTGGGCACCCCGTAGGTATAGCCCTCCTCCTCCATGGGGTAATCCACTAAAACCTGCACCCACTGCCCCATCGCGGTTGTCCTGCGTTCGTGATCTGGGTCACTACCTATCCTTAAGCGAGCGGTCAAAATACGAAATTAGAATATTTGCGGTTCTTGGTGTGGTTATTGTGTGTGTGCCCTGTAGGTCGCACCGCCAAACGTGAACAATAATAAATTGTAAATTTTTACAAAGAGATTCCCATCAGCCTGAAATTTTTAGGGAAAAAATAACCACACTAAGAATTATCAGACCCCTGCCCTGCTTAGTTCGGATAGTTCCTCGCCCATTATAAGGTTGCCCCATGACTCAGCACCACCGACGCTTCGGCCTTTCTAAACGGCAGTATCGCAAGCTGATTCGCAGCATCCGTCATCTATTTCACCAACTGCGACTGTGGTTACAGCGCCGCCTGTCCCCCCTACGGCGGCAGAAGCACCCCTCACGCTGGGGTCGGGCGGGGTTTGTCTTGCCCACCGCCATTATTGTGGTGTTGGTGCTCACCCTAACGGTGGGTGCCCTCATGTTGCGCACCCTCAACCGCACCAGCCAAGTGGCCGGTGAACGCCAAGATATTCAAGTGCTCAATGCCGCCACCCCCGCCATTGACCGCGCCAAGGCCAAGCTCGAGTACCTCTTTACCCGGGAACCGCGTCGCCCCAGTGGTGTGCCCGGGGAAGCGCGGCTTCAGGAACTCATGCGCAATGAAGGGGCAAGCCCCGACCCCTACACCCTAGCGGACGAGCAGCGCATTGACATTAACGGCGATGGCAACCTCGATAACGCATGGGTCTTTCAGCCCACCGCCAACTCCATTGTCGCCTACTCGATCCTAATGACTCGCCCCAACGACACCCAAATTAACCAAACCGATGCCGCTAAAGCCGCCGCTTTAGTGACCCGTAACCGGGCGCTCAACATTTCAGAAACAGCGGGTCAGTGTGCCAGTGCGGGGGGGGTCGCCGCCGAAACCGCTGAGGCAGGCTGGGACAGTGTGGGGTCTGCCAGCCTCCGCAAGAACTTTCAAATTAATGCCGTTGTCTATGAAAACCGCAACGGTGGCCAAGCCCTAGCCACCCTAGACTTTATCCAAGAGCGGGAACTGGATCGCGGCAACAAGTGGGGGGCGTGGTTCCGCAACGACCTCGAAATTTTCCCGGGACCGGCGTTCCGTTGGAATGGAGCCATGCACACCGAGGGCAGCATCTTTGTTGGGGGCGGCAACAGCTTCAGCGCCTACTTGGTGAGTTCTCCCCGCTCCTGTATCTATACCCGTGCCGCATCGGAAATTACCGCTGCTCAGGTGCCGGATACCTACGACTTCGATAACGACGGCAACACCAGTGAGCCAATTTTCCAAGGCCAGTTTATTGCCGGTACTCTGCGGGACAACAACACTACTGGGATTACCGACGTACACTCCTACCGCGAACCGCCCGCTAACCCCTACACCACCGGCGATAGCGATCCGCCCGGGCAAAATATCAAGTTTCGCGCCAGCCGTGACTCAGTGGTTGATAGTGTGACCCAACCGGCGCAGTTGGCTCTGAATCCGGTGTTGATTGTCACCGAAGATCGCAGCCGATCGCGCGCCGCCGACACCAGCAATGCCAGTTATCGCGCCAGTAACTGGACCAACCAATTCTATGGCCCCGCCGATACGGGCGGGACGGGGCGGTTCTCTAACCAGCAGGTTTCTAAGCCCTACGTGGACGATACCTACCGCGCCGACGATCGCTACGGACCGCGCCCCATCTATGCCAATGTTACCCGCGATGCCCTCGAAAACGACCCTGCGGTGGCCGCTGAATTCGCCGATCGCGTCGTACCGGATGGCACCCTCATTGGCACCCAAATTCCCTCGACGAATCAACTGCTGTTGCGCAACACCGTCCCCGCCTCTGCGGAAGTAGATCGCCGCACCGAAGTCGGCTTAGATGGCTACTGGGAGCGCCGCGCCCGCCAAGAAGGGCTGCGGATTATTGTGGGCGAGCGGCTGGAACTGGGCAAACCCCTCGACCCGCCAGCGGGCAACACTGCCGAAAATAGCCGCCGCAACGAATTTTACCAGCACCGCACCCTGCGGGATGGCCTTGCCGCCGTACAAGCCACCGCCATTTACCACTACAAAGCAGCGGGCACCATCGTTAACTCCGGCATTCCGGATCCCTTTGTGCAGCCCTACCCGGGGCAAGACACCGGCGGTTACGAACCCATTGCCTGCTTGGCCACCACCCACCACCACGGCACCCCTCAAACCGCCCTGCGCAGCATCATGTTTAACCAGTATGCGGGAGTGAGCCTGCCCACGGGAACGCAGTTCTTTGACTTTTTTACCGGTCGGGGCACCAACGGCTGGGAGTTTGTGCCGCCCAACCCCAACAGCACCCCAATGCGGACCGCACTGGCCAACTTGGTGAACTATGCCGCCGATAGCAGTACCAGTGCCAGCGGGATGCTAGGCGCATTTCCACCGCGGCAAGAAGCGGGGGTCATTCACCCCAACCCGGTGAGTACGCGGGCGGGGAACTTTTCTAACCTAGCCCGCGCCCTGCACCCCACCTATGGCAACAATAGCCTTGCGGATCAAAGCACCCGCCAAACCGCCGCCTGTATGCTGGGGATGCTGGCTCGCAGTGTGAATACGCTGGAAAATCTTACCTTTGATTCAGGGCAGCTTAGTACTCTTAACAACACCGCGATCCCCAACTTAGATGACTTCCAGAAACCAGTTATACCAGATAACCCCCTCAGCAATGGTGAGGTCTATCCCTTCCGTGACACCCCCACCAGCATTAGGGTGCAAGTCTCTCGCCAAGTCTTTGACCCAGATCGCCGCCTGACCTATCGGGGCGGCTACCTCGATGCCAACGCCTACATTACCGCCCTCACTAGCAATGCAAGCTGGTCAGCACGCCCCCTCCAGGAAACTGCTGCTGACGATGTGAATGCCCGCTTGGCGCGGCTAATTGCCCTCAAAGAGCAGGTGGCCTACGATCGCAACCCATCAGGCTACAGTTGCAGCATTCCTGCCGCTTATCCACACCTGCGGGATGCCTTTTGCTTAGGGGAGGATAAGCGGGGGTTTGTCATTGGTCAGCAGTTTACTATGCCCAACGTTAACCAGACGGTCACCGTCCAGCTAGAAGATGCCCCGAGCTATAACTTTGATGTGCGGCCTTCAGATGTTAACCGCAGTGTTTATATTGCGGGCGTGGGGCGGATGGAGATTACGGCGGTTAACCTTGACCCCGCTGGCACCGGCAAAGTCCTGTCGGTCACCCTACGAAACCCCAACCCGGCTCAAGCAGGGAATGTGCCTAACGGTACCACCATTCCGGCGGGTGCCTCTGCCTCGATCATGTCTGGTTCCCTAGTAACTGGAACGGTTAGTGCCGCCGTATCGTTCCTCAACAATCCGGTTCTTAGTACTACGGTCTCGCTCACAACAACAGGCATTGCCCTAGGCGTTGGTGATATTGTCGAAATTCGCCAGCCCGGGGGGCAACTCGAGGGGCGCTTTGTGGTGCAATTGCCGCTCACACCAGCCGCTGGCAGCGTTAGGTTGCGCTACCTTGCCGGCACCCAGCGCAGTGGTACCGGCTCCAGCGACATTCCTGCCAACTCCGTCATTGTTCGCTTAGCTCAGCGCAGCGGTGGCTCAAGTTCTACAGCCCCCATTCTGGGCACATTTAACACGGTCATTAAGTATCCGGCCTTGCAGGCTATCTTTAATGGCGTGACCCCCGCGGAGATTGCTGCCACTCCCCGCCCCACCCCCAGCGACTTTTTAATTCCCACCGAGGCGGGGGCGGGAGTGCTCCTTGGCGGGAACCGTTTCCCCAATCGGCTGAACCAGATCATTGACTTTAACGGCAATGCCCGCAATGTGGCCTTCCTCGACAACACCCTCTTTAATGGCCGCGAGGAAATGGCCGCACGGGAAATGGATCTGGATCTTGACCTGCTGCGGCGCACTCCCATTGGCGGTGATACGTGGCTGCCGATGGGGGGGATTGTCTATGCCTTCCGCGAAGATGCGGTGCGCGAAGATGGCATTGCCCGCCCGGCGGTGAGCAGCCAGAACTGGATGAACACCGATCCGGCCAACCCCCACGACCCAGTACTCACCAATCGGGGCATTTCCACCAAACCCGTGGACTTTTTCCCCGATCCGATGCGGCGACCTAACGGCTTCCGGCTCTGGAACGGGGTTCGGCTGGATCGCCAAGGCATTCCTACGGATAAAAACATTGCCGGTCTTTCCTTTATTGGCGATAACCCGGTGTATATCCAAGGGCACTTTAACTGGCACAGCACCAACGGCACCACCGGTGAGGGGAACCGCATTGAAGAGTTCACCCAAAAGCTAAACAATGACTTTGATCCCAACAATTTTTACGACAACCGCACCACCCTTGACGGTCGTTTTGCCCGCCCCGGCTCCGACACATGGCGACCGACGGAAATTTTAGGGGATGCGGTCACCATCCTCTCGAGTAACTTCTGCAACGGCTCTGCCAACGACTACTTTGCCGAAGCCTACAACGACACCATTCAAGGGTATGGGAATCAGTCACCGGAAAACGTGGCCACGAACTATACCCAACAAACGGGAACCAATGCGGTGGTGAACAATAGCTCCACTGGTGCGGGTTTTATCTATCCTGGGTGCCTTAACAATGCTGACATGCGCACCTCGTTCCTAAATGCCAACCGCCCCAGCGCCGACCTACCGACGAATGGGGTCTGGCTACGGGAGAGCCCCTTCGACCCCAGTTCCCCCATCTTTGTGGATCGCAATGGTACCCCGTGGGCCATTAATCACCTAACGGGGGAGCGCCGTGACCGCAATGGTGCCGTGCTGACGACCTATCCTAGCGGCACCGGTGGCGACCCCGCCCCCAATAACCCCTACAACAGTTACTACAACTTTACGAGTGGACGATCGCGCAATGGAGTCGTTGATACTCGCGTTAACGCGGTGATCATCAGTGGCATTGTGCCCTCGCGCCCCACTCAGTCCTACGGTGGGATGCACAACTTCCCCCGCTTTGTTGAAGGATGGGGCAACCTCTGGATTCAGGGGGCGTTCATTCAGCTTAACTTCTCGACCCAAGCCACCGGTCCCTTCGACCAAGATCAGTGGGAAGTGCCCACAACTACTGCCTGCCGCAACGTCAACACCGCCTTTAACTGTGCTGCCGCTAGTGCTGAGATCATTAACTATTACGGTGCGCCTGCGCGGCGGTGGGGCTACGATGTGGGTCTCCAGTTGGCGCCGGCAGGGCCGGTGGCCTCCCGCTTCATTACCCCAGCGCGGCAGCGGAGTGAATACTACACCGAGTTAGCCGCCGACGATCCCTATATTCTGCGGTTACGCTGTGCCAACCGTCCCGGCGGTGGTGGTCGGGTGGATCCCAGCGTGACGGGCTGCCCCACCTAGGAGGTACGTGATGAAGAACCGTTATTTGCCTGTGCGCGTGGCCCAGCAGGGGCTGACCCTCGTGGAGTGTATTGTGGCCATTCTGGTGGCCAACGTAGCCGTCGCGGCTCTCGCTGCACCACTAATGATCGTCGCGGCCACGCGGGTACAAAACGATCGCATTGCCCAAGCCAGCGCCCTTGCCCTTGCGGAAGCCGATCGGATGCGTGTGCTCATGGAACAGGGAGTTAACGTTACCACCAGCGTGATTCCGCCCGCAAGCTCGGTGGCGGCTCCCCTCGGCCAAGCCAACCTGCTCTCGGGGCAGGCACCACCCACCACCGTCACCACCTGCACCGGCGGCGGCATGGGCTTACCGACAACGGCCACCCAAGGCTGCCTGCGTACGTTTAACAATGTCGAGTTTGTGGTGCAAATGTATCGGGGCACCCTCACCCTTGGCCCCAACAACCGCATTGTTGGCTACCCAATCCAGGTACGGGTCTATAGCCGCACTACATTTACCAGCGGCAGCCCCAGTACCGCCACGCCAATTCAGCAGCATCCGGCCAGCATGACCACCTCCATTGGTAACACCGGTTTACCCCTAGCCGTGATTACCACTGACATTGTGCAGGGCGACGCCAGCACCACCCTTTGTTCCATTACTGACTGTAGCTAGGGAGGCACCCGATGCGATGGCGGCTGTGGCGGCGAGTGAGCCGTGGCTTTACCTTAATTGAGATTCTCGTCTCGCTGTTGATTGGCTCGGTGATTACCGTCACCCTCGGAGCCATCCTCATTGACATGATTGAAACCGAGTCGCGGGAGGCCTCCCTTAACGAAGTGCGCCAAGAACTCCAGTCTGCCATGAACTTTATTATGGCGGATTTGTCCCAAGCCACCTTTGTTTATGATGGCGACTGTTTGCGGGGGGCTGGCCTGTGTGCCAATGCGGATGGCAGTACCCGCACGCCCCTAACCACCTATTTTCCCAACTTTGGTGCCAATATCCGCCCCATTTTGGCCATGTGGATTTTAGAGCAACTGCCCTACGACAACAATCCCGCCTTTGTGTTGCCCACCAGTTGCCCCAGCGATAACGCTCAGTGTCTGCGGGTGCAAAATGCCCGTCGCGCCTATACGCTGGTGATTTACTACCTCGATACCACAACCAGCAGCGAGTGGCAGGGGGTGGGGCGGCTGCGGCGCTATCAACTGCGGCAGTACGCAACCCTGAACGGCACCACCATTACCCAAACTCCCGGCTATGTGGACCCCACTAACAATACCAACTTTGCCGCTTGGCCGCTCAATTTAACCACGGGTGCCAACCTCCAGACCTCTAGCCCCAGCAATGATCTGGCCAACCTAGCGGTTGTGGCCGATTTTATTGATGCCAACTGGACCGACCTGAGCAATACCCCGATCGCTTGCCAAGGGGCGGTCGCCACACCTACCATTAACGCCTACGTGCGCACGCCAGCCCTGAGCACCTCTCCCCCCAATAGTTTCTATGCCTGCGTTCTCAGTCGTGGCTCGAACTTTAACACGGCCACGTTTGTGTATCTGCGGGCCAACCCCCGGGGCAAGCCGGCCATTCGCCCCCAAGATGAAGCGGTGCGGCCTGTGCTCACCACCACGGTACTCAGTCGCGGTGTGTATCAAAAAGTGCCGGGTAACTAAGGAGGACATGGCTGTGTTAACGAAGCTTACCCATTCCCAGCGTGGGTTCAGCCTCATTGAGGTGCTGGTGGTGGTACTCATTATTGGCCTGCTCGGCAGCTTGGCGGGGGTCTCGTGGTTCTCGCTCTTAAGTGAGCAGCGGATGCGATCGGGGGTGAATGAAATCATTTCCGCGATGCGGCTGGCGCAAGCAGGGGCACGGCGGGAAAACCTGCGCTGGACGGTGGCCTTTCGCACCCAAGATGGCCGCGTGCAGTGGTCGGTGAACCGCGCCACCACGCCCATCACCGAGTGGCAATGGCAAAACCTGCTGGAGAATGATGCCAACAAGTTTGAAATTGTAGCCTCAGGAACCAACCTCCCCCTTGTGAGTGGGTCTTACCGTCTCACCTACGAATTTAACGGTCGGGTGGCCATTACCAACACCCCACCCCAGCAACTGACCCTACAGCCGTTGGGCAATACCCAAGTTGCGAATCAGCGTTGTGTGCAGGTGGTGACCCTGCTGGGTACGGTGCGCTCCCGCAAAGGTGACGATTGCACTTAAGCAATAATTAAGCAAAATAACTAAGAGCAAAATAATCAGCAATCATCCGTTGGCGATGATGCCTTGGGAGCGATCGCTATACAATAGGCTTATTTATAATGGGCGCGTAGGCTGTCTCTGCGGCAGAGTCTGTAATGCATACTGCTAAAACCGATAAGGACCTCAGGCTTTGGTGGGGTGTCCTGTACCCTGCGTACAGCGATCATCCCATATTGGCCATTCCCAATCCCCAGGACGCGGGGAGTGTCTTTGAGCAGGATACGGATCCCCCCAATGCCGCCGCCTATTTTGACCCACAGCACCGTTATCAGCGTTGGGATAGCCGCTATGCCTGCGACTTACCGCAACTGGTGCAGGATCTCCAACCGGAAGAAACCACCTTTTTGGCACAGCTACAGGCTTCGCCCCAACTGTGGGCAGCGGAGCTAGACCCCTCAGATCCAGAAAGGGTCATCGCGCACCTACAGGCCCTCTATCCCGGGCTAAGCCGGGTGGCGATCGCCTACCTAGTGTTGAACCTTGCCAACCCCCAATCTATTCCGGCCATTCATGATGCGTGGTTCGATTACGTTTCCACCCCCAACGTGCCCGCGGATCAATGCCATGGTGTGATCCTAGACTACAATCATGCGGCCCGCCCCCTCAAAGATGTGTGGGAAGACGACAGCATTCCCGACGAGCGTATTTTTAACTACCTCGAAGACATGCTCAGCCTCTGGCAACTCCTCGAACCATGGCAGGGGCACTATTCCCTACTCAATATTAAAAACCTAGCCGTCAACCCCGACCAAAGCCTGCGGCTGCACCAACTCGATTTTATGCCGCCCCTTGCTGAACGGTTTCAGCCCATGGCGCAACAACCCACCCTTGTCAGTGTGTGGCGGCAACTGTTTGCCAACACCTCAGAGCGTCGCCAAGCCGTCTTCATGCCCCTGCTGGTCTCCTTAAGTACCGCGCCCCTAGAAACCATTACCGAGATGCAAATTCTCCTAGACTCCTTAGCAGAAACCCTGCGCACCGCCCCCTTCGAGGACCTTAAGGACGCAACCGAGGCAGGGAAGTTGGCTGATGGTCTAGACGATATATCAGATATATCAGATATATCAGAGGACGACGACCATACCGCTATTGATGAAGCACCTACCGCCCTATTGCCGCGTCAACTGGTACAGGTGGAAATTGCTGCTCAAACCGATGTCGGGCGCGATCGGCACCACAACGAAGACGTTTACCTCATGAATCATCGCCAGCAGTTGCGGGTTACCCCCAGCGGCCAGCAACTGAATGTCCAAGGGGTATTTGTCCTGTGTGACGGCATGGGGGGGCACGCCGAAGGCGAAGTAGCTAGCTCCCTTGCCACCAAAACCGTTTATGAATACTTTGAGCAAACGTGGCCTTGGCAGGGCGAACTGCCCAGCGCCGATGAAGTGCGGAAGGCCATTTATCGTGCCAACGAAGTGATTTTCGAGGCCAACGAACAAAGCGCCAAAACCGGCAGTGGTCGCATGGGCACCACCCTCGTCATGGCTCTGGTCGATAACTATCGCCTCCGCATCGGCCATGTGGGCGATAGCCGCATCTATCGCTTTACCAAGCGCCACGGCTTAGATCAACTCACCATTGACCATGAAGTGGGTCAGCGGCTCATTCAGCAAGGGGTCGAACCCGAGATTGCCTACGCTCGCCCCGATGCCTACCAACTCACCCAAGCCCTTGGCCCGCGCAGCAATCAATCCATTGCACCTGATGTCACAGATATTGTCATTGATGAGGATACGTTAATTTTATTGTGCTCCGATGGCCTCTCCGATAACCGTTGCCTCGAAGCCCATATTATTAGCCATTTAGTGCCAATGCTCGACTTTAGCGTACCCCTGAGCCAAACCCTCCGCCAACTCATTGAGATGGGCGATCAAGTCAATGGTCACGATAACCTGACGGCGATCGCCCTGCGCTTCAAGCTGCGCTCCTCCCTAAGCTGCCTTTTTTGAGCCAACACCAAATTCGAGTGCTAGCTAGTGCCGGTTCATAAAGAGGCACACTATTCTGCGCACCCACAAAAAAATCCTCAACGATTTAATTAAATACTGCACGGATTCTCCTCAAACTTCTGAGTTGCTTCATTTTTCTTCATTCTTATTCCAACCTACTAGGGATAGGTTTATGGGGAGCGCGTTCAACTGCCGTGACGGTAAACTTTTATTGAGAATCAGTAGGTACCTTATTTTAGGCTGACGACTGACTGCCAGTATTGTTAGAATCTACATCATTTTTATAAACCCCATGATACATACATCCCTTTGCAAAACCCTATGTTCCGGCAGTTTAATTGGTGTCGCCAGCCTCTCCCTACTGGCTCCCAGCACCAAGGCGCAAATTGTCCCTGCTGCCAATACTACCGGTACTACCGTTGATGTCATCAATAACCAATTCAACATTGGGGGTGGCACCCTCTCCGGCGATGGCAAAAACCTCTTTCATCTATTTCGAGAGTTTGGAGTTGGCAGTGGTCAAACCGCCAACTTCCTTTCAAACCCCCACATTCGCAATATCCTCGCGGGGGTCAACGGCGGCAATGCCAGTTACATCAATGGTCTCCTTCAAGTCAGTGGCGGCAACAGTAACCTCTACCTACTGAACCCAGCGGGTATTGTCTTTGGCCCCGATGCCCGCCTCAACCTTCCTGCCGCCTTCCATGCCTCCACCGCATCGCGAGTTCACTTTGCTGGCGGCATATTTGACCTTAACGGCAGCAATACCTACACCAACTTAGTAGGCAACCCCACCAGCTTTGAATTTGCCAACAACGGCATCCTCATCAACGAAGGCACCCTCAGCGTCAACCCCGGTCAAACCCTCAGCCTCATGGCGCATCAGGTGATCAACACAGGCACCCTAACGGCTCCTGGGGGCACCGTAAACATCGTGGCCGTGCCCGAGACCGGGCTAGTGCGCGTTTCCCAAGAAGGAATGCTCCTCAGCTTAGAGATTCCCCAAGAGCGCCTGCCAGCGGATCGCGTCATCCAAGCGGTGGAGTTACCCACCCTACTGGCCGGAGGCAATGGCTACCCCGCCGTGAATAGCGTCACTCAAAATGCCGATGGCACCATTAGCTTGGTTCACGATGCCACCAAATTGCCCATGACAAGCAACACCGCCATTGTGGGCGGCACCCTTAACGTGGCCAGCCCAAGCGGCCAAGGCGGCCAGATCACCATTGCCGGTTTAGGGAGCAATATTGGCCTAATCAACGCCCAACTGAACGCCTCTGGTGCAACTGGCGGCGGCACCATCCTTGTGGGGGGCGACTATTTGGGGGGCACCACGGGCACCCATCGCCTAGATAGCAGCTTTAACGCCCAGAACCTCTTTGTCAATGCCAGCAGTACCCTCAATGCCAATGCCCTCAACAATGGCAACGGCGGCACCATCATCAACTGGGCCGAGAGCAGCACCCGCTTTTACGGTCAGATTACAGCCCGCGGCGGCACCCTTAGTGGCGATGGTGGCTTTGTCGAAGTCTCAGGGAAGCAATACCTTGATTTTCAGGGTCTTGTTGATACCACGGCAACCAACGGTGCTACCGGAACCCTCCTCCTTGATCCAACCGATATTGTTATCTCTGGCAGTCCAGATTCTGCAATCACTTCTAGCTCCCCCTTCCAAGCGAATCCCCATAGCGCAATCTCATCTAACCTCAACATCACTACATTGCTGAATGCCTTAAGTTCATCCAATGTGATTGTTACAACGGCCAGTAATGCAGTAGGTCCCTCCGGTAATATTACCGTACAGTCACCGATTATTAGCGGCTCAACCAACTCCCTCACGTTGCAAGCAAACAACAACATTATCATTGAGAGTCAAATTTCAATTCAGGGTGCCCTTGATTTGCAAGCGCAAGGTGCCATTCAAAATAACTTCTTTTTAAGTAACCCGATTAATATTAGTGCTGCTAGCATTCAGGCCAATGCTCCCATCCAAACAAACGGCACAACTATCACCTTAAGTGCCACAGGTAACATTATTTTGCCTGCTAACGGCAACATTACCACCCTAGGCAGTATGACGATGGGGGTCGGTAATATTACCATTACATCAACAAATGGCACCATTTCCCTTGGTGGCACAGTAACAGCCGGTTTGGGGAATATTACCCTGAGTGGTAATACGAATTTACTAGGAGCCACCTCCTTCTCCGGCTCGGCCATCGGTGTAAACGGTAATATTAATTTGGCAGGGGCAACTTCTTTTGATGGCTCTGGTATTAATATTAACGGCAATATTAGTGGTAATCATCCTTTAAGTTTTAATTCATCAGGGATGACCATTTTAGGTGGCACTATCAATGTTGCCAGCATCACCACCGGCACAACCGGAACAACCCAAATTCGCGGCAACCTAGACACCACCGGTAACCAAGTATTTAATAACCCGGTCACGATTAATGACGCTACCCCAAGCACACCCCTAACGATTAATGGTAATGAACTCATCTTTAATTCCACGTTCAATACTGGCAGCGGTGTTGTCTCGCTAACTAGTAATCAAATTAATTTCAACGGTGGGGCGGGTAGTGTCGCCGGATCAGGTACCTTTATTCTTGGTAAGAATACAGGCACCTTTAGCCAAGCAGACCTTACACCCCTAGCCAATGGCTTTGGCACAATTATCCTGAGTGGCCCCTCTAACGTTTCAGTCACCAGTAATCTGACCGTCCAAGACCCCTTAATTATTGCTAGCTTTGGCTCCATCACAACCAACGGTAACTCGATCACAGGCACAGATAACGCTAGCATTACCATTCTCTCGACCACGCCGCAAACATTTCAGACGTTCCAGTCAGGTGGTCTTAACCTAGCTAATCTCAGCCAGTTACCAATTGGTCAGGGGAGCCTCAATGTTGGTTCTATTTCAACTGCGGGTGGCAATATCGCCCTTATTGGCCAAGGGATCACCACAGGCAATCTACTGACGAGCGCCCTCGGGACCGGGATATTCCTGAACGCAACGGGGAACATTAGCACCGCCAACCTCACCACCAATGCAGGGCCTGTTAGTTTGTCTGCTAGTAACGGCAGTGTAACCACAGGTAACATTTTTACTGGCGGTGGCAATATCTCGATTAACGCAACGGGGAACATTAGCACCGCCAACCTCACCACCAATGCAGGGCCTGTTAGTTTGTCTGCCAGTAACGGTAGTGTAACCACGGGCAACATTTTTACTCGCGGCGGCAATATCTCGATTGCGGCCAGTAATGGCAATCTCACGGGTGGGTCTTTGATTAGTGCTGGCAGTGGTGGTAACGTTAACCTCGCAGCGATCAATATCCTCTTGAGTTTTATTAACGCGGGCACCGGAAACGTCAATATTTCTGCTGGAAACTCGTTGCGACTCACGGGGGCGTTTAATTTTAACGGCATCCCCACCAGTATTTACGGTAATGCCATTAATATTTTCATTAACAGTGAGCCATTTTTCTTGGTTGGCGATCCGTCCCTCAATGGCACCCTTGGGGCACTGGTGACCCCAACCTCGGTGATTGCTCCTTTAGAGAATGGCAATCCCACGATTCTTTCAGGTACGGTTGAGCGCGGTAACATTCGCTTCCGTAACCTAGGGCCTGATCTGGTCACCGATCCGTGCTCGCAATTGCAACTGAATAGTAATGAGTGTACTCAGGCCACCAATAACTTACTGCAACCTCCCCCTCCGGCAACTATTCCGCCGTTGCAGCCCCCGAGTGATATTGCGCCAGTCTTATTCCCGCAGGAGATTGCCCTTGCCCTTGAAAATAATGACTTAGAAAATGCACTCGCGTTACTGGATCAGATGGGCTGCCAGGAGGTCAGCAGTTACTTTGGCCGCACCTGTGATGCGGGTGAACTCTCCCTAGAGCAAATTCAGGCCCTTCTTAACGAAATTGCTAAGCAAACGGGCAAAAAGCCAGCGGTCATTTATACCCTTAGCCGTCCCGATCAAATGGATCTGTTGGCGGTGACACCGGAGGGAGACCCCATCTACCAACCGGTGCGGGGGGTAGGACAAGCCCAAGTGCTGCGGGCGATTGAGGAACTAATGAAGAATGTGCGGGATCCGCGGCTGGTGAATACCCGCAGTTACCTGCCTGCCTCGCAGCAGCTTTATCAATGGCTGATTGCACCACTGCGACCCCAACTGGAGGCGCAAGGGGTAGAAACGTTGGTCTTTGTGCTGGATGCCGGGATGCGCGGCATTCCTATGGCGGTACTGCACGATGGTCAAGGCTTTTTGGTGGAGCGCTTTAGTGTTGGGCTGGTGCCCAGCATGAGCTTAATGGATGCCCGCTATCGCAATATTCAGCAGGGGCGCATTTTGGCCATGGGCGCTTCGGAGTTTGTGGATCAGTCCCCCTTACCGGCGGTACCGATTGAGTTGGCAAAAATTAGCCAAGATTTGGGCGGCGGGACGGAGTTTTTGAATGAGGCGTTTACCATTTCTAATTTGCAAACGCAGCGCCAAGGGGGTGGGTATCAGGTGGTTCACTTGGCGACCCACGGTGAGTTCCAGCCCGGGTCGCCCGAAAACTCCTATATTGCCTTTAGCGATCGCCGGTTGAACCTGATACAGTTGCGCAATTTACAGCTCTATCGTCCAGATACGGAACTGCTGACGCTGAGTGCGTGTCGTACTGCTGCTGGCGATTTGGGGGCGGAGTTAGGCTTTGCCGGTTTGGCGGTACAGTCGGGGGTGAAGTCGGTTCTGGCCAGTTTGTGGTACGTGAGTGATGAGGGCACGCTGGCGTTGATGACCCAATTTTACAACCAACTTAATACGGCACCGATTAAGGCGGAAGCGCTACGGCAGGCGCAGTTGGCGATGCTACGGGGAGATATTCGGGTCAGGGGGAATCAACTGCAAACGCCCCAAGGACAAGTTCCGCTGCCGCCGGAGGTGTCCGGAGGCGATCGCCCCCTCAGCCATCCTTACTACTGGTCGGCCTTTACGATGATTGGCAGTCCATGGTAAGTCACCAGAGGGCACCAAAGCTATGTACGGGTATTCATTTATATTAAAGAGTAGGATAGGAGTAGCGGCTCAGTCCCCCACGGATTAATTTTTGTTGTTCCCCTGTTCCTTTGTCCTCAAGCCATCCCCATGAATCGCTCTGATCCTTCTCTTGCGCAGATTTTGGAGCGGCTGCCCCATCCGGTGTTGGCGGCGGATCGCAAGGGAGTAGTCACGTTTGCCAATGCCGCCGCAGAATCGTTGGTGGGGCAACTGGGCTGTGGCATGGTGGGGCTACCGCTGGATACGCTCTTACCCGCGCCGTTTCAGGTGTCTCAGGGGCGTATTGACTGGGCGCTTCAGGCTCAGGTGCCGGAGCAGTGGGACTGCTATGACCCCACCGATCAACGCTGGTGGCAGGCCAACCTCACGCCAGACCCCACGGGCGTGACGTTGATCTTGACAGATATTACTGAGCGCCAACGCAGCCGCGTTCTGCAACAGGCCCAAGTGAGTGAACTAGAAAAGTGGTGGCAGCGCTTTCGTACCCTAACCAACTTAGGCCAACAGTTATTTTGGGAGTGCTATGGCGATCGCTGCCAGTGGAGTGGTGACAGTCAGCGGGTCCTCGGCTGCAATCTTAGCGAACTGCCCCTGACCCTACAGGGCTGGCAGGCACGTTTGCACCCTGAGGATCAGCCCACCTTTGCCGAGGCGATCGCCCTCAGCCAGTCTCGGGCCACCTGCGTTATGGTCAGCTATCGGGTTCAACACGCCAAGGGGCACTACGTGTGGGTGTGCGATCGCCGCGAATTTAACCCAGCGTTAGAGGGGATATCAGCGGTGGCGGTCATCACCAGTATTCACGACACGAAGGAGCAGGAACTCCGGCTGCGGGAAAGTGAGCAACGCTATCGCAACTTGGTGGAGCATCTGCCAGCCATTCTCTACCGCTGCGGCAACGATGAGCACTGGACAATGGAGTACCTCAGCCCCAACTTTAGTACCTTAGCGGGCTACCCCCACACCGAGCTAATCGACAACCGCATTCGCAGTTATAACAGCATTACCCATCCCGAGGATCGCGATCGCGTCAACAGGACCATTCATCAGGGCTTAGCACAGGGGCAGCCCTTTCATGTGGGGTACCGCATTCTCCATGCCAATGGCTCCATTCGTTGGGTACATGAGTATGGTCAGGGGGTGTATGATGCCACAGGTCAGGCGATCGCCCTCGAAGGCATCCTAGTCGATGAAACCGAGCGCATCGTTGCCGAACAGGCACTCCAGCAGAACGAATATCGGTGGCGCACCGTCTTTGAAAATGCCCAAGTGGGCATCGTCGTCACCAGTCCTGCCGATGGCTACCGCCTCACCTATTGCAACCCCGCCTTCTGTAAATTTTTAGGTTACAGCGCCCCGGAATTAGCGCAACTGACCGCCCACGATCTTACCTTTGCTGAGGACTGGCCCGAAGAAGCCACCCTCATTAACGAGTGTCAACTGGGGCTGCGCCACACCTACCAAATTGTGAAGCGCTATCGGCATAAGCACGGCCACATCGTTTGGGGGAGCCTGACCCTCTCCTGTGTGCGGGATCCCGAAGGCCAACCCCAGTTGCTCATTGCCCTCATTGCCGACATTACCACTGAACGCCAGCTACTGCTGTCGCTGGAGCGGGAGCGGAGCCGCTACGAACAACTCGTGGATAACTGTCCGGTCCTCATTGTTACCCTCACCCCCGCCAAAACCCTGCTGACCAGTAATTGGGCGGGCTTAGATACCTTGGCGATGGCTCAAGTGACCCCCGGAATGCACTATGGCGGGTTACTCCATCCACAGGAGTCCCCAGAGCGGGTTGACGCGTTGATTGAGCGGGTGCTGCACGGAGAAACCATCAGCGGCGAAGAACTGCTGCTGTGCGGCAAGGATGAGCATCCCCGCTATATGCTCTCCCACCTGTTTCCGCTCATGGATGACGAGGAGCAAATTACAGGCTGCGTGTTGGTGAGCACCGATATTAGCGATCGCAAACGAGTCCTAGCCGAACTGGATGAGCGGGAAGCCCAGTACCGCAGCGTCTTTGAATCGGTGGCAGAGGGACTGGTCATTTACGATGCCCACCAAGGGCAAGTGGTTGAGGTGAATGCCGCCCTCTGCGCCATGCACGGCTACAGCCGCAGTGAAATGTTACAACTGCGCCCAGAGCAGTTTGTCCATCCCGACAACTATCCAATGGTGGCGGACTTTCTCCAGACGGTTCGCCAAAAAGAGCCATGGCGGGGGGTCTCCCAGCATTTGTGTAAAGATGGTCGCGTCATTGACGTGGATATTTTTGCCACGCCGCTCCTCTATAAGGGCAAACAGCATATCCTGTGTGTGGTGCGCGATATTACCCAACTGAACCAAATAGAAGCAGCGCGGGCCGCCGCCGTACAGGAACTCCAGCAGCGAGAAGCGCTGTTGCAGCATCTAATTGCGGATCTGGATGTTGGCGTTATGCTCATTAGCGCAGATCTGCGGGTGCAGATTGTCAACGCCAAAGGCTGCGCCCTGCTGGGTACCCAAGCCGCCGATGTCCTTGGGCAGGCCATTGTCGAGTGGTCGTGGGATGCCCTCCACGCCGACGGCAGCCCCATGCCCCCCGCTCAATTTCCGCTTGTGCAGGCAATTCAGGAGAAACGCCGCATCCAAAATCAGGTCATGGGCATTCTCAATCGGCGCACCCAAGAACGGGTTTGGCTCCAGGTGACAGCGGATCCGCAGTTTACGCCGGAGGGCACGATTGAGCAGGTCATTCTCACCTTCAGTGACATTAGCGATCGCAAACGACAGGAAGACACCCTACAACAGCAGGCGCAGCAGCAGCGTACCCTCAACCAACTCATTCAGGATATTCGCGACTCTGCCGAGCTAGAGACCGTCCTACAAACCGCGGTACGGGACGTGAGCCGTCTGTTGCATAGCGATCGGGCGGTGATTGTTAAATATCATCCCGAGCAGGAACATTGGGTACATTTAGTCGAGCATCTGGAGGACCCCGACCTTAAATCCGTTATCGGCTTAGTCATCCCCGATCGCGGCAACCCCATTGCCAACATCCTGCGTCAGGGCCAGATTGCTGAACTGCTGGCGACGGTTGATCCCCAAGATCAGATTAACCGTAACATTGTTGAGCAGTTTTCCGGTGGCTGGCTCATCTGCCCCATTAAAGTAAACGATCAGATTTGGGGGGCATTTTCTCTACAGCGGTTAAATAACCGCTACGGCTGGACTCACGACGAGAAGGAACTGGCGCGCACCCTAGCGGAGCAACTGGCAGTGGCCATTGAGCAGTCAGAGCTTTACAGCCATTTGCAAACTATGAATGCGGAGCTATCGCGCCTGGCCACCATTGATGGGCTGACTCAAATTGCCAACCGCCGCTACTTTGACCAATACCTTGAGCAACAGTGGCAGTTAGCGCAGCGAGAGCAAACCGTTATCGCCCTGATTCTGACTGATGTGGATTTCTTTAAGGACTTTAACGACTATTACGGTCACCAAGTGGGGGATGACTGCCTGATTGCGATCGCCCATACCCTGACCCAAGCAGCACGGCGACCCACGGATTTAGTGGCTCGCTACGGTGGCGAAGAGTTTGCCCTGATTTTGCCCAATACCAATCTGCCGGGTAGTATCCGCATTGCCGAGCGGATTCAACAGTTGGTGTATCACCTCCATATTCCCCATGCGGCCTCTGCGGTGAGCGATCGCATCACCCTGAGTCTGGGAGTTGTGGCGCTTCAACCCACCCTAGGCCAACCGGCAACCGAGCTGATTCGCCTCGCGGACGAGCAACTTTACCATGCGAAAGCTCGCGGTCGTAACATCTACTGCTGCTATTCCGAGCACCATCCCTAAGTCAGCCCTCTACTTAGCGGGGACTGCGGGGAGCCGTGGTGGCCTGCATCAGTAGTTCCACGGAAATCATGTTACACTCCAGCATTTTACTGATGAGGGGTGGCCCCACCCGCGTGGCGATCGTGGACTGCAAGTTGGGACTATTTTTAACCGTAAGAATAACCGAGCCAAGAATCGAGCTAGGGTCGGGTGGCGGGTTGTTGCCATCGGTGGGAATCATTTTGACGATTTTAGCCACATCGGCGCAACTCGAACCCTTAATATAACTGGCCAACGAGTCACTCATTTGCTCGACGGTACTCATGAGCGCTTCTTCGGAAAAGGGGCTAGCCGACTGAGCGCGGGCGGGCTGACTCAGGCAAAGACCGGCACTCGCCACAAGCACCGCCGCAACACCGGAAAATGAGCGCAGGAACATGGAGTTCATCCTCAATCAAACAGCAGTGGCATTAGTTGGGGCGCTCCTCAATGACGCGATCAATGAGGCCGTAGGCCTTTGCCTCTTCAGCGGACATGAAATAATCCCGATCCATATCCCGCTCAATTTTTTCAAGGGGTTGACCGGTGTGGTAGGCATACAGTTCATTCAACTGCCGCCGCACCCGTAAAATTTCCCGCGCTTCAATTTCAATATCCGTGGCCTGACCGCGCGTGCCCCCCGAGGGCTGGTGAATCATAATCCGCGAGTGGGGCAGCGCCAACCGCTTGCCTTTGGCCCCCGCCGCCAGCAGGAATGATCCCATCGAAGCGGCAAGCCCCACGCAGATGGTAACCACATCCGACTTGATGTGCTGCATGGTGTCGTAAATGGCCATGCCCGCGGTGACCGACCCCCCGGGCGAGTTAATGTAGAGCATAATATCTTTGCCCGGGTCTTCAGAGTCAAGGTAGAGCATGACCGCCACAATCTGGTTGGCAATCTCGTCATCCACTTCTTTACCTAGGAAAATAATCCGCTCCCGGTAGAGGCGGTTATAGATGTCAATCCACTGGGTGTAGGGTTCCCCAGGCATCCGATAAGGGACTTTAGGCACTCCGATGGGCATAAAACGCTTCTCTGCTGACGCTCTTCCTCCTACAGTAACAAAATTTAGCGCGGCTGCGGCAAGAGGTGAGCCAACTCACGCTATGGTTGAGGAGGCTGTGTTGCTTACCCTTAGTTCGTTTCGGAGTGCTGATTGATGGCTGCTGACGCTGATCTTGAGAAGGTGCGCCGCCAGTTTGACTATGGTCCCTATCCTCGCGTTGCGGTGGATAAATCCCCCAAAGATGACCCGAATATCCTGTTTGTCCACGATCTGGTGACGGCGTTTTATTTAAGGGATCGGCGGGTGAGGGAGACCCAAGGCAAGCGGATTCTGGATGCAGGCTGTGGCACGGGCTACAAGTCCCTCGTACTGGCGATCGCGAACCCCGGGGCGGAGATTGTTGGCATTGATCTATCGCCGGAATCCGTCAAGCTGGCGGTAGAGCGACTCAAATTCCACAACATTGAGAATGTCTCCTTTGAAGCCCGCTCAATTTTGGAGTTACCGGCGTGGGGGGAGCAGTTTGACTATATTAACTGCGATGAGGTGCTCTACCTGCTGCCGGATCCGGTGGCCGGTTTGCAGGCTCTCAAGAGTGTCCTCAAGCCCGACGGCATTTTACGAGCGAACTTACACAGTGCCTTCCAACGCTTTCCCTTTTATCGCGCCCAAAGCCTCTTTAAGTTAATGGGGCTCATGGATGGCAACCCCGAAGAAATGGAAATGGAAATTGTCCGCGAGATCATGGGGGAACTGAAGGAGGGTGTGGATCTGCGGGCGCGGGCATGGAACCCCCGCTACAGTGAGGTCAACAATGTAACGAATGAAACGCTGCTGGCCAACCACCTACTGGTGGGGGACAAGGGCAGCACCATTCCCGAGATGTTTGCCTACCTCGCGGCGGCAGAACTGGAGTTCATTTCAATGGTGAACTGGCGGCAGTGGAACCTGCTGGACCTGTTTAAGGATCCGGAGAATTTACCCACGTTTCTGGCCCTGAGCTTGCCGGATGTGCCCTTGCCCGTGCAACTGGAAATGTACGAACTGCTGCACCCGGTGCATCGGCTGCTGGATTTTTGGTGTGGCCATGCAGGCAGCCGCCCCGAAATCACGCCCCTTGAGGAGTGGACGAGCGATCAGTGGCAGCAGGCAACGATCCACCTACACCCCCAGTTACGAACACCAGATATTCGCGAGAAATGGACGACCTACCTCAGCGATCGCCTGATTGTGGATTTAGGCACATTCATCAGTGCTGCCAGTCCCAGTTCGGTCTATGTGGATCCGCTGGGGTTGGCCACGCTGCTGCCCCTTTTTGACCAGCCTTTACCCTTTCCGGCGTTGTGCGATCGCTACCGCCAACTTGCGCCCCTCGATCCGGTCACCCTTGAACCGCTGGAGGCCGCCACCGCCCAGCAGCAACTCCAAGCGTTACTCACCCGCCTAGAAACCGGCCTGTTTGTCCTAGTTAGCACCCCCTAGAGAGAGTTTTCCGGGCGAATCAGGACAACGGGGGTTTGCTCAGCAGCATTTCCGGCCGGGTTTTTGCGCAGGGCAGCGGTTAACAATTGCAGCGACACTCCGGCACTAGCGGCAAGGACTTTCACCGCCCCCAAGTCGTTAACATCCACAATGGCCACCCCAAGCCCCGTTTTGGCGGCAAGGTCATCCACCACTGCTTGGGGATTGGCCGGCCCCATGACAATAAACTGATCGTAGGGCGGTAGGGTGCCGGTCACATCGTCAATCAGGCGAGCTTGCTCCCCCGCCAACTGGTAAAAGCCACCCCGATAGCCAAAGACTCGGGCGATCGCGCCACCGAGGAAGGCCAGCAGCACCCGCAGCCCCCCCACCTCCTCCACAAGAGCCTGCATGCCGCAGGCGGTGGCTAGGCTGGACGTGGGCAAAAAGAACTGACACACCCGCGTGGCTACCCAGCCCGGTGTTAACTGCGCCGGATCCTTAAGGCGACCCTGAATAATCGCGATGGGGGTTTCGCCAATGGCCACAATATCGCCTGCTTGGGCATGGGGCAGGACGTAGCGATTCACCACCTCCAGGGGCACATCCAGGGGCGTGAGTAAGTGGGTGCGAATAGGCAGTACCCGACAGCCCGCCGCCTGCCGCCAGGTGCCCACCTCCCCCTTTGCCGGAAACTTCAGGGGAATAAATTCGTGGTGAGTTTTGCAAAAGCGACCGTGGGGGCCGTAGGCAACGTAGTGAACCTTCACCCATGCCGCCGTTACATCTGCAACATTCACCCCCCGCAGATCCACCCGCAGTTCCACATGGGTTTGCTTGGTGGATTTGACAATATAGGCAAACCAATAGCCATCGGCTCGCGGCGCAAATTCAGGTTCCGGGTGCTGCGGCGTGATGTGTATATCGGTTTGAATGGTCTCCACACTGCTATCTGCCAGCAGAACCACCTCCGCCGTAAGATGGGGCACCATGACCTCAAGGCCGCGGTGGGGGTTACTTAGCCCCAACTGACCGACAAAGCGATAGTGCTGCGGTTCATAGACCTCAAGGTTCCAAGTGGCAGGAATAATCTCCAAAGGATGCGCTGGCCGCGTGCGATAGCGCCACTCCAACCCCAGCGCCACCAGTGCTGCCAGTGCCCCGAGTCCCGCTGCCCCAAGGGCGATGAGTTGAGTGACCATACTTTGCTCCCGTCACACCGTTGTCCCCGTATTCGTTACATTACAAGTATTTAGGCACGTTTGGAGTTCAATCATTTTGGAGTGGCAAGAGGTGCGGGGGAATTGGCTGCTGGTGCCAATGCGTCCCGTGGGTTGGATTCATTTCTTGGGGGGAGCCTTTGTAGCGGCAGCACCACAGTTGACCTATCGGCGCTTGCTAGAACATTTAGCGGCAGCCGGATATGGCATCATCGCCACCCCGTTTGTGAATACGTTTGATCACGCGGCAATGGCCCTTGAGGTGCTCAACAAACTGGACTACGCCCTCGATTGGCTAGAGTACCGCCAAGGCTATCCGCCCGGGTTACCCATCTACGGCATGGGGCACAGTATGGGCTGCAAACTCCATCTGCTGCTGAATAGTCTTTACGATGGCGATCGCGCCGGCAATCTGTTCATGGCCTTTAACAACTACGCCGCCAGCCAATCGATTCCTTGGATGGAAAATCTAGCTCCCACCGGCATCGAGTTTAGCCCCAGCCCAACGGAAACCGAACGCCTGATTCAAGAGCGCTACCCGGTGCGCCGCAATCTCCTGATTCGCTTCCAAGATGATGACATTGATCAGACCCCCCGCCTGCGCAGCCTCCTGAAGGCGAAATTTGGTGATCTGGTGACGGCACTAAAACTGCCGGGCAACCACCTCACGCCCCTCAGCCAAGGTGCTAACTGGCAGGTAGGGGCAGAATTTTCTCCCCTGGATGCGATCGGTCAATGGCTGCGGCAGAGCCTCTTTCCCGAAATGCAGGTGCTAGAGCAGTGCCTAGAGGACTGGCTCAATCCCGGGCGTGCCCTCAGCCGTCGTCTTCCCTAACGTGGCACAATCTCATAAGACCCCTTGGATTACTCGTTAAGGATTGTGCCTGTGACTGCTGCTGCTTCGTCTCCCCTGAGTACCGCTGCTCGTCCCGATGCGCGGGGACGCTTTGGTCGTTTTGGCGGTAAGTACGTCCCCGAAACCCTAATGCCCGCCCTAGCCGAGCTAGAGGCTGCGTTTCATCACTATCGCAACGATGCGGACTTTCAGCGGCAGTTGCAGCAACTACTCCAGGATTACGTGGGTCGCCCCAGCCCCCTTTACTTTGCCGAGCGGCTCAGTGCCCACTACGCCCATGCCCAGGGCCAACCCCAGATTTACCTCAAGCGGGAAGACCTGAATCACACCGGTGCCCACAAAATTAACAATGCCCTCGGCCAAGTTCTGCTGGCACAGCGCATGGGTAAGCAACGCATCATTGCTGAAACCGGAGCCGGTCAACACGGTGTGGCCACCGCCACCGTCTGTGCTCGCTTTGGCTTAGAGTGCGTGATTTACATGGGGGTGCAGGATATGGAGCGGCAACGCCTGAACGTGCTGCGGATGCGGCTGCTGGGGGCAGAAGTAGCGCCAGTGAGCACGGGCACCGGCACCCTCAAGGATGCCACCTCCGAAGCCATTCGCGACTGGGTGACCAACGTTGAAACCACCCACTATATCCTTGGCTCCGTGGCCGGCCCCCATCCCTACCCAATGCTGGTGCGGGAGTTTCATGCGGTGATTGGTGCCGAAACACGGCAGCAGTGCCAAGAAAAGTGGGGCGGCTCCCCTGATATTCTCTTGGCCTGTGTGGGGGGTGGCTCGAATGCCATGGGGCTGTTCCACGAGTTTGTGCCTGATACCCACGTGCGCCTCATTGGCGTTGAAGCCGCTGGCGAAGGGGTAGATAGCCACCGCCATGCCGCCACTCTCACTAAGGGGGAAGTAGGGGTGCTCCACGGTGCCATGAGTTACCTGCTCCAGGACGAAGACGGTCAAGTGGTGGAAGCCCACTCGATTAGTGCGGGCCTTGACTATCCGGGGGTGGGGCCTGAGCACAGCTACTTAAAAGAGATTGGCCGCGCGGAATACTACAGTGTGACCGATGCGGAAGCGATCGCCGCCTGTGTACGGTTAGCACAGCTTGAAGGCATTTTACCTGCCCTTGAAACGGCTCATGCCCTTGCCTACCTTGAAACCCTGTGCCCGCAACTCACGGGTCAGCCACGCATTGTCCTCAACTGCTCAGGCCGCGGCGACAAGGATGTGGAAACGATTGGCCACTACTTTGATGCCCAGCAGGCATAACAGGCATAATTTGATCTAAATCAGGCGTAGATTTACACAGCACGGTAGGCGGCCATGGATGTCAGCAACCCTATTTTTGTCTTTACGGTTCTGCTGGCCATCATTTTGGTGATTCCGCCGGTGTTTGAACGGCTACACCTACCGGGACTCGTGGGCTTGCTCTTGGCAGGCGTGATTCTTGGCCCCAATGGCCTGCAGTTTCTGGAACACGACACCGAAACCATGAAGCTGCTGTCGGACATTGGCAAGGTCTATCTGATGTTTGTGGCCGGCCTCGAAATTGATCTGAGTCAGTTCCGCAAAACCCGCCAACGGTCGATGACCTTTGGTTTTCTGACGTTCATTGTGCCCATTTTTACGGGGATTGCCATTGGCCGCTGGTTTAACTTTGGCTGGAATGCCTCACTGCTCATTGGTTCGTTGCTGGCCTCCCACACCCTGTTGGCCTATCCGATTGTGCGGCGGTTGGGGGTGGTACAAAACGAAGCCGTGACCGTGACCATTGGTGCCACCATTTTTACGGATACCGCTGCCCTAGTGGTACTGGCGATTTGCGTAGGGATTCAGCAGGGGGAGTTTACCGCCCTCACCTTTATGAATCAACTGATCACGCTGGGGTTGTACTGCGTCTTAGTGCTCTGGGGGTTTGATCGCGCCGGGAAGGAATTTTTCCGGCGATCGCGGGAGGATCAGGGCAATCAATTTTTGTTTACCCTGTTGGCGCTCTTTGTGGCATCGATTGGGGCACAAATTATTGGTGTGGAGCAGATTGTCGGTGCGTTCCTCGCTGGTTTAGCGGTCAATGATGTGCTGGGGGATAGCCCCGTCAAAGAAAAGGTGGAATTTGTAGGCGGGGTGTTGTTTATCCCCTTCTTTTTTGTGGATATGGGGCTACTGATTGACATCCCCGCTTTTGTGAAGACGCTGGCCTCCATTGGCATTACGGTGGCCATTGTGGTTGGCCTGATTAGCAGTAAGTTCATTGCCGCGTGGCTGGCGGCCCTCTGGTATCGCTACAGTCGCGTCGAGATGCTGACCATGTGGTCGCTGTCGCTGCCGCAGGTGGCGGCCACCCTTGCAGCCACGCTGGTGGGCTTTCAGCAGGGGATTCTCACGAAGGATATTCTCAACAGTGTGCTGGTACTGATGGTGGTCACCTCTATTTTGGGGCCGATTATTACCGCGCGCACCGCCAATCGGCTGCCGATTCCCCAGCCGGAGCCGGAGGAAATTGATGAGGTGGCGGTTTGGTGGGAGGGAGCACATGTGGATGCCGAAGACCCGCAGCCGTCTCCCTTTACGGTGGTGGTGCCCGTCTATAACCCCCAAACCCAGCGATCGCTCATTGAATTGGCGGCTCTACTGGCCCGCTACGAGTCGGGGCGGGTAGTCTCGGTGGCCATTGTCCGCGGCCAAGTCCACATGGACGATCCGCGCCTTGACGGCGAGTTAAACCGCAGTCGTAAGTTAGTGCGGCGAGCGGTGGAGCTAGCAAAGGCTTACGGTGTGGAGGTCACCCCCGCCATCCGCATTGATGATGATATTGCCCTTGGCATTACCCGTCTCAGTCGGGAACAAAATGCCAGCCTGATTGTCCTTGGCTGGTCAGAAACCAGTAGTCTGCGGGCACGGCTCTTTGGCAGCATGATTGATAGCGTGCTCTGGTCGAGTCCCTGCCCGGTGGCCATTACCCGGCTGTTGGATGCCCCGGAAAACATTGCCACCATTCTGGTGCCCACGCGGGATTTAACCCCGACAACACTGCGGGTGGTTCGTTTTGCCCAAGCGTTAGCGGGGGTCAGTCAGGCGAAGGTGATCCTGTTGCATGTGGTGCTCCCCAATACACCCCAAGAGCAAGCCTCTCAGTTTGAAAAGGATTTACGCGCCATTACCCAAGAGCAGGCGGCAGAAATTGCCACCGATATTACGACCGTGGTCAGTAACGATATTGCCACCGCCATTTTGCAGGAGGCAGAGCAATGCGACCTCGTCTTGATGCGCTCGATTCGCCGCGGCACAGCCGGAGGCTTAACCGTGAGTGACGTGACCACACAGGTGGTGCAACAATTGCACACATCCGTGATTCTGTTTGGCGAGCCTCATCATAGCAGCACTAGCTAGATCCCTAGGGTAAAGCCCACCCCACGGTTGTTACGTGGCTCCTCAAACTGCTTGTACACTTTTGGGTCTTGCCGCAGGCGCACCGGTTGAGCGGATAAACTGGCCTCCAGTCCCTCGGGGTATTGCAATTCGTTAGCATTGGGGGATGTTTCTGGGGCGGTTTGCAGCGCCGAGCGCAGGTCTGGGCTGACCTCAATCGCGCCAATCGCGGCGGAATTAGCAACCGCAGGCGCCGTTGCCGTGGCGAGTGTACCGGCAATGGCCAGCAGTGATATAACACAGGAGTTACGCATGAGTAAGGATCCTCAGGTGATAGGTGGCTAGCGTCAAGGAAACGCTGACTCCTGACTGCGTCTGGGTCATCAAACTATCGGGGCAAGTCGCCCTAGGCTATTTTTAGTTATTCTAACGGCTAGATACTGGCCTTGGGGAAAGGCCGCTGTTTTTGCCACATTCGTTCACAACTGGTTACAACTGGATCGTGCTCGCCTCAGCCGCAGGTAACTCGTAAGGAACGTTGGTGCCGCCGAGGCCACAGTAGCCATTGACGTAGCGGTGCAGGTACTGCTGGTGATACGCTTCGGCAAAATAGAATTCAGGGGCAGCGACAATTTCGGTTGTAATTTTGCCATGCCCGGCCTTTGTTAGGGCCGCTTGATAGCGATCGCGGCTGGCTTCGGCAAGGGCTTTTTGCTGCGGGGAGTAATAGTAAATGCCAGAGCGGTACTGGGTGCCCACATCATTGCCTTGGCGCATTCCTTGGGTGGGGTCGTGATTTTCCCAAAACACCTTCAGCAGCGTTTCATAGCTCACCTGTTGGGGGTCATAGACCACGCGCACCACTTCATTGTGGCCGGTCATCCCCGTGCACACCTCCTGGTAGGTGGGGTTGGGGGTGTAGCCGCCCGCGTAACCCACGGCGGTGACGTAAACCCCAGGCACTTGCCAGAACTTACGCTCTGCCCCCCAAAAGCAGCCCATGCCAAACATGGCCAATTCCAGCCCCTCTGGGTAGGGGGGCGCTAAGGGGTGGCCGCTGACAAGGTGGGCCTCAGGAATCGGCATCGGTTCACTGCGCCCGGGCAAGGCGGCACTGGGACTGGGCAGGGTTAATTTCTTAAATCCGAAGAAGGCCATCGCAACTCACCAACAACACCTGAGTACTCTCCCCATTCTATCGTTGGCACTGCTCAACCAAGGGCGATCGGCGGGCACTAGCTCAGGGTTCCGTGGGCCGACTGGCCAGGTTAATGCGATCGCTCAGTTGCCGCAGCAGGCTACCCATTTCGGGATCGCTGCGCTGGAGTTCCGCCACCTTATCGCAGCTATACATGACGGTGGTATGGTCTTTGCCGCCGAATTCTTCGCCAATTTTCGGCAGGCTTAAGCCGGTGTATTGCCGCATCAGGTACATGCCCACCTGACGCGCCATGCTAATTTCGCGGCGGCGGGAGTTGCCCTTAAGATCGTTAATTGAAACATTAAAGGTGTCGGAGACCACATTCAAAATGACCTCCGGTGACGTTTCAATTTTGCGGGTGGCCGGACTGAGGACGGGGGCAATATTCTCCACGGTCATGGGCAGCCCCGAAATGGAAATATAGGCCACAGCGCGAATGAGCGCTCCCTCGAGTTCGCGAATGTTGGAGGTGTAGCTAGCCGCAATATACTCAATGACCTGCCGCGGCAGGCGGATATTTTCGTACTCCGCTTTTTTTTGGAGAATGGCCATGCGGGTTTCCAGATCGGGGGGCTGAATATCGGCAATCAACCCCATGGAAAAGCGGGAGCACAGCCGCTCTTGCAGGCGCGGGATTTGGCTGGGGGGGCGATCGCTGGCCAGCACCACCTGTTTCCCGGCTTCGTGCAGTGTATTGAAGGTATGGAAAAACTCCTCCTGGGTGTATTCCTTCCCTTCGATAAACTGAATATCATCCACCAGCATCACATCCACGGCACGGTAGTGCTCGCGAAAGCTTTGCATACTATCTTTGCGGATGGCGGCAATCAGGTCGTTGGTAAACTGCTCCGTAGAAACGTAAAAGATTTTGGCGTTGGGATCAATTTCTAGGCGGTAGTGGCCAATGGCCTGCATCAGATGGGTTTTGCCGAGACCCACACCCCCACAGAGAAATAGGGGGTTAAACTCCCGCCCGGGCGACTCCGCCACCGCTAGGCAGGCGGCATGGGCCATGCGGTTATTGGGGCCCACCACGTAGCGGGAAAACACGTACTTGGGATTGAGATCGCTGCCCCGCTGGCGGGAGGTGGGCGCAGGGCTAGGGTCTGGGCTGATGGGGCGAATACTGGTATCGTGCTCAGACCCTTGGGCGATCGCCAACTCAATGGTGATAGCCTCGCCCACGATCTCGCGGGCAACATCGGCAATGGTTTTGAGGTAATACTTTTGCAGCCAGTTGCGGGCAAACGGGTTGGGGGTGCAGATGCTCAGGACCTGCCCATCAAAGGATTGGACGGTTGCCGTTTTGATCCATGTTTCAAACGTTGGCCGACTCAACAGCAGTTGCAGCCGCTCCAAAATTTGGTGCCAAAGTTCGTCGGCAGAGCTAATCACAAAAACCTCGTCAATGAACTAGCAGGCAATGACAAGCCATCGCGGCACTACGGGTAACCTTGGCTACCCCTGCCTCACAAGAAGTGATACGATTGTAGATCGCTCTGACCGGTACTGGGGCGGAACCTTTACATACTGTTCAACAATCATACATAGCCATGACTCAACGTACCCTAGGCGGCACCGTCCGCAAACGCAAACGCACCTCCGGCTTCCGCGCTCGTATGCGCACCAAATCGGGTCAGAATGTGATTAAAGCACGGCGGCGCAAGGGACGGGCACGACTGGCACTCTAGTGCTGCCACCCCCCCATCGTCTGCGCGATCGCCGTGATTTTGAGCGGGTTTACCAGTGCAAACAGGCTTACCACGGCAAGCTGTTGGTCCTGTGGCTGGCACCCCAAGCTACACCCGGCGCGTCTCGTATTGGCATTGTCGTCAGCAAGCGCGTTAGCCAGCGAGCCGTTGATCGCAATCGGCTGAAGCGCCAGTGGCGGCGGGTTTGCCGTAGCCTCCTCTCCCAGATGGCCGTGGGGTGGGATATGATTGTGGTAGTGCGTCAGGCTGCCCTCAACGTGAGTGACAGCGAGTGTCGCGCCCAATTAACGCAGTTAATGGAAACCGCAGGGGTAATTGAAATGCCGGGGATTACAGAAGAGGTTTTTTACGAAGGTGGCCCCCACTGGGGAGATTTACTCATCAACGTGCTCTTGGGGTTTACGGTGATTTGCCTGCCCCTCACCGCTGGAGCCATTGTCCGTGCCCTTTGGCTGCGCTACCGCATTACCAACCGCCGCATTACCGTCATTGGCGGCTGGATGGGGCGCGATCGCTCCGATGTGATCTACAGCGAAATTACCAAAGTCGTCACGGTGCCGCGGGGCTGGGGGGTCTATGGTGACATGGTGGTGACCCTCAAAGATGGCAGCCGCCTAGAAATGCGAGCCATTCCCCGTTTCCGTGAAATTTATGATTTTATTTCCGAAAAACTCAGCCCGGCTGCCAAGGGCGTGAGTGGCGCAATTGGTTCTTAGCCCCTAAGATGATTCTGTTAACTGTTCACCCATAGCCGCAGGATTCCATGGATTTTGGTATCGGTTTCCTCTCCAACAATGTCATGCTGCCAATCCTTGATTTTTTCTACGGGATTGTGCCGAGCTATGGCTTAGCCATTGTGGCGCTGACGCTGGTCATTCGCTTTGCTGTGTATCCCCTGAGCGCAGGCTCAATCCGAAATATGCGGCGCATGAAGGTGGTGCAGCCCATCATGCAAAAGCGGATGCAGGAAATTCAGCAAAAATACAAAGATAAGCCCACCGAGCAGCAGCAGGCCATGGCAGAGGTCTATAAGGAATTTGGCAATCCGTTGGCAGGGTGCTTTCCCCTACTATTGCAACTGCCGATCCTGTTTGCCCTGTTTGCCACGCTGCGGGGATCCCCCTTTGCTGACGTGAACTACCAAGTGAACCTGCAAATTGTGCCACCGGAGCAGATCACCCAAGTCCAGCCCTTTGCCACCAAACCCCAAAATATTTACGTGGATGAAGGGGTGCATTTTCCGGTGCAGGCGGTGGTGCCCGTGGGGAACAAAATTGGTGTCGGGCAACAGACGCAGATGCTCTTTCAAACCAAGGACGGTAAGCCTTTTGAAGAATTAGCTGCCGCCTACCCCAACAGTCACCTGCAACCCAAATGGCAAATTATCCGTGGCCAAGAGCGCGCCACCATTGATGCGCAGGGGAACCTGCAGGCCCTCCAGCCCGGGGATATTACTGTGCAGGGGACTATTCCCGGCATTGCGGCTGACAAAGGATTTTTATTTATCTCTGCCCTAGGCCATGTGGGGGCGATCGACAGTGAACTGATTACCACCCTGCCGGATGGGAGTCGCCAGATTAACTGGGGCGCTATTCACTGGGATATTTTGATCATGATCCTTGGCTTCGGGGTGAGTTTGTACGTCAACCAACTCCTATCGGGGCAGGGCAGTACCGGCAACCCCCAGCAGCAAACCGTTAATCAACTCACCCCCATTATCTTTTCGGGCATGTTCCTGTTTTTCCCGTTACCGGCGGGGGTGCTGCTGTACATGCTCATTGCCAACATTTTCCAAACGGTGCAAACCTTTATCCTCCAACGAGAGCCGCTGCCGGAAAATATCCAAAAGCTGGTGGCAGAGCAGGAGCGCGCTGAGGCCATGAAAAATCGCAGTTCCCTACCCTTTGAGGCAAAGGGCAGCAAAGGGGCCAAAGCCCCCAAATCGAAGCGTAATCCTTCCAGTTGAGAGAGCCAATGACGGATGATCCCATTGCCGCTGGCCAACGGTGGTTAGAGCAGGCACTGGCCCTAGGGGGCTTCAAAACCACGGTGCGGCTGATTCCCTCCCCATTAGCGGATCTGGTGAGCGGCCACTGGCTGGAAATTCAGGATCAGCCCCTCAGTGCGACTCAGGTTGAAGCACTCCTTGCCCACAATGCTCAGGCGCTGGACGCACTACAGTACCTATTGAATGCCACCTTAAATCTGGGACAGCCGCGGGAGGCGCAAATTGCCTTTACGCTTGAGCTAGCCGGGTATCGCAAGGCCCGTTACGACCAGCTTCAAGCGATTGCCCGGCAAGTGGCCACCCAAGTGCTCGAAACCGGTGAAACGGTGGAAATTCAATCCTTAAATGCAGCGGAGCGACGGGTGGTGCATACCCTTGTGAAGGTTCATAGCGATACCCTCGAAACCTTTAGCCGTGGCGAGGAACCGGATCGCCGCCTTGTGGTGCAGTTAGCTCAGGGGACTGAGGCGGAGGTGGTGACTGATACGCTGGAGCAGGTGTAGCCCCAGCACCGAGTTGCCACTGGCATCCAGCGGTGGGCTGTAGCAGGCGATCGCCCCCTGCTGTGGCACCACTGCCAAGATTAGGCCGCTCACCCCCGATTTCATCGGCAAACCAATATCAAGGGCGTAGCGGGGGGAGTCTTCGTAGAGGCCGCACATGAGCATTAATGCGTTCACCACATGGCGGTGGCGATCGCAAATCTGGGGATGGGGACAGGCCAACAGTAGCCCTAGGCGTGCCACGTCCTGAATGGTTCCCTGCAGGCAGCAGATCTGGTTGTAGCTATCTAGAGCCGCCATGGCATCAGCGACCCGACCGGAGTCCGCCAAGTAATGGGCTAAGCTGCGATTGTGCCAGTTGGGATGGCGATACACCGCCGCCAGTACCGTTGTGTCAACGGTCAACGCGGTTCCGGCACAGCCATTTAACCACTCCTGAAAGGCCGCCACCCCCCCCACCGCCGCCAAACGACCCGCGAGGGCGATCGCCCCGCTGTTAATCATGGGATTGCGCGGCCACCCTTGGTCAAGGGCTAACTGCAAAACGGAGTTGTAGGGGTACTCCGAGGGGCGTTGACCCACCCATTCCCACACCTGCTGATCCCAGTGGCTGAGGGCGTACAGCAGTAAAAACGGCTTAATCACGCTCATCAAGGGAAAGGTAAGCGCCCCACTGCCGAGGGTAAGGGTATGCCCATGGGTCAAAAGGGCAAACGCAAAGGCCTCAGCATCCTTCTGCGGCAGTCGCGACAACGGCTGACCGCCAAGCTGCACCTGCCTGATCCAGTCGTAAACTTGGTCAGCGCTTAATTGCTGTAGGCCTGCCACCATGTTGGCCGTCTCTAGGTCTCTGGCTCAAGGGTGGCCGCATCGCTACTGGTGACGCGCCGCCGCCGCCGTCGTCCTGCGGAGACGGTCGATTCTGGTGCCCCCCCACTCTCAGGCAGGCGTGTTTCTGGCGCTGGCTCAACCACGTCGGAGGTAGGGGGTACCGTGGCGGCAGCAAAAACCGAGATCGGCTCATCCGGCACCGGCTGGGGCAAGTCGCTCGTCTCGATGACATCCTCTGCTGCGGCTTCCCCGAGGGGGCGAGTGACTTTTTCTGGCAACGGCAAGGGGGCTTGCCCAGGGCTTGCCACCATGACAATCGCAGAACGCGGATTTTTAATCTCTTCCGGGTGTAGCACGAGGGGAGAAATCCCAATTTCGGCATAGACCGCTTGCTCCTGCTCGGTCATGGTTACCGTGACAACTTCCGAGGGTTCAGCGCGACTGGGCCGAGGTGAGCGGACAGAACGGGGCTCGCTACTCGGCTTCACAGGGCTGGGCACGTCAACCACCGTGGGGGTGGTAATGACTTTACGGCCATTGCCATTCTCGCCGCCACGACTGTCATTGTTGCGGCGGACGGGACGATGACCGGTGCTGGTATGGGTGCTTCGCGGGGTTCGGGCAGGAGAGCGGCGCGCTCCCCCCACCTCCTGATAGTCGGGGTGGTTAAGAAACTGAGTGTCAGGGGTAAACCCGTTGGGTTCATTATTGCGGTTTTCAATCGTGCGGCGCGGCTCTGCCGGTCGGGGCAGGGGCGATCGCTCCACGCTTTCACCCGCGCTATCCTCCGGCTCACCGGGTAAATGCACCAAGTGCCCCAAGCCCCCACAGGTGGCACAGGGACGGCCAAAGAGTTCGTAGATATTTTGCCCCTGCCGTTTGCGGGTTAGCTCCACCAAGCCTAGCTCCGAAAGCTGGGCGATTTGGGGACGCGCCTTGTCAGCCCGCAGCGCCTTACTAAAGTGCTCAAGCAACTGGAGTTGATCGCGGCGGGAATCCATATCAATAAAGTCAACAATAATCACCCCGGCAATATTGCGCAGGCGCAGTTGGCGGGCAATTTCCGTGGCCGCCTCACAGTTCGTCCACAGCACTGTTTCCCGCGAGGTGGCAGAACTGGTAAACGAGCCGGAGTTCACATCAATCACCGTGAGGGCTTCGGTGGGTTCAATGATAATGTACCCCCCCGAGGGCAGATCAACCCGTGGCTTCAGCGCCTCGCGAATGGCGGCATTCACCCGGAAATAATCGAGGAGGGGCATGGCCTCCTGGTGATGGTCAATGAGCACCCCCACGGGTGGTTTATTGCTGTTCCAGTTCATCAGGTGCTGTTTCACCCGCTTCACGCCGCCGGGGGTATCCACCACAATGCGGTTCACATCGCTGCTGTAAACATCCCGCAGCACCCGCTGAATAAAATCGTCATCACGCCCCAACAGTAAAGGCGGACGGCTCGAAGCCGCCTGCTGTTGAATGGCCTCCCACTGCCGCTGTAAAAGCTCTAGATCCTCAAGAATGGCCTCTTCCGAGACACCTTCGGCTTCAGTTCGCACCAGCAGCCCCATGCCCGCAGGCTTTACTAAAATCCCAAGTGCCCGCAGCCGATGCCGCTCCGCTTCGTTGGTAATGCGCCGCGATAGGTTCACCCCCCTGCCGTAGGGCATCAGTACCAGATAGCGCCCCGGCAGCGAAATGTTGCCGGTGAGCCGCGGCCCCTTATTGCCGGTGGGTTCCTTCATGACCTGCACCAGCACTTTTTGTTGCGGGCTGAGCAGTTCGGTAATGGCACCAGCGGTTCGCTTTAACCGCAGTGGCCCCAAATCGGTGACGTGAATAAAGCCGTTGCGGGCGGCATCCCCTAAGTTAACAAAGGCAGCATCAATCCCGGGAAGGACATTTTCAACAACACCGAGGTAAATGTCCCCCACCTGATGACTACCAGTGGCTACAATCAGCTCCTGAATTTGATCTTCGGCAAATACTGCCGCTAGCCGATGCTGCTCGGCAATAATAATTTGCTTAGGCATTCATTTTCCTTAAATATTCTTAATGCAACAAACGTAAGCATGAATTGGCGAAAAAGCTAACGGCCATTGTTAAGCCATTGTTACCCCCGCAACGAGTGGCGACGGCAACCGGTATGGCTAGAGGTAAAGGGGGTGTCAGAGTTGCTGTAGAGGTCAGTTGGCAACAAACGCTAGGATGCAAAACTGGTGATACCTGAAAACTCTGCACAGGCTGCAGACGGTAAAGATGCCACCGCGTACCAACTGAGATGAGATAAAGGTACTTAGCCTTTTGTCTCTTGAGCTAGTCGGCTAAGCATTAGAGTCATTTTTCTACAGTTACTCTAATGGTCTATGATTATACGCACCTCTGTCAAGATTGACTAGAGATCTGAAAAAAAACTTTTACCTGCACCCTCTATCTGCGCCAGCCATGGGGTGTGACACTTTGCAAACCTGATAGGACACTTTGGCGATCGCCCCTAAAACTGCTAAAACTATAAGCAACTGTTAACTATTTTGACGAAGATTCTTAACCCCCTTGAGGAGATGCACGCATGGGAGTCCACATCAAGCAAGCCGTGGAAGTCGCCACCTACATTATCTCGCAACGCCTGCAAGGCAAAAAGCGCTTTCCACTGACCTTGATGCTCGAGCCTCTCTTCCGTTGTAACCTCGCCTGCTCCGGTTGCGGCAAAATTCAGCACCCCCTAGAGATTCTGCGGAAATACCTCACCCCAGAAGAGTGCTTCCGTGCCGTTGAAGAGTGTGGCGCCCCCATCGTGGCCATTCCGGGAGGAGAACCGCTGCTGCACCCACAGATTGATGAAATTGTCAAGGGGTTGGTAGCGCGGCGCAAGTTTGTGTATCTGTGCACCAACGGTATTTTGCTGGAAGAGAACCTGCACAAATTTAACCCGTCACCCTACCTCAGCTTCAGCGTTCACCTCGATGGGCTGCGGGAGTGGCACGACAAGTGCGTAGATCGCAAGGGAGTGTTTGATACTGCGGTTAAAGCCATTAAGGCTGCCAAAGCAAAAGGCTTTCGCGTAACCACCAACACCACCATTTTTGAAGGGGCAAACGTGGAGGAGATGCAGGCCTTCTTTGATTTTGTTAGCTCCCTTGGCGTGGATGGGATGATGATTTCGCCGGGCTATGCCTATGAATGGGCACCGGATCAAGAGCACTTCCTCAAGCGGGAGCAAACCCGTGCCCTATTCCGCGAAATTCTCGCCCCCTACCGGGCGGGCAAGAAGAACTGGAACTTTAACCATAATCCCCTGTTCCTTGATTTCCTTGTGGGGGAAAAGGACTACGAATGCACCCCGTGGGGGATGCCGAGCTACAGTGTGCTGGGGTGGCAAAAGCCCTGCTACTTACTGAACGAAGGTCACTACCAAACTTGGCAGGAGTTGCTTGACAACACCCCTTGGGAAAACTACGGCCACAAGAGTGGCAATCCCAAGTGCCGTGACTGTATGGTGCACTGCGGCTATGAACCCACTGCCGCCATCGATGCCTTTAACCCCAGCAATATGATGAAGGCGGCAGGCAGTCTCTTTTAGGGAGGGCGCATCAGTTGCCAGCGACGCTCTGCCGTTGCCACTGCTTGGGCGGGGGTAGCCTGCTGCAGGAGGACGCTTTCAATCGCGCGACCCAGATTCTGGGAAAAGCGGGCATATCCACGAAAATTGGGTCGGGCGTGAGCCGTTGGCAGTTGTTCGAGGAATACCTTGAGAGTGGGTTGCGTGGCTAAAAAGGCTTGGTAGCGCTCCGTGGTGAACACGTTTTCGTTCACGGGTAAATAGCCCGTGCCCAAGGCCCACTCCGTTTGAAAGTCTTCACTGAGGACATAGCTTAAAAACGCCAACGCCGCCTGCTCTCGCTCAGGGGTGGACCGAAACACAAAGAGGTTTTCACCCCCAAGAGCCGTGGCCGTGGTTTGCAGGGCGGGCATCGGCAACACGCCAACGTCTATCCCCGACTGTTGCAGTTGGCCCAGGGTCCAGGGGCCGGTAATTTGCATGGCTACCTCACCACGGATAAATTGATCCAGTTCATAGCCGCGTTCGGGGGCAGACAACGTGGCTAATCCTTGTTGACGCAGACGTTGCCAAAATTCAAGAGCCGTAATGGCGGCAGGGGTATCAATGTGCGCTGTGGCGGCAGTAGTGCCAAGGTGCCCCCCCGCGCTCCAAAAGAAAGGCAGCCAAGTGAAAACGGTAAATTCCCCTTGCCCCAGCGCTAACAACAGCGGTGTGATCCCTTTGGCCTTCAGCCTGTGGGCAACAGTTTCTAGCTCTTGCCATGTGGTGGGTGGGGTGGTAATGCCCGCTGCCGCAAACAGACTGGGGCGGTAAAAAATGCCCACATTGTTGGTAGCAAAGGGAATCGACCAGAAGTGGTCACCGTAGCGCATCGTGGCCTGTAGGGCTGGGCTGACCTGATCACGGTAGGGGGTGGCAAACCACCAGTCATCGAGGGGACGCAAAGCCCCCAAGTCAACAAACTGTCCGGTGATGGTGGGGTTGTACCAGAGGATATCCGGTGCGGCATTGCCAACAACCGCAGCGAGAATTTTGGGCAGTTGTTGATCCGGCTGGCCAACGTAAAGCGCTTGGACGTGAATTTCCGGATGCTGGGCGTTAAAGCGATCCACAAGACGTTGGAGGACAACTCGGTTGGAAGGGGGGTTGACCCCGTGCCAGAAGGTAATCTCGAGGCGATCGCTGGCCACGGGGGCACGACAGGCCACCACCAAGAGGCTAAGGAGCGCCAAAAGGCCAAGGATCACCCGGCGCCTATGGGCATCGATCAATGGTGCGGTACTGAATGGCTTCGGCCACATGGGCGGCTTGCAGAGTTTCACTGGCGGCCAGATCCGCTATGGTACGGGCTACTTTTAGGATACGGTCTGTGGCGCGTGCCGATAAGCCAAACTTGGCGATCGCCCCTTCTAGGAGTGTCGTTGAGGGGGGGTCAAGCTGACACCACTGGCGCAAGTGACGACTTTGCATCTGGGCATTGCAGTGCAAACTGGGTTCATGGCTAAATCGCTGCTGCGCCCGCTGCCGCGCCGCCAAGACGCGCTGCCGTACAGTAGCCGAGTCTTCCCCTAGGGTCTGGCGGGTCATTTCCGCCGGTTTGAGGCGACTCACGGTAACTTGCAGGTCAATGCGATCTAACAGCGGCCCCGAGAGTTTTGCCCAGTACTGTTCCCGCTGGCGGGGAGAGCAGGTACAGGGTTGCACCGGATCGCCGTAGTAGCCGCAGGCGCAGGGGTTTGTGCTAGCCACCAGGGTAAACTGTGCCGGAAAAATCACCGATTGGCGGGTGCGGGCAATGGTAACCTGTCCATCCTCGAGGGGTTGGCGCAAAAATTCTAAAACATCCCGCTTAAACTCGGTTAATTCATCGAGAAATAACACACCACGGTGGGCAAGGGAAATTTCTCCTGGGCGAGGATAGCTGCCACCCCCCACGAGGGCGGGCCCCGAAGCCGAGTGATGGGGACTGCGGAAGGGTGGCTCTTGGATGAGTTGTCCGCGCTCTTTGAGGAGGCCGGCAACGGAGTGAATTTTTGTCACTTCAAGGGCTTCATCAAAGCTGAGGGGAGGCAAGATGGTGGGCAGTCGCCGGGCCAGCATTGTTTTCCCACTGCCCGGGGGGCCAACAAAAATGAGGTTATGTCCGCCGGCGGCGGCAATTTCGAGGGCGCGGCGTGCTTGGTATTGGCCTTTAACATCTTTGAGATCAAGGCTAAAGGGAGGGCGCTGTCTAGGGGTCGCAGGAGCCGTGGTGGGCGATCGCCCCGCCGGATGATTGAGAAATTCCGCCACTTCCGCAAGGGTTTGGCAACCATAGACCCTTAAGCCCTGCACGACTGCCGCCTCCGCCACATTGGCCATGGGCACCACGAGGCCAGTCATACCGTGGGCTTGGGCGGCAACCGCAATGGCCAACACCCCCGCCACCGGACGCAGACTGCCATCTAAGGACAGTTCCCCCAAAAAAAGATAATCCCCAAGTAGATCTGTCGCCACCTGTCCCGACGCTGCCAAAATCCCCAGACTAATGGGCAGGTCAAAACTCGGGCCTTCCTTGCGCAGATCCGCGGGCGTTAAATTCACCACAATCCGCCGCATCGGAAAGGTCAGCCCAGCGTTGCGAATCGCTGCCTTGACCCGCTCCCGCGCCTCCTGTACCGCCGCATCCGGCAGCCCCACCACCACAATGGCCGGCAGCCCGCCCGCCACATCCACCTCAACCCCGACAGGAATGGCATCAATGCCTAACACCGCTGCACTCCAAACCCGTGCCAGCATACCTGCCCTCAACAACGGTCTTCAAACTTGTAACCTACACCAATGACCGTTTTAATAAACATTGGTTCGCTGGGATCCAGTTCCACCTTTTTGCGCAGCCGCGCAATGTGGGTATCCACCACCCGGTCATCCCCAAAGTAGTCGCTGCCCCACACCCGCTCAATGAGTTGGTCGCGCTGCCACACCCGCCCGGGCTGGCTCATCAGATGCATCAGCAGGTTAAACTCAAGGGTGGTCAAATCAAGGGGTTCTGGAGGGTTCTGCCCCAAATGACGCACCGCCTGCCGCTGCTCCGGGTCAAGGGTAAAACTGGCGGTACGGTAAATGGGGGTTTGCCCTCCCTGGCGTAAACTCCGCCGCAACAGCGCCCGCACCCGCGCCAAGAGTTCCCGTGGGCTAAAGGGCTTTACCAAGTAGTCATCCGCCCCCGTCGAAAGCCCGACAATGCGGTCAATTTCATCACTTTTACCCGTCAGCATCAGAATATAGGGATCTTTGGGTAGGGGCTTTTGCCGCAGACGCGCGCACAGTTCTAGGCCATCAAGGAGGGGCAGCAGCAGATCCAGAATAATTAAATCGGGTTGGAGTTCTCTGGCGAGCTCCAGCCCTCTGAGGCCATCATGGCATAGGCGACAACTAAAGCCATCCTGGGTGAGTGTTTCTTCTAAAAGGGCGGCAATGTCGCGGTCATCTTCGATAATTAAAATTTGCAGCGGCAGCACCAGTTCCTGTCCCCTCAGTTGCAGCAGCGCTATTTTGTTGATTGCAGTTTACACGCAAAAAGGGACGTTGATAAGTATCGATAAGGATCAGAAAGGGCACCGACGACTGGCCGTGTTTCGTCTCGGTGCCCTTAACTGGTTCGCTCCTCACACACTTAAAGACCTTAGCAGATACATCCGAGTTTTGTCACTGTTGCACACGATTGTTCATGAATTTTGATTGCGAAACTGGGAGTTATGTATCGGGTCTTGCCCCTAGAGCAAGCTACCAAGGGTGTGCCGCCACGCCAACTCTTTGCTGAGAATTTGTAGCGATCGCCGCTCGCTGCCTGTAAACAGGGGCGTAATCGTCTCCAGAATATGGGTGAGCAGGGGAGCCGCATAGTTACCCGTAGAGCGTAACAGGTGCGCATAGTAGCGAAACTGGGCTTGGCCGCTACAGGTGCGATGAAACGCCTGAATTTCTGCCGGGGTTAACAGCCACACAGGCGTATTTACGGGCACCACGAGGGTTGGCATCCCCTGTTGACCGTAGGGTTGTGGGTCCCGATCCACAAGGTGGCCAATCAGGGCAATCCACAAAAGGGTGCGGGTTTCGCTGACCAGATCGGGACTGAGAAAGGCATCGGCACTGGTGGTCAGGCGTGGGCTAAGTTGATTAAACTGCGGGTTGAGCAGCTGAGAGTTATAGATGACCCCCACGGCCCAGTGGCGCTGCTCATCCGCGAGCTTGACAAAGCGGCCAAAGCTATAGTCCTCCGGCTGGGGTGGGGCGGCCACATCAAACTGATCCACCAGTTGGGCAACGTAGTCACAGTGGGAATTGGATTTGACAATGTGTCCTAAGCAAACGGCAGTGTCATTCATGGGCAAGAGCCTGTTGTTGGGCTAAAACCAGTTGCTGAATTCCCTTCGCGGCTAAATCTAGCATTGTGTTCAGGTCTGTGCGGCTAAAGGTGCCGGCCTCGGCTGTTCCCTGCACCTCCAGAAATTCACCCCTGTCGGTCATCACCACATTAAAGTCAACGCTAGCGGTTACATCCTCAGCATAGGAAAGATCGAGGTACGGCTCCCCATCAATTAGCCCCACCGAGACCGCTGCTACCTGTCGCACAAGGGGGGATTCTGTGAGTACCCCTTGCCCTAAAAGCTGCTGCACCGCATCCGCAAGGGCAATATACCCCCCGGTAATGGCCACGGAGCGGGTACCGGCATCCGCTTGCAGTACATCGGCATCAACAATGAGGGTGCGCTCCCCCAAACGGTTAAAGTCTAAAGCGGCCCGTAAGCTGCGGCCAATGAGGCGCTGAATCTCTTGGGTACGGCCAGAGAGCTTGAGGACTTCCCGCTCTTGCCGTTGGCGGGTGGCACCGGGCAGCATCCGATATTCGGCGGTGAGCCAGCCGCGGCCACTCCCTTCCAAAAATTTGGGTACCCCCTCCCGCACATTCACCGTACACAACACTTGGGTTTGCCCCGCGTGGGCCAGTACCGAGCCAAGGGAAAATTGGGTGAAATGCCGCTGAAAACGGTGCGATCGCAAATCCTGTGGGTCTCGGCCATCGGGTCGCTGCCACCCCATTGATGTTACTCCTGCGTGGTTGATTCCCCATTATTATCCCTAGCGCAGGTCTGTGCAGCCTTGAGGTGGGGGATAATGTAATTATTGCTACACGTTAGCACCGCTAGCCAGTGCTAAATAGAGATAGAACCTTGTTCGACCGCCATCACCAAGGAGTTTTACTTTGAAAAAGGTAGAAGCCATTATTCGTCCGTTTAAGCTTGATGAAGTAAAAATTGCCCTCGTCAATGCCGGTATTGTGGGCATGACGGTCTCGGAAGTACGGGGCTTTGGCCGCCAAAAGGGGCAAACGGAACGCTACCGCGGCTCGGAATATACAGTGGAATTTTTACAAAAACTAAAAGTAGAAATTGTTGTTGAAGATGCCCAAGTGGATATGGTCGTGGCCAAGATTATTGAAGCGGCGCGAACAGGGGAAATTGGCGATGGCAAGATTTTTGTGACCCCGGTAGAGCAGGTGATCCGTATCCGCACCAGCGAAAAAGACCACGAGGCGGTCTAAGGGGCAATGCCTGCCATTTCGGGCACCACAAAGCTACTGGGGGTCATTGGCGACCCCATTGAGCATACCCTCTCGCCAGCGATGCACAATGCGGCTCTGGCGCATTTGGGGCTAGATTACGTCTATGTGCCGTTTGCGGTTCAAGCCGGTCAATTGGAGGCGGCAATCGCGGGTCTGGCGGCTCTGGGGGTGGTGGGCTTTAATGTAACGATTCCCCACAAAGAGGCGGTTCTGCCTTACTTGGCGGCAGTGAGTGACTTGGCGCAGCAGGTGGGGGCGGTGAATACGGTCTATCGGGGTGAGCAGGGCTGGGTGGGCACCAATACCGATGTGCACGGGTTCTTAGCGCCGTTGCGATCGCACCCCCAGAATTGGTCAGATACGGCTGTTTTAGTTCTGGGCTATGGTGGCGCGGCGCGGGCGGTGGTGGCCGCCTGCCATGACCTTGGCTGTAGTCACATCTACGTGAGTGGTCGGCAGCCGGAGCGCTTGGCCGCCTTTGTGGCCAGTTGGCCTACGCTGGCTTTAGAGGCACTCCCGTGGGAGGCACGTACCTCCTGCTTAGAGCAAACGAGGCTCGTGGTCAATACTACCCCCATTGGCATGAGTCCCCACACCGATGCGACGCCCCTTGAGGCTCAGGCCTTAGCCAAGTTGCCCCCTACGGCAGTGGTCTATGACTTAATTTATAAACCGCGCCCCACGCTCCTACTCCAGTTGGCCATGGCCCGGCAACTGCAAACCATGGATGGGCTGACGATGCTGTTACACCAAGGGGCGGCGGCCCTCGAACACTGGATTGGTCAACCCGCTCCCACACCGGTGATGGCAGCGGCGCTGGCGGCGGCCTTGGCTTAGCGATCGCCCCCCGCAAGGCGATAGGATAGTCCTAATTGAGGGGAAACAATGCTATCCAAGGGCTTTGAGGTTGAACTCTACACGGGCACCCCCGCCGGTGAGATTATGGGGCTGTCGGATCGGATTGTGCAGACCCTACCCGGGTTTGTGCGGGAGCCGGACAGTCGCAATGTCGAATTCACCACGCCGCCAGTCTATCTTTACGATCAGGCGCTGTGTGACCTATTGCGGCCACGCTTTCGCCTGCGCGCCTACCTGCGGTCGTTGGGGGCGTTTACCCTCGTCCCGGGCAGCACCCTGAGTTTAGGGGACACGCAGCGGTTTTATCGCTCAGATCCGCAAAACCCTTACCATACCTATATTGAGCAAACCTACGGCACGCGGGTGGTGACCGCCAGTGTCCATATCAACATCGGGCTGCGGGATCCAGAACTGTTGATCCGCGCCTGTCGCCTTGTGCGCATGGAGGCGGCGTTGTTTTTGGCGCTGAGTGCCTCCTCGCCCTTTTTAGATGGCAAAGTGACGGGCTATCACTCGACGCGTTGGGCAACATTTCCCAAAACCCCTGCCCACGTGCCTCTTTTTACCAGCCATGCCCACTTTATTGCTTGGACGGAAGCGCAACTGCAACAGGGCACAATGCAAAATGTGCGCCATCTTTGGAGTGCGGTGCGCCCCAATGGCGATCGCCGTCCCTACGATCTAAATCGACTGGAGTTGCGCATCTGCGATCTGGTGACCGATCCGATTGAGCTATTGGCCATTACAGCCCTGTTAGAGGCGCGGCTATTGCAGTTGTTAGAGGATCCGGAACTGGATCCGTTGCACTCTAGTAGGCTGCACCGCCAAGGGGTTGATCTGGCCGAACTGGCCGATGCCAATGAACGAGCAGCGGCTCACCATAGCCTTGGGGCGGTGCTCACCCACTGGCAAGATGGTCGCCGCCTCACCGCCGCCGACTGGATTAGTGAACTCTTTGCCCAGGTGTGGCCGATCGCCAAAGGGCAGGGGTTTAGCTGCTTTTTGGCCCCCATCAAAAAAATTCTGCGCCAGGGAAATACCGCCCAGCAATGGCTAGAGCAGTACGAAGCGGGGGCAACCATTCCTGAGATTATGGCCGCGGCGGTGCAGCAGATGGCCGCCGCAGAACTCGAGTTTCAGGATCACCTCTGTCAACCCGTGGCGGCGTTACAGGGATAGGCATGGCGCATTTGTTTATTAGCACCGGCGAAGTGTCCGGCGATCTTCAGGGAGCCTTACTGGTAAAAGCCCTCTACCGCCTAGCGGCTGAACGGGGGCTGCCCCTAACCATTTCTGCCCTCGGAGGCGATCGCATGGCCGCCGCAGGAGCAAGGGTGCTGTTCAATACTGCTGGGATTGGCTCGGTGGGCTTGCTGGAAGCACTGCCCTTAGTAAAAGCAACGATTGCGCTGCAACTGAAGGCGCGCCGCTACCTTCAGAACCATCCGCCGGATCTGGTGGTACTGATTGACTATATTGGCGGGAATGTGGCCATGGGGCGCTTTATTCGCAAGCACTTTCGGGTGCCCATGGTCTATTACATTGCTCCGCAAGAATGGGTGTGGTCCCATAGCCTCAAAACCACGCGCCAAATTGTTGCCCTCAGCGATCGCCTAATTGCGATTTTCCCGGAAGAGGCCACGTACTACCGCCAGCACGGTGCCAATGTCGTTTGGGTGGGGCACCCCCTGCTCGATCGCATTGCGGCGGCCCCTAGCCGCGAGGCCGCCCGTCAAGCTTTGGGCATTGGGTCGCAGGAGTTGGCCATTGCCCTGTTGCCCCTGTCCCGGAAGCAGGAAATTAGGTCCCTGTTGCCCTTGATTTTGGCCGCCGCCACCAATATTGCCCAGGTTTATCCCCAAGCCCGTTTTTGGTTACCCCTTTCGCTGCGGCAGTACCGTCCGGCCATTGAAGCGGTTCTAGAGCGTTACCCCATTCCGGTGACCTTAGCGGACGATTCGTTACTGGTGTTGGCCGCCGCCGACCTCGCGATCGCCAAATCCGGTACTGTGAACTTAGAAACAGCGCTGCTGAACGTCCCCCAGGTGGTCATCTACCGGGTGCATCCCCTCAGCCTGTGGCTCTACCGCACCTTCTTGAACTTTAAGCTGGATTTTGTCTCGCCCCCCAACCTACTGGCGGGCAAAGCCATTGTGCCGGAACTGCTACAGGAGCAGGCCACGGTTGAAAACATTACGGCGACAGCCCTAGCGTTACTGGGGCAGCCCCAGAAACAAGCAGCGATGCAGGCCGCCTACGCCGAAATGCGCCACGCCATGGGTACCCCCGGGGTGGTGGAGCGAGCCGCCCGGGAAATCCTTGACCTGCTGGTTAGCCCCGGAAAGGAATAATGTAAAACTCCCCGGTTTGGATGAGACTCGCCAAGCGCAGGCCATAGTAACCAAAGTAGAGCACGGCCAGCCACCACCAGTGCTCGATCCGTTGTAGGTAGCGGAAGGGGGTACGCCGCAGTCGGCGACCGGTTTTGAGTTCAGCCGCCATGAAGATCACCACCAAGACAAATGCCCCAAAGAGCACAGGGCCAAACAGGTGCATCGAGAGGGCATACTCGAGATCCCCCCGGGCAATGGCCATAAACGAGCGGGTCAGGCCGCACCCCGGGCAGGGAATCCCAGTTAAATGCCGTAGGGGACAAATGACAAAGGGGGGAGCCATCCCATGATTAAACAACACCGACCCAACCAAAGGAGCACTGGCCAAGCCCAAAAAGCCCCAGCGGCTGAGACGTTCATCCTTCGATAAAACCGCATCGGAAAAGCTAATCATTGTCGTTGGCGGCACCTAATTGCTGTTCCCATTCTGCCGCAAAGCTGGCAAAGCGCTCCTCAAGGATCGCCTGGCGAGCGGCCTGAGTAAAGCGGATCAGTTCCGTCACGTTATGAATGGACAGGAGGGTATAGGCCAGTAACTCCTTGGCACGCACTAAGTGACTCAGGTAGGCGCGGCTAAACGTGGTACAGGTGTAGCAGGGACAGGTGGCATCAAGGGGGTCATAATCCCGCCGAAACTGAGCATTCTTGAGGTTCCAGCGGCGACCTTGCACAATGGCACAGCCATGGCGCGCCAAACGGGTGGGAATCACACAGTCAAATAAGTCAATTCCGGCCGCGATCGCCCGCAGCATTTCTAGATGGGTGCCCACCCCCATCAAATAGCGGGGTTTATGAACCGGCAGTAGCGGCACCGTCAGAGCCACAATCTCGTGCATCGCGGCGGTTGGCTCCCCCACACTGACACCGCCAATGGCATAGCCGGGTAGGTCGTAGGCCAGCATGGCGGTAGCACACTCGCGCCGCAGATCCCCATAGACTCCCCCTTGGACAATGCCAAACAGCGCCTGATCCGGTCGCTCCTTGGCGGCAATGCAGCGCTCTAGCCAGTGTAGGGTGCGCTGGGTGGCCTGTACCACCGCCTCGCGACTGGCGGGATAAGGGGGGCACTCATCAAAGGCCATGATCACATCCGCCCCGAGTTGGTCTTGGATGTGAATAGCGCGCTCCGGTGACAACTCAATCATCTGGCCGTCGTGGGGCGAGCGAAACACCACCCCTGCATCAGAGATCTGGCGCATCTCACTCAGGCTAAACACCTGAAACCCCCCCGAATCCGTGAGAATCGGGCCGCTCCAGCCCATAAAACGGTGCAGCCCGCCCGCTGCCGCCACAATGGCCTCCCCGGGTTGTAGGTGCAGGTGATAGGTATTAGCTAAGATCATTTGCGCCCCTGCCGCCTTCAGGTGCTCAGGGGTGAGGGTTTTAACGTTGGCTAACGTACCCACCGGCATAAAGCGGGGCGTGGCCACACTGCCGTGGGGCGTATAAAACAAGCCCGCTCGGGCATGGCTGTGGCGACACTGCTGCTGACAGACAAACTCAAACACTCAGAAATTCCCAATGCCCGTTGGCTCACGGGAGCGTAAAAAATGCTACCAAATCTCTAGACAAACTGACAATCGCTGATCTATGATTAAAACTTGTGACCAAAAATGGATACTGAGCCGGGCGCGATCGCCTCAACCCCCTTAAGTCCTTGGTTCCACTGATCCATTCAGGTGTTATTGGCGGCTCGCTGACCTACAGCGCCACTCTCATCTGAAGTTGTCCTTGCTCGACGTATAGATACGGCGGTATCTGCCTGACCGTGTAACTGCTGGGTCAATCCATCATTCCTAACTGCGGGAATCTGCAGAGGTATCGTCTGCCGGACGACCTCTTGCTGCTCTGTTGTCATTCGTACGTTTAAGGAAAGCGATCGTGACAGTTGGTATTTTAGGGACAAAACTGGGCATGACCCAAATCTTCGACGAGGCGGGCAAAGCTGTCCCCATTACGGTGGTGCAAGCGGGACCATGTCCGATTACCCAGATCAAGACCCCCCAAACCGACGGCTACACGGCCATTCAAGTGGCCTTTGGCGAGGTGCGCGAAAAAAACCTGACTCGCCCCGAGCGCGGCCACCTCAGCAAGCATTCCCAAACGCCGCCCATGCGTCACCTGCGGGAATATCGCCTTGAGGATACCTCCCCCTATCAACTGGGGCAGAGCATTACCGTTGATATTTTTAGTGCCGGTCAATTGGTGGATGTGCGGGGCACCAGCATTGGTCGTGGCTTTGCGGGCTACCAAAAGCGGCATAACTTTAAGCGCGGGCCAATGGCGCACGGCTCAAAAAACCACCGCTTACCCGGTTCGACGGGGGCAGGTACCACGCCCGGGCGGGTGTTTCCGGGCAAACGAATGGCGGGTCGCACCGGCAATGCCACGGTCACCATTCGCAAGTTGCAGGTGGTGCGGGTCGATAGCGAGCGGAACTTGCTCCTCATCAAGGGCGCACTGCCCGGCAAACCCGGGGCACTGGTGAGCATTACCCCCGCAAACGTCGTTGGTCGCAAGTAAGGGCTTGGAGATTGCAGTTATGGTTGCATGTGTTGTAAAGGACTGGCAGGGGGCTGAACGGGGCGAGGCAACGCTTGACCTTGCGACGGCCAAGCCCGAAACCGCCAATCATATTGTCCATCGCGCCCTTGTGCGGCAGTTAGCCAATGCCCGCCAAGGAACCGTTTCCACTAAAACGCGCGCGGAAGTGCGCGGCGGTGGTCGTAAGCCGTGGCGGCAAAAAGGCACCGGTCGTGCCCGGGCCGGCTCCATTCGTTCGCCCCTGTGGCGCGGCGGTGGTGTCATCTTTGGGCCAAAGCCCCGCGACTACACCCAAAAAATGAACCGCAAAGAGCGGCGGTTGGCGCTACGTACCGCTCTAATGAGTCGCACAGCCGATTTAATCGTGGTTGAAGAGTTTGCCGATCAACTGCCCCGTCCCAAAACTAAAGAATTAGTCACGGCGCTCCAGCGCTGGGGGGTGGCACCCGAGCAAACGGTGCTGCTGCTGGTGGATGAACTTGCGGAAATGGTGGTACTGTCCGCCCGTAATGTACCCACCTTAAAAGTTCTGCGCGCCGATCAACTCAATATCTTTGATTTACTCCACGCCGATCGCATTGTGGCCACCACCGCGGCGATCGCCAAAATTCAGGAGGTTTACAGTGACTAAAGTGCAGCCCCGCGTCCTTGCGGATTTAATTAAGCGACCCATCATCACCGAAAAAGCAACGGTGCTCCTAGAAAATAACCAGTACACCTTTGATGTGGATCGCCGCGCCACCAAACCCCAAATTAAAACTGCCATCGAAGACCTCTTTAACGTCAAGGTGACAGGCGTGAACACCTACAACCTGCCCCAAAAGCAAAAGCGGGTTGGGCGCTTCATTGGTCATCGCAGCCAGTACAAGCGGGCGATCGTCACCCTTGCCCCCGACGACAAAATTACTCTCTTCCCCGACGTTTAACGGAGCACCGCGACTATGGGTATTCGTGCATACCGACCCTACACCCCCGGCACTCGTCAAAAATCCGTTTCCGACTTTGCCGAAATTACGACAGACAAACCGGAAAAGTCCCTAACCCGTGGCTATAAGCGGGATAAGGGGCGCAACAACCGCGGTGTCATTACCAGTCGGCGGCGGGGTGGCGGCCATAAACGGCGCTATCGCGATGTGGACTTTCGCCGCAGCAGTAAGCTGAATGTGCCCGCCAAAGTGGCCACGGTGGAATACGATCCCAACCGGAACGCTCGCATTGCCCTTGTTCACTACCAAGATGGTGAAAAGCGTTATATTCTGCACCCGCGGGATCTCACCCCCGGCAGCAGCATTATTGCTAGCCCCGATGCCCCCATTGAAGTGGGCAACGCCCTACCCTTAGCCAAAATTCCTCTGGGTACAGGGGTTCACAACGTGGAAATTACCCCCGGGCGGGGTGCCCAAATGGTGCGTGCCGCGGGAGCCATGGCGCAGGTGGTGGCCAAAGAGGGAGATATGGTGACCCTGAAGCTGCCCTCAGGAGAGGTACGTCTGTTCCGCAAGGAGTGCTACGCCACCATTGGCCAAGTGGGCAATGTGGATGCCAACAACGTCAGCATGGGCAAGGCCGGTCGCAATCGCTGGAAAGGGCGGCGACCCAAAGTGCGTGGTTCCGTCATGAATCCGGTGGATCACCCCCACGGTGGCGGTGAAGGGCGGGCACCCATTGGTCGCAGTGGGCCGGTAACCCCATGGGGTAAACCCACCCTTGGTTACAAAACCCGCAAGAAGAAAAAGCTCAGCAATGCCCTCATTGTACGGCGACGCAAGAAGTCGTCCAAGCGGGGTCGGGGCGGTCGTCAGTCTTAAGATAGTTGCGGAGAAGTTAGGTTATGGGACGTTCACTCAAAAAAGGCCCCTTTGTGGCCGATCACCTCTTACGGAAAATTGAAGCGCTCAACGAGCGCAACAGCAAGGAAGTGATCAAAACCTGGTCACGGGCATCGACTATTTTGCCGGAAATGATTGGCCACACCATTGCGGTCCACAACGGCAAGCAGCACGTGCCGGTCTATATCACCGAGCAGATGGTGGGTCATAAGCTGGGGGAATTTGCCCCCACCCGTAACTTCCGCAGCCACGTCAAGGGTGATAAAAAAGCCCGCCATTGATCCTCTTGTTTAGCCACCGTATTGGATAGCCGTCTATGGTTTCTACCTCTTCTCCTGCTGCCCGCGCTTCAGCCAAGTACGTGCGCATGTCCCCCCACAAGGTGCGGCGGGTCTTGGATCAACTGCGGGGACAAACCTACCGCGAAGCCCTCATTATGCTGCGGTTTATGCCCTACCGCGCCTGTGAACCCATTACAAAGGTACTGCGCTCGGCAGCGGCTAACGCACAGCACAATTTGGGTTTAGATCCGGCCACCCTTGTGATTAGCCAAGCCTACGCGGATCAAGGCCCGGCATTGAAGCGGTTCCGTCCCCGTGCCCAGGGGCGTGCCTATCAAATTCGCAAACCCACCTGCCACATCACCATTGCTGTGGCACCCCAAAACACTGCTGACGAATCGTAGAAGGATACCACTGTGGGACAAAAGATTCACCCAATTGGCTTTCGCCTCGGTATTACCCAAGACCATCGCTCTCGCTGGTATGCGGATGCCGCCCGCTACCCCGATTTGCTGCAAGAGGATCATCAAATCCGTTCCTACGTCAACAAGGTGATGGGGAATGCCGGCATTGCCGAGATTCGGATTGAGCGCAAAGCGGATCAAGTGGAACTGCAAATTCGCACCGCTCGCCCCGGGGTGGTGGTTGGCAAGGGCGGCCAAGGCATTGAAAAGCTGCGGGAAGACCTACGGCAAATGCTCCCCGCCAGTCGCACCGTTAAGGTGAATGTTCTGGAGGTGAATCGGGTAGATGCGGAGGCCAGTTTGCTGGCAGAGTATATTACCCAGCAGTTGGAGCGGCGGGTGGCATTCCGGCGGGCAGTGCGGCAGGCCATTCAGCGGGCGCAGCGGGCTGGCGTTGAAGGGATCAAAATTCAAGTGGCCGGTCGGCTCAACGGGGCGGAAATTGCCCGTACCGAGTGGACTCGCGAAGGTCGGGTGCCCCTGCATACCCTGCGGGCTGACATTGACTATGCCTATCGGACGGCGCGCACCATTTACGGCATTTTGGGGGTCAAGGTGTGGATCTTCAAGGGCGAAGTGCTGCCCGGGCAGCCGGAACCCGCAAGCCGTGAACCGAATCGGCGGGCAGGGCAGCGCCGCTTGCCCCAGTTTGAAAATCGCTCTAACTAACCGAGGAAGTCAGCGATGTTAAGTCCTAAGCGTACTAAATTTCGCAAGCAACAGCGAGGGCGGATGACTGGGGTAGCCAGTCGCGGTAGCTCGATTCATTTTGGTGAGTTTGCCCTGCAAGCTCTTGAGCCAGCGTGGATTACGTCTCGCCAAATCGAGGCGGGGCGGCGCGCTATGACCCGCTATATCCGACGGGGGGGCAAAATCTGGATTCGTATTTTCCCCGATAAGCCGGTTACCATGCGTCCTGCTGAAACGCGGATGGGGTCTGGTAAAGGCTCGCCGGAGTACTGGGTGGCCGTGGTGAAGCCCGGACGCATTATGTACGAAATTGCGGGCGTGCCTGAGGCGACGGCGCGGGAAGCAATGCGTCTTGCGGCCTATAAGATGCCGATCAAAACCCGCTTTATTGTCCGTGGTCAAGACGACGTGGAACAGGAGGGTTAGGGATGGCCTTAACAAAGCTCAAAGATCTGCAGCAGTTAAGTGATCAAGAGGTGAGCGATCGCATCGTTGCCATTAAAAAAGAACTGTTTGATCTGCGGTTCAAAAAAGCCACCCGGCAGGAGGTTAAGCCGCACCAGTTTAAGCACCTACGCCACGAGTTGGCGCAGCTTTTAACCCTTGAGAATCAACGTCGCCGCAGTGGAGGACAGGACTAATGGCAGTTAAAGAACGGGTGGGCATCGTCGTCAGTGACAAGATGGATAAAACCGTCGTCGTTGCTGTAGAAAATCGCTCCTCCCATCCCAAGTACGGCAAGATTGTCGTCAAAACTCGCCGCTACAAAGCCCACGATGAAAACAATGAGGCCAAAGTGGGCGATCGCGTCCGCATTCGCGAAACCCGCCCCCTCAGTCGCACCAAGCGCTGGGCGATCGCGGAAATTCTCAACACCGGGACTGCCTAAGGAGAGCCAGCCATGATTCAACAGGAAACGTACCTGAACGTTGCCGATAACAGCGGCGCCAAAAAACTGCTCTGCATCCGCGTGCTGGGTGGGGGGAATCGTCGCTACGGCAGCGTTGGTGATGTGATTATTGCCACGGTTAAGGATGCCACCCCCAACATGGCCGTCAAAAAATCCGATGTGGTGCGCGCCGTCATTGTACGCACCCGTAAAGCCATTCGCCGCGAAAGTGGCATGAGCATTCGCTTTGACGATAATGCAGCGGTGCTGATTAACCAAGAAGGCAACCCCCGCGGCACCCGGGTCTTTGGGCCTGTTGCCCGCGAACTGCGGGATAAGAACTTCACGAAAATTGTCTCTTTGGCACCGGAGGTTCTCTAATGGTGGCACGTAAACCGCAAAAAACCGTCCGCTATCGGATGCACGTCAAAAAAGGCGACACCGTGCAAGTCATTGCCGGCAGTGACAAGGCCAAAGTGGGTGAAGTCCTAGCAGTCTTCCCCAAAACCAGCCAAGTCATCGTCAAAGGGGTGAATTTGAAAACCAAGCACGTGAAACCGCGCCAAGAGGGGGAATCCGGTCAAATTGTTACCAAGGAAGCCCCTATCCATAGCTGCAAGGTGATGCTCTACTCAACCAAGCAAAACGTTGCCAGCCGCATCTGCTACACCTACACCGAAGACGGGCGCAAAGTGCGGATGCTCAAAAAAACCGGTGAAATTATTGACTAGTTTTCCTCTTCTCTGACCACGCCCAGAGACATTGCCAAGGAGCCGTTGAAGAATGTCCAAACGCCTAAAAGATCACTACACCAAAACGGTTGTGCCGCAGCTCATGCAGCAGTTCCAGTACAAAAACATTCACCAAGTCCCCAAAATTGTCAAAGTGACGGTGAATCGCGGCTTAGGGGAGGCCGCACAAAACGCCAAAGCCCTTGAAGCTACCCTTGCTGAAATTGCCACCATTACCGGCCAAAAACCGGTAGTCACCCGTGCCAAGAAGGCGATCGCTGGCTTCAAAATTCGCCAAGGCATGCCCGTGGGGGTTGCCGTTACCCTGCGCGCCGATCGCATGTATTCCTTTTTGGATCGGCTGATTAACCTTGCGCTACCCCGCATTCGTGACTTTCGCGGCGTGAACCCCAAAAGCTTTGACGGTCGCGGCAACTACACCTTAGGGCTGCGGGAGCAACTCATTTTTCCCGAAGTGAACTACGACGATATCGATCAAATTCGCGGCATGGATGTCTCAATCATCACCACTGCCACCACTGATGAAGAAGGACGTGCCCTGCTTAAAGCAATGGGTATGCCATTCCGTGATAACTAACGCCGGAGGCAGGATTTTTAAGGAGCAACTATGGCAGTAAACGACACAATTGGCGATATGCTGACTCGCATCCGCAACGCAAACCTTGCGCGTCATCAAACCACCACGATTCCGGCCACGCGCATGACCCGCAGTATTGCCCAAGTGCTAAAAGCGGAAGGGTTCATTCGCGACTACGAAGAGCAGGGGGACGGCATCAAGCGGCAGTTGGTCGTTGCCCTCAAGTATCGTGGCAAGCAACGCCAGCCCATTATTACTGCCCTGAAGCGGGTTAGCAAGCCCGGACTGCGCGTCTATGCCAATTCCCGCGAACTCCCCCGCGTCTTGGGGGGGATTGGGATTGCCATCATTTCCACCTCCAGCGGCATCATGACAGATCGCGAGGCACGGCGGCAAGGCATTGGCGGCGAAGTACTCTGTTACGTTTGGTAAGCTCGGAGGAAGTCCCACATGTCTCGTATTGGCAAACGCCCTATTCCCCTCCCCAAAAATGTCACCCTGTCCCTTGAGGGGCAGCAGGTCACCGTTAAAGGTCCCAAAGGTCAACTCAGCCGCCTCCTGCCTCCAGAAGTCAACGTGGTGCAAGAGGGGGAAACCATCCTCGTGCAGCGGCGGGACGACTCACGAACCGCCCGCGAACGCCACGGCCTGTGCCGTACCCTTGTAGCCAACATGGTGGAAGGAGTGGCCCAAGGTTTTAGCAAAAAGCTGGAAATCCAAGGGGTGGGGTATCGCGCCCAACAGCAGGGCAAAAATCTGGTGCTGAGCATGGGCTACAGCCACCCGGTGGAAATTACGCCCCCCGACGGCATTACCTTAGAAATCGAAGACAACCAAGGCAAAAAGGTGCAGCAGGGCACCGTTGTTCTCGTCAGTGGCATCGATAAAGAACTGGTGGGCAATCTGGCCGCCCAAATTCGTGGCGTGCGTCCACCGGAGCCTTACAAGGGCAAAGGAATTCGTTACTCTGGTGAATTTGTCCGTCGCAAAGTTGGTAAGACAGGGAAGAAATAGATGAAGCAAACTCGTACCGCCGCCCGACAAAGTCGGCATCAGCGCATTCGGCGCAAAGTCAAGGGAACCGGCGATCGCCCCCGCCTTGCGGTCTTCCGTTCCCATCAGCACATCTATGCCCAACTCATTGACGACACCCAGCATCACACCTTGGTGGCCGCCTCCAGTGTGGAACCCGACCTGCGGCAAAAACTCGGAAACGGCAGCAACTGCGCCGCTTCTGTGGAAGTCGGTCGCCTAATTGCGGAGCGAGCCAAAGCCGCGGGCATTGAGCGCGTTGTCTTTGATCGCGGCGGGAATATCTATCATGGTCGCGTCAAAGCCCTTGCGGACGCTGCCCGTGAAGCCGGACTAGACTTTTAGAGGATGACCCGATGGCAAATCGTCGTAAAAACCCCCGTAAAGTTGAAAAAGAAACCGACTGGCAAGAACGGGTCGTCCAGATCCGCCGCGTCTCCAAAGTCGTAAAGGGCGGTAAAAAACTAAGCTTCCGCGCCATTGTAATTGTCGGTAACGAGCGCGGCCAAGTGGGTGTCGGCGTTGGCAAAGCGGCCGATGTCATTGGTGCCGTGCGCAAAGGCGTGGCCGATGGCAAAAAGCACCTCATTGACGTGCCCATTACCAAATCCAACTCCATCCCCCATCCCACCGTGGGCGAAGGGGGAGCCGCCCGCGTCATGATTCGCCCCGCCGCCCCCGGAACCGGTGTAATTGCCGGTGGATCCGTGCGCACCGTCTTGGAACTGGCGGGTGTGCGCAACGTCTTGGCCAAACAGTTAGGTTCTAGCAACCCCCTCAACAATGCCCGCGCCGCCCTAGAAGCCTTGGCGGCCCTACGCACCTTCGCCGAAGTGGCTGAAGAGCGCGAGATCCCTGTCGAAAACCTTTACAGCAAGTAGTTAGGAGTTGTCCATGCGTTTTCAGGATGCTCAACCCCAACCGGGATCGCGGCGACGCAAGCGGCGCATTGGCCGTGGCATCTCCGCCGGTCAAGGAGCCAGTGGTGGGTTTGGGATGCGGGGGCAAAAATCCCGTTCCGGTCGTCCCACCCGTCCGGGCTTTGAAGGGGGACAAAATCCCCTCTACCGCCGACTCCCTAAACTCAAACACTTTCCCATTGTCAACCGGACGCTTTACACTACGATTAACGTCGGTCGTCTCAATAGCCTACCCGCCAATAGCATCGTGACCGTTGAGTCCCTCCTAGAAGCGGGGATTCTCACCAGCGCTAAGCACCCCCTAAAAGTGCTCGGAGATGGTAAACTCAGCGTCAAGCTAGAGGTACATGCGGCTGCCTTTAGTGGCAGTGCTCGTGCCAAAATCGAAGCCGCGGGGGGAACCTGTGTGGATGCCGTCGTTAGCGACAGCGAATAGAGGAAGCGGATCATGATTGTGAATCGCGGCAAAGCTCCCACGGCCCAAGAAACCTTTATGCAAATGGCGCAGGCCTCGGGCTTGCGGGGACGACTACTCATTACCCTTGGGCTACTGATTTTGGTGCGCTTAGGCATTTACCTGCCCATCCCCGGCATTGACCGCGCCGTCTTTGCCCAAAGTGTTGAGGATAATGCCGTTATTCGCTTCTTGGATATTTTTTCCGGTGGTGGCCTCTCCGCCTTGGGTATTTTTGCCCTTGGCATCTTGCCCTACATTAATGCCTCGATCATCATGCAACTGCTGACGGCGGCCTTGCCCTCCCTCGAGCGTCTGCAAAAGGACGAAGGGGAAGCCGGGCGGCGCAAAATTTCCCAGATTACCCGCTACGTGGCCGTGGGCTGGGCGGTGCTCCAGAGCGTTGGCATTGCCCTGTTTGTTAGCTCCATTCCGGGAGCCGCCTTGCGTCCGGGGCCGTTCTTTATTGCTGAAATTGTCCTTGCCCTTACCGCTGGCTCCATGGTGGTGATGTGGATTTCGGAACTGATTACGGAGCGCGGGGTCGGCAACGGCGCTTCACTGCTTATTTTCTTGAGTATTGTGGCCTACCTGCCCGGCTCGGTGGGGCAAACCATTGCCTTTGCTGAAAGTGGCGGCAACGTTGGCGGCATCGTCATTCTGGTGGCAGTCTTCTTGACCATGATTGTCGGCATTGTTTTTGTGCAGGAGGGCACCCGCCGCATTCCCATTGTTTCAGCACGGCGACAGGTGGGGCGCAAGCTCTACCGTGAGCAGACGAGCTACTTACCCCTGCGGCTCAATCAAGGGGGCGTGATGCCGATTATTTTTGCCTCTGCGGTTCTGATTTTGCCCTCAACCCTCGCCCAGTTTACCCGTAACGAACTGATTGCCCAAATTGCCGCCTACATTTCCCCCGCAGGGCCAACCCCGTGGGCTTATGTCATTGTTTATTTACTGTTAATCCTATTTTTTAGCTACTTCTACTCCTCCTTGGTGGTGAACCCGGTGGATATGTCCCAAAACCTGAAAAAAATGGGTGCCAGTATTCCGGGGATCCGTCCGGGCAAAGCCACCTCAGATTATCTGGAGCGAGTGCTGAACCGGCTCACGTTCTTGGGCGCAATTTTCCTAGGCTTAGTGGCCATTATCCCCACCGCCGTGGAAAGTGCCACCCGGGTTACCACATTCCAAGGGCTAGGGGCCACCTCTTTGCTGATCTTGGTGGGGGTGGCCATTGACACCTCAAAACAAATTCAGACCTACGTGATTTCGCAACGCTATGAGGGAATGGTGAAACAGTAATGCGGTTAATTTTATTTGGCGGCCCCGGCTCGGGCAAAGGTACCCAAGCAGCCCTTCTCATCGAGCATTTTGGCATTCCCCACATTTCCACGGGCGATATTCTGCGGGCCGAACGAGCCGCTGGCACGCCCCTCGGACAGCAGGCCCAAGGGTATATGGATCGCGGTGAACTGGTGCCGGATCAAGTGATTGTGGATATGGTGGCCAATCGTTTGCAGCAGCCGGATGCGGCTACGGGTTGGCTACTGGATGGCTTTCCCCGCAACCTAACGCAGGCCAAGGTTTTTGAGGCGATGTTGGCAGATATTGGCCAAGACTACGATTACTTGCTGTTTTTAGATGTGCCTGCGGAAGTTCTGCAAGAGCGCGCCCTGAATCGCGCCAAGCAGGCAGCCTCCGGTCAACAGCGCTCCGATGATACACCGGAGACCATTCTGAAGCGGGTGCGGGTTTACGAGCAGGAAACATTGCCGATGATTCAGCAGTACGCAGATCATCCTAAATTTGTGCATGTGGATGGCACCCTGAGTATTGCTGAGGTAACTGCTGCCATTAAAGCTCGGATTGGGGAGGTGAAGTGTGTCTAAGCAGGATGCCATTGAAATCGAAGGCACGGTGACCGAGTCATTGCCCAACGCCATGTTTCGGGTCGATTTGGACAATGGCTTTAATGTGCTGGCCCACATTTCCGGCAAGATTCGCCGCAATTACATCAAAATTTTGCCGGGCGATCGCGTCAAAGTGGAGCTGACCCCCTACGACCTCACTAAGGGGCGTATTACCTACCGTCTGCGGAAAAAATAACCACAGATTTGATTCGATACGATTACTCTGCTAAAATGTAAAATTTGCGACTAGATGAGCGATTGATATGAAAGTGAGAGCATCGGTACGGCGCATTTGCGAAAAATGCCGCATTATTCGGCGACGCGGTCGGGTGATGGTGATTTGCACCAACCCCAAGCACAAGCAGCGTCAAGGGTAACCCATTAGTTGTTTAACAGATAGGAACGAAATTCATGGCTCGCATTGCTGGTGTTGACTTGCCCCGGGACAAGCGCATTGAAATTGCCTTGACCTACATTTATGGCATTGGCTTAACGCGCTCGAAGGAAATTTTGGCCAAAACAGGGGTAAACCCGGATACCCGCACTCGCGATTTATCGGATGCGGACATTGCCGCCCTGCGCTCTGCCATTGATGAGTACCAAGTGGAAGGGGACCTGCGCCGCCTTGAGGCCATGAACATCAAGCGGCTGATGGATATTGGCAGCTATCGTGGCCGGCGGCATCGCTTGGGGTTACCGGTGCGTGGACAACGCACCCGCACCAATGCCCGTACGCGCCGTGGTGGTCGCCGCACCGTTGCTGGCAAGAAGAAACCCGCCGCCAAGAAGTAGTTCCTGCGCTATTTTGCAACCTGTTCGACCCTCATATTTGGATAGATTATGGCACCCTCTGCAAAACGGTCTGGCCCTCGTAAACAAAAGCGCAATGTCCCCAGTGGCGTTGCCCACATTCAATCTACCTTCAACAATACCATCGTCTCCATTACCGACCCTAGCGGCGAAGTCATTGCTTGGGCTTCTGCTGGCTCCAGTGGCTTTAAGGGAGCCAAAAAGGGTACTCCCTTTGCGGCGCAAACCGCTGCTGATAGCGCAGCACGGCGCGCCATTGATCAGGGGATGCGCCAAATTGAAGTCATGGTGAGTGGCCCCGGCTCGGGGCGGGAAACAGCAATTCGGGCACTGCAAGCGGCAGGCTTAGAAATTACCCTGATTCGGGATGTGACCCCGATTCCCCACAATGGTTGTCGCCCCCCCAAACGGCGGCGGGTCTAAGGTGAGTTTGGGTTATCTGGGAGCAAGGGCTATGGCATATCAAATTGAATGTTTAGAGACACGGGTTGAAGAGGATCAAGGCCAGTACGGCCAGTTTGCCCTCCATCCCCTAGAGCCGGGTCAAGGGGTGACCGTTGGCAACGCCCTACGGCGGGTGCTGCTGTCTAACTTGCCAGGGTGTGCAGTAACGGCGGTGCGCATTGCCGGGGTGAACCACGAGTTCTCGACCATTCCGGGCGTGCGCGAAGATGTCATGGATATTCTGCTGCAAATGAAGCAGTTGGTGGTGCGCAGCCACACGACGGAACCGCAAATGGGTCGTATTTATGCCCAAGCTCCTGAGTCGGAGGCGCTAACGGTGACGGCGGCCATGATTGAGTTGTCCTCTGAGGTGGAGGTGGTGAATCCCAATCACTACATCGCAACCCTGATGCCGGGTGCCACCTTGGAGTTGGAGTTTAAGGTGGAGTGCGATAAAGGGTATCGCTCGGTGGAGCGGGTACGGGACGATCGCATGGCCTTGGACTACCTGCAACTGGATGCGGTATTTATGCCGGTGCGTCGGGTGAACTATAGCGTTGAATCTATCCGAACCAGTGGCTCGGAAGGGGAACGCCCGCTGCAGGATTATCTGAAGCTCGAGATTTGGACCAATGGTAGCCTGACACCGCAGGATGCCTTGAATCAAGCGGCCAGTATTCTTGTGGAGTTGTTTAGCCCCCTGAAGGAAGCGCCGCTCCAAGCGTCTGAGGCAACAACAGCGGATGAGTACGATGAAACCGGTCAAATTCAAATTGAGCAACTGAATCTTTCGGTGCGGGCGTATAACTGCCTGAAGCGGGCACAGGTGAATACGGTTGCGGATCTATTGGAGTACTCCCAAGAAGACTTGCTGGAAATCAAAAACTTCGGCCAAAAATCGGCGGAAGAAGTCATTGAGGCTCTGCAAAAGCACTTGGGGATTACGCTGCCGCCCCAAAAGGCTGTTCGCTCTAACTAACGTCATCAGGTTGAGGTTCTTGATATGCGTCATCAACGTCGTGTCCCCCAACTGGGCTTGCCTGCGGATCAGCGACGGGCACTCTTGCGGGCACTCACTACAGAGCTGATTCGCCACGGTCGGATCACCACCACCAAGGCGCGGGCACAGGCTGTGCGCTCGGAGGCAGAACGAATGATTACGTTGGCGAAGGAGGGTTCCCTCTCGGCGCGGCGGCGAGCCTTGGGGTATCTTTACGACAAGCAGTTGGTTCACGCGCTCTTTGCCCAAGCAGCTGAGCGCTATGGCGATCGCAACGGGGGCTATACCCGCATTATCCGCAGCGTGCGGCGGCGGGGCGACAATGCCGAACTTGCGGTTATTGAACTCGTCTAAGGCGCAAGGGTGGCGGCGATGGCAACAGCAGGGGCACAGCGCCTAGCACTACTCATCCAGTACCATGGGTTGCACTTTCACGGCTGGCAGCGCCAAGGGGGTCAGCGCACGGTGCAGGAGGTGCTAGAGCAGACGATCGCCCAAGTGGTGAACCATCCCGTTAGTGTCGTGGCGGCGGGGCGAACCGATGCTGGCGTGCACGCTGCCGGTCAGGTGGCGCATGTAACGGTCAATTCGCCGATTCCTGCCCACCGTTGGCCCGCGGTCTTGAATTCGCGGCTGCCTAGCGATGTGCTCATCCGTGCCGCCGCTGCCGTACCGGATCAGTGGCATGCCCGCTTTTCAGCCCTGTGGCGGCGCTATCGCTATACCCTTTACACGGATCCGTGCCCCAATTTGTTTTTGCGGGGCTTGACGTGGCACTGCTACCAGTACAGCCTCGATGCTGTGGCCATGCAGGCGGTTCTAGAACCACTGGTGGGTCGTCACCACTTGAGTGCCTTTCATCGGGCGGGGTCGAAGCGTGCCCACTCGTGGGTGGAGGTGCAGGAGGTAAGCTGTCAACGCCGCGGTGCCTTGGTGGAAATTGAGGTGCAGGCGGCAGGGTTCCTCTACGGCATGATGCGCCTACTGGTGGGATTGCTGGTACAGGTTGGCCAAGGACGGCGATCGCCTGCCAACTTTACCGAGATCTGGCAGCAGGAGCAACGCCATCTTGTGAAATATGCCGCGCCTGCGGCGGGCTTGTGCCTGTTGGGGGTTGGCTATCCCGAGTCGCCCTTTCCGCGGGGGCTGTGCAGCCAGAGTATGCCCCAGTTTCAGTTGGCCACCGCTGTGCCCGAATTGTCCATTGCCTAAGAACCTATGGAGTCTGTGATGACAACTACCGTGAAAACGCCGCTGCCCACCGTGGAGTCCCTTGACCCGCAGTGGTACGTCATTGATGCAGCGGATCAGCGCTTAGGTCGCCTTGCGACGGCGATCGCCCGTATCCTCAGAGGCAAAAATAAGGCCATTTATACCCCCCACATGGATACTGGCGACTTTGTTATTGTGATCAATGCCGAAAAAGTGGCCGTAACGGGCAGAAAACGGTCGCAAAAACTCTATCGCCGCCACTCCGGTCGCCCCGGGGGCATGAAAGTTGAAACTTTTGATCAACTCCAAGCTCGCATTCCCGAGCGGATTATCGAGCACGCGGTCAAAGGGATGCTGCCCAAAAATTCCTTAGGGCGGAAACTGTTTACCAAGTTAAAGGTGTATGCCGGGCCGGAGCACCCCCACCAAGCCCAAAAACCTCAACCCTTAACCATTAACACCATTCCGGGAGCCTAAGCCATGCAGATTGCGGATCAGTCGAAGCGCGTTGTTTATCTGGGAACCGGTCGTCGCAAGTCATCGGTGGCTCGGGTACGTCTCATCCCCGGCAGTGGCCAGTTCATTGTCAATGGTCGCGATGGTGCTGACTACTTACAGCACAACCCAACCTATCTCGGGTTGGTGAAGGCCCCCCTTGAAACCCTTGGCCTAGAAAATAGCTACGACATTTACGTCAACGCCAGTGGCGGTGGCTTAACCGGCCAAGCGGATGCCATTCGGCTCGGTGTGGCGCGTGCCCTGTGTCAGCTTGATCTGGAACATCGCAAGCCCCTGAAAATCGAGGGCTATCTAACGCGGGATCCCCGCGCCAAAGAGCGGCGCAAGTACGGCTTACGCAAAGCCCGCAAGGCCCCTCAATACTCAAAACGCTAATTGCTTTGGTTCTAATTATTCTTGCGAGGTTTGTTATGCCAAAACCCAATATTCACCCCGAATGGTACCCTGAGGCTAAAGTGTATTGCGATGGCGAAGTGGTGATGACGGTGGGTTCCACCAAGCCGGAACTCCACGTGGACATTTGGTCCGGGAATCATCCCTTCTTTACCGGCACCCAGAAAATTGTGGATGCCGAGGGACGGGTGGAGCGGTTCCGCCGTAAGTACAGCGGCAGCACCAAGAGCCAACAGGCCGCCAAAGGCAAGAAGGCGGCACCTAAGACTGCTGGTAAATCTGCGAAAAAGAGCTAGTTGACCACCCCAGTGCCCTCCTGCTCCCCCTTTCAGTTGCCCGCTGAGTGGCAGCCCCATCGTGCCTGCTGGTTGGCGTTTCCCAGCCATAAGGAGCTTTGGGGAGACCTGCTGCCCCAAGCGCGTGCGGAGTTTAGTGCCCTGTGTCGGGCGATCGCCAACCCTGACCCGGACACCGGCCAAATCCGTGGCGAGCCACTGAAAATTTTGGTGCTGGATGCAGCGGGCGAAGCCGTCGCTCGTTCATGTTTAGGGGAGGATCTGCAGCCCCAGTTTTATGCCGTGCCCTTTGGCGATATTTGGCTGCGGGATACGGCTCCCCTAACGCTTGTCAATGACCGGGGCGATCGCCAACTGTTGTGCCTGCCCTTTAACGGCTGGGGCAAAAAGTACGAACTCCCCGGAGATGCGGAATTAGCCCCCCGCTTAGCTGCCTTGATGGGGTTGCCCTATCGCCGTTTGCCCCTGATTTTAGAAGGGGGGGCGCTGGAGGTGGATGGCGAAGGCACCTGCTTAAGTACCCAACAGTGCCTGCTCAACCCGAATCGCAATCCCGGCGTGACGGCGGCTGAAGCGGAGAAATGGCTAAAAGAGGCGCTGGGGGTACAAAGCGTCCTTTGGATTGAATCGGGCTTGGTGAATGACCACACGGACGGCCATATTGATACCCTCGTGCGCTTTGTGGCTCCGGCAACGGTGGTGTGTATGCTGCCTTGGAGCCGCGAGGATGCCAACTACGACCTGCTCCACGCCATTTACCAACAGTTGCAGCACCTGCAGGATGCGCGGGGGCGATCGCTCACGATTGTTCCCATACCGTCGCCCGGGTTAGTCACAAGTGTCGAAGGGGAAATTTTACCTGCCAGTTATGTAAATTTTTATATTGCCAATACCACTGTTGTGGTGCCCACCTACGGTAGCGAAGCTGATGCCAAGGCCGTTGCTGCCATTGCCGAGCTTTTTCCTACCCGCACGACAATTGGCCTGAGTGCCCGTACCATTTTAGAAGGGGGTGGTGCCTTCCATTGCATTACCCAGCAGGAGCCATGAGAACACTGACCGTTGCTGCCGTTCAAGCGAAACTCGCCGACGACCTAGAGGCCAACATTGAGCACCTGAGTGAACTGGTACGGGATGCCCATCGTCAAGGGGCACAGGTCATGCTATTGCCGGAACTCTTTGAAGGGCATTATTTTTGCAAAGAAGAGCGGGACATTTTTTTTGAGCGGGCGCGCCCCGTTAAAAACCATCCTACGATTGCCCACTTTCAAGCCTTGGCGCGGGAACTGGCGGTGGTCATTCCGGTTTCATTTTTTGAGAAGGCGGGCACCGTCTATTACAACAGTGTTGCCATTGTTGATGCCGACGGCACAAATTTGGGGGTCTATCGCAAGAGCCATATTCCCGACGGCCCCGGCTACGAAGAAAAATTTTATTTTCGCCCGGGTAATACCGGATTTCGGGTGTGGCGTACCCGCTACGGCAAGCTGGGGGTGGGTATTTGCTGGGATCAGTGGTTTCCGGAAGCAGCCCGCGCCATGACCTTAATGGGGGCAGAGATCCTCTTATACCCCACCGCCATTGGCAGTGAACCCCACGACCCCACCCTTGATACCAAAGATCCATGGCAGCGGGTCATGGTCGGCCATGCGGTGGCCAACGTGATTCCGGTAGTGGCGGCTAACCGCGTCGGTAATGAAAATGGTCAGGTGTTCTACGGCAGTTCCTTTATTGCCGATCCGCGCGGGGACTTAGTGGCCGTGGCCGATCGCCACTCGGAGGAGGTGCTGGTACACGGCTTTGACCTTGACACCATTGAGCGACTGCGAGCCGCCTACGGCTTCTTTCGCGATCGCCGCCCCGGACTCTATAAGGTGTTACTCACGGCGGATGGTGTCACCTAGCTAGGGTTTCCACAGTTCCACCCCATCGCGCCCATCAATGGGTTGTAACAGCACCTTGACCACTTCATCGCGGGCGGTGGGCAACACTTTGCCGGTAAAATCGGGATGAATGGGTAACTCGCGGTGCCCTCGATCAATGAGCACCAGCAGCCAAATAGCCCTAGGGCGACCGTAATCGTGAACCGCATTCAGGGCAGAGCGCACCGTGCGGCCACTAAAGATTACGTCATCCACCAGCAGCACAACCCGACCACTCAAATCCACCGGAATCGTGGTTTGCTGCGGCGTTCGCGGCCCAATGCGATCTAGGTCATCGCGATAAAAGGTAATATCGAGTTCCCCCACCGGCACCGCCATGCCCTCGAGGGACTCAATTTGCTGCGCCAGTAACTGGGCTAAGGGAATGCCACGGGTGTGAATCCCCAGCAGGGCAAGGGTCTCCAAGTCACCCCGCGCTTTCTCCACCACTTGGGAGGCCAACCGCGTAACCGTGCGCCGCAGGTCTTCGGCACTCAGAATTTCAACGACTTCAGTGAGCATGGAGCTATTGTAGAGGAAATTCCCCCACTCACTCGCAGAGCGTCTGGTCGTTTACCCAATCTCGGTCATCGTAAAGTTGATTTGAGCTTGCCGGATTGATCATGTCCAACCCCCTTTGGTTTATTGCCCTGTTGCCGCCCTCTCATCTGCAAGCACAGATTACCCAAATTAAGCAAGACTTCTGCGATCGCTACCAGAGTTGCGCCGCCCTTAAGTCTCCGCCCCACATTACCCTCTATCCCCCCTTCCCATGGCCCCGCCAAGCGATCGCCGAGGTTAAAACGTTGCTGCAAACCCTTACCCAAACCCGCTCCCATCGCCTCTCCACCGCAGAATTAATGTTTCCGATCCAACTTCAGGGCTATGGGGCATTTCCGCCGCGGGTGATCTATATTCACGTGCAGCCCAACCCCGCCCTGAACCAACTCCAGCAGGATTTGGTGAATGCCCTAGACTCCACCTTAAACCTGCGCAATCCCAAGGCATCCCAACGGCCCTATCGCCCCCACCTCACCGTTGCCTTCCGCGATCTGCGCCGCTCCCACTTCCACCAAGCTTGGTCAGAATACCGCGATCGCCCCTTCCAAGCCGAATTCCAGGCCACGCACCTGACGTTGCTGTACCACAACCAACACCGCTGGATTTGTGAGCAGGACGTTCCCTTGGCGGCAGAGGGATAAGGAAACCTGTGGTTCTAGAGATCGACTGTCGTATTGGTTTGTTGTCGCAGGTAAGCCTGAATAAACAGATCAATATCGCCGTCCATGACCTCTTGAATGGCGGTGGTCTCCACGTCGGTGCGCAGGTCTTTCACGAGTTGGTAGGGATGAAACACATAGTTGCGAATTTGCGTCCCCCAAGCCGCTTCTACCGCATCACCGCGAATATCCGCAATTTCTTTGGCCTTTTGCTCTTGGGCAATCACCAATAGCTTGGCTTTGAGGATGGCAAGAGCTTTTTCTTTATTTTGCAGTTGCGATCGCTCTTGGGTGCAGCGCACCGCCAACCCCGTGGGTTTGTGGACAATGCGCACCGCGGTTTCCACCTTGTTGACATTTTGGCCGCCTTTGCCGCCACTGCGGGAGGTGGTAATCTCTAAGTCAGTGTCGGGAATCTCAAGCGTAACGGACTGATCCAGTTCCGGCATCACATCCACACCGGCAAAGCTGGTCTGGCGCTTGCCATTGGCATTAAAGGGCGAAATACGCACCAAGCGATGGGTGCCTTTTTCAGAGCGCAAATAACCGTAGGCATAGCGACCTTTAATTTCTAGGGTCACGGATTTAATACCCGCTTCTTCCCCCTCAGATAACTCAGCGATCTGGGTTTGATAGCCGTGCCGCTCCGCCCAGCGGCTGTACATGCGCAGTAGCATCTCTGCCCAGTCTTGGGCATCGGTGCCGCCCGCCCCAGCATTAATGGTGAGAATGGCATTATTTTTGTCGTAGGGGCCACTTAAAAGCTGCTCGAGTTCCCAGCGACTCAGTTGGCTCTCTAGCTGTTGCAGTAAGGTTACGGCCTCCTCGTACAGCCCGGGATCGCTCTCTAACTCCAGCAGTTCAAGGGCTGCTTCTGCGTGCTCCACGCTCTTTTGCCAGTTGGCAAGATGCTCCAGTGCCTCTTTGGCTTCCGTTAACTGTTGCAGCGTTGCTTGGGCGGCGGCTTGGTTATTCCAAAAGTCAGGCTGGGCGGCGGTCTGTTCCAGATCGTGAATTTTGGCGCTCAGGGCAGCCGAGTCAAAGATAGTGCTGGGCGTGACCCAGGCGAGTGTTCAGAGCCGTTAATTCTCGTTTTAAGACGCTCAGATCTAGCATTGGCGGACAAGAAGCAGGTCATAGCTGGATGGTACTTCATGACGATTGTAGCACTCCCGAGCGTCCCCCTAGGTTGTCACTCTGGTCGTCCAAGGGGAGTGTTGCAACGGAGGCGGCTCTTCAAGGGTAACTTAGTGCAAGTCAAACCGCCTACATTTCCCGCCAAGAGCTATGATGGGATTAGGTGTAATCATCTATACAAATTCTTCGATAAAAACCTGCATATTGTTGGTTTTGCTGTTGGTTTATTCCCTGATCCCCTTATATTCAATGATTGAGAACTCAGCCAGTTCTTTGCCTGTTGATCAAATGCCCCAAGAGGTGCAACAGACCTTGGGATCAGCCTCAGGTGAGAATTTAGCCCTCTCCACAATGACTGCAACACCGGTTTTGTTGGTACACACTCGATTATTAATTCTTGAAAACATCCCCCGATCGGGTGAAATTTTACAGCCTTACTTACAAGATACTGATAACACAACCTATGGTGTTGAATTCTGCTTATTGAATCAGTTAACGCCGGGAGTGTTAGCTCAAGCAATGCCGGATGTACTGGTCTTGATCTATGACGAGGATCAGGGGCTAGCGCAAGTGGACATGCTCCAGCAGCGGTTTCCGCAGGTGCCCTTAGTGGTGATTGGCGAGAGCGATCGCCCCCATCTAGCCAGCCAAATCCTACGCAGCGGTGCCCAAGATTACTTGAGTAGGGCGGAATTAACCCCACACTTGGTAGCTCGAACCCTGCGCAGTGCCATTGATCGCCACCACGTTGAGCAGCGGCTCGTGCGTCAAGCCCAGTACGATCGCCTCTTGATGCAGTTGACGCAGCACATTCACCAATCCCTTGAACTCTCGACCATCCTTGAGAATACCGTCCAGGACGTGCGGCAGCTTTTGGCGTGCGATCGCGTTCTGGTGTATCGCTTCTTACCCGACTGGCGCGGCATCATGGATGTGGAAGCGGTTGTCCCACCGTGGCAGTCAGCCCTCGGGGATGTGATCGGGGATAGCTGCTTCACCGAGCGCTACATTGAGGCCTATCGCCAAGGGCGGATTCACATTGTCAACAACCTTGACACAGCCGCGGTGGCCACCTGTTACCGCGAGTTACTCCAGCACTATCAGGTGAAGGCTAATCTGGTGCTACCGATTACGGTGGATGGTCGTCTCTGGGGGTTGCTCATTTGCCATCAGTGTGGCCAGCCCCGCGAGTGGCACGATAGGGAAGTTGCCCTGCTCAAGCAAATTTCCACCCAGTTGGCGATCGCGATCCTGCAGGCGGAACTTTATCAAAAAGCGCAGACCGAGCTACAGGAGCGGCGAGTGGTTGAAGCCCAACTGCTCTACCAAGCCCGCCACGATCCCCTCACCCACCTACCCAACCGCTGGCTCTTTGAAGAACATGTGCGGCAAACGTTGCAGCGGGTGGCTCGCCAACCCAATTACCAGTACGCAGTGCTCTGTCTTGACCTCGATCGCTTTAAGACCGTCAACGATAGCCTAGGGCACTCGGTGGGGGACTTGTACCTGCAGGAAGTGGCGCAACGCCTCAGCCGCCATCTGAGTCCGCAAGATGTGGTGGCGCGCCTTGGCGGCGATGAATTTGGTGTGCTCCTCAATGACCTGCGCGATCGCGAGCACGCTTATACAATTGCCGAACAACTGCGCGATCGCCTCGCCGCCCCAGTTTATATTAATCACTACACCCTCTATAGCTCAGTCAGCATCGGCTTAGTGATAGGGCACCCTAACTACACCCGCGCCGAAGAATTATTGCGAGATGCGGATACCGCCATGTACCACGCCAAGGCGAAGGGCAGGAATCGCATTGACATTTTTGATCAGGCCATGCTGCAAAAGGTGCGCGATCGCCTGCTGCTGGAGGTAGAACTGCGCCAAGCCATCGAACACGGTGAATTTCAACTGCGCTACCAACCCATTGTCAACCTGCGTAGCCAAGCACTGGTAGGGTTTGAAACCCTGATTCGCTGGCAAAAGGAGGATAAACTGCTCTCACCGGACGAGTTTATCCCAGTGGCGGAGGAAACCGGTCTAATTTTTGATCTCTCCCACTGGGTGCTGAATGCGGCCTGTGAGCAACTGCGGCAGTGGCAGCAGCGCTATCCCAAAATGATGGCGGCGGGGTTCACCGTTAGCATTAACCTCTCGGGCAGTCATTTTTCGCTACCCACACTGGTCACCGAAATTGATCAGGCGCTCCACAGCCATCAACTCTGGGGACAATTCCTAAAGCTGGAAATTACCGAAAGCGCGATCATGAATCATTTGGAGTCGGCGCGGGAGGTGCTGCTGTGTCTAAAGTCGATGGGCATTCGCATTGCCATTGATGACTTTGGTACGGGTTATTCTTCCCTTAGCTACTTGCGCAGCCTACCCCTCGACTGTATTAAAATCGATCGCTCGTTTATTTCGAGGATGGACTCTAGCCGTGAAGATCTTGAGGTAGTGCACACGATCCTGCTGTTGGCACAAAACCTGCGCCTTGACTGCGTGGCCGAAGGGGTAGAAAACACCAGCCAACTGCAACAGTTGCGATCGCTCCGCTGTCCCCACGGCCAAGGGTATCTGTTTGCACCGCCCCTCACCCCTGAGCAAGCAGAGCTTTACCTGCAAGAACACCTGATCACCTAACCCTAGGATGACTGCCGATGCTCTGGAATTGGCTGCTTGAGCCGCTGCAACACGCCTTTATGGTCAAAGCTCTTGGGGTGAGTGCCCTTGTGGGCTGTGTGTGTGCGGTGCTCTCCTGCTTTATGACCCTGAAGGGTTGGGCGTTAATGGGGGATGCGGTCTCCCATGCGGTGCTGCCGGGGGTGGTGCTGGCCTATTGGTTGAATTTGCCCTTGGCCATTGGTGCCTTTGTCTTTGGCTTGGCCGCCGTCACCCTCATTGGCTTTGTGCAGCAGCAAACCCGCGTGAAGGAAGATACGGTCATTGGCTTGGTTTTTACGGGCTTTTTTGCCTTGGGGTTAGTGTTGCTCTCAAAAACCACCAGCAGCATTGATCTGATGCATATTTTGTTTGGCAATGTGCTGGGCATAAGCGATCGCGACCTGTGGCAAACCGTTGTTATTAGCGGCATTACACTGATCACGCTGATTCTGTGGCACCGCGACCTGATCCTGTTTTGCTTTGATCCGACCCATGCCCGCACCATTGGCCTGAACACCACGCTGCTCTATTACGTGCTGCTTGCCTTGGTGTCCCTGACGGCAGTCGCAGCGCTGCAAACCGTGGGCATTATTCTGGTGGTGGCAATGCTGATTACCCCCGGCGCCACCGCCTACCTCCTCAGCGATCGCTTTGAGGCGATGGTGGCCATTGCTGTTGCCGTGGGGAGCTTGGGCAGTGTCTTGGGTACCTACCTGAGCTACTACCTCGATGCCTCGACGGGGGGCTGTATCGTGGTGCTGCAAACCCTAATTTTTATTGTGGCGATGATCCTTGCCCCCAAACATGGCCTCATTGCCAAGGCGCGATCGGGATTGCGCTGAATCCCCCTCCCCTGCATTGTTTTTGCCGTGAACCTACGCTTAACTGGGGGGTGTTGAACTTGTTCACTATTCGCTGCTAGCCACAATGTTTTGGCATTAGTGGCGTTTCCTCTTTGCATTAGGAGTTGAATGCTGCAACGTTATTTGGCGATTGCCTTGGTCGTAAGTACTGGCCTATTGACCGCCTGTGGCCAGCCCAACCCAACGGGTACCCTGATGGTGTATGCCAATGGCGAGGAGCGCCTCTCTCAGGGGTGGACCAGTAAAGATGGTTGGCAGTTAACCATTGACCATGCCTACCTTACCATAGGCAGCATGACCGCCTACCAGACCAAGCCGCCCTTTGATCCCCAAACGGGGGCGCAGCCCGAGGCGATCGCCACGGTGGAGTTTCCCGATGCGGTAACCGTGGACTTGGTGGCCGATGATCCCCCCCTTTTGGGCAGTGCCCCTGCGCCGGTGGGGCACTTTAACGCCCTCGCTTGGCAAACCTTAGATCCAACATTGCAGTTGGTGGGCACCGCCCGTCGCGGCGATGTGAACCTGCTCTTTAACCTTACCCTCAACCAACCCTTGCAATACCTTTGCGGTGAGTATATTGGCGAGGAACGCAAGGGCATTCTGGCGGCCAACGAAACCACTGCCCTCGAAATTACGCTGCACTTTGATCATCTGTTTGGGGATGGCGCTGAACCGCCAACCGCCGAGATCAACCAAGCCGCCTTTGGCTTTGAGCCGCTAGCGGCACTGGCGCTCAAAAACCAAGTCAACGTGGCTCAGGCGACCCTGCAAGAGCGTCTGTCTGCGGCAGACTACAAGCGCCTATTGGAGGCCATGAAAAGCCTAGGCCATGTGGGCGAAGGGCATTGTCGCGAGGTGTCTTCATGAAAATGCTGATCCCTATCGCTACCCTCAGTACCGTTTTGCTGCCGATGGCCGCCCTAGCCCATGGGGTTTCCCTCGACTACCAACGGGTGATTCAAATTACCGCCCGCTACGATAATGGCGAGCCAATGGCCAATGCCACGGTGCAGGTCTTTGCCCCTGATCAGCTCCAAGCGGTCGCCCTCCAAGGGATCACGACAGCGGAAGGGCACTTTCAGTTTACGCCGGATCAGGCGGGCTATTGGCAGGTACAGGTGCGCCAAGCGGGACACGGTGGTACCATTACGGTTCCGGTGGATCTTGAGTCTAGGGTTGCCCCAGCAACGGGATCCCTGACGGTGGCTAGCCGTCCTGTTTCCCTAAGTCAGTACACACCGGTGCAGGTGGGCATTATGGTGTTGGCGGTGGTGTGGGGGGCGATCGGCACGGCCTGTTTTGCGTGGTCACGGCGGCACGTGCAGGTGGAGTAATGCATATTCCTGATGGCCTGATGCCCCCCTTACTCTGCGGTGTGGGCTATGCTGGCACGGGGGGGTTGCTGTGGTGGTCTGCACGGCAACTGCAACGCCAAGAGCGGGATCCCCTAGGAACCGTGCCGCGGCTGGCGCTGTTAACGGCGGCCTTTTTTGCGGCTTCGGCAGTGTATATTCCGCTGCCTTTGGCCAGTGTCCATTTACTGCTGCTGGGGAGCCTAGGGGCGCTGCTGGGCTACGGTGCCATGATTGGCGTGGTGGTGGGTTTATTTTTGCAGGCGGTGATGTTTGGCCATGGCGGCCTGACCACGTTGGGACTCAACGGCCTGATTATGGGGGTGCCTGCTCTGTTGGCGGCGGCGCTCTTTCATGGGGTTTGGTGGCGCTGTCGCGGCTGGGGGCGATCGCTCCTTGGGTTTACCCTTGGCTGTGGCAGCGTCCTGCTGGCCGTGAGTTGCTTTAGTGGTGCAGTTCTGTTGGGTTTGCCAGCAGCCATTGATCGCCAGCGGGAACTGGCGGCCATTGCGGTCATTATCCTGAGCCACATTCCCCTTGCCATTCTGGAGGGGGTGTTTACGGCGGCGCTGTTAAATTTTCTTGCGCGGGTTAAACCTGAGTTAATGAAGCTCACCCCACCTGCTGGTGCGAGGTGAGGGTGTCGGTGCTAACCTATAGCTATCTGAGTAGCCCATAGATCACACAGACAAGCCCAGCTTCTAGGCGAACGTCCAGAACTTTTGAAACCGTTGCTGTGGTGTTGATGCCCAAGTCAACGGCAACCACGTTTTTATCGGGCTGTCGCTTTTCTGGGTGGCACTCAAAAGGAACCGAGAGATGACCGGTTCGTTGATCGAAGATCAACGAGGGAGACAATTGCTTATTGCTATCTACCGTATGCCGCTCTCTCAGTCCTGAGATCTGAACCGTCGTCTAAATCCAGTCAGACCCCGTAAACACCTTAATCTCCACCGTCAAGCCGAGGAAAAGCTGGCCAAGTTGCAAGCAACGCGGGACGCTAGACCAAAGGGGTCGAAGAGGCGGCACAAGCTCAACGAGCGAATCGCCAAGCTGCACCAGCGTATTGTTAGCTGGCTCCATTCTTGGCTTAGGACGTACAGAAAAGCTATCTACTGGCATCTAAGTGTACTTGCTCTTGCAGTCTTGGTATAACTGAGGTATGACTAAAGGGTAAAACTTTAAGCTGAGGTCGCTATGAAAACTGCAATTTCACTTCCAGATGCAGTCTTTGAACAGGCGGAAGCACTTGCTCAGCAGTTAGGGATGTCGCGCAGTGAGCTTTACACAAAAGCGCTACAGTCTTACCTGAAAAGGTACAATCGTGAGCAAATCTTGCTCAAATTGAACCAAGTTTATGCTAGTGAGTCCTCTGAACTTGATCCAGTGATGGCAAGGATGCAGTTTATGTCTTTGCCCCATGAGGATTGGTAGTGTATCGGGGAGAAATTTGGTGGGCAAACCTACCCGATCCAATGGGATCAGAACCTAGATATCGTCGTCCCGTCTTGGTGATTCAGGATGATACTTTTACCCAGAGCCAGATTAGCACCGTGATCGTCGTTATTATCACTTCAAATATTCGGTTAGCGGAAGCACCAGGCAATGTACTACTACCGTGTGGAGTATCGGGTTTGTCGCGAGATTCCGTTGTAAATGTCTCTCAAATCTTCACGATTGATAAAACGTTTTTGGCTGAGCGTATTGGTTCGCTACCAGACTACTTACAGGAGAAGATAGATGAGGGTTTACGAACAGTTTTGTATCTCTAACAAAGCCAGCTAACAAGTAGATGGAGCGGCAAATATCAGTTTCTGGCTTCGTTTTGATATGGCTTATCGCCGCTCATCTTTATCGTTAGGCAGCGGCGGCAGTGGCACTTTGAAACGGCTGGGGAGCTGCTCGATAAGGCTGACGTTGTCTTCGTCGAAGACCTGCAAGTTGCCAATATGACCCGGCGTGCCAAGCCGAAACAGAGGAAGGATGGAGCGTACCTACCCAATGGTCAAGCGGCCAAGTCGGGGCTGAACAAAAGTTTTGCGGATGCTGGGATAGCTGGGTTCCTGAACGATGTACTGCCTTACAAAGCTGCGAAAGCTGGTAAGCGGGTTGTGAAGGTAAACCCGACTGGCACGTCCCAGCATTGTGCAATGTGTCTGAACCAAGTACCGAAGGAACTGTCTGAGCGCTGGCACAGTTGCTCTCACTGTGGGGCATCTATGCCGCGAGATGTAAATTCTGGGGTGCTCATCAAAAAAGTGGGCTTGGGGCAATGCCTTCGGCACGGCGAAGCCGAACGGCTCACTATAAAATGCGAAGGTCGAAAGACTGAAGAAGCCCGCCCTCTACGCAAAGCGTGAGGGTCGGGAGTATGTCACGTGCCCGGCAGGTCTCGTAAATGACTGGGTAGGTGCGATCGCTCCGCCAGAGCCAATAGCAACGGTCCACGAGAAGTGTACTCCACAATGCTGAGGCTGGCCACAGGGGCCGCAATGCGATCGCGAAACCGCCCCACATCAATCCCCAGTAAACCGCATAGCATAATCCGAATCGTTGCCTTGTGGGAAACAATCAGAACATTGCCGCTGGCGTATTGGCGCTCAATTTCTAGCAACACCGCATTACTGCGGTAGTAAATATCAATCCCCCGCTCGCCACCCGTCGGAGCATTCCAGCCCGGATCCGAGAGCCAGCGCACGTAATCATCGTGAAACTGATCGTTCACCGCATCGGTGGAGAGACCCTCCCATTTGCCGTAATAAATCTCCCGTAAGCCATCCCGCAGGTGCATCTCCAGACCGAGGCGATCGCACAGGGGCTGAGCTGTAGCTCGCGTGCGCTGCATCGGGCTGACAAAAACCGCCTGCCAAGGCACTTGGGCATAAGTATTTGCAAAGGCTTCTGCCATGGCTGCCCCCGCGTCGGTGAGGGGCGGATCCAACTCGCCACAAAAGGCATGATCGCGGCTAAACGTGGTTTGACCGTGGCGCAAAAAGTAGAGTACCAGTCCCATGGCCGCTGCCTCCAGCAAGTTCCTCTCGCAGCATAAGGGAGGGAGCCAGCCACGTCAACGCAAGGAAGGGCTGATCTCACTCAGGGTCACGCCGCGGTAGTAATGCCCCAAAATTTGATCGTAGGTATAGCCCTGCAAGGCCATGCCGTAAGCGCCCCACTGACTCATCCCCAACCCATGGCCATGACCACGCCCCGTAATCGTAAAGGCCACGGGCACACTTTGCCCTTCTTGGCTAGCCACATTGCCGTACTCCGGTGCCACTGTCAGTAGTGTACTGCGTAACCCCAGCGCCCGCCGCAGTTCATTACCGGACATCGTGCGCGTGCCTGCTGTCCCCACCACCTGCATGGAGATAATTCGCCCTTGGGGACTCATTTGCACGGGACGAAAGCCAACAATGGTACCAATCCCAGGAATACGCTGGCGCAGTTGAGCCGCCGTCAAGCGCACCGTCCACTGAAAGTTGGGCGAGACCTGATCAAAATCTGGCGTTGCCCGCAAGTAGGGCACGCTATTTTGCCACACGTATTCGGAGTTTTCGGTGTAGCCACCGGAGGAGGCATGGAAGACGGCTTCAATGATTTGGCCGCCGTAGGTAAGCACTTGATTGCGGGTCGCCGCTACTGCCGCAAGGGTACTGGCGGTTTCTGAACTCACCCCCGGATACACCTGATGGGTGACGGTAGCTCCCACATCGTAGAGGCTGCCCGGCCGCCGCCGTTCGCGATCGCGCCGAAATAAAACAAATGACCGCGACGCCACTGCCTGTGCCTTGAGGGCTTCTAGTGGCCATGAGGGGTACATTTCCTTGCCCACCACACTGGGGAGGTAGTCTTCCAAATCCACAAGGTTAATGGCCACCAAGCCACGACTGGTGCTGACCACCTGCAATCGTCCCCGATACCAGCGATCGCCCAGCCGCACCAAACCATTGTCCTGCGGCTCCAGCAGAAGCTGCCGGCCTTGCAGCCCCGCTGCTTGTAGGCCAGTGCCCATCAAGACAACGGCAACAGGTTGCTGGGGGGAAACGGCCATCGCCCGACCAGCCTCATCCCGTAACTGCGCCGCGGTAGAGCTGGCAATGGTTACTTGGCGAACCCCCTCTAAAACCCCCACCCGCAACTCAACTGCCGCAGTGGCCGCAGATGCCATCAGGGTAAGCAGCGCACTTAGCCCCGCCACAGAGGTGAGCGATCGCCCCAACCAAACCCAATAGACCATATATCACTCCTCTGCCTTGGCCTGCTGCTAGGGATTCTAGCCAACCTCCGCCGCCTAGCCCCAGAAGCCGCACAAAAACTTAACGGTGCTCTCGCAGCCCACTCCAGCCAATCGTAATAAAACCAATGGCCAATAAAAAGCTGCGAATACTCACCCTGAGACGATTGATCAGGGCTTCCTGTTGCGCCCGATCCACCGCCTCTTGCTGCTGGGTGCGGATGCGTTCCCGCGCCTGACCCGCTTGGCGATCGAGGGCTTGGGGATCCTTTTGCAACTGCTCAAGCACCGCCCGCTGATCCGGCGGCAGTTGACCACTCTGTAAAATTTGCTCCAATTGACCACTACTGGCCAACTGCTTGATTTGCTGTTGCTCCTGCTCAACGCGAATCTCTGCTTGAGCCGCCTCTTGGTTAATTTGATTGACCGCTTGCTCGGTCATTTGGCCGGTAATGGAAAGGTAAAGGGGAATCCCCAGCAAACATAACAGCCCCAGTAAACTCGAGAGAACAAAGACCCAAAAGCGCCAATCCTTAAGCGCGGGCTGACCGGCCTCCGCCGCCGCGGCACCGCCAGAAACGGCCTGAATCCAAAAACCGGTATAGATAAACACAAAGCCAATGAGGGGAGTGGCGCCCCGCTCAATAAACTGATTCACAACCGTCAGTTGCCACTGGGTATTACTAAACTGGGGGGCAACAAACAAAATACCCCACTCAACAAAAAAGGTGAGCAGGAGAATGACTCCCACGAGTTTCAAAAACTGTGCCGCAAGGGGCAAGGGGCGTTTTGTGGATTTTGAGGCCGTCATGAATCGCGAGTGACTCGTCAACTACTGCATCAACCTTACTGGATTTTGGGGGCATTGATTCAGGTTGCAGCCCCGAGTCATCTCTGGTAGCGGGGACTGCCTTGACATTTAACCTGACCCCCTCTAAACTGACCCTCAACCTTGTGCCAATTACTAAAAAAGTGGCACAATTTTGCTAGGACACTTTGCTGCTAACAACCCCCAATCGGGTGACTGTTGCCAAGTTTACATTATTAAAAAAAACTATACCCCCCTCTAGCAAAACTTTACTTTCCTTATTCCTTTTGGGGGTGGCAGAAAATTTTCCTCAGAAAAGTAAAATGCTCTCAGGTCGCGCTAAATTCAGCATTTTTGATTAAGCTCTCGCCAAATAAATCCCTGAATTATCTATCGCGGCAGGAAATTTGCCAGCATGGGTGACGTTGAGTGAGCCAGAGCAAGGGTTGTCTTTTGATGAGGGATTAGGTAAAGTCACCTAAAAGTTTGGTTGTCTAGCAAAAACACCCTTTGCATACCTATGGCGCTGGGACAGTTTAGGCATAGACAAGACGTGCCACTGCGGTGGCAGCGAACTAAGCGATGTGTTCTCTATGAGTTCATTTCGTCGAATCACCAAAGTGTTTTGTGTGCGAGGAGGCCTACCTTGAACAACGCTAGTCGTACCCCTACCGCATCTCAGGATGTATCGGTAACGTCCTTGGTTACGTTTGGTCGTTCGCTGCGCTCGGTTTGTTCCTATCTGCCACTCCTCTCCATTGGTACGGCAGCCGTTATCCATCCTGCGCAAGCCCTTGACACCTCTACACTTCTTGGCGATCGCGCCGAACCCTTGGGGCTTCCCTCCTTCTTCGCAAAATCCGTTACCTTTAATAGCTATTCGTTGTCTGGTCTTAGCCAACCCAGCGAGCGGTTTGGTTTAGCCCCCGAGAACGACCTCCTTTTGGCCGTGACCCAAAGCGCATGGCAGCAAGCCGTGCTCCCGCAAGCAAGGTTTACCTCCCTTAGCCCCACCACCCCATCATCCCTAACCCTCTCGGGAGCGAGTACCCTTGCGCGCCTGAGTGAAACCTCAGAACCCACATTTAAGCTGGTGGATCGGCGCGGCCATACCGATAGCCTTGCCACCCTTGTTACCCAAGCGACCACGACGGTGATGGCCTCCCTCAGCCTTGATGTGCCGCTCTCGGTGGGGGGATCTCTTGAGCAAACCACCGCGGCTGTCGAGCCGGAGGCGCCCATTACAGAAATACCTTCAGAGACGACGCGGCTTGCCATTGCACCCACCTCATCTGCCCACTTACCCCCAGTGACCGTATCGGCCAATCCGATTCCTTTTGGCCGTGCGGCCGAGCGCCAACGGCGTACAGGGCCGTCCTTAGCGATGGTGCAACAATCGCCACCTGCCCCTGCGGCAGCGCCACCACAACCCACGTTGGCCAGTCGTCCCCAAACAACCACGGTGGCACCCTCTGCCCCGATTCAGCCGATTGCGCCCCCCGTTCCCGTCCAAGTTGCCCGCTCGATTGTTAAGCCACCGCTCCCTAGTAACCTAGATTTGCCGCCTCTACCGGCCTCGGATCGCTTTCTGCCCAGCTTGACTACAAATTTCATTTGGCCGGCGCGGGGGGTTTTTACCTCCGGCTTTGGTCCGCGCTGGGGACGGATGCACCGTGGTATTGATATTGCCGCCCCCATTGGCACGCCTGTTTATGCAGCCGCGGCGGGGGTTGTCACCTATTCCCAGTGGAATTCCGGCGGCTTTGGTAATTTAGTAGAAATTCGCCATGCGGATGGCACCCTGACCCTGTACGCCCACAATCACCGCAATTTGGTGCGGGTGGGTCAATACGTGCAACAGGGCGAGCAAATTGCTGAGATGGGCAGTACCGGTCGCAGTACGGGTCCTCACGTTCATTTTGAAATTCGTCCCCAAGGGCGGGGGGCAGTTGACCCGATGATCTTCCTGCGGCGGGCACAGAGCTAGTCCTTAACGCCGTCGCTGTTTGCTAACCCACTTGCGGCTAAACTGCAAGTCTATGCCCACCTGATCAGCCCAGTGTTGGAACTGTTTAAGAAAGGCTTGGCGATCGCGATCCTGTAGCACAGCCGCTTGATCGGCGGCTTCAAGGGCGTAGGGATAGCCTTGGCCGGTAATCAGTTCCCCACAAAGCCAATGAATCACCTGATCGAGCAAGCCCTTGGTGTAGATCCACACCGGCAGTTCAAGGCGCACTGGGGTGCCGGAGTGGGCTTTCAGATAGCAGAAGCCAACTTGGCGTGACCACGGGCCGTAGGTATCGAGGATGGCGGCGGAGCCATCATCACCTCCGCGCTCACACACAAAAAAGGGGGAGCGATCGCCCCACTGGGTTAGCACCCCCTTGAGTAACTGGCCGTCAACAATCTGGTTCGTGGCATCAAGACGGTGGGTGTACCGCAGTAGGGTGACCAGATCCCGAGCTTGGGAGTGATCAATGTAGGCCAAAAGAGGCACCTGCTGCTGCTGGCTGTGCTCTAGCGTCTCGCAAATGGCCTGGACGTACTGCTGCTGCCAGCTTTGGTGGTAAGACTCTGCAAACGTGGCCACCAGGGAACCATCAAACAGTGCAAAGGCGTGGTAGCCTGCGGTGGGTGTGCTCACGAGTTGCCGCAGGGTGGCCAGTTCAAGCTGAAATCGCTTCAGGTGAATAAAGCGTTCATTGAAGCGGTGCGGTTGGGCTTGATCGTAGTGCTGCCGCGCTTGCCATAGCTGGGCGGGGGTAATTAACTCCAAGCAAACATCTTTGCAATAGCGCTGATCGTGGGTGTGAAAATTAATAAACCACCCTGCTTGTACCAGCCCGACGGGGGTTGAAATTTCTTCTGTCGGTAAAATCTGGGAGCCATCCACGGCAATTGTCATCACCCCTTGCAATTGCTCCTTGGCCCAAGTGCGGGCGGCTTCGCGGTGCGGCCAGCGGATGCCAAGGGGTACCCGCCACTGGTGCTGCCATGGCTCTAGGGGTCGTGCGCCACACCAATCAATTTCTGGCGGAATTTGCTCCGATAGTGCTGCCGCGGATTGGGTTTGAGCGTCATCGAGTGCCTGCTGATAGGTACGCCAAACTTGGCTCAACTCGCTATCGTACTGGAGAAAATCGCTCTTTTTCGCATTGAGTTGGGCTACTAATTGGCTAAGGGGCAAAACCATGTGGCGATCGCTATCGCTACCCCCCAAGGGGCAAGGCTAGAGTATAACAATCGATCATAGCAGGATCATAACAGGAGAGCATAGACCTGAGGCGGTGATGGCCCCAAGCCTATGCCGGCCAAGCCAGTAAAAAGGGTTAGTAGGCCAAACCCATGCTACGGGTGGTTTCAGCCCCCAGATAGACGCGGATACTTAAGAAATCGGTGGGGCAGGCCGTTTCGCACCGCTTACAGCCAACACAGTCTTCGGTGCGGGGAGAGGAGGCAATTTGCCCAGCTTTACAACCATCCCAAGGCACCATTTCCAGCACATCGGTGGGGCAGGCCCGCACACACTGGGTGCAGCCAATGCAGGTGTCATAAATTTTTACAGTGTGAGCCATGTAATAACCGCTCCTAAACGATCAGGATGACAGGTGTTGCCCTGCGGATGCCGTTCACCACGGTACTCCCCACGGGACGACAGTAAGGGCACGTTGGAGATAAATACCGAAAATTAGGATACCGCAGGGGTTGTCGTCTAAGGTGAGAAGCAGGGGCAAACTTCAAAGAATGTAACTTTTTTGTAAACTTTGATGAGGATTTATCGTGGCCGCTCATCTGCGCCTCAATGAGTACGAGCACTCACAACTGCACGCCATTCGCCATTGGCTGACCCACAATGCGGTGGGAATGCCCTCAATAGCCGCATCGCGAGCTATCACACCGTTGCTGCCCAGCCAAGGACTGAGGGTGCTGCGGGCGACGTGCGATCGCCTCCTTGGATCGGCGGATCAGGAATGGGCGCACCTTAAAACACAACTCGGAAGACAACTCGCGGCAGATCACCTCGAGATCAGAGATTGGCAAGACTTACAGCAGCAGCCCCTACAGGTGTGCGATCGCCTTCAGGCTCGGGTACAGGCCATCGCCTTGGGCAGTGCCACCCTCGAAGGACTGCTCACCGCCCCGCTAGAAGGGGTAGGGGAACTAGCGGACGTGGCCTTAGCCCTACTGTTGGGGCTAAAAACCATTCAGCACGTTGGGTTGTGCTATGGCTTTGGTGCAGCAACACCGCTGGAGCAGGAAATGGTTTGGGGCACGTTAGCCACCAGCTTTGCCACCACCGCCCTAGAACGGCAGCATACCCTCGGCAGCCTCTTGGTGCGCGACCCAGAGTTGGTACGGGAGACCGTTGCCGAGTTGCTGACCGACACCGCCCTCGAAACCCTGACGGATACAACGGCAGAAGCGGTGTTTGAGCGTGCCATTATCCATCTTAGCGAGGAACTGAGCGGTGAACTGGTGCCCCTTGTGGGGGTGGTGCTGGGGGTCGTGGCCAATGAACAATTTGCCACGCAGGTGGCAACAACGGCTCGCTACGTTTATCAACTCCGATGGTTGTTGCGTGCCTACGGCGGTAAGGCCACCGATCGCGCCGTGAGTTGATCCCCCAGTTGGTTTAAGGCCGTGACCGACCCGGCCAGCAAGAGGCGATCGCCCCCGAGTAACGGACACTCAGGCGGCGGTTGCGACAGCAGGGCGCCCTCGCGGCGCAATGCCCGAATGGTGACGGTCTCCGGTACATGCAGATCCCCAATGGTAAGCTGTCGCTGGCTGATCTGATTTGGCAACATCACCCACAGGAACGAGGTTTCCCCCTGCGGCACACTCACTGTACCGCTAATCAGGGCTTCAAAGGCAGCCAGTTCAGACGGCTGGCCGACAATCAGAAGGCGATCGCCCGCTTCCAGACAGGTTTCACCACTGGGGTAATCCACCTCCGTCCCATCCTGGCGAACAATGGCCAGCAGCGTCACACCCGTGAGTTGGCGCAGTTGCATCTCTGCTAGGGTCATCCCGCGAACAGGCGAGTCTTCTGGCAGGGGGAACCAGCGACTGTTCATATCCTGAGCCGCTTGTCGCAAGAGTCGCGCTGTATTGTCGGGAGAGGTATCGCCCCGCAGGTTTTCGTAGTGGCTACCGCGCACCTGCTGCACCTGCTGCTGAATCACCCGCTCGCCCATACCAAGGGTAAAGAATAGGTGGGCGGCCAACTCTAGGCTCGCTTCAAACTCCGGCTGCACCACCTCCCGCGCCCCCAACTGGTAAAGCAGTTCAATGTCGCGATCGCTATTGGCGCGGACAATTACATCCAACTCCGGCGCAAACTCAAGGGCACGCTTCAAACAGAGGCGGGTATTCATACTGTCCGGCAGGGCAATGGCCATCCCCAAGGCAGCCTCCACCCCCGCCTTGGCCAAAATCGTGGCACTGGCAGCATTCCCGTAAATATAGGGCAATCCGGCGGCGCGCACGTCATTGATGACACTTTCACTTTGCTCAATCACCAGCACCGGATACTGTTGTTTTTGCAGCAGTGTCACCACACTTTTACCCACCCGACCATAGCCACACACAATCACATGATTCCGTTGGGGCAAGCCCGTTAAATCTATCCCTAGGATTTCATCCTCCTGCAACAGCCGCCGCAGCAAGGGGATCTCCAGCAGTGGCGGCACCAGTTTCAGCAAAAAAGGGGTCACCACCAACGTCACCGCCGTTGTGCCCAAGGTGAGCAGATACACCTGCTGCGACACCAACCCGAGACTCCGCCCTGCCGTTAGCAACACAAAGGAAAACTCCCCAATTTGCGCTAAGCCAATCCCCACCAGTAGCGACGTTTTCCAGGTATAGCCAAAGAGCTTGACAATCGGGGTCGTAATTAAAAACTTCCCCACAATCACTAAGCTCACCAGTTCAATAATGAGATCAAGGTCCTGCCACAAAAAGACAGGATCAATGAGCATACCAATGGAGGCAAAAAACAGGGTGGTAAAGACATCCCGAATCGACTCAACATAGTCAAGGGTTTGGTCGGCGTACTCCACCTCGGAAATCATTAAGCCGGCAATAAACGCGCCAATTTCAATCGATAGCCCCAAGTATTCTGTCAGTAAGGCAATGCCCAAACACAGGGCGACCACCCCGAGCAAAAATAACTCGCGGCTTTCAGTTTTAGCCAACAGGCGCAGCAGCGGCGGCAACAGCCAAATTCCGGCCACCACTGCCCCCACCGCAATCAGGCCAATGGTTAGCAGCGCTTCCCCCACCGCCCAGCCGAGGTCCTCAAGGGGCTTATCGAGCGCTGGTAACACCGCCACCATCAGCCCCACCGCCAAATCCTGTACCACCAGAATGCCGAGCATAATCTGGCCTTGCAGGGACTCTAGCTCATTGTGATCCATTAAGCTGCGCAGGACAACAGCGGTGGAAGATAGGGAGAGCACCGCCCCCAAAAAAATCCCTTGACTGGGGGAGGTCACCCAGCCCACCCCCACAGAAATGAGCGTTGTGACAACAATCGTCAGGACAATTTGCAGGGTTCCCCCGCCCAGACTAATGCCCTGTACCTTCTTAATTTCACCAAGGGAGAAGCTCACTCCCAACGCAAACAGCAAAAAGGCTACGCCTAACTGGGCTAGGGCTTCAACTTGGGGCACCTCCCGCAGTAACCCCAGACCGGTGGGACCCACCAACATCCCCGCCAAGAGGTAGCCCAGCAGGATGGGTTGCCGCAGCAGCGCCGCCAACACTCCCCCCATCGCCGCTGCCCCCAGCACCACACCGAGGTCAATGACGAGGCGAAAGTCTTCATTCATAGCGGTCCTAGGGCATTAAGGCCAACAATTGTACAACAGCAGCAAAACTTTCGGCATAGAGAACGTCTTGCCCCCAGCGTTGCAGTTCCTGACTCAGGAGCAGCTCGGCAGTTTGATCGGTGAGGGGGGTAACGTGGTAGGTGCGGCACATCTGAGCGCTACCGCCGGACTCCATCCGCATACAACCCCGAGTTTCCGAGCATATAATCGTACAACAGTCTGCCTCTGGATTGCTAGAGGTGAGTTTGAGGTCAATTAAGTCCCCCAGCACCAGACCGCTATCACCGGTGGGAATCCCCGCCAACTCGGCTTTAATCAGCCGCTGATCGGAACTCACTAGCTCAATGTGGTGCAGGTCATAGTCCCCCGTTTCAACAGTGACTTGGCGAGGCTGCCACTGCAACCGCGAGGCCAGCCATCCCAGATACATCAGGGCTTGAGCCGGGTTGCCTTTTTCGTAGTCAATCACCACCTGATCAATCTCTTTGACGGCCAGCCGCCGCTCGGGGGGGTCAAAGGCCTCGGCGGCAAGTTCCTGCCATGCCCCTAACCGTCGCCAGTTCAGGTCGGCAATGGCCAATCCCTGCTGCAGGAGGTCAGCAAGGGTGCGGAAGGTTGTCGTGGGCGCTAAAAACTCGCTGGAGTCAACAATGATGCGGTTAAACTTGGCCGCAAGGGTGTGGAACAACTCAAGGTTTTGGTGCAGGTCGCCTTTCCACCACAGGAAGCGGGGCAAATCACGGATGACCAAGGACTGCAAGAGGGGTTCCACCCGCTGAAAGGCGGCATGGGTGCCCTTGAGGGTAATGTACTCGCAACAGATGAGGGAACTGCGGACTTTTTTGTTGATGGGGCAGTAGGCGGCCACCTGGGCGGTAATACCGGTATCTTCGCCAAGGGTGGGGCACAGGGCAATCACACGGCAGGGATTTTGGCTGGCGATCGCATCGGCCACACTGCCACCGCGCACATCCATGGCATAGCGCTCAGTCCGAGCAACCCCTTTAGCCACTTGAGCCGCATAGTCCCGCTGCAGCACCTGGCGTAATTCGGGGGAGGGGCGACCCGTTAAGGGCAGACCGTAGTCCTTTTGCGCCGCTCGAATGGCCGCTTGCATCCGCGGCCCTAAAATGCCGTCAATGGGGCCACTGTAGTAGCCTAGGGCAGAGAGCAACTGCTGCGTATCGTCTGCTTCATAGACCACAAGGGTAAAGGTGGTGGCCCGCACCGCTGCCGGAGCGGTGCCGTCGCCCCCATGGCTAAGCCAGATTTGACTCAGGCTGTGTTCAATATCATCAAGGGAGACATCAACCGGATCCTGGAGGGCAACAAGGGGCGTAGATTCGCTGGACATACTGAAGTACCTATGGAATGACATCAATGACATTAAGAATTGCCAAGGGATTGGGGTTGCCCCTTTCTATGATGCCCAATTTCACTAGCGGCGGGTGTGGCCTAGAGTCGCCGCCAGCGACGGCCGTCGGCATTAATGAGGGCTTCGGCAGCATCCGGATCCCAAGTGCCCGCCTCGTAGGTGGGAATTAAGGCCGGATCACTCGGGGCATCCCAGGCGCTCAGCACCGGCATCACCACCCGCCATGCGGCTTCCACTTCATCGGCGCGGGTAAAAAGGGTCTGATCCCCAAGCATACAGTCGAGCAACAGGCGGGCGTAGGCATCTGCCGTAGCCATACCAAAAGAAGACCCATAGCTAAAGTCCATTTCCACTGTGCGCGATCGCAAATCGGCACCCGGCATTTTTGCCTCAAAGCGCAGGGCAATCCCTTCGTTAGGTTGGATGCGCATAGTCAACATATTAGGGTTCGTCTGGCGCGCCGCTGACTGGAAAATTAGGAGGGGGACTTGGCGAAACTGAATGGAGATTTCTGTCACTTTTTTGGCCAAGCGTTTGCCGGTGCGCAAATAAAAAGGCACCCCCTGCCAGCGCCAGTTATCAATCAGCAGTTTCAAGGCCACGTAGGTGGGCGTTGTGGAGGTGGGGCTGACCCCCGGCTCTTCGCGGTAGCCGACAACGGGTTTGCCCTTCATCCAGCCCGCCCGGTACTGCCCCCGCACCGCACAGCTATCCAAGTTATCGAGATCCGCTAAACGAGTGGCCTGGAGCACCTTCACCTTTTCGTTGCGCAGGCTGTCGGCATCTAGGGCATTGGGGGGCTCCATCGCCGTCAGCGCCAGCAGTTGCAGGATGTGGTTTTGCACCATATCCCGCAGCGCCCCAGAGGATTCGTAGTAGCCTGCCCGGTCTTCAACACCCACCGTTTCGGCCACCGTAATCTGTACATGATCCACGTACTGGCGATTCCAGAGGGGCTCAAAAATGGCATTAGCAAAGCGAAACACCATCAAGTTTTGAACGGTTTCTTTGCCCAAGTAGTGGTCAATGCGATAGACCTGCTCCTCTTTACACACCGACTGCACCACCTGATTAAGGGATTGGGCAGAGGTGAGATCCCGACCAAAGGGCTTTTCAATCACAAGCCGCTGCTTTTGGGGGTTCGCTAACAGCCCTGCAGCCCCCAATTGTTGAATACCCTCGACAAAAAAGTTGGGAGACACCGCAAGGTAAAACACCCGGTTACCCCGGGTTTGCCGCTTTTCGTCTAAGTCTGCCAGCCGATCCTTGAGTTTGCGGTAGGTTCCCGGATCATCCATATTGCCGGCACAGTAGTAGAGGCCTTGGGCAAACTCTTGCCACAGGGGTTCCGCTTGGATGCCCCCGCCAAATTCCTCGACCCCCTTGCGTAGGTGCTCGCGGAAATAATCATCACTCCAGTCCCGGCGTGCCACCCCCACAACCGTAATCTCGGGGGGCAGGCGGTGTTCGAGCTTCAGTTGATAGATGGACGGAATGAGCTTGCGCTGGGTGAGGTCGCCCGTTGCGCCAAAGATCACCAAAATCAAGGGTTCTGGGGTGCGTTCTTGGCGTAATCCTACCCGCAGTGGATTTTCAAACAGCGTGACCATGGGTTAAACCTGTAGGACAGTTTTGTTGGCATCAGCTTGCTGAATAAAGGATTCCACAAGTTCGACATTTGCCGAACTACCGATAATCAGAGGGGCGCGCATGTGAAGATGGTCAGGAACAATATCCAACAGGGGCTGCGTTCCATCGCTGGCTTTGCCCCCCGCTTGCTCGACTAAAAAGGCAATGGGGGCAGACTCGTAAAGTAACCGCAGTTTGCCCTTGGGGTTCTTCTGGGTTCCGGGGTACAGAAATACCCCCCCCTGCATCAGAATGCGGTGAATGTCTCCCACTAAGGCACCGCTATAGCGGGCACTGTAACCGGGTTGGCGGTGCACATGGCGCACATAGTTGCGAATGGACTCTTCCCACGCCCAGAAGTTACCTTCGTTGACGCTGTAGATGGAACCACTCGCCGGAATTTGCAGGTTTTCAATGGCGAGGATAAATTCGCCAAGGCTCGGATCCAGCACAAAGACATGGGTGCCCCGACCAATGGAATACACCAGCATCGTGCTCGGACCGTAGAGAATATAGCCCGCCGCAATTTGCTTGTGGCCGTTTTGCAGCAGATCGGCGGCACTGCCATCGAGGTCGTTCCCTTCCTGTTGGCGGATGGCAAAGATAGACCCCACGTTGAGGTTAATATCCACGTTGGAAGAGCCATCTAAGGGATCGTAGAGCAGCGTATAGCGACCAATGGGACAGTTTTCGGGGATGTAGTAGGGTGTTTCCATCTCCTCGGAGGCAAGGCGGCACACGAGGCCACTTTGCTTGAAGACGGAAATAAAGACTTCATTGGCGTAGAGATCCATTTTTTTGACATCTTCGCCCTGCACATTCACTGCTCCCGCAAATCCGAGTACCCCTTCCATGAGGCCAGCGCGACTGAGGCGGCGGGCAATGAGTTTGCCGGCTAAGGCAATCCGATTCATGAGGGCGCTGAGATCCTGGGCATCCGCATCAAAGCTTTGTAATTGTTGCAGAACGTGACGAGATAGGGTACGACAGTCGCGGTCAAGGGTTTGTTCGTGGCTGTCATTGGGGGATTTGGTCATACGACCCTCCCATGAGGTGAAGATGCATCTAGCCCCCATCGTAAAAATTCTCTTTTGAGAGAATCTAACTCTTTAGAACAACTAAAGATTCCGGTACTGAGGGGGTGGTGGGTGCTCGCCTTGGGTGCCGGTAGCGACTAGACTGGAAATACTGGAAATAAATGTGTTAGTGAGTACATTAATAGGCATCGCCTTTGGTGGTAGAAGGCGATCGCCCCCGCAGTAGAGGTGAACCATGATTGAAACGATCGCCACGGGAATTTGGGCGTTTTCGGCGCTGGGGTTAATTGTGTTGGTACTGCTCCATAGTCCCAAGGGGGATGGGTTGGCCGGCATTGGCGGTCAGGCGCAGTTATTTACGAGTACCAAAAGTGCCGAGACAACGCTCAACCGTGCCACTTGGACATTAACGGTGTTGTTTATGGCGCTAACAGTGGCTCTCAGTGCCGGATGGCTGAAGTAAACCATCGTTGAGTTTAAGGGCAAGAAACGCTCTCCATGAGTCATCGCCAACAGCCATTGGCAGAGGTCTTTGGTCATCTGGTCACGGATCAAACCGAGATGGCAAGGCGCTATCGTTCTCTTCGCCTCTGCCCATTCAACAACCGGGTGCCAAATTGCACTAAAGACAAAGCCAAGAATCCTCTTGGAGTGTGCAGTATCTATGCCAATGATGAGCCTGTCATTACTTGCCCCATCCGATTCCGTCAAGACTGGGTTCTTGCTGATCATGCGGCTTCTTTCTTTTTTGAGGAAGGCGTAAAGTGGACCTCTTTGACTGAAGTACGTTTGAATGATGTCAATGGCAAATCTGCCGGAAATATTGATGTGGTTCTCGTTGCCTATGATGATCAGGGAAAGGTTATTGACTTTGGCTCCCTCGAGATTCAGGCTGTTTACATTTCCGACAATGTGCGTGAACCGTTTGAGCACTACATGCGCGATCCTCAGAGTAGAGCGCTAATGAATTGGTCAAAAGAACCAAACTATCCCCGTCCTGATTACCTTTCGTCATCGCGAAAGCGACTTGTCCCCCAACTCCTTTACAAAGGCGGTATCTTGCATCGTTGGAACAAGAAAATTGCCGTGGCGCTTAACAAAAGCTTTTTTGCCACGTTACCCACGTTCAAACAAGTTCCAAAGGGTGAGGCAGGTATTGCATGGCTCATCTATGATCTAAAATTACGCTCGGACGAGGGGCATGGGTCAGAGCGATACCAACTCATGAAGGTGGATGAGGTTTTTACTGAGTTTGAGTCCGCTTTGCTTTCAATTACCACACCAATGCCCGGGAGAATGGAAGATTTCATTCAGTTCCTTCAGGAAAGACTTGATGAAGAACTTGAAACTCCACCAATAACCCAAACAATTGAGAGGCCGTTTTGATCATGGTGGCTCAGAAACAACTATCATTATTTTCTGAGTCATCTGAGGATGATGTTCTGCCTCGTCCGGTAAATGTTGCATCGATTCCACAGCGCAGTCCCTTCCGTTATCCTGGTGGAAAGACATGGTTCGTACCAACATTCCGGCGCTGGATAGCCAGCCTAGACACCAAGCCAAAGATTCTTATTGAACCCTTTGCAGGCGGTGGCATCATTAGCCTTACCGCTCTCTTTGAGAATTTAGTTGAACGGGCGTTTATGGTCGAATTGGATGAGGAAGTGGCCGCAGTCTGGGATACTGTTTTCAGTGGTGACGCGGACTGGTTGGCTAGGCGGATACTGAATTTTGAAATGACAAGAGAAAATGTTGAAGAGGCTTTAGGGAAAGCTGCAGTGACAAAGAGGGAGAAGGCATTTCAAACCATTCTTAAGAATCGCACGTTACATGGAGGCATCCTTGCCGCAGGATCACGCTTCATAAGGCATGGGGAGAATGGAAAAGGAATTGGCTCTCGATGGTATCCAACAACGCTTGCTCAGAGGCTGGTCAGTCTCAATCATATTGCCAGTAGGATTGATTTTCGTTGCGATGATGGATTAAAGGTGATGGTGGCTTTTGCCAGTCGCGAGGATGCAATCTATTTCATTGATCCACCCTATACTGTTGGCGGGAAAAAGGCGGGCAGGCGTCTTTATAAGCATTATCAGCTTGATCATGAATATCTCTTTACGATATGCGAGTCGCTCGCTGGCAATTTTTTGATAACCTACGATGAGACAGAAGAAGTTAAGGAAATGGCTTGCAGGCATGGGTTTCAGATGCGGTTGATTCCAATGAAGAACACCCATCACGCGACAATGAAGGAATTGGTTATTGGTAGAGAGTTATCATGGTTGGACGAATTATCCGTTTTGCGTGAGCCGTAAGCAAGGTATCAAATCAAGGCAGCAGAGACGAAACATCTTAAAATAGCTAACCCATAAACCAAGGAGAAGTAATGGCAACAGCAACATGGAATAACGTCATTCTTGCCGAGAGCGATCGCTACGAAGTGGTGGAAGGAAACGTTTACTTTCCGCCAGAGGCTCTACATCAAGAGTACTTTCAGCCCAGTGATACCCACACCGTTTGTGGCTGGAAAGGCACCGCCAGCTACTACCACGTGGTGGTGAACGGCCAAACCAATCGGGATGCAGCGTGGTACTACCCTGACCCCAAGCCTGCCGCTGCCAACATTAAAGGGTATGTGGCCTTTTGGCGGGGGGTGAAGGTGGAGCGCTAACCTCTAGCCCGCGGTACCGAGGGGAGCAATCCCGGCGCGATTGAGAATTTCCGGAATGAGATCCTCACGGCGCACCGCCATCAGGTGAATGCCTTGACACAGCGATCGCGCCTGCTGAACCTGCTCGGCGGCAATCGTGATGCCTTCATCGAGGGGGTCTGCCGCCGCCGCCAAGCGATCAATGAGATACTGGGGAATCGAGGCTCCCGGTACAGCGCGGTTAATAAAGGCCGCATTTTTTGCCGACTTCAGCAAAAAAATCCCCGCTAGAATCGGTCGGCCACAGCCTGCGGCCACTTGGCTCATAAACTTCTCAAGGCGATCGAAATCAGTAATGAGTTGAGTCTGGAAAAACTGTGCCCCCGCCGCCAGTTTCTTTTCAAAGCGCTGCTGCAACCCGGACCAGCTTGGAGACTGGGGATCTAGGGCCGCTCCGGCAAAAAATTGGCTGGCACCATCGGGCAGGGGTCGTGCCTCGCTATCCATCCCCTGATTCAGTTGCCGGATCAGATGCAATAACCGCACCGACTCTAGATCAAATACGGCGCGGGCTTGGGGATGATCTCCCGCTTTTACGGGATCCCCCGTCAAGGCCAGCAGGTTGCGAATACCGAGCGTAGCAATGCCCATTAAATCGGCCTGGAGGGCAATGCGGTTGCGATCGCGACAGGCCAGTTGGCAGATAGGTTCTAAGCCGTTTTGTTGCAGTAAATAGGCCGCCGCCCAAGAACTCATGCGCAACACAGCACGACTGCCATCCGTGACATTCACCGCATGAACTCGTCCCCGCAAGTGTGCAGCTTGGCGCAACATCGTTTCTGGATTGGTGCCTTTCGGGGGACACACCTCCGCCGTAATGAGAAACTCGCCCCGGTGGCAAGCGGCTTGAAATGCGGAAACAGTCAAGGGAGGATGAGCAGAGTACAACTAGGCCACTATCATACCTGCAATCGGTCAACCCCAGATCGCCCGCGGCTCAATCAGCAGTGCTAATTTGTGAGATAAATATCCATAATGATAAGGCCAGATCTGGCTTATATGTGGGGGCAAAAGAGGTGCTATGCTAAGTTTGCGCGATCAGAGCTAAAACCGACAAGATAGCCAGTGGGCAGCGTTACCGCGATTCAGAGGTAAGCATGACCACAGGCCGATCCTAGAAGCGGCGCGTGCTGTCTTCAGGTTCACTCCGGCGGATTGCCACTTAAATTTCCCTTGTCTAGGAGCGACATTCATGCCCATTGCCGTTGGGATGGTGGAAGTGCTGGGTCATCCTCCCGCGTTATCTGTTGCTGATGTGATGGTTAAAGCTGCCCGAGTCACCCTTGTGGGCTATGAACGAGTCAGTGGAGCACGACTTACAATTATTGTGCGCGGCGATGTGGCAGAGGTGGAAACTGCTGTGGCGGCAGGGGTCGAGGCCGCCAAGCGCATTCCCGCCCAAAGCCCCAAAGAAAAAACCCTGTACCTCTCCTCAACCGTCATTCCACGGCCCCATGCAAATTTAGAAGCGATTTTTCCAACCATGTGCTTTCAGTTTGGTGACGGTTGGGAACGATTCCTAGTGTGAAAGGGTAAAAGGCAAGTGCTGTACTTAATACGGCAGCCTCGCTAGGATGTTACAGTACTTCGACAAATTAAGCTTGAGTCGCGTTAGTAATGGCTGATTTAACCCCAAATCCAAGTTTTAGTGTGACACTGCGGCTAGAAATTCCCCAACAACCCGGGATGCTGGCAAGTGTGCTGCAGGTGATTGGTCAAGAAAAAGGTCACGTGGGGCAAATTAGCCTCATTCAGCATACGCGCACGGCGCTCATTCGCGATATTACGGTGGCTGCCGCCAGTACCGAGCACGCCGCCGCCATTGTGAATGCAGTAAAACAGGCCACAGCGGCTAAGGTCTTAGATGTGTTTGATCGCACATTCCGCCTTCATGAGGGCGGCAAAATTACCGTGACCAGCAAACTGCCGCTGCGGGATCAAGATGATTTGGCCATGGCCTATACCCCCGGGGTGGGGCGCATTTCACGGGCGATCGCCGAGGAACCCGCCCTTGTCCATCGCCTCACCATTAAGAATCATACGGTTGCCATTGTGACCGATGGCAGTGCCGTCTTAGGCTTGGGCAACATTGGACCTGAGGCTGCGCTGCCGGTGATGGAGGGCAAAGCCATGCTCTTTCAGGAGTTTGCCGGTCTCGATGCCTTTCCCATTTGCTTGGCCACCCAAGACGTAGAGGAGATTGTGGCCACCGTGAAGCGCATTGCCCCCGTCTTTGGCGGTGTCAACCTTGAAGATATTAGCGCCCCCCGCTGTTTTGAAATTGAGCAACGACTGCAAGCGGAACTCGATATTCCCGTATTCCACGATGATCAACACGGCACAGCGATTGTTACCCTTGCGGCGCTGAGTAATGCCCTGAAGCTGGTGCAAAAATCCCTAGAGGCGGTACGGATTGTGATTAATGGGGCTGGTGCTGCCGGAATTGCCATTGCCCGCCTGCTGAAAAAAGCAGGAGCCACCACCATTTTGTTGTGCGACTCCCAAGGGATTGTCTCTCAAGATCGTCCCCAACTGACAGGGGCGAAACAGGAGTTTGCGGTGGCGGAAACGGGCACTCTTGCCGCGGCCCTTAAGAGGGCGGATGTCTTTTTGGGGGTGAGTGTCCCGGGGGTGGTGACGCTGGAGATGATTCAGTCGATGGCCAACGATGCCATTGTCTTTGCTATGGCGAACCCCATTCCCGAAATTCAACCGGAACTCATCTATGACCATGTGGCGGTGGTGGCGACCGGTCGGAGTGATTATCCAAACCAAATTAATAATGTGTTGGCGTTTCCGGGGGTGTTTAAGGGAGCCTTGGCCTGCCGAGCCAGTGCCATGACCACCACCATGTACCTTGAAGCGGCCCACGCGATCGCCGCGTTAGTGAGCGACACTGACTTGCGGCCAGACTATATTATTCCCTCTGTATTTGACCGGCGTGTTGCTAGTGTGGTCGCCACCGCCGTTGAGCAGTGCGCCCGCTCTCAGGGGTTAGCCCGCTGCTAGGGAGCCTCTTTGAGAATGGCCTCGCCACTAAAGCGCTGGCGACAATAGCTGAGGCGGCCATTAAAAATGCGGCAGGTGCGGTAGGCGTTATCGATAAGCAGTACCGTTTCGCCGGTGAACCAACGGCCACAGTAGCTGAGCCGCCCGTTAAAGACATGGCACGTCCGATAGGCATTGCGATCCCACAGAACCGTTTTGCCCGTAAACCAGCGGCCACAATAGCTCACGATGCCAAAGTTAACGCGGCAGTAGCGGTAGAGGTCACTGCTAGCCGTGGAGCTATACAGGGTTGAAGGCTCAAACGGAGCAAGGGTGAGGGCAAGGAGGACAGGAGCCAGCATCGGCCATCCTCGAGCTAGGGGACTAACACTACCTTACCTTGGACGAGGCGCTGGCTGAGGTAGTGATGGGCATCGGCAGCCGCACCGAGGGGAAAGGTTTTATCGACAACGACCTGAAGCTCACCGCGATCAACGAGCGTGGCCACCTGCTCTAGAATCTGCCGCTGGTGGGCTATGGCGGCGGGGATACCTTGCAGTTGCGGGGTGAGCATTAGAGTGAACTGAATCAGCAAATTCCGCTGGCGAGCGACTTTCCAGGGGGTGTCTGGGGCAGGCTCCAAAAGGGTGGCGAGGCTGCCGTAGGGACGCACCGCCTTGAAGGTTTCACCAAAGGTCACGCCCCCCACGGTATCCAAGGCAACGTCAACGCCTACACCGTCAGTCCACTCTAGAAGGGTTTTGACCCAGTCAGTGGTTTTGTAGTTAATGGCTAGGGTGGCACCTAGGCGCTGCACAAATTGCGCTTTGGCGGCAGAGCTAATGATGGTGGCAACCTTGGCTCCACACCGTTGCGCCAATTGAATGGCCAGATGCCCCACACCTCCGGCTCCGGCATGAATGAGGACGGTTTTGGCGTTAGGGAGCAGGTTTAGTGCGGGAACCCCGCCGCGATCGCCCAAGGCTTCCCAGGCGGTAATCACGGCTAAGGGGAGGGCTGCCGCTTCGACAAAGGAGAGACGGGTGGGTTTGGGGGCAACTGCCATTTCCGGCACAACCGTATATTCGGCGTAGCAGCCGCCGCGATCGCCCAGACCGCCGTAGCAAAAATAGACCTCATCCCCCACCTTGAAACGTTGAACCGCTGCACCCGTTTCCACCACTACCCCCGCGCCATCACAGCCCAAGATGGCGGGCAGCCGATCCGGAAAGAACGTCCCCCGCTGCCGCAGTTTGGTATCAATGGGGTTGACACTGGCGGCCCGCAGTTGAATTTTCACGTCATCGGGAGCTTGGATACGAGGTTCGGGGACATCCCGCAGGGTCAGTACCTCGGGAGAGCCAAATTCAGTGATAGCGATCGCTTTCATCAGACCCCCTCAAGAACCATTTAACCTAATGTCAATCGTAGCTGCTCAATCTCGATGTCCGGCTCCTCCGGTGGGGCACTGAGTTCCGGTTCTGCCGGTTGGAGGCTATGCAGCGCATTCAATAGCTCTTGCCGCAGGGGTTCTAGTTCGGGATGGTGATCCAAGTAGAGGTGGAGGGCATGGTCGGGGTCGAGGGCTTGCTCTAGGGCAATGCTAGGAAAGCGGACGCTGGGCTGGGTATTGACCAGTTGGGGTAAAAAACTAACACTATGGGCACTGGCAAGAGCCTGTTGCAGTTGGCTCAGGTTAATCAGGGAGAGTTGATCGCTGCGGAGTTGGTAGATCAGGCGCACCACGGCATCGGCGGTCGGATGGTGGGCGATCGCCTCTAGGAGGGCAGTTTGGGGATCGCTCTCGATGGCGGTGAGATCCACTCGAAGGGTTTGAAAGGGGCGGGTGGGCAGCGGGCAAAACTGAATCTGGGTATTTCCCTTTTGCAGATCCACAAGCACGTAGCCCTTGGTTTCCCCCTCTTCGCCAAAATCCACCCGCTCAATACTGCCCGGATAGACCACCGGTGGCTGGGTACAGAGCACTTGGTGGCGATGGACGTGCCCCAAGGCCACATAGTCAAAACAGGGGCGTGCCAGCAGGCTGAGGGGCAGCGTAAACCCTTTACCCGCGCTCAGATAACGCTCTGAGCCGTACTGAGCGGTATCCACCATGGCGTGGGCCAGTAACACCGTGGGCAGCGCCGGGTCAAGCTGGCGAATCTCCCCCTCTAGGGCAAGACTCAGGCGCTCCAGCAGCAGTTGATGGACCTCTGCTAGGGATAGCCCTACCGTTTCCGGTCGGGTTAAGAGGGTCGAGCGGGTCAGCCACGGCAGGGTGATTACCTGCACGGCGCCGGCGCGGGTTTGAATGCGATGGGTGGCGAGGCGATCGCCCACAATAAAACCCGGTACCCCCAAGGTGCGGTACAACGATAAGCTGGCGCCCCCCTGCCCCTGGGCGTGTTGATCATGGTTCCCCACCAGCAGCACCGTGGGAATACGGGCAGCCGCTAAGCGACAAAACTGCCCCGCAAAGGCTTCGTGGACTAGGGGCGGCGGTGTGGCATCGGGAAAGGCATCGCCACCAAACAGCACCAGATCCACCGGCTCAGCGAGGGCGCGATCGATGCAGGTGGCCAAGGCGGCAATAAAATCCTCGAGGCGCGTATTCAAGCCCGTGACTGGGTTGAGGTGACCATGGGCCAAGCCACTGCCAAGGTGAATATCCGCAAGATGGAGGACGTTCATCGCGCAGGTCTAGGTAATCACGGTGGGGCGATCGCGACCCGTTAGCCCTTGGATATTGGCCAGTTGATTCGCCAGTTGAATCAGATCTGCGAGCGCCACTTGGGCATCCAGTTGCTGGTGTTGGGGATTGGGTTCAAAGCGCTCCAAATAGACCCGCAGGGTAGCCCCTTGGGTACCGGTTCCCGACAGGCGATAGACAATGCGACTGCCATCCTCAAAAATGAGGCGAATCCCTTGCTGGTTGCTGACGCTGTGATCCACCGGATCCGTGTAGCTAAAGTTATCCGCCACCGCAACGGTGTAAGCCCCAAACGACTGCCCCACCCACTGGGGCAGGTTTTGCTCCAGTTGGTTCATCAGCGTGTGGGCGCGATCGCTGTCAACCCCCTCGTAATCGTGCCGCGAATAGTAATTGCGGCCATAGGTGCGCCAGTGGGACTGAACCATCTCGGCCACCGACTGCTGCTTCACGGCCAAGATATTTAACCAAAAGAGCACTGCCCACAACCCATCCTTTTCGCGCACATGGTTGGAGCCGGTGCCAAAACTTTCTTCACCGCAGAGGGTGGCCTTCCCCGCATCCAGTAAGTTGCCAAAGAACTTCCAACCCGTTGGTGTTTCGTAGCAGTCAATCCCCAACTTGGCCGCGACCCGATCCGCTGCCTGACTGGTGGGCATCGAGCGAGCAATCCCCGCTAAGCCATCTTTGTATCCGGGAACGAGGGTGGCATTGGCCGCCAAAACCGCCAGACTATCGCTGGGGGTCACAAAGAAATTAGCGCCTAAAATCATGTTGCGATCGCCATCGCCATCAGAAGCTGCGCCAAACTCCGGCGGGTGATCACCAAACAGTTGCTGCACTAGGTCGCGGGCATAGACCAAGTTAGGGTCTGGATGGCCGCCGCCAAAATCCGGCAAGGGCACCCCGTTCCGCACCGTACCCCGTGGTGCGCCCAAGCGCCGCTCCAACAGTTGATGGGCATAAGGGCCAGTCACCGCGTGCATCGCATCAAAAATTAGGCGCAGTCGTCCAGCCGCAATAGCATCGTGAATACAGTCAAAATCAAACAGTGTTTCCAGTAGGGCTTGATAGTCCGCCACCGGATCAATGACCTCAACAATCATATCTCCCAAGGGGAACTCCCCTAGGGTATGCAGGTTCACATCGGGTGCGGTGTAAATTTTGTAATTGTTGAGGCGGCAACTGCACTCGTAAATGGCATTGGTGACCTTTTCTGGCGCCGGACCACCATTACTGGTGTTGAACTTCACGCCAAAGTCTCCTTGGGGGCCAGCGGGGTTGTGGCTGGCCGAAAGGATAATACCGCCAATCGTGCCGTACTTGCGGATCACACAGGAGGCCGCTGGCGTTGAAAGAATGCCATTTTGCCCCACCTTGACGCGGGCGAAGCCATTGGCCGCCGCCATTTTCAGGATGGTTTGAATGGCCTCGGCATTGAAGTAGCGACCATCCCCCCCCAAGACAAGGGTCTGCCCTTGCGCATTGCCAATGGTCTCAAAAATGGCTTGGATAAAATTTTCAAGGTAGTGGGGTTGCTGGAAGACCGGAACAGCTTTGCGCAGTCCTGAGGTGCCCGGTTTTTGATCCTTAAAGGGAGTGGTAGGAATGACTTGAATACCCATGTCGCGTCCTGAGCCTGTCAAGGCTAGTTTACAGCCTTTTTTACAGGGATTCGGTGATGGATACAGGTTCAGCTATGCCGTGTTCCTTACCATGCCTTGGGTTGAAATTTATCGTCATTGAGAATTACCACCCCATCCCCAGACTGAGCCAAAACAAACAGACCCTGACGATAGGCATAGCGAGCAACCTCTGGGGGAACCACCATACCAGCCACGGCGCCAAGGATTTTGGTGGATTGGTATTGGTGGGCAAGTTGTTTGAATTTGCGAATGCGATCGAGATGCTCATTGACATCCGCTTGGGAGAGCTTGCTTTTGACCTCTACTAAGATAGCTGTGTCCCGATTAACCACCAGCAAATCTATTTCAATACTGTCATTCCCGTCTTGGAGAATTAATTCACCATAGAGTTGGTTCACGGCAATGCCTCGGGCCTGAAACAGTCGCAGCACAGCAGGTCGGACTTGCCATTCAACAAACTCTCCAAGGCGGTTGCCGAGTTTGCCGATTTGTTGGTTTAGGTGGCGAGCTTCCTCCTTAAGCAGCCGGTCTGTTTCTTGAGCTTGCTCCTTAAGCAGCCGGTCTGTTTCTTGAGCTTGCTCCTTAAGCAGCCGCTCTGTTTCCTGAGATTGCTCCCTGAGCAGCCGCTCTGTTTCCTGAGATTGCTCCCTGAGCAACCGCTCTGTTTCTTGAGTTTGCTCCCTGAGCAGCCGTTCTGTTTCTTGGAAGCGGCGTTCGGTTTCTTTTTGAGCCTCAACGAGTTCAGCCAGTAAACGCCACACATCATCGGCAGTGGTTGCCATGACCTTGCACCTAGAGTCTGGATAGCTTAGTGATCTCTAGGATAGCGACACGCAGGGTGCAACGAAGGCAGAACGCTATCTAGCCATCCCATTGATACCCTTACGCCACTGGTTTCAAAGATGGATGGGGTATGCTGCCAGAAACAATAACAGACCTAGGGGTGCGGGCTGGAAGTCGCCCCGCCAATCCAAAAACTGCACCAGCAGGAGGTAGCCTACCCCCAGCAACAAGGAGATAACGCCTGTGACCACTGCCACCCATTTAGACTTAGACATGTACTGGCTCCCTACTCATCCTTGAGGCGGAGTACCGCCATAAAGGCTTCTTGGGGTACATCGACACTACCGATCGCCTTCATGCGCTTTTTCCCCGCCTTTTGCTTTTCCAGCAGCTTACGTTTGCGGGATACATCGCCGCCGTAGCATTTGGCCAGCACGTCCTTGCGTAGGGCGGGAATACTCTCACTGGCAATAATGCGGGATCCAATGGCCGCCTGAATCGGGATCTTGAACTGGTGGCGGGGAATCAGGTCTTTGAGTTTACTCACTAAGGCACGCCCCACGTAGTAGGCCTTATCCCGATGCACAATCGCCGCAAGGGAATCCACCGGGTCGCCGTTAATGAGAATATCCAGTTTTACCAGATCGTTCTCACGATAGCCAATGAGGTGGTACTCCATACTGGCGTAGCCCCGCGATCGCGATTTCATTTGGTCAAAAAAGTCGGTGACAATTTCCGCCAAGGGTAGCTCGTACACAAGGGTGGTGCGCCCTTGGGTGAGGTAGCGCATATCCTTGAACACGCCGCGCCGCGACTGCGCCAACTCCATTAGGGTGCCGACGTAGGTTTCGGGGGTAATCATTTCCACTTGGACGTAGGGTTCTTCAATTTTTTCGCGGTACTGGGGGTCTGGCAGCAGGCTGGGGTTATCAATGGTGAGCACTTCCCCTTTGATGGTGGTGACCCGATAGACCACAGAGGGGGCAGTAATAATGAGATCAAGGTTGTATTCTCGCTCTAAGCGCTCTTGGATAATTTCCATGTGCAGCAGCCCCAAAAAGCCACAGCGAAAGCCAAAGCCCATGGCACTGGAGGTTTCCGGTTCGTAGTGGAGTGAGGCATCGTTGAGCTTGAGTTTTTCAAGGGCTTCTCGCAAATCTTCAAACTGGGCGGCATCGGTGGGAAATAAGCCACAGAACACCATTGGCTTGGCTTCGGTATAGCCCGGCAGCGGCTCTTTGGCAGGCTGAGTGGCAAGGGTAATGGTGTCGCCCACCCGCGCATCCCCTACGGCTTTAATGGCGGCGGCGAGGTAGCCCACTTCGCCCGCATGGAGACTCTCGACGGGGGTTTGGTTGGGAGCCAGTACCCCGAGTTCATCAATTTCGTACTCTTTACCGGAGGCCATCAGTCGGATGCGATCGCCCCGGCGCACTACCCCATCCATCACCCGAAAATAGACAATCACCCCACGGTAGGGGTCGTAGTAGCTGTCAAAAATCAAGGCGCGCAAGGGATCCGTCACCGTATCCCGTGGCGGTGGCACCAGATGGATGATGGATTCCAAAATTTCTTCAATGCCAATCCCCTCTTTAGCGGAAGCCAGTACGGCTTGGGAGCAATCGAGACCGACAATTTCCTCAATTTCTCCCTTGACTCGATCCGGTTCGGCTCCCGGCAGATCAATTTTATTAAGTACCGGAATAATTTCCAGATTGTGCTCCAGTGCCAGATACACATTGGCAAGGGTTTGCGCCTCGACCCCTTGGGAGGCATCCACCACCAGCAAGGCACCTTCACAGGCGGCCAAAGAGCGGGAGACTTCGTAGGAAAAGTCCACGTGACCGGGGGTATCAATGAGGTTGAGGATGTACGTGTCGCCATCGCGCCCGGTGTAGGTCATGCGGGCAGCTTGCAGCTTGATGGTAATGCCACGCTCGCGCTCCAGATCCATGTTGTCAAGGAACTGCTCCTTCATCTCCCGCGCATCCACCGTGCCCGTAAATTGCAGTAGGCGATCAGCGAGGGTGGATTTACCGTGGTCAATGTGGGCAATAATCGAAAAATTGCGAATATGGGATACTGGAACGTCAGTCATAAAGCTACAGCCGCAACCTTGTAGAAATGTAAAAAGCCCCTGACTTGATTTTGACACACTCGTTACGCTGGCGCAGTGAGGTCGCCAGTTCTCTGGGGAGAATAAACACCGATCGCCCCCCTGTTTCCGGCGGCAGAATCACCGATAATGGCAATCGGTGGCCAATATTGGCAACAGTCCTCTCAGCGGTTAAAGGGGTTTTCGATGAAGCCTATCCGCACCTTTAGCGTTAGTCCCTGCCTACCGGAACGGCTGGAACAACTGCGCCACCTCGCCTATAACCTCTATTGGACTTGGAATACCGAGGCGATCGCCCTCTTTCGCCGCCTTGACCCCGAACTCTGGGAGCAAACGAACCATAATCCCGTGCGCCTACTGGGACAGATTCGTCAAGATCGCTTACTGGAAGCAGCGGCGGATAACGGCTTTTTAGCCCAAATGGAGCGTGCTTTAGCGCAGTTTCACGAGTACTGCCATCCCGAACAAACCTGGTATCAGCGGGTACGGGGCACAACTCTGCACGAGTGCATTGCCTACTTTTCCCTTGAATTTGGCCTGACGGAGTGCCTGCCCATTTACTCTGGCGGATTAGGAGTGTTGGCCGGGGATCACCTCAAGTCCGCCAGTGACTTAGGTTTACCGTTGGTGGGGGTGGGGCTACTGTACCAAAAAGGATATTTCTCCCAGTACCTGAGCGCCGAGGGATGGCAGCAGGAGCGTTACCCGGTCAATGACTTTTACAACCTGCCGATCACCCTCGTCAGGGATGCTCGGGGAGCCGAAGTCCGCATTACCATTCCTTACCCCAATCGCGACGTGCAGGCACGGGTGTGGCAAGCGCAGGTGGGGCGGGTGCCGCTGTACCTACTCGATACTAATATTCCCGTCAATAGCACCTACGACCAAGATATTACAGACTACCTCTACGGTGGCGACGCGGATCTGCGCATTCATCAGGAAATGTTACTGGGCATTGGCGGCGTGAAGCTGCTGCACGTCCTCGGGCTACGCCCCACGGTGTATCACATGAATGAAGGACACTCGGCTTTTCTCTCGCTTGAGCGCATCCGCCAACTCATGAGTGAAGACCACCTCAGCTACGATGAAGCCCTCCAGGTGGTACAGGCCAGTCAGGTGTTTACCACCCATACCCCTGTGCCCGCAGGGATTGACCTGTTTGCTGCCGATAAAATTACCTACTACGTGGGGCACTACGCCGAAGTCTTTAACCTTTCCCAGCAGGAGTTTCTCTCCTTAGGTCGCATCAACCCGGGGGCATTTCAGGAACCGTTTAGTATGGCCAATTTAGCCATCCACACCGCCAGCTTTGTCAATGGCGTAAGTGCCCTGCACGGTGAGGTATCGCGGCAGATGTTTCAGGGGCTATGGCCAAATTTACCCGCTACTGAAGTACCCATTACGTCAATTACCAATGGCGTTCATGCCCGCAGCCGTGTTGCTGAACCCTTGCAGTACCTCCTCGATATTTATCTCGGACCGCAGTGGTCGGAAGCCACAATGACGGATGCCTTGTGGGAGCGGGTGGAAAGCATTCCCGATGAAGAACTGTGGCGGATTCATGAAATTTGCCGCTATCAACTGGTAATGTTTGTGCGATCGCGCCTGCAACGGATGCTACAAGCCCGCAGTGCCACAGCCGCGGAACTGGCTCAAGCAGCGGAAGTGCTGGATCCTACCGCCTTGACCATTGGCTTTGCCCGCCGCTTTGCTACCTACAAGCGCGCCACACTGTTTTTGCGGGATGTTGAGCGCTTGCGGCGCATTTTACTGGGGTCGGTGCCCATTAAAAGCAGTGAGAAGCAACGCCGCCCAATCGTACAGTTTGTGATTGCCGGTAAAGCGCACCCTAACGATAATCCGGGCAAGGAACTCATCCAACAGATTATTGAGTTTACCCGCCAAGAGGGTATGCACCACCACATTGCCTTTGTGCCAGACTACGATATGCACGTGGCCAAAATGATGGTGGCGGGTTGTGATGTCTGGCTGAATACGCCGCTGCGCCCCCAAGAGGCCTCGGGAACCAGTGGCATGAAGGCGGCAATGAATGGGCTGCTCAACCTCAGTATTCTGGATGGCTGGTGGGATGAAGCGGATTACGTACGCACGGGGTGGGCCATTGGCCATGGCGAAAACTACGGCGATCGCCACTACCAAGATCAGGTGGAAGCGAATGCCCTTTACGAACGGCTGGAGCGGGACGTGGTGCCCCTCTTTTACGATCGCGATGAGAACGATATTCCCCGCCGCTGGGTACAAAAAATGAAGGCGGCGCTGTCATTAAATACACCCCAATTTAATACGGCGCGGATGGTGCGCGAGTATGCCCATCGTGCGTATTTTCCGGCCAGCGATCGCTACTTTGTTTTAGGGGATAACAACTATGCTGCCGCCAAGGAACTCGCCCAGTGGAAGGAGCGGCTGCTGGAGCATTGGTATGCCATTCAAATCCTTGCGGTCGAAACCTCGCGGGAGCAATCCTTGCAGGTGGGGGACGTGCTCGAAGTCAAGGCGGTGATTGCCCTTGGTGAACTCGATCCACGGGATATTCAGGTGACCCTCTTTCAAGGGCGCGTCAATGAGGCAGGGTTGCTCGAGGAGGCGTGCCCAACCTTGATGACGTTTGTGCGAATCACCCCGGAAGGGCATAGTCTCTATACCGCCCAAGTGAGCTACGAAAGCAGCGGTTATCAGGGAATTGCCCTACAACTGTTGCCCCGCCATGCCTACCTCAGCCATCCCTACGAGATGGGCTTAGTGCTGTGGGCCTGACCTAAGGCCGCCATGGGGGAGGGTGCCATGCCTGCTAAAACGGTTTTTGAGCTACCAACCGTCACCCTAACCTTGGAAAGCCAAGGCCAGAGGCTGGTCTATCGCTTGACCCAGCCGCAGCATCGCTTGGGGCGCGATCGCCACTGGGCCGATCTGGCAGTTCCCGATGATCCCATTTGGGGGGTGATTTCTAGTCGCCATGCGGTGTTTATTAAAGAGGGGCAGAGCTATTACCTCTGGGATGGGGATGGCCAGCAACGGCGCAGCACCAATGGGGTGTTCCATGAGCATACCCGCGTCGGCGTTGGGGAAGGGTTCCCACTTAGCGACACCCTGCGCCTTGAAATTGGCCAAGACCCCAGTAACAAAGTGCAGCTACTGGTTCAGGTACAGTCCGCCGGTTCGGCGCCCCCCCCACCCCTACCACAGCAACGGCAGCTTAATCTCAAAAAACAGACCCAATGGCCGTTGACGTTGGGACGGGAAGCCACAACCCACCATCAGCACTGGCAGTTGGATGCCCCCACCGTATCCCAGCGCCATGCCAGTTTAGATCGCACCCCGGCCGGTCTTTACGTGCTGCGGGACCTCAACAGTAGTAACGGCACCTACGTCAATAACCAACTCCTTAAAAGCCCCCACACCCTGCAAAATGGCGATCAAATTCGCATTGGTCCGTTTACGCTGCTCTACCGCCATGAGGTACTGGAGGTTACCGATCAGGGCAGTCAAATCCGCTTGGATGCCTACCAACTGCAACGGCGGGTCACCACGCCCCAGGGCGATCGCCTGCTACTGGCGGATGTGACGTTTGTGGCTGAACCCGGACAGCTTATTGGGGTGGTTGGCGGCAGTGGCACCGGCAAATCCACCCTACTGAAGGTTCTGATGGGGTTAGCGCCGCCCCAGTCCGGTCAGGTGCTGCTCAACGGTCAAAACCTCTACCAAAATCGCTGCGCCTATCGTCACCAAACGGGGTATGTGCCCCAAGACGATATTGTCCATACCCGCTTAACGGTGCTCGAGGTGCTGACCTTTGCGGCTCAACTCCGGCTCCCCGCGGATACCGATGCCAAGAGTCGTCAGGAGGCCGTTCAGCGGGTCCTCACTCAGGTACAACTCACTTCTGCCCACGCCCAACTTGTGGCGGATCTCAGTGGTGGCCAGCGCAAGCGGGTCAGTATTGCGGTCGAACTTTTAGCCAATCCCAAGCTATTTTTCCTAGATGAACCCACGTCTGGCCTTGACCCCGGCCTTGATCTATCGATGATGCAGATGCTGCGCCAACTAGCGGATGAAGGGCGCACAATTATTCTGGTTACCCATGCCACCAGCCATGTACATCTGTGCGATCGCCTCGCAATTTTTGGTCGGGGGGGTCGCCTCTGCTATTTTGGCCCACCCCAGCGCGCCTGCCAGTTTTTTAGCCCTCAGGGAGCCACACCGCTAAGCTCTATTGCGGAAATCTACGGCATTTTGGCGCAAGGGGAGAGCGATCGCACCGCCTACGAGTGGAGCCAGCGTTTTCGCCACTCCCCAGACTACAAAAATTACCTTGAAAATCGCCTCAGTGCCAGCCGCACCCCCGACACCACTGATGTTCCCTTGGTTCCCCCCCAACTGACGGCTGAAGGGCAACAACCGGCTCCCGATCATCTCTATCAGTGGCGGGTGCTCTGCCAACGCCAGTGGTGCCTCATGGGGCGCGATCGCCTCAGTTTAGCCCTGAATCTGGTGAGCGTGCCGATTGCCCTGCTGCTGACTCGTTTTGCCCTCGAAACCTCGCCGTTTTTACCCCAGGATCCGCCCTCGCTGCTTCAGGCGGCGCAGACCCTGCGAGTGCTGTTTGTCTTTACCTGTGCCTGCTTGTGGGTGGGGCTATCCGGCTGGGCACAGGCGCTGATTACGGAAGTTGCCATTTACTGCCGCGAACGCCTTGCCAACCTCAGTTTATGGGCCTACATGGCCGCCAAGCTCACCCTTGGCAAACTCATGGCCGCTGCTCAAACCCTCCTGATTACCCTAGTCGTCGTCCTAGGGTTTGGCCTGCCCGCGGGTGCCCTACTGCCTTGGCCCGGGGGGGTTGCCATCACCACATTTCTCACCCTAGTGGCCAGCCTCAGCCTTGGTCTCTTCATTTCTAGTGCCGTCAGCAATAGCGATCAGGCCAGTAAAGTGTTGCCGCCCCTGCTCCTGCCACAAATTATTTTTGCGGGAGTATTATTTAAGCTGCAAGGTCTAGCGGTTGCGCTCTCGTGGCTGACCATTGGTCGCTGGGCGATGGGAGCCTATGGTGCCCTAATTAACGTCAATGCCATGGTGCCACCCCCGCCTGATTTTGGCCTGTTTGAGCCGCCCCCCCAACCCTTTGATCCGAGTCCGGTGTATGAACCAACCCTAGCCAACCTGCTGCTGAACTGGGGAATGCTGCTGCTCCATAGCCTGATTTACGGCGCGATCGCCACCGGCCTGCAATGGCGCAAAAGCCGCTAGGACTCGGTGGTCACAACGGGGAAAACGCGCTAAGCTAGCGGATTAGTAACCCCTGATGAACATTCCTTGGTGCCATGACGACGTTTGCGTCTCCCCTCATTGATACGGTGACACTGCAAACCCTAAACCAGCGCTCGAACTGGGCTGGTCTCCGCCAACTTGCCCTGCATTTGGGCATTCTCCTCCTCAGCGGCAGCGTTTGGTTAAGCCAACTGGGACATCGCTGGTGGTTAGCCATTCCAGCCCTCCTGCTTTACGGCACCAGCTTGGCGACCCTCTTTGCCGCTCTGCACGAGTGCTCCCACCGCACTGCTTTTGCCAGTCAGCGCCTCAATGATACGGTGGCATGGGTGGCGGGGGTACTCTGCTTTTACAACAGTGACTTTTATCGCCGTTACCACAAGTGGCACCATCGCTACACTCAACTTGCCGGTAAAGACCCGGAACTCGCTGATCCCAAACCCACGAACTGGTCAGAGTACCTGTGGGAGTTAAGCGGTCTGCCCTGGTGGTGGGGCAAAATTCAAACCTTTGCCAACCTCGTGCGGGGTCAGTTAGAGGGCTACCCTTACATTAGTCCTGAAGCCCGCCCGGAGGTCATTCGCTCAGCCCGCTGGCAGATGGCTGTCTATGGTGCCGTAGCTGCCCTCTCCCTTGGACTGGGTTATCCGTGGATTCTGGTGGGGTGGGTGTTGCCCTTGGCGGTGGGACAGCCGGTGCTGCGCTTTATTTTGCTGGCGGAGCACACCCACTGTAGTGAGGATAGCAATGGTCTCACCAATACCCGCACAACGCTTACCCTCTGGCCAGTGCGCCTCCTAATGTGGAATATGCCCTACCATGCCGAGCACCATCTGTACCCCTCCATTCCCTTCCATGCCTTGGGGGCTGCCCATACCCTCCTCAAACCCCATCTCCAGCAGTGCGTCAGCGGCTATCTCAACGTCCACCGCCAAATTGTGGCTCGCTTTAGAACGGCATGAGGGTTGGTGTTTGGGAAACCCCTGATTTTCCTCTTGCCTGCGGCGTAACGCTGCCCACCCTAAGACTGGTCTATGCCACCTATGGGGAATATCGCGGCAATAATGCCATTCTCTACCCCACCTCCTACGGTGCCCAGCACAGGGATATTGATTGGCTCATTCAGCCGGAGGGCATCCTTGACCCAGAGCAGTGGTTTATTGTGATTGTTAATATGCTGGGGAATGGCCTATCCACCTCCCCCAGTAACGATCGCCACTGTGGTCTGCGGGAAACCGGGTTCTGGTTTAGCCATTGGGACAATATCCGTGCCCAGTCCCAATTGCTGGAGGAGGTCTTTGGCATTGAGGAGCTAGCCCTGATCTACGGTTGGTCGATGGGGGCGCAGCAAGCCTACTATTGGGGGGTTTACTTTGGCGATCGCGTCCAGCGGTTAGTCGCCCTGTGTGGTACTGCCCGCACCACACCACACAATCAGCTTTTCTTGGAAAGTTTACGGGCGGCCTTGACGGCAGATCCGGCCTGGGATGGTCAACGCTTTCAAGCCATTCCCGAGCGGGGCTACCGTGCCTTTAGCTATATCTATGCCAGTTGGGCCGCTTCCCAAGCCTTTTATCGCCACGCCCTCTACCGGGACTTGGGTTATACCTCCCTTAGGGACTACATTGAGCGGGGCTGGGAAGCCAACTATCGCCGCCGTGACCCCCACGATTTGCTGGCCATGATTGACACGTGGCTGGCCTGTGATGTGGGGCAACTCCGCCCCGATGGCGACTACGCCGCCGCCTTGGGACAGATTACGGCTCAAACCCTTGTCATGGCGGCCAGTACCGACCTTTACTTTACTCCCGAGGACTGCGCTGCCGAAGCGGCTCTCATTCCCAATGCCCAGTTTCAGGTGCTGGATTCAATGTGGGGGCACCGCGCTGGCAATCCACGGCAACACCCCGCCGATGCTGTCGCCATCCGCAAGGCCGTACGCACCCTCTTGGGTAGCCCCTAACGGCACGTTCAGCGCTGTTGAGACACGCCCACGTAATCCGCCAACGCGGTTAGCAACTGTTCGTTTTCCCAGGGCTGCCGCACCGCCACCCGGAAGTAGCGCTCCCCCAGTTCCGGAAAGCTGAGGCAATCGCGGATCAACAGCCGATGGCGCTCGAGGAGGTAGCGTTGCAGGGGCAACACCGAGTCTGCGGTAGCGACTAAAAGAAAGTTGCCATGGCTAGGACCGATAACCCTTAAGCCGGGAATTTGCTCTAGGGCTGTTTGCAGTGCGGCACGGGCGGGTGCCAACCATTGCCACGTTTGCTCCTGAAAGGGGCGATCGCCAAGGGCTGTGGTACCGGCCACAAGGGCAAGGGTATTGACACTCCACGGATCGCGCCACTGTCGCCAGCGGTGCCAGCGTTCCGGCTGACTGACCGCATAGCCCAAGCGGAGCCCGGCCAAGCCATAAAACTTCGTCAGCGATCGCAGCACAATTAAATTGGGGTACTGCGACACCTGGGGTAAGAGGGTTTGACTGCTAGCGGGCACCAAAAAGTCCATAAAGGCTTCATCCACCACCAGCGTTGCCCCCGTCTCTAACAGGGGGAACAGCGCCGATCGCCGCCACAAATGTCCCGTTGGATTATGGGGATTATTGACAATGACGGCATCATCGGGTTGCAGCAGTGCCGCTAGCGGCTCTAGGCCATGGCGCACCCGCTCAAGGGGAATGGCCGCTATGGGTGCGGCAAAGGCTCGCAGTGCGCGCCCATAGTCCTGAAAGTACGGGCTAATTAGGTACACCCGCCGACAGGTGGCACAGTCGCGCCCGATCCACGTCAACAGTTCTGCAGCACCGTTGCCCACTAAGAGAGTATCCGGCGCAAGCCCGTAGGTGGCGGCCAGTGCTTGGACTAGGGTCGTGCAATTGGGGTCGGGATAGTCGCGAATGGTGGGAATCGCCCGCTGTAGGGCAGCAACCACAGAGACAGGTGGCCCCAAGGGATTCAAGCTGGCGGAAAAATCCAGCAGTTCCTGCGGCTGACACCGGGCGATCGCTGCTGCCCAGACAACATTGCCACCATGCCGCGGTGGCTGGGTACCTATTTTTTCTTCCCTTTTGCCGGAGCGGGGGCGGGTGGGGCTACTTTTTCCTTGAACAGTTTACCCGCCGAAAAGGCAGGAACCGTGGTGGCCGGAATTTGCATTTTTTCCTTTGTTTTGGGATTCCGACCTTCCCGCGCCTTCCGCTGCCGCGGTTCAAAGGCACCAAACCCCACCAGTGTTACCTTATCGCCTTTAGAAACCGCCTCCATGATTTCTTCCACTGTCGCGGAGATAATGGCTTCCACTTGTTTCTTGGTGACATTGTTGGCACTGTGGGCGCGCCCAAACACCGCATCCACTAACTCAGCTTTATTCATGCAAATACTCCAAAAACGTTAAAAGTTGTCTGGTTTCAGTGGCAATTGGGTAAAAGGCATGAAACCCTTGCCTATACTTGCTTTCAAGCCTCATTCTAGAACAGCAAGTCTAAAACTGGAACCGTGAAACCTTTAAGATATATGGCTTTGGGGCATTTTTATGTATTAGAAATAGCGAAAACCCTTGTCAGTCAAGGGTTATAGCCCAAACCCTCGCCGTAGATTTAACCTTTTCTGGCAAGTTAAGAATTATTACTGATGGTGGCAATTGCCCAAAAAAAGCCCCAGCGGTGTGGGGCACTCTTGGGTCAGCGGTGCAGCAACCTAGGCATCATCAAGGGCAGCAATGCCAGGAAGTTCTTTGCCTTCCAGTAGTTCAAGGCTAGCGCCGCCACCGGTCGAGATATGGCTCATGCGATCGGCAACCCCCACTTTTTCCACTGCGGCCACAGAGTCACCGCCGCCAATAATCGTAGAAACGCCTTCACTGGTCAGTTCCGCAAGGCAGCAGGCGATCGCCTCCGTGCCTTTGGCAAACTGATCAAATTCAAAGACCCCCATGGGCCCATTCCAGATCACCGTTTTACAGTCTTTGAGTGCCGCTTGGAACAGTTCAACCGAGGCTGGGCCAATATCTAGCCCCATCCACCCCTCGGGAATGGCCTCAACACTCACCACTTGGCTATTGGCATCAGGGGCAAAGGCATCGGCCACCACCACATCAGTCGGCAAAATGAACTCGACCCCTTTTTCCTTGGCTTTTGCTTCTAGGCGGCGGGCTAACTCTAACTTGTCGTCCTCCACTAAGGATTTACCCACATTGAGGCCGCGCGCCTTATAGAAGGTAAACACCATGCCACCACCAATGAGTAGCTTGTCAACTTTTTCTAAAAGAGATTCAATAACGCCAATTTTCGAGGACACTTTAGAGCCACCGACAATGGCCGCCAAGGGCCGCCGTGGGTGCTCAATGGCATTTTGTAGATACTCCAGTTCCTTTTCAATTAAAAATCCAGCCACAGCCGGGCGCAGGAATTGGGTCACCCCGGCGGTCGAGGCATGGGCGCGGTGCGCCGTGCCAAAGGCATCGTTCACATAGACATCGGCACAGGCCGCCAGTTGCTTGGCAAACTCCGGGTCATTTTTCTCTTCTTCGGGATGGAAGCGCACGTTTTCCAACAGGCACACATCCCCATTGGCCATGGCTTGGGTGTGGGCTACCACCGCCTCACCAATGCAGTCATCTAACTTCGGCACCGGCTTGTGGAGCAGTTCCGAGAGCCGCTGTGCCACCGGGGTCAGGCGCAGTTTATCGTCAACCCCCTTGGGCCGCCCAAAGTGACTCACTAAAATGACTTTGGCATTTTTGCTGATTAAGTCTTGGATGGTAGGGAGGGCAGCGCGGATGCGGGTATCATCCGTAATGACACCATTCCCATCAACGGGAACGTTAAAGTCAGCGCGTACCAAGACTCGCTTTCCGGTTAAGTCTGCGGCAGATAACTGAGCAACCGATTTTTTAGACACGCTTAAGCCTCCTAAATGCGTTAAAACATGGATGATAGTACTAGGGGCATGGAAATCCCGGCCAGCGATGGAGTGAAACGTTACAAATCCCTCACCTAGTCCTCATTCTATCGAACGGTGTACCCCAGCAACGAATCTCAGAGGTGATGCCCATGTTCAAAACGATTCTCTTCCCCATTGACCGCAGCCGTGATACCCAAGAAGCCATCCCTACTGTGGTGCAACTGGTCAAGCTCTGCCAAAGTGAGTTGGTGTTACTGTCGGTGGAAGAAGCCCCTGAGCCAGATGCCGAGCTAGAGGCGGCGATCGCCAGTTTTTTAGCTTCCGCCAAGGAGGCCTTTGCCCAGCAGGAGATTACCGCTGAGACGCTGTTGCGCCGCGGTAAGGCGGCCTTTGTTATCTGCGATGTTGCCGATGAAATTAACGCCAGTTTAATTGTCATGGGGTGCCGGGGCACAGGCTTGACACCAGAGGGCTTCCAAGAAAGTGTCAGCAACCGCGTCATTAATTTGGCTCCCTGCCCGGTGTTGGTGGTGCCCTAGGTAAATCTGTATTGCAAAAATTGAACTTTCATCACAGGGTGGCCAAGGACGGGGTTCGCCACCGATGATCAAAGAGTGCTGTTTTGTAGCAATTGCATGTTAAATACGCCAGAGAGTCCCCCGCGGTCAGCCGATGCTTTACCCAGCACTGAGCCAGCCTCGGCCTTGGGGGTGTACGTAGCGATTCACGGCCACTTTTATCAACCTCCCCGCGAAAACCCTTATCTGGGGGCGATTGAGCAGCAGCCCAGTGCCCAGCCCTTTCATGACTGGAATGAGCGGATTTACTACGAGTGCTATCGCCCCAATGCCTTTGCCCGCATTTTGAATGACTGCGGCGATGTCATTGATATTGTCAATAATTTTGAGTACCTGAGCTTTAATATCGGCCCGACCCTCTTTAGCTGGCTGGAGCGCTACGATCTGGAGGTATATCAGCGCATTATCGAAGCCGATTGCCTCAGTTGTGAGCGCTTTAATGGTCACGGCAACGCGATTGCCCAAGTGTATAACCACATTATTTTACCCCTGGCCAATCGGCACGATAAACTCACCCAAATTCGCTGGGGGAAGGCGGACTTTCGGCGGCGGTTTGGTCGCGATCCAGAAGGAATGTGGCTGGCCGAAACCGCCATTGATTATGAAACGGTGGCGGCGCTGATTGAAGAGGGCATCCGCTTTACCATTTTGGCACCCTCCCAAGCCCAACGCTGCCGTCCCATCCTGCCGGAGGGTGAGGGGGACTGGCAGGAGGTGAGCGGCGGCCAAATTGATCCCACCCGCCCCTATCGCTGCTATTTACCCGGAAGCGATCGCGACTACTTGGATATTTTCTTTTACGATGGCCCCATTTCCCGCGACCTTGGTTTTAGCGACCTGCTCACCAGCTCGCAATTTTTGGCCGGACGACTCGGACAAGCGGTACGCGGCGACCATCGCCCCAGCCAAATTATTGCCGTGGCCACCGATGGCGAAACCTTTGGCCACCATAAGCGGGGCGGCGAAAAGGCTCTAGCCTATGCCTTCAAGGTGGAATTTCCGCAGCGGGGCTGGACGGTGACGAACTTTGCCCATTACCTCAGCCTCTTTCCCCCCACTTGGGAAGTGGAACTGAAGCCGGTAACGGCATGGAGTTGTGCCCATGGGGTGGATCGCTGGCAGGCGAACTGTGGCTGTGGCGGCGGGGGCGAGTGGCACCAACACTGGCGACGGCCACTACGGCAGAGCCTGAACTGGTTGCGGGATGAACTGATTGACATTTACGAAACCCTTGGCATAGAACTGTTCCGGGATGTTTGGGTGGCACGAGATAGCTACATCGATCTGCTTCAGGAGCGCTCCCCCGAGGCGATCGCCACCTTTTTTGAGCGTCACCAACGCCGTCCCCTCAGCCAAAGCGAGCGCATTGATGCCCTGCGGCTACTGGAGATGCAACACCACGCCCTGCTGATGTTTACCAGTTGTGGCTGGTTCTTTGATGAACTGTCCCGACCTGAAGGGGTACAAATTCTCCGCTATGCGGCACGAGCCATCGAACTGGCCGGGGATGTGGCCGGTGTGCACCTCGAAGAGGAATTTATCCGCCAGTTGGCAGCGGCACCTAGCAATGTGCCCCTCTTTGGCGATGGTGCCACCGTCTATCAGCAGTTGGTCAAAACAGCGCAAATTAGCTTACACCAAGTGGCAGCCCACTACGCCATGAGTTCCCTGTTTAGTACCTATGCGCGCCAGCATCACCTCTACTGCTACGACATTGAGCAGGTGGATTATCACCTCCAACGCATGGGCAGCCTCACGCTGGCGATCGGGCAAATTCACCTTACCTCCACCATTACCACCGAGAGCCAAGCCCTGGTCTTTGCCGTGCTGCACCTTGGCGGCTGGGATTTCCACTGTGCCATTCAACCCTTCCAAGGGCGGCGGGAGTACAGCCAAATGAAAACCGCCCTGCTGCAAGTGCTCCTCCAGGGCAGCGCCGCCCGGGTGGTAATGGCCATGACCGAAGTCTTTGGCAGCGTTGCCTATGGTCTCAATGATCTGTTTGCCGAGGAACGGCACCGCCTCATGGGGGTACTGGCACGGGAAACCCTCACCCGCTTAGATCAGCTTTATACCCAAGTCTATCGGGATAACTACGGCATTTTGATGGGCTTTCAGCGGGATGGCCTCAGTGTGCCCCAGGAGTTACAGGTGGCGGCGGCCGTGGCCTTAACCCATCGCGCCATTACCCATCTGCGCCATTTGGAGCAGGCTCTCAGTGATCCTAGCGCCCTACCCATGGCCGACATCCGCAACCATCTCACGGAATTGGGGGCGATCGCCCGGGAGGCACGCCTCCTCAACTGCCACCTCAGCCTCAAGGAACAGCAGCGCTTACTGGAGCAGCAAATTTGTACCTGCTTGCGGTACTTAGCCCACCATCTAGAGAGCGCCACCATTGCCCAACTCAGCCCTTTGGTGCAAGATCTGGTGACCGTGGGGGATGCCTTGGGCTTTACCCTAGCCCTTGATCCTGCCCAAGAGCAGCTTTATGGCTTAATTGCCCTCGTGCAGCGCCACCCTGAGCTCAGCGAGGCAGACCTGCGCGCGCTGCAAGCCCTTGCCAAACGCCTCAAAGTCGATCCCCAGTGCTTTAGGTGCGTTGGCTAAGATGCCAGGAGCCAGAATTGAACTGGCGACACGAGGATTTTCAGTCCTCTGCTCTACCAACTGAGCTATCCCGGCGCAAAAGTGCTTTATGATCATAGCAACCACGGCTAGGCCGTGACAAGACTCATCTAGAATTATTTTCCCACCGGTTAAATCCGGTTGAGGCAGCAAGCACTCTCATATCGAAATTAAGATATGTTTGAACAGCGAGGTGCTAGTTGCATAACGTATGGGTGAGTTGTTCACAGCCATTGAAACGGGTGATCCCAAGGCGGTTGCAGCGGCGATCGCCAGTGGGGCTGATCTCAACGCTGCCAATGACGCGGGAATCTTCCCCCTTGCTATGGCGGCAGAGCTAGGGCATACCGAGATTGTCGATGTCCTCTTAGCCGCCGGTGCCAATGCCAATCAGCGGGATAATGAAGGGTGGACACCCCTCATGGCCGCCGCCGGCGGAGGCTTTACGGCCATTGTCGAACGCCTGCTTAGGGCCGGGGCACAGGTAAATGCCAAGACCGACTTTGGCTTGACCCCCCTCATGGCCGCGGCAGCAAAAGGGCAGGCCAAGACGGCGCAGCAACTCATTGCGGCTGGGGCAGATCTCAATGCCAAGGATCAGAACTCGTGGACGGCCTTAGTGTGGGCGCTAGAGGGGAAACATACCGAGGTGATTGACGTCATTAAAGCAGCGCGGGCACAGCAACTCCGATCATGATCAAACACGTTGGCCTAGTTTTGGCAACGACACCCGTCAGTATTTTGCTGGCTCAAGCGTCTCGCAATGAGCGCTTACGATTTGCACTCCTTGAAGCCGTACAAATTGTGGTCATTGTGGCGATCGCCATCTTTGGGGATTGGCTCCTGATCCAAGTAGGCTTGAGGCGGCTACAGGAACGGCTCAATCAACAACTGAGCGCGACGGCACGGCCATGGCTCAGCCTCGGCCTCAGTTTCCTGCGCCTAACCTTGCGGATTCTGCTGTGGGCGCTGGTGCTCTCGTGGGTCTTGCAGTCCGTGGAAAGCCTATCCCCGTGGCACGACCGCATTGATAGCACCATTTCCTTCTTAATGAAACAAATTGACGTGATTTTCAATACCCCCTTTATGCAGTTGGGGCGCACAGAAATCACGCTCAACTTCCTCTTTATCATTCTGTTTCTCTCGGTTAGCGTTATTTTCACCTCCCGCTGGGTGAGTGAGTGGATTAAAAACCGCATCCTGATCCAACTACGGGTGGATCGCGGCAGTCAAGAAACCATCACGCGGGTGGTGAGCTACAGCCTCAGTTTTATTGGCTTTATTGTTGTTTTGCAAACCGCTGGCATTGACCTTAGCTCATTGACGGTGCTGGCGGGGGTACTAGGGATTGGTTTTGGTTTTGGTTTACAAACCTTAGCCAGTAACTTTATTAGTGGCTTGGCCATTCTCCTAGAGCACCCGATCAAAGTTGGGGATTTTATTGAAGTGGATGGCCTGCTGGGCACGGTGGAAAAAATTTCCATTCGCGCCACGATTATTCGCACCAACGATAGCCAGTACGTGATCGTGCCCAACAACCGCTTTATTGAAAAGAACGTTGTCAACTGGAGCTATGGCAGCCCCGATAGCCGCATTCATATCCCCGTCAATGTGGCCTACGGCAGCGACACCGTGCTGGTGACCGAGGCACTCCTAAGTGCGGCCCGCCAAGACCCACGGGTACTCCTAAGTCCGCCTCCGAGTGTTTGGTTTCGCAGCTTTGGCGAAAGCGCCTATATCTTCGAGCTACTGGTGTGGATTAACCGCCCCCAAGACTCAGAACCGATTAAAAGCGCGCTGAACTTCTTAATTGAACAGGAGTTGCGCCAGCGGGATATTGAAATTCCCTTTCCTCAGCTTGATCTGCGCCTGCGGGATCTGGGAGAGTTGCGCTCTGTTGCCCGCTATTATCGCCGCTCTGCCCCGAAAGTTGCCGAGGTTACAGACGTCACAGAGGTCAGTGTGGCCAAGCCCAAGTCCAGTACGCCCCTGCCGCCCTTGGCGGATCTCTTGCGCAACATCAGTTGCTTTTCCCGCTGCTCTAATGCTGACTTGCAAATGCTGATCGAGTTAGGAACCCGCCAATTTTATGGCGTTGGTGAAGTTATCTGCAAGGAAGGGGATCCCGGCGATGCCTTTTACATTGTCTTGGAAGGGGCAGTAGAAGTGCGCTCTGAGCACTTGGATCAAATTCTGGCAACCCTCTACCAAGGGGAGTTCTTTGGCGAAATTGCCGTATTGACGGGGATGCGGCGCTCGGCGACCGTACGCGCCCTTGAAGATACGATTCTCTTTGTGGTGCATCGCACCGCCGTGCAGCGACTCCTACAGGCGCAGCCCCAACTCGCGGAAGAGATTGCCCATGAATTAGCGGCTCGCCAGCAGGTACTGCAAGAGCTAGGTCTGGTGGGCATCAATGGCAAAGACCGCTCCTCCCTGCCGCCATTGCACTGGATTCGCCACCGCCTGCGCACGTTGTTTAGCGTTTAGGCTCGCTAGGTTAACTGGGTAATGAGGTCAGCGTGCTGTGGAAATTGCTGTTGCAGGTCGTGACGATTAGCTAAGCGGAAATCCCGAAAGTCAAACCCCGGGGCAACGGTACAGCCCACAAGGCTAAAACTATCGGGATCATTGACGGTGGCACCAAACCAAGTCATGGCGGGTACCACCTGTTGCAGGCGATCGCCCGCGTCAACGTTGATCCCCAAGGGGAGGCGCTGGTAGGCACCGTCGGGATAAATGACATGAATGGTGAGGCGACTGCCGGTATAAAAATGCCACACCTCATCACTGGCAATTTGGTGTAGCAGCGATCGCTCCCCCGACCGCAGCAGAAAATAAATGCTGGTGCTGTAGGCGCGATCGCCCCCGGCAAACTCAGGGGGCAACACCGAGGCGGGAATGCTCCCCGAGGCGCGGTACACCTCAGCAAAGTACCCCCCCTCCGGATGGGGCTGTAGTTGCAGTGCCCTGACCCACTCCTGTGCCCCCATCAGCATGACCCCGCCCTAGCTTGCGAGGTATTCATACATCTGCTGGCGGCGGCGCCGCAGATGGTCTAGGGCTTGCCGTTCCAGTTGCCGCACCCGCTCCCGACTCAGGTTAAGCTGTTCCCCCACCTTGGCGAGGGAGAGTTCTTGGCCATCGCTGAGACCATAGCGGAGAGTGAGCACCTGCCGCTGCTGCGGTGTCAGTTCCGCCAACCACAGATGCACATCATCCCGCAGCGACTCGACGGTGGTAAATTGCTCCGGTGAAATACTATTATCTTCGAGCAACTCACCCAACTCCGTATCTTGGTTATCCCCCACCCGCAGGTCAAGGGAGACCGGCTGCCGCGCCAGGGTGAGGTATTCGCGAATTTGCTCCGGCTCCAGCTCGAGGGCAGCGGCCACTTCCGCGGGGGTAGCGCTGCGCCCCAGTTGCTGCGAGAGTTCCCGCTGCGTCCGCTTAATTTTGTTGAGCTTCTCGGTAATATGGATAGGCAAGCGGATCGTGCGCGCCTGCTGGGCAATGGCGCGGGTAATGGCTTGGCGAATCCACCAGTAGGCATAGGTGGAAAACTTGTAGCCCCGGGTGGGGTCAAACTTTTCCACCCCCCGCTCTAGGCCAAGGGTTCCCTCTTGCACCAAATCCAGCAGTTCCAGATTCCGCTTTTGGTACTTTTTCGCCACCGAGACCACCAGCCGTAGGTTGGCCTCAATCATCTTTTGCTTAGCGCGCTGCCCCCGCTTCAGGGTGCTGTGCAATTCTTTGGGGCTGAGGTTGCAGGCCGCCGCCCACTCCTCAACGGTGGGTTCGCGCCCCAGCGACTGGGCTAAGGCATCGTGGGTGTCCCGCAGAGCCATCATTTGCTGAACTTGCTTACCCAGAATAATTTCCTGTTCGTGGCTCAGGAGCGGCACCCGCCCAATCTCTTGGAGGTAGGTGCGCACCATGTCCGTGCTGATACTGGGGGTGGTCATCGATTTTGCAGCGGAGTTCATCATAGCAGCACAAATTCCAACGGTATTCAAAGGGATAGCAGTAGTAGGGCAAGAACCTGAGGTATTTAAGGGGTTCAACGTTAGGGACGATGACGACTCGCTATAACTCGCTATAACTAAGGTTGAGACTAAGGTTTAGAGGTAGCCTAGCAGGAGTAAATTTTGCGACCTGTATCCTAATCTACTTAGACTTAAATTGTGCCCCTAAAGTTGCCAATTCATAACAGCCAACTTCTGAAATAAAAATTAAATTTTGTCAGCCAAGGATAACCCTGACAGTGAGGACAGGTGGGGATCATGGGTCTCTCCCTAAAACATGGGGGGTGGTCTCAAGGATCTCTCCAAGGGATCGCGCTTCTAAATGCAGGTTAAAGACCCTCGCAAAGGACTGACTCAACTGCTGACGCACCGACTCAAGGTCAATGTCGGGTCGGAACTGCAAAAGGTTCCCCACGGGGCGATCGCCAATGCCACAGGGGACAATTTGACCAAAGCCGCGCAAGTCGTTGGTGACATTTAAGGCAAGGCCGTGGAAGCTGAGCCAGCGGCTAACTTTGATGCCAATAGCGGCCACCTTGTACCCCTCCACCCAAACACCCGTGAGGCCAGCGAGGCGCACCCCTGTAATGTTGTATAGCCTTAAGGTTTGGATGATGACTTCCTCCAACTGGTGGAGATACCAGTGCAAATCGCAGCGGTGTCGCCGCAGGTTCAAAATGGGGTAGGCCACAAGCTGCCCCGGGCAGTGGTAGGTCACCTCCCCGCCACGCTCGACCCGCAGCAGGGGGATAGCGCTGCTCTCTGGGGCAAACTGTACATGCTCCGTCGTGGCTCCCTGCCCAAGGGTATAGATGGGTGGGTGTTGCAGCGTTAAGAGTACATCGGGCAAATCGGGATTGTGCCGCCGTTGCGCCACCAGTTGCCGCTGCCATGCCCAAGCTTGGGGATAGGGGATGAGGCCAAGGGGGCAATGCCAAGCAATGAGCTTATTCATAGAACGCTACGCTTTGTCAAGGGCTAGAGGATAAGAATTATCACAGAACACGAATAAAGGTGAAGAGGGCTGGGGTGGCCTGTAATCCCCAATACGAAAATGCTAGGGTGAGGGTAGATCAGCCTTTGATTTTTTCGTTTTTTGCTCAGGGGAGGCAACCCTATGAGGCTAGTGATTCATGGTAAAAACATTGACATTACCGATGGCATCCGCAGCTACGTGACCCAAAAAATTGAGCGGGCGGCCAGTCATTTTCAAAATGTCATTAACGAAATTGATGTCCACCTTTCCGTAGCTCGCAACCGCAGCACTGCCCCGAAACAAACCGCTGAAGTTACCCTATTTGTCAATGGGTCAGTGATTCGCGCTGAAGAAAGTAGTGAAAATCTTTACGCCAGTATTGATCTGGTGGCGGATAAAATTGCCCGCAAACTGCGCAAACTCAAAGAAAAGCGCCAAGATAAGGCTCGCACCAAAGATGACAGTACCGTAACGGCAGCACCCGTGGTGGGAGATCTCGTGGGCGATCGCACCCCCCAACTACCGGAGCAAGTGGTGCGGATGAAGTACTTTGCCATGCCCCCCATGACAATCCAAGAAGCCCTTGAGCACCTTGAAATGGTAGATCACGATTTCTACGTGTTCCGCAATCAAGAAACCGGCGAAATCAATGTGGTCTATGAGCGCAACCACGGCGGCTTTGGTGTCATTCAACCCCGGCCCACCTCAGGGAACACTCACCACCGCCCTAAAGCCGTCGCCAAGTCTGCCCACTAGGGAGAGTTGCACAAATTCCCATGACGGGCGTAGGTTAGGAGAGGCGGCTAATGGCTAGTAAGCGGGAGTCCTCCCTATGACCTCTGGGTTCCTCACCGATGAATTTGGCTTCCAGAGCATCTTTGAGAACGCCGTTGTGGGAATTTTCCAAACCGATCTGCAGGGGAATTATATCCGTGCCAACCGCGCCTTGGCTCTCATTTACGGCTATGATTCCCCCACCCAATTGCTGGACGAGCAACCCAATGCCCGAGCGTGTCTTTACGTTGATCCGCAGCAGCGACAGCGGTTTATTGACCTGATGGCTCGCCAAGATACCCTCACGAACTTTGAGTCGGAAGTTTATCGTCGGGATGGGTCCCGCTGCTGGATTTCTGAAACCTGCCGCGTGGTGCGCAACCCTGAGGGGCAGGTCCTCTACTTTGAGGGGTTTGTGCAGGATATTACGGCGCAGCATCAGGCCCTAGTGGGGTTGCAAGTGGCCGAGCAGCGCCTACAACAAAAAAACCAAGAATTGGAGGACACCCTCAGCCAACTGCAAAAAGCGCAGCAGGAACTCATTTACTCCGAAAAAATGGCCGCCTTGGGGCAGCTAGTGGCCGGGGTTGCCCACGAAATTAATACCCCCTTAGGAGCCATTCGCTCCTCCATTGAAACCATTAACCTCTGCACCGAGCGATCGCTCCCCCTACTGCCCACTTTGATGCGGCAACTCCCCGAAACCACGTTTAACCAATTTCTAGCGCTATGCGCCTTGTCCCGGGCAGACTCCCTTGCCCTGTCTAGTCGCGAGCGGCGGCAGTACAAGCGCCAACTCATGGCACTCCTTGAGAACCATGGCATTCCAGATGCCGACGTGTGGGCGGAAACACTGGTAGATCTGGGGGTACTCTCAGAGGCTGCTGTGCCCGTGAACCTTCTCCAAACGGCTCAAGGCCAAGAGGCCGTAACCCTTGCCCATCAACTGGCCCTGCTAGAGCGGAGTACCCACACCATTACGACGGCCATTGAGCGGGCTGCCAAGGTGGTCTTTGCCCTCAAAACCTATGCGCGGGTGGATCAACATAGCCAAAAAGTACCGGCTCAAGTCATTGATGGTATTGAAACCGTCCTCACCCTCTACCACAATAAACTGAAGCACGGTGTCGAGGTGGTGCGGCGCTACGAGCCTGTCCCAGAAATCCAGTGCTACCCTGACGAACTCACTCAGGTGTGGACTAACCTGATTCACAATGCCCTTCATGCCATGGAGGATCGCGGACGGTTAGAAATTGTCGTCCGTCAGGAGCAGGCACAGCTTTGTGTTGAAATTATCGACAGTGGTTGCGGTATCCCTAGGGCGGTACTGCCCCGGATTTTTGAGCCATTTTTTACCACAAAACCCATTGGTGAGGGGAATGGTTTAGGTCTCGATATTGTCCGCAAAATTATTGATAAGCACCAAGGCCACATTGCGGTGAACTCCCAACCCGGGCGCACCCAATTTTCCGTTCATTTACCCCTTTAGTGGTGACCCCTATGCCCAAGCCGGTGATTCTTTGCGTGGATGATGAGCGCGTTATTTTAGAAAGCCTACGCACCCAGTTACGAACTGCCTTTGGTGAGCGCTATCTCTACGAAACGGCAGAAAGCGCAGAGGAAGCCCTAGAAATTATTGACGAGTTGCAGGGGGACAGTGCCGATATTATTGTCATTGTCTCGGACTGGTTGATGCCCAAGGTGCGGGGAGATGAATTTTTAATTCAGGTGCATCAGCGGTTCCCCCAGGTGGTCAAGGTGATGCTAACCGGGCAAGCAGACGAAGCGGCCATTCAGCGCGCCGTAGAGCAGGCCAATTTGCACCGCTGCCTGTATAAACCCTGGCACAGTGACGAACTGGTGGAGACCATTCGCTCTGGCCTCTCCCCCGACAGCCCCTAAGGGCGGAGGGTAAGCTGCCATTCATTGGTTTGGCGATCGCGCTGGAGTTGCTCGTTTTCCCCAATCACGTAAGGCCCCCAGTAGCGCTTCGAGCCGTCAAGGGTAAAGGCTAGAACAATATCCCCTTGGCGGAGTTTTAGGGTACCGTCCGGCAACGAGAGCAACAACCCCTTGACACTGCCCTCCATGGGGGCAAAATCCCAGTGGACGGTTTCACTGTCGGGACGGAAGCGATCCTCCGCCGCTAGCAGTACCACCCGCACCGGAAATGCCGTCTGATTGCTGATGCGCAATCCGTCAGGCTGGGGCATGGCCGGGGGTTGCGGTGGCGGTAAGGGCGCAGGGGAGACAATCTCCGGTTCCGTTTCAACAATGGGTGGGGGTTGCGTGAAGATATCTGGCTCCCACCAGAGGGTAAAGTGCAGTTGGGACAGCACGATTGCACCGATGACCCCGATCACGACTGCGACGAGGTACGGTAAAAATTTAATTCGGATCGCCATAAAGTAAAGTTGCTGCCAGCGCCGCGTCGTTACTTATCCAGTGTAGAGATTCAGCGCCGCGATCGCAGCCTTCAGGCAAGATTATCCTAACCTTGGGCGAGCCGTTGCAATGAAATCTCTGCGGCGGCAGCCACGTGGGGGTGCTCATCCTTGGCTAAGTACTCGAGAGCCGCTCGGGTTTTGGCACTGGGGAGGTTGCCTAGGGCTTCTGCAAGGCGCTGGCGAATGAGCCAGTCCTCGGCGGTGACAAAGGGCAAGAGATCCTCGACCACACTGGGGTCACCAATTTCCCCAAGGGCGGCGATCGCCCCTTGCAGCATCACCACTTCCTGACTTTTTAGGGCGGAGCGCAGCACCGTTACGGCCCGCGGATCCTTGAGGTTGCCGAGGGACACGGCGGCACTAAAGCGCACTAACCAATCCGTATCTTCGTAAAAGGCACGCACCAAAGGGGCAAAGGCACGCTCATCTTCTAGGTAGCCTAAGGCACCCGCGGCATCGGCGCGAATGCCGTAGTCCGGCTCTGTTTCGAGGAGTTGCACCAAGATGTCAAAGCACTCGGGGGTGGGCTTCACCCCTAAAGCAAACACCGCCATGGAACGAATTTGCAGGTTGTCATCCCACAAAACTTTTTTAATGAGGGGGACGGCATCGGGTGGGGGCACATCCCGCAAGGCCGCTAAGGCCAAGAGGCGATCGCGGGAATTGGGACTTTCAAGCTGGGTGGCAAGCTGCTCGAGGGATACCATAGGGTTAACCTGAAATTAATTTACAAAATTTAACAATACACCTCCCATTATAAGAATTTTCCCCAAAGTGGCGCAGGCAGAACTGGCACTTTGGGGGAGCCACTTGCCAAGGGGGTTAGGGCCTGCTGCCCTCCTTAGCGCTTACCGAGGGAAGGGAAGAACTTTTGGAACTGCTTAATCGCAAAGGGTAGGATGTTACGAACTGCCCACGCTCCTGCTAAGAGTACCGGCAGCAACACAATGAGTACACGCCAATCCATAATTTTGACCTCCCAGTAACGATATGAAAACTTTATGAGTTATTTTACCGTTGCCGCAGCCGTGGCGATCGCCCCCGACCCCCTCCTGAGTGAAAAGCAAAACAAGAGGGGTAAGCCCCGCCACTCCGCCAGTCGTTGGGGCTGCCATGGCGGTTGTGGGTGAAGCCCTAGGGTCGGTGTGCCAGTATTCGAGAGACGATAGATCCAGTAGGCATCCGGGCAGACAACAGACGCTTGACGAACCCGTACCCGTGGCTAGTGATTACGGCCATGGATGATTTATAAAGCGCGGCAGACGACTCATGGGACGCTCTTCGCCTCAAGAGCCTCAAGATAATTGAACAAAATCCGCCGCCCTCTCGAACCTCGCGTTAGCAGGTTGGAGTCAAAGCGAGGCAGTTGTAGCGAAAGCGGAGAGTGCCAATCGTCTTTTGGTTAATCGTCATCGCCCTGTTCTTCAATATATTGCCTAAGCACAGTCAGCGTTGCGCCTCCCGTACTTACAACACAGTAACCACCCTTCCAGAAGACAGGCT
>OGCL01000013.1_pt1 | contig 211068 bp, 182 predicted proteins | sample 1570041 | NCBI WGS metagenome assembly OGCL01 (sample SAMN06266162, study PRJEB24511) | hot springs metagenome | isolation source: Hot spring water | place: South Africa: Limpopo | collected 2015-06-22
TGGAGCTAAGCGGGATCGAACCGCTGACCTCTTGCATGCCATGCAAGCGCTCTCCCAGCTGAGCTATAGCCCCACACCATATTGTAAGCGCACATTTAATTGCTTAACTGCGTTGCTTCACAAGACGAGGCGCATTCTATGAGGCATACCTATATGTGTCAATACTTTTTTCCAAAGCAGAATCTGTTCGGGCATTTTTTAAACATGACGGCGAAAATGCGCGCAAAAACAGTAGCATCGGTGCATTTTTCTGCACAAATCTGCCGATGGTGATAGACACAAATTTGCCAGATTTTTGCCCCTGCTGTGATATGATTCAGCTGTTTTTGACTGTGTAAATTTGCTGCACAGTTTGTTAAGTTGCCGCAACCTTAGGGATAGTCACTGATGTACGAAGCGTATTACGGATTTCACGACCGGCCATTTCAACTCACGCCAAATCCGCAATGGTTTTTTGCCAGCAAGTTGCATAAACGTGCCCTCGCCTACCTGCAATATGGCTTAAGCCAGGGGGAAGGTTTTATTGTGATCACCGGCGATGTGGGGACTGGAAAAACCACTATTGCCAATCAGCTGCTCGGCAAATTGGACCATCAGCGTATTATTGCCAGACAAATTGTCAGCTCTAAGCTTAGCCCGGACGACTTGCTGCGCATGATAGCTTCGGTATTTCAGCTGAACGTCAAAGACAATAATAAAGCAGCTTATCTGGAAGCCATTTCTAATTACTTAACCCAATTACATCAGCAGAATAAAAGAGCTTTGTTGATCGTGGACGAAGCGCAAAATCTACCGCTGGAATCGGTGGAAGAACTTCGGATGTTGTCCAATTTTCAGTTGGCTGGTAAACCTTTGCTGCAAAGTTTTTTGCTTGGGCAAAATGAGCTGAACGCCATTATTCAGTCACCACAGATGGAGCAATTCAGGCAGCGGATTATTGCTTCATCCAATTTGTCGGCCTTAACTCCGGAAGACTGCCAGGCTTATATTGAATATCGTATCGCTCAGGCAGGCGTGAGTCGTCCACTGCTTGATACGGCTTGTTTTGCGCTGATTCATCAATTTAGCCAGGGTATTCCACGCAAAATTAATAACCTGATGGACAGGGTTTTACTCTTTGGCTTTTTAGAAGACAAAAACCTGCTGACGGCGCAGGATGTTCAGGACGTTATTCAGGAGATCCGTGGTGAAGTGGCACAACAGACACCACAGCAAGTCTCGCCCCTACCCGTTGCAGCGACCGCTACAATCAACACAAGTACCAACACAGTTACGCAGCCACAAAACCCATACCATGCCATGCTCAATGAATTGTCAGGTCTGCTGGATAGTTCATTAGAGCACAAAATTAAGATGGCCAAAGAGCTTGATCTATTGCTGAATCAGCAGCATCAGCAAGTGATGAAAAAACTGGATAAAGACAACAACTAAACAGAGCAAGCAAACAGCAAAAAGGCAGCCTTAGCTGCCTTTTTGCTGTTTGCCTGCTCTGTCAAAAATTAAATTTAATATCAAAAGACAATCTGTTTTCCTGATAATCCAGCTCACGCCCCTGGTAATCAATTTCAGTATGCCTTGCTGTCAGTCCAGCAGTAAGCTGAGGATTGATCTGACGGTTAAAACTCAGCGAGTTGCTGGCTTGAGTGCCTTGTCTGTTACCAAAACTGTTACCGAGGCCGTCATCGCCATCAAACTTAAGTTTTGAATAAGACGAAGTTGCTGTCAGGCTGTTGCGTTTGGATAGTTGCCAGTTGGCATTGAGCGAGGCCGATCTGTCCTGCAATTCAGCATCCTGCTCCAGATAGATGTCCCTACGTTCACCCAGTTGCAACTGCAGCTTCAAGCGGCTGAAGTCATAACCAAGGTTGTAATTCACCGCGCGTCTGACCACCAAAGCATCGTTTAAATCTTCACCCGGCAACTGGATATTATAATAACGTTCCCCCGGCTGCGGCCGGTATTGCGCTGTAGGTGGCTGGAAACAACTAGCCAAACCGGGCGTTACTCCGGGCGGACACACAAACAAACCAAACTCGGCGTCGCCGGCATTTAATGCCAGTAAGGAATTCACGCTGTCAGATACCCGAACCGCCATTGTAAAGCGTTTTAGGTTATAACTGCCGGAAAGCTCAGCTGTACGGCCGAAAAACCTTTTATCCAGACTTCCGCTTAACTTTGTACGCCTTGATGGCTGAAAATTAAACTGCGTACCGACATACTCACTTTCACCAAGGAAGTTATTAATTTTGTTGTAAGTGACATTCCACCAGGAGCGGTCTGAGATACTCCATTCAAAACCGCCGCCGACACTTTGAAAACTGCGGTAATTAGCAAACCGTGAATTTAAAGACTCAAGGCCACTGTTACTTTCAAAACTGCCCTGCGCTATCATGGCAACCCGCCAGAAAAACGGCACACCAATCACAGCATTGCCGCGTCTGTTATACAGATCTTCACCAAATTCCCGGCTGGTTTTCTGACCATTGGTCCGAAAACCATAAAAAAACTTACTGGCGCGGTTACGGGACTTGATTTCGGCACTGCCACTGAGCACTTCGTTATCAATACCTGTATCTGTAAAGGGGTCATCATCAAACAGTACAGAAACACTTCTGTCCGTACTGGCTTTACTGGCGTTCACATCTACAAAGCCGTTCAACCAGTTATAAGGGTCAAAGCGATAACCTGCGCCGGCTTCTTTGGTCTGCACCTTGGCCATATCGCCGCCAGCAGTAATTTCATCCACATAGCGGGATACATTTGATGTTGCAGCGCGATAGGACTGGCCTGCACCAAGACGTAACGACAATTGATCTTGCAGGAAACTGGCTCTGTTAGTCAGCCGAAAGTCAGTATAACTTTCGTTGTCTCTTTGCTCATCCCGATAGACCACAGCTTTTTGTTCTACATTCAGCGCTGATTGCAGCCATGGATTGTCGTACGTAAAACTGACCCCCGGAGCCAGGGTCTGCGCCAGACCCCGATCTGTGCCATTGTCTGCCGCTTTAAGCCGGTATGCATGTGTTTCCAGTGTCAGGCTGGGGATCACATCCACAGCACTGAACACGGGTGTGCTCAAAACCAGCAAAGGCAAGGACAAGACCCCACCAATGCTGACAGAACGCACTTTGTTATTCCGCATAATATCCATAACCGTAGCCATATCCTTTATCACGACTGTAATATGCTTTATTGATCACAAAACCAACAGCCAGTTCTTTTGGCAATAAACTCAACGCCTTATCAAGCTCATTGAGTTTGGTTTTATTCTCTTCTAGCACCACAACGGCCTGACCACACATACCAGCCATTACACAAGTCTCATTGACACCAAGCAGAGGCGGCGCATCAAAAATCACGATCCGATCCGGATAACGGGATGCAAACTCCTGCACCAGTTCCATCATCTTGTCACTGGCCAGTAGTTCAGTGGATAAATGATGGGGTTTACCTGCGGTAATAATCTTCAGACGTTCAACATTAGTACTGTACATAATGTCAGAAACATCAACGTCATTTGAACTCAGATAGTCGGTTAAACCCAGCTGTGTTGAGATCTCCAGCGTCCTGGACACATTCGGACGCAGCACATCCGCATCAACCAACAGCACTGTTTTATCCTGTTCCAGCGCGATACTGAGTGCAAGATTGATCGATGTAAAAGTTTTACCTTCACCTGGCCTGCTACTGGTGACCAGTATCAGGTTCGGATGATGCAAGGTTTTGCTTAAACTGCCAAAGGCGTTATTAATCAGTTTGCGTTTGATTACACGAAACTCTTCATAAATCAGCCGCCGTTCTGTAGCCATTGACACAAAATTACGCTCACTGAGGCTTGCAAGGTCAATATTCAGCATCAGCTTCGGCGCTGTCGCAGTGTCAGCAACTACAGCAGCTACTTCGCTGTTTTCCGACTGCTCGTTAGGAGAATCAGACGGTGCAACCGCAGAGACTTTGACGGGTTCAGCATTTTGAGTTGTTGTGCTGTTTTCAGCGATAGGTTCAGCTGTTGCCGGGTTCATCGCCCCCAGTTTATCCAGAGCTTTTTCTATTGTGCTCATAACAACCGTCCCAATAATTGTTTGGCGGTAAAACCAAAGACCATTTCATTGGTTACCAAGAGGCAATAGCTGAATAACAACATGCCGCTCAGCGCAAGGAAATACACCAGATGTTTTTTATTCTGCCGCAGTAAGGTCGCTTTTTGGGTATGAGACACCAGACCAAATACCGGAAAATCGGAAATAGTCTTCAGCTGCAAGGCACTTGTAACAACAGGCTGCAATTGGCTGCGGGCAAAGGCCATAAAGACACCGGCAGCAATACCACCAAACAACACCAAAGTGTAAAACAGCACACGCGGTGGTCCGGATGGCTTCATCGGTACATGAGGAGGTTCGATAATCTTAAATTGCACATCTTGCTGCGACTCATCTGCTTTTTGAGATAAATCAATCGCTTCGCGTCTACTTAACAACTCTTCATATTTGGCTTTGGTAATTTCATAATCACGGTTTAAACCGGTAAATTTTGCTTCAATATCCGGAATGGTATTACGCTGGGATTCAAGCTGTGCCAGTTTTTCCGAATAATTACGCACCCGCACACTGACAGAAGCCATTTCATTTTCCAGACGGGCCACATTAAGCTTCAACTCCTGATACACCTGATTCTGATTTAGACTGCTGGCTGTACCGGGTGACGATGCCGCTACTTGCTCCAACTGAGCGATATCAGCGTTACGAAGCTCCTTTAAAGTTTCAATCAGCTTTTTGGTTTCAACTACGTCAGGGTGCGCTTCGGTGTAGCGGATAAGCAGAGCATCCATCTGGTTTTGTAGCGCACGGATCCGCTCGTCGTATTGTGAACTGAATCCGGCTGGAGCCCCTGTGCTGTAGTCAAACATCACCGGATCTTCCCCCTCTAGCTGGCGGCGTGCCGAAGCTAGCTGGCCTTCAAGCTCGCGCATTTGCAGTTGAGCTTCTTCCAGACGTTGTTTTTCTGCTTCTATCCGGGCGTAAAAACCGGTATCAGCAGTCGGACCTGTCAGCAGCTCGTTTTTCTTAAACTCAGACAAACGTGCTTCAGCAGCTTCAAGCCTGCTTTCATATTCTTTAATCTGGCTGTCGAGAAACTCTGCGGTCTTTTTGTTATCTGCTGCGGCATTACCCACCCTGCTTTCGACAAAAATATTCAGCGTTTCCTGCACCAGGCGTTTTGCCAATTGCGGGGATGCGTTGGTATAAGAAATGACGTAAATATTTTCGCGGCCAGCAGAGGACAGCTTTATATTTTTCTGAAGACCGTCTATCAGATTTTCATAAGATTGCCGGTCAGAGACCGTGACGTCCAAATCTGTTGCCATGGCAATTTTTTCCAGATTTGGCCGGCTTAACAGTGTTCTGGCCATCAGCTGAATTTCTTCATCCGGGTTGGTTCTGATAGTCAACCCCTGCAGCGCCGGATCAAGAATAGAGCGGGTTTCTACATATAACTTGGTGTTGGCTTCATAAGTCGGTGGCATATTAAATACCACCAACCAGCCAATAGGACAAATCACCCAGGCGGTGATGACAATATAACGGCGCCTTAACCAAACTCCCTGTAAATAGATGAGCAACATCTCTATTGCAAGGTTTAATTCCTTCATCGAACTACTCCAGCGACAACAATCAGAACCAAGCTTCCGGAATAATTACGATGTCACCAGGCAACATATCCACGTTGGCGGAAATATCGCCTTCACGGATCAAATCGTCGAGTTTCACTTCATAACTGACCTGTTTACCATTGACGGTACGAACCAGTTTGGCACTATTGCCACTGGCAAACTCAGTTAAACCACCTGAGGCGATCATTAAATCAAGCAGCGTCATATATTGGCGGTACGGATAAGCCTGGGGCTGGGCAGCTGCCCCAATAACACGAACCTGCTCACTATAGGGACCGACAAAACCATTCACCGATACTGTGACCACAGGGTCGCGAATAAACTTAGACAAAATGGTTTCCATTTCACGCGCCAACTGAGTTGGAGTTTTACCGGCAACGGCTATGTCTTCAACTAAAGATGTCGTAATTTGACCATCTGGACGCACGATAAATGAGCCGGACAACTCAGGGTTGCGCCAGACAAAGATGTTAACAGTATCGTTGGGGCCAATCAGGTATTTGTAATCGGTAACTTTTGTTGTCAATGAATTGTGAACTGTGGCAGGCGCTAACTGATTACTGCTACAGCCCTGCAGCACCAGCATCGCGCCAATGGCGAAGATTTGAGCCAAAACTAACTTTGCATTCATATATTGCGTCCTTATTGCTAATGCGTTTGTAATATAACCGAATTTTACAACGATGTGGCTGCAGACATAAAAAATTAATTTCAGTTTTATTCACACAAGCGTATACTTCTCCAGCAAATTCACTTAGTCAAGTGGACAAATTTTAAAACTGAAATTGTTGTTTCAGACTCAGGAAGAAGTGTGAATGAATAAGGCTGTTCGATTCGGGAAAAATACGCTGGCTGATAAGTTATTTTTACTTGGGGAAATGTTGTTATTACTCGTTTCCAGCCTGCTAGCCTCGTACATCTACTCTTTTTTTCAGCCGGTTGACCAGGAACTGGCTGCCATTAATGCTGTCCTTTTTACCGGCAGCGTGATGTTGTGTGCACTTTCTGTTGGCCTTTATGACCAAAAACTGCGTGAAGACACGGGTGGTGTTTTTAAACGCGTTGTTATCACCTTGATTCTGGCCGGTATTTTGCTGGAGCTGGTCATTTTTAGCATAGTGCCTTCTCTACACTTAGGGCTGGCCTACAGCCTTACCGCTTCTTTCTTGTCAATGCTTACCCTCACCTCTTTTCGCATGTTGTTCCAGTATCATGACATTACTAAAATCAGCCGCCGCAAAGTGATGATATTAGGTTCAGGTGAAAGGGCTTCAATTATTGAACGACGTATGCGTCGTAACGTCGATAAAAGAAACTTCGAAGTACATGGTTTTGTATTTATTGATGGCGACCAACCTGGTCACATTCCTGAAGCAAGAACGATACATTTTGATTACAAAAATAATTTGTACGAATATGCCTGTGAGCATGAAATTGAACAATTAGTCATCGCTTGTGATGAAAGACGCAATATGTTGCCTGTTGAACATTTATTCAAATGTAAAACAAGAGGCATAGATGTTATCGAGATCCTCGATTTTATTGAGCAGGAAACCGGCCAGATTGCGGTGAACCTGATTTATCCAAGCTGGGTCATTTACTCCAATGGTTTTGAAATGAACCACAGATTTAAAACCAGTCTGGATCACCGCTTAAACGCCTTGCTGGCAATCTGTGTATTACTGGTAGTGTGGCCGCTGATGCTGATCACTGCCCTTGCCATTTATCTTGATGACGGCCGCCGTACCGGTACCCCAGTGTTATACAAACAAATCCGTATTGGCATCGATGGCAAACCCTTTCATATTCTGAAGTTTCGCAGTATGAGAGCTGACGCGGAAAAAAATGGCGCCAAATGGGCCACTGTCAATGATGACCGCGTGACCAAAATTGGTGGTTTTATCCGTAAATACCGTATTGATGAACTGCCACAACTGTTTAACATTATTGTTGGTGATATGGGTTTTGTTGGTCCTAGACCGGAACGCCCAGAGTTTGTGGAAAAACTGGTCAAAGAAATTCCGTATTACAATCAGCGTCATAATGTAAAACCAGGTTTAACCGGCTGGGCACAGCTGAAGTATCCTTATGGTTCTACCACTGAAGATGCCCAGGAAAAACTGAAGTTTGATTTGTATTACATCAAACACCGTACCCTGCTGCTTGATCTGGTTATTCTGATCCGTACCGTTGAAATTGTCCTTTTTGGCAAAGGGCGTTAAATCGATGACATTATTGCCAAAATTAAACGCCTTAACGGTGGACGTAGAAGACTATTTCCATGTCGCCGCTTTTGAAAACAATATCAAGCCTACTGACTGGCATGGTCTGGAGCCAAGGGTTGACCGCAACACCAGGCAACTGCTGGATCAGTTTGACCGTAATGGCGCCAAAGCCACCTTCTTTTTCCTTGGCTGGGTCGCAGAACGTTTTCCGGAACTGGTCAAAGAAGTGAAACGCCGGGGTCATGAAGTGGCTAGCCATGGTTATGCCCATACCCGCGTGCATCAGCAAAGCCAGGCCGAATTTACCGCTGATATAGTCAAAGCTAAAGACATTCTGGAACAACTGACCGGCGAAGCTGTTATTGGCTATCGTGCACCTAGTTTTTCAATTAACAAACAAAGTGAATGGGCCTTCGAAATTCTTAAACAGGCCGGTCATTTATATAGTTCCAGCACTTATCCGGTAAAACATGATTTATACGGAGTGCCGGACTGGCCACAGCAGCCTTATCTGCGCCCGGAAGGGATTTGGGAAATCCCAATGCCAACCCTGAACATATACGGCCGGCAGTTACCCATTGCCGGTGGTGGTTATTTTCGCTTAATGCCGTATTGGCTCAGTAAAAAGCTGATCAGTAAGTTTTTACATAACGACCAAATGCCTTATATGTTTTATTTCCACCCCTGGGAAATAGATCCGGCGCAGCCCAGAGTGGCAGGCGCTGGTCGCAAATCCAGATTCCGGCATTATGTCAATCTGGACAAAATGGAAGACAAACTGGATCGCCTGCTGACTGATTTCCACTGGGGCAGTTTGGGTCAGGTGTATCAGGACACACTAAAGCGCTGAAATAAATTCAATAAAAACACAACTAAAGGATTTAGATGTATCAGATCAACACTTTAGCCCTGGATGATCCAATGCGCAGCGCATGGGACAGCTTTGTTGACCAACACGAGGACGGTACTTTTTTTCATCTTTGCGGCTGGCAACTGGTGTTGCAGCAAAGCATGGGCCACCCAACCTACTATTTATATGCTACAGAGCAAAGTAGGATTGTTGGTGTACTGCCGCTGGCCTGGGTAAAAAGCAAACTTTTTGGCAATGCGCTGGTTTCAACGCCCTTTTGTGTTTATGGCGGCGCTGTTGGCTCGCCTGAAGTGCGACGTGCGCTGGAGCAAAAAGCCATTGAGATTGGCCGTGAACTCGGTGTTGATCACGTTGAACTGCGCTACAGAGATGCCCAGGACAATGACTGGCTGACCCGAAACCAACACGCCACTTTTGGCTGTGAATTGGCCGACGATGATGCGGCAATTCTGGCTGGTATTAAAAAAAATCAACGGGCGCTTATTCGCAAAGCCCTGCAAACAGAAATGAGCTGGCAGCTCGACAGCGACAATCAGGACTTTTACGCTATTTATTCCGAAAGCCTGCGCAACCTCGGTACGCCGGTATTCAGTAAGCAGCTGATTGATGCACTACAGCAGGTATTCCCTGAGCAGACTGAAATTCTGACCATCAGAAATGGCCACGAAGCTGTGTCATCTGTGTTTAATTTTTATTATAAAAATCAGGTACTTCCCTACTACGGCGGCGGTAAACCCGTGGCACGCGAGCTGAAAAGTAACGATCTGATGTATTACCAGCTGATGTGTCATGCCAAAAAAGATAAAAACTGCACTTTTTATGATTTTGGCCGCAGCAAAATCGACTCCGGCGCTTACAGTTATAAAAAGCACTGGGGCATGCAACATCAGTTATTGCATTATCAGTTTAAGCTGATTAACGCCACTGAACTTTCCAACCTCAGCCCAAACAACCCGAAATATCAGTTGTTTATCAAAATGTGGCAAAAGCTGCCTTTGGCTGTCAGCCGCTGGCTGGGCCCCAAACTTGCGCATTATCTGGGGTAAAAGATGGCAAAACCAAAGCTCCTATATTTATGCCACCGAATTCCTTATCCACCGAATAAAGGCGATAAGATCCGCTCCTTTAATCTGCTTAAAGCACTTGCGGAACACTTTGAGGTGTATCTTGGTTGTTTTGTGGATGATGAATACGACTGGCAATATCAGGACAGGCTCACAAGCTGGTGCTCAGAGTTTAAATGTCTGCCACAACACAAAACGCTGGCCAAGCTGAAAGGTTTAACATCTTTTTTAACTGGTAAAGCAATTACCGAACCCTATTATTTTGATGCCAGAATGCAACTTTGGGTAAATGAAACCATTGAGAAGCATCAGATCAATAACGTTTTTATTTTCTCATCAGCAATGGCGCAGTATGTTGATAAACCACAGTATGGCCATTTACACCGGGTGATCGATTTTGTTGATGTGGATTCAGATAAATGGCGGCAGTACGCGCAATCACACCAGGGGCTGATGAAATGGGTGTATCAGCGAGAACACAACAAACTGCAACAGGCCGAACAAAAATATTGTGAACGTTTTAACCATAGTTTGTTTGTCTCTCCGGATGAAGCACAGTTATTCCGCTCTCTGATGCCGACTGGCTGCAGTGATAAGATTAAACATCTGCTCAATGGTGTAGATGTTGATTTTTTTGCGCCTGAACAAGCAGCAGCAGTCGCAGAAACAGAAGTTCCGTTAAACAGACGCTACCTGGTATTTACCGGCGCTATGGACTATTGGGCGAACGTGGACGCCGTTCGCTGGTTTGCAGATGAAGTCTGGCCAGCATTAGTTGCGGCGCAGCCGGACTTACATTTTATTATTGCCGGCGGCAATCCAACTACGGAAGTCAAAGCTTTAGCACTAAAAAACAATATTGTTGTGACAGGCCGGGTCAAAGATGTTCGCCCTTATATCCAGCAGGCGTTGTTTGTGGTAGCACCGCTTCGCATCGCCCGTGGTATTCAAAACAAAGTGCTTGAAGCCATGTCGCTGAATAAAGCCGTGGTTGCGACAGACATGGCGATGGAAGGCATCAACGCCCCCCAATCGTGCTGGTTGCGTCAGACAGACTCAGCAGAAACCTTTATCGCTTACTGTATGGATTTACTACAAAATCCGGTTGGCGACATAGGGGCAAGGCAATGGGTTATAGAAAACTTTACCTGGCAAGCCACACTGGCCCCTTTGCAACAACTGGTCACTGAAGTATGAGCCTATCCAACATCAGCAAGACGTCATGGGGTTTGCTTGCAGCAACGCTGATGCTTTGGGCTTTGTTGTTCTGGCCTACCCTGCTGCAGCTGGAATCTGTCTGGCAGGGTTCTGATACATACAGTCACGCCTATTTTATTCCACTGATTGTATTATGGTTGTTGTACCGTCGTCAGGCGAATGTTCAGGATCTTCCCATATCCGACTGGCGTCCACTTATTTTGCTGGTACCACTGCTGTTTTTGTGGCTGATTGGATTTGCTTCAGATACCGGCGCCCTGGCCCAACTTGCCGCTATTGTTTGCCTGCAATTTATCCTGGTTGGCTGGATGGGCTTGAACCTGGCTAAACATCACCAGTTCGCTGTGTTTTATCTGATTTTTATGCTGCCATTTGGCGAAGAATTACATCCCTTACTGCAGAATATCACCGCAGATTTATCGGTATGGTTTTTACATCTTGCGGCAATTCCGGTGTTTCGTGAAGGTTTATATCTGACCACGCCGGTGGGACACTTTGAAGTGGCTGTCGCCTGCTCTGGTCTGCGCTTTTTAATTACCTCGCTGGCCATTGGCACTCTGTATGCCCATCTCACCTATCAGAGCTTCTGGCGGCAACTGTTATTTTTAGTGGCGCTGATATTGTTTTCCGTGCTGGCCAATGGTCTACGTGCTTTCCTGCTGATCTATATCGCCGAACAAACCAATATGGCATATGGCTTTGGTGATGACCATTATGTATACGGCTGGCTGGTCTTTGGTCTGGTGCTCATGATTATGTTTTGGCTGGGTGGTAAATTCAGTGATTTACCCACAGAAAACCTGAATAAACCGGCCTCTCAATCCAGCGGCGGCAACCCAAACGACAACACAGCACCGGCAACAGAGCGCAAAACCAAGGGACAAGGTTTTACTCTGGCGCAATTTGGTTACCTGACCGCACTTTTTGCCGGTTTTATGCTGTGGCGGCTGAGTCTGCCATTGGCACCAGTGCCTGCCGCCCCCTCTGCAGCCCTGATTGCTTCCGATGCAGTACCTGTTCCCGATTCAGACTGGGGTATTGAGTTTGTTGCCAGCCAAAAACAGAGTTTATTAAAAGCAGCAGATGGCTTTGAGTTTTTCCGCGCTGAGTATGCCCACCGCCAGCAAAAAGGTGAGCTGGTGAGCTGGAGCAACAAACTGTTTAAAGACAAACACTGGACCATCACAGCGCGGCGCCCCTGGCAGCACAATGGGCTAGAAGCAGAAATTATCACCCTGAAAAGTCTCAGTGGTTCCAGCCGCACTGTCCTCTACTGGTATCAGGTCGGCGACCAGACAACAGTGAGCAGTTGGCGTGTAAAACTGGCACAAACTGTTGCTTTACTGAGTGGCAGTTCTGTCGCAGGCCAGTTTAATGCCGTATCTGTGCAAGCCGAACTAAGCGCAGATGATCAAAAGCTGCGAAGCGCTGTAACAAGATTACAGCAATGGGAAACACCCCATGGCGGATAAGCTTATGCCTTCTTCACAGCCAGAGCAGAGCGCTGCACCTGGAAGCAAACAACACCAGTTACATATAGTGCATTATGTGTGGGGTTTTCATACCGGTGGCCTGGAAAATGGTGTGGTTAACCTGATCAATCATTTACCCGAAGGCTTATACCGCCACAGCATCATTTGCCAGAAAGGTTACGATCCGGCTTTTTTCGCCCGCATCCGCACTCCCAACGTTGCCATTTTTGATATCGCCAAACAGGACGGTACTGATCTCGCGCTGTTCTGGCGTTTAGCCAAACTGCTACGGCAGTTAAAACCCGATGTTTTCCACAGTCGTAACCTTAGTACCATGGAAGGCCAGCTTATTGCCGCGCTGTTGCGTATTCCGTTACGGGTGCATGGTGAACATGGCTGGGACGTCAGCGACATCGGTGGCACCAACCGGCGTTATCAAAAGTTGCGCCGAATGTTAAAAGGTTTTGTGCACCAGTTTGTCGCCCTGTCATCCGAAGCAGAACATTATTTAACGGCAGTGATCGGCGTTTCGCAGCAGTGTGTGCATCGTATTTGTAATGGAGTTGACCTAAGCCGCTTTGATAAAAACGGTGCAACTGTGGACTATCAGCAAACACTGCCATGGCGCTTTCAGCCATCACAACTGGTGTTTGGCACTGTAGGCCGTATGGCAGCAGTAAAAAACCAACAATTATTACTCGAAGCTTTTATTCTGCTCTGCCAACGTTACCCGGATAGAGCCGCAGACTTAGGTTTATTGCTGGTTGGTGACGGCGCACTGCGACAGAGTCTTGAACAAAGGGCCATTGCCGCTAATGTGCAGCATGCGGTGGTTTTTGCAGGCAACAGCAATAATGTTCCCTTGATGCTGAGTCAAATGCAGGTGTTTGTATTGCCTTCTCTAGCCGAAGGCATTTCCAATACTATCCTTGAAGCTATGGCCAGCGGCTTACCGGTTATCGCTTCAAAAGTTGGTGGCAATCCGGAATTATTATTACCCGTCCATCACAGCAGTCATTTGTTCGAAAGTAACAATGTGGAGCAACTTGCCGATTGTATGGCACTTTATATAAAACACCCGGAACGGTATCCGCAAGACAGTGTTTTGGTGAAAAAGCACTGCCAAAACAACTTTAGTCTCGATAGCATGGTGCTGCGCTACCATCAGCTTTATCAGTCAGTCAGTAACAAGGATCTTATTTAACATGTGTGGAATCGCTGGCATTTATTTTCCGACTAGCCAACAACAACCCGATGCCGACACCTTAAGGCAGATGAACGACAGCCAGTTGCATCGGGGTCCGGATGCCGGTGATTATTTTTTTGCGCCCGGTGTTGGTTTGGCGCACCGCCGTTTATCTATTATCGACCTTGATGGCAGCCCTCAGCCGATGCGCACGCCCGACAACAGCGTTTGTGTGGTGTTTAATGGCGAAATTTACAACTTTAAAGAACTGCGCACAGAGCTGCAGGCCAAGGGTTATCAATTTATCAGTCAGGGCGACACCGAAACTATTCTTCATGCCTGGCGTGAATGGGGTGTGGATTGTGTGCATCATCTGCGCGGCATGTTTGCTATTGGCATCTGGGATGCAAAAACCCAAAGCCTGTTTTTGGCCCGTGACCGGCTCGGCGTAAAACCGATGTTTTACAGTTTATTGCCAGGCAATGAATTTATTTTTGGCTCTGAGTTAAAAGTATTAAAGCAGCATCCAAAATTTGATCGCACACTGCGCCATACCGCCATTGAAGACTATTTCACTTTTGGCTATGTGCCTGAACCTTATACCATTTATCAGCATTGTTTTAAGCTTGAACCAGGTTACCGCATATTGTTAACCCCTGGCATAACCAGCCTGCCAGAGCCTGAGCAATATTGGGATATTCCGACAGAGTGGAGTAATGATGTCACCTCAACAGAAGCCCAAAACGAGCTGGTGACAAGGTTTAAAGAAGCAGTTGGCATTCGTATGGTTGCAGACGTCCCTCTTGGCGCCTTTTTATCCGGCGGAGTCGACTCATCTGCCGTTGTTGCCATGATGTCGCAGTTACAAAGCGAGCCGGTGAACACCTGCGCCATTGGTTTTGACGTCCCCACTTTTAACGAAACCGAATTTGCCCAAATGGTGGCTGACCGTTACCACACCAATCATAGTGTGCAGGTGGTCAGTCAAAACGATTTTGAGCTGATTGATATGTTGCCGTCGCTCTATGACGAACCTTATGCCGACAGCTCGGCCATGCCCACTTACCGGGTTTGCCAGATGGCGCGCAAAAAAGTAACAGTGGCGCTTTCCGGTGATGGCGGTGACGAAGTGTTTGCCGGGTACCGTCGTTACAATATGCATTTACATGAAGATAAAGTGCGCAACCTGTTGCCACTTGGCCTGCGTAAAGCCATTTTTGCCCCACTGGGAAAGCTGTATCCCAAACTCGACTGGGCACCGAAATTTTTGCGAGCCAAAACCACTTTTCAGTCGATGGCCATGGACTCAGTTGAGGGTTACCACAACTCCATCTCTATTTTGCGTGCTGACGAACGTGAAAAGCTGTTTTCCACTGACTTTAAGCAAAAGCTCAAAGGCTACAACTCGCTGCAAGTGTTCCGCCGTTATCAGAAAAACACCAAAGCGTTAGACCCGTTAAAAACGGTGCAATACCTTGATTTAAAAACTTATTTAGTAGGCGATATCCTCACAAAAGTCGACCGAGCATCAATGGCGCATTCGCTGGAAGTGCGGGTGCCCTTTTTAGATCATAAGTTTATTGAATGGGCTTTTAAGCTGGAATCCAGCGCCAATCTGCAACAGGGTGTGGGTAAATTCAGTTTAAAAAAAATGATGGAACCTCATCTGCCGCATGATGTGTTGTATCGTAAGAAAATGGGCTTTTCAGTACCATTAGCCGACTGGTTCCGTGGGCCGCTACAGCAAAAATTACAAGACAGCGTCTTGTCCGAGCGTATGCTCGGCTGTGGTATTTTTGACCCCGCTCAATTAAAACGCTTAGTGAAAGATCATATCAGCGGATTAAAAGACAACAGTGCATCACTCTGGACCTTAATGATGTTTGATGGCTTTTTAAGGTTGGAATAAGGCATATCTATATGAAAATTCTGCACTTATTCGACCATTCGATTCCGCTGCACAGTGGTTATACCTTCCGCTCTCGCGCTATTTTGCAGCAACAAGCCAATATGGGTTTTCAGACTTGTCATGTCACCAGCCCCAAACAAGGTGAATGCCAACAAACGATAGAAACAGTGGATGCTTTAACTTTCTACCGCACCAAAGCACCAAACGGTTTCCTCAGCAAAATACCTGTGCTGAACCAGTTGATGCTGATCCCAGCGATGAAAAAGCGTTTATTGGAAGTGATTGCACTGGAAAAACCTGATGTGATTCATGCGCACTCCCCTGCACTGAACGGCATGGCTGCCCTGCTTGCCGGTAAAGCGGCCGGTATTCCGGTGGTGTATGAGGTAAGGGCTTTTTGGGAAGATGCTGCAGTTGATCACGGCACCTGTAGAGAAGGCGATTTACGCTATCGCCTGACCAAAGCCATGGAGACTTATGTGCTCAAAGGTGCCGATGCTGTCACCACCATTTGTGAAGGTTTACGCAAAGATATGCTTACGCGTGGCATAGCGGCCGACAAAATTACACCTATCCCTAATGCGGTGAATGTCGAACAGTTTCAGCTGATCGAACATAAAGACGAGCAGTTGGCAGCGCAGCTTGGTTTACAAGGCAAAAAGGTACTGGGCTTTCTGGGCTCGTTTTACGCTTATGAAGGGCTGGATTTATTGGTGGCGGCTATGCCGGCCATTTTAAAGCAGGTGCCGGACGCCGTTTTATTACTGGTGGGGGGTGGCCCACAGCAACAAGCGCTCGAGCAACAAATTCTCGAACTGGGGCTGGAGCAGCATGTGATCATGCCTGGCCGGGTGCCACACAGTGTGGTGAACAGCTATTACAGTCTGGTCGATTTACTGGTGTATCCGCGTAAATCCATGCGTTTGACTGAACTGGTCACCCCATTAAAACCGCTGGAGGCGATGGCTCAGGGCAAGGTGCTGCTGGCGTCCAATGTCGGTGGTCATCACGAGCTGATTGAGCATGGTAAAACCGGTTGGTTATTTCCAAGTGATGATGTGAACGCATTAAGCACTGCTGCTGTTGAATTATTAAATGCTACGGAGCAATGGCCACAAATCCGGCAAAATGGCCGCAACTTTGTAGAAAATGTTCGGAACTGGCAACAATCCTGCGGCCCTTATCAGGCCATTTATCAAAGGCTTTGCCATGCGAAATGAGCTCGCTGGCCTGCGGATTTGTTTAATTGGCCCTATTCCGCCGCCAGCCGGTGGCATGGCCAATCAAACTCGTCAGCTGAAATCATTACTGGAGCAGGAAGGCGCCATTGTCAGCATGGTGGCTGTCAACGCGCCTTACCAACCGTCTTTTATCGGAAAAATACCGGGACTTCGGGCCTTGTTTCGTTTATTGCCTTATCTCCTGCATTTATACCGGGCCATAGGCCAAACTGATGTTTGTCATTTAATGGCCAATTCCGGGTGGTCCTGGCATTTATTTGCTGCACCCGCTATCTGGATTGCCTATTGGCGCAAAAAACCTATGGTGATGAATTATCGTGGTGGCCATGCCAGGCAATTTTTCGAAGGTGCCTGGTCTGTGGTTGGCCCCTCGGTGCGCCGTTGTAGTGCTGTAGTGGTACCTTCGGCCTATTTACGCCGTGTGTTTGCTGAATTTGCCACTGATGCAGTTGTAATACCCAATGTGCTGGAACAAAAACGCTTTTATCCGGCCGCTGATTTAAATGCCAAACTCTCAGTGATCCCGGCAAAACCTCATCTTATTGTGACGCGCAATCTTGAAGCTATTTACGACATTGCCACCGCAGTTCGTGCTTTTGCCCTGCTCAAAACCAGCTTCCCACTGGCAACATTGTCGGTCGCAGGTTCTGGACCGGAAGAACATACACTCAGAGCACTTTGCCAGGAACTAAAAATCAGCGATTCAGTGCATTTTCTCGGCCGGCTCGATGCCGACCAGATGGCTGAGCTGTATCGCAGTGCTGATTTGATGCTTAATACCAGTCTGGTGGATAACAGCCCTAACTCTGTGATTGAAGCGCTGGCTTGTGGCATTCCGGTATTAACAAGCAATGTGGGTGGTATTCCGGATCTGGTATCTGACGGTGTGGATGCGGTGCTATTGCCACCTGGTGATGCGGCACTTTTTAGTCAACAAGCCGCTGAAATTCTAAACAACAACAGGCTGCGTCAAAAGTTGGTAGAAAATGGCATGGCAAAAACTGCCCGTTTTGCCTGGTCAAGTGTCAGCCAGGCCCTGCTTCATGCATACCAGACAGCCATCCACTCCCGCAATCAGGCAGGTTTACAATGAGCACTTCTTTATATACAAAGCTGGTAGCCGGACTATTGTTTCCCCTTCACGAATGGCTAAAAAAACACAATACGGTCAAAGAGTTTAAGCGCCTGGAACAAAGCCAGTGGCAAAGCAGCAGTGACATTGCCAGCATTCAGTCACAAAGACTACAGGCGTTTATTCAAAGCATTTACCAGCATGTGCCCTATTATCGCGAACTGTTTAAAAAACTTTCGTTAACACCGGATGACATCCGCACAGCGGCCGACTTAACTAAACTGCCATTTTTAACCAAAGATGTGATCCGCAACCATTTTGAGCACTTTAAAGCCGATAATGCCGGCCCGCTGAAACGCTTTAATACCGGCGGCTCCAGCGGACAGCCGCTGGTATTTTTATTGGGGAACGAGCGTGTTTCTCATGATGTGGCCGCTAAATGGCGCGCCACCCGCTGGTGGAATGTGGACATCGGCGATAAAGAAATAGTGGCCTGGGGTTCGCCTATTGAACTGACTAAACAAGACAAGATTAAAATCTGGCGCGATAGACTCTTCCGCTCCACCCTTATTCCGGCCTTTGATTTAACCGAAGCAAAGCTCCTTGATTTTATTAAACAAATACAAGACACCAAACCAACAATGCTGTTTGGTTACCCTTCAGTGTTTCACCTGATTGCACAAAGCGCCGTTAAACATCAGATTGATTTGACCGGTCTTGGCATTCAGGTTGTGTTTGTTACATCAGAACGCCTTTACCCCTACCAGCGTGAACTGATTGAGCAGGTATTTAATGCCCCCGTTGCCAATGGTTATGGCGGTCGTGACGCCGGTTTTATTGCCCACCAATGCCCGGCAGGCGGCATGCATATCAGCGCGGAAGACATAGTGGTAGAAATTGTTGACCGCGAAGGCAAACCGGTCGAAAAAGGTGTCCAGGGGGAAATTGTGGTCACTCACCTCGCCACCTCCGAGTTCCCTTTTGTGCGCTATCGCACCGGCGATATTGCGGCTTTATCCACGCTAAGTTGCAGTTGTGGCCGTGGCCTGCCTTTACTGGAACAACTTGAAGGCCGCTCGACCGATTTTGTAGTGGCAGCCAATGGCACTATGATGCACGGTCTGGCGCTGATTTATATTCTGCGCGACATTCCGGCCATCGACGGTTTTAAAATTACCCAGCACAGCCTGCTGCATAGCCAGGTGCAAATTGTCACTGCCAACAACAAGCTGCCAGCTGAAACTGAAGCTGTCATTCAGCAGCAATTTAAACAACGTTTAGGCCAGGACGTACATATAGATATTGAGTATGTTGCTGAAATTGCACCAGAAAAGTCTGGCAAATACCGTTATGTCATTAGCAAGGTTGTGCCGTTATGATTGACCAGCTGTATTTACTGGCCGTTGTTGTCGCCGTGATTTACCTGTTTCGCTGGTCAGCGAATAAGGATGACAACTAATGCGCGATATTCTGCTGGTCGCCTTCTTTTTTATGGCCATTTATTATTCCTTTAAAAAACCCTATATCGGCGTTTCCGCCTGGATTTGGATAGCCTTAACAGCCCCAACCAAATGGGCCTTTGGGTTCTCTACCAGCCTGCGAATGAATTTTACGATAGTTATTGTTACTTTTATCTCCTATCTTTTTGCGTTTAAAAATAAAAAGTTTTCTATAGGCAGTATCGGTTTTTTTGTCATTCTCCTTCTAATTCAATGCTTTATATCAACAGCAACACAGAACACTATTAATTCAGAAAATGTAACTCAAGATTATATTGAACATGTTAAGACGGCATTATTATTTGTGTTCACTGCATTGATATTACGAACTAAACACCAGTTAATTACTTTTGTCTGGTGTATTGTTTTGTCAATTTCTTCTTATGCAGGCATGGAGGCGGTAAAATTTATTTTGTCCGGAGGTGGGCATCAAATTGTTGGACGCGCCGGCATTATTACTGACCGAAACGATCTGGCTGTCGCCATAAATATGTCTTTACCATTGGTTTTTTTCCTGATTTATGTCACTGAAAATAAATTATTAAAAAAAGGATTGTTGTTACTCGCCATATTGAATGTCATCGCCGTCATTGGAACCTATTCCAGAGGAGGTTTTATTGGCTTAACTATTATTGCGATTGCAGCGTGGTTAAAAAGCGATAAGAAACTACTTTGGGCAATTATTGCATTTACTGCATTACCACTGTTGTATCAGCAAACACCTGAAGAGTGGCGCGAGAGACAATCAACAGTAAGCACTGCCGCAACAGAAGACGGTTCTTTTATAGGACGATTATGGGCATGGAAAGTGTCATTTTTAATTGCACTTGATGATCCCTTGACAGGGGCAGGATATAAGGGACTCACGGACCCAACCATCTGGAGTTACTACGCGCCTTTCACACCACATTTTGGGCCCATCGAAACACCAGAAATACCATATGACAAATCTCCCGTTGCTGCACACAATATATATATGCAGGTTCTCGGGGACCACGGCTTCATTGGACTAGCTATCTTTTTAATTATTCTGAGCAAATGCTTTCTCACAAACCGGGAAAATCAAAGAAAAGCCAAAGATCTTGGATTGAAATGGCTAGAAACATTCTGCTCGCTACTTAATGTATCAATAATCGGATACTGCATTACAGGTATGAATGTAGGTTTAGCCTATTTTGATTTAATTTATGCAGTTTTTGGAATGGTGGTAGTATGTAACATAATTCTGGATACAGAGAAAAACCCAGCTTAAGATAACTCGTAGTTATTACTACGCTCGCTTACCATTTAACAGATACTCAAGAATTGCAAATCGCTTAATAAATTTATCATGAATAAAGAAAGTAATTATAAACGTTAGTGCAACTATTAAGAAAAAACCAAAAACTGGTGCAAGCCCAATATTTATAGCTAACAACCCGAGCAATACAATTACTGGTTGATGAAGTAAATAAATTGAGTATGATGCATTCGCCAATCTCTTTGCATATTCTGACTCGCTACTAAAAAAACGTTTAAAAACAAAAAAACATACAATAGACAAAGCCCAGGCCAATAGAGTTTTTGTGTATATAAAAAAAACGGAATCAACTGCTTCGTTCCAATACGAACTACCAATAACTTTAATAATATCAACCACGATATAACCACTAACAACTATAAAAAGGACTCTAACTGAACTGAAACGTTCAAGTACAGAGGAGTCAAAGCGAAGGTATGCGCCGAAGACAAAAAAAGGTAAATAATAAAGCAACTCATAAATACTAAAACCATACCAAACACTATAAATTGGAACACCTAACTTGTTTAAAGATAAAATAAAAACATGAACAGATGGCAGTAAAACAACAAAAAGACCGAGAGAAAGCAAGTTACTCAGTCTATTCATTGAAGAAAAAATTAAATCCACCCAATTGAACATGAATAATACTGTGAGCAGTACAGAGTAAATAAAGAGCGTTCCCAAGAACCACAGATGCTGCCGCCACGCACCTCCAGCCAGAAAAGGTCCTAATTCAAACTTCATAAGATCCAACTGAGATAAGAGGAGTGCAATAGGGATATTTAATGTCAGTACACCGATAGCTAGCGGAACAATTAGTCGTTCAAAACGACCAATCAGAAAACCTCTAAAAGAAAGTTTTTTCAATAGAAGAAAACTGAAATAGCCAGAAACTATAAAAAAAGCTGGCATACGAAAACTACTTATAGCATCAATTATTATTCCAAAAATAAAGTGACCTTCAATAGAATAAATAAGCCAGCTTTTTTCTGGGTTATATACTTGCGAAGTATGAATAACAATACCTAACAACATTAATACAGCACGTAAGGCATCCATGTACGCAACTCTTGAAACTAACTTCTGCATTCAGAGTTTACTCCTGAAAATATAATGCTATAGCCTGCTTGATTTAAATGAATTCCGTCAGGAAGAAAAACTTTGTCAGAAATTGAATTCAACATTTGTAAAGAGTGATAATGGATATTTGATTTTTTAACAGAAACATCACGAATGTAGGCGTCCAACATTGAGAATTCTGACCAAAACTCTTTTCGAGCTGGCGAGAATTTTAACCCAAGGATATGAATAGACGCATTTTCGTATAGTCCGACCAATTTATCGATTAGCTCTCCATAATTTGCAACGACATCGTTTAACGCCTGGTTCTCCGCTAAATCATTCTCCCCTAAATAAACAACAACATTCTTAATTCTTTCATTTTTAGGTTGCCATGTTACATAACTCAGAAAATCTGATATCGTTGCATTAGACAGGCCACGTTGAAGCCAAGGTCCACAAGGACTAGATGAGAAGCGGTAATTTGCAATGGTTGAACTTCCGTAAGCAATATTTGAAGCATTTGATTGTTCAAGCCAATCCAGCACCAAGTAATTAAGTATCTGAAAATTATTACCTTGAAATAGCCTCAATGTAACGAGCAATCCAACTAAGAATACCAAAATCAGGGCCTTTACTTTCAATGACATGGTTCAACCTAACAGTGACTATGACAATCGGAAGCGAATTGAATATTCTAGTTGTTGCTTATTCAATAAAAATGATAATCCAGCATATAAAAAAACAAATATAACGAGCTTCAGTACAGCGTTAAAAATAGACAACCCCATTGACAGAGCCCTCTCAATTAACATTATCAAAGCCAACGAAATAGACGATATAAAAAGTGGTCTATACATAAGACTCAACAACATAGTAAGCGTTATTTCAATTCGACTTCTGAGCATAAGGACTGCTAAAACAAAAAGTATTGGCGTGGTAACAATCCAACTCGCCGCTATCCAGTTTATGCCGTATGGGGTAACAATCAAAACAACTGTAGCGACAATAACCAGCGATATAGCCATATGATTCATTACAACAGCAGAATGCCCCACCCCTCGGGCTAACGGCCACATCAAGTTAACGACCATCCGCAGTGGAATTGTTACTAATACGATCTGCATGGGCAGAATAATTAACTTCCACTTTTCTCCGAGAAATATCATAACAAACTCTTCAACGACTAAAGTACCAGCAAAGAAAAATGGAAATATAAAAAATGAAGCCAATGTCATTATTTTCTTAAACATTTCAATACATCTTGCTTCATCACGAATCGCAGAAAAATATGGAAATACAACATCGTAAATCAGCGGCATCAACTTCGCCATCGGCATTATCGCAAGAAACATTGCCATCGCATAACTACCCAATATTTCAGGCGATACAGTCCAGCCTGCGACCACAACATCGGCACCTACGTAGAGGCTCGAAAGTACACCAGCCCCCACCACTGTTAAGCCGAATTTCAAAAGATCTGAGGTACCACCGAAATTAAAACTAGGAATAAGTAACTTTTTCAGTAATAGGTTATAGCCGACAGCCCTGAAGATGATACCCATAAAATTAGCAGCGATAAGTGCCCAAAACCCGTAACCTAACACGGCCAGTACTAACGATAGTAACGACGTTGCAATTGCAGAAATGAGTTCAACCATGCCACGGCGCTTAAACTCCATACCTCTGCTTAATTCTGCAAAAGCCACATTGAGCCAGGGAGTAATAAGATAAACCACAGCACCGGCTTTTAATACTGCAGACAAACTACTGTTGTTATATAAACCCGCAATAAAATCCGAGAATAACCATAAGGCAGCAGACACAACTATATGGGTCAGCAACATCAGCCCCAATACTTTTCTGGCTGTAGTCTCATCCAAACTTTTAGTTTGTATCATTGCCTCATGCAACCCCAAAGTGCACAAAACAAATAAAGAAGAAAAGAATACTTCCGAAAGAGAAACTACTGAATAGTCCTCTGGGGACAAATACCGGATAACCAGCAAAGATATTACCCAGGTTATAATCTGAGAGCTAAACCTTAAAATAACTGTCCACTTAAAACCAGATTTCGCTTTGGCCGTTAAATCATCAATTTGCATTATATTTCCAGAATCAGAATTTATAGCCTTTTTTCATTAATTCATTTCGAAGCCAAGGCAAAGGATATTTGAGATTGTATGCTTTTTGAGCATAAGGATAACTTTCTTCAAGCTTTCCTTGCTTGTATAAATACAACCCCAACGCATAATTTAAATCAGCAGACTTCTCGCGAAGTTGCGGCTCTACTGTCATCAGAATAGCAACGGCATCCTGCAGTTTTCTGTCTTTTGCATATTGATTGGCGAGTTCTATTTTGGCGGGAACATAATCGGGCATTTTTCTAAGTAATTCTTTCAAAGCAAGCTGGCTACTATTCTTCTCACCGAGCAAAAAAAGTACCCGCGCTTTGTTTAACTGAATTTCACCATATACTCTGTGCGTGTCTCGTACTTTTTGTGCGCTAAATGCAATTTCTGATAAAGCTTTTTTATATATTTCCTGCTTCTTTTTATTTGAACGCTCGGCTAAAGCTCTGTTCATATAGACCAGACCAGCACAATAATGCCAGGCTCCTCCAGCGGCTTCAGCATCTGCATTTGCTCTTCGCAACTCTTCAGGACTGAACTTAAGGGTAAAGTCGAGACTCCTTCCTTTTTGGCTTACAGAATAAAAACGCTTGCAGTTCTCGTGCAGCATTCTGAACTCTGACTCTGTAATGACCACATCAAATGCATAGCTAAAAGGGCTTATGGTGATCAGGGCCATAACTCCCAGCAAACATAATGTTTTTAATTTTTGCAAATATCGCATTTTTTTATCCCTCGTCCTGCTGAGAGCTCTAAAAATACCAGTTGGCCCTAAGTAATTCAATGAATTCACAGTGTATGATTCGATTTCCCGAATATCAGTTCAGACCAGACTCGCTACAACAAAATCTTGTTGAAATGCAAACTAACAACTCCGGTCGGTAGAACGCTTTGGATACCCGCAAAGTTTCGAATTGATGCAAAATAACCAAATTAAACAAGACATCAGCTGACTCAACGCTATGCAAGATGGAGGAAAAAAGGTAACTTAGCGGCAATAAAAACTTTGAAGGGAAGACTAAGTTTGTATGTGGATCCAAAGCCTTAACCCGACTGAAAACTTCAGCAGTCATACCCTTGCCGGTCACGTTGTTGAATTTACCCTGACAACTGAATCCAGGCACCAGACATTCAGCTTTTATCATAAAAACCCGTTACAGCAGTATGAAACTGCCGACGCTATTTTATTGGTTTTGGGACGGGTACGGCCTTATGGTGAAGATTACCCTCAAAACCACAATTTAGACTGGCTGCTGCAACTATTGCTGGCACAACAGGCTGACTATTACAGCCAACTGGCAGGTTTTTTTAGCTTGGTGCTGCTTAATAAACGCGACGGCTCGCTGTTATTACTCAACGACCATGTCGCTTCGGTGCCGCTGTATTACCATATTCCTGACGCCCCTGACGTACAGCAGAATCAGCCGCAGCAACAAAACATTTGGGTCAGCGACCATTTAAAACACCCCGCAGCCACCAGCGCGCCACTCAATCCGCAGGCTATTTTTAACTACTTCTTTTTTCACTGTATTCCATCGGCCACTACTATTTTTAAACAAACGCTAAAGCTGGAACCTGCCACCGAATTGCAACGTACCGCTGATGGAAAACTGCAACAACAAGCAATGTATGCTCCCTGTTATCCGGCAACGGCTTTCACCGAACAGCAATTGCAGCAACAATGCCGCGACGCCATCAGCAAAGCAGTACAACGTAATGTTGCACCAAACAATGCCGCTTTTTTAAGTGGTGGCCTCGACAGCTCAACGGTCAGTGGTTATTTATGCAAAAACCAGCCAGGTGCCCGTACTTTTTCTATTGGTTTTGACGCCAAAGGCTACGATGAAACCGAATATGCCTTAATTACCGCCAAACACTTTGGCAGTACCCACCATGTGCACTATCTGCAACCTAATGAAATTGTGGAAAACTTTGTAGAAGTTGCCGGTTATTTTGACGAGCCTTTTGGTAACTCATCGGCCATGGCGGCTTTTATCTGCGGCAAAGTAGCCAAAGAGCATGGTGTTCAGGTGATGTTGGCAGGTGACGGTGGTGATGAAATATTTGCCGGTAACGAACGTTACGCCAAACAAAAAGTATTTGAGCTGTATCAGCAGGTGCCTGGTTTTATCCGCTCGCCGCTGGAGCTGTTGTTAAAAACGCCGCTGGCCAAATTACCTGTGGTAAATAAAGCCAAAAGTTATGTCGACCAGGCCAATGTGCCCCTGCCCGACCGCCTCGACAGCTATAACTTTTTAAATCGTTTTGCTTTAGAAGACATGTTTTGCGCAGAGTTTTTGGCCAAAGTGGACACTGATGCACCGGCAGCGGCCAAACGTGCCCGTTATCAGGCTTGCAAATCTGCCGATCCGGTTGAACGTATGATGTATCTTGACTGGAAATTTACCCTGGCTGACAACGACTTTGTCAAAGTAAGCTCGATGTGCCACAAAGCCGGCGTTGAAGTACGTTATCCGCTGTTTGAAAAAGAAGTGGTGGATTTTAGCTGCACAGTGCCCACAGCCTTAAAGTTACCTGGCAATAAACTGCGTGATTTTTATAAAAACAGCTTCCGAGGTTTTTTACCCGATGCAACCCTGGCGAAAAGTAAACACGGTTTTGGTTTACCTTTTGGTGTCTGGATGAAAGAACAACCGGCACTGCAGGCGCTTACTGCAAAAAGCCTGAACCAATTAAAACAGCGCAACATTATTAAAGCAGAGTTTATTGATGAGGCTCTAAAAATATACCAGAGTGGCCATTCAGGGTATTACGGTGAGCTGATTTGGATCATGCTGATTCTGGAGCTGTGGCTGGAACAGTTGGGAGCCAGCCACTGATGTTGCATTCTTTGCTGAAAATGGCAGGTTCAGTGCTTGGTCGCGGCAAGCTGTCTATTCTGATTTACCACCAGGTGCTGGCAGAGTTTGACCCTATGCGGCCAAATGAACCCACAGCCGAAGTATTTGACTGGCAAATGGCTTTATTGGCGCGTTATTTTACTCCGCTGTCGCTGACTGAGGCCGTGCAACGTCTGGCTGCAGGCACACTGCCCGCCAATGCGGTTTGTGTTACTTTTGATGATGGTTATCTGAATAACCTTACAGTTGCACAGCCCATTCTTGCCAGATATAACATTCCGGCCACTGTGTATGTCGCTACTGCATTTCGTAGCGGCGACAATATGTGGAATGACCGCATTCAGGATTTATGCGCCGACCCACACCGCTTAACGCTCAAAACCAGCGAAACTGAAATTCCGCTTGGCGACTGGCCAAGCCGGATAGCGGCTGCGCAACAGTTATTAAAAACACTAAAATATTTGCCTGTGGCTGAACGCCTGCAAGCGGTAGATGAGCTGTACCGGCTAAACCAAGCACAAGAATATCCGGCGCGGATGATGAACGACAGCCAACTGCAACAGCTGGCCGCACTTGGTATTACTATTGGAGCCCACACCCATAACCACCCTATTTTAAAAAGCCTTGATGCCAAAGCCCAACAAGCGGAAATTGAGCAAAGCAAAATATTGCTTGAACAAATTCTGCACAAGCCAATTGAGCATTTTGCCTACCCCAATGGCGTTGAGGGCCGTGATTTTGACGACGTAGCAGTGCAATGGGTAGAAGCAGCTGGTTTTAAGTCAGCCGTGATGACCAACTGGGGTTGTTCCACAGCCGCAACATCGCCGCTGCGTTTAAAGCGGTTTACGCCCTGGGACGAATCAAAAACTAAATTTCACCTCAGATTGCTAGTTAATTTACTTAAACGCTATTAATGGCAGGAAACAAATATATGGAACATAAACAAAAATCAGCTGCCATTGTTATCGGATTATGTAGTCACGGTCTTTCTATTGTCAGAGCTTTAGCAATACAAGGTGTTGACGTTTTTTGTATCGAGAAGAATCTTGATCAACCGGGTGTTCAAACCAACAAGTGCAAGCGAATTTTTACAATTAGCGACTATAGCAGCAGCAGTATTCTTGCGTGCCTAGATGCAATATCAGCTGAGTTTATTAATTACGAGTCTGTCGTGCTTTTTCCATCCAACGACCGACATGTGAAATCACTAGGCGAAATAAGCAACTCAATTCTTTCACTCTATAAAATTAGTTGGATTCAATGTTCAACAAAAATTATGGAGTTGCTTGAAAAGAAGAATATAGAAGCGGAAGCAGTTAAAAAAAATTTGAATTATCCAAAGTCATTTGTACTTGAGAAAAAAGATATACAACAATTTAGCCATCAGCTAGATGTCCGTTTTCCTGCAATTGTAAAACCCAATGCTCCACTATCAAGTTTTAAAACAGAAATTGCAGCAGATGTGCAACATTTAGGTGAAATCTTAACTATTCACGAATCAGAAGCTCCACTATTAGTTCAAGAATATATTCCCGGAGATGATACTTCAATTTTCTTTTGTGCACTTTTTTATAATAATGGAATAGAAGTAGCTCACATTTGTGGCCGAAAAATAAAATCATATCCTCCGGCTCGCGGACAAACAACAGTTGCAGAAACGGTAGTGGATAACGACGTTTACGCTGTTGCAAGAGAGTTTTTTTACGGGCTCAACATTTCCGGCCCCGTATCACTTGAAATTAAAAAAGATCCAAGTGGTAAAATTTGGATTATAGAACCAACTGTCGGCCGTACGGACTTTTGGTCTGAGTTATGTATAGCATCCGGGTTTAATATTCCATATTTAGAATATTGTTTGGCTCTCGGAAAAGACACCCCTCCACTTAAATCATTTTCTGAAATCATGTGGTACGATTCTGAACGTTCTCCAAAAAGCTTTCTGCAAGATGTCATTAAGTACAAAATGTTTTATCCAAAAGGGAAAAAACCGGTTTTTTCGTACTTCAACAAATCAGATCTAAAACCTTTTTTTAGTTCAATGATGAAGCTCCTGAAAAGGATCGTTATTAAATGAATGCTAGTAGTGATGTAAGGTGCAAAACCGTCTTTACAATATTCGAAAGCTCGCCCGAAAATGAAGCCCGAGTTTTAGAATGTATAACGAGTTTGGATTCCGATAAGAAAATCTCTGCATGCCAATGGACGCTTCAGATCATTGACTTCGAGAGGAAAATAAGCAATCCAGACAAATTTTTTTGGGTCACCGAAAGCATAGGAGGGAAGATAGTTTCTGTCACCCCTATTGCTGCAAAATCACACCTTGGTATTTTTTATAAAATTTATTTAGCAACAAACTATTATGGATTCTATGTTGATGTAATGCTTCCTATCAACTTCTCTGAATTTATTGACTTCTTAAATAAGAGATTTCGCTGGTGTTTGGCAATTTCTTTAGCTCCTCTCCATCCGGACAGGATGAGAACTATTACTGCAAGTAATAAAGTCGATTTATCATCTTCGACGGTAATCAGTAAAAACTACTTTGTACGAATCGATAACTTTGAGGAATATTGGCGCTCACGCCCCAGTAAACTTAAAAATACTGTGCTACGAAAATCGAAGAAATTAAATAGCCTTAATGCAGTCTATCGAATCACAGATCATCCTACTGACACTGACATTGAAGATTACTGGGAGGTGTACAATAAAAGCTGGAAAAAAAATGAACCGAACAGAGATTTCATTACTTGGGTACTAAATAATTACTCTGAACGTCATTCAGTCTACCTTGGGTTTGTTTATATTGACAACTCCCCTGTGGCCAGTCAAATTTGGCTAAAAGAGAATAATGAATATTACATATTCAAACTGGCTCAAATATGCGAATTTGACAATTTTTCACCAGGAACACTACTCACACATTACTTATTGAAGAGTTTTAGTACAAACAAAGAAATAGTTGTCAATTTTCTCTTTGGATTAGAAAGCTATAAAGAAATGTGGATGGACCTTGTAACGGATGTTTATGACACCACAGTCTATAAAAATAATTTCACAAAAAAAATAGTCGATTTGAAGAAAAAATACATGACAAAAGGTGTTACATCTTGAGAAAGTTCTATTTTTGGGAAAATATCTCGGGACAGCAAATATTTGAAGTATCTTCATTAAAAAACACTAACTCTGTTTGGTTTTTTTTGCCCACTTTTGCTGAAGAAAATTCGAAGACCCGCCACTTAATTAAACAGTTACAGCTCCAAATGGATGCATTAAACATTTCTTATGTGTCGTTTGACCCAATTGGAACTGGTGATAGCGTTGGTGACCTTACAGACATAACAGTTCAACATTGGAACCGTGATTATCTGGTTAGAATCAGCCAACTCAAAGACATTGGTTTTAAGCAGGTCAACTTTATTGCAATTCGCTACGGCGCCCTACAACTAATTGATTTATTGGCAACAGAAGCCCTACCACTGCCGGTGAATAAAATACTTTTATGGCAACCTTATTTGCAAAGCAGCACTTTTTTACAGCAGTTTTTCCGCTTAAAAATTGCCGAACAAATGGCAACAGGCAATAAAACAACACAAAAAGAGTTGGAACATCAATTGAGTGCAGGTGAGGTAGTGGAAATTGCCGGTTACCCTATCACGCAGAATTTTGTCAGCAGTATTTATGCACTCAAAGATGTAACTGCCCTACCGGCGTGCTATCAACAAACACCCTTGTTGTGGTTGGAAACCTCCATGTTACCCAATATCAGTCCGGTTTGTGAAAAAGGCATGGGCTTGTTGTCGCAATATTTTGCCGCAGATTTTGCGCAGCTGCAGGGGCCGGCTTGGTGGAATGCCACTGAATTGGTGCAAAGCCCTGAGTTGATTGCCCGTAGTGTTGAATTTTTAACAGGCAAAACAGCATGACAGAACAAGCCATTCAATTTCAGAGCCAACCGCAGCTTAATCAGCAACCACAAACTCTGGTCGGCATTTTAAGCCCTGCCGCTGGCAGCACCGGCTTACTCATTGTGGTTGGCGGCCCACAATACCGAATTGGCAGCCACCGGCAGTTTGTCAAACTGTGCCGCGCCGCTGCAGTGCAAAACATTCCGGCTTTTCGGTTTGACGTCAGCGGCATGGGTGATAGCTCTGGAGAACCAACGCCCTTTTACCAGCAAAGTGCTGATATTCATGCCGCCATTTCGCAGTTCTTTTTGTTGCAACCACAAATGACATCTGTAGTGCTCTGGGGCTTATGTGATGGCGCCAGCGCAATTTTACTGGCTCTGAGGCAACAACCAGATCCAAGAGTAAGCGGACTGGTGTTATTAAACCCCTGGGTGCGCCAGCAACAAAGTTATGCCAAAACCATGGTGAAACACTATTACCTTAAGCGTTTAACCAACAAAGAGTTCTGGCAAAAATTATTCTCCGGCAACTTTAAAGTGCTGCAAAGCGTGAAGTCGTTATGGCAAAACCTGCAACAGGCCAACAGCAAAGCGGTCAGTGTCAGCAATACCCCTGAAGCAAGTAACGAGCAAAATTACGTGCTGCATATGCAGCAAAGCTGGTCGAAACTGCAGGCAAAGGTGTGTGTGATCACCAGCGGTGAAGACTTAACAGCACAGGAGTTTCTGGATTTATGCCAGCAACAGCCAGAGTGGCATCAGTTACTGCAACAGGCAGAGCACCATCATTTGCCCGGTGCTAACCACACTTTTTCAACAGAAGCCTGGCGGCAACAGGTGCAGCAGATAAGTTGTACTTTTGTGTTAAACCAGACAAAAGTTTAAATAGCAGATAAAAAAACAGCATCTGATTGATGCTGTTTTTCACCGGGTGACTTCAAAAGTTTCTTAACAGCCGCGGCTTTGCTTCACCTTTTAACAATATCCAGGCTGTTTTGTTGTTGCCGTTGCACCAGCTCAGATGCCCAGCGCTGCAGCAATAGTGTTGCTCGGTGGGCATCGTCACCTTCCAGTGTGTCATAAGAACTACAGCGCTGCTGCTCGACAAAACACACCATTCTGGATTCAAACTTTAAGGTGGTTAAAGTACCTTGTTGTCCAGCCAAACCAATTTGATTGGGTCTTGCCAAGCCCCCCACATACATAAATGGAGGCGCTGCCACTTGTTGCTGTGGGGTGCCATTAACCAGACCTAAAACAATACTGCGAAAATCACTTAAGCTGACCGGCCCTGGTGGCAGGCTATTCGCTTTGTTAGACACCAGAAATGTTGCATTCTGATGGTAATTAATCACATGTCCATGTCCTAAAAACCCTTCGTCATACAATTCTTCACCATGATCCGAAGTGACAAACAACAGGGTGTTTTGCCACACCCCCAACTGTTTCAGTTTTGCCACCAAGGCGCCTAACTGTTGGTCTGAATGCGCAACAACGTTCCAATAAGTCTCAGCAACCAAATCTTTGTTTTTAATCGAAATATCATCGCGTTTTATCGGCTTTTTAATCAGGTTAAGCGCCACATCAGGGTGATGATACGGAAAATGCGGTGACTGAAAATTAAAATATAAAAACACCGGTTGTTGCCACTGCCGCGCCTCACTGAAGTGACTGTCAAATGCTTTTAACAGATGTTGTTCGTCAACCAGCAAAGAACCTTTGGCGGCAAAACTGAAAGCACGTTTGTCTTTTAAGGTTTCGGCATCAACATAAATATCGGCATTTTGTTTCATCCGCACCGTGGCAGAAATATCACCAAAACTTTCCGGCTGACCGGAAAAAACGCCAATTTTGTAGCCATTTTTCTTGAAATCATCAAATAAAGACGGAGATAGCATGTCGGGTAATAACTCTCCGCTAAACAATGATTTTAACGAATAAGTAGTAAAACCAACATGACTAAAGTTCGGAGACGCCAGACTCCCCCCCTGTACCAGCGCTTCCAGATGAGGTGCCACAGGTTTGCCATGGAGCCGCTTGCCAATCACATCACTGCGGGTACTTTCAATAACAACCACAACCACATGGGGAGGTGCAGCTGAAAATTTGTTGTTAACCGCAAGCGGAGTTAACTTTTCCAACTGCAGCTTAGCGTTAAAACCACCAATACTGATACTGTTGTCGGCGTGAAGCTCGATGGAATAAGGATAACTATCACCATCAAAGGGCGCTTTATCATACAGGTGATGAAACAGGCCATATCCGTCCGCATCAAAATCTGTTGCCGCATTCAGCAATACCGAGCCAGTCTGATAAGCCAGTGTTTTACTCAAACCATGCTGGGTGTCTCCAGCCACTCTGGGCACCATAAAAGCACAAACAATAAAGGAGGCACTGATTGCAACAACAGGCAATAACAACCCCCGCTCTTGTCTTTTGGCGCCACTATGCAAGCGTTGTTTTAGCAAACGCCAGCACAACAGATTGATCAGCAGCATGATGACAATAACAAACAAACTGACGGCAACTTCATTAAAAACAAACAGCAGCGCATCAACAACACTACCGCCACCAAGATTTTTCACCAAAGTAAAACTCAGCGCATCACTAAAATAACTGTGTAGTTGAAATTTAGCCGCCAGCACCAGGATCACGCTTTGCAACATCAACAAACTGAAAATAACAGCAGTGGTCCAACGCGGTAGTCGTCGGGTGAGATAACGTGCAAAACTCCAGATTAAAATTGCAAACAGGATTTGCGACAACAAATAAGCAAGTACAAACCACAGCTGTTCGGCCAGGCTGTCAACGACTATGGAACTGCCAAAGCCCCCGGTAAAAACACCAAACTTGCGATTGATTAAAAACATCTCCAAAACTGAAACAAACAACATCGTAACAACGATGATGATGTCATCAATACGCGAGGACAACATGGTCTTTGTTTTATTCATCATCAGTCAATATCCTTCTCTGCTAAGCTGAACAATGACAGCATTGATAAAAAATCATCAGCTACAGATTATGACTACGGAATATAACCAGACAACGCTCTTAAAAACTGTCACTATTACAAAAACGATATACCTGCCGGGGGTAGACATGATTAAGGGTATAAGTAAAAATTTAAAACGACAGCTATCAAATATTAACCTGCGAGGTTAAATTGATAGTGTGTTAGCGCCCAAAATCAAAACATTTATCACCATTATATGGAACTGTGTTTTTTCTGTATAAAGCGCATGAAGTAAAATTCAAAATAGTACAAAAACACTGATACCAACAAGGTAATGCTTAAAAAGATAAAAGTGTAAAAATAAATCATGAACCAACGCCCGTCGGCCAATGCCCACTCAAACATTGGCGTTCGGCAAAACCCATTTACCAGAAAAATTTGCAACGAAATTTGACCGATAAAAAGTACGGCTTTTTCAATGACGCTGCCATTTGTAAGGCAGTTTTTGATATATACAAATAATGCCAGAAACAGCAGGCCTGCTGTGATGTGGGTAAACACAAAAAAGGCTGCAAAAAAGTTTCCCAGCACAAACACAATCAGACTAAATAACAACAGTCCTTTGCTCATTTCAAACTGTGGATTACGCGCCAGGTAGATGCCAAAACAAATGACAGGCAAATGCGGAAAAACTGTGTAGTAGACACCAAAAGGCAACAAATCTGCCGAAAACCCCGCCAGAATGCCCACAGCAGAAATAACCAGCAGCGCAGGGTTCCCATAACGTTGATGCAAGCTACTCAGCAGTGGAAATAATAGATAAAACTGAAAAATAAAAGGGATAAACCACCAGGGGCCTACGGGTTCAAGTTCATAACCCGGAATAAAAGAAGATAATAACAACAGTTTCAGTGCGATGGCTGGCAGCTCTAACCTGGTAACACTGAAGTCATTCTGTAGTAATAACCATAAAACTCTCAAACATAACCAGGCGAGAATCGCCAACAAAAATGCCGGGTATATTTTTTTCATTCTTGAAACAACAAAACGACCGTAATATTGCTTCGCCTGATAATGGCTTAAGGTTAAACCGTAAGCACTGATAATAATAAAAACCTGAACGCCAAAATGCCCCAGATAAGAAAACACGCCCTGTACAATCATCTCCGGGGTTTTATAAAAGATCTCTATAAACTGATCAAAAAACACCCGCTGATAAGTAAATTCATTCTGGCTTGGGGTTGGAAACGAATGCAGAAAATTGTGTAAAGCTATCATCAGAATGGCAAAACACTTAAATATCTGCACATCTTTTAACGTCAGCTTACCTGGCTTCATTTAAAATAATCCCTGATTGTTATGAGAAAGTTTATTTACACAATCTACTACTCCATAAATAACAACGTGTTATGCCGCAATAAAGCATCAAAGTCTCAATAAATTGACATACTCATCAGATTTTTGACAGCCACTCCAAAGCAACAGCTCAATAACAAAGGTGATGATAAAACTACTTTTTTTCATCAATCCGGCTAAACCAGCTTAGCGCAAAAATAAAAGCGCATACTGCCAGATAATAACTCACTGCCAATTGTTGGGTTGGAACATAGTTATCCCTATCCGGGCTTAACAAAAACTGTAATGCACTAAAGGTATTGCCGTATTTATAGATACTCGCTTCCAGCGCCAGAGAAATAAGCGCAAAAGATGTGTAGACAAAAACACTGATGAGCAACAGTCTGATAAACACCATTTTAGGTTGAAAATCCCGCACCAGACTGCCAAGCCAGTGACTACAAAGAAATACACCTTGCAGCCACAACCACAACAATATGGAGCTTAACCAACCGCCCCCCTCTGCCATCAATTCAGTAATATTGTCGGTAATGGCAAAAACCACCACCACCAGGTGCCAAAGCAAAAAGGCAAAGGGCAACAGAATGATCCAAAGCGGCAATAATGTTCTTTTAGCACCAAAGCTCAACATGGCGTTGAGTAACAACGGCAGCTGCACTATCAGCAGTAAAGCAGAAAAACGCAGCGCCATATCAAGCGCTTGCAAGCTTTGCCAATGTGAGGCCCCAACAAAGTCTTGTAATACTTCAAGCGGTACTGTCAGATACAGCCACCAGAAAAACACCTGACTGTGCAGAAACAACAACAGCAACAACAATATGGGGCGTGTTTTGGGGCGTTGGCTAAACCAGATAGACCAGAAACTAAAGCAAAAGAATAAAGCCCCGGCAACCAACACTGATTGCACTAAAGAACCCTGCCCCAAGAATTCACGCAGGTTGTAAGGCACAAAATTTTGCTCCGAAAGGTAGACAAAAGCGATAACTGTCAGCACAAACTTAATAACGGCGCTTAGATAAAGTTGTAATTCACCCACAGCAGGCTTGGTTATGGTGGCATTGTTTGTACAAACAACCTGTTCAGTAACGGCAGCAGACTCATCTGCACTTCTGTCAGCGCCTTTGTCCACACTAATAGCGCTCGGATGAGATGTTTTGTCTGCTGGTTCAAATTGACGGCTGATGATAAAAGCTGACACCACGGCAATGATACCAATCAGCACATCTGTCAGATTTGAAACTTTACCAACAAGAAAAATCTGTCCGACTTCAATAAGCACGAGTTGCGCCGTGACCAAAAGTGCAACAAGAGCCAGCCAAAAGGTGCTGAGTTGTAACCTGAGTCTTGCCAGCAACCAACCAAGCGGTGCAAATAACACACACTTTTGCAGCATAGTGGTGACCGCACTCAGCACACTGTCGCGGAATAATTCAATAAATGGCAAAGTAAACCATTGATCAAAGGTTACTTTTGCTTTGACATGAGAGGTCGAAAAATCAAAGGGATACCAAAACAACAACAGCAGTACAACAGTCCAGAACACCCAAAACAACAACAAAGCCGGTAAAGAATGCGACATAACAAGATTCTGACTTTTATGCTCTGAGCTACTGATCTGGGAATAAGCTAATGTTGCGGCAATTTGCGGCCGAGTCCCTGATTGAGATTGAGTATGATGCTCCTGTCGTTTTACCTTAAAAATTTTCAGCAATAAAACGGCCAATAATGCATAAATCACATCGCCAATGTCTGTGGTTCTGGACATAACAAAAAGCTGCACAACCTCAGTAAAAACAGAATACAAACCGACATATAGAACTGCTGGCTGTCGAGTTTTGCTTGCCCTTAACACAAAATAAGCAAGTGGCAGCCAGACCGCCACATCAGATATCACGGCATAACTGATTTCAAACCAGGGACCGTCTTTATATTGAAAAGGTAACAACAGAATTTTGCCGGCTTTCCATTTGTCGTAAATCCCTTCCGGATTTAACGTAAGATCAAGCGGCAGTACGTTATACACAAAAAAAACAACCGCATAGAGTACGGCGAGCCGGTACCAGACTGAGCCGCTACTTACTTCATCGGTTAATTGACTTAACAAAGGCCAGATAATCTGTCCGGCCTGATGCCACAACAACAGGCCAAGTACAGCACCGATGCCCTGAGCAAGCACATCATAAGGTGAAGCAACCCTGCCGCTGAACATCAGTTGGCCGAGTTCAACAACAAATGCCAGCAGCAGGCAATAGAGCACAATAACCGGGTATCGCAGCGTCAAAGGTTTTAACTGCTGCAGCCAGGCAGCAGCGAAAAAAGCCAGGGGGATTGTCAGCAGTATGTTGGTACCAAAATCAACACCACTAAATGAAGTGCTTTCTTGTTGCCATAACTGCAGAAACTGCTGCCAGGCTTGCGTTAAATCAGCACCCGACAAGGTAAAAGGCAGCCAGCTTCCATAGATGATAAACAAGCTACACAGCAGTGCCAGCGAAAAAGCCAGTGTTTTTGAACCTGAAAAATCCAGTTGTGTCACTTGCGGCTCCTGCATTTGCTTTATATCAACATCCTGTTGCACTGGCTGTTTGCCTTAAAACAAATCCCGGTTACAACAATATTTCCGCCACTGCCGGATGGCCAAGGAAGTCCTGTGGACTGGCCGTGGCGCCATAAGCGCCAGACTGATACACCACCACCCAGTCGCCCACTTCGGCTTTGGGCAGCTCCATCCTGTCCGCCAGAATATCCAGCGGCGTACAAAGCGGGCCAACCACTGTCACCAGCTCTGTGTCACTTTGGCCCATCCGGTTGGCAATAGCGACCGGATAGTTTTTGCGAATAACCTGACCAAAATTGCCGGAGTTGGATAAATGGTGATGCAAGCCGCCGTTACAGACCAGATAAGTGGTGCCACGCGACTGCTTTTTATCCAGCACTTTACAGGCATATAAACCTGCTTCAGCCACCAGAAAACGGCCAAGCTCAATCACCAGTTCAATACCGTCCAGTTGCTGCTGATATTGTTCAGTGAGCGCCGTTAATGAAGCGCCCACAGCGGCAATATCCAGGCGTTTTTCGCCGGCAAAATACGGAATACCCAGGCCGCCGCCGAGGTTAATCACTTCTGGTTGATAAGGACAAGCGGCGCTGAGTTTAGCGGCAAGCGCAAAAGTCAGCTGATGGGCTTCAATCAGCGATTCAGCTTTTAAGTTTTGTGAACCACAAAATATATGAAAACCACGCAGTTTCACCGCATAAGCGGAAAAATCCGCCAATAACGCAAACACCTGTTCTTCATCAATACCAAAGGGTTTGGCACCACCGGCCATTTTCATGCCGGATGATTTCAGCTCAAAAGACGGGTTGACTCGAAGCGCTACCTGCGGCGTTTTACCTGCCGCAAGGCCCAGGGCGTGAATACGATTGAGCTCCCCCACCGATTCCACATGTAAAGTAACACCCAGTTCGATGGCCGAACGCAGCTCAGCGTCGCCTTTACCAGGGCCGGCAAAGCTGATGTCTTTGGCCGGCATGCCGGTTTGAATGGCCAGCAGCATTTCTTTTTGTGAAGCCACATCAAAACCATCCACCAAAGCACGTAAATGGTTGACCACAGGCCAATAAGGATTGGCTTTCACTGCATAATGTAAATGAATACGTGACGGCATAAAGTGGCGAAACTTCTGCACCTGAGCACTGATCACCTTGCGGTCGTAAGCGTAAAACACTTCTTTACCAAGCGCCTGGCTTATTTGAGTCATGCTCATACCGCCAAGCAGCAGCTGCTGCCCTTCTACGGCAAACTGGTTCATCAATTCATGTTGAGGCACGGCTGGCGCATTCACAGATTTTGTCCTTCAGAAAAATAATGCTGGTACTCACCAGAGAGTAATTTACGGTCAATTTTGCCATTGGCATTTTTAGGCAGGCTGTCTTTTTGCAGCAACACTTTGGGCACCATAAAAGATGGCAGCGCTTTTTTCAGCTGTAACAACCAGGCGTTGGTGTCGACCTGCTGCTGATGTTGCATCGCCACCAGCACCACTATGGCCTGATCCAGTTCCGGATGAGGAATACCGAGGGCAGCTACATCCACAATAGCCGGATCCAGCGCATACACCGCCTCTTCCACTTCAGTGGGGCTCACCCTGTTACCCAGGGTTTTAATCATTTCGTCGCGCCGGCCAACAAAATACAAAAAGCCTTCTTCGTCATACTTGACGGTATCACCCGACCATACCGCCATCGGCGCTAACAACGCACCTTTTGGCATCACCGGGTCAAATTTAAAACGTTCAGCGGTTTTTTCCGGTGAATTCCAATAACCTAAACTGACCAGCGGCCCACGGTGCACCAGTTCCCCGGGTTCATTCGGGCCACATAAAGAGCCGTCTTCACGTACCACCACAATTTCCGCATTCGGAATAGCTTTACCCATAGAACCTCTTTTACGGGGCAAATCGGCAGGCGGTAAATAAGTGGAACGGAAGGCTTCGGTTAAACCGTACATCAGATAAGGCGCGGCTTTTCTAAAAATACCCTGCAACTGGGTTAGCAGTGCATCTGGCATAGCACCACCCGAGTTGGTGATATAACGCACTGAATCTGCGGCACCTTCAGGCCACTTGGCTTTGGCAAGCTGTGCCCAGAGTGGTGGCACTGCAGCAAGTCCTGTCACCTGATGTTGTTCTATCGCCCGCACTACGTCCTGCACCAGGAAAAAGTCCAGCAGCACCACAGTGGCGCCTGTTAAAAAGGCGGTGGTGATTTGGCTGAGACCATAATCAAAACTAAGCGGCAATAACGCCAGGATCACATCTTCTGGTTTATTCTCCAGATAGCTGGAGACACTTTGTGCCCCCACTATCATATTGCGGTGTGTGAGCACCACCCCTTTGGGTTTACCTGTACTGCCTGAGGTATACAAAATGGCGGCCATGTCGGCATCAGAGGGTGCCACCCGCTCGTTCAGCATTGCTGGCGTCACATGGGGCCGATGAAAAGCGGCAATATGCAGATGGCCCTGTTGCTGCACAAAGTCAGCAGCCACGTCCACCAGTAACACTGTGTGCAGGTCTTCACATAAGGCTAAAGATTCGGCCAACACTTCATAACGGTCTTTGCTGGTAACTAAAATCCGCACGTTACAGTCTTGTAAAATGTGTTGCACTTGTAATGGCTTTAAAGCTGGATTTACCGGCACAAAAACGCCGCCACAGCGCGAAGTTGCAAAAAAGCTGCTGACTGTTTCAAATTGTTTGGGCAAATAAACTGCAAGACGCTGGTGTCGACTGAGTCCAGCCTGAATAAAACGGCCTGCCGCAGCTGCAGTTATTTCTGCGAACTCTGAATAAGTGACTGATTCTTTTTTAAATTTTAATGCAGTTCGCGCCGGAAACTGCAAAGCGCCTTGCAGCACTATATCGTGGAGGTTACTAATCATATGACCCTGAAGACAATTCACATTTAATCCCTTTGTGTGCAATAATAAATCACTTTAAACAGAAAGCCGACAGTATTTTACCGACAGATTTCATTTGTTCGATGTAAAAGCAGCTTATGTCAGTGATTTGTTGATATTAACGCCGTAATCAAGGATCGACCCATGACACATCAGTTACTTACCGATATTCTCAATTCTGTTTTGCAAATTAATAAAAATTATCAAACCGACACCGGTTTATTGGGTGCTATTGCCGAATTTGATTCTATGGCGGTGATTGGCGTGATCACTGCCCTGGAAGAACAATTGGGTATTCACGTCGATGACGATGAAATATCCGCAGAAGTATTTGAAACTTTTGGCTCACTTTTAGCTTTTGTTGCAACAAAACAAGCCTGAGGCCCCAGCCTTATCAGGCCTGAACACAAGTACCGTAGATTTAAGGATAATCACTCAGCAAAGCTGAGTTAACCCGGAGTGTAGTTTTATGAAAAAAACCAGCCTGCTCGCCACTGCCGTTATGCTGGCACTTTTGAGTGGATGCAGTAAAAAAGACAGTGCAGAGCATTATGCCGACGCGCAAAAGTTCATGCAAAACAACAACTACCCTTCCGCGATCATTGAATTAAAATCTGCGGTGCAACAAGAGCCGGAGAACAAAGACTACCGGCTGGCACTTGGTAAAGTGCATCTGAAAACAGGTGATGTACTGGCTGCTGCCAAGGAGCTGGACCGCGCTTTGTCGTTAGGCGCCAGCAAAGAAGTGGTGGCAGTACCGCTGTTTAAAAGTTATTACGCGGCAAAAGACAACAAACCTATTCTTGAGCTTTTTGCCAACGACAAAGACATCAGCGAATCCCAGCATGACTATCTGAATTTATACCGTGCTCTGGTCGAACTGGAATCGGGTAATAAAGATCAGGCGCTCAGCTATTTTGATGAACTGGCGCAACAACAGCGTAATGCCGATGTTGCTGCCATTGCTCAAAGTTACCTGCAAATTGCCGCTGAAAAACTAGATGTTGCGCTTACGCTGGTTGCACAGGTGACAGTGTCCAGCCCGCTGTACAGCGAAGCACTGCTGATCAAAGCCAGATTACAACAGTCGCTTGGCCAACACGCGCCGGCGGTGGAGAGTTTCCGGTTATATAACAACCTGATGCCACGTGATTTTATTGCACGGCTGATGTTAAGCCAAAGCCTGGTTGAGCTGGAAAAGTTTGATGAAGCAGATACTGAGCTGAACCTGATTTTAAAAGGTTATCCAAATCAGCCGCTGGCCAACTACTTAAAAGCCGTTTCTCTTTACGAGAAAAAAGATTATAACCAGGCCAAAGACCATGCCGAGCGTGCTATTAACGCCGGTATGAAAGACAGCAGCACCCGCTTGTTGGCTGCTTTAAGTGCGATCAATCTCGACTTACCAGGCCAGGCGCTGGCGCACCTTGATGCCATTAAAAATTTATTGTCGGCTAATCCTGAACTAGAAACCCTGTACGCCAGCTTATTGCTGGAAGCAGGCCGCGCTGACGAAGTGAGCGCCAGTTTAATCAAAAAAGACATTACCAATGCCGACTACAAAATGATTGCGGCGACTTCTTATCAGCTGCTGAAACAAGGCTCTTTAACGGCCGCACAGCAACTGATTGAAAAATATGATCAAACCAAACCAACCGACAACGCCACCCGCACCATTATGGCTACAGTCAAACTGGGGGTAGACAGCTTGCGGGAACAAGGTATGTCGGAGCTGGAAGATATTCTTAAAGCAGACCCAACGCAGGATAAAACGCGGATTATTCTGGCGCAAACCTATATTCGTTTGGGTCAGTTTGATAAAGCCCGCGCGCTTGCCGATCAATGGCTGAAAGATGAAAAATCTGCCCTTCTGGCATACAACCTGAAAGGTTATGTGGACTTATTGCAGAACAATAATCAGAGCGCAACAGAAATGCTGGCCAAAGCCGAGGCTCTCAGTGCGAATAACCCATTTACAATGATGTTGCAGGCCATGGTTGCCATTAAAGAAAAAGATTTACCGAAGTCGGCTCAGCTTTTAGAAAAAGCGCTGCAGGCAGACTCAACTTATGTACCTGCCCTGTCTCAATATTATGCGGTGAGCAAAGCCCAGAATGAGGCCGGTAAAGCAGTAGCAAGGGCTGAACAAATGCTCAAATCCCATCCCGATAACAATGGCATTCGCCTGACGACGGCTGCTATTTATCTGGCTGAAAATAAAGCTGCTGCCACAGTTGCAACCCTGACAGATGCTGCCGCTAAGTTTGAAGATAAACCGCCAATGTACTGGGCTTTATTGTTAAATGCTCATGCTGAACTGAAAAACAAACAACAGGTGCTGAGTGTTGCACGTGAGTGGGTACAAAAAAATCCTGACTCCGTTGATGCGGAGTTGTCTTATGCCAATGCTCTGGCGCAAAACGCTGAAATGGCAAGAGCCATTGAAATTGTTGATAAGCATCTGAAAAAGAACCCTAACAACCAGGTACTGCTCAGAAGTAAAGCGTCTTATCAGGCTGATTTAAAAGATTATAAAGGTGCATTAGCCACTATCGCCCTGCTGGGTGACGAAGAAAATAACAAACCCAATGTGTTGTACCTTAAAGGCCGGCTACTGACGCAAGCTGGTGAAACCAGCAAAGCAATGAATGCATTTGAGCAAAGTTATCAACAAGAGCCAAATCCTGCGGCATTAGCTGCACTGGCAGAGCTAACCGCTTCACAAAAATCACTGGCCGCTGCAGCGGCCATGGTAAAACAACATATGGACACCCATGGCGAAAACCCGACGCTGCAAGGCTTATATGCCAACTATATGCTGGCGGAAAAACCTGAAGAGTCGTTAAAAACTTATCAGCAACTGCTGAGCAAAAATGCCAACGACTATGTAGTGTTAAACAACTATGCCTGGTTGTTGGCCGAGCAAGGTAACATCGACGAAGCTGCACTGCATATTGAAAAAGCGTTGAAACTGGCACCGCGCCACCCGGACGTTTTGGATACTCAAGGTAAGATTTTATTAATGCAAGGCAAACTGGCTGAGGCACAAGCTGCTTTTGAAACATCACTTGAAATTCGCCCCAACAGTGTCGATGTGAAACTGCACCATGCTGAAGCGCTGATTAAAAATGGGCAGAAAAACAAAGCGTTAGCACAGTTGAGCACTATTGAAAATGCAGATGAGGCTCAGCTGAAACTTAAAGCTGAACTGGAAGCCCAAGCCCAGTAATTAAAGCACTTACCCTTTTCTTAAAGCAAAAAGCTGCCGCTATAAGGCAGCTTTTTTTTTTGCCGGTCAAATCGCTTCGGATACCAGCTGCCTTTGGTTAACTGAAGCAGTTACCGTCGTCGCGACGAATAATCCCATCATGTCAAGATGCATGCCTTCACTCATTATTGCAGTGATTGAACCACGGCAAATTGTATTTAAGTAATACTGTACTCCAGAATCCCTGCCTATACATCAAATGATTGTTCAGCCAAAGCTCGTAAAATGCAGATCACACTGTGCTAACGGTAGGATTTAGCCATATAAAGAATAAAAACTAGCGCAGCTTTGTTTATAACAAATAGCTTCGGTTATAGTTTTTGCTCTGGCTTGCAACTTTAAATATTTATCCGAAACTCTTATTTTTAAAAATTAGTTGATTTATAAGCATCATTAAGAAATACCAGTCTCTATAAAAGAGAGTGTTTTGTTATTTGCCTTACCTTAGCCGCTTTGTACTTGTTAAACTGACGGTTGCTCAGCTTCTTTTGTTCAGATTTGTCATCTCAGTAAAAACAAGACGCTTTAAAGATGATCCAGATAATTTAGCGTGCTGACTTTCCCATATAAGGAAAATAAAATAACATGGAGAATACCTCAGTGGTAATATTGTTAATGCCCCCCTGTAAGAGATAGTTAGATTAAATAAAAAGCCACCTCCATAGGAGGTGGCTTTAAACTGACAATAACAGAAAATAAAAAAACCGGCTTACGCCGGTTCTTTTATTTATAGCTTATTAAGCTTGTTTTCTGCGGCTTAAACCTAAGCCCAGTAAACCTAAACCTAAGATAGCGATTGACGTTGGCTCTGGCACGTTAAACGCCAGTGAACCATCGTGCAATGCGCGTGCTAAAGTGAAAGTTTTAGTCACTGGGTCATAGCCTGTTACCGCTGGTAATGCAGCTACGTTTTGGTCAACTAAAAACTGGAAGTTTTGTTGTTGGCCAGTCAATGCTAATGTATCGTGGATAGCACGGAACGACTGGTTGCTACCACCGAACATTGTGTTAAAAATGTCACCTGCAATCACACCGTTGATGCTTTGAGATGTGTTGAAGTTAGACAGATAACCATTCAGGATAGTGGCGCTAGGAATGTTTCCACCGTTGGTTACGTTCATATCAAACAAACGGGTGAAACAATTAATGTTGTTTGCAGCTGCACAAGCACCTACATTGGTAGTAGCGTAGAAAGAGATAGTACCACTAACCCAATTCACACCACCAAAACCATCAATCACACCAGTCAGGTTATTGAAACCAAAACTTAACTCCCAACCGTTTTTATAACCGTTGTTGCTTGGGCCAAAAGCGCCAAACTGTTGTGGTAAAAATGAGCTGATTGAGTTATTACCATAGAGACCGGCAAAGTTATTAAAACCAGAACCTAACAAGCCACCTGATGAAGTAATTACATCACCTGCATCAATGGTCATATTACCGTTTGAATCAAACACTGTTGACCATGAGTTGTAGTTAAACTGAAGTTCATCTAACCAGCCTGTTTTATTGGTATCGCCAACATAGTTTGCGTTTCCACCATAGTCTGCACCGATATCGATGTAAATTGGTTGAGCTACCACTGGTGTTGCTAATAATGCACCTACGAGGGCTAAAGCTTTAAATTTCATATTTTACTCTCCTGTAAATCCGGGGCGTCGTATCTGTGTCTGTCTTTACACATAAAGCAACATGTGTGCCACATATTAAACCGTTGTTTTAATTGAATTTAATTAAGTGAACAGATATGGGTGAAAAAAATCCTGACAGTGAAATCACTGATGTTCCGTTGCACTGATAAACAACTACTGTATAGAAGTTGGCAGGCAGATTTGTGCATAGCGCTTCTTTAACGCCCACAAAAACCAGCTGTCAAAAGCCAGGCTCAAAACAGCACTGCGGCCGCGCTGCCAGGGAGCAGAAAATATTCACAATAAAAAAGCCAAACTGTCGTTTGGCTTTTTTGGTTCCGATAGATATTAGTAGTTTCCCGTGTCACCTGACATAGCATCAGCTCATTTGCAGAATTTTTTTAAGTCGCCAGAACATGTATTTCTGTAGCGGATTTTTGTTACCAAAAGGGCGCCAGGTTTTAATCAGTTTGTTGCGGTAAGCGTCGAAATGCAGCCCTCTTGGCGCATAAATAACCTCACCTCTTTTCAGAATAATTTTCAGCACATTGGTACAAAGTACACCGGCAGCCAGTGAAATGCCCATGCAAGTTGACGGAACTTTCTTCTTGAAAAAATTAACTGAACTACGCTCAACCAGATAATGACGTTGTTGCACTGACGGTGAAACACCAATAACAAAACGCATGATGTTGTCACTGAAAATTTGCTGCTTTTGTGCCTCACTTGCACCAGCAGGCGTATCCTGCATACAAAAATATTCTTCAAAGGTCATTTCACCCGGCATAAATACCAGCATAGCCGTTCCCATCCCCATGGGAGCAGCTGTAATACAGGGTATGCCTTTTTCATAACAACGCTGAAAGACTTTTCGTCTGATCTCCAGGGCAAAAATATCCAGGCTATCAATATAAACGGAAACACCGTCTAAAAACTCTTCAAGATTCGCTTCACTAATACCGGTATTAAAGTTACGGATCTGAGCTTCAGGATTGATGTTACGCAGCGTTTGCTCCATAACTTCGGCTTTAGGCAAACCTAACGTCAGCATGGAGGCACCAGCCTGGCGATTAAAATTCGGCACATCGTAGGTGTCTAAATCTGAGATATTAAAACGGGATATGCCTAATCTGGCGCAAACAATAGCGTGGTCGCCACCTACGCCCCCCAAGCCGCCAATGGCAACTTTGGTATTACGTAAAATTTGCTGTTCTTCCGCCGTGACCCAGCCGATATTTCTGGAAAAGGCTTCGTTATAATCAAACTTATATTCTGTCACCAGACCACTCCATTGCAGTTAACCGTCACAGTCACACTATTGCCAGTACAGCACCAAAATATCCATCTTCAGATTCGGCTTTTTGCGTTTCGGTATGAAACAGATCGTACTCTACAGCTTCAAGCAACTTCAGATAACCTGAACTCATTGATTTTTTTAACGTTCTTGAGTCTATGTAATATGGAGCTCTTTGACCATGAAATTCTATGGTATCGCCTATTTTAATAAAATTTATGCCAACAAAGCTGAGACTGCGGGCCAGCCTTGGTTCCATCATCACAAAGGTATGGTAACGTTTTGTCTTGTATGACATGGCCGCAGCGGCCATATAAAGACAAATAGCAATATAAGGAAAACATCTGAGTTCAGTTGCCGAAAACACTGTTTCATCAATGGCACCCGTTGCTACCCCGGCAAACTTATCGATTTGACGTTTACGAAACGCTGCAGGCACTGCCAATCTGGACATTTCACAAATTTCATTTCTGGCAAAGTTCCTCGGATGCAGTTTTGCGTCCGTCACTGCATGCAGACAGAACTTTTCCATCGGCAACAACTGCTCAGCGTTAGCTGATGTAATCAGCCTGACGGTTCCTGCCAGTTGGTCAGAACTCAAATGCCGGATAAAACAATGGATAGCTCTGGGATCAAATTCATCGAACTCTTCATATCCCTGGCGCACGTCTTCAAAATGAAGTTCTTCGCAATAGACCTGATGTCTCAGCTTATAAACCTCTCGCCTAAGATCATCAGACTTTGCAATCTGTGGTTTTAAATACATCGAAAAATGCTCGGAAATGGAGTTTGCTTCATTACTGGCCAGCGAAGAAATTGCCTTTTTAACAATACCACCGATGATTGGCTTATCCACTAAGCTCTTCAGCTGTTTCATAAAATTCCCCGTTTATAGAAAGCTCAGTTACAACTGTAAATTAACTGAACCTGTTTATACTACAAAACATTCAGACATTATGATTTATCGTACTGCAGTTTCAAAAATATAACTCTTCAACTTGATTGGGATCACTGAAAATGCCGTGATATAACCAATTTCATACAGCCGTTCTTTTTCTTCACTGGTCATGTCAAACTTCACTGATGATATATTGCCGGTGTTGATCACAATCGTATTGTGCCAATACTGAGCATGCACATACTCACGCGACATCGCATTCATAAAAGTTTGGATCAACATCAGCACATAGGACACCAGTGGCAAAAATCTGCGTTTGGGCACTGGCCTGTGTTCACTCTCACTTTTGAGCCGAAAACAAATAACAGGAACGCCATGGTTAGACCAATCCTGATGTAACGCATCTTCAGCCAGAATGACTCCATCAGCCATCACATGATTTTCAAACGTCTTAAAAGAAAACAGCAAGGGGATAGACATCGAGTACCGCACTGCAACAGAGACTTTTAAATCCGGTGTGTTTTTCCTGTTAAACACCACAGGACCACCACCGTTAATATCTGTTGCCAGAACGTGTAAATCCAGTTTCATATCGCTGAAAGTTTGACCTTCGAGTTGATTATCTATCCATTGTTCAAAAATGTCACCACTGGAAAGTCCGCCTGTGCGTAAAAGGTTTAACAGAGAGAATCCACGAAACTGTTTGAAATCTGTTTCGAGAGCCAACATTTTCATTTCTTTCATTGTCTTACCAGAGGCAAGCAAGGCAGCCACTATGCTGCCACCAGAAACTCCGACCACATGTTTAAAGTCTAAATTAAGTTCAGCTAAAGCATTCAGGATACCAATGTAGCAGGGTAACCGGGTTCCACCACCTGAAAAAATAGGCACAATTTCTTTAGTGGTGAGTTCTGTGTGCAACGACATCTTTAACTCCTCTGTTGCGAACGCCGTCTGACAGTCAGGATTAGTATGATCGAATTTACTAAAGTTGCGAATTTCATTTCCAGCACTGAACACTGCAGTTACACTGTTACAACCTCTGTTTGGCTGAGTGAATAAGGATAAAACATGATAAGGATCATTCTGTTAATTTTGCTGTTGCTCATGTCGGAATTAAAGGCAACAGAGTTGAGCAGCCTGATACCTAAAGTAAAACCTGCTGTTGTTGCCATCGCTGTATATAACCCGACATCAGCCCCAAGGTTTAAATTAATCGGTAGTGGTTTTGCAGTTGCGCCAGGTAACAGAATCGCAACCAACTACCATGTGATTGAAAAGCTGCCTGATATCAGCAAAAACGAAAGTTACGTTGTGCTGTCCGGGCATGGCAGCCAACCACAGATACATCAGATCAAGGATATTCGCTCCAGTCGGGAGCACGATTTAGCGCTGCTGGATATTGGCGCTACCTTGCCTTATCTGGAACTTGCTCAGGAAGACATTATTGCCGAAGGCACTGAAGTTGCTTTTACTGGCTACCCGATCACGGCTGTTCTTGGCCTTTATCCGGCAACCCACAGAGCTATTATTAGCGCAGTCACACCTATCGCGATACCGGCAGACCACTCAACCGCGCTTAACCCCAGAACATTACGCCAGTTGCAACAACCTTTTCCGGTTTACCAGCTTGACGGTACTGCTTACCCGGGTAACAGCGGCAGCGCTTTGTACCGACAATCCGATGGCAAAGTTGTGGCAGTGATTAACATGGTTTTGGTAAAAGCAAGCCGCGAAGCTGTGCTCAGCGATCCAAGTGGTATCGCTTTTGCCATCCCGGTTAAACATTTAAAACAGTTAATGGCAAAGAATAATGACTGAAGTTTTTATCCCGGCAACACTTGAGTTTGGTCGTTATGGCTTTTGGTTAGCGGGTTTAGGTTACCTGTTATTCTGGGCATTATTACTTACCGTAAAAACCAATAATGCGCAGAAAACACTACTGAGTATCTATACTCTGGTTTGTATTGGCTGGGCTTACATCAACAGTAGTGCTCAGGTTCTGCCCTTTAGTACATATCTTTCGTTTTTTCTGGAAAATCTGCAGAAATACAGTTTGGCGTTATTTTTATTCTCTGCTTTAAGCCGCACTGAACAAAAAGTCACCCAGCTAATGTGGCAACCTAAACTACGTCTTGTGCTGATGGCTTTTGTTGTTTGGCTTGGTGCAGGTCTTGTTGTAAGCACACAAATGCAGTTGTTAGCAGCCCTTATCCTGACCATTATTCTGCTGGCAATGGTGGAGGCAATATATCGTCAGGCCGGTATTCAGAAATGGCAGTTTAAGCCTCTGGTTATTGCAGTGGCTGGCAGTGTGCTTTTTGATTTTTACTTGCTGGCTGAAGCGGCCTTACTGGGAGAAGTAAATCGTCAAACCTGGCAAGCTCGTGGTTACGTGCATGTGATGATGCTGCCCTTTTTGGTCATTGCCGTTAAACGCATCAAGTCGTGGGGCATTAATGTTTATGTGTCACGCGATATCGTATTGCAAAGTTCAATGGTTCTTGGTGCTGGCATTTACCTCTGTATGTTGGCCGTTGTCGGTTATTATCTGAGCTATTTTGGTGGGGATTGGACCACCCTACTACAGGTGGTCTTTGTAGTCTGCGGCTGTGTGGTATTGTCTGTTTTATTGTTTTCAAACAGCATTAGACGTAAATCCAAGGTCTTCATTGAAAAACATTTTTTCGCCAATACCTTTGACTATCGACTGAAATGGGTAGAACTAAGCCGTCAGTTGAAACAGATTGAAATTGTTGATCAGAATGCACCTCAGGTGTGTCTTGAAGCCTGGTGCCAGGCCATTGGATACAGCCATGGCGCTTTAATAAAATTTGCCCAGGATGACACCACAATACTGTTAGCCCATACGCAGGTATATCAACCAAACCCACAGTTATTAAAACTAACACATGCTTATCAACGTGAATTTAATCATAAGTACTGGCTGTTGGATTTTAGTGATAAACAGGACGAACATGTGAATAAATTGCTGTCAGAGGCAGGCCTAACTCAGAGCAATTCCTTGTTATTAGTCCCCATTCAGCAAAAAAACCGGCTCTGGGGGTGCTGCCTATTAAAACCCGAAGTGAATGAAAAGCTGAAACTGAACTGGGAACTGCGCGATTATATGAGCGCAGTTTCAGAGCAAATCAGCAGTTATTTATTTATGAGTGAAGCCAGTAAAGAACTGTCTGAAAACGCTCAGTTTGTTGCATTTAGCCGTATGTCAGCTTTTGTGGTACACGACTTAAAAAACATTAAAGCTCAGATAGATATGTTACTGAAGAATGCAGAGCGGCATCGCCATAACCCGGAGTTTGTTGACGACGCTTTTACCACTATAGAAGCAATGCAACAGCGCCTGAATAATATGTTGTCGCAACTGACTAACAAACAAGCCGGAACTGAACGCTTTGCCAGGGTGAAAGTCGGTAGCATGCTCAGCACCCTGCTCAGCCAACGTTGCCAGACTCATACACCACTACCAGCTTTGCAAATCAAGCGTGATTGCGAATTGTTGATAGACTCGGAGCGCTTTGCAAACGTAATCTTCCATTTGGTCGACAATGCACAACAGGCAACACCAGAGCAGGGCTCAGTAACCCTGACGCTGGACTGCGACGATCAGTTTATGCAGCTTGAAATCACCGACACCGGCTGTGGCATGAGCGAAGAATTTATTCGCGATCGCCTCTTTAAACCTTTCGATACCACAAAAGGAAATGCGGGAATGGGTATAGGCGCCTATGATGCACAAAACTTCATTCTACAAAATGGCGGGCGCTTAACGGTACGAAGCAAGCTTACGATTGGCTCTACCTTTAGCATCCGGCTTCCATTAAACTAAGCGAAACTTTTACACGGAACGTGATATGAAAACATTGTTAGCTATTGATGACGACCTGGGTATTCAGAAACAATTAAAATGGAGTTTGACTGACTACGAAGTTGTATTTGCCGATGACCGTTTATCTGCACTACAACAAGTGCGTCGCTACGAGCCAGCAGTGGTCACATTGGATCTGGGCCTGCCGCCGGATCCAACCAATGCATCAGAAGGGCTCGCCTGCCTGACTGAAATTCTGCAGCACAACCCAGATACCAAAGTAATCGTTATTACCGGAAGTACAGATACTGAACACGCACTGCAGGCCGTTGCACTTGGCGCTTATGATTATTATCAAAAACCTATTGATGTTGATGTATTAAATATCATCGTTGGCCGTGCATTTCGTCTTGCGGAATTAGAAGCGGAAAACAGGGCGCTGAAAGCAGCGAACTATAAAAGCCAGGATATTATCGGCAATAGCGAAGCCATTCAAAAAGCTTGCCGTATGGTGGAAAAAATCGCCCCCACCGAGATCACTACTTTGTTACTTGGTGAAAGTGGCACCGGCAAAGAAGTGTTTGCCCGTTCTATTCACAAACAAAGTCCCAGAGCCGGCAAACCTTTTGTTGCGATTAACTGTGCTTCAATACCGGACAACCTGCTGGAAAGTGAACTTTTTGGCTACGAGAAAGGCGCTTTTACCGGCGCACACAAAACTACCCTGGGCAAAATCGAAACCGCCAATGGCGGCACTTTGATGCTTGATGAGATTGGCGATATGCCGTTGGCACTTCAGGCAAAAATGTTACGCTTTTTACAGGAACGGGTTATTGAGCGCGTAGGCGGACGTAATGAAATCGAAGTTGATGTTCGTGTCATTTGTGCAACACACCGCAACCTTGCCGAAATGGTTGCTGAACAAAGTTTTCGCGAAGACTTATTCTACCGTGTCAGCGAAATCACCTTAAACATTCCACCGCTGCGTAATAGAGGACAGGACATTATCGTAATTGCAAAGTCGTTACTGCAGAAATTTAACAACGAATTTAATACTAATATTCAGGGCTTTACTGAAGATGCTATTAACGCCATGTTAGGACATCGTTGGCCTGGCAACATACGTGAATTACAGAACAAATTAAAATCCGCCGTTATTATGGCTGACAACAAATTTATCAGTGCCGAAGATCTAGGCTTGCAGGCTGATGTTGCTGGCAAGTTTGCACCGTTAACTTTGAGAAAGGTCCGTGAGCAAGCTGAAACACAGGCAATACGTCATGCCTACAACTTATCCAATGGAAACCTGTCAAAAACTGCGGATTTGCTTGGTGTAACCCGCCCCACTTTGTATGCACTGATTGATAAATACAAGATGCTGGATTTGCGTAATTCACTTGGTGACACAGATACTTCGTTGCCAAACACCGAAGAGCTTTGACGGCCGGCCAGAAATTACCGCTTTATTCACTCCGTGATGTGGCATTGCCAGATATTGTATGGGAATGCCACCACTATATAGCTTTGGATTTGTTCTCAATACATTTAAGCCAGTATGATACTGATCACCATCTGAGGTGGTTTTAACGCGACCATAAAAAAACCCGCCGAAGCGGGTTTTTTTATTATGGAGCATCTTACAGAGTAATGCCTTTTTTACTGGCTCTTTCTCTAATATACGGACCCCAGCTATTAGCAACTTTTTCTTGTCCATTGGCGCGAGCCAACTCAACATGACGGTAAGCTTCTTTCAGCTTGGCTTGGTAGAAATATGCTTCTATCAGGGCTGTATGTACCTTACCCTTATCTTTCACACCAACTTCCAGCGCTTTCTGCAGTGCAGCAGTAGCCTCAGGTTGTTTACCAGCCATTAAATAAGACAAGCCTTGGCGACGGTAGAACTCACCGTCATTTTCCAGCTTGGCCAATTCACCGTAGTAAAAAGCTGCTTTATCAAAGTCACGGGATGAATTGTAAGAACTCGCGATACTACTCAGTACGCTACGATCTTTCTTCACTAACCCGGCTTTCATATGCTTTTCAAGCAACGCTGCGGCGCGGTGGGGAATGTTATTGTTGTTGTACAGGTTGGCCAACAACTTAATTTCATTCTCAGTCTTCAGATAACCTTGTTTATAAGCCAGATCTACAGCGGCAAGAGCCTTGCCGTATTGTTCGTCCAGGTTATAAAAGTTACCTAACTGTACCCACCATTGCTTATCATCCGGGAATACAACAACCATGGTCTCAAGCACTTCAATCGCTTTTTTGATCTGCTTGTTTTCATAGTATGCACCCAGCTTCATGATGTAAGGATCCTTTTTCGGAGTCTTCATCAGAGCGATCGCAGCATCTGCAGGCGCAATAACTTTGTTGTACTGCTTCATTTCGTAATAACAGTTCGCAATACGCATATAAACATCTGGGTTGGTTTCACCTGTGAAATCCATCCATTTGTTATAGTTGTTTAATGCTTCCTGATATTTCTTTGCACCTAAGTTCAGGTCGGCAATAGTACGGTACAATTGCGCCTGGTCATTAAAGCTTAATACATCAAGTTTCGCAGCATCTGTAAGCATCTTAAGCGCTTTTGCAGGATCCTTCTCCGCATATAGAGTACCTAAAAACTTGTATAAATATGCCTTATCAAAAGCTGCTGTTGCCTCAATACCACTGAGCACGGCAATAGCTTCAGAAATTTTATCTGCACTGTAAAGCTCGTAAGCTTTACCTATCGCCTTACCGACTTTCTCGCCGACTGCTTGTGATTTGCGAGCCTTACGCTCAGCAATCTTTGCCGCATCCGGTGCTGCATACGCTGAACTTACTGGCAACGAAATAGCACCGATTGTTGCGAATACGACCAAAGCTGATGTCAGTTTATTCAATTTCATGATTAACCCCCAGCCTGATCAAGATTGAAATCAAGTTGTACTTTTTGGCCTGTTTGCTTCAAAGCTTTACCGTTCTCAATCTTGGGTGAGTATTTCCAACGCTTCAGCGCACGAATCGCCTCACGGTCAAATACACGCTTAGGTTGAGCATCGATAACTTCGATTTCATCAACACTACCGTCTTCCATAATTGAAAAACGTAACTGCACCCAACCATTAATGCCATCACGAGCTGCCTGAACCGGATACTTTGGTTCAATACGTACTATCGGCGTTGCATCACCATCACGCATCATCGCAGCTGACGGATCACCAAGCCCTGTGCTAACACCACCAACATCAACAGTTGGGGCATTAAAGCCAATAGAACTGGCATCATTCGTATTTGATTCAGATACGATCTGCTGCTTTGGCGGCTCTGGCGGCGGCGGTGGCGGTGGTGGCGGCACCCGCGTCCGCGTCTGAGCTTTTGACTCAGGCGGCTGCGAGTTTATCTCAATAACGATATTATCCTTTTTAGCATTGGTGAATGTACCATCCCCACCTACAAGGAATGCCATCAATACGTACAGGAAAAACGTTATTACCGCACCAATAATAAGTGAAAGTAATAACCTTGCCATATTACTTATTCTCCGCTGCAATCGAGATCTTATCGATACCAGCTATCTTGATCTGATCCATTACAGAAACCACAACACCATGCTTCGCTTCTTTGTCAGCCTGGATGATTACAGTGTCTGTTGGTGATTCAGCAAGCAGCTTTTCGATAGTAGCGCCAACACGTTCCACATCAACAGCACGTTTATCTAACCAAATTTCACCGTTTGCACGGATTGCAACGAAGATAGTTGCAGATGGTTTAGATATTTGTTTTGTTGCTTTCGGACGGTTTACGTCAATACCAGCTTCTTTCACGAACGATGTCGTTACAATGAAGAAGATCAGCATGATGAATACAACGTCCAGCATTGGCGTTAAGTCAATTGCTGCCTCTTCGGCTTCACGTTTAGTTCTACGTGCCATAAATTACTCTCTATCAATGATGCGGCAAGCTGTCAGTCAATTCATGAACTGCTGACTTGACTTTACCTTCCAATTTGGACGTTACAAACACGCCAGATAATGCTGCAACCATACCGGCCATAGTCGGGATTGTTGCCATAGAAATACCTGCCGCCATCAGTCTTGGGTTACCGGTACCTTGCACCGCCATAATTTCGAATACGGCTATCATACCGGTCACAGTGCCTAACAAACCAACCATCGGACATACTGCAACCAAAGTCTTGATTACATTTACCCTTTCATTCAGTTTGGTCGACGCCTCTGAAACCCACGCATCACGAATTTTATGCGCATACCATGAGGTTGTATCGCTCCGTGCATTCCAGTCTGCGATGATTCTGTCACGCAGTACCGGATATTCACGAGTAATAAACCAAAAGCGCTCAATGATTAAAACCCACATCACAAAGAGCACGAAGGCGACAACATAAAGAACATCGCCGCCGGTAGCGATAAAATCCCTGACAGATTCCCAAAGCTCTATCAGGCTATGCATTACGCTTTCTCCTTCTCCGCATGAGCAGCGATGATACCAGCGCTTTGCTCATCCAGAATGTGCAGGACTGAGTTTGATTTAGTTTGTAACATAGAGTGGATAAACAGCAACGGCAGAGCACATAACAGACCTTGAACAGTTGTTACTAACGCCATTGAAATCTGACCAGCCATGATTTTCGGGTCGCCAGTTCCGTACAGTGTAATTACTTGGAACGCGCCGATCATACCGATTACTGTACCTAACAGACCCAGTAACGGACCTACAGCAGCGATCAGTTTAATAATACCGATACCTTTTTCGATAGACGGAGTTTCACGCATGATAGCTTCGTCAAGTTTCAGCTCTAAGTTTTCAACATCAGCAGATTTGTTGTCGTGGTAAACCTTCAAAATACGACCCAGTGGGTTGTTCGTATTTGGGTTTGACAGGTTTTTCAGCTGAGCATTGATCTTCGAAGAAGCAGAAGTCAGGGCTACGTAACGAACAGCACTAATTAACAGACCGAAAATTAATAATGCAGTAATAACATAACCTGGGACACCACCTTGGTGGTACTGCTCAGAAAGTGTAGCTTCTTGTGTCTTCAGACGTAATAAAGCACCACCTGTTGGGTCCACATACACAGGAGTCACCTGGCCAGCTGGCGCTGAAGCGAATTTCTGTGAAGCAGACAGGATATGTGAGTCTGGTTGTTTTGCTAACGGCTGCATTTCTTTAGTGTCAGCGTTATACACCAGGTAACCGTTGTCAGAAATCAGGTTAAATGAACCAACACGAACAACATTGGCAGTTGCTTTGTTACCATCTAACGCAACAACTTCACCTGAGAACTTAGATACTTTAGCTGACTCAGTCATTTCAGTTTGCAGAGCAATCCACAGCTCTTCTAACTCACTGATTGTAGGCAGTTCTTTCGCTACAGATAATTTCTGCAATAATTCTTCACGGCCTTTGTACTGAGCACTGATGTTTGACGTCGCGATAGCACCGATAGTTTCAGTAGCTGAACCACGAACGATACCGAACATCTCACCTAAAGTACCTTGAGCTGTTTGCAACTCTTGCTCTTTAGCGGCCAGTTTGCCTTCGTTATCAGCGAACTGCTGAGTTAAAGATTTGCCACGGGCTTCTTCTGCAGCAAACGCAGCTTTTGCTTTGTTTAACAGAGCTTGTTTATCAGCACGGTCAGACAAAAACTCTTGTTCGCGAGCTTGGTCAATCTTACCTTCAGATAAACGGTCTTTTTTGACCTGTTCTAACAGTTGATCTAATTTCGCAGTATCTGCAGCAGCAGTTAAACATACGCCAGCAGACATAGTCATCGCAGCTGCAATTACTAAACCTTTAAACACTTTCTTCATTTATTCTTACTCCGCTGCTAACACTGGAAGTTTTAACAATTCTGGGGCAGCTTGTTTGCCAGCTACACGAATCGCAAACTTGGTAGATTCCAGGTATTCCTGACCCAGAGCTTCCCACTGACCTGATGCTTTGTTGAACATCCAGGCTTGTTTTTCGTCCAGAGATTGAGCTAAAAGCGCTACACGACCTACGTATACGTAGTTCACAGTTAATTCATTGCCATCAACTGTCAGTTTGTCGGTATAAGTTACCAGTGAAGTGCCCAGATCTTTTTCGATTTGGTAAGCTTCAATAACCAGTCGGTACATTTCTGAAGTGTTGACAGCTGAGTTGCCCATGACGTCACGCAGGCGCTGTACGCGAGCCAAACGGTTTGTTACGTCAATCGGCATATCAGCTTTGATGAAAGCTTCCAGTGTATCCACCATTTTGTACATTAATGGCACGATACCTTGTTTGGTACCTTCGATAGTACCGATTTGCTTGTCTAAAGAAGCCAGCGACTCGTTTTGATCAGCAACCAGTTTAGCAACGTGATCGTTGTATACTTTCAGGTTTTCGGTTTGTTCAACCAGAGCGCGATAATCAGCCAGCAGTTCTTGCGACTGATCGTAGATATTGTTGATTTTTTCCTGAGACTGAGCTGAAGCATTTGCAGTTTGTGCATGTGCTTTTTGCAACTCAGCCAAAGTAGTTGCTGACGCAACTCCACTTACGAGAGTGAAGGCACCAACGAATGCTGATGCGATCAGGCTTTTACGGATGTTATTGTTAGACATAGTTCCCAACCAATAATTGCTGATTAACGTAACCTGTATAGTGAAGGTCTGTTTGTAATAAAACATGACCTGGTTAGAGGGTAAACCGCCCGCATCATTGCAGCAAAAACGGGGGTTGTCAATATAACGGCAACCCCCGTTCGCAAATGTTTTGCAACAAATTCCGCTTGCATTTTTACCCTGAATTACTGTTTAAATATTTGCGTATTAATTTTTAAACAGTCATTCATTTTTCCGCTTATTTAATGTTCGGTGTTAGTTTTCCCGACTCATATAACTTCACCATTTTCTCTAAAGAAATGGTTTTGATTTTTGACGCCTGACCAGCTGCCCCAAAGGCTTGGTAGCGATCTTTACAAATTTCTGTCATTGCAACGACAGAAGCTTGCAAGTACTTGCGCGGATCAAACTCTGCCGGGTGCTGTGCCATAAAACGGCGAATTGCACCGGTTGAAGCTAAACGTAAATCGGTATCGATGTTGATTTTACGCACGCCATGTTTGATGCCTTCCTGAATTTGATCCACCGGAACGCCATAAGTTTCCGGAATTTTGCCACCGAACTCATTAATAACTGCAAGCCACTCTTGCGGCACTGAACTAGAACCGTGCATCACTAAGTGGGTGTCCGGAATACGGGCGTGAATTTCTTTAATTCTATCAATCGCCAGAATATCGCCTGTTGGCGGACGACTGAATTTGTAGGCACCATGTGAAGTACCACAAGCAATGGCTAAAGCATCTACACCTGTTGCTTTAACAAACTGAGCAGCTTCTTCCGGATCAGTCAGCATCTGGTCGTGACTTAACACACAGTCAGCACCAATACCGTCTTCTTCACCGGCGGCACCTGTTTCCAGACTTCCCAAACAGCCTAACTCCCCTTCCACAGACACACCACCTGCGTGGGCCATCTCAACCACACGACGGGTAACATCAACGTTATATGCATAATCTGTTGGCGTTTTACCGTCAGTGCCCAAAGAGCCGTCCATCATCACGGATGAAAAACCAAGTTGAATGGCCTGTAAACAGATGGCTGGCGAAGTACCATGATCCTGATGCATTACCACAGGGATATGCGGGAACTCTTCAATTGCTGCCAGGATCAGATGGCGTAAAAATGGTGCACCTGCATACTTGCGGGCACCGGCAGAGGCTTGCACTATCACCGGACTATCGGTGGCATCAGCCGCCATCATAATAGCGCGCATCTGTTCTAAGTTGTTGACGTTAAAGGCTGGTACTGCGTAACCAAATTCCGCCGCATGATCCAGCATCTGACGTAACGATATTAAAGCCATAGTTGTCTCTCTTTACAGTAGGGTAACAGGTGATGCAGCAGGTCAAAGGTCTTCGTCTTTGCAAAGTGCCAGATATTTCTGGTCATGATGTTTGACACTGCTGATTATTTATCAATGTTTTTACACAGTTTTTGCGCGTTGCTCAAGAATTTCAACAGCAGGCAACACCTTGCCTTCTAAAAACTCGAGGAAAGCACCACCGCCGGTCGAAATATACGAAATTTGCTCTGCAACACCGTATTTATCAATGGCAGCTAAAGTGTCACCACCGCCGGCGATTGAAAAAGCATCACTTTGTGCAATAGCTTCGGCTATTGCTTTAGTGCCGGCTGCAAACTGGTCAAATTCAAATACGCCAACAGGGCCATTCCAGACAATAGTGCCGGCGGTTTTCAGGATATTGACCAAAGCAGCAGTGCTGTCTGGGCCTATATCAAAAATCATGTCGTCAGCTGCAACAGCACTGACTGGTTTCAGTTCCGCCACAGCGTCTTCGCTAAAGGCTTTACCTGTCACCACATCTGTTGGCACCGGAATATTACCGCCATTGGCCTTGGCAGCTGCCATCAGGCGCTGGGCTTCCGGAATTAAATCGTTTTCACACAAAGACTTACCAACATTAGCGCCAGTTGCCGCAATAAAAGTATTGGCAATACCACCACCAACCACCAGCTGGTCAACCACTGTTGATAAAGACTCAAGCACTGTCAGTTTAGTCGAAACTTTGGAACCGCCAACAATAGCAACCAGAGGACGTTTTGGATTTTTCAGTGCTGCGGCTAAAGCGTCAAGTTCAGCTGCCAGAAGAGGGCCAGCGCAAGCGATTGGCGCAAAACGCGCGACACCATGGGTGGTGGCCTGAGCACGGTGAGCTGTACCAAAAGCGTCCATCACAAAGACGTCACATAAAGCAGCCAGCTTGCGCGACAGTGCCTCGTCATTTTTGCCTTCGCCTTTGTTAAAACGCACGTTTTCAAACACAACCACTTCACCGTCCGCCAGCTCAATGCCGTTCAGGTAATCAGCAGCTAAACGCACCGGCGCTTTTAATGCAGATGTTAAATAATCCACCACCGGCTGCATCGAAAACTCAGCGTCATACACACCTTCTTCCGGTCGGCCCAGGTGTGAACACACCATCACTTTTGCGCCTTTGGCCAGTGCCAGCTCGATAGTTGGCAAAGCTGCGCGTAAACGGGCATCCGAAGTGACCTTGCCGTTTTTTACCGGCACATTCAAATCTTCCCGGATCAGCACACGTTTACCGGCTAAATCCAGGTCGGCCATCTTAATTACTGACATGACAAACTCCTTCTGAAAAATGAATAGATTCGGCTTGCATCATGGCGATGGCGGTGTCGATCATCCGATTGGCAAAACCCCACTCGTTGTCACACCACACCAGACACTTCACCAGCCTTTTATGACTGACTCTGGTCTGTGAGCCATCCACAATGCAGGAATGTGGATCGTGATTAAAATCGACCGACACCAAAGGTTCTTCGGTGTAGTCAAGAATTTGCGGTAACAGCTGATGTTTAGCCTGTTGCAAAGCAGCATTCACTGCTGTAACTGTCACGTCCTGATGTAAAGTGACACTTAAATCCATCGCCGTGACATTCAGAGTTGGCACCCGCACCGCAATGGCTTCAAAACGACCGGCAAGATGCGGCATAATGCGTTCAATACCGCGGGCAAGCTTGGTATCGACCGGAATAATCGACTGGCTGGCCGCTCTGGTACGGCGCAAATCCGGATGGTAAGCGTCTATTACTTGCTGATCGTGCATGGATGCATGAATAGTCGTAATAGTGCCACTTTCAACACCAAAGGCATCATCGAGCACACTCAACACCGGCACTATGCAATTGGTGGTGCAGGAACCGGCCGAAACCACCCGCATCGTTGGCGTTAATTGCTGATGATTTACGCCAAATATCACCGTGGCATCAATATCCTGCCCTGCCGGATGTGAAAACAATACTTTTTGAGCTCCTGCTGTTAAATGCAACATAGCGTCGGCACGACTGGAAAAAACACCGGTACATTCAAGCACCACATCAATGTTAAACTCAGCCCAGGGTAAATCCGCCGGGTTTTCCTTGTGGAACAAAGCGATTGGCTCGCCGGCAACCAGCAAACTTTGGTTTTGTAGTTCCACCGGAAAATGAAAACGGCCATGGGAGCTGTCATATTTCAGTAAATGCGCCATGCCAGGTGCGTCTGCCAGTTCGTTAATGGCGACCACCCGGATCTGTTGCTCCAGCTTATTTTCATAAATGGCCCGCAAAATATTGCGGCCAATGCGGCCAAAACCGTTGATTGCAACTCGAATTGTCATGCTGTTCCGAAATTCAGTTAAAGCAAAGGGGCAAAATGCCCCTTTTATTGGTTGGGATTAACCCAATAACTCTTCGGCGGCAGCCAGTACTTTGTCGGTGGTGATACCAAAATACTCAAACAGCTGCTCGGCTGGTGCAGACTCACCAAAACCTGTCATGCCAATAATTTTACCGTTCAGGCCAACGTACTTGTACCAGCTGTCGACAATACCGGCTTCAACAGCAACACGTTTGGTGACAGTAGATGGCAGTACAGTTTCGCGGTAAGCGGCGTCCTGGGCTTCAAACACATCTGTTGACGGCATTGACACCACACGCACTTTTTTACCTTTGGCAGCTAACTGAGCTGCAGCCTGAACTGCCAGCTCCACTTCTGAACCTGTGGCGATAAAAATCAGCTCTGGCGTGCCGGCACAATCCACCAGCACATAACCACCGCGACGGATATTGGCCAGCTGCTCTGCAGTACGCGGCTGTTGCACCAAATTCTGCCGGGTGAAAATTAATGTGGTTGGACCTTCAGTGCGTTCAATGGCTGCTTGCCATGCCGCTGCAGACTCCACCTGGTCACACGGGCGCCAGTTCATCAGGTTTGGCGTTACGCGCAGTGAAGCTAATTGTTCCACCGGCTGGTGCGTTGGACCATCTTCACCCAAACCAATTGAATCGTGGGTGTAAACAAAAATCACCCGTTGTTTCATTAATGCGGCCATGCGCACCGCATTACGGGCGTATTCCATAAACATCAGGAAAGTAGCGCCATAAGGAATAAATCCACCGTGCAGTGCAATACCATTCATGATGGCCGACATACCAAACTCACGGACACCGTAATACAGGTAATTGCCGCTGGCGTCTTCATTGCTCACGCCTTTGCTGCCTGACCAGAGTGTCAGGTTAGAACCCGCCAAATCGGCAGAGCCGCCCAGCATTTCCGGCAATAACGGACCAAAAGCGTTTAATGCATTTTGTGAAGCTTTACGGCTGGCAATCACTGCCGGTGTTGCCTGCAACTGTGCAATATAAGCATCAGATTTTTCGCGCCAGTCAGCTGGTAATTCGCCGGCTAAACGGCGTGACAACTCAGCGGCAAGCTCAGGATATGCGGCGGCATAAGCGGCAAATTGTTGTTGCCAGCTTTGTTGTGCAGCAGCACCTTTGGCTTTAGCACTCCAGCCTTCATAGATGTCGACCGGAATTTCAAATGGCGCATGTTCCCATTGTAAAAACTCACGGCTGGCGGCTATTTCCGCATCACCCAGAGGTGCACCGTGACAGTCATGGCTGCCTGATTTATTCGGTGAGCCATAACCTATAATGGTTTTACAGCAGATTAATGTTGGTTTGTCGGTAACAGCACGGGCTTCATCAATGGCAGCACGCACCGCTTCTGAATCGTGACCATCGACGTTACGTACCACATGCCAGCCGTAGGCTTCAAACCGGGCTGGGGTATCGTCGGTGAACCAGCCTTCTACATGACCGTCAATCGAAATGCCGTTGTCATCCCAAAATGCAACCAGTTTGCCAAGGCCCAAAGTACCGGCTAAAGAACAGGCTTCGTGGGACACACCTTCCATTAAACAGCCGTCACCTAAAAAGGTGTAAGTGTAATGGTCAACAATGGCGTGGCCAGGGCGGTTAAATTGTGCCGCCAGTGCTTTTTCGGCAATCGCCATACCCACAGCATTGGTAATCCCCTGACCTAAAGGACCAGTGGTGGTTTCTACACCTGGGGCATAACCATACTCAGGGTGACCCGGCGTTTTTGAATGTAACTGACGGAACTGTTTTAAGTCGTCAATTGATAAATCGTAACCAGATAAATGCAGCAAAGAGTACAACAGCATAGAGCCGTGGCCGTTGGAGAGGATAAATCGGTCACGATTAGGCCAGCCCGGATCCTGTGGATTGTGGTTTAAATAATCCCGCCACAATACTTCGGCGATATCCGCCATGCCCATAGGTGCACCAGGGTGACCTGATTTGGCTTTTTGTACTGCGTCCATGCTCAGGGCACGGATGGCGTTGGCGAGTTGTTTACGAGATGGCATTGTCACTCCTGCTACTATTGTCAGATCATTATCCGGATATGGTGTACTTCACGCAGAGTTGCTCTGACGGCAAATAATTGTGCTGCGCTGCTTTTTTTACATGGTGGCATTAGTTCGGCGGTATTTTCCCAGAGCCACCGGCTGTTGGCAAATTTTAATCTTCAAACAGCAGTTTATTCGCAATACTTTTGATCCGGTTTTGCAATAAGGCGTATAGTGACAGCATGAAAGACGTCCGGGCGGCAGAAAGTGCTGGCAATGGCATTTTACTTTCTCTAGAATACGCAGCCCAAAATTCCAGCGCCTGGCGCATTAACAACCAACTTGTGGAACACGTTACATGGCACAACACATTTTTACCTCTGAATCTGTTTCTGAAGGACATCCGGATAAAATCGCTGACCAGATTTCTGACGCGGTACTGGACGCCATTCTGGAGCAAGATCCAAAAGCCCGTGTCGCCTGCGAAACTTTCGTTAAGACCGGTATGGTGCTGGTTGGCGGTGAAATCACCACTTCGGCCTGGGTAGATATTGAAGAATTAACCCGCAGCACTATCCGTGACATCGGTTATGTGCATTCAGACATGGGCTTTGATGCCAATTCATGTGCGGTATTAAGCGCTATTGGCAAACAATCGCCGGACATCAACCAGGGGGTCGATAAAAAAGACCCGCGGGATCAGGGCGCCGGTGACCAGGGTTTAATGTTTGGTTATGCCAGCAATGAAACTGACGTATTAATGCCAGCGCCTATTACCTATTCTCACCGTTTGGTACAGCAACAGGCCAAAGTACGTAAAGATGGCACTCTGCCTTGGTTACGTCCTGATGCAAAATCTCAGCTGTCTTTTATTTATGAAAACGGCAAACCTGTGGGTATTGATGCTGTGGTACTGTCAACTCAGCACTGCGACACTATCTCTACCCCGGATTTGCGTGAAGCTGTGATGGAGCACATTATCAAGCCTGTGCTGCCAGCTGAATGGTTAAGCAAAAACACCAAGTTTTTTATCAACCCAACAGGCCGTTTTGTCATCGGTGGCCCTATGGGCGACTGTGGCTTAACCGGCCGAAAAATCATCGTGGATAGCTACGGTGGTATGGCGCGTCACGGTGGTGGTGCTTTCTCTGGTAAAGACCCGTCTAAAGTTGACCGTTCAGCCGCTTACGCTGCCCGTTATGTGGCAAAAAATATCGTGGCTGCTGGCCTGGCCGAACGCTGTGAAATTCAGGTGTCTTACGCCATTGGTGTGGCTGAACCTACTTCAATCAGCCTGGAAACTTTTGGTACCAGTAAACTCGAAGAGCATCAATTAATTGCGCTTATTCGCCGTCATTTTGATCTGCGCCCTTATGGTCTGATTGAAATGCTGCAACTGGAGCGTCCAATCTACCGTGCGACTGCGGCTTATGGTCACTTTGGCCGTAACGAGTTCCCATGGGAGCAAACCGATAAAGCACAAGCGCTGCGCGCCGACGCTGGTCTGTAATCAAGCGGACTTCAATCGCTTTGCTAAAAAAGGAGAGCCTTAGCTCTCCTTTTTTTTAAGCAAATTTGTTTGTCTGAAGGTTTTGACTGCCTGAGTCAATACAAGGTTTTTCCCTGTGAGCGCCCGTTGTAACTCTGGCATCAAGCCCCAGCAACAAGCCGATGATGTCATACAAGCTATTCACAAATGGCAGTTTTTTGTTGCGTTCAGCCCCAGATATTTTTATAACTGACGCCGAAAAATAATAACCACTGACTTCTGCAGCACCACTTAAAAGGAAAAAATATGTCTGCACCAACTTCACCGGCCACTGAGCACTCGCGCAATAGCTGGCTTGACCGTAGCCTCAATACCATCGAACGTGTTGGCAATAAACTGCCCGACCCTGCGGTGCTTTTTGCATTATTTATGCTGGCAGTCTGGGTGATTTCCTGGGCTTTATCGGGCGTGAGCTTTAGTGAAATTGACCCAAGAACAGGTCAACCTATTCAGATCATCAACTTGCTGGATGGCAGCGCCTTTACCGGTTTTATGGCAAAAATGGTCAGCACCTTTGTCAGTTTCCCACCTTTGGGTGTGGTGCTGGTCGCTATGTTGGGTCTGGGTGTCGCTGAATATACCGGTTTTATTAATGCTGGCTTACGTTCTATTTTATCTTTTACCCCTAAAATGCTGCTGACCCCTGTATTGGTTGCTGTGGGTATTTTAAGCCATGTGGCTGTTGATGCAGGTTACGTGCTGGTGATCCCACTTGGCGCTGTGATTTTTTATGCGGCCGGCCGTCACCCGCTGGCGGGTATAGCTGCTGCATTTGCCGGTGTGTCCGGTGGTTTTTCCGCATCTTTATTTGTGCCAAGCAGCCTGGATCCGCTGCTTGCCGGCCTAACCCAGGCTTCAGCGCGTTTATCTGCTGATCCTGCTGCTGCCAGCCTGGTGATCAACCCACTGAATAACTACTTTTTTACCACTGCTTCTGCATTTTTAATTATTCTGATCGGCTGGTTTTTAACCGACAAAGTGATTGAACCCCGCCTCAAGGCCACAGTGGTTGACGGCGATCCAGCCAGCCTGCCAACGATGGAAGATTTAACAGCACAAGAGCGCAAAGGTTTACGTTTTGCCATGCTGGCCATGTTGCTGACAGCAGCAGCACTGATTGTATCTGCTTCAATGGAAGGCTCAGCCTGGCGCGGCACTGACGGTACTTTAACGCACAGCACTGCACCTTTAATGCAGTCTATTGTAGCGCTGATTTTAGTGTTCTTTTTAGTGCCAGGCGTGGTCTATGGTTATGTCGCAGGCACTGTAAAAAATCATCGTGATGTCATTCAGGGCATGAGTAAAGCCATGAGTGGTATGGGTTATTACATTGTGATGGCGTTTTTCTGCGCCCAGTTTATTTATGCTTTTGGTCAGTCAAACCTCGGCGCCCTTTTTGCCATTAAAGGTGCCAATGCGTTAAAAGAAATGGCGCTGCCGATGGGCGTTACGCTGATGGGCATAGTGCTGTTAACTGCCATGGTGAACTTACTGGTGGGCTCAGCTTCGGCCAAATGGGCGTTGATCGGTGCTGTGATGGTGCCTATGCTGATGCAACTCGGGGTGTCGCCGGATCTGACCCAGGCCGCTTATCGGGTGGGCGATTCGTCAACCAATATTATCACCCCATTGATGCCCTATTTCCCGCTGATTGTGGTGTTTTGTCAGAAATATGTGAAGTCGACTGGTATCGGTACCCTGATAGCCTTAATGTTACCTTTTTCTGTCACCTTACTGGTGCTCTGGACTACCTTCCTTCTGGGCTTCTGGGCCTTGGATTTACCCCTTGGTATAGGTTCGAGTTACAGTTTCCCGGCTAGTAACGGCTAAACCCGCTTTAAATAACACAGGCGCTTTAAGCGCCTGTGTTATTTTGTGGTAAATAAAACCGGATGGCTGTTAGCGCTGATCACCCTGCCAACGGAATAACCAGGCCGATAACGACAAAAACAACACTGTCATAACACTCAGTACGCTCAGCGGGTAATGTAAGTCCGCTAAAGTCGCACCATCCGTCATAATGGCACGGGCAGCCGCCACTAAATGGGTCAGCGGCAATAAATCCGCCAGCCACTGCAACACCCTGGGTGCCCCTTCCAGGCTAAACCAGACGCCGGATAAAATCATCATCGGCCAGCTGGCCATATTCAGTAAACCACCGGTCAGCTCTTCAGAGCGGGAACGACTGGCAATCAATAAACCTAATGAAATCATCGCCATGGCGCCCAGCACTGTAACCACCAATAAATCGGCATAACTACCCAGCATCACAAAATCAAACAGCAGGTCGCAGCCAATATAAATGATGCCGGCGATCAGTAGCACTATACCAAGCCTTGATAACACTTGGGCACTGACAAACTCCAGTGCCGTCAGCGGTGTGGCCTGCAAACGTTTTAATACCGAATTTTTCCGGTAACGCACCAGCACGTACCCCACCCCAAACAGGCAGCTGAACATCATATTCATGCCAAGAATACCGGGTAGCACCCAGTCGACATAACGGATCTGTCGCCCACTGACCGTCTCTTTGCTGGCATCCGGCAGTTGTTGCAGCAGCAGCTTTTCCGCCAGATAACCTTTGGCAGAATTGTCATTGAGCCAATACTTTTTGCCAGAAAAGTCCACCAGTAAATCCAGCTGATGATGCTGCAGTTTTTTAAGCGCCTGCCCTAAATCGGCATAAGGCACAAACTCCAGATAGCGGGTTTGCAAAAATGGCTGGCTCTGCGTATCAATAGTGGCCGCTTGTTGTAATACCCCAAGCTTAAACTCGGCTTTATTGCTGTTGCCAAACATCACAGCAAAACCAACCACCAGCAGCACAGGGAAAATTAAATTCCAGGCAAGGGCTGATTTGTCGCGCCAGAACTCCAGATTACGGGCTTTGAGGACAGCGAAAAAACGTCGCAGATGCATGATATAACTCCACTTAATAAACGGCTTGCCCGACAATAACACTGCAGCTCTATAAGCCAATCATCTAAGCTGCACGTCCTAGTTCAACATCAGCATCAAGCTTTTTTGCTTTTTGCTCTGGCCTGTACAGTGATGCTTCAGGCCGACAGACTATGGCCGGTCAGCTTTAAAAACAAATCATCCAGATTGGCAGATTTAATCAACAGTCCTTCCAGTGAAATGCCTTGTGACAGCAGCATAGTCAGCGTTTTTTCAATATCAGGGCTACTGATTTGCAAATAACCACCACTGCGGCTCAGGCTGGCGTCAGTGGGCAAATCAGGCTGCTGCCCGCGGTCCGGCAATCTTATCAGTGCACCGCTAAAATGCTGATTTAGCAAGGCTTGTGGCGTATCGAGCGCAATAATGCGGCCTTTATCCATGATGAGAATTTCATCACAAAGCTGCTCGGCTTCATCCATGTAATGGGTCGTTAAAATAATGGTGCGGCCCTGCTGTTTAATTTGCCTAATCAACTGCCAGAAATTGCGTCTGGCATGGGGGTCAAGCCCGGTGGTTGGTTCGTCCAGGAAGATGATTTGCGGGTTATTCACCAGCGCTAACGCCAGCAGCAACCGCTGACGTTGACCACCGGACAATTTACGGTGATCCCTGTGCAATAATTCGGTTAAATCACATAACTGAATCAACTGCTGCAGATCGGCCGGCTGGTCGTAAAATGCAGCAAAAAGCTCCAGTGTTTCTTTTACCGTTAAAAAGTCCTGCAGCGCCGTTTGCTGAAACTGCACCCCCAACTGACTAAAGTGCTCTTTGCCGGCTTTATGGCCATGATAAAAAATATCGCCGCTGTCGGCGCTCACCAGCCCTTCGAGCATCTCAATGGTGGTGGTTTTGCCTGCGCCATTCGGCCCCAACAAACCAAAACAACAACCTTGTTGCACGCAGAAACTGATGCCGTCGACGGCCTTCACCTCGGCATAATGTTTTTTCAGATCACGCACTTCCAACACAACTTTCATGATCGGCCTCACTGGCGCATTTTCCCGGACTTATGTTATACCCTTCAGAGCGCCTGCCTGCTACCATAGCACTTTTATTTTGCCGGAGCCTGTATGCGCATCCCAAGAATTTACCAGCCTGGCACGCTCAAGCCGGGAACTGAAACTGAACTTGCCGAAGACGCCGCCAATCATGTTGGCCGGGTGCTTCGGATGCAAACTGGCGCCGAACTGCAATTGTTTAATGGCGATGGTTTGAATTACCAGGCACAAATCATTGAAAGCGGCAAAAAACAGGTGCGGGTGAAAGTCATCTCCAACCAGTCAAATCCGGTGGAGTCGCCGCTGCGTATTCATTTAGGTCAGGGCATTTCACGGGGCGACCGCATGGATTTTGCCATTCAAAAAGCGGTAGAGCTTGGTGTCACTGAAATTACCCCGCTTTTTACCGAGCGATGTGGCGTTAAACTGGATGCCGAGCGGCTGCAAAAACGTACTGACCAGTGGCAAAAAATTGCGATCAGCGCCTGTGAACAAAGTGGCCGCAGTGTGGTGCCAACAGTGCATCCGGCACTTTCTCTGGATAAATGGCTGGCGCAGCCAACAAATGAATTGAAGTTGACCTTGGATCCCTGGGCCAAAGACACCATTAAGACCTTAACACCTGTGACCGCAGTGCGGCTGGTGATAGGCCCTGAAGGTGGTTTTAGTGACCATGAAGTGGCACAGACCAGCAAAGCCGGTTTTGTTGCAGTGCAGCTCGGCCCAAGGGTGCTTCGCACCGAAACCGCCGCATTAACCGCCATCAGCGCCTTGCAGTTGCAGATGGGTGATTTAGCCTGACAACCTTTTTCAGAAGGAACAGATTTTGTTAAAACTCGGCATTGTAATGGACCCGATTTCGGCCATTAATATCAAAAAAGACTCCAGTTTTGCCATGTTGTTACAAGCACAGGCCCGTGGTTATCAACTGCATTATATGGAAATGGCCGACTTGTACCTGCTGGACGGCCAGGCCAGAGCCAGCACAAAACTTCTGAGCGTGGAACAAAACCCGCACAGCTGGTATCAGTTTTTTGGACAGCAGGATATTGCGCTGTCTGAGCTTGATGTCATTCTGATGCGAAAAGACCCACCTTTTGACACCGAATATATCTACGCTACTTATATTCTGGAGCGTGCGGAAGACGAAGGCACTTTAATTGTCAACAAGCCGCAGAGCCTGCGGGATGCCAATGAAAAACTCTATACCAGCTGGTTTGCCGAGCATACGCCAAAAACCCTGGTAAGCCGCGATACAGCAAGGCTTAAAGCTTTTTACCAGCAAGAGCAGGATGTGATTTTAAAACCGTTGGATGGCATGGGTGGCGCTTCTATTTTCCGGTTAAAACCAGACGATGCCAACGTCAGTGTCATTATTGAAACCCTGACCGAACACGGCAGCCGATATGCCATGGCCCAACGTTTTATTCCGGCCATTAAAGACGGTGATAAGAGGGTGTTGGTGGTGAATGGCGAGCCTGTGCCCTACTGCCTGGCACGTATTCCGGCCAGCGGTGAAACCCGCGGTAATTTAGCCGCTGGCGGCCGTGGTGAAGCAAGGCCTTTATCTGAAAGTGACTGGGCCATTGCCCGTGCTGTAGGACCAACTTTAAAAGCCAAAGGTCTGATTTTTGTCGGGTTGGACATTATCGGCGACAAACTGACTGAAATTAATGTCACCAGTCCAACCTGCATCAGGGAAATTGAAGCGGCCTTCCCTGTCAGTATTACCGGACTGCTGTTCGACCAGATAGAACAAATTCTGGCCACCCAAAAAGCCTGACTGGAGTAACTGATGACTGAGACTCTGCAAAGTTTGCAAAACCATCTGTTAATTGCAATGCCTTCGCTGGACGACCCGATGTTTGGCCGCAGTGTCACTTATATCTGCGAGCATAATGCTGAAGGTGCCATGGGCATTGTGGTGAATCATCCGATGCCACTGAAAGTGGCTGAGCTATTAAAGCAACTGGATATTCAGTTTGATGCCAACAGCAAAGCGGCAGATGCACAAGTGTGCGCCGGTGGCCCGGTGCAACATGATAGAGGTTTTGTACTGCATACCCCCAAAGCCGGTTTTGCCAGCAGCTTGCAACTGACCGATGAGCTGATGGTCACCACCTCTAAAGACATTCTGGAGCAACTCACCTCCGACAACGCGCCGGAAAAGTTTATTCTGGCTTTGGGTTACGCCGGCTGGAGCGCAGGCCAGCTGGAGCAGGAACTGGCTGATAATTCCTGGCTGGTGGTTCCGGCCGACAACCAGATTATTTTTGACTTATGCCATGCCGAAAAATGGCAGGGAGCCACACAAAAGTTAGGCATTCAGGCCTGGCAATTAAGTGCTGATGCAGGACACGCCTGATGAATGACAGCGGCAATATTTTAGCTTTTGACTATGGTTTAAAGAGTATCGGTGTGGCAGTCGGTCAGCGCCTGACTGGCAGTGCCAGTACCCTCAAAGCACTCAAAGCGCAGGACGGCATACCAGACTGGACACAAATCGAAAAACTGCTGGCCGAATGGCAACCTGCTTTTGTGGTGGTGGGGTTACCATTAAATATGGACGGTACAGAGCAGCCTTTTACCGCCAGAGTACATAAGTTCTGCAACAGACTGCATGGCCGTTTTGGCATAAAGGTGCTGACTCAGGACGAACGTTTAACCACGGTCGACGCCCGCGCCGATTTATTCGCTCAGGGTGGTTTTAAAAAACTCAGTAAAGATGCTGTTGATTGCTGGTCGGCCAAATTGATACTGGAGAGCTTCTTTGACAATCATCCTGCCTGACGACGGTTTTGCACCCACGCTGGATCACGGTGACGGCACTGTACCTTTGGGTTATTACCGCCATTACAAAGGTCAGCTGTACCAGCTGACCGCTATTGCCACCCACAGTGAAGAGCAGCAGCCTTATGCAGTGTATCGTGCTTTGTATGGTAATTATGATCTCTGGGTGAGGCCACTTCAGATGTTTACTGAAAATGTCAGTATTCAGGGTGAAGAAGTGGCCAGATTTCAGTTTATCGGCACTGAAAAACCCGCGGGTCTATAAGTGTTATTCCGTAAAACGCTTTTTTGTTACCTAGGGTTTGAAGCCAGCTTAGCCACAAAGTAGCAGCAGATCACAATAAAAAGGCAGCCGAGGCTGCCTTTTTAATACGACAAATGTTTAGTGATCGTCAGGTTTGGTCAAGCCATCCACAGTGACATTACTAAGGAAACCTGCTCCCGAAGTTTCGTTATTGCGCAGTTTAATCATCAGACGTAAGTCATTCGGTGAATCAGCGTGGTGCAGTGCATCGGCGTAGCTGATTTGATTGCGCTGATACAAATCGTACAGCGCCTGGTCAAAGGTTTGCATGCCAAGCTCACGCGATTTACTCATCACCGCTTTGATTTCGTCAATTTCACCTTTTTTGATTAAATCGGCCACCAAAGGCGAATTGAGCAGCACTTCAATAGCAGCAATACGGCGGGTACCGTCCGGTGTTGGGATCAGTTGCTGCGCCACTATAGCACGCAGGTTTAATGACAAATCAAACAACAACTTACCGTGTTTTTCTTTGGGTACCAGGTGCATGATGCGGTCAATGGCCTGGTTGGCATTGTTAGCGTGTAAGGTGGCGATACATAAGTGACCGGTTTCAGCAAATGACAAGGCATATTCCATAGTGTCCTGACTACGGATCTCACCAATCAGAATAACATCAGGCGCCTGACGTAAAGAGCTTTTCAGTGCCGCATCAAAGGACTCAGTATCAATACCCACTTCACGCTGGGTGATCAGGCTTTTTTGATGATCGTGCACAAATTCAATCGGATCTTCGATGGTTAAAATATGACCCCGGGCATTTTTATTCCGATAGCCAATCAACGCAGCCAAAGAGGTTGATTTACCAGTGCCTGTACCACCGACAAAAAGCACTAGTCCCCTTTTGGACATAATGATTTCTTTTAAAATCGGCGGCAAACCCAGATCGTCGGCATTGGGGATAGTGGTCACAATACGACGCACGACCATGCCAGCCTGATCCCGCTGAAAGAATGCCGATACCCTGAATCGACCCGCTTCATTGGCCACCGCAAAGTTACATTCTTTATGGGTCAGGTATTCGTTTTTTTGTTTTTCGTTCATCGCTGCAAGCACAATCTGCAGCGAATCTTCCGGTGTTAACGGTGTATCATCAATTGGCAGCAACTCACCGTTAATTTTTGCCGCTACCGGCATACCTGCGGTCACGAACATGTCAGATGCCTTGGCATCCACCATTTTTTGCAGCAGTTTAACCAAATCCATCATCACAACTCCTAAATCCGGCCCATTGCACCAAAAGCGTTTTTATCCTGTGCTTTGGCCATAGCGTCCTGCTTGGTAATAAGGCCACGGTTCACCAGGTTTAATAAACACTGATCCATGGTCTGCATACCGTGCGCTGCACCGGTTTGGATCACCGAATACATCTGGGCAATTTTGTCTTCACGGATAAGATTTCGGATTGCAGGTAAACCCACCATAATTTCATGTGCTGCCACCCGGCCACCGCCTACTTTTTTCAGCAGGGTTTGTGAAATAACTGCACGCAGCGACTCCGACAACATAGAACGCACCATGGCTTTTTCTTCGCCAGGGAATACGTCGATAATACGGTCGATAGTTTTTGGCGCTGAGGTGGTGTGCAGGGTACCAAACACCAGGTGACCTGTTTCCGCCGCAGTCATGGCAAGGCGAATCGTTTCCAAATCACGCAATTCACCCACCAGAATTACATCAGGGTCTTCCCGCAGTGCTGAGCGTAGCGCGTTGGAAAAACTTAAGGTATCACGGTGCACTTCCCGCTGGTTCACCAGCGACAATTTGTTGTGGTGCACAAATTCGATAGGATCTTCAATGGTCAGAATGTGGTCATGGCGAGTGGTATTGATGTAATCCACCATAGCCGCCAGTGTGGTGGATTTACCCGAACCTGTTGGCCCTGTTACCAACACTAAACCACGTGGGTTCTCCGCAATGGTTCTGAATACTTCAGGAGTGCCTAAATCATCCAGACTTAACACTTCACTGGGGATGGTACGAAACACTGCAGCAGCACCGCGGTTCTGCACAAAAGCGTTAACACGAAAACGCGCCAGACCTGGGACTTCAAAGGAAAAATCCGACTCTAAACGTTCTTCGTATTCTTTACGCTGCTTATCGGTCATAATGTCGTACACCAGCGCATGGACATCTTTATGCGTCAGCGGCGGAATATTCAGACGGCGTACATCACCATCCACCCGGATCAGCGGTGGTACACCGGCTGACAAGTGCAAATCCGAAGCTTTGTGTTGTACGCTAAAGGCTAATAATTCGGTGATATCCATGACAAAATGTACTCCTGTTTGCCAGAAATGAATGAAAAAACCACAATAAGTCAGGCTTTAATGGATAACAACATAGCAGAACGACTGAATTCAGCCTACCGCCAGATGGCAGAAATTCGGCAGAAAAACCCTTCAGTGATCCCAACTGCACAATTAATCGCCGTCAGTAAAACCAAAACGGCCGCTATGGTGCTCAGCGCTTATCAGGCCGGTCAAAAAGCTTTTGGCGAAAACTATGTGCAGGAGCTCGTGCAAAAAGCCACTGAACTTGCCCATCTGACTGATATAGAATGGCATTTTATTGGCCCTATCCAGTCAAACAAAACCCGTGACATCGCCCGTTTTGCCCATTGGGTACATAGTGTCGACCGGCTGAAAATTGCTGAACGATTATCCGCGCAGCGCCCTTTGGACATGGTCCCCCTCAAGGTGCTGATTCAGGTGAATATCAGCGGTGAAGCCAGCAAAGCAGGAGTGATGCCACAAGATGTGCTTGCGCTGGCACGGCAAATGGTGATGTTGCCGCGGCTTGAACTTTGTGGCTTGATGGCCATTCCGGCTCCGGCCATTGAACATGACAATAGCGCGGCCTTTGCCGCTATGCAGCAGCTGTCCAAAACACTGCAACAGGAATTTCCACAAGCAACACAGTTGTCGATGGGCATGTCAGACGACTGGCAACAAGCCCTGACATACGGGGCAACTATGATAAGATTAGGCACAGCCATTTTTGGCGCGCGGGAAACGCATCTTTATGAATGAAAATACCATCGCATTTATTGGCGCCGGCAATATGGCGCGCGCTGTCATTGCAGCCCTGGTAAAACAAGGTTATCCAACAGCAAATATCATCGCAACGAATCCAACCACGCCAAAATTAGCAGCATTGGCTGCAGATTTTGGTATTGAAGTCACCACCGACAACATCAAAGCCGTCAAACTGGCCGATGTGATAGTGCTTTGTGTAAAACCACAAATCATGGCCGAGGTTTGTCAGGCGTTATTGGCCGGCGCACCGGAAATTCACGAAAAATTATTTGTCACAGTAGCCGCAGGTTTACCCGTCGCCCATTACCAACGCTGGCTGGGAAATGAAGTACGACTGGTGCGTGCGATGCCAAACACCCCGGCGCAAGTGGGGTTAGGTGTGACCGGATTATTCCCGCACCGCTTGTCTAATTATGAAAAGTCTTTTGTTGATCAATTATTTACCGGTTGTGGCCTCACCTGTTGGCTGCAGCAGGAAAGCCAAATCAACGACATTATTGCCGTCACCGGCAGTGCACCTGCTTATTTTTTCTATTTTATGCAGGCGATAGAACAGACAGCACAGCAACTTGGTTTTGCCCCCGCCGAGGCCCGCGCTATGGTAGCGCAAACTGCGCTGGGCGCGGCCACATTGGCTTCTCAGTCTGAACTGAGTTTTGCTGAGCTTAGAGAGCAGGTCACCAGTAAAGGCGGCACCACGCATCAGGCAATCGAAACGTTCCGTGAGGGCCAGCTGGAAGCTTTAGTCGAAAAAGCCATGAAAGCAGCCATTGCCAGAGCTGAAGAAATGGCCAAAACCCTGTAACAGGCGGATTACCGCCTGAAATATTTGAATTTTGTCATAATCACCAGTCATCAATTGAAAACCTGTGCCGGCAACCACATAAAGTCCGGTACCGGCCTTTGAACAGGAATATCGCATGAACGAAGCGTTTTTCTTTTTAATCAGTACCTTGTTTAATCTGTATTTAATGGTTGTTTTGCTGCGGTTATGGCTGCAAAGCGCCAGAGCCGATTTTTATAACCCGCTCAGCCAGTTTGTGGTTAAAGCCACCAATCCACTGCTGATCCCAATGCGCAGACTGATCCCAAGTATCGGCAAACTGGACACCTCTTCACTGGTGCTGGCGCTTTTGGTCGCCACAGGTAAAGTGATCACTATGCAATTATTGTTGTCTGGCGGTGTCAGTGCCGGCACCACCTTGTTTGGCGCCATTGCAGTGCTGATCAAAGAAGCATTCAGTTTATTATTCTGGGTGGTGGTGATCCGCGCTATTCTGAGCTGGTTCAGTCAAGGCCGTAACCCGATGGAGCATTTGCTGCACCAGCTGACCGAACCTTTGTTAAATCCAATCCGCCGGGTGATCCCACCTGTTGGCGGTTTGGATATGTCGGTACTGGTATTGCTGGTGGGCCTGCAATTTCTGGAAATTTTGGTACAAAACCTGTTGAAAACTTTGTTGTGACAGCACTGAGTTATCGTGGTGCCGATTTGCTGTTACAGCTATATGTGCAGCCTAAAGCCAGCCGCGATCAAATCATCGGTTTACATGGTGACGAAATTAAATTGGCCATTACAGCTCCGCCTGTCGATGGCAAAGCCAATGCCCATGTGCTGAAGTTGTTGGCTAAACTCTTTGGTGTCAGTAAAAGTCAGATTGAATTACTCAAAGGTGAGCTCAGCCGGCATAAACAGGTACTGATTAAAGCGCCTTTTAAGCTGCCGCCCGAGCTTGTTTCCATTGCTTTGAAGGAGCATTAAACATGAAATTATTCACTGCTATGCTGCCAGCACTGCTGCTGTTTGCCGCCGTGGCGAGCCCGGTTCAGGCCGAGCAAAAAAAACAACTGGGTGCCTGGGATGTACATTACATTGCCATGCCGTCCACCTTAATTGAGCCGGCCATTGCCGGTAACTACAAGATTGAACGCAGTAAGTTTAATGGCCTGGTGAATATTTCGGTGTTAAACAGCAGCGATCAGAAAGCGCAGCAAGTGACACTGTCCGGCAGTGCAAAAAATCTGTTAGGTCAGCAAAAAACGCTGAACTTTACCCAGGTAACCGAAGGCGACGCTATTTATTATCTGGCACAACTGCCCTATCGCAACGAAGAGCGGCTTAGTTTTGTCATTGATATCCGTCAGGGTAACCAGAACCAGCAGCTGAAATTTGAACACACTTTTTACGTCGAATAACGGCTGCAGGCGTTTGCCCGGGCAATAATCGACATTCCACAATGTCAATAAACCGGCAGCGATGCCGGTTTCTGTTTTGGATCGAACAACACTGATGACACAAAAAATTGTTTTAGCAACCGGCAATGCCGGCAAAGTGGCTGAGCTCAGTCACATGCTCGCGCCCTGGGGCTGTGAAGTGGTCACCCAGACTTCCCTTGGCGTCACTGATGCCGATGAAACAGGTTTAACCTTTATTGAAAATGCCATTTTAAAAGCCCGTCATGCTGCAGCAATAACAGGTTTAGCCGCCATCGCCGACGACTCGGGGCTGGCAGTGGACGCACTCGGTGGCGCCCCTGGTATTTATTCCGCCCGTTTTGCCGGTGCAGGCGCCACAGATGCAGATAACATCAAACTGCTGCTGGAAAAACTCTCTGCAGTGCCTGCTCTTGAGCGTCAGGCGCAGTTTCATTGTGTGCTGGTGTATTTGCGTCATGCTGACGATCCAACACCGCTTATCAGTCACGGTGTCTGGCAAGGTGAGATTGCTTTTGAACCCAAGGGTAACCATGGTTTTGGTTATGATCCGGTGTTCTGGTTGCCGGAACTTGGCAAAACTGCAGCACAGCTTGAAAAAGCGCACAAACAGCAGCTTAGCCACAGAGGCAAAGCACTGGCGTTATTACAGCAACAGTGGCAACAACGGAGTGGCCAATGAGCCCAATGCAGCCACAATCCACTGCCTTGTTGCCAGAGCCTGCTCCAATGCTGGTATTACCGCCGCTGTCTTTATATATCCATATTCCCTGGTGTATTCAGAAGTGCCCTTATTGTGACTTCAACTCACACGCAGTTAAACAAGGCATACCGGAGCAGGAATATATCAGTCATCTGCTGGCTGATTTGGATGCAGATCTCGCTTATGTGCAAGGCCGTGAACTGCAGAGCATTTTTATTGGCGGTGGTACACCCAGTGTCTTCAGTGCTGAAGGGATTCACGCCATTTTGCAGGGTGTACAGCAGTGCATCAGTTTTGCCAGCGATATTGAAATCACCATGGAAGCCAACCCAGGCACTGTTGAAGCGGAACGTTTTGCCGGTTACGTCAAAGCCGGGGTCAGCCGCTTTTCAATCGGGGTGCAGAGTTTTCAAAACGACAAACTGAGCCGCCTTGGCCGTATTCACCAAGGTGATGAAGCCAAAAACGCAGCCCGTCTTGCCAGTGATCTGATAACACACAGCAGCTTACAAAGTTTTAATCTGGATTTAATGCACGGTTTGCCCGAGCAAAATATTCAGGATGCCTTATCGGATTTAACTCAGGCGATTGAGCTGAACCCGCCCCATCTTTCCTGGTATCAGCTTACCATTGAACCCAACACCGCTTTTGCCTCTAAACCCCCGGTGCTGCCGCAAGACGATATTCTGTGGGACATTCAGGAGCAAGGCCATGCGCTGTTAACCGCAGCCGGTTATCAGCAGTACGAAACTTCAGCTTATGCCAAAACAGGTTATCAGTGCCGGCATAATCTGAACTACTGGCGGTTTGGCGATTATCTGGGGATTGGTTGTGGCGCGCACGGCAAAATTACCCTGCCGGATGCCGGACATATTATCCGGACCGTAAAAGTGAAACACCCCAAAGGTTATATGGACTTCACCAAGGCCTACCTCGACAGCCGCACTCTGGTCTGCGCCGAAGACTTGCCTTTTGAATTTTTTATGAACAGGTTCAGATTGCTTGAACCCTGCCCTTTGCAAGACTTTACCGCATATACCGGGCTTTCTGTCGCAACAATTACCGCCCCCCTTGCACGGGCCGAACAATTAGGATTAGTTAGCCTGCAACACCAGAGCGCACAAATAACAAACCAGGGGGTTCGTTATCTGAATGATTTGCTGGAATTATTTTTATAAATGCTGTTTGTGTTTGCCATAGCGCCAGACAAACACCATCCACTTTTAACAACAAACTATTGATAAAAAAGAAGAATCCAAGATGCAACTAAGTAAATCAAGCCTGGCACTGGCTGTCACTCTGGCACTGCTTGGCGCCTGTTCGCCGGCCGAACAAAAAACTACTGCAACCACAGCAACAGCGGCGGCACCACAAAGCACTGCGGCAGCACAAAGCGAAAGTGAAAAGCTGAATGCTTTTTTCGAAGAAGCTTTTATGGCGCAGGTACAACTGAGCCCTACCACGTTGACAGGCCTTGGTATTAAACAAGACTATGACAAATGGGATGCTTTTACCGACGAGCAAGCCGATAAAGAACTGGCGCTGACCAAAGCCCAGCTTGAGCAGTTAAAAAGCTTTAACTTTGAAGCGCTGGATGCACAAAGCAAGTTAAGTTATCAGCTGTTTAAACAGCAGCTGGAAGATGAAATTGCCGACGACAAATGGCGTTTATACAACTATCCAATCAACCAGATGTACGGTTACCACTCTATGGTGCCGTCGCTGTTGATCAATCAGCACAGCATCGACAACGAAGCCGACGCCAAAGCTTATATTGCCCGTTTAAATGGCATTTTACCTTTGTTCCAGCAGGTTACAGTACAACTGGAAAAAAGGGCTGCTCTTGGCATTATTCCACCAAAATTTGTGTTTCCGCATGCTATCAGCGCCAGTAAAAATGTGATCACAGGCGCGCCATTTAGCGAAGGTGCGGACAGCACTTTACTGGAAGATTTCCGCGGCAAAGTCAATAAACTGAGCATTGATGAAGCCGCTAAACAACTGCTGATAAAAGAAGCAGAAGTGGCGCTGGTCAGCAGTGTAAAACCTGCTTATGAGCATTTAATCAACCACTTAACCGCACTTGAAACCAAAGCTGGTACCGACGATGGTGTCTGGCGTTTTAAAGACGGTAGCGATTTTTATAACAATGCCCTCAAACGCACCACCACCACCAACATGACAGCGGACCAAATCCACGAGCTTGGACTTTCGGAAGTGGCGCGCATTCATGCTGAAATGAACGCCATCATGCAGAAGGTTGGTTTTAAAGGTGATCTACAGGCGTTTTTTACCTTTATGCGTGAAGACGCGCAGTTTTATTACCCGGACAATGCCGAGGGTAAAGCGGCTTATTTGGCCGAAGCCACCCGCGTGATTGACGTAATGAAAGGCAAACTGGATGAGCTGTTCCTGGTGAAACCAAAAGCCGATATGGTGGTAAAAGCTGTAGAGCCTTTCCGTGAACAATCGGCAGGTAAAGCTTTTTATGAACAGCCGTCAATGGATGGCTCACGCCCTGGCATTTATTATGCCAACCTGTACCGGATGAAAGGCATGCCCAAATATGAACTGGAAGCTTTGGCCTACCATGAAGGTATTCCGGGTCACCATATGCAAATTGCCATTTCACAGGAGCTGGAAAACGTACCTAAGTTCCGCCGTTTTGGTGGTTACACCGCTTATATCGAAGGCTGGGGTTTATACACTGAGTTATTGCCAAAAGAAATTGGCATGTATCAGGACCCCTACTCTGACTTTGGCCGTTTAGCGATGGAGCTGTGGCGTGCTTGCCGTCTGGTGGTTGACACTGGTATCCATGCGAAAAAATGGACCCGTGAAGAAGCTATTGCTTATCTGGCGAAAAACACACCAAACGCTGCTTCTGAGCAGGTAAACGCCATTGAACGTTATATTGTGATGCCATCCCAGGCAACCGCTTACAAAATTGGCATGATCAAAATTGTTGAGCTGCGCGAAAAAGCCAAAACGGCACTGGGTGACAAGTTTGATATCCGCGAATTCCATGACGTGGTGCTGAAAAACGGTGCTGTGCCGCTGGATGTACTGGAAATGCTGGTGGATGACTATATCAGGACAAAACAGGTATAAGGTTAAGTCATTTGTTCAACTGAAAACGCCGCATCAATGCGGCGTTTTTTATGCACAGCCCTCAGGGCCCCGGCGATGCCAACACAAAAAGCCGGTGCACAAATCAAATTGCAGACAATTCACGCCGGATAAAAAGCCACTGCGGTTATACCATTGAATAAGCTTGCATCAAAAGCACGCTATTGCGTATGCTCCGGCTAAACAACCTATTGGAAATTCAGATGATTAGTTTGCATCTTTATGATCCGCAGAGTGAAAAGTGGCAACATGGCGACCGCAGTTTGCTGAAGTTACCTTTGCACGGTGACGAAAAACTCTGGGTCGATTTATCCCAGGCCAGTTATCTGGAACAACAGCAGTTATTAAAAGATTTTGGCATTCATCCGGAAATAGCTGAAGACTATCTGCGTGAACGTCACCCTCCCAAACTAGAAAGTTCGAACGGCTTTACCTTAATGATTTTACGGGCATACGCCGGTAAAGATTTTCGTGATTATCCGGGCCATGCCCAGCTGAGCCTGTTATTTTCCAATCAGGTTCTGTTGTATAAATGTCAGCTGCCAGAGCAGGATCACCCGTACGTTTTGCCGTCTTTTGATGTTAATAGGCCTATGCTACCTATTACCGACTGGGTGAAACTTTATATCCATAGTGTTTCCGCCAGTTATCTGGAAAAACTAATCAACTTTGAGGATGAACTCAGCGAATTTGAAGATGCCATGCTGCATCATGGTGACGACCATAAAATGGCGCAAATTATGCGTTATCGTTCAGTTTTTCGAAAACTGGACCGCAACCTAGCTTATCAAAAAGAAATGTTTGCCGATTTATTGCTGCAGGAGCACGAACACTTACTGAAAACCCAGTTCCAGCAAGTAGAATTACGTGACTTTTATGAAAAGTTTGAACGGTTACACAGTATGACGCAGATGTACTACGACCAGCTGGGGGATTTAGTCAGCGGTTATATGTCCACATCAAACCATCAAATTAACGAAAGAATGAAACTGCTGACCATGGTATCGGCCGTCTTTATTCCACTGACGTTTATTGTCGGGGTTTACGGTATGAACTTTGCGAATATGCCAGAACTACAGATGGAATTTGGCTATTACTGGACATTGGCTGGTATGGCTGTGCTGGCCCTTGCCATGATGCTGGGTTTTAAAATTAAACATTGGTGGTAATGGTGTCAGGCCGCAGTTAATCCTTGGCGCTTTTTCAAAAAAAATCGCAAAAATGTCGTTGAATTGACTATAAAACAACAGGCTGGCTGCGGTATTATCGCGCCTCTTTTTATCACCGGTTTGGCCTTTGCCAAAATGCGGGTTGCACGGGGTGGGCATGGCTGAAAATCAACTGCTGGATATCAAAGAAATCGTGCGCGATAGCTTCGACGAGCAGGAAGTTGAACAGCTTGGCCTGAAACTCAGTGCGCTGGAACCGGAAGAAATTGCTGTTGCGCTGGAGGCGATGCCGCTGGAACAGCGGATCAGCACCTGGCAAAGCCTGCATGCCGACGAACAAATCCACGCCCTGACTTACATGCGCGATGACGCGCGTGAAAACATCTTTAAACAACTGGATGACGCTGAACTGTCGGCGCTGGTTGAGCGGCTGGACGTTGACGATCTGATTGAAATGCTGGACGAGCTGCCGGCCGCAGTGTATCAGGAAGCCTGCTCTAAACTCGATGCCAGCGAAAAACTCTGGCTGGCCACCGCTCTTGCCTACACCGACGAGCAATGTGGCCGTTATGCCGACCACGACGTCTTAACCATCCGTAATAACGCCAAAGTACGGGATGCCATCAGGCTGTTTAAAAAACTCAATGAAGACGCCGAATATCATGACGCCCTGATGGTGGTTGACCGGACCGGCCGTTATGTCGGGTTATTACTTGCCACCAATATTCTGGGTCAACCCAGCCACTTGCCTTTGGTTGAGTTTATCGACAACGACGCCCCTGTGGTGGAAGGTGTGATGGATTTGGATCAAGGCTCGGATATAGTCGCCCGCTCTGGTTATACCGCCCTTGCGGTCATTGATGATGAAGGCAAGCTGCTTGGCCGTATTTCCATAGGTGAAGCGCTGGAGAACGTGCGCCGTAGTCTGGAAAGCCAGTTTATGCACACTGCAGGTTTAGACGAAACCGAAGACTTGTTCTCGCCTGTGCTCAGTAGTGCCAAACGTCGTGCTGTCTGGCTTGGCATTAATTTGCTGACCGCCTTTTTAGCCGCCTGGACTATCGGCCTGTTTGAAGCCACGCTGCAACAGGTGGTGGCACTAGCGGTACTGATGCCAATAGTGGCCAGTATGGGCGGTATTGCCGGCAGTCAGACCCTTACGTTGATCATCCGAGGTTTGGCTTTAGGCCAGCTCACGCCACAAACTTACTGGACTTTATTGCGTAAAGAGCTGGGGGTTGGTCTGCTCAACGGCCTGCTTTGGGCTGCGGTGATAGCAGTTGTCACCTATTTCTGGTTTGGCGATATGATTATCGGCACCGTCATTGGCATGGCCATTATTATCAATATTCTGGTGGCTGCTGCATCCGGTGTGGTGATCCCGGTCTGGCTGGAAAAAGCCAAAATAGACCCGGCGCTGTCCGGCTCTGTCATTCTGACCACTGTCACAGATGTGATTGGCTTTTTTGTATTTTTAGGATTGGGCAGCCTGCTACTAGTGCCTTAAAGCACAAACACAAAAAAACGTCAGAAAACCAATAACTTTCCTTTTATTTGACCCAAGCCTCACTACAATATCAGCAAGAAGGCGGCACGCTATTTCTGCTTTGGAGTCTGCATGAAGATCGCTTTGTTATCACGCAACGCTGAGCTCTATTCCAGCAAAAGGCTGGTGGAGGCCGCAGTCGCACGCGGCCATCAGGTGGACGTGATAGATCCCATTTTGTGTTACATGAATATCAACCACAATGCCTTGTCTATTCACTATCGAGGTGAAGCTCTAATAGGTTATGACGCAGTGATCCCTCGTATTGGTGCTTCTATTACTTTTTATGGCAGTGCCGTGCTGCGCCAGTTTGAAATGATGAACGTATATTGCCTGAATAACGCTGCAGCTATTGGCCGCGCCCGCGATAAACTGAATTCTTTGCAGTTGCTGGCACGTGATGGCATTGGCCTGCCTATCACAGGTTTTGCCGATAAACCCGGTGACATTCCTGATTTAATTGAAATGGTGGGCGGCGCACCTTTGGTGATCAAACTGCTGGAAGGCACCCAGGGCATTGGGGTGGTGCTGGCCGAAACCCGCACCGCCGCCGAAAGTGTCATTGAAGCTTTTATGGGACTCAACGCCAATATTCTGGTACAGGAATACATCCGCGAAGCCAAAGGCGCTGATATCCGCTGTTTTGTCATTGGCAATAAAGTGGTGGCGGCGATGAAACGTCAGGCCAAAGAAGGTGAATTCCGCTCTAATCTGCACAGAGGCGGCACAGCCACCAAAGTCAAACTCAGTAAAGCCGAGCGGCAAACTGCCATCAAGGCGGCCCGTTGTATGGGACTGAACGTTGCAGGTGTGGATATTCTGCGCTCCAATAATGGCCCTGTGGTGATGGAAGTAAACAGCTCACCCGGCCTTGAAGGCATTGAAGCAGCAAGTGAAGTGGATGTGGCCGACGCCATGATTGAGTATCTGGAACAACAGGTACTGCGGGTACAACAAAAATTGATGGATAAAAGCTGATGACTGAATCCGATCTGACCCGGGCAAGTTCACTACCACTGGCTGAACCTTTTGAGTTTGGCGACAGCATCATTGCCCCAGGCAGCAGAGCTGTGGTGGATATTCCTTTTGGCAAGCTGTACACCCACACTGAGCTCAATATCGGCGCCCATGTGATTCACGGTAAAAAACCAGGGCCAGTGCTGCTGATCACCGCTGCGTTGCATGGCGATGAAATTAACGGGGTCGAAATTTGCCGGCGTTTATTAAAGCTGCCCAAACTTAACAGTTTACGCGGTACCTTAGTGGTAGTGCCCATTGTGAATACTTATGGTTTTGTGCAGCAGTCGCGGTATTTACCCGACAGACGCGATTTAAACCGCAGTTTTCCCGGCAGCGAAAAAGGCTCTCTGGGCAGCCGGATGGCCTGGCAATTTACTGACCGCATATTAAAAAAATGCACCCATGTCATTGATTTACATACAGGCGCCATTCACCGTTCGAACCTGCCACAGGTGCGGGCCACGTCTCGCGACAAAGTGTCGTTAAAAATGGCCGAGAGTTTTAACGCGCCCATTATTATCAAGGCCGCCAGCCGCGATGGTACTATGCGGGGTACCGCCAATAATCTGGGTATTCCGATTATTTTGTATGAAGCCGGGGAAGCACTGCGTTTTGACGAACAGTCAATCAAAATTGGCGTTCGGGGTATTGTCAACGTGATGCATAGTCTGGGTATGTTAAGGTCATTGCGCAAACAGGAAAAAACCCAGTCGTTATTCTCGAAAAAAAGTAGTTGGGTGCGGGCCGAGCATGACGGCATCGCCCGATATTATTTTGGCCTGGGGCAGAAAGTCGAAACCGGAGATGTACTGGCACATATCTATTCGCCCTACTCCGACTTTGAAGTAGCGGTAACTGCAACTTTTAGCGGTATTATTATTGGCCGCAATAACTTACCGCTTATCAACGAAGGTGAAGCTTTGTTTCATATTGCCGAAGTCAGTGCACTGGATGAGGCAGAAAAAACCATTGACGCTATCAGCGACGAAGTGGACAGCGCCATGCCAGCCGTACTGGGGGGCGAGTTTGGTTTAGTGTAAAGAACCTGCAACAGCTGGCTTCACCAACAGAGCTGTGTGATACATGGCTCTGCCAAGTATTGTTGTGCACTGTTATCCGAGATAGTGAACAGCTATTTAGCAATCACCACATCATAATCTTTTAACTTAGGTACCTGCTGCTGCAGCTGGGTTTCAATGTCATCCAGTTCACGCAAACGCTGACAAAACAACACAGATTTATCTTCCAGCTCTTCTGCTTTGGCATCCAGACCCAGATTAATTTTGCTGATGAGCTGCTCTACACTTTGCCAGTCCTGGCTTTCACTGCGTTCAAAGTTATCATCGGTCTGGCGTAAGGCATCACGCAAAGCGCCCCACACTGCACCAACGGTATTTTTCGCCAGTGCCGTCAGGTTGTCCTTGAGTTCACCATGTAAAAATGCATCCATTTCATTCAAACTTTGTGGAGCCAGATAAAAATGCTCACCACTGCGGACAAAACGCGACATCAGCTGATAAGTGGTTTCGCGCACCAGTGCCTGCCATTCTTCCTGCTGGCTTTCATTGCCAACGCCAATCAGCATGCCTTCAATGGCCGATAAACCAAGCTCAACACTGTCTACCGCTATCGCCACCACCTGAGGTACAAATTTGCGCATGCCCTGACTGTATTGCGCAAGCAATGCTGTGTTTTCAGGCGACAAGGTGATCCACTGACCCTGAATAAATAATTGTTGGTCCTGATTGATCTGAAATTGGGTTCTGTCGTCGGTCAGGACGCGGATTTGATCCGGTGAAATCAGAATGCCGTGCCGAAATGCCATCTGACATTCATTGGCAGTCGCAACAGTGGAAAAAAAAAGCAGAATAAAGCAGCAGAAAAATTGCAATTGCTACCCCGGCAGCGATTCAGAAAAACAACTGTTTTGCAGCATAACAAAAAGCCGGTACAGAAGCACCGGCTGACGTCGCAGCAGAAGCTGCGTTGGTCTTTCAGTTGTATTACACAAGTGGATCCAGTTTCAGCGCAGCATCAACAATTTTAATTAAACTCGGCCCGTGCTCTCTTTTGGTGGATAACCGTTCCGTGCCAAGCAGCACTTCAACACCGGCGTATAACTGTTGTTTCACCAATACTGCAGCTTCACTCATCAGGGTGAGTTTTTGTTGCTCCAGCCGTTTAATATCTTCAATTAAAGCAACAGCCACTGCTTTTTGCGCTTCAAACTCTTCAATAAAAGCGTTGATATGCTCATTGGTGGCATCAGATTTTTCCAGCTTTTTCAGCTCGTCAATGCCTTGTTTAATTTGTTCCATTTCAAGTTTAATAGCGGATACGTTCTGGCGTAGCGCCTGCTGTTTTTCAACCACAGGGTCAATACGACGGTTCAGATCCAGCTTCAGTGAACTTTCTGAAGGCGAGCCCAGCACACCGGCTTTAATGCCCAAATCCAGATAAAAACTGCCACCTACCACTTTGCCGGTTAGTTTGTCTTCGGGGCCTGCCACCACCATGCGGGCAGACACTTTACAGTGGTTAATTTGTTTACTGGCGTGAAAATCGCCTTCAGCATCAATCTGAGCATACTGCGCCAGAGTACAACGGATATCGCCTTTAGCTTTTACCACTGTACTGAACAACTCTTCGTCATTGTCTTCAGTGCTCAACTGGTGACCAATCACAGATCCACCGATAGAAACATCACCGCCGGCTTCTATCAATGAGCCTTCCATAGTACCTTTGATAAATACACTACCACCTGCTATGACCTTCATACTTTCGGTCACGTCACCGTTGACGATGACTGCGCCTTTAAACTGAATATGACCGGTGGATAAATCGACTTTTTTAACGGTATATACTTCATCAACAGCGGCACCAGCCTCGAGCACACGAGGCATCCCATCGCGGCTGGCTAATAACAAGTCTGGATCTGAAGGGCTCACTTCAGCCCCTTCACCTGGTTTCCATTCCAAAGGCTGACCAGGTGGTGCCAGCGTAATTTCACCGCGCACGTTAATACCATCCACCCCTTTGGTGGGCGGTAACCGCCGTACTACAGGCTGACCGGCCACTACAGCCGGTATCACGCCAAAATCACGTAAATCTACCCTGCTCTGACTCAGCACTACCGGTTTATTACTACGTGAGGACATACCTTCAACCAAAGGTTCAAACCTGGCGTTTAAGCCGGGCTCCATAATACGGCCAATGGCAATAACCTGACTGGTCACAGTGCCAGGTTCCGCCCTGCTGGCGGCAGTCACCAGCTGAACTATCTGATCTTTTTGGAAACCAAAATGAATGCCGTAATCCTGAGCCGCTTTCACTAAATCGTTGGCAGACACCGGACTACCGCCCCAGGCGGCAGTGACAGATGCAGTTGCCGTCATGGCATCTGCGGCTATTTCAAGTTTGAGTTCGGCATTTTTGCGCAGTGCAATTTTGCGCTGAATACGGGAACCATCGGGGCGTTTTTGCAGTTTGATGTCAGACTGAACTGTCTGATAATCGGCCAGCAGCTGGTTTATTTGTTCTGTCAGCACAAAACAGCGGCTGTAACCCGCAGCATTTAACGCCTCCAGCACCTGAGCACCGGATAGGGGCGACAATGAAACGGCGATTTCCACCAGAATGGTGTCGTCATTTCGGCTAAATTGCATGCGGATAGAGTTCACTGCCAGATCACATCTATAACTTAGATTGATTGATACTGAAACAAATTTTCAGCATAAAGGCAAGCCCCGTACTACCACAGGGCATTTTGAGGGGCCTATCAGATGTAATTTTCCTGATGAACCCGGATAAATAAATCGGTCCCAGCTTTACTGTAATCAATCTTGTACTCTTTATTGTTCAGCGCCTGCACAAACAACAAAGTTTTGTTTTCACCAAATACATCAGAACTGCCGATATCAACCAGATCCATATATCGTTCTTTGGCTTCTGCCCGGCTGGACGGCACTTCTTCAGTAAAGAGTTTAACACCGGTGCGTGATACAATAACCACAGGATCATGGTCGTCGTTGATCAGTATCAGATCCAGCTTTTTCTGTTTGTGGATTATCGTATTGCGGCCGCTAACCAAAAAGGGTCTTTCATAATTGCTCATAGGATGATTCACCATTGTGTGCCTGCTTAATGCTGGCATTATGATACAGCAGGAAAAATGTGTCTAGGCTGCTGTTTTTTTCAGATAGATCAAGCGGCTTTGATTAACAGTTCGGCAAAACTCAGCCGCTTCTACCGGCAACACTGTGGTTGGGATAAAAAGTTCAGCCCCCAATAACACCGCCAGATGTTGCATCCGTCCGGCAAACATCGCTTGCACACCATGATAACGTGCTTTGGCTGTACTGAACTCTGTATGCTGTGTCAGCATGGTGCTGGCACAGGTTCCATCCGGGCAATCTGACGCCAGCGCAGCCAGCAACAGATGGCGTTGCTCCATCAGTAATTTCACGGCAAGGCGCGGCGGCAACTGCACTAAAAAACTATCATAATCAGTGACTTTAAAACCTACATAAGCAGCTTCATCTTTGCCGGACAATTGTGCAACCCTGGCGTATAAAAACGCTTGCCATGGCAACACCCAACTGCCTCTGCGATGATGATATTTCACACCCTGCGGGCAAAGTTCAACGGCATAAAAAGGTTCGGTGGTTTTGGCATAACCTAAAAAAAGGCCGGCACCTAACAGCAAAAACAGCAGTACCCAGCCCTGTAACGAAGTCAGCTCAGGCACCAATGAAAACAGCAGGATCAACAGCAATAACACCAGAGATGATGCTAACAATAACGGCACACCGCCTTTGGCGCTTTGATCCCGGAATAAATACCGCATTTGTTTTCCTAGAGGTCCAGATAATACCAGGTGAATATTGTCATCAGAATAGTCCACACCAGATAAAAACGAATCATCCGGCATCGTTCACAAGGTTTATCTGCCATTATTCACTCCATCTATACGACCAACGCCTGCGCAGCTGCGATAACTTCAACATCCAGGCTGGATGTATTTCCATACAATACCCGAGATTAAATTTTACTGATATACAACGGAGTCAAAGTGCCAAAAACTCAAAACCGCCTGATTTGGATATTATTAGCAGCGCTTTGCGGCTTTCTTGGTTATTTAGTTATTTCTACGCAAAATGGGGCACCAGCTAAAAGAGCAGGCGGCGGTCTGGAAAATAACGTCCGCACTGCCAAAGTCGCCATGGCACCACTGAGCCGGGAAGTGAAAGCATTGGGTACTGCACTCGCTTATGACTCAGCCAAAATTGTTAGCGCCACCAGCGATTACCTGACCTTGTTACAAATCCGCGAAGGGGCGCAGGTGAAAAAAGGCGAAATTATTGCTCAGCTTAACGACACCGAAGAAAAAGCCCGAGTCAACGAGCTGGCAGCCTTATTAGCAGAGCAAAAACGCCAACTGGCACGGTTAAAAAACTTAACCCAGACCCAGGCCAGCGCCATTTCATTATTAGATGAACAACAAGCCAAGGTTAACGCCACTCAGGCACAGCTGGATGCAGTACAAGCCAGATTAAATGAAATGGTGATCCGTGCGCCCTTTGACGGCCTGATTGGCTTACGTCAGGTCAGTGAGGGTGCCTTTATCAGTGCTGGTACAGTGCTGACTACTCTGGATGACATTTCCACTATCAGGGTTGAATTTAATGTCGCCGAGCGTTATATGGCGAGTTTAACTCCAGGCCTTGCGCTTCGCATTACCAACGTAGCTTATGGTAACGAAGTATTTGCCGGTGAAATTAAAGCACTGGATCCAAGACTCGACCCTGTAACCCGTTCCATCAAAGTGCATGGTGTGGTCGCCAATCAGTCGCTTAAACTGCGCCCTGGCATGCTGCTGAATGTTCAGGTAGAACTGGCGAAAAGTCAGGTGTTACAAATTCCGGAAAAAGCCATAGTGCCACTGCAAAACAAACATTATGTGTTTGTGGTCGACGCAGAAAACAAAGTAACACAGCGCGAAGTAGAACTGGGTGAACGCATCCCGGGCAGTGTCGAGGTGTTATCAGGTTTGGCCGAAGGGGATGAAATTGTCACCGAAGGCACGCAAAAATTGCGTCCTGGCGTCACCATCAGCCGCTTGGAGCAATAATCATGTGGTTATCTGACGTCTCCGTAAAAAGGCCGGTATTTGCCACTGTGGTGAATCTGGTGCTGGTGATTTTTGGTGTGGTTTGTTTCAGTATGCTGCCACTTCGTGAATTCCCGGACATCGATTCACCAGTAGTCACTATCAGCACCGACTATCCGGGCGCCTCTGCCGAAATTGTTGAATCGAAAATCACCCAGCCGATTGAAGACATGATCAGCGGCGTGGAAGGCATTAAAAACATCAGCTCCAACAGCAGGGTTGGCCGCTCCAATGTCACTATTGAGTTTAATATCAACCGGGATATTGACGCTGCAGCCAACGACGTGCGCGAGCGAATTTCCAGGGTGATGGACAATCTGCCGGATCAGGCGAGACCACCGGAAGTCTTTAAGGCTAACAGTGACGATGACACCATTGCCTGGTTTTTACTCAGTAGTGAAACCATGACCAATCTGGAACTCACCGACTACGCTGACCGTTTTATTACTGAGCGTTTTTCTGTGGTCGATGGGGTAGCACGGCTGCAGATTGGTGGTGAACGTAAATATGCGATGCGAATGTGGCTCGACAAAGACGCCATGGCGTCACGGGGAGTTACAGTCCAGGACATTGAAAACGTACTACGTAATGAAAACGTTGAACTACCGGCCGGCAATATCAAATCTCAGGATCGCGACTTTATTGTGCGGGTGGTGCGTACCTATAAAACCCAGCAAGACTTTAACCGCCTTGTTGTGAAAAAGGGTGAAAACAACTATCTGGTGCGCTTAGGTGAAGTGGCCGAGGTGGTACTGGCTTCCGAAAACGAAGAAAGTGAATTTAGAAGCGACGGCAAGAACGTCTTGGGTATCGGCATTATCAAACAGTCCAAAGCCAATACGCTGGATGTTGTGAAAGCCGCCCGGGCAGAAGCCGAGCGTATCAAAGCCACTCTCCCCCCGGGAACGACCATAGAGCCGGGTTACGACTCGTCAGTCTTTATCGCCGAATCTATCCGTGAGGTGTACGTCACGCTGGGTATAGCGCTGGTGCTGGTGGTGGTGGTCATTTTTTCTTTCCTTGGCAACCTGCGCGCCACTTTTATTCCGGCCGTCACAGTGCCTGTCGCCCTTATCAGTGCTTTTACTGTGCTTTATGCGCTGGACTTTTCAATTAACCTGCTGACGTTATTGGCAATGGTACTGGCCATTGGTCTGGTGGTGGATGACTCTATCGTGGTGCTAGAAAACATTTACCGCCGTATTGAACAGGGTGAACATCCACTACTGGCATCATACAAAGGCGCACGGGAAGTTGGTTTTGCTGTTGTAGCCACTACCCTGGTACTGATTTCAGTTTTTGTGCCGCTGGTGTTTATGCAGGGGGATTTGGGCAAACTTTTTACTGAATTTGCGCTCGCCGTTGCCGCTGCAGTGGCCTTCTCTGCCGTTGCGGCTTTAACGCTGACACCCATGCTCTGCAGCAAGATGCTTAAACACGACAAAAGAGAAAGTGCCTTCAGCGCTCTCATCCATAAAGTATTTAGCAAAATTGAACATGGTTATCGCCGTCAGCTGCAACAGGTGACAGTGCAGAAATGGCCCACAATGCTGTTATTGTTACTGTGTTTTGTTGCCAGCGCTTATTTATTAAAACTGATCCCGCAAGAACTGGCTCCCGCTGAAGACAGAGGGACCTTTTTTGTCATGATGAGCCCGGTGGAAGGCGCCAGTTATCAGAGCAACAGCAAAAACATGAAGCTGATTGAAGATATTCTGCTGCCCTACTACGAAAAAGGTGAGTTAAACCGGCTGCTTATCCGGGTTCCAGGTTTTGGCAACACCGGCGGTATGGCCATTGTCGGCAGCGAAAACTGGCACAACGGCCAGCGCCGCACCGCAGAGCTGCTGCCCGAAATTGCCGGTAAACTGAATGCCTTGCCTGATGTACGTGCTTTTATTAACCAGCGCAGTGGTTTAAGCGGTGGCCGAGGTGGTGGTGGCCGTCCTGTACAATTTGTCCTGCAGGGTAATACCTATGATGAGCTGGCTAAATGGCGGGATATAGTGCTGAAAAAAGCGCAGCAAAACCCGAATCTGCTGATGCTTGATCACGACTATAAAGAAACAGTACCGCAGGTACTGGTGGAAATTAACAGCGAGAGGGCTGCCGACTTAGGGATTTCAGTGGGTGTGGTTGGCCGAGCACTGGAAGCTATGCTGGGTGGACGTCGTGTCACCACTTTCCTGGACCGTGGTAAGGAATACGACGTGATTCTGGAAGGCGCTGACGAAGACTTCAGTAAACCCGGCAATATCTCCAACGTTTATGTGCGCTCCAGCGGCTCTAATCAGCTTATTCCACTGGATAACTTGGTGACGCTCACCGAAGAGGCTACTTCGTCGACGCTGAATCGTTATAACAGAATGCGCGCCATTACGATTTCCGCTAACCTGGCGCCCGGTTACAGTCTGGGCGAAGCGCTGACTTTCCTTGAAGAAACAGTGCGCAGCGAAATTGATGGTAATGTGGGTATTGAATACAAGGGGGAGTCGCTGATGTTTAAAGACAGCGGTGAATCCACCATCTTAATTTTTGCACTGGCGCTCATCATCACCTACCTGGTACTGGCGGCGCAGTTCGAAAGTTTTGTTCACCCGCTGGTGATCATGCTAACGGTGCCACTTGGCCTGGCCGGTGCTTTGGGTGGTTTGTATCTGGCTGGCATGACACTAAACATCTACAGCCAGATCGGTCTGGTGATGATTATCGGTCTGGTCGCCAAAAACGGCATTCTCATTGTTGAATTTGCCAATCAGCTGCGTGATGCCGGTGTTGAATTTATGCAGGCCATTGAACAGGCTTCAGTGCAGCGTTTCCGTCCAATTACCATGACCGCCTTTACCACCGTCATGAGCAGTATTCCACTGATTATTACCTCAGGCCCAGGCTCTGAAAGCCGGATGGTGATAGGTATGGTAATTTGTGCCGGTGTTGGTTTTGCCACTTTACTCACCTTGTATGTGGTACCTGTGGCCTATGTAGCTCTGGCGCGTAATACCCGCTCGCCGGAAAGTATCAGCAACGAACTGGAGGCGCTGCAACGCGCGTCGGACACTGAACAGACATCTTAAAATGCTGACAAGAGTGTCACCCTAAAACGGCAGGCTAACCCCCTGCCGTTTTTTTATCTTTTGTGCTGCTTTCAGGGGGCTCAGTGATTAAAGCCCCCCGCCATCTTTGACAAAAGACTGGATATATTTCAGGCACAAACTATGCTTTGCACAGGAACGTATTTTCAGGATAACAGGGATGGCTTTTATACCGCTGAACCGGGTGCATTGGCTTTATTGGCTGGCTTTATTGTGGTGTTGTGTTTATCTGCTACTGACGCTGACCTGGTGGCAGCAATACAAACAGCAGGAACTTCAGCATAGACAAACCACAGAGCTACTTCCCTGGGTTGAACCTGTACAGAGGCTTATCCGTAACCTGCAAACTGAACGTGGCTTAAGTGCAGGTCAGGTGACCCCCTCTTTGCCATATAAACCTGCGCTACATATTCAATATTTGCTGACCGATGCCGCCTGGCGCGATCTGACAGTGGCGTTACAACAGCAGACTATACCTGAACTGTCGGCAATGCAGCGGTTATTGGCGCAAAATCCGTTAACTGCACTGCGCCAGCAGGTGTTATACAACGGTTTGGAATCGACTCCGGCCGATGGTGCCGTGATAATTAAAGCATACAGCGCTATCATCAAACCTCTGCTGCAATATGTTCAGTTGCTGCAACAAGACGGCGCGCTGGAGTGGCAGCAACACAGCAGCGCCATCAGCCAACTGACCGAAATGATTGAACGCTCAGGCCTGGAGCGCGCCATGTTGCATATTGCCATGGCAGAGCAGGAAATGAGCGCAGCCAGATATCAAAATTATGTGTTTGTCATCAACGAACTTCAGGATCATCAAAGTACATTTGAAGAACTCTGTCCTGCGGCTGTGCTGCAGCAGTGGCAAAACTGGCAACAACAGCTGCCCTACCGGCAATTAACTAAAGTGCGGGAACAAGCTCTGAACCAGCAATTTTCAGTGGCGCCGGCTTTGTGGTTTTCCCTGTCGAGTGACAACATCAATCAACTGTATCAACTGCAACTGGAACTTCAGGTTCTGCTGCAACAGGATCTTGCCACTGCCCGGCAAACTGGACAACAGGCAGTACAACAACTGAAGTTACATCAACAATATATGCTGTTATTGCTACTGCTTATCCTGTGGCGGATGCATAGGCTTAACATCACGACAGCAAATCAACAGCCACAACAAAGCTTGCCAGGCGTTTTTCAGCACCAGATTGAGCAGGGTTAAAACACTACTAGGCACGGTAAAGAACAAGAACCAGGCCGCGCTCTGAACAATGCTGCCGGCAAGTTGTCCCAACACCTTGTTCTGATGTGAATTTCATAGTGCTGTCCGTGCCTTGATAATGATTTTTTGTTAGACTGCCAGCCATCCTCAGCCGATTAAAAAAAAAAGCCATGACCCGCTTCGCCAATCTGGAATCTCAGCCGCCTCACAGATTTTTTTACCTGCGGGCTACGCATGCTCACTGAAACAGTGTTGAGTTGTCAGCAACTGAGTTTTTGTTGGCAAGGTGACTGGACTTTAGAACCCCTGAGTTTTGAGCTCAGGGCTGGTGAACGTTTAGGCTTTATTGGCCCCAATGGTGCAGGTAAATCCACCTTATTAAAACTGCTGGCGGGTTTTTATCAGCCGACAACAGGCACAGTGCTGCTGCACGGCAAAGCATTACAGCAATACAGCAGAACGGAAAAAGCCAGGCAGCTGGCGTTATTGTCGCAGGAAACTGAACAAGCCCAGGCCATGACAGTTGCACAGCTGATGTTCCTTGGCCTGCTGCCACATAAAAAACTCTGGCAAACCAATAATCAGACAGATCTGGACCTGCTGCAACAGTGTCTGGACAGAGTGGGTCTTGTTGCCAAACAGCACCAATTGCTTGTCAGTTTGTCCGGTGGTGAATTACAGCGTGCCCAGCTTGGCCGGGTACTGATGCAAAGAGCGTCGCTACTGTTACTGGACGAACCCACCAATCATCTGGACATTCAGTATCAGCACCAGTTGCTGCAACTGGTGAGCTCGCTGCAACTGAGTTTGATTGCTAGTTTTCACGATTTAAATCTGGCCGCCAGTTATTGTGACCGCTTGCTGCTGTTACATCAGGGCAAAGTGGTGGCGCTGGGTACACCACAACAGGTGTTGACCGCTCCTTTGATCAGTGCCGTATTTGGTCGTCCTTGTCTGGTGGATATCAATCCATTTGATGGCAAACCGCGTCTGACTTTTGCGCCCGGAGTCTGTGCATGACAAACATTCTGCTGCCACAGCGTTGGTTGTTATTGCTGCTGCTTGCCGGCGGCAGTTTTATGTTTTGTTTAAATACCGGCAGTGTCAGTTTGCAGTGGCAGCAACTTTGGTTGTGTGTGAGCAGCGAATGCACAGAGCCGCTGCAGTGGCAGCTGTTATGGCAACTGCGCCTGCCACGGTTATTGCTCGGTTTTGTCGCAGGCGCTGGCCTGGCATTAAGTGGTGCTTTGTTACAACATTTAAGCCGTAACCCGCTGGCCGACCCTTATCTGTTTGGTGTTATTGCCGGTGCCGGTCTTGGGGCTACTGTCGCCAGCCTGTATTTTCCGGCGTCGATGATCGCATTGCCGCTGGCGGCTTTTGTCGGTGCTTTGCTTGCCATCGCACTGGTGCTGGCGCTGGCACTGCTGGCACGCTGGCAGCAGCTTGATCATTTTATTCTGGCCGGTGTGGCGGTTAGTTTTTTATTCAGCGCCGTCACTGCCCTGCTGTTGTACCAGCATGACCCATTTGCTGCCAACAGAGTGATGTTCTGGCTGATGGGCAGCCTGTCACGTGCCAGTTATCAGCCACTGTGGTTTATTTTGCCTTGCCTGTTGTTGTGTCTGCTGCTGGCTGTGTTATTCCGTCGCCAGCTCGACGCCATGTTATGGTCGGATCAAACGGCATTAAGTCTGGGCGTACCGGTACAACCCTTGCGCTTGTTATTTTTACTGCTGACAGCTGCCCTGACTGCCAGTATTGTCGCTTATTGTGGCGGTATCGGTTTTGTTGGCCTGATGGTGCCCCACCTGGTGCGGATGCTGTTTGGCTCACAAACACTAAGCTTGTTTGTTGGCAGCTGCCTTTGTGGCGGCATTTTTCTGATCTGGGTGGACGCTGGTGCCCGTACTCTGCTGCCTAGTCAGGAATTACCGCTCGGGGTCATTACCTCTGCCTGCGGCAGCCTGTTTTTTTTATTGTTATTAAGCCGCAGACGCGGTTAAGAGCCAAATGATGACCGGAACCGACTCTGACAAGACTATGCAGCAGTGTGCAGCTGCAGATTGCGGTAGCGATACTGAACAAAAAGCGCAGCGCCATCAACAGCGCCAGCAAAAACTGAAAGAAAAAGTGGATGAACGAATTGCCGCAGCCACTCAGGACAAGGGCCTGCTGTTGGTGATCACCGGCAATGGCAAAGGTAAATCCACCGCTGGTTTTGGCATGGTGTGCCGCACTGTTGGCCATGGCATGCGCGCTGCGGTCGCTCAGTTTATTAAAGGCAGCTGGGCCTGTGGCGAACGTGATTTATTACAAAGCCATGGTGTCCCTTTTGCGGTGATGGCCACAGGTTTTACCTGGGAAACTCAAAACCGTGCGCTGGATATGGCAGCAGCACAAGCCGTCTGGCAACAAGCCAAACAATATCTGCAGGACCCGGCCATTCATCTGGTGCTGCTGGACGAGCTGACCTATATGCTGACCTACGACTATATTGTGTTGGATGAGGTGCTTGATGCCCTAAATAAACGCCCGCAGGGCCAGCATGTGGTGATTACAGGGCGCGGTTGTCATCGCAGCCTGATTGAACTGGCCGATACTGTCAGTGAAGTGCAGTCGGTTAAACATGCTTTTGACGCCGGTATTCGAGTACAACAAGGCATAGACTGGTGACATCGATGACTGACACTGTTACTGCCCGCCTATTCAAATCGCAGGCTTTGCTCAGGCTGCCGGCATTATTCACAGAACCAGCTTTATTGCTGACATCAATACTGATGCTGTTGTTGATTGCGTGCCCAGTTGCAGCCAATACCGCAACCGAATCTGCAACGCAGTCTTCAACAACAAAACCCGCCTCGCAGTTAAAGCTGATAGTACTGGCACCGGATCTGGTGGAACTTTTATATAGCCTGGGCGCTGGTGACCAGATCGTCGCCGCCAGCGAACATGCCGACTACCCGGAAGCAGCTCGGGCTTTGCCAAGAGTCGGCAATTATGCCGGCTTATCACTGGAAAGCATCATCAGTCTGCAACCTGATCTGGTGTTGTACTGGCAAAGCGGTACGCCGGCTGCCGATATTGAGCGGTTACAACAGCTTGGCTTAAAGCTTGAAAGTTTTGAAAGCAAAACGCTGGATGATATAGCGCTGCATTTACTCAGGCTCGGCGAGCTGACTGGCCGTCAGCAACAGGCAGTGCAGCTTGCCGGACAATTTCGTGCTGAACTTCAGGCATTAAAAACAAAATACAGTCAGCAGCAACAGCTGGCGGTATTTTACGAAATCTGGGACAACCCACTGTCGAGCATTGGCAACAAAGCCTGGCCGGCGCAACATCTGGCCATTTGTGGGGCCCGAAGCGTGCTGCCAGATGGCCCAAATCCATACCCGCAAGTCAGTGCCGAGCAGGTATTAAACGCTAACCCCTGGTTAATTATTCAGCCGGTCTCAGAAAATGAACCCCGTACTTTATTTAACTGGCAGGCATTTTCGTCAGTAAAAGCAGTTGAATATCAACAATTTGCCAAGCCCAACAGCGATTTATTACACAGGGCCAGCTTACGAACCCTCGGCGGTGTGCGCGAGCTTTGCCAATACATTGAAAAAAGCCGGCAATTTTATGCTCAAGTTTTGCCGGGGACCGGCCGATAAGCTGGCTATAGTGTAACTAAACCCAACAAGGCGGCCCGACATGAAGATCCAACCTAATATTGCAAGCAACGCCAGTGGTAATGACGTTATTAAAAATGACAAAGCTGACAAATCCAAAGAGCCGGCACAATCAGAACTGAGCAGGCCGGCCACTGGCGCCGAAATGTCGCGCGCTAACCGGCAGGAGCTGAATCAGACTATTTTGCAAAGTCAGCTTGATATCAGCTTAAAATCCGACAACAAATCTCTGGGTTTGTTGTACCGCACTGTGCTGAACGCAGTGAATAAAAACCTGAAAAACGATGGTGAAAAACCACCATTGCCGGAGCAGGCCTCAGACAGAGCCACAGAAGCACGCAACAAAGATAAACCCGGTGTTGGCAATAATCCTTATGCCCAGGATCAGGATACCTCGCCACAGGCAACGGCGGATCGGATAGTGGCTTTTGCCACCAATTTTTATCAGCAGTTCCGGCAGCAGAACAAAGACTTAACTGAAGAAGATGCCCTGAGCCAATTTATGGAAAAAATTGGCGGTGGTATAGACAAAGGTTTTGCTGAAGCCCGGGAAGTACTTGATGGCATGGGACAGTTACAGGGCAAAGTCAAAGAAGATATCGACAGCACCTATACGCTGATCCAACAAGGTTTAACCAGCTTTAAAGAGCTGACGCTGGAAAAAGCCAAAGAGAACAGCACACCGGCAACATCTGAACCGCTGAGAACAAATAGGACAAACTGAAGAGGCCTTGTGTCAGAAAGACTTAATAAAAATGCCGCTTGATTGCGGCATTTTTATTGCTTTGTTTAAGCAGCTGAGCCGCATGTTGTTATCGTCCACCCCGCTTGGCTGCCCGGTTACAAGCAGCATATGGGCGAACCGGCAAACCAGGCCTTTAACGACAGACATATGTAGCCAGCGCTTTTTGCACCGCCATAATATTGCCGTCTTTATTAAAAGTTTTACTGATGGGCTGCTCTGTGCTGCTTAACCAGATTTTTAAATCTGACTCCAGATCAAAATGGCCTTTGGTTTCGGCCGCAAAACGCACCACAGAGCGGTAAGGTACCGACATGTATTCTTTTTTCGAGCCGGTTAGCCCCTGTTTATCAATAAAAATCAGCCGCTTATTGGTAAAAACTATCAGATCACGGATGATTTTAAAAACCTGCTCCAGTTTTTCGCCTTCGGCGAGAATACTGGCTAACTCCTGTTCCACATCGGCAACATCAATTTCGGCAGCATTGCCTAATAAACCACTGAGGATCCCCATGTTTTTGCTCCTGCTTTGTTGCAAAAAAACCAGCATAGAGACTCCACCGCTTTGCAGCAAGCTTTAGTTCGACCTGCTGCCACAGCGTAAATACTGCGGCTAATTCAGCACAACCTGACCGGCTAAAATGGCAAGATTGAACCATCCCAATGCAGCAACTTGCCATGCTGCTCTGGTTGTAGCGCTGTCGCAACCTGCCATAACCGTGCCGCGGTTTGGGCTGGCGTTTGTAGCTGCGATGGCGGGATATTGCGTAAAAAAGGTGATGACAGCAAAGATTCTGTGGTGCCCGGATGCACCGCAGCCACAAGAGCTGACGCTTTGAGCCTGCCAAGTTCAATCGACAAGGTTTTCACCAGCATATTCAGCGCCGCCTTGGCACTGCGATAGCTGTACCAACCGCCTAAACTGTTATCGCTGATGCTGCCGACTTTAGCGCTCAGTACCAACACCCGGCAGGGATGCTGTTGCAGATAACCAAACAAAGCCTGCAGGTGTAAAGCCGGCAACAGATAATTGACCCACCAGCTGTGCAAAGCTGCTTGTTCATCCAGCTGACGGATGGTTTTTTCGGCTTTTAACCTGTCTTGCTGTAAAACACCATGGCAAATAAAAATGTCTGTGGGCTGAAATTGCCGGCAAAAATCGGCAACTACAGTATTTAACACAGCAGCAGCTTCACCTTGTTTGAGCTCGAGCACTAACCAGTCGTCCACCATCACGCTTTCGGGCGCTGGCGTTCGGCTAACACCGGCGACTAAAGCGCCCTGCTGCTTTGCATAACTCAGCAACCCCTGGCCTATGGCGCTATTGGCGCCAAGCACTAATAAACGTCTTTGTTGCATCTGGTGTTATTCCTGACTGCTGATTTTTTACTCAAGGGCTGATATAGGCTGTATTGTTTAACATCTGTGATGTGTTTTGAAGCTGCAGGTTCAGGTGTGGTGCGCTTTGCCAAGCAGTTTGCAGGCGGCTTCCACACCGGATAACCAGGCGTTTTCAACACGGCCTCCCAGAGTCCAGTCACCACAAAGCGCCAGCTGCATTTTTTTATCAAATAATACACCACAAGGTGGCACCCTATTGTTGTAACTGGCATATAACCAGCGATGACAAAGTGCCGCAGCCACCTGTACTTGCGTCCCCAGCACCCGGCTCAGTTCGGCAGCGGCCAGCGCACTGATTTGCTCCGGCATAGTCTCAAGCTCAGCGGCACTGCAGTCTTCCGATAAGTGCACCAGCCACTGCTCCGGTGATTGTGCTACTTCTTGTTGTAATCTGGCACTGTGCCGTCCCGGTTTGGCCGATTGCTGGGCTATCCAGCGTGCTTTGCCCTGCTGGACAAAAATGCCCTGAGCGGCATGATGAGTGGGACTGGCCAATTCAAGTAACACGGCCCAGCAGGGTAACAAGGCCTGCTCCGGAATTTGCAGTGACAAAGGCGCGCCTTCCAGCAATTGTTTGGCCTGAGCCGGCGGACAAGTCAGCAGCAGCGCATCAAAACCACCAAAACATTCACCTTGTTCAGAGCACAGCTGCCACTGCCCTGTACTCTGACTGCTGACATTACTACAGATATAACTGAGCTCGTTAATTTTGCAGCCGGTGTATAGTGTGGCGCCTGCAAATTCCCCTGCCAGCATCTGATGCATGGTTGAAGTCCCGATATAGCGGATTTCATCATCGGGTGAAGGGCTTAACTGACCGTGCTGATACTGATAAGGCACAAATTCCCAGCGCTGCACTAAACCTTGTGACTGCCATTGTTGCACCTGCGCCAAAAACGCCTGGCTGCGTGCAGAAAAATACTGAGCGCCAAAATCAAAACTACCGGCGAGTGCTCTTTTGCTGCTCATCCGTCCGCCCGGCCCCCGTGCTTTTTCAAACACAGTGACTGAAGCACCTTGTGCTGTCAGCGCTTTGCAAGCGGCTGCGGCGCTGACTCCGGCTCCGATAATCGCAATCTTCACGCCTTGCTCCTGATTGGCTATTTAAGGCTTACGCCTGTGGTTCTGAACCGTATTGAAAGTGACTGCGTATCACACTGCTGCCTTTGATTATATTGGCATCGGCTTGCTGCAGGACACTGCATTTGACTTGCCAAAGCACTGTGCCGGGCCAAAACGCCTGTTGGTGATAGCAGATAATCTGATTAGACTACGACAAAATAAAAACTGCAGATCAAATCTTTCAGCGCAGGAAAAAACATGACAACACAAACCATCACCCTCGCCGCCGGTTGTTTCTGGTGTGTTGAAGCCGCTTTTAACATGCTTAAAGGCGTGCAGCAAGCCACCAGCGGTTATATGGGCGGCCATAGTTTAAATCCCAGTTACCGGGATATTTGCAGCGGCAACACCGGTCATGCTGAAGTGGTACAGCTGGAATTTGATGCGGACGTGATTTCACTGCAAACCATATTTGAGCTGTTTTTTTTCCTGCACGACCCGACCAGTCTGAACCGTCAGGGCAATGATGTTGGCACTCAATACCGCTCGGCGATTTTTTATGCTGATGAAGTTCAGCTTGAAAGTGCCAAAGCGGCCATTAAAAGGCTTGAACAACAAGGCGTGTATCAGCAACCTATAGTCACCTCTCTGGAAAAACTCAGCACTTTTTATCCGGCGGAGAATTACCATCAGGGGTATGCGCTGGCCAATCCACAGCAGCCTTATTGTCAGTTTCTGGTGTTGCCTAAACTGGCAAAATTCCGCCAGCAATATGCACCTTTGTTAAAGGCCTAAGACACAACCAGATCCGCTGCAACCGGCTTTGTTGCCGCTGCAAAAAAAAGCCGGAACCTTAGGGTCCCGGCTTTAGTTTTGCTTTTCGCTGATGTGTCGCTGATGTTTAGCGCTAGGCCGCGTTAAAACGCCAGCATTTGTACACCCAGCACAAACTCCAGCCCGGCCTGACGATAACCCAGGTTGGTCTGATAAGTTTTATCAAACAGGTTGTCGACCTTGGCACGAAGGGTGATACCAGGTTGCCACTGATAAGCCACACCAAAGCTCCAAATCAGGTAACTGCCAAGCTCGGGTTGCAGCTTGCCCTGCCAGTCTTTGCCGGAGAAGGAGCGGCTTTGATACAAAGCTTCGGTACTAAAAGTCCAGTCCTGATAACTTTTGCTGTTGAGCCAGCTGACTTTATGCGCCGGACGTTTTACCAGCTTCAGGCCGGTTTTTTCATCTTTACCATCAAGATAACCGTAGCTTAAGCGCTGCTCAAAATCGTCGATAGCAAAAGCAGCGCTCAGCTCCGCCCCCTGAATGCTGGCCAGCAGCACATTGGTGTTTTGCTGACCCCGTTGGATCAGATTGGTCAGGTCGCGATCAAACAACACCAGATCTAGGCTCAGCTGGTGGTAGTGATAATTCAGCCCCAACTCACGGGATAACGACTCTTCCGGTTTTAACAGCGGATTCCCGTATTTTGGCCAGTATAAGTCGTTAAAGGTCGGCACTTTAAAAGCGCTACCCTGACTAAAACGGGCGATTAAATCAGTGCTCAGATGATAACCGGCGCTAAACTGGTAAGTGTTTTTATTGCCGTAGCTGGTGAAGTTGTCATGGCGCACAGCACCGTCAAACAAATATTGATTGTTATCAAAAGCAAAACCGGCAAACACACTCTGGTTGTTGCGGCTATCGGCTGAATAATTCGGCGCGTTTTTCAGCACCTGCTCCTGATACCAGCTGGCGCCTGTTAATAAAGTCCAATCCGTGAATAAAGCGTAACTGAGCTGATAAGCCGCTTCATCTCTTTTGGTTTTAAACAACGACTGCGGGCTTTGCAGGCCATAACTGATGTCGCTGTCGACACTGTGCGCCAGTTTGAGCTGATGTGACAGCGAGCCCTGACTCAGGCTCCAGTCCAGCTGATGCGAGTCTTGCTGCGTATCGGCGCTGTCACCACCGTAGTCGCTGTCAAATTCGTAATAACCGTCGTTTAGCTGCGACTGCCAGCGCCACAAACCCAGACTGCTTTGCAGCTCTGCACCGGCATTAAGATAACTTTGCTCAAAACCATCATCATCCGGATCACCGCCTATTTTGGCGGAAAAACCGTCGCCCATCGCAGTGCCAAGGCTGCCAAATAAGGTCAGGTCGCCGTTTTTCTGACTGCCTGACAAGCCGACTTCCGCCAGCTTATTGCTGCCTAAAGTGGCGTTAAACTCGGTTTTGTCGCCTTGACGGCTGGTAATAGCAATGACACCCCCTAAGGCATCAGAGCCATACCAGGCAGCCTTGGGGCCTCTGATAATTTCGATTTTTTCAATTAATGCCACCGGCACCATGGCCAGCGACTGATAACCCAAAGTCGCGGAGCCAATACGCACACCGTCTAACAACACCAGAGTGTGACCACTACTGCCACCGCGGATAAACACACTGCTGTTTTGGCCACGGCCACCGTCCCGTGCCACACTGACACCGGCAACTTGCTGTAATAACGCAGGTAAATCACGCACCTGACGGCGGATAATTTCATCCCTGTTGATCACAGTGACACTGCTTAAGGTTTCGGCGACTGCTTTTGCCTGACGATTGGCATAAATGCTGATGTGCTCAAGCTCTGCATCCACAGCCTTGGCCTGGACGGCTTTAGTCTGAACGGGCTTGATTTGAACAGCTTTGGTTTGAACAGGATTGGCTTGAACAGGACTGGCTTGTGCCGCAACGGCAAAAGAGCTGACCACAGCCAGGGTCAGTACAGATAACTTCAACATGAAAACTCCAGATGACACGCCCACCGCGTGTTGTTGGGTGAATGAATTTTCAGGCCGGTCTCCGGGCTGCAGCATCCGGGCTGGTATGGCTTAAAGCCAATACTCACCCAGCTCGTCTTATACCTTCCCATCCAAAGACAGTGGCAGTGAAAGACAAACAGCAAATTGCTGATGATGTTACCGTTGCGGGGGCAGCTCTGGTGTTTCACCAGATTCCCGTTTCACTGTTGCAAGCAAAGCTTCAACAGCACCTGAAAAACGCGGCCACAGTGTAGCGGCCGCGGTCGGATTGTCAATAGAAATCCAGATGGCTATTCCCAGAACGCACAGCAGCCAGGGCTGTGCGGAGGATTTTTAATCGCGAAAGTTCTGATACTGGAATGGCTGGCCCAAGTCGGCCTGACGAATAAGGGCGATGGCTTCTTGCAAATCATCGCGTTTTTTACCAGACACCCGCACTTCATCACCCTGAATAGCAGCTTGTACCTTGGATTTGCTTTCTTTGATCAGTTTGACAATTTTACGCGCCATATCCTGATCAATCCCTTGTTTTAACGACAATAACTGACTGTAAGTCTTACCGGAATGCACCACATCTTCTTCTTTAAATGAACGCACATCAAGGTTACGTTTCACCGCTTTGGCCAGAAAAATTTCTTTCATCTGTTGCAGCTGAAACTCGGCTTCGGCGCTCATGCTGACTTGTTTGTCTTTTAATTCAAATTTGGCATTGATGCCACGAAAATCAAAACGGGTGTCCAGCTCACGGTTGGCGTTGTCCACTGCGTTCAGCACTTCCTGCAAATCAACTTTAGAAACAATATCAAATGAAGGCATCGGGACTCTCCTTAAAATTCAATCAGATCCGGCCCAAAGCGGCACCATCAGATCCACGCTTTGGCTTCTGCTCATCGCCCGTTGCAATGAGCTCTGGTTATGGTGCGCTGGATTATAGCGAAAATGGTCGTATAATCCGAGCCTTGGCGTTTTTCTTCTGCGGGATTTTTTATGTTGCCTGATCGCCCCTGGTTTTTTCGTCTGTTGTTTTTGCTTGCGCTGGTTGTGTGCAGTTATGGATTTTTAAAAGACGTCAGTGGCCTCCCCTCAGGCTGGATGCCCAATGACAAACTGATGCATGGCCTGATTTTTCTGTTGTTGATGTTGCTGTGGCAACTTAGTTTTTATCGTCGTGTGCTCACGGGTTTGTTATTGCTTGGTATTTACGGCGGCGCCATTGAGCTGGCGCAGCACTTTTTCACCACCAGATTTGGCGATTGGTGGGATTTTCTGGCTGATCTTGGCGGTCTGGCACTGGCACTGCTGTTGTGGCAACTGCCGCTGTGGCGCCGTTTTCAACAGGCTCCAGCAGAAGGAGCCCGCTGATGTCAGCGCCATGGCTGGTGGTGGGTAAAGGCGCTATTGGCTTATTGGCGGCCAGCAGATGGTTACTCAGCGCCCAGAGCGTTTTGTTATGGCAAAAAACACCACAGCCACTGAGTTATCGTTTTAGTGCCGGTGGCCGCGACTTTGCCATGCAGCTGCAAAATGCCAGCCAGGGCCCTTTTAGCAAAGTGCTGGTGCCGGTCAAAGCCTATGACGTTGTTGCTGTGGTGCACACTTTATTACCCCATTTAGCTGACGAGGCGCAGCTGGTGCTTTGCCATAATGGCATGGGCACGCTGGAACCTGTTGCGGCTTTACTCAAACCCGGCCAGGGACTTTGGTTTGCCAGCACCAGCCATGGCGCTTATAAACCCCATGCGTTGCATATTATTCACAGTGGCCAGGGCAGCACCATATTGGCGCCCTGTAATGACGCCGCCCGCAATTGCACGGCACCGATAGCGGCTGAACTCACCCAGGCATTGTCGCCACAGACACTGGTCGACGATATTCAGCCCTATTTATGGCAAAAGCTTGCGGTCAATAGTGTCATTAACCCACTGACTGCTTTACATCAATGCCGCAATGGTGAATTAAACCAACCTCAGTATCAGGCGCAGATCAAACTTTTGCTGGCTGAGTTTGTGCAAGTGGCGGCTGCCTGTGGGCAGCTTTTTAGCGGGGACAGGCTGTATCAGCTGGTGCAACAAGTGCAGAGCAATACAGCACAAAACTTTTCTTCGATGTTACAGGATGTTAGCGCGGGCCGGCGCACCGAGCTTGGTGCTATTACCGGCTATTTATTGCAGCAGGCAGCAGCACATCAGCTGGCGATGCCAGAGCATCAGGCGCTTTATCAGGCGCTGGCGGCAAAGCTCTCGCCCTGGCAGTTGTAACAACAGCCAGTTATCACCACCGGCTGTTGTGACAAAACGCTGTTATTTGTCTTTTTTATACACAGCAACGTTTTGATAACCCTGCTCTTTCAGAAGCAGCGCCTGCAAACGGCTCATCACACCACGGTCACAATACAGATAATACTGTTTGTCCTGCGCCAGCCCGGCAAAACCAGAAGCAATTTTATAAAACGGCAGCTCCAGCACCTGATGGCTATCCAGTTGCAGCGGGTTGCGCTCAGCTTCATCCGGTGCACGCACATCAATCACCACAGCCCCTTCAGGCAACACAGCTTCGGTGTCAATGGTTGCAACCTGCTGGCCAGCCTGATATTCCACAGTGCGGATATCCAGTACCTTGGCGTCCTGGCTGACCTTTTCCAGGATACTAAAATCAAAACGTGCTTCGGCAGCGTTTACATCGGCCAACACCGCATTAATGGTCGGGCTTTTGGAGATCACACCACAATATTCCGGCATGGTTTTGGCAAGATCTTCCACGCCAATAGCCCGGGCTATATCAATAATGTCCTGTTTGTCCTGATATACCAAAGGGCGCAGGATCAGCATCTCAGTGACTCGGTCAATGACGTTTAAATTGACGATGGTTTGACTGGCCACCTGACCAATACTTTCCCCTGTCACCACAGCTTTAATATTCAGGCTGTCGGCGACAGTGGTTGCAGCACGCATCATCATACGTTTGAGAACAACACCCATCAGGCCGTTGTCGATTTTTTCCAGAATTTCCGTCACTACGGGGGCAAAATCAACAGACACAAATTTTACCTTGTGCGACAAACTGTATTTTTGCCACAGATAAAAGGCCATTTGTCTCACTCCGGTTTCATGGGCAGCACCACCTAAATTAAAAAACAAATAGTGGGTGCGAAGGCCTTTACGGATCATCAGATAACTGGCCACTGCCGAGTCAAAACCGCCGGAAATCAGCGACAATACATCACCCTGGGACGGTAGCGGAAAACCGCCCATGCCCTGATAAGCACGGCGCACAATAATGAGTTTTTCTTTGCGCACTTCTACCAGTACTGTCACGTCAGGCTGCTTTAACTTCACCTGTGCTGTTGGAATATGCTGATTGAGCCCGCCGCCGATATAACGTTCGGCTTCAATAGAGGAAAATTCATGATTACCCTGACGGCGCACCCGCACACAAAAGGTTTTGCCTTCAAGCTGGTCACGGTACACCGCCAGCACCTGCTCAAAAATATCGTGTAGTGAACTGAACTCAGATGACTGCATCTGGGCAAACTGCACTATGCCGGGAATACATTGCAGCTGCTCGGCCATTTTTTGTGCAAGCAGCTCATCGCCTTGTGGCGACATCACAGTTAAATGGTCATACAGATTGCGCACCACAATGGACGGGTCCAGTTGCAGCAGAATGGTTTTCAGATTTTGTTCCAGCAGCATGGTCTGGCGCTTACGCACCGACTTACTTTTGATGGAGATTTCAGGGTGTAACTTAACAATAAATTCAATCATAACTGGGCTGCCGGCAAAAAACTGGCGCGCATTATACCGCCATTGCTCAAAAACGGCAGTGATTTGTCTCAGGTGCTGCGCTTTGGCGGCACCTGAGATAACATCACTTTATCCTTGCAAGTCTACCGGCTCAGTTTTGTTGCGGCTGAGCCGGTTGATTTACTGGTTGCGTCTGGGGCTGTAACTGAATAGGCGCCGACTCTTTCGCTTTACCCTGCATAATAGAAATTTCTACCCTGCGGTTACGCTTGCGGTTGGCTTCCGTGTCATTGGGCACCAGAGGTCTGGTGTCGGCATGCCCAACCACCACAAGGCGGTCTTTTTCCAAGCCAGTCCCTGCCAATAACTCAGTGGCCACTGATACTGCGCGTTTTGCTGACAACTCCCAGTTATTGCTGTTCAGCTCGTCCGACACCTGGTCGTTATCGGTATGACCAGACACGGTAATTTCACCCGGAATGTCTTTTAAAATCACGCCAATTTGCTGCACTATGGGTTTAAAACGTGGCTGCAAAAAAGTGGAGCCGGACGGAAATGAACCGTTTTCACGAATACGGATAATAATTTGCTGCCCGAGGGACTCAAGTTCAACAGCACCGTCCTGAATTTGCTGCTCCATCTGCTCGGCAATTTTTTTCACCATTTCGTTCACCTGTTCCTGCATCATCGCAGTTTCGGTTTCCGGCTGGGTCTGGCTTTGTTCATCCGGACTGTCACTTAAACCACCGGTTTTGTCTTCCCTTTGTTCTTGCCGACCGCCAGCAGAATCTTCTTCACCCGCCTCAAATTCCAGGGTTTGTTGCGTCATATCCACGGTTTGTTGTTGTAGCGTGTCTATGGGGGTTGGATCAGGCCGACCAGGTCTGAACTCCATGGCAATGACACTGGTTCCCTTGGGAATGTCTTTCACTTCAATTTTATTTTGTACACCAAAAGCAAAAGCCATGGAACCGGCCAGCTGTTTGAACTTTTGTACATCCATCTCAGAAAAAGATAATAACAACACAAAAAAGCACATCAATAACGCCATTAAGTCGGCAAAAGTCCCCATATAAGCGGGCAACCCTGGCGGTGGACATTTTGGACACTTAGCCATACCCGCTCCTACTCTGCTTCAGCTTTTGCTTCGCGTTTTGCTGCCATTAAATAATTACGCAGCACCCCTTCAATCACTTTTGGGTTCTGACCGTCCTGAATGCCCATAATGGCGTCCAGAATCAACTGATTATTGATTTTTTCCTCTTCGTTGCGGATGGCCATTTTGTCAGCCAAGGGGATACAGAGACAGTTCGCTAAAATTGCACCATATAAAGTTGTTAACAAAGCAACGGCCATGGCGGGGCCTATCGCTTTAGGGTCTGACATATTGGCCAACATCGCCACCAGGCCCACCAGAGTACCTATCATGCCCATTGCCGGCCCCAGATCACCCATATTTTTGAAAATAGAGATATACAGGCCGTGGCGGTTGTAGGTGAGGTCAATGTCTTTTTCCAGAGTACCACGCACTACATCGGCATCATGGCCGTCAACCAGCATATTGATGCCTTTTTGCATAAAAGGATTGGGAATTTCTGCTTCTTCCAGCGCTAAAAAACCACCTTTTCGGGCCGAATCAGCCAACTGCACAGCTTTTTCAATCAGTTCTTCTGGTGCTTCACTTTTAAACATAAAAGCTTTTCCGGCGGCTTTAAAAGAGCCACCAAGCTGACCAAAAGTAAATTTCGTAATAATGACTGTGACGGTGCCACCAAAAACGATCACGATGGAGACAAAATCATAAAACATCACCAGATTGCCTGAAGCAGCCAGATACATTGCCCAGACAATGGTACCAAAGGTTGCGATCAAACCTATGACGGTTGCTAAATCCACATCGAATCTCCCGAAAAGTACAAACCAAATATCAGTTTTATCTTAGCTTATAGTGAGTTATCGACCAATAGCAGTAAATGCTTAAAAATATTTAAGTTGTCACCCAAATTTAGTTGCTGCCACCGCCATTCTGATTGACCATAGCAAAGCTCTGAGGTAACTTTGCGCACACTTTTAAAAAGGCCGGATTATGAGTAAAAAGCAAGCAAATCCACAGCAATTTGAGCAGATGATCGCCGAGCTGGAGACTATTGTGCAGCAGCTGGAACAAGGTGATTTGTCGCTTGATGATGCGCTGCAACAATTTGAACGGGGTGTTGCCCTGGCCCGAGCCAGCCAGCAACAACTTCAGACTGCTGAACAAAAAGTACAAATGCTGCTGCAACAAAATAACAGCGAGCAGCTGGTAGCTTTTACCCCGGCCGCAGGAGAATAACGTGGCTTTAACCCTGTTACCGCTCTACCAGCAAAGGGTGGAGCAAAAAATGACAGCTTTATTGCAGTCCAGAGTCAATACTGACGCTGAATTGTTACAGGCCATGCAATACAGTCTGTTGTCCGGTGGAAAAAGAGTAAGGCCTTTTCTGGTGTACAGCTGTGGCCAGATGCTGGGCGCTTCACTGGATGATTTGGATGCTCCGGCCATGGCGCTGGAGTGTCTGCATACTTACTCATTGATCCACGACGACTTACCGGCGATGGACAACGATGACTTACGCCGTGGCCGCCCAACCTGCCATAAAGCATTTAACGAAGCCACTGCCATTCTGGCCGGCGACGCACTGCAGGCCATTGCCTTTGAAGTACTGGCAGCTCATCCTTATCAGCAGGTTGATTTTAAAGAGCGGCTGCAGCTGGTACAGCAACTGGCACTGCATTCTGGTTATAACGGTATGTGTGGTGGTCAGGCGATAGACCTTGCCCATACCAACAAAGCCATGACAGTTGAAGCGCTTGAAGCCATGCATCAACTGAAAACCGGCGCTTTAATTGAGTCAGCCGTACAGATGGCCTGGTTATGCAGCCCAAAACGCGATGAAGCCGAACTTGCTGCTTTAGTGCGGTATGCCAGGGCTTTGGGCCTGGCGTTTCAGGTGCAGGACGATATTCTCGACATCGAAGGTGACACCGCCACTCTGGGTAAACCCCAGGGATCGGATCAACAAGCCAATAAAGCCACTTACCCGGCATTGCTTGGTTTAGAAGTTGCCAAAGCCAAGGCGCAACAACTCTTTGCACAAGCCAAAGACGCGCTTTCTGTGTTACCTTATGACACCCAACAACTCAGCGCATTTGCCCATTACGTAATTGCACGCAGCTTTTGACCAAGGTTTTAGTTTATGGCGCCCGATATTCTTGATTACCCACTGTTAGCCAAAGCCAATCTGCCGGCAGAGTTGCGTCAGTTGCCACAAGAGCAGCTAGCCAAACTGAGCCACGAGCTGCGTGACTATTTGTTAAAATCGGTCAGCCAGAGCAGTGGCCATTTTGCATCAGGTTTGGGCACTATTGAGCTGACGGTTGCCTTACATTATGTCTATAACACACCTTTTGACCGTTTGATCTGGGATGTGGGCCATCAGGCTTATCCGCATAAAATTCTGACCGGCCGGCGCGACCGCATGCCGACCATTCGTCAGTTAAATGGTTTACACCCATTTCCATGCCGTGAAGAAAGTGAATACGACACTTTAACCGTTGGTCATTCCAGCACCTCAATTAGCGCAGCTTTGGGGATGGCCATTGCCGCCAAAGCAGAGCAGAAAAACCGTAAAGTAGTGGCCGTGATTGGGGATGGTGCTATTACCGCCGGTATGGCGTTTGAAGCGCTGAATCATGCCGGTGAAGTCAAACCCGACATGCTGGTCATTTTAAACGACAACGAAATGTCGATTTCCGAAAACGTCGGTGCGTTAAACCGTTATTTTGCCCGGATTTTATCGGGTAACTTTTATACCAGCCTGCGTGAAGGCGGCAAAAAGATTTTAAGCGGCACACCGCTGCATGAACTGGCCAGCCGCGCCGAAGAACATTTTAAAGGCATGGTGACTCCAGGTACTTTTTTTGAAGAGCTGGGTTTTAACTACATAGGCCCCATTGATGGCCATGACGTAGTGACGCTGGTCGACACTATCCGCAATATGCGTCAGCTCAAAGGCCCGCAATTACTGCATGTGGTCACCAAAAAAGGCAAAGGGTACGCCCCCGCCGAGCAGGACCCTATTGGTTATCATGCCGTCAGCAAATTTGACCCAAGCAGCCAGGGCACACCAGCGAAAAAAGCCGGCAAGCCGAATTTTTCCAATATTTTTGGCAACTGGGTCTGTGATATGGCGGCGCTGGATCCCAAGCTGCAGGCTATTACCCCTGCCATGCGTGAAGGTTCAGATTTAGTCCGTTTTTCAAAAACTTATCCGGACAGATATTTTGACGTTGCTATTGCCGAACAACATGCGGTGACTTTAGCCGCCGGTATGGCCATTGATGGTTTAAAACCAGTGGTGGCTATTTACTCCAGCTTTTTACAGCGCGGTTATGATCAGCTTATCCACGATGTGGCTTTGCAAAATCTCGATGTGCTCTTTGCCATTGACCGCGCCGGCATTGTTGGGGCCGACGGAGCCACCCACCAGGGTGCTTTTGACTTAAGTTATATGCGCTCTATTCCGAATATGCTGATCATGGCACCTTCGGATGAAAATGAATGCCGTCAGATGTTATACACCGGCTATATGCACAAAGGCCCGGCCGCAGTGCGTTATCCGCGTGGTTATGCCAATGGCACCGAAGCACAAAACGACATGACCTTACTGCCAATAGGCCGGAGCCGCACTGTGCGCCAGGGCAAAAACATCGCCATTCTTGCTTTTGGCCCTTTACTACATCAAGCCATGGCCGCTGCCGAAACTTTGGATGCCACCCTGGTCGATATGCGTTTTGTTAAACCTCTGGATTTACCGCTGCTGCAACAACTGGCCGCCGACCATCAAATCCTGGTGACGCTGGAAGACAACGCTATCGCTGGTGGTGCTGGCTCAGCAGTCAATGAAGCTGTAGCTGCACTACGTTTGCCTTATGCGCTGTTAAATCTGGGTTTACCGGATCAGTTTATCCGCCATGGCTCGCAGGAAGAATTGTATGCAGAGCTTGGCCTGGACAGCGCCGGTATTCTGTCGCGTATTCAGCAGTTTATTGCGCCACATTCTGCATAAAGCCGGCTAAAACAACACGCAATTTGCCAAAAAGCCCGGTTTTTAACCGGGCTTTTTTATCTTAGCGGCTCATCACACACTGTAAATTTTATGATAGACGTTTTATCACTGCTCAGCCTTGAACCTGCTCCGCTGCTGCGCCAGCCAGGCACTTTGCCATCTTAAGGATTGGCTTTGCCCACTTTGCACAACGTTAAGTCAAACCAGGCCAAACTGCCGGCTAGGAATTTTTCTACCTGAGCTTCAATATGGTTGCTGTCTTCAAACTCAAACGCATCCACCTGCTGGTCAAACAAAATAGTGGCCACTCCATTACGCCCGGCATGTTTAACATGAAACAGCGCCAACTCAGCCAATTGTAATGACACTTCCCAGCCGATCAGCTGACCGCCTAACAAATCCAGCGGATACAAAGCATAACCAATAGAGCAATTGAGCCGTACCGCCCTGCCATCCGGCAGTAAAAACGACTCCAGCGCCACCAGCTCGTTTAACCGAAGCGCAAACTCTTTGACCAGATCCTGCGGCACATCCCTGAGTACCAGCATAAATTCTTCACCGGCATAACGCACCACATAATCCGAGCCCCGGGTTTCACGAATAAGCAAACCACTGATTTGCTGCAGTACACTATCGCCGGCACTGTTGCCGTATTTGTCATTGATATACTTAAAGTTATCCAAATCAAGATGGATAAGCGCAATACATTTGTTTTGCGCCAGCATCGACTCGCGGTTGCGCTGATAATGCTCAATATCCTTGGGCAACTGCTCGAACATAAAACGGCGGTTGCGCAGGCCAGTTAACGGATCTTTATGGGTCAGCTGCGACAGCTGCTCATTGAGTTCATTGAGTTTGGTATTGCTGTTTTCCAGCTCCTGGGTACGTTGTTTTACCAGTTTGGTTAAGGATGCTTCCCGCAGCTGATTATTGCGCCGGCCCAGCCAAAACAAACCATACAGAATGATCAAAGCCAACAGCAGCCAAAGTCCACGGTAAATAATGGTTTCGTCAAAACGTTTGGGGATCACCAGTTCAAGTTCGGTATTTTGCGCCAGCTCCCAGCTTTGGGTGCTTTGCCGGCTTTGCAGTTGGAACTGATAACTGCCAGGCGGTAGGTTGGTGTAAATAGCTTCACGTCTGCTGCCAACATAATGCCAGCCAGCGTCAAAACCTTTCAGCTGGTATCTGAATTCCAGCGCCGCTGGCGTTAAAAAATCTACAGCGGTATAACGTAACGTTAAATTGCGTTCATCGGTTGCCATCACCTGACGACTCTGAGCAGGCTGCACTTCATAGCCACGCTGCTGTGACAACACCTGCTGCAGCATCGGCCTGCTGGTGCTGGTTGGACCGCCTTTAAAATTCAGCGGTACCGACACCAGACCTTTTAAGGTTGGGTAATACAGCTGCTGATCCAACATCGCCACTTTACTGTGGCCCGTACCGTTACAACAACGGCCAGGTGCTGTTCCCAGCTGACGGTCGTAGGGCGTTAACACCTGCTCAAATAAAGATTTGCTCTGATCGTTACGTACCAGATCGGCCGGATGAAAACGGAAAATGCCTTTGAGGGTACTGGCCCAGACATACCCGGACTGTGTGTCGTCATACATACTGACAATAGGCTCAAAAGGTAAACCATTGGCGGTATCAAACTGCAGCCATTTGCCGTCAAACTGACGGATAAACAAGCCATCGTCTATGGTCGAAGCGAGCAAGGTGCCATCTTTACGCCATAACAAACTGCTGACGTAAGCATTGTAAAGCGGGCTGCCAAGGCCAATGCGCAACAATTTGCCGCGCTGGTACTGAAAACCGCCTCTGGTGGTACCAATCAAAAGTTTATCGCCCTGATCGGCAATATAGGTAATAACAGTGGATTCAAGCTCGTTATTGGCGGCAAAAACTTTTAATTCACCGTGCTGATACTGATAAATACCGGCACTGGTGCCAAGCCAGAAACCACCGGCCACTCGGGGTTTGACCACCCGGGCTTTTAAACCCTGTAACTGAGGGTCCAGTAGCTTCAGCTCGCCACTTTGCACATTGAGCCGGTATACACCACTGTCGCTGGCCAGCAGCCAGCTGCCACCATCCTGCTGCATATCCTGCACCGTGCCAAGGCTGATATTGTGGGGCAGTGTAATAGCAGAAAACTGCTGACTGGCATCCAGAAATCCCAGACCTTGTTGTAATGCCAGCAATAAACGGCCATCGTCAGCCGCGGCGACACTGCGCACCACTTCATCCGGCTGGTTTTTACCGACAATACGGTTAATTTTACCTCTGGATGCACGGTAAATGCCGTCACCAAAACTACCAAGCCAGACGTTTTGCTGCCGGTCCTGATAAATGTCGGTAAATAAAGTGGAACTGCCAAGCTCATCACGGCTAATCACCTGCCAGTCCTGCCCCTGATGGCGGTGGAATAACTCGCTGTAACCTGATACCCAATCACCCTGCTGTTTATCATGAAACAGCTTATACACTGCTTTGGAATCGCGCTGCGGCAAAGGGCAACGATGAAACTGCTGATCGGCACCAACATGGAAATAACCCTGCTCTGTGGCCAGATGCAGGCTGTCGTGCTCCCACAACAAATCATAAACCGGGTGCTGAGCTAAATCTGGTGGCAGTGTAAGCTTATCCAGCTGCCCTGCCCTGGAGATTTTATATAAAAATTTACTACTGCTGATCCAAACATCGGTTGGCGTCACTTCAAGCTGATTCACCTGCTCTTTTACCTGCTCCACCCGGCTGATTTTGCCTTCTTTCACACGGAACAGATTGTCAGCGGCCACCCAGATTTCGTCCGGTGCAACTTCAACTATGGCGGTAACTTCCCCGAGAATAGGGTAACGGTCAAATTTTAAGGTGGCGCTGTTCACACCGGATAAACCTGAGCGGGTGCCCACCCAAATATAACCGTTACTGTCGGTTAATAAGCGGGTAATGGTATTGCTAACCAGGTGGCGGTTGGCCTGCGACGTAAAAACATCAAAACTATTGCCGTCAAAGCGGTTCAGGCCGGTTAAGGTGCCTATCCATAAATAGCCCTGCTGATCCTGAGTCACAGCCCGCACTGAGTTATTGGATAAACCATCAGCAGCAGTCCACTGTTTAATATCGTAATCGTAGATAGACTGCGGCTGTTGCGCCTTGAGACTTGTGGAGAAAAAAAGCAGTAATAACAAAAACAAAGGGGCAGAATTCATAACGACCTGCAACAGGTTAACCGGTTTTTACAATTGAAGCGGTAACCATACACTATGAAGCAGCAGGCAGGCCAGCACTCCGGCGACAATATCATCCATCATCACACCTAAACCGCCGTGCACATTGTGGTCAAACCAACGGATTGGCCAGGGTTTGAGAATATCCAGCAGCCGGAATAACACAAAAGCGACCAGCACATTTTGCAGGTTAAAAGGCACGGCCCAGAGCGTAATAGCAAAACCCACAATTTCATCAAACACAATGGCACCGTGATCTTCAGCGCCAATATCACGGCTGACCACTTCACACAGATACACACCGAGCAGCGCAGCGGCAACAATAGCAACACCAGCCCAGAGCGGCGATATCATCGCTAGCAGCCACACCAGCGGCAAAGCCGCCAAAGTACCAAAGGTGCCCGGCGCTTTGGGCGACAGGCCACTGCCAAACCCCAGCGCCAGCCAATGTTGCCATTTATGCAACAAAAACGGATGTGCTTTCATTAAAAGTGCTGGTATCCCTGATGCGTGTAGACAAAAGGTTGATCCCCCTGGCGCAGTTCCAGTTTTCCGGCCACACCGGTAATACGGCCAATGCAGGTCACAGGCACACCATAAGGGGATAACAACACTTCCAGTGAGCCCCTTTTATCCTCCGGCACGGTAAACAACAGTTCGTAATCTTCACCACCGGATAAAGCACACTGAAGCGCCTGTTGCCAGTCACAACTGTCTTTGAGAGCCTGCGACATCGGGATCTTATTCACATCCACAGTGGCACCCACTTTGGACCTTTTCAGAATATGCGGCAAGTCACCACATAAACCGTCAGAAATATCCATAGCGCTGCTGGCAATAGTGCGAAGCGCCTGACCCAAAGCCACCCGGGCTGTTGGATAATGAAAACGCTGCAGAATATGGGCACGGTGTTTTTTACTGACTTCCACCTGATCCTGCACCAGTTTTAAGCCCAAAGCGGCATCGCCCAGGGTACCGGTAACATAAATATAATCACCCACTTTAGCGCCGGCACGGGTTAAGGCTTTACCTTTAGGCACCAAACCTTTGGCAATCACCGTCAGGGTCAGCGGGCCACGGGTGGTATCACCGCCAATCAGCTGGCAATTGTAATAATCTGCGGTTTCACTTAAACCTTCGGCAAAAGCCTGCAGCCAGGTATTGTTGACTTCCGGCAAACTAATGGCCAGAGATAACCAGCAAGGCTCGGCGCCCATGGCCGCCAAATCACTGACGTTCACCGCCACCAGCTTATGGCCAAGAGCACGCGGGTCTACATCAGGGAAAAAATGCACACCTTGCACCATAGTGTCGGTGGTCACCACCAGATCAAAGCCGTCGCGGATTTGCACTACTGCGCCATCGTCACCCACACCAAGGACAACGTCGGCTCTGCTGCGGCCTGCCTGACTAAAACATTCGGAAATGAGTTCAAATTCGCCCATAAAAAAGCCGACTTTCGCCGGCTCTCCATCAATTTGGTCGCAGTAGCTTTACTGCTTTATCGAGGATGCCGTTGACGAACTTGTGACTGTCGTCGGCGGCGAAGGCTTTGGCGAGCTCAATCGCCTCATTGATGACCACCTTGTAAGGCACATCAAGGCGGAACTTCAGCTCATAAGCCGACACACGCAAAATCGCTTTTTCCACCAGGTCAATTTCTTCAAAAGGACGGTCGATAAAAGGTTTTACCGCTTCATCCAGCACGGCATAGTTCACAGCTACACCACGCAGAATGTCCTGAAAATAACCTACATCCAGATGTTTAGTGTTCTGCTCCAGCAGTAACTGCTGTTCAATATCGCCAATTGGGTTTTTGCTGACTTGCCAGCTATAAACCCCCTGGACTGCCAGCGAACGGGACTGGCGACGTGCGTTTGGTTTCATCAAAAAATCCTAGATTTGTGCTAACACATTAACCATTTCAAGGGCAGACATAGCGGCTTCGCCACCTTTGTTACCCATTTTGGTGCCAGCACGTTCAATCGCCTGCTCAATGCTTTCAACTGTCAGTACACCAAAAGCAACCGGCAGATTGTGTTGCATCGACACCTGAGCAATGCCTTTAACACATTCACCGGCGACATATTCAAAATGCGGCGTGCCGCCACGGATCACAGCACCTAACGCAATCACAGCGTCGTATTTGCCGCTTTGCGCCACTTTTTGTACGGCCAGTGGCAGCTCAAAAGCACCAGGGATCCGCACGACGGTAATATCGCTGTCGGCAACATCGCCCACCCGTTGTAAGGTATCAACTGCGCCTTCCAGCAGACTCTCCACGATAAAGCTATTAAAACGTGCCACCACAATGGCAAACTTTTTACCTTTGGCAGCTAAACCAGCTTCAATCACTTGCATGGGTAATCCTCGTTATTGTTAAACCTCGCGCTATCGCAAGGGCATGGCCGTTGATAGCCAACATCATTTCATACGGATGGTAAAAAAGGCCGCATATGATAACACAACAACGGCCTCATCCGACTAGTGTTTCTTTGTATTCACAGCACAAATAGCTGTTATTCCGAAACGTAATCCACTACTTCCAGACCAAAACCAGACAGCGCATGGTAACGTTTTGGCTGGCTTAATAAACGCATTTTACGCACCCCCAGGCTAGCCAGAATTTGTGAACCCACACCCACATTACGTGAAGTGCCTTTCCAGGGCGCACTGACCGGTTTTTCACCTTTGTCTTCAGCTTCAAACGCCTGCACTGTTGCCATCAGCTCTTCGGTACTTTCGTGTTTACCTAAAAGCACCAGCACACCGCCTTCGGCATTAATACGTTTCATTGCACTGTGCAGGGAAAAACTGCGGTTGGCTGCGCGATCTGCAAGCAGTAGGTCGCTGAAAGTATTGTGTAAATGCACCCTGACTAAAGTGGGCTGCTCAGGGTTGATCTCACCTTTGACCAACGCAAAGTGAATTTGATTGTCGATAGTGTCGCGAAAGGTCACTAAATCAAACTCACCCACAGCTGTCGGTAATTTACAGCTGGCCACTTTTTCAATAGTGGTTTCATTCAGGTTTCGGTATTCAATTAAATCAGCAATGGTGCCAATTTTAATGCCGTGTTTGGCAGCAAATTTTTCAAGGTCAGGCCGGCGCGCCATAGTGCCGTCGTCATTCAGGATTTCGACTATCACTGAGGCCGGCTCTAAACCGGCAAGTCTGGCTAAATCACAACCCGCCTCAGTGTGACCGGCGCGCACCAGTACACCACCATCCTGCGCCATTAACGGGAAAATATGACCTGGCTGCACTATGTCTGACGCTTTCGCATCACGGGCTACTGCTGCTTTGACAGTGCGGGCACGATCGGCCGCTGAAATGCCGGTGGTCACACCTTCAGCCGCTTCAATCGACAACGTAAAAGCGGTGGCAAACTGCGATTTGTTTTTGTCCACCATCAAACTCAGGTTCAGCTGCTTACAACGGTCGCGTGTTAAGGTCAGACAAATCAGGCCGCGGCCATAAGTAGCCATAAAGTTAATGGCGTCCGGGGTGACATAATCGGCCGCCATCACTAAATCACCTTCGTTTTCACGGTCTTCGTCATCCATCAGAATGACCATTTTACCGTTACGAATATCTTCAATAATTTCAGCAGGCGTATTTAATTGCATAACTCACCTAAGAGGGTTTTCACCCTGTTGTTGGCTCAGATTGTAGGCTCAGAGGAAGCCGCGTTGTTGTAACAGTTCCAGACTCACGCCGGATTTGGCCGGTGCAGCTGCGCCGGTGATTAATCGTTCAAGGTATCGGGCCAGCAAATCTACTTCCAGATGCACTTTGCTGCCCGCTTCGAGCTGCTCTAACGTGGTTTGCTGCGCCGTATGCGGCACTATGGTTAAACGAAATTCGTCTGCCAGCAGCTCGTTCACGGTCAGACTCACGCCATCCACAGTGATAGAACCTTTTTCAGCAATATAACGTGCAAGCTCAGCCGGGGTTTTAATAAAAATTTGCCAGGCGCGGCCAGATTTTTCAATGCGACTGACACTGCTGTCACCGTCGACATGACCGCTGACCAGATGACCACCCAAACGGGTCGTTGGCAACAGGGCTTTTTCCAGATTCAGCCGCTGACCAGTTTTGTAGCTGCCAAACAAAGTCCGCTTCAGTGTTTCAGTGGATAAATCGGCACTGAACCAATCGGCACCAAAAGCTGTGACTGTCAGGCAAACACCATTGCTGGCAATACTGTCACCCAGTTTGACATCGGAAAAATCCAGCGTTTGACTCTGAATTTTTACGCTGACATCCAAACCTTTGGGGGTTATTTGCAGCAAAGTGCCGGTCGCTTCAATAATTCCGGTAAACATTGTTATTGTCCTTTCACTTTGGCGCGTAAACGAAGGTCGCAACCAAACTGTTGTATATCAAACCAATTGAACCTTGGTACCTGTGACATTTCTGTCAGTTCAGCAAACTGCAACATAGGCCTCGCGTCAGGCCCCAGTAATACAGGCGCCTGATATAACACCAGCTCATCCACCAGTTGCTGTTGCCACAAATTGCTGGCTAATTGCGCTCCGGCTTCAACCCACAACAGATTAACCGGCAAAGTCGCGATAAAGGCCATCACTGCCGCTAAGTCAAAACGGCCGTCTTGGCTTACAGAGATGCCATGACGCTGCACCTGTGCGGCTGCTGGCAACTGTAACTCTGGCCAGTTCTGATGCTGCTGATGCAACAAGATGATGTTGCCCTCCTGCAAAAACAAGGGCTCAAAGCCTGTTAAACGGCATTTCTGATCAAGAATGATCCGAAGCGGCTGGCGCAGGCTGCCGTTTTCCAGCGGCGTGATAGTGTCGGCACGCACATTTAGCAGCGCCTCATCACAAAGCACGGTTTCGGCAGTTGATAAAATAGCGCAGCTTTGTGCCCGCAAATGCTGCACATCAGCGCGGGCTTCATTGCCTGTCAGCCATTTACTGGCACCGTTTTTCAATGCAGTCCTGCCATCAATACTGGCCGCCAGTTTTAGCTGTACATAAGGACGCTGATACTGCATTTTGTGTAAAAAGCCTGGATTGAGCGCACGGGCTTGCGCTTCCAGTAAACCGGTGTGCACCTCAATGCCCGCCTGCTGTAACAGTGTAATACCACGCCCGGCGACCTGTGGATTTGGATCTGTCATCGCCACCACCACCCGGCTGACTCCGGCCTCGATAAGTGCTAAGGCGCAAGGCGGCGTGCGGCCATAATGACTACAGGGCTCCAGCGTGACATAACAAGTAGCGCCTCTGGCGTTCTCGCCGGCTTCACGCAGTGCAAACACTTCGGCATGAGGACCGCCGGCCTGGCGATGATAACCTTCACCAATCACCTGGCCTTCTTTGACCAGCACAGCGCCAACGTTTGGATTTGGGGATGTGGTGTAACGACCAAGGGCGGCAAGTTCCAGCGCCCTGTGCATAAACTTTTCATCAGCTGCAGAAAACATCCGTTAGTCATCCCCCAGCCTGGCAATCTCTTCACCAAACTCGCGGATATCCTTAAAGGAGCGGTACACTGATGCAAAACGCACATAAGCTACTTTGTCCAGTTTCACCAGCCCGTCCATGATCAGCTGACCAATCAGTTCACTCTGCACTTCCCGCTCGCCTGTGGCGCGCAGTTGTGACTCAATTTTACTGATCAAAAGCTCAACCTGTTCGGTTGGCACCGGGCGTTTTTCTAAAGAACGTTGTAAACCACTGCGCAACTTATCTTCGTTATAAGGTTCGCGTGAACCATCTCTTTTGATAATACGTGGCATCACCAGCTCAGCGGTTTCGAAGGTGGTAAAACGTTCATGACAGGCACCACATTCGCGCCGCCTTCTGACCTGATGGCCATCAGCAACCAGGCGGGAATCAATGACTTTGGTGTCGTCTGCACGGCAGAATGGACAAAACACTGGGTGTTCCTTAAAAAAATGGCCGCAATTGCGGCCATATTATCACTTTTTAACTTCGGCTTGCCAAATCAGCCGTAAACCGGGAAACGGGCACAAAGTTCAGTAACCTGACCTTTTACACGCTCAACCACAGCTTCATCACCCATATTGTCCAGCACGTCACAAATATAATTAGCAACCAGACGGGATTCGATTTCACCAAAACCACGACGGGTAATAGCTGGTGTACCAATACGTAAACCTGAAGTCACAAAAGGAGAACGTGGGTCATTTGGCACTGAGTTTTTGTTCACAGTAATGTGAGCACGGCCAAGCGCTGCATCAGCATCTTTACCCGTGATGTTTTTGTCGATCAAATCCAGCAGGAACAGATGGTTCTGCGTGCCACCTGACACAACTTTGTAGCCACGGGCTTTAAACTCGTCACACATAGCGACAGCGTTTTTCAGCACTTGTTGTTGATACAGTTTAAATTCAGGCTGTAATGCTTCTTTAAAAGCCACAGCTTTGGCTGCAATCACGTGCATCAGCGGGCCGCCCTGGCCACCTGGGAATACGGCTGAATTGAGCTTTTTCTCAATTTCTTCGTTTTTACGCGCCAGAATTAAACCACCACGCGGGCCTGCCAGCGTTTTGTGAGTGGTGGTGGTGACAACGTCAGCCACTGAAATTGGGTTTGGATATAAACCAGCTGCCACTAAACCAGCAACGTGCGCCATATCCACCATCAGATAAGCACCCACTTTGTCGGCGATGTCACGGAAACGCTGCCAATCCACAATGCCTGAATAAGCAGAAAAACCAGCGATGATGAGTTTTGGTTTATGCTCAAGGGCTAAAGCTTCTGCCTGGTCGTAATCAATAACACCAGTTTCCGGATGCAGGCCATATTGCACAGCTTTGTACAATTTACCTGAAGCACTGACCGAAGCACCATGTGTTAAGTGACCACCATGGGCCAGGCTCATGCCTAAAATAGTGTCGCCGGCATTTAATAAAGCCAGAAATACCGCAGCATTGGCCTGAGAGCCAGAATGCGGCTGCACATTGGCGTAATCAGCACCAAACAGCTCTTTGGCGCGGGCAATAGCTAAATCTTCAGCAATATCAACAAACTCACAACCGCCGTAATAACGTTTGTGCGGGTAACCTTCGGCATATTTGTTGGTCAGTTGCGAACCCTGCGCTTCAAGCACCCGTGGGCTGCAATAGTTTTCAGAGGCGATCAGTTCAATATGCTGTTCCTGACGTTGCGTTTCGTCGGAAATGGCTTTGGCTAATTCCGGATCAAAACCGGCAATGGTCATATCACGCTTTAACATGCTTACTCCTGCGGCGGCACAAAGGCTTTTTAAGTTGTGGATCAACGGGCTAAAAAACTGGGCGCCATCATACATCGAAATACGCCGGCTTGCACTGATAAAGTGGCCGTCCATCCATCCAATTTGCATTAGATTAACTAATACGTCACAGCATCGGCTCAGATCCACTATCTGAAAATGGCTAAATTTCAGTGGCTTATTTTTTTGTCTTGACAGTTTTATAAATCAGCACAAAATAACTGTATGTATATACAGACACCTGAAAGTTGTGGCTCAGAATGCGTAAAATCATTCATATCGACATGGACTGCTTTTTTGCCGCTGTTGAAATGCGCGATAACCCTGCATGGCGGCATATTCCGCTGGCAATAGGCGGTAGCCGCACCGAACGAGGGGTGATCAGCACCTGCAACTACCCTGCCCGCGCTTTTGGCGTCAGGTCTGCGATGCCAACAGGCCAGGCGTTCAAACTTTGCCCGCAACTGAAGCTGGTGCCTGGGAATATGGAAAAATATAAGATGGTCAGCACACAACTTCAGGCCATTTTCCATAGATACACCGATAAAGTAGAGCCGTTATCGCTGGATGAGGCTTACCTGGATGTGTCTGACAGCAAACTGTTTTCAGGTTCAGCAACGCTGATTGCAGAAGATATCAGGCGTACTATTTTTCATGAAACCGGCCTAACAGCCTCAGCCGGAGTAGCGCCAAACAAATTTCTGGCCAAAATTGCCAGTGATGAAAATAAACCCGATGGCCTTTTTGTGCTGCCGCCTGACAAAGTAACAGCTTTTGTTGAGCACCTACCACTGCGCAAAATTCCTGGGGTTGGGCAAAAAACCGCGGAAAGGCTGGCTAAGTTAGGGCTTCACTTGTGCCGTGATATTCAGCAAATGAGCTTACCAATACTCATTAAAGAGTTTGGCAGTTTTGCCGAAGTGTTGATTGAGCGTAGTAAGGGTAATGATTTGCGCGAAGTTCAAACCGAGCGTGAACGCAAATCTATCGCGGTAGAACAAACTTTTAGTCAGGATCTACAACAAGTATTACAAGGGCTGCAATGGTTGCACACACTGTATGAAAAATTACATAAAAGAGTATTACGTTGTGATGCCAAGAACCATATCCAGAAAATTGGCATCAAACTGAAGTTTCAGGATTTTCGCCAGACCACTATCGAAAGGCAGCATCATCAACTGGATTTACCTCTGCTGGAACAACTGCTGTCAGAAGCCTGGCAACGGGGAGAAGGTAAAGCGGTCAGATTAGTCGGGGTTCATGTCGGGTTAAAATCACCGGCACAACAAGCGCAACTCGATTTGCACTGGGAATAGTTTGTGTCGCTCCCGTAGCTTGTCCGCACTATTGTTTAACGTTAAAAACGTCATTATCTACAAGACACGCTTCACACAACGATTCATTTATGCTGGTTCGGTCCAAAGTTAACGCTCATTCATGGATACTGAATTTTAACTTAATTACAGACAACAAAAAGCCGGCTACTTGAGCCGGCTCTTTACAGAAACTTTGACTATATATTGCTATTAAGCAACTACAGTTACGTTCTCAGCCTGAGGACCTTTTTGGCCTTCAGTTACTTCGAAAGTCACTTTCTGACCTTCAACCAGAGTACGACGACCAGTGCCGTTGATAGCGCGGAAGTGAACGAAAACGTCTTTGCCGCCTTCACGCTCGATGAAACCAAAACCTTTATCTTCGTTGAACCACTTAACGGTACCGGAAATTAATTGTGACATAACATTCTCTTACTTTAACTATATTTGCCATACAACTGGCGACTTAAATATTACCGGCCACGTTCGAGCTAGTACATATTACAACCCCATTATCAGTGAACCTCATAACCGGGTCAATAGGTATTGCTGTTCGAGCAGAAAATAAATTCCCTGCATTCTGACCGCACCCATTGCTTGTAAGACAGGCTTAACAAACAATATGTTGCTACCATACTCGTCTGTTTTTTGAGCTGATAACTTCTCGAGTGTAGCACCATTTAATGAATAAAAAACAAACACCTTTGATTATTTTTGTTTTTTCTTCATCGGTGCTGAACCATCATCCCCACCCTGGAAAAACTTCGGCGACTTTTTAGCTACAGTTGCGTTTGTGGATGAAGTTATTGTTGCCGCATCTTTTTTGCGTTTTGGCTTTGCTGGAGCAACCTTTTTAGCAGCCGGTGCCGCTTGTTTTGCCTTAGCGCCATCAAATTTAGCAGGCAGTGTTTCAACCACAGCCATCTCTAATGGCCGGCGTAAAAACAGCTCAATACGAACAAAACTATCCCAGTCTTTTGGTCCGACCAAAGACAGGGCTTTGCCCTGTTGCCCCGCCCGCCCGGTACGCCCAATACGGTGCACATATTCTTCGGGATGTTTTGGCATATCAAAATTGATTACATGAGAAACCTGCAACAAATCCAGGCCGCGGGATGCAACGTCAGTGGTTATTAAAATCTGATATTTGTTCGTGGCAAAAGCCTGCATCACAGTGTTGCGCTGCGCCTGAGTTAATTTACCGTTCAGACCCACAGCCGCAAAACCAGCCTGTTGGACCACAAGCGCTAATCTGTCGGTATCTTCTCTTGTTGCAGTAAATACAATCAGTTGTTTGATTTGTTCTGTCGCCAGAAAGTGCTTAAGCAAGGCTTCTTTATGCGTCAGATTGTCAGCGAAATAACATAGTTGCTGAATATCTTTATGCGGATCATAACCTGCACCAAGTGCAACCCGGTATGGGTCTTTTAATAATGATAATGCCAGTTCGTTGACATCTGCATGATCCAGAGTTGCCGAAAACATTAATGTCTGACGCAATCTGTGATTGGCCGCTTTATGGATGGCAGTTAACTGTGGCATAAAACCCAAATCCAGCATCCGGTCGGCTTCATCCAGGATCAGCATTTCAAGCCCCTGGATAAAAAAGCTTTTATGCTCAAGATGATCAGCAAGACGGCCAGGTGTTGCCACTATAATATCGGGCTGACGCTTTAACAGTTTTTCCTGATCGTTAAAGTTTTCACCACCAACAATAAAAGCACTGCTCAGGCGGGTATTGGCCACAAAAAGACGTAATTGCGCATAAATTTGTGAAGCAAGTTCGCGGGTGGGCGCCAGAATCAAAGCTCTGGCGTCTTTTTGTGACAAAGGCCGGCTTTTTAACAGGCGCTGCATCATTGGCAGCAAATATGCCAGCGTTTTACCTGACCCGGTTTTTGACGAAACAATTAAGTCTTTACCGACCATCACCGCAGGCACAGCTTCCTGCTGGATAGGCGTTGGCTGGGTAAAACCCAGATGTTCGATAGAACGGAGGATCCGTGGGTCAAGTTTTAAATCGCGAAATGGCAAAGCAGACTCTCTTTATGAATAAAAAAACATGCATAGCATAACCGAAATACGGATACCTCGTCAGCATTTGTACCGGCACTGCGCCACTTTGCAACTTGCAGAGAACATGAAACAATAAAGCCATCGCCGGATTTTTAGGATAATGACCATGAGTAAATCTCTGCAGGAACAGCTACTCAAGGCTGGCTTGGGTAATGCAAAAAAACTCAATGCAATCAAAAAAGAAAAACACAAAGAGCGGGTTCAGGCCGGTAAAAACGGCGTTGTGGTGAATGAAGCCGCAATTCTTGCCGAACAAAGCAGGCAGGCTCAGATTGCCAAAGATCAGGAACTGAACCGGCAAAAAACTGAAGCTCTCGCTAAAAAAGCACTGGCCGCTCAGGTGAAACAAATTGTTGAGTTAAACAGCCTGCCGCATAAAGGTGAAATCGCCTTTAACTTTACCGACGGTACTCTGGTGAAGCGTATTTACGTCAGTGAAAAAGTACAACAGCAACTGGTCAAAGGTTTAATCGCCATCGCTAAAGTGGGTGAACAGTATCACCTGATCCCTATCCAGATCGCAGAAAAAGTGCAACAGCGCTTGCCTGAAGCTGTATTGGTGCTCAACCAGCAGGATGAACAACTGCCGGAAGACGACCCTTATGCCGACTTTAAGATCCCTGATGATTTAATGTGGTAAGCACAAGGTTTGAACCAGCACGGAGATGCAGCTCTGAATCACCATAAAAAGAAGATCACTGTGTTGTCTTGGCTGTTATTGGCCCTGGCCGGCACAGTGTCAACATTGCTCAGCATTATAAATAACCACTTTCAACTGGTATTTGCACTGTCAACCGTTATTTCCTGGGTACTGCTGAGCTGGCTCTGGTCTGACAAGAAACTTTATCAGCAGCCCTTTTATCGCTGGAGCTGGTATCTGACCTGTCTGCTGTTCTTGATAACTGTCGCTGCCGTTCTCTATCAATTCTGGGCCGGTGGGGGACTCTGAGCATGTCGGATTATCTGCTGCAAAGTGCCACTATTGACGATTGCCTGGCCCTGAGCCGCTTTTTTGATAGCGCAGCGGCACTTAGTCAATGGGGTGGCGAGGGTTTTGTTTACCCGGTGAATAAACTGCAGTTTTTGCATCAGTTACACAAACCCGATACTGAAAGTTATCAACTCAGTCAGCAGGGTACAGCTCTGGGTTTTGGTCAGATTTGTGATCGTTTTGGCAAACACCATCTGGCGCGCTTGCTGGTGTTACCACAATATCGTGGCAAACAACTGAGTTATGTGTTGGTGCTGTCCTTAATGGCAAGGGCATTACAACAAAACCCCAGACTTGATTTTTCATTGTTTGTGTTTAAACACAACCAGCTGGCCGCACATTGTTATCAGCAACTGGGTTTTGTTGAAAAACCACAGCCGGGCAGCAGTCATCCGGATTTACGATTTATGCAGCTGAATAATCAACAAGCCAAAACCCTGCTTAGCACCAATCAATGGCAGTTAAAAGCAACAGCCTCAGGATCTTTGGTGCATTGTGTAAAAGAGTCACAGATGCAGGAGCCTTCTCATGCCCATTTGGATTGACGCTGACGCCTGCCCCAAGGTGTGCCGCGATATGTTATGCCGTGCCAGTGAACGAACCTCAACAGCACTGATTTTTGTGTCAAACCACCCTATTCCATTGCCGAAAAGTCCGTTAATTAAGGCCGTACATGTGCCCTCTGGTTTTGATGTTGCCGATAATAAAATAGCCGCCAACATTTTGCCCAATGACTTGTTGATCACCCAGGATATTCCGCTGGCAGCAGCTGCTATTGCCAAAGGCGCTTTGGTGATCACTCCCAGAGGCGACGTGCTTGATAAAAATAATATTGGTGAGCGTCTGACACTGCGTAATTTTCAGGAAGAGCTGCGCGGCAGTGGTATGCTCAGTGGCGGCCCGGCCGCTTTGGACAATAAAGACAAACAAAAATTTGGTAATGCGCTGGATAAGTATTTAAGCAGCAAGCGTTAAGCTCACACTATCCCATAGCACCGCAGGCAACAACTTTTCAAGCAAGAGGAAACAGCCTGTTAACTCTGTTGCCTTGCACTTACCCCTTTAACAGCAGGGTTAAAACTATTGGTGAGCTGCCATTTGGGTTTAATCGGCGTCAGCGGCAGGGTTCTTTTACGGGCAACCAGCACATAAGCTGAACCAAAATAATGTAAATGATGCTCTGCCCACAGTTTAAAGGCCGGTAAATTGTTTTTCTCCGACAACATGCTGCTGCAAAACAGCCGTTGTTCGTACAAAACCTCAAATCCAAGCAAATGTAGCCAGTCTTTGACCCTCGCCATACTAAAAAAACGCCCTGTCCAGGGTAAACGATGTTGCAGGCCGGGCCAGAGTTTTAACAGCCCGCAGAGACTCACAGGATTAACGCCGCTTAACAGCAGATAGCCGTCCGGCATCAACACCCGGTGAGCTTCACGGATCACATGATGTGGATCTTGTGTATATTCCAGACAATGTGCCAGCAATACGGCATCCACTGCATGTTCGATAAAGGGCAGATCATCAGGATCGGCCATGACAGTGGCGAGTTCAGCTTGAGTTGCCAGCCTGATCTGGTGCTTAATGCTGCAGGCACTGGTATCAAGGGCACTACTCAGATCGCCAACTTTTAACAAGTGGTAACCAAAGATCCGCGGCCACCACAAGTTAAACTGCGCTTCGAGCTGCTGCGAAAGTGCCTTGCCACTGGCAAAATCTGTCCAGCGCAGCGGCACTGTGGCAGGGATATGTCGGCTTAATGCAGGTTTCATTGTGCTGGCGCCCTTATTACCAAACCAGGTGAATTACAAAATAATCTAAAGAGATCAATCAGATGTACCATATCACTGCCATAGCTGCATTTAAAGATAACTATATCTGGTGTTTGCATCACCAGGGCAAAGCTGTACTGGTCGACCCGGGTGACGCCGAACTGGTCACTGCTTTTTTAACAGCTCATCAGTTGGAGCCTGTGGCCATTCTGGTCACGCATCATCACTGGGATCATGTGGACGGCATTCCTGCTTTGCAACAACACTGGCCTGAGTTAGCAGTGTATATCAGTGCCGGTGAGCGCGACAAAACCAGGCATCAGTTAAAAAATTGCCATATTGTCAGTGATACGATGCAGTTTGTGGTTCAAGAGCTGCAATTAACTTTTAGCGTGTTGGCGGTGCCTGGCCATACGTTGAGCCATGTTGCTTATTTTTGTCAGCTTCAGGCACAAGAGCCGGTGCTTTTTTGTGGCGACACGCTGTTTAGCGTTGGTTGTGGCCGCTTATTTGAAGGTACACATCAACAAATGTACCAGTCACTTGGAAAAATCAACACACTGCAAGGCAACACACAAATTTATTGCACCCACGAATATACCCTGGCCAATCTGCAATTTGCTAAGGAAGTGGAACCAGACAACAACGCGATAGTCGAACACCGGGTTTGGTGTGAAACCAGGCGTGCTGCCAATCAGCCAACACTGCCGACCAGTCTTGAGAAAGAGCGGCAAATTAATCCTTATTTGCGCTGTGAAATTCCGGCATTACAACAGCGTTGGCAGCAACAGAACGGCGCTGACTTATTCCGTTTTTTAAGGTTATGGAAAGATCGGTACTAAGCCAAACTTGCATTCACCTCAAGAGCAGGTAACATACCGATCTTTTTGTCGCAGCCTGGTTGCGGGGAACAAGGCGGTATTTGCAGTGGCCGGCGCCACAGTTAACTTGCATTAAAAATGGTAGCTCGCTGATGGTTGTGTTTAAAAAAATTCTGTTGATGGTGATGGTACTGACTCTGGTCAGTTGTGCGGCCCGCCCTGTGTCTAATTCGTCGCAACAGCCACAACAAGATATGACCCTATCAGATACAGCCACTGCGGATACCACAACACCAGCAGAGCCGGCGACTTCAGATGATTATTCTGCCGCAGCACCACAGTATCAACTTTCTCAGTTTGACACCGTCTGGCAACGGATTGGTCATCAGGTCAAAATTAAAGTGCCGGACAATGCGGACATCCGCGCACAACGCGCATTTTACAAAAGGCATCAAAAACTGCTGGATGAAGTGTCCAGAAGAGCAGAACCTTTTTTATATCACATTGTGCTTGAGCTGGAAAAACGCAAGATGCCGGTTGAACTGGCATTATTGCCGATAGTAGAAAGTTCTTTTAATCCACTGGCGCAAGCCGGTGCCCCGGCAGGCTTATGGCAGATGGTGCCGCAAACAGCGCGAAACTTTGGCCTCAAACGCAATGAATGGTATGACGGTCGTAAAGACCCAATTGCATCCACCGCCGCCACCCTGGATTACCTGCAATATCTGTATCAGCTGTTAGGCCAGGACTGGCTGAATGCAGTGGCCGGATACAACTCAGGCGAAGGTACTATCGAAAGAGCTATCCGGCGCAATCAGCAAGCCGGCAAGCCTATTGATTTTTGGTCACTGAACCTGCCCAGAAAATCCACTATCTATATGCCAAAATGGCTGGCACTGATTGATTTGGTGCAAAAGCCTGAACAATACGATGTGCGTTGGGGTTATATTGCCAACAAACCCAGCATAGGTTTTGCCAGCATCAAAGGTCCGGTGGACATGGCTCAGGCAGCCAGTCTGGCCGGCTTATCTTTAATTGAACTTCGGAAACTCAATCCGGCTTTTCGAAAAAGCACCACTGCGCCTGGCGGTCCTTATTCACTGGTGTTGCCGCTGGATAAAGTGGCGCAGTTTAACAGCCAAAGCGGGCAGCTCAAATTACAAAAAGTTGCAGCAACAACAGGAAGTTACACTGTAAAAGCCGGTGACAGCCTTGGCAGCATTGCCAAACGTCATCAGCTCACTGTCACAGCACTGCGACAAGCCAATCAACTCAGCTCAGATCAACTGCAAATAGGACAAAAACTGACTTTACCTGGCATCAGTTCTTCAGCAGATTCCTTTGCGGTCTCAGACAATCTGGGTAGCGAAAAAACCGGTGGTAAAAAACCGTCACAGCACCACTCTTATCAGGTAAAAGCCGGGGATAATCTTTGGGATTTAAGCCGAGAGTTCAAAGTGGATTTAATGGAGCTTGCCAGACTGAATAAGTTAACCAAAAGCTCAGCATTAAAACCCGGACAAAAGATTTTGATCCCGACAACAGCGAATATCAGCCTGGACAAAAACAGCAAGAACAAAGACAAAAACGAAAACACAGCCAGTTATATCGTTAAAAGTGGTGATTCGCTGGATAAAATTGCCAGAAAACACAAAGTTAAACTTGCTGATTTAATCCGCTGGAATGCACTGCGCGAAAGTAGCACCTTACAACCTGGACAAAAACTGAAAGTGTCAGGCGTCAGATAACCACAACACTGGGGAGATGGGCAAGCTATTGTCCCGAAGCTAACATCTGGAGATTTGAACCCGATCAAATGACCTGGGTTTTAGGCTCAGCTTTATAACAGCATCTGAGTATCAGGCTTTGCTTATCACTTCCACTAAAAATCCCCAAACATCAGAACCAATGACTGATGGACTAAACTTTTAACCTGACTTCACCATTTTTGCCGGGATGCTCATTTTGCAATTGCAATGCCGGCAGCAAACCCCAGCAAATCAGCATCACAGGTGCCAGCCAGATATACCAGGGCATGCCGGGATGATCATAACTGTGCCACCAAATGGTCAAAGCTGCGGCAACTTGCAGCACAAGCCCCACACAACCAACATAAAACAAGGTGGCATTCAGCCATTTTTTTGGTAAGACAACTTTCATAACTCAGGCTCCGTCACCTGCTGCTGTAAACGGCAAAAGGTGTCAGTCAGTTTAAACTGCGCCAAAGCGTGCCAGCAAGGCGTTGGCAAACTGTCGTCCTGTTGCTGACGCCGAAACATCAGTACATAAGAACTCAGATGCAAAATGGTTTGTAATAAACCAGGCTCTGCGACTTCATTTAAGCTAAGCCGGTACATCACGGCATCACAGATATCCTGGTCAAATCCCCACAATAACAACAAATAAGCACTGATCAGGCAGTGATCAGGGATCCCCTCCTGAAACATATCTTCTGCAGTGAGATGCTGTAATTGCACCGGCATCGCCGACAATAACACCAAAGGTCCCAGCACCTGTAATAATCCGGCTAAAAACGCCTTGTCCGCAAGGGCTGCTCCGCCTTGCTGGGTTTTGGCCAACTGACTTGCCATTCCGGCCAGTTCAAAAGACTCATGCAATAACTGCTGATGCAAGTCAGAGCGGATCTTACCTTCATACTGACTATGCAACTGCACGGCAAAAGCCACGGCTTTAATGAGGGAGCGACCTAAACGCACCACCACTTCAGCCAAATCGACGGTCTGGCGGTTAAATCCCAGGTAAGCGGAGTTGGCAATTTGTACCAGCTTCGCTGCCAATGGCGCTTCACGGGCAATAGCCGTTGCCAGTGCATGGGTACTGCTATTTCCATCATTTAATAGCTGGAGCAAGGTCTGATAGTGATTCTGTTGCACCGGCAGCGAATAAATCTGGCCAAGCTGGTAACGGCTATGCGCAGTAAAATTGCCGCTATACAGTTGCTGCACCCGCAAAAACAGCTGGATAAATTGTTGATCGCTGACCGGTGACGACAGCAGGAGCTGTGCTGCATGGTTGGTCGCCAATAATAAGGTGTCGGTGTTTTTATCCGACAACAGCACCCGCACTGTTGCCGGACTGTGGCGACAACAAAAATCCAGTAACAAATCGCCGCTGTCTTCCGGCTGTAGCCATTCGGTCAGCACTAATGTGACGGTCTCGGTTTTCAGTAATTGCCGGGCGCTTTTGGCATCTGCAACATAATGACACACCCAGTCCGGCAGATACTGTTGCAGCAAATGTCTGAGCGAGGCTTGCGCCAGCGGATCCGGCACGACCAGGATGGCTACAAAAGCCTGAGTGGGTTCTTGATTCACTAGGAAACTCCGGCAAAGGCGGGACTCTTTTGATTGTAGCCAACTTCAACTAACAATGCGGCTAAGAGTCTTTGCTGCGACGACAACTGTGCTGTTGTTGTAACACAGAGTCAGGGCCGGATGCCAGCCTGTTTTACACTGCAGATCCTGATAAAAAGCAGCGGTCACTCGCTCCATTTGGCCGCTGCAAATGTGCTTATTACTGTGCGTCGGGTTGTTGCTCAGGTGAGGCTTTCATAAAAGCCGGCAACGAGGTGCAGTGCTGATAAATCCGTTTTAAGGTTGGATATGCAGATAAATCCAGACTAAAACGCACCGCATTATACATCTGTGGGATCAGGCAAATGTCCGCCCAGGTGACTTCATCACCAAAACAACAGCTGCCAGCGGTTTTTTGTAAACGCAGTTCCAGTGCCTGTAAACCTTGCTGCAGCCAATGTTGGATCCAGTGTAGTTTTTGCTGTTCACTCAGCCCAAGTGGCCCAGTGAGATACTGCAGCACCCGCAGATTGTTTAGTGGATGAATGTCACAGGCAATATCGAGCGCCACGGCGCGCACCTGCATCGCCTGCTTTAAATCTTTGGGCAATAAGGCCGGTGTTGGGTGTAGCGCTTCCAAATATTCCAGAATGGCCAGCGACTGATTCAGTTTTAAATCTCCATCCACCAGCACGGGCACCAGTTGCGCCGGATTCAGCGCCTGATAATCGGCACTACGCTGCTCGCCGCCTTCTCTTAACAAATGCACATAACGGGTATCGGGCTGCAAGCCCTTTAAAGCTAGGGCAATACGTACCCGGTAGGCTGCCGATGAACGCCAGTAACTGTAAAATTCCATAACATGCTCCTGCAATAAAAACCGCACATAACAAAAAGCTACCCATCTAGAGTAGCTTTTTGTCTGCATTATTGATCTTTGTGTTTCAGCTGCCTGGCTGATAAGCCACAACTTGTTGATCAATAGCACCAAAAACACTCTGCCCCTGCTCGTCCAGCACTTCAATGCGGATGCGATCACCAAACTTCATAAAAGCTGTGGCCGGTTTACCATCCCGAATGGTTTCAATCATCCGCACTTCTGCAATACAGCTATAGCCAACACCACCTTCGTCAATCGAAGTGCCATAGTCAGTGCCCTGCTTGTTTGATACTGTGCCTGAACCGATAATAGCGCCTGCACCCAGGTTACGGGTTTTGGCGGCATGCGCCACCAACTGACCAAAGTTAAAGGTCATATCCACACCGGCATTGGGTTTACCAAAAAGTTTGCCGTTTAAATGCGACACCAGAGGTAAATGCAGTTTAGCGTCATGCCAGTGCTGACCCAACTCGTCCGGGGTCACAGCAACAGGGCTGAAGGCCGAAGCGGGTTTGGACTGGAAAAATCCAAAACCTTTAGCCAGTTCATTTGGAATAAGACCACGCAATGACACATCGTTGACCAGCATAACCAGACGAATTTGACTGGCGGCCTGCTCCGGCGTGCATGCCATGGGCACATCGCCGGTGATCACGGCCACTTCACCTTCAAAATCAATACCGTAGTCTTCAGATACCACTTCAATCTGATCACGCGGACCGATAAAGTCGTCTGAACCGCCCTGATACATCAGCGGATCTGTCCAGAAACTTGGTGGCATTTCAGAGTTACGGGCACGGCGCACCAGTTCAACATGGTTCACATAAGCACTGCCATCGGCCCACTGATAAGCGCGGGGTAAAGGTGACTCACAAGCGGCTTCGTCAAACACAAACTCGTTTTGCACTGAGCCCTGGTTCAGGCCCTGATAAACTTCGGCCAGAGCAGGCGCCAGGCTTGACCAGTGGTCCAGCGCATATTGCAAAGTGGCAGCAAGATGCGGCACCGCCACTGCTTTTTTTAAATCGCGGCTAACCACCACCAACTGCCCATCACGACTGCCATTTTTCAGACTGGCTAATTTCATAACTACATTTCCTATCAATTCAGTGAGATGGCAGCCTGAAATCGGATTTCAGGCTGCATTTTAATCAGGTGGCAGGTTTAATTTTCCAGCTGTTGACATAATCCGGATTTTCCGTCGCTTCAGCCGCTGGACCTACTTCCAGCGCATCGCGTGTATCCAGCATCACCGCCACTTCGTCAGTAAACTTTTTCCGGTACTCAAGGCCAGCTTGGAAGGCCTTTGGATGTGGGCCATGCGTAAAACCGGCCGGATGGAAAGTCACCATACCGCGTTCGATATTGTCGCGGCTGAAGAAGTCGCCGGCATGATAAAACAGCACTTCATCATAATCGTCATTGTTATGATAAAACGGCACTTTTAACGCACCTGGGTCACTTTCAATCGGCCTTGGCACAAAGGTACAAACCACAAAACGCTGGGCCACAAAAGTAGTGTGCGCTGATGGCGGCAAATGGTATCTGTGACTCATTAATGGCCGGATATCCCGCCAGTTAATGCGTATCACCGATAAATCACCGTGCCAGCCAATCGCATCCAAGGGGTTAAAGGGGAAAGTCACTGTCGAGATTTTATTATGGCGTTTGATCTGAACCTTGGTTTCCACTTCGCTGTACTGGGCTTTAAAAGCGTCGTCAATTTTTGGTGTATCCAGCATAGCGGCATCAAAAATGGCATGATTACCCACCAGACCTTTTTCCGGCAGCTGGTATGAATCATTGGTCGCTTCAATCATCAGCACAAACAAAGGCTCATTTGGTACCAGGCGCCACATGGTCGACCTTGGGATCACCACATAGTCACCATCACGCAAAGTTAAATGACCATAGTCACAATAAAACTCGGCACTGCCTTCGTGAATAAATAACAGGTCATCTCCGTCGGCATTACGCACCAGATAATCCATCGGTTCGCTGATACGCCAGGTGCGCATTTTACAATGGGCATTGTGCAGTAGATCTGGAACTAACCACGGCGAATTGCTTTGATCTTCGCCAATCTGGTTAAAGTTAAACAGCCGTGGCCGCAAAGGCCCCTGCCAGTCACTCCAGCCGGTTGGCGCATGGGTATGATGCAAATGCGACGCCGGACCAAAAAAACCACTGCGGCCGGTTTCCCGCTCATAAATCGCCTGCTCTGGGAAGTCGGCATGTGCCTGACGCGACACATTACCTTCTTTAATCGGAAAGGACGCCCACTTACGCATCTGCCAGTACTCCACGACGGATTTGGTCTTCTTCAATGGATTCAAACAGGGCTTTGAAGTTACCTTCACCAAAACCTTCATTGCCTTTACGCTGGATAATTTCGAAGAACACCGGGCCAATCACAGTTTTGGTGAAGATCTGCAACAAAATACCGTCTTTTTCCGGCGCGCCGTCGATCAGAATACGCAGCTCACGCAACATGTCCACGTCTTCACCATGCCCAACAACGCGACTATTTACTTTGTTGTAATAAGTGTCGGGCGTTGGCATAAAGTCCATACCACGTTCACGCAAAGTCCGTACTGTTTTGTAGATATCTTCAGTGGTTAATGCAATGTGCTGGATACCTTCGCCTTTATATTCACGGATAAATTCTTCAATTTGTGATTTATCGTCTGAAGACTCGTTGATTGGAATACGGATTTTGCCACAAGGTGCAGTCATAGCACGCGACACTAAGCCGGTCAGCTTGCCTTCGATATCAAAATAACGGATCTCACGGAAGTTACCGATTTTTTCATAAAAACCAGCCCAAAGATTCATATTACCACGACGCACGTTGTGGGTTAGATGATCCAGCACTTCCAAGCCAACACCATGTGCCGACATTTCGGTCTGCCAGTTGTCGTAAAATTTAAAGTCGATGTCATACACCGAGCTTTGACCGTAACGGTCCACAAAATACAGAAGACTTGAACCAATGCCATACACAGCCGGAATATTCAGCTCCATAGGGCCAATTTGGTTTTTGTACTCTTTAGCACCATTGGCGACTGCATGTTTCAGTGCAGCTGCCGCATCTTTCACCCGAAATGCCATAGCACAAACACTTGGGCCATGCTCGCGGGCAAAAGCTTCAGCCTGAGAATTAGGTTCGGCGTTGATTATAAAATTGATATCACCTTGTTTATACAACCAGGCTTGTTTCGAACGATGCTGGGCAACTTCAGTAAAACCGAGAGAGGCAAATAGTTGTTTTAACTTGTTGATGCCTTCTGCGTCTGCTGCAGTGTATTCAACAAACTCAAAACCGTCGGTTCCTAAAGGGTTAATAGGGTCAAACATCAGCATACTCCAAAGATAAGGTCTTGTTTTATCCTTATATCTTGAAGCTATCCGCTAAAAATGGAAGGGTTCGGCTGCAGATGGGTAAAAGCGGCAAAAACAGCTGTTTTGTACGCTTTGCTATACGAAATACCGACTTTCCCGAAATCAGTAAAAAAAACGCCGGAATCACAGGATCCCGGCGCTATTAGAGTACAGATTACCGCACAAAGCGTAATTAAATTTTTACGCTCTTTCGGTTAATACCGTATTCGCGCAGTTTATTGGCCACAGCTGTGTGGCTGAGGCCGAGTTTTTTCGCTAATTGACGTGAACTTGGATAAGCCGGAAATAACTTACGCAGCAAATTGGCTTCAAAACGTTTTACCGCTTCATCCAGGGTGCCATCAAAATCTTTTTCCAGATAACCAAAGTCATTGGTGTAGCTAGGCAGCTGCAGTTGTTCTTTATCCAGTTCATACCCTTCAAGCAAGGTCACGGCACGGTATAGTGCGTTTTCCAGCTGACGCACATTACCTGGCCATGGGTACTGCTGAATAAACTGCGCACAGTCCTCGGTTAACCGTGGTGCTTTACGACCCAGCCTGGCAGAAAAACGACTGATAAAAGCTTCCGCCAGCGGCAGAATATCCTGTTTGCGCTCCCGAAGCGGCGGTAAGGCCAGGGTTAACACGTTCAGCCGGTAATACAAGTCTTCGCGGAAAGTGCCTTCCTGCACCATACCGGGTAAATCTTTTTGCGTGGTACAAATCACCCGCACGTCAACCCGCACTTCGTTTTCATCGGCAATACGGCGGAAGCTGCCATCCTGCAAAAACCTTAACAACTTGGTTTGCAGCTCACGGGACATTTCCCCTACTTCATCCAAAAACACTGTGCCTTTATTGGCCTGTTCAAAAATGCCTTTTTTGCCTTCAACAGTGCCGGGGAAGGCATTAGGGCCATAGCCAAAAAGCTCAGACTCAGCAACATTATCGGGCATAGCAGCGCAGTTCACCGCTAAAAAAGGTTTACCCGCTCTGCTGCTTGCCGCATGGCAGGCCCTTGCTAACAATTCTTTGCCTGTGCCGGTTTCACCCACAATCAAAATAGGAGCATCGAGCTGAGCCATTTTTTTTGCTTCGCGCACCACACGCCGCATCACATTGCTGGTGGCCTGCAGGCTGTTAAAACTTTCCTGATCACCTTTTTTAAACACGACCATCTGCTCGCCTAACCGGCTTTCAGATTTTAAGTTGATCACAGCGCCTGCCAAAATCTCATGGCCAGATTCATCCGGTACCATCACTGGCAGAATATCGGCGATAAATCTTTTACCGTGCAGCTCAAGCCGACGGGTTTGCGCCAGCACATCGTCACTTTCCAGCCAGCGTAAAAAGTTAAAACCTTTGACCATGTTCATCAGCGACTGCCCGGCGACATCGGCAGCATTTACCGACAAAGCTTGTAATGCGGCTTCGTTAATAATGGTGACATTGGCTTTGGTGTCGATAGCAATCACGCCATCGGGCAGGGTTTTGAGCAAAGTGGATAATTCGTTATGTTCACGCTCTGAAGGCAAAAATGCGGTAGTTTTGACATCGTCCACGCCGGGAATACGGCGAATTTTTGCCATCAGCTCCTGAAACTTTTCAAAATCAACGGTCGGAAAAGCGACATACATCCGTCCGAGAACAGGGTCAACTTCGATGCCTCTTAAATCTATCTGATAATGCACCAGAATATTCAGAACTTCCTGCGCTATGCCAAGCCGGTCCTGACAGTGGATCTCTAAACGCATTGTCTCTCACACCTTTTACTGATGGGGATACTTCATGATACGGCATACTGCGCAAGGCAGACCAGTATTTTTGTAAACTATTGTGAACAATTTGCTGCAGGCAATAAAAAAGCTGCCGTAGCAGCTTTATTTATTGCTGATAAAAGCCTTAGTCGGCCAATAACTGGTCGGTTTTGGCGGCACAGATAAAGTCGTTTTTGTGCAGGCCTTTGATTGAATGCGACCACCAGGTGACAGTCAGCTTGCCCCATTCCAGCAGCAACGCCGGATGATGGCCTTCTTCTTCAGCCATTTGCGCCACTTTATTGTGAAAAGCCCAGGCTAGCTTGAAGTTCTTAAACTTGTAGCTGCGCTCCAGTTGCAAAATGCCATCTCGTACCACCGGCACCCAATCCGGCAACTGACGCATCAGTTCAGGTAATTCAGCATCAGATACTTTTGGTGCATCAGCGCGGCAGGCTTCACATTTCATTACAGCTAATTCAGTCATGGTGCTTCTCTGTTGTCCTTGTTGATCTTGTCATTACCGGCGCTTAGCTGGCTTTTTTCTGTTTGGGTTCAAATTTAGGCGCATGCATACCAAGGGCTCTTGCCTGTTGCACCAGCGCCATCAGATCCAGCTGAGCGATGTCGAATAAGTCACGGATCTTATTAATTTTAAAATAAATAGGTTGCATGATATCAATACGGTATGGCGTTCTGAGTACGTCAATGACATCCAGTGTTTTACGCTCTGGTATATCAGAATGCATGGCATATTGGGTTTCGCCAGGAGAGGATAAAATACCACCGCCATAAATACGCAGGCCATCGTCGGTTTGTAATAAACCAAACTCTATGGTGAACCAGTACAGACGTGCCAGATAGACCCTGTCTTCTTTGCTCGCAGCCAGGCCTAACTTGCCATAGATATGGGTAAATTCAGCAAAATCCGGATGGGTTAACATGGCACAGTGGCCAAAAATTTCGTGGAAAATATCCGGCTCCTGCAAATAATCAAATTCTTCTTTGCTGCGGATAAAAGTTGCTACCGGAAATTTTTTATTGGCCAGCAATTCAAAAAAGCGGTCGAAACTAATCAGCGCCGGCACTTCAGCACATTCCCAGCCTGTGGTGGCACGCAATACCTTACTCACTTCTTCCAGTTGCGGGATGCGGTCTGTGGGTAAATTAAGTTTTTCCAGGCCCGCCATATATTCATCGCAGGCTTTGCCTTTAATGCAGGACAACTGACGGTTGATCAGTGCACTCCAGATTTCATTTTCTTCGTCGGACCAGGCGATAAAACCATTGGCGTCCGATTGTTTTGACACATATTTACTCATGTTACGACCTGTTGATTCTGTTCTGCCCGGGACTCTGATGGCGGGCTTTGATGGCCGGATCCTAGATGATTGGGATCCGGCTGTTAATCATTGGTGGCAAAATCGGCACTGCAGCTTTGTAATTAATTTTTTACAGCGAATGCAAAATCAAAAAATATACCTTTGATTAATAACGATTATTTCTGCTGTTGCTGCATCTTTACCAAGGCCTGCTCCAGGTCGGCAATAATGTCTTCCACATGTTCAAGACCTACCGAAATGCGAATCAGCCCATCGCTGATGCCCGCTGCATGACGTTCTTCTGCAGTGTAAGGACTGTGGGTCATAGACGCCGGATGTTGAATGAGCGACTCCGCATCTCCCAGACTGACCGCCAGACTCAGCAGCTGACATTGATTAATAAAATAACGGCCATCGTCGAGGCTGCCTTTTAGTTCAAAGGCAAGAACTCCACCTGCAGCTTTCATTTGTTTACCGATAAAACGATGCCCGGGATGCTCGGGTAATCCAGGGTAATACACCTGGTCTATCGCCGGATGTTTAGCCAGATATTCCGCCACACGCTGCGCATTAGCGCAGTGACGCTCCATCCGTACCGACAACGTTTTTAAACCTCGGATAATTAACCAGGCATCATGCGGACTGATGGTTGCGCCCATATCTTTGAGCGTGGTCAGCTTAATGGTCTGAATTTTTTCTGCATCAGACACAATAATACCGGCCACCAAGTCACCATGACCGTTCAGATATTTCGTGGCGCTGTGCAGCACAATATCGATGCCAAATCGAGCTGGTTGCTGCAATAAAGGCGTCAGGAATGTGTTGTCAATTACCGATATAATGCCGTGTTTTTTACAAAAACTGCCTAAAAACTCCAGGTCCAGCACCACCAGATTCGGGTTGATTGGCGTTTCAGCAAACAACATTTTGGTGTTTGGCTTCAGTGCAGCGGCCACAGCGGCATGGTCGGTCATATCGACAAAACTGACTTCAATGCCATAACGGGCAAACTGATGATTAAAAAGCGCAAAACTACAACCGTAAATTGCTTTACTGGCAATCAGGTGATCACCCTGCTGCAAAAACGCCATAGTGGCAGCGGCCACTGCACCCATGCCGGTGGCAGTGGCTGCTGCATCCTGCATGCCCTCAAGGGCGGCAACTTTTAACTCCAGCTCGCGGGTGGTGGGGTTGCCAAGCCGGGTGTAGATAAAACCCGGCTCTTCACCGGCAAAACGTGCAGCGCCCTGCTCGGCACTGTCAAACACAAAGGTAGAGGTTTGGTATAAAGGGGTGGCCAGTGCGCCATATTGGGCGTCTTTGACTTTACCGGCATGGATACATTGGGTTTCTGCGTGCTTAAACTGCTGTTGACTGCTCATAACAAAAAATACTGCCTTAGATGATTTATTTTTAATCAAAGCAAATTAGTTATATAGAGCACAAGGCATGCAGACATCTGTCTGTCTGCATTTACAGCAAATCCAATGGTGAAAAATGCGCTGATGTAAAAATTAGTTTGCAGTTGTCCCTGGTTTGAGTTTTTTCAATAAATCGCTGGCAATTTGGCGCAGCAACATCGGCTCTGTGGTTTTGGCCGGTAAGGGCCTGAGTTCCTGCTGGGCAAAACGGCCAAGCCTTGCCACCAGCACAGCAGCAAGTACGCCCTGCCCCAGCCGCGCCGATAACTTTCCGGTAAGTTCAGCGCCGAGTAAATCGCTGCCAACATCAATGGCCATCTCACTGGCGCCGGTAAAAAACAAGGTTTTGATGCATTTTTTTATCATGCGCAGACTGCGCAGCTTGCCCATTGGAGCGCCATATAACAACGAAATTTCTCTGAGCATCAAACTGCCACGCCACAGCACCAGCAACATATCAGCAAGCGCAAAGGGACTGAGCGCCACTGCAACACCGGTTTGCATCGCAGCCTGACGGATTTGTTGTTCTACCCTACTGTCTAAAGGCGTCAGTACCGTATTGTCAAACAGCTTCAGCACTTCGGCATCACTAAACTCGGCTTTGTGCTGCTGCTTAAACTGTTGCCACAAGGGGTCAACAACGGCTTGTTGCTGCATACTTTGCTGGATCTGCTGACACATAGGCATGGCTTCACCAAACTGCACTGACTGCTCCAGCCGCTGTGTTGCCAAACGCCATTGTTGCCGTTGCTGCAAAGTGCGGCCAAGCCGCCACTGCTGATAACCAAAACGGGCCAGCAGTGCAGCGCTGAAAAAGGTCAGTGCCGACACCAGACAGCCTTGTAATAATCCGGCTTGCCAGCTGTCGGCGACAAAAGTTCCCCACTGCCATAGCGCCAGCACACTGAGACTTGCCAGGGCGCCACCCCACCAAAACAACTGTTGTGTTGAGGTTTTCTGCAGTTCACTGCTGTCTGGCGCTGCGGTTTCAATGGCAAAATCGGCTTGCTCAAACTGTTGTGCCGGCGCCAAAGCCTGCTGCTCAGGCGCTTTTGCCTGCAGCGCACTAAAAGCGGCTTCATCAAATACCATGGCTTTTTTTAGTTCGGTCATGTCATATGGTCTCCAATCAGAAACTCCAGTGCCTGATCCAGACGTAGATGCGGCAACACCTGTTGTGGCATTGGTCTTGGTAAAAAAGCCGGAAAAGCAAACTGGTGATGCGCAAACAACAAGGGTGACGGCATAGACCAGGGCACTTCACCGGGGAACAGCGTTATAGTTTCGCCACTGTGAGCGGCAATGCCCCGCAAACAAGGCTGCGCTCCTTCTGGCGTCTGCACCTGCCCAAATTCGCTACACACCACAGCTGACAGCGCCATTGCCTCAGACTGACAATATTGATAACGGCTATCCTGCAGCGGCTGTTGCAACAACTGCTGCAGCAATAAGGTCAGATTTTTATGTTGCTCCGGTGTCAGCTGATCGGCCTTGCTGGCGGCAAATAACACCTTACTGATGCGCGGTTTAAACAAACGCCGCCACCAGCCAGTCGGACCATATTGGAAACTTTGCAGAATCAGCATTAACGCCTGTTGCAGTTCCTGCAATACGTCATAACCGGCGTTTAAAGCAGATAAACAATCCACCAGCACCACCTGATGGTCAATGCCGGCGAAATATTGTTGATAAAACGGTGTGATCACCAGTTTTTGATAGCTGATGTAATGTTGCTGCAACCGGCTTAATAATTTTGATGGTTGCTGCAACTGCGACGGTAATAACGGCAATAACTGCAACAGCGGCGTGCCAGCAAGCTCGCCGGGTAACAACAGCCGGCCAGGCTGCAACAGGCAAGCATGGCTCTCGCTGCGAAATTTCTGCAATAACTCACTGTATCTATTAGTAAGTTGTTGTAACTGCTGTTCGGAGTCATCGTTGAGATCGAGCTGTGCCAAATAAGCGGCAAACTCAGCGCCAAGAGCAGCCCTGTGTGGTTTTTCAAACAATTGCCAGCTGAACTGGCACCAGCTTTGGTAATCCTGCGACAACATCGGCAAATCCAGCAGCCATTCGCCGGGATAATCCACCACATCCAGTTGCAACGAACGATAATCCGTGAGCTGTGCTGCCAGACCACCGGCAGCTTTATAACGCAGGTTCAGCGACAACTGACTCCAGCTGCTGGTCGAAGCGGGCCACTGCCCTTGCTGTAACTGCAGCAGATTGCTTTCATAAGGAAAACGGGGGGTTTGCATGTTTTGCAAACTATCAATGCGACCGCCGAGATATCGTTGTTGGATAAATGGCGAGAAAAACGGCAGTTGCACTGAGGCGACAGGTGCTGTCAACTGATTCACCAGGCTGGTAATAAAAGCTGTTTTGCCAGCACCTGATAAACCTGTGACACCGAGCCTGAGATGACGATTAAATACACGTTTGGTAAATTGTTGACTTTGCTGCTGGAACTCTTGCCAGATCTGCATCTGCCCTCCCGATGCCGCCAGATGGGAGCCACCCGAAGGTGGCTGTCAGAGCCGGTTAAACTCGCGGTTTAACTGGTATTTACTCGAAGTTACATAACGCTCCATCACACGCAGTCTTTGCTCAATATGGTCAAACTGCTGCTGCAAATGGTTCAGCGCTTGTTTTGGTGCTTCACCCCGTTGCCAGATCCGGGTTTTCACTTCGACCGGTCTGTCTACTTTTGGCACAGGAGGCGTACCTTTTCGGGCCTCCGCCACCGATTTTTTCTCCAGCACTATCCAACCGACAAAATACAACACTGGTAGAAAGCTGCCAAAACCAAGCAACACAGATGCCAGTGCCACCACCCGGACTAACCACAGCTCCCAGCCAAAGTAGTCGGCGATACCGGCGCAGACGCCGGCGATTTTGCCGTTGCGGTCATCCCGCAACAATTCTTTTTTAACTGTGCTCATGCTCGCGTCTCCAGTTTGGCGACTCTGCGTCCAGAATGGCTTCCAGCGTTTTAATGCGGTCGGCCATTTTTTCCGCTTTGCTCGACAGGTCATTGAGCTGCGCCAACTCACTGTCTGACAAACCTTCAGACATTTTGTTTTTGCTGCGATAGTGCATGATGACCCAGATTGGTGCCACAAAGATCATAAACAGGATCAGTGGTATACCAATAAACTCGTTAATTTCCATGTTGGTACTCCCAAACGCCTGATAATCAGGCGTTATTGTCGTTATTCAGTTTTGCTTTTAATGCAGCCAGTTCTGAGTCAATTTTGTCCTGAGCGGCCAGCTCGGCAAATTCATCACGCAAGGTTTTTTTACCTAAGTCGTAAGATTCAACCTGAGCTTCCAGTGTGTCAATTTTTTGCTCATAACGCTCGAACTTATACATTGCATCGTTTAAGCGGTTGCTGTCTAACGATTTTTTAACTTCTAATCTTGAAGCCACTGTTTTTTGGCGCATCAGCATCGATTTCTGACGGGCTTTCGCATCAGCCAGTTTTTCCTGCAGCTGTGCGACTTCGTCCTGTAATTTGCTGACATGCGCATCCAGATTGGCGATATCTGCAGTCACTGCAGTGGCCTGATCTGCTGCTTTTTGTTTTTCCACCAGTGCAGAGCGGGCTAAATCATCACGATTTTTTGACAAAGCCAGTTCAGCTTTTGCCTGCCAGTCGGCAACTTCTTCTTCCAGGCGGTTCACCACACGTTGCAGTTCTTTTTTCTCAGCGATGGTTTTAGCTGAGGTTGAACGCACTTCAACCAGTGTGTCTTCCATTTCCTGAATAATTAAGCGCACCATTTTTTCCGGATCTTCCGCTTTATCTAATAAAGCGTTGATGTTTGAATTCACGATGTCTGAAAAGCGAGAGAAAATACCCATGATAGTTACCTCATTAATTGTCGGTGTTTTACGCTTTTACTTATTCAGGTTTCTTGCCAACTTGCAAAAAAGTTATATCCACTTGTTTTTATTGATATTTATTTATTTTTCGATAGTTCTTCTGAAAAAGTTCATTTTGAAATAGACTACTAATTAGCAAATTTAACCAATTAGTAGCAGGGATATGGCCAGGTCACTTCAACAGGACAATCTTATTGGACAAGCCAACAGTTTTTTAAACGTGTTGGATCAGGTTTCACAAATAGCACCGCTGAACAAACCCGTATTAATCATTGGCGAACGGGGGACAGGTAAAGAGCTGATAGCAGCCCGTTTGCACTATTTATCCCAGCGCTGGGATCAATCTTATCTGACGCTGAACTGCGCGTCTTTGAATGAAAACCTACTGGAAAGTGAATTATTTGGTCATGAAGCCGGTGCATTTACCGGCGCCAGTAAAAGGCATGAAGGCCGGTTCGAAAGAGCCAACTTTGGCACTTTGTTTCTGGATGAGCTGGCCAATACGCCAGGGCTGGTGCAGGAAAAACTGCTGCGGGTCATTGAATATGGCGAATTTGAGCGGGTTGGTGGCAGCAGACCTATTAAGGTTGATGTGCGGCTGATTTGCGCCACCAACGAAGACTTGCCCGGCATGGCTGAACGCGGCGAGTTTCGCGCTGACTTGTTAGACCGCCTCGCCTTTGATGTGATCACCTTGCCGCCCATGCGCGAGCGACGCGAAGATATTCTGCTTTTGGCCGAACATTTTGCCATTAACATGGCACGGGAACTTAATTTTGAGCTTTTCAGCGGTTTTACCGAAAAAGCCAAACGTATGCTGCTTGACTACGACTGGCCGGGCAATGTGCGTGAGCTGAAAAATGTGGTGGAACGCAGTGTCTATCGCAGCAACAACCCTTATGTGCCGGTGCACCAGATTTTATTTGACCCTTTTGAATCGCCGTTCAGACCCCTCAGCAGAGTCAGAACCAATGACAGAGTCAGTACTGCCAGCGAAGCTGTGGCAGTAGCCAAAACTCCGGCTTCGGTGGATAATGCCGCGCCGCCAAGCCGCGAGCCGGCGCCAGCACAAAATGTGATTGATTTTTCACAAACCCAGGACTTTAAACAGCTGTCGGAGCACTTTGAAGTGACGCTGATCAAACAGGCGCTGGCGGCTTGTCAGTACAATCAGAAAAAAACGGCAGAAGCACTGAACCTGACTTATCATCAGCTGCGTGGTTATATGAAAAAATACAAACTGTTAGACAGCCAACAATGAATATTTACCAGCGTCTGACTTTAGTCTGCCTGACGAGCCTGCTCACCAATGCTTGTCAGCCAGATCCTCATGATACTGGCGGTGCCGGTCTGGTGTATTGTGTTGAGGGCTCACCCGAAAGCTTTAACCCGCAACTGGTTACCTCTGGCACTACTATTGATGCCATCAGCCAGCATTTGTATGACAGGTTGCTGGATATTAACGCCCAAACCGGCGAATTGCTGCCGGGTTTGGCCACCGGCTGGCTGGTCAGCAACGACGGCTTAAGTTATAGGTTTCAGCTGCGGGAAAACGTGGTTTTTCACCACACTGAGTATTTTAAGCCCAGCCGCACGCTCAATGCCGATGATGTTGTTTTTACCTTTAACCGTATTTTGTTGCCACAACATCCATTTCATCAGACCGCCACTGAATATCCTTATTTTGACAGTATGGAATGGCGCCAGCTGGTGGCTGAAGTCAAGGCGATTTCCCCGTATGAAGTTGAATTTCGTCTGAATAAACCTGACAGTTCGTTTTTGTCGACTCTGGCAACAGACTTTGCCGCTGTGTTGTCGGCCGAATATGGCGCTAAGCTTCAGGCAGAAAATAAACTGCCGGATCTTGACCATCTGCCTGTAGGCACAGGACCCTTTTTCTTCCGGCACTACCAGAAAGATGTCTTAATTCGTTATTACCGCCATCCACAGCACTGGCGCCAGGGCTCTAATCTGCAACAACTGGTGATTGATATAGTGCCGGACAGCACCAAAAGAGTGGCCAAATTATTAACCCATGAATGTGATGTGGCACCTATTCCACGACTGGCAGAGCTGGAACTATTGTCAAAGCGTCAGGATTTTGTGGTGGATGTGCAAACCAGTATGAATGTGGGTTATTGGGCTTTTAACACACAAAAACCACCGCTGAATAATGTAAAGGTGCGCCAGGCACTGGCACTGGCTGTGAATAAACAAAATATTCTGCAGGCGGTGTACTTTGGTCAGGCCGAACAGGCTGATTCCTTATTGCCTCCCAATTCATGGGCTTATCAAAAACCGCAGCTCACCGAAGCCTACAACCCGGAAAAAGCCAAAGCCCTGCTGGCAGAAGCGGGTTTTGCCAAAGGATTTAGTCTGGATATCTGGGCTATGCCGGTACAAAGGTTGTATAACCCCAATGCACTAAAAATGGCGGAACTGATGCAGGCCGATCTGGCGCAGATTGGGGTAAAAGCCCGGATCGTTTCTTATGAATGGAACACCTTCAGACGCAAACTGACTCAGGCTGAACATGACTCAGTGTTGATTGGCTGGTCGGCCGACAATGCCGATCCGGATAACTTCTTACGGCCATTATTAAGCTGTGCTGCAGCAGTGTCTGGCAGTAACAGAGCCAACTGGTGTGACGAACATTTTGACAATCTGCTGCAACAAGCGGTGAATACCGCAGATCTAAATGAACGGCGGGCCTTTTATCTGCAGGCACAGCAGTATCAGGCACAACAGATGCCGCTAATGCCGATTGCCCATTCCAAGCGTTTTCAGGTGCGCAGCAGCAATGTCAGCGGCGTTGCCATAAACCCTTATGGCGGCGTTAATTTTGCAATGGCAGGAAAACACTGATGATTTTACATTACCTGTTCAGGCGTTTGTTTTTACTTGCTTTTGTCTTTATAGCTCTGACTATTTTTGCGTTTAGCCTGGGTTATTTGTTCCCCGGTGAGGTGCTGTCAAACTTTACCGGTCTGCGCAATATCAGTCCGGCGGATGAAGTGGTGCTGACCAGGCAGCTGGGGCTTGATCAGAGTTATCTGCAGCAATATTTGTTATTTGTACAACGTTTGTTGCAAGGTCAATGGGCTTTATCTTTTTCCAGCCAGCAGAATGTGTTAACCGAGATGCTACAGGTGATGCCGGCCACCCTTGAGCTGGCTGCTTATGCACTGTTTTTGTCTTTGCTGGTCGGTATTCCGCTTGGCATTATCGCAGCGGTTCGCAAAGATAAATGGCTGGATAAAGTGATTTCCACTTTGGCGCTGATTGGTTTTTCAGTGCCTATTTTCTGGTGGGCTTTGCTGCTGATTATGGTGTTTTCATTAAGCCTTGGCTGGTTACCAACCTCAGGCCGGCTGGGCGTTTTGTATGAAATTCCAACCGTAACAGGTTTTATGTTGCCGGATATTTTATTGTCTGAGCAGAGTTACCGGCAGCAGGCCTTGTGGGACGCTATTCGCCATATGTTATTGCCTGCTGTGGTGCTTGCCACCTACCCCACTACAGTGATGATCCGTTTTACCCGGGATTCGATGCTGGATGTCCTGGATCAAAACTATATTAAAACCGCCAGAGCCAAAGGATTAACCCGGTTACAGGTGTTGTACACTCATGGCCTTCGCAATGCGTTACTGCCAGTGACCCGTCAGGTGGGCCTGCAATTTAGCACCCTGATCACCCTTGCCATGATCACCGAGGTGATTTTCTCGTGGCCAGGTATTGGCCGCTGGCTGATCGACAGTATTTATCAGCGTAACTTCCCAGCTATTCAAGGCGGTGTGCTGCTGGTGTCGTCTTTGGTGATCCTGGTGAACATGCTGACGGAAATTATGCATACGCTGTTTAACCCTCTGGCCAGGAAGTTCTGATATGAAAAAACTCCGGCTGTATTACGAGGAACACAACAAAGGCCCGCTAAAGTTATTGTGGAAGCACTTTGCACCACAACATTTTGCGTTTTTTGGCCTGGTGTTATTAGTTATTTTGCTGGCACTTGCGGTGCTGACGCCTTTTTTAACACCCCATGACCCTTACCTGCAGAATTCTCAGCTGTTGCTGCTGCCACCATCCTGGCAGGACTCAGGTATGGTGTCTTATCCGCTGGGTACCGATGATTTGGGCCGCGACCTGATGTCAAGACTGATGCTGGGGGCCAGTTACACCTTTGGCCTGGCCATTCTGGCAGTGTTGGGTTCTTTGTTGGTTGGCCTGGTACTTGGGGCACTCTCCGGCATGAGCAAAGGGGTTAAATCGAGTATTTTTAACCACTTGTTAGATTTAGCCCTGACTATTCCTTCGTTGCTGCTGGCCATCGTCATAGTGGCGGTGCTGGGGCCTGGCTTACTTAATACTATCTGGGCCATTATGCTGGCACTGCTGCCGCAATTTATCCATGGTGTACGCAACGCTATCGCACAACAGCTAAAACAGGATTATGTCACGGCCTACCGGCTTGATGGCGCCAATCAACGACAATTGTTGTTTTCCGTAATTTTACCCAATACCTGGGAGCAATTAGTGCTGATGGGCACTATGGCACTTTCCACCGCAGTGCTGGATATAGCGGCGCTTGGCTTTCTTGGTATTGGCGCCCAGTCTCCGACAGCCGAATGGGGCGCTATGATTGCCGACTCGCTGGACTCCATCTATCTGGCCCCCTGGACAGTTGCACTGCCAGGTTTATTAATTTTTGTCACGGTACTGGCGGTTAATCTGGTAGGCGACGGCCTGCGGGTTGCGATGAAAAAACGGCGGGAAAACTGATGCAATTATTGGATATCCGCAATTTAACGCTGGAGCTGGAAACACCGGATGGTTTGGTGCGGGCTGTGGACAGGGTAAATTTGTCGTTACGCGAAGGTGAAATCCGTGGATTGGTTGGCGAATCTGGCTCAGGGAAAAGCCTGATCGCCAAAGCCATTATGGGTGTTTTGCATCAGCGCTGGAAAATATCGGCTGATCGTTTTCACTGGTGTGGTCAGGATTTACTCAGGTTATCTTACGACGAGCAGCGCCGTATTATCAGCCGTGATATAGCGATGATTTATCAGGAGCCAAGCCGCAGCATGGATCCAACCTCTCCTATTGGAGAACAGTTGGCTGAGGCTATCCCGGATCATCAGCTCGAAGGTGTGTCCTGGTGGCAGCGTGGTTATGCCCGTAATAAAAGAGCCATTGCGTTATTACACAAAGTGGGGATCCGCGACCATGCGGCAGTGCTCAACAGCTACCCTTATCAGTTGTCGGAAGGTGTTTGTCAGAAAATCATGATAGCGATGGCGATTGCCAAAAGCCCAAAACTTCTGATAGCAGATGAACCGACAACTGCGCTGGAAAGCACCACTCAGGCGCAGCTATTCAGGCTGCTTGCCAGTTTTAATCAGCTTAAAGGCACCTCTATTTTGCTGATCAGCCACGAGCTTGAAACTGTAGCGCGCAATACCGACACTCTGAGTGTGTTGTATTGTGGTCAGCTGGTGGAGGCCGGCGACACCGCTACCTTGCTAAAACATCCGCTGCACCCTTATACCCATGCGCTGATTAAAAGTGTGCCTGAGTTCCAGCCTGAGCTTGGTTTTAAACAACAGCTGTATGCTCTGCATGGCAGTATTCCAACACTACAACATTTACCTATTGGCTGCCGGCTTGGGCCACGTTGTCCCAATGCCCGTAAAGAGTGTGTCAAAACACCTGTGCTGGAGCGGTTGCAAAACCACTATTACAGTTGCCATTTTCCAATGCAGGAGCAAGCAGATGAGTGATCAGGTAAAAAGCAGTGATCTGATCAAGGTCAGTCATCTGAGTAAAAGTTACCAAAAAGCACTGGGACTGTTCCGGCATAAAACCATTCAGGCATTAAGTGATATCAGTTTTACCCTAAAAGCAGGTGAAACTCTGGCCGTGGTCGGTGAAACCGGCTCTGGTAAAAGTACCTTAGCCAAACTACTGGTGGGTATTGAACAACCGGACAGCGGTGAAATCACACTGGCAGGTCAGGTGGTCAATTGCCGTGATTTTCATAAGACAAACCATCAAATCCGCTATATTTTTCAGGATGCTGCCCGCTCCCTGAATCCAAATCAGAAGATATCCGACATTCTGCATGATGTTTTAAAATACAGCACTGTGCTCAGTGAAGAACAACGGGAGCAGAAAATTTCCGACACCCTGAAGTTATTGGGTCTGCTGAACGAGCATGGTAACTATTATCCGCATATGTTTTCCGGCGGACAGCTACAACGGGTGGCGCTGGCAAGGGCCTTGATCCTGGATCCGAAAATCCTGATCCTCGATGAAGCGCTGACGGCACTGGACCCTTCCCTACGCGCACAGATCGTCAATTTATTGCTTGAGCTGCAGCAGAACACCGGCCTGGCTTATTTGCTGGTCACCAACCAACTTCGGCTGGTGCGCCATATTGCCGACCAAACATTGGTACTGCACCAGGGGCAAAGTCTGGATTATGGCCAGACCAACGACGTATTTAACAACCCACAGCATGACTACAGCCGAAAACTTATCAACAGCTTGCAGTATTAATGCTGACTGACAAAAAAGCCTGCAGCAGCTAAAGGAGATAAAACCCCTGCCATCGCTGCTGTAAGGTGCTTAACGCTCAGTCAGGGCCTGTCAAAGTGTGTGATAGTCCCCTGCCAGACTTACACAGCCGAAAAAAAACCGCCTGACGGCGGTTTTTTCGTTCGATAAGCTCTCGCTTATAAATCTTCGCTGGTCATAGCCGGCAGCTTACGGACTATTTCCGCCTGCGCTTTTAACGCCTGCTGTACAGCACCAAAATGTGACTGCCCCATTTGCTGGGCAAACTGCTGCAACTCTGCCACTGCAGGTTCTGTGGTAGCGGCAACTTCAGTCACTTTAGTGACCAGAACCAGTGCAACATCACCAGAGCTCAACTCTGCAACCCCTACCGACATCGGCTTGGTTTCAACAGGTTTAGCCAGCTCAAAGGCTTTAGTGCGGATTTGTGCATCCAAAGCACCGCCAAAACGTGGTGTGGCAGTCGACACTTCCAGTTTTAAACCATCTGCAGTTAACTGAGCACGTAAATCTTTGCCTTCGTTAAACAGCGCCAACAGCGCTTCTGCTTTGGCTTTGGCTTGCTTGCTGCTTTCTGCAGCTGTCACAGCTTTAACCACTTCGGCTTTTACTTCATCAAAAGATTTGGTTTTGGCGCTCTGATGCTCAACCAGCCGAACCACCACCACATGTTCATCACTCAGTGCAATCACATCGCTGTTGGTGCCTGAAGCAATAAATTCTTCGTTAAATACTTTATCGAGGAAAGCTGGTACGGCAAAAGGCGCTTTGGCTGTGTCGCGTGAGAACATTGGCAGCTCTTGCACTTTAGCATTTACCGCAGTTGCTGCTTCTTCCAGATTATCCGCCACTTCAAAGCTTACTTCAGCCAGCTTTTGCTGCAGTTCAGCAAACTTCTCAGCCGCTTTTTCTTTTTGTACCGTCTGCTTAATTGCATCCTGTACTTCGGCCAGAGGCTTCACTTGCGCGGCTTCAATTTCAGTCAGTTTGATAATGTGATAACCAAAAGAGGTTTTCACAACAGGGCTCAGATCACCTACTTTTGCCATTGCGTAAGCAGCTGCTTCAAACTCAGCTTCCATCACACCTTTGCTGATAAAGTCCAGATCACCACCGTTTTCCGCAGAAACAGTATCAGCAGAATTAGCTTTGGCCACTGTGGCAAAATCAGCACCGGCTTGGATCTCTTTTAACAGCGCTTCCGCTTTGGTTTTTACTGCTGCATCTTCTTCAGCCGCTTCCAGCAGGATATGCGAGACACGACGACGCTCTTCAGTCTGGTATCTGTCTTTATTGGCTTCGTAATAAGCAGTTACATCGGCATCAGACACTTCGATAGCTTTTGCCAAATCGCTGCTGTTCAGCTCAACATACTGCAATGACACCTGCTCTGGTGTAGCATAAACGGCTTGATTCAGCTGATAGTATTCGTTCAGCTTTTCATCGGTAATTTCTACTTTAGCGGCAAAGTCGCTGGCTTTCAGTGTGACATATTCAATGTCACGGTTTTGCTGTTGTAACGTCATCAGGGTTTTTAATTCACCCGGCAGTGCAAATTCAGAACCAGCCAGACCCACCATCAACTGATTACGGGCAAATTGTTCACGCAGAATGTCACCAAACTGATTTGGTGTCAGGTTATTCTGACGTAACAGCGCGTTATAACGTTCGTTATTAAATACACCATCGACCTGAAACTCGGTCATTTCAGTAATGGTTTTTTTCAGCAGCGCATCGCTGATTTTTAATCCGAGTGCATCTGCCTGCTGCTTCAGCAGCGTTTCGTCGATTAAACGTTCTAACACTGAATTACGGAAATTATTCATGTACTCAGGAGCAGCGGCCAGCGATGAAAACATATCGCCAAACTGTTGCTGCATTCTGGCACGTTCGTTCTGATAACTCTGTTCAAACTTAGCGCGGCTGATTTCTTCGCCATTGACCACTGCAACAGACTGATCGCTGTTGTTCGCAAAATAGCTGCTAACGCCGGACACGGCGAATGTCAGGATCACCAGGCCCAGAATGACCTGAGCAACAATCCCTTTTGAACCTTCTCTGATCTTTTCTAACATGCTTGCTTCATCTCTTTTAACGGCAATGACGGGCTTAAAAAAAAGGCGCATCTTAACAGATGCGCCTTTTTTATAGAAGCTGTAACGGAACTGTCGATATGCGCGCTAAGGTTTAACTCACTTATCATTTCAGCTTGTCATACAAGCCTTACTGTTCTTTTAGCTTAGCTACTGTACCAGCGCGCCGGTACAGCATTCAGGTTTTAGTTAACGCTGTCTTTTAACGCTTTGCCTGGCTTGAAAGAAGGGATCTTCGCAGAAGCGATTTGGATCGTCTCGCCAGTTTGTGGGTTACGGCCAGTACGGGCTGCACGCTCACGCACTGCAAAAGTACCAAAACCAACCAGCGCAACTGAGTCACCTTCCTTTAAAGCTTCAGTAACGGCTTCGATGAACGCGTCAAGAGAACGACCCGCTGCCGCTTTAGAAATGTCTGCACCAGCAGCAATTTTGTCGATAAGTTGAGACTTGTTCACAATATCATCCCCTTCAATTGTTATTATTTTCTACAACCAGATTGTAAATACATTCTTGTAATGTCGGCTTTGTTATATCAAGCATCGGAAACGCTTGCAAGCACTAATACAATGGACTTGAAAATTTCTTGGTGTCCCGCCAGCCCTTGTCACACAAGGGCTGCAACGAAACTGCCCCTAAATTAGCACAGCCTGAGCGTTTGAAAAGCCCCTAAACCACATTTTTTTGGCTTTTTTTAGCTTTTACGCTGGTTTTTTCCACATTTAACACGGACATACCTGTTGGTGGTTCCTGTAATGCCAACTCCAGCACTTCATCAATCCACTTCACCGGACAAATTTCGATATCCCCTTTGACGTTATCCGGAATATCTTTTAAATCCCGAACGTTATCATGGGGAATCAAAACTCGTTTAATGCCACCACGATGTGCTGCCAATAATTTTTCTTTTAAGCCACCTATTGGTAACACTTCACCACGCAGCGTAATCTCCCCTGTCATGGCCACATCAGCCCGCACCGGATTGCCTGTTAAGGCCGACACTAATGCTGTGACCATCGCAATACCTGCGCTTGGACCATCTTTTGGCGTGGCGCCTTCCGGCACATGGATGTGAATGTCGCGTTTTTCGTAAAAATCTTCATTAATACGTAAAGTTTCAGCACGACTTCTGACCACTGTCATCGCCGCCTGAATCGACTCTTTCATCACATCACCGAGTGAACCTGTGTGGGTAAGCTTGCCTTTACCCACCACAGCAGCGGCTTCAATGGTCAGTAAATCACCGCCCACTGAAGTCCAGGCCAGGCCTGTTACCTGACCAATGCGGTTGCTATCTTCCGCTTTGCCGTAGTCAAAGCGCTGCACCCCGAGGAATTCCTCGAGATTGGCCTGATTCACCACCACTTTATTACCACTCTTGCCGAGCAGAATTTGTTTGACGGCTTTACGGCATAACTTTGAAATTTCCCGCTCTAAACTCCGTACCCCGGCTTCACGGGTGTAATAACGAATAATGCCGATAATGGCGCTGTCTTCAATGGTCAGCTCACCTTTTTTCAGACCATTGCGTTCAATTTGTTTATTGATCAAATGCTGTTTGGCGATGTTCAGCTTTTCATCTTCGGTGTAACCCGACAAACGAATCACTTCCATCCGGTCCAATAACGCTTCCGGGATATTCAGGCTGTTGCTGGTGGCAAAAAACATCACGTCTGATAAGTCATAATCGACTTCCAGATAGTGGTCGCTAAAAGCTGAGTTTTGCTCCGGATCCAGCACCTCCAATAAGGCTGCTGCAGGGTCGCCGCGGAAGTCTGATGCCATTTTGTCAATTTCATCGAGTAAAAACAGCGGGTTGCGAACGCCAACCTTCGCCATTTTCTGGATAATTTTACCCGGCATAGAACCAATGTAAGTACGTCTGTGACCACGGATTTCCGCTTCATCCCGCACGCCACCAAGCGCCATGCGCACATACTTACGGCCCGTTGCTTTAGCAACAGACTGACCCAGTGAGGTTTTACCCACGCCCGGTGGGCCAACCAGACACAAAATTGGCCCTTTAAGTTTATTGACCCGCTGTTGTACCGCCAGATATTCCAGAATACGTTCTTTGACCTTATCCAGGCCATAGTGGTCTGCATTAAGAATTTCTTCAGCCAAAGCCAGGTTCTTTTTCACCTTGGAGCGTTGTTTCCATGGCACCTGAGTTAACCAATCGATATAAGAGCGCACCACTGTGGCTTCTGCCGACATTGGTGACATCATTTTCAGTTTGTTGAGCTCAGCTGATGCCTTGTTTTTGGCTTCTTCCGGCATCTGCGCCGCTTCAATTTTGCGGTTGATGGCTTCAAATTCGTCCGGCGTATCGTCCAGCTCACCCAGTTCACGCTGGATGGCTTTCATCTGCTCGTTCAGATAATACTCACGCTGGCTTTTTTCCATCTGTTTTTTGACACGACCACGGATGCGACGCTCAACCTGCAGAATGTCGATTTCGCTTTCCATCATCGCCATCAGGAATTCAAGACGTTCTGTCACGTCGATGATTTCCAGCACTTTTTGTTTGTCTTCAACTTTGAGCGGCATATGAGCCGCCATGGTATCGGCCAGACGCGCTGCGTCATCAATACCGGATAATGCCGTTAAAACTTCAGGCGGGATTTTTTTATTCAGTTTGATATAACCTTCAAACTGATTGACCGCAGAACGCACGAATACTTCCTGTTCACGGCTGTCCATTTCCGGCGTTGGAATGACCTCCACATTCGCCATAAACAGATTTTCGGTTTCGGTAAAATCAACCAGCCGGGCACGGCGACCGCCTTCGACCAGCACTTTGACTGTGCCATCCGGCAACTTTAATAACTGTAAAATAGTGGCGACTGTACCAACACGGAATAAATCGGCTTCTGCCGGATCATCCAGCGTGGCGTCTTTTTGCGCGACCAGGAAAATTTGTTTTTCGTTGTCCATGGCGGCATCAAGACATTTAATAGATTTCGCCCGCCCGACAAACAATGGGATCACCATGTGGGGATAGACGACAACGTCACGTAACGCCAAAACCGGCATGTGCAAACGTTCGACTGTTGCTTCTGTCATTTAGTCTCTCTCGAATTAATTACTGCAGGCGTGATTAACAAAGTATATGGGGGCGCTCATTGTGACTTCAATGCACAGTTTAAAAAAAGCATGGAAAACATCTGTGTTTTCAGCCAACTGCCCAGCTACTAAGCTTTTTTACGCAGCAAAGCCGCCTTGGGGTCATTTGGATAGCAAAAAATCTGCTTTGCTGAGATGGACTTGTTGTGCAGAGTTCAGAACAAAAAAGGAGCCGAAGCTCCTTTTTAAATTGTCATTGGGCGGCTCACCCTTAGTGGGATTCAGCCACGGCTTTTTCCGGATTTTCGTAAATCAGGATGGGCTGTGACTCACCCCGGATCACGGTTTCGTCAATCACCACTTTGCTGACGTCCTGCATAGAGGGTAAGTCATACATAGTATCGAGCAACACACCTTCAACAATAGAACGCAGACCACGGGCGCCGGTTTTACGCTCCATTGCCTTTTGCGCTATAGCTTTAAGCGCGTCTTCACGGAACTCCAGCTCAACGTTTTCCATCTGAAATAAGGCTGCAAACTGCTTCACCAGCGCATTTTTTGGCTGACTTAAAATTTGCATCAGCGCAGCCAAATCAAGTTCAGTTAAAGTGGCAACGACTGGTAAACGACCGATAAATTCCGGAATTAAACCAAACTTGACTAAGTCTTCCGGCTCCACATCGCGGAAACTTTCGGTCAGCGAACGGGTACTTTCTTTGGCCTTTACTTCAGCGCCAAAACCGATGCTGGAACCTTTGGCACTGCGCTGCTCAATAATTTTATCCAAACCTGCAAAAGCACCACCACAGATAAACAGAATCTTAGAGGTATCCACCTGTAAAAATTCCTGCTGCGGATGTTTGCGGCCACCTTGTGGTGGCACCGAAGCCACTGTGCCTTCAATCAGTTTCAGCAGCGCCTGCTGCACACCCTCACCCGACACATCACGGGTAATGGATGGGTTTTCTGATTTACGGGAAATTTTGTCGATTTCGTCGATGTAAACAATACCACGCTGGGCTTTTTCCACATCGTAATCGCATTTTTGCAGCAGTTTCTGGATGATGTTTTCCACGTCTTCACCGACATAACCAGCTTCGGTTAAGGTCGTGGCGTCGGCCATGGTAAAAGGCACATCCAGTAAACGGGCTAAAGTTTCTGCTAATAAAGTTTTACCACTGCCGGTAGGGCCAATCAGCAAAATGTTACTTTTACCAAGTTCAACATCCTGCTTTGAGTTGCTGTTACGCAGCCTTTTGTAGTGGTTATATACAGCAACAGCCAGTACCTTTTTTGCATGGTCCTGACCAATCACATAATCATCCAGATGAGCACGGATCTCGCGTGGTGTTGGTAATTTATTGCCATCACGCTTGGGCGAAATATCTTTAATTTCTTCACGGATAATGTCGTTGCATAGGTCAACGCATTCATCACAGATATATACCTGTGGACCTGCGATCAACTTACGCACTTCGTGTTGTGATTTGCCGCAAAAGGAGCAATACAACAGCTTGCTGCTTTTGTCGCCGTCAGTGCGGTGATCAGACATGGAACTACCTCTTTCACAATGCGCCTTTCACTTCCTGCAAAAGGCGCCAATCAATTATTTTGCTTCGCGTTTGGTTAAGATGTTATCAACCAGACCATAATCCAGTGCCTGTTGGGCACTTAAGAAATTATCACGCTCAGTGCCGGCAATAATTTCTTCATAAGTTTTGCCTGTATGTTCAGCCATCAGACGGTTTAATTTTTCTTTGATGGTCAGAATTTCACGGGCATGAATTTCAAAATCTGTGGCCTGGCCCTGGAAACCACCCAATGGCTGGTGGATCATCACCCGGGCATTTGGCAGGCAATATCTTTTGCCTTTGGTACCACCGGATAACAAAAAAGCGCCCATACTGGCGGCCTGACCGACACAAACGGTGGCAATATCACATTTGATATAGCGCATGGTGTCATAAATGGCGAGGCCCGCAGTGACAGACCCCCCCGGAGAGTTGATATAGATGTAGATGTCTTTTTCCGGATTTTCGGACTCCAGAAACAACAACTGCGCCACTATCAGGTTGGCCATATGGTCTTCGACCTGGCCAGTCAGAAAAATAACCCGCTCTTTGAGTAAGCGTGAATAGATATCAAAAGAACGTTCACCCTTGGCGGTTTGTTCGATGACGATGGGGACTAAGGCATTGACTAAATCATTCATATTACGCTCAAGCACCATAAGCTGGATTCCCTAGGAAAAAATAAACGGCAGAAAATAAAATGGCCCGAACACTGCTGCCCGAGCCATTAAAACCGTCTAACTAAACAAAGTCAATGTTAGTTGGCAGCTTGCGGATTCATGATCTCGTCAAATTTGGCTGCTTGTTCAGTCACTTTGGCCTGAGCAAGTACTAAGTCAATCGCCTGCTCTTCTAAAGCAACATTGCGCATGCCTTGTAACAGCTCTTTGTTGCTGTTGTAGTACTGCACAACTTCAGCCGGATCTTCGTATGCAGAAGCGATATTGGCGATTAATGCCTGAACGCGGCTGTCGTCAACCTGCAGGTTGTTGGTCTTGATCACTTCGCCTAATAACAGACCTACTTTCACGCGGTCACGGGCTTGATCAGCAAACAGGGCTGCTGGCAGCTCTGGCAGGTTTTTCGCGTTCACGTTGTTGCCAAAACGCTGCAGCGCCTGACGACGTAATACGTCAACTTCTGCATCAATCAGCGCCTGTGGCACTTCAACTTCGTGAGAAGCTAATAAACCTTTAATCACCTGCTCTTTCACCTTGCCTTTAATGGCCTGGTTCAGCTCACGTTCCATATTTTTACGCACTTCAGCGTGCAGGGCCTCAACGGTCGTTTCCGCTAAACCGAACAATTTCACAAACTCTTCGTTCACTTCAGGCAGAACCTGACCTTCTACTGACTGCAGAGTGATAGCAAACTGCGCCGCTTTGCCTTTTAAGGCTTCAGCGTGGTATTCAGCAGGGAAAGTCACATCAATAGTGAATTGCTCACCGGCTTTTTTGCCGATAATGCCATCTTCAAAACCTGGGATCATCCGGCCTAAACCTAAGTCCAGGCTGAATCCTTCAGCTTTGCCACCTTCAAATTCAACGCCGTCGATTGAACCAACAAAGTCCATTTTTACGCGGTCGCCGTTGGCAGCAGCGCCATCTTTGGCTGCCCATGTTGCGTGTTGTTTACGCAGAGTTTCAATCATTTTTGCCATGTCATCAGCAGAGATTTCTACTGTTGGCTTGGTCACTTCAATTTTGGCTAAACCGTCTAACTTCACTTCCGGATACACTTCGAAAGTGGCAGTAAATTCTAAATCTTTGCCTTCAGCCAGCTGACCAGGAGCGAAAGTTGGTACGCCTGCCGGGTTCAGTTTGTTGGCAACAATGGCCTGATAAAAATGGTTTTGCATCTGACGTGAAGCAACGTCCTGCAGCACAGACAGACCAAACATTTTTTTGATAATAGCGACTGGCGCTTTGCCTGGACGGAAACCATCAATACGGCGGTGTTTAGCGATTTGGCGGAGTTCTTTTTCTACTTCAGTGCTGATTGCCGCGGCTGGAACCGTGATATTAACACGGCGCTCTAAACCCTGGGTGGTTTCAACAGAAACTTGCATCTTGTTACCTCAAAATCAAAAACGGGCGTGGGGTTTACGCCATCATGCTTAAATCTGGCATGTTTCGCTTACTCAGCACTAGTCAACCAGATCCATTGTTTAATAGGACGCGGCATTATAGCGAGGCTTTTCGTAGTCGTCGAGCATTTGATGAAAAGTCAATAATGGCGCGGCCTAGGGCTTAATTTTTTGTTTTTTTTATTGCAAAAACAACGGCTGATTTCAGCCAGCATGTTGCTTCACCAGCACCATGCGGTGTTCGCCTTTGCCATAATAATCGGCTTCGGTTTTTACACTTTGAAAACCAAATTTCTGATAAAGCGCAACTGCAGCTTTATTGTCCGGAGCAACGGTGAGCCAGAGTTTTTTGCCATCAGCAGGCAGCACTTGCAGCAAATCAGTTAATAACATTTTGCCAATGCCCTGCCCTTGTGCGGCCTGTGCCACGGCAAGCGACAAAATACCAATTTCGCCGGGCCCTTGCTGCGCCGGTGCCGCCAGTATATAACCCAGCAGTTGATCACCACGGCAGGCAAGGCGCAATAAATCCGGCCATAAATCGTGAGCCTGCCGGAAAAAAAACGCCGGATACACCACATCGGCAAAAAGCTCGGCCTCAAGCGCTGCCAGTTTTGTCAGATCGGCCACTGTCGCAGGGCGGATCTGCAGCGGATGTTCAGCATTTATTGCCATATAAACCTCAAAGTAAAATCAGGAAAACAAAGTAAAATCGGGAAAATACAATCACCAATAGGAAGTCGCCCTAAGCTGCGGTGCCAAAACTCGCTTGGTTTGAGTCCGGCAGTTTAAAGTGACAGCCTCCAGATTTCACCCGGTAAATTGCTGATATTTCGCGGCTATTGTACAGCTTGTTGCTGCACACAAAAAAAACCTATCCCCGTTATCGGAGCAGTGCAGCAGCAAAGGATCAGCCTTGTGTGTTTAACGCATCACAGCGTAAAAGCAACAGACGGCTATTTACATAAAAAAAGCCAAACTGTTAAGGTGGTTCTCCCCGCTGTCGCCGGTATTTTGTATGCAAATTGATTTAAACGCCGATATAGGTGAAGGTTTTGACGATGTGGCCATCATCCCCTGGATCTCGTCGGCCAATATCAGTTGTGGCGCCCATGCCGGTACTGAAGCGCAGATCCGTGCAGCTATCCGTCATTGTAAAAAAGCGGGTGTAGCCATTGGCGCTCACCCTTCTTATCCGGATAAATCCAATTTTGGCCGAAAGCTCATGCTGTTATCAACAACACAACTGGGCGACAGCCTGAGTGCGCAGCTGCAGTATTTTTTTGCCTTGTGTGCACAAGAAAATGCCGTTATCCGCCATGTTAAACCCCACGGCGCTTTGTATAACCATGCGGCCAAAGATGAAGCCACAGCAAGGGTTTTGCTTGAGGTGATGCAGCAGCTTTGCCCAAAGCTGCTGTTAGTGACTTTGCCGGATTCAATACTGGCAAAGCTGGCACCAGATTACGGCATCAAGGTGATCAGCGAAGCTTTTGCCGACCGTGCTTACCGTGCTGATGGCAGCTTAGTGCCCCGCTCTGAACCTGGTGCATTGCTCTCATCTGAAGAGGCTGTCGCGCAAAGCCTTTGTATCAGCCAGCAGCTGCCGCTGCAGCTTTCAGAGGGACAGTTGTTAATCAGAGCACAAAGCCTGTGTTTGCATGGTGACAGCCCATCAGCGGTGGCACTTGCCAAAAGGCTCAATCAGGCGCTTGTTGCTGCCGGAGTGCGTATCTGCGCCGCAACATGTGCAGCAGACTCAGGCACTTCAGTCTCTGGCGCTCAGTCTAACGGAGTTCACCATGCTGACTGAAGTCACTCAAACAGCAATAGTGAACTACTGGCCGCTTTGTGGTGTGGCGTTGGTGATCCTGGGTTTTGTGCTCAGGTTGAATCCGGTGCTGGTGGTACTGGTGGCCGGCATTGGCACCGGCCTTGCGGCGCTGATGCCACTGTCACAAATTTTGTCTGAGCTTGGTGAAGGCTTTTTAAAAACCCGCACCTTGCCGCTGATTTTATTATTACCGCTGGCCATTATTGGCCTGGCCGAGCGTCATGGCCTGAAACAACAGGCACAGGCTTTTATTGCCAGGCGCAAAACAACGTCAGTGGCGCGGTTTTTAACTTTATATCTTGCGGTCCGTGAGGGCACTGCCGCCCTTGGGCTGACCAGCCTGGGCGGTCATCCACAAATGGTGCGGCCTTTAGTAGCACCTATGAGCGAAGCTATAGCCGAGCAGCGCTGGCGCGACATTCCGGCTGTGTTGCAGCAAAAAGTACGGGCTATGGCAGCTGCCACCGACAATATTGGGCTGTTTTTTGGTGAAGATATTTTTGTCGCTTTTGGTGCCATAGTGCTGATGCACACTTTTTTGCGTGAATCCGGCATTGAAACCGATCCTTTGCATATCGCACTCTGGGGCATTCCAACCGCCCTTTGTGCTTTTGCCATTCATGCACTGCGCCTGCACCAGTTTGACCGTCAGCTCAGGCAGCTGCAGCATGCTGCTGTGACCACAGCGTCACAGAGTGACACTCAGGCGCAAACCGATACCCTGAGCAGTTCAAGCACCGGGGTGAAACCATGATTTCACTGAATTTTTTATACCTGCTGCTTGGTTTGTTGCTGTTGTGGATAGCGCTGTTAAGTTTATTTGACCGCACCCTGCCCAATCGTTTTGCCGCTGCCGCTTTTTGGGGCTGTTATGCATTGGTGTTTTTAATAGGCGATTATCTGCCACACAGCCTGGTAGGACTGATGGTGGTACTGATGGCGCTACTGGCAGGCTCAGGCGCACTCAAAGCCAGTGTTCACACCGCCTTATCGCCAAAGCGGCTGCATCACTCTCTGCAAAGGCTGGGGAGCTGGGTATTCCTGCCGCCGCTGCTTATTCCCCTGCTGACAGTTTTTGGTGTCCTGGTGCTGGGTGAAATCAAAGGCGATGGTTGGGCACTTTTGGATCCGAAAAACCTGACGCTGGTCAGTCTTGGTTTGGCTTGCCTTATCAGTCTGCCGGTAGTCTGTGTGTTAACCCGGGAAAAACCGCAGCAAGCCGGTATTGAAGCCAAAAGATTAATAGAAGCTATGGGCTGGGCCGTGTTATTGCCACAGCTACTGGCCACTTTGGGTTTGTTATTTAATGAAGCCGGCGTTGGCACCGCAGTAGCGGCACTCAGTGAAACTTATCTGGCAGTGAATGAACGCTGGGTCGCCGTTGCCGCTTATTGTATTGGTATGGCACTTTTTACCGTCATTATGGGCAATGCTTTTGCCGCATTTCCAGTGATCACCGCAGGTATTGGTATTCCACTTCTGGTGATGCAACAAGGTGCCAATCCGGCTGTGATGGCTGCTATTGGCATGTTTAGCGGTTATTGCGGTACCTTGATGACGCCGATGGCGGCCAATTTTAATATAGTGCCGGCGGCGCTGCTGGAGCTCAAAGATCCCCATCTGGTGATAAAAATGCAGTTGCCAACCGCGTTATTGTTATTGGCTGCCAATATAGTGCTGCTCTATCTGCTGGCATTTTAGCCAGCACAGTTAACCGAAATAGCGCCTGTTGCGCCCAAAAGGAGCCCGCATGAAACAGACCATTTTATTAACAGGTTTTGCCCCTTTTGGTGGTGAAAACATCAATCCATCCTGGCAGGCGGTGCAGCAATTACAGGGCTGGCAAGCTGATGACGAAACAGAAGTACAAACCATTGAACTACCTTGTGTTTTTGGTCTGAGCCTTGAAAAGCTGTATAAAGCGATACAACAGTTTAATCCTGTGCTGGTGATTGCTGTGGGTCAGGCCGGTGGCCGTACAGCCATCAGCCTGGAAAAAGTGGCTATTAATTATCAGGATGCGCGTATTGCCGACAATGCCGGAAATCAGCCGCTGGGCGAGCCGGTCATTGCCGGTGCACCAACCGCCTATTTCTCCAGCCTGCCACTAAAAGCCATAGTGCAAAACCTGCGACAACAAGGTATACCGGCCGAAATATCCTACAGTGCCGGCACCTTTGTCTGTAACCATGTGTTTTATGGTCTGATGCAGGCCGTGGCCGCAACACCAAAAGTCAGGGCCGGTTTTATTCATATTCCTTATTTACCGGAGCAGGCGGCCAGGCTTAGTGGCGCAGCCAGTATGACAACAGATGTGGTGGTGACGGCGTTAAAACAGACGGTGCAGCTGAGCCTGCTGCAACAACAGGACATTTTACTGGCCGCCGGCACCCTGGATTAATGGCGCCGGCAACAACATTCAGCCTTAATAACCGACAGGCCTGTGGCGCAATAACTCCTGCACTGTGACAAAACGAAAACCACGCGCTTTGAGGCCACGAATGATGTCAGGCACTGCTTTCATGGTATTGCTGCGACTGTCGTACATCACATGCAGCAAAATAATGGAACCGGCTTTGGCCTGCTGCACAGTAAAAGCACTGAGTTTGGCCGGATCTTTACTAAGCTGCGGATAATTTTCCGGTGCTAAATCCCAGGTTACCGTCAGGCGCTTTTGCTCCGACAAATACCAGGGCAACAACACCAGTTTTTTACCATAAGGCGGGCGAAAAAAGTAAGGTTCAGGCGCACCACCTTGTTTGAGCAAAGCGTCGGTGTGTTCTATCTCTTGGGCGATAAAAGCCGGAGTTTTAAATACCAACCGCTGATGGCTGTAACTATGATTCCCCACCTGATGGCCGGCATTGAGGATTTTTGGCAGTAGTTCAGGGTGCAACTCCAGCTCCTGGCCGGTCAGGAAAAAAGTGGCGGGTACGTTTTCGGTTGCCAGAATTTGCAAAATTTGTTCGGTTTTGCCGGGCACAGGACCATCATCAAAGGTCAGGGCGATCAAAGGCGCTTCAGTGTCTACTCTGTGCACTAAAGCACCAAATAACTGAAAGTCGGCCATGCTTGACAACCGCCAGGCAGCTGCACCACTAAATAACATCACAACCAGAAAAAATATCGCTCGTATCTGCATGGTCAGGGCTCTCTGCACAGTCCGACACTCACCCGGCCAGCTGAGCTTAATAACGCTTGCTGGCATTCTTTTAGTTATTCAGAATAAACAATTTGCCTTTTGTTGTTGCCTCTGAAGCTGCATCAGGTGTTAAGCAAATTTAGTGCCTTATTGCATAAAAACTGGCCTGATCTCTGTTGATGCTTAACAACACTCAGCTGGCGTTCAAACCAGGCTTGGCCACTCTCCGATAAAAAGGCCGCTGCCGGTTACAGTTGTTAAAACAACTGACAGTACAACAGGCAACATCAGAACCGTTTTTACTCAGTGCGCTTAAAAAACCAGAGGCACTGAGCACAGATTTTCTCAGTTTATACAGCCAGTTCAGTCCCCTGATAGTTGATATGCCATCGTTAATTAAAACGTTTTAAACTAAAAGGCGCCGCTAACTGCACAGAGCCAGGCTCTTTTGCCATCAGTTTTAATAACAACCGGGTGGAGCTTGCCGCCATGGTTAACCCCAGATGCTGATGTCCCAAATGAAACCATAAACCCGGAATATCACAACCACTGATCACCGGCAGAGAATCCGGCAACGTAGGCCGCATGCCAGACCAACAGTTGGCAGGGCGGACCTTGCTCAGATCCGGTGAAACATCATTGCTCGCTGCTGCAAGCGCTGCACTAGCCTCCGCTTTGCCGTTTTTGGCATCTTTTAGTTGCGGCTTGTTCAATAATGCCGGCCACAAAGCCTCACCATGGAACCTCAAGCGCTCGGCACGCTGCCAGTTGTCAGCAAGTTCTGTACCGGCAAACTCAACTGTGCCTGCCAGGCGCAACCCTTCCTGCATTGGTGTCATAATTATTTTGCGTTCAAAAGAAGCGACCGGTAGCACAGGCAGCAGCGCAGGGGATGTCATCAGATGGTAACCCCGCTCCGCTTCAATCGGCAGCTTAAAGCCCAGCTGCGCCAACAAGCTTTTACTGTGCACTCCGGCGCATACCACCAGTTGCACTGTGGCAATGATCTGTGGCGCGGCCTCTGATTGTTGCAAAGCTGCAGCTATTTGATTGGGTTCCAGATGCACAGCCAGACCATGGCGGCTGCTGATTTTGGCCACCTTCTGCTGCAAAAATTGCCCGCCCATACTGATAAACCATTGAAACAATGCCTGATTCAAAAGATTTGGTGAAATGGTCTGGCCTACTTCGCTAAACCAGATAGCGTAATTGACGCTGTCGGCAAGGCCCGGGAAACGGCTTTGCAACTGAGCTTTGGTTAAAACTTCCAGCGCAACCCCCTGCTGGGCATAACTTTGTGCCACCTGCTCTACCTGCGCCAGCGCAGTTTGTTCAAATACCAGCAAACTGCCGTCAGTTTTGATCAAATGGGCACAACCGGCGTCATCAAGCAGCTGCTGCCAGGCCGGTATGGCACTTTGCAACAGCTGTTTCAGCGCCTGCATATTGGCACTGCGCTTTTTTGGTCGCATCTGATTGATAAAACGTACAAAAAACGGCAATGCCTTCAAAAAATAACGCGGCCGTATCGCCAGTGGCCCCAAAGGATCCAGCAAAAAACCGGGTAACTTTGGTAATAACGCCGGATCGGCCAGCGGAAAAACCTGTTCTGTGGCCAAGTGGCCGGCATTGCCAAAAGAGCAGCCCTGACCCACACCATTGCCGTCCAGCAATAACACCTGATGGCCTTGTTGTTGCAAACAACAGGCGGTGACCAGACCAATCACACCTGCGCCTATCACCACCATCTGCTGTTGACTGCTGACAGACGACACTGCCCGCTGCTTGTTTGCCTCAACAGTATTGGCACTCAGATTTACTGGCTGCATAAAAAAACCTCTTTGCATATTGTATACAATTTTCATTTAGCTTAGCATGCCATTCAGTTGCCAAGAGCACAATGCCCATTCGAAGTCACAGGAGTAAAAAAATGCAAGTTAACTGGAAAGGTGTATATCCGGCTGTCAGTACTCAATTTCATGCTGATGAGTCACTGAACTTAAACGCAAGTCAGCAAATGCTGGACCGCCTGATCAACGAAGGGGTCAACGGTATCATCGTTTGTGGCACTGTCGGTGAAAACTGCTCTATGTCTGCCGCTGAAAAACGTCAGGTGCTTGCCGCTGCCAAAGAAGCAGTCAACGGCCGGGTGCCTTTGATTTCAGGGGTGGCTGAAACCACCACAGCACTGGCCGCTCAATATGCCAAAGACGCTGAAACCATTGGTATTGACGGTTTAATGGTATTACCGGGCATGGTATACCGCTCGGCGCCACACGAAGCCATTCATCATTTATTACAGGTGGCCAAAAACACTGCGTTACCTGTGATGGTATACAACAACCCGGTGTCTTACAGTGTCGATATTTCGCTTGACAGCATGGAAATTCTGGCCAAGCAGCCAAACATTGTGGCAGTGAAAGAATCGACGGAAGATACCCGCCGCATCACCGAGCTTTACAACAGATTTGGCAACCGTTTTACCGTATTCAGTGGTGTGGACGATATAGCGCTGGAAAGCCTGATGTTAGGCGCCACAGGTTGGATCTCGGGTCTGACCAACGTGTTCCCGGAAGAGTCTGTGGCTATTTATCAATTGGCAGCACAAGGCCGTTATGCTGAAGCGCTGGAGATCTGGCGTTGGTTCCTGCCTCTGCTGCGGTTAGATACCATTCCAACCCTGGTGCAATGTATTAAATTAGCTGAACAGCTGGCTGGTCGTGGTTCTGAAACTGTGCGGGCGCCACGTTTAGCACTCAGCGGTGCTGAACGTCAACGTGTGATCAGCCTGTTTGAACAAGCCATGGCTAGCCGCCCAGATCTGCGTAAATTTACGCTGTAAAGTGAAGGAGCAGCGCATGAAACAAGGTACATTTTTTTGCATTGACGCCCACACCTGTGGCAATCCGGTGCGGCTGGTCACCTCAGGCCATCCACAGCTTAACGGCACAACTATGGGTGAAAAACGGCTGGATTTTATCGAACGATTTGATTGGATCCGTCAGGCGCTGATGTTTGAACCACGCGGCCACGACATGATGTCCGGCTCATTTTTGTATCCGCCCTGCTCCGCCAACGCCGACTTTGCTATTTTGTTTATTGAAACCTCCGGCTGCCTGCCGATGTGTGGCCACGGCACTATAGGCACAGTGACAGCAGCGCTGGAAGCTGGTTTAGTCAAAGCCAAAACACCGGGTGAGCTCATCATTGACGTGCCGGCCGGACAGCTCAGAGTGAGTTACCAGCAACAAGGCGACAAAGTCACAGCGGTAAAAATTACCAATATTCCATCGTTTTTATACGCTGAAAATGTGCGCTTTGAGGTACCGGAACTGGGTGAAATGACGATGGATGTGGCTTACGGTGGCAACTTCTACGGCATTATCGAACCTCAGGGTAAATTTAAAGGTATTGAACATCACAGCGCGGCCGAGCTGTTGCGCTGGAGTCCAGTGGTGCGTGAAGCCGCCAGAAAGGTCATTGATTGTGTGCATCCGCTCGATGACAAAGTGCGGGGTTTATCCCATTTACTCTGGACAGGCACGCCCAAACACCCGGACTCCAGTGCCGCCAATGCGGTGTTTTATGGCGACAAAGCCATAGACAGATCCCCTTGTGGTACCGGCACCTCAGCCAGAATGGCGCAGCTTTATGCCAAAGGTTTACTCAAACCTGGCGATACCTTTGTGCACGAAAGTTTTATTGGCAGTCAGTTTGTTGGCACCATTGAAGCTGTGACTGAAGTCGCCGGCAAAGCAGCCATTATCCCGGGCATTCAGGGCTGGGCGCAGGTTTTTGGCGCCAATCAAATCACTGTGGATGACAACGACCCTTATGCTTACGGTTTTCAGGTAATTTAACCATGACTCAGACTCTTATTACTGCAAAAGCGCCCACAGGCACCCAACTCAAGGGTACACAAAGTGCTGCTGAGGCAAAGCCGTCACAGCACATCAGAGGCCGCCATTATATACAGGGTCGATGGCAAGCCGAAAAACCCAATAGTTTCAGCGCCGTCAATGCCGTCACTTTTGAACCTTTGCCCTGGCTTTTTGCCGAATGTCAGGCTACAGAGCTTAATAACGCCTGTGAAGCGGCCTATCAGGCGTTTTTAATCTACCGCGAAAAAACTGCACAGGAACGTGCAGCCCTGCTCAGGCAGATGGCGCAGGAGCTTCGTGCAGCTGGCAGCGACATTATTGCCATTGCCACACAAGAAACTGCACTGACCGAGCTGCGTTTACAAGGCGAGCTAACCCGCACCTGCAATCAGCTGTTGATGTTTGCCGGGGCGCTGGAAACACAACCTGAAGGTTTGGTGGTGCTGGACAACGCTTTACCGGATCGCCAGCCACCAAGACCTCAACTTGCGCTTACACAACTGCCGCTTGGCCCTGTGGCCGTTTTTGCTGCCAGTAATTTTCCACTGGCTTTTAGTGTGGCCGGTGGTGATACAGCGTCAGCGCTGGCTGCGGGTTGCCCTGTGGTGGTCAAAGCACACAGCGCGCACCCGGCCACCAGCGACAGAGTGATGCAGGCTTTAGTGCATGCCATTGAACTTTGTGAAATGCCAAAGGCGGTACTGAGCCTGGTGCAGGCGAAAAATTACGATATCAGCCATCAGCTGGTGAAACATCCGCGTATTAAAGCCATGGCTTTTACCGGCTCGTTCCGGGTGGGGATGGCACTGAAAGACTCAATCAATCAAAGAGCTGAGCCTATTCCCTGTTACGCCGAACTTGGCAGCTTAAACCCGCAGCTGATTTTGCCGGAACTGGCGCTGAGTAGCGCCACCGAACTGGCGCTGCAACTGGTGGCTTCCACTACGGGTTCCGGCGGTCAGCTTTGTACTAAGCCGGGATTGTGGTTGTTGCCACATACAGCGGCCGCTGAGTTGTTGCTCGACACTGCCATCAGCGCCATGCAGCAGGTTCAGGCCCAAACTTTATTACACCCCGGCATCTATAACACTTATCAGGCACAAACTGCCGAACGGGCTTTGCAGGTGAAAACCTTAGCAACGGGTTTTAATGCCGATAAACAGGCCAGCGCTTTGCTCTTTAGCTGCAGCCTGACTGAGCTGCTGGCCACTCCTTCGCTTTGGCACGAGATTTTTGGCCCCAGTGCTTTGGTGGTGCGGTATCACAGCCTGACCGAACTACAGGCTTTTATCGCACAGTTACCTGGCCAGCTGGCGGCCACAGTGCATGGGTACCAGGCCAATTTGCCGGTGCATCAGGCGCTTTTGACTCAGCTGGAATATCAGGTGGGTCGCATTATTCTGTCGCAAATGCCAACAGGGGTGGAAGTGTGCGCCAGTATGCAACATGGCGGGCCATTTCCGTCGTCCAGCGATCTACGCAGCACCTCAGTGGGTCTGGCGGCTATGCAGCGTTTTTTACGGCCTTTATGCCGGCAGAATTTTCCGGTGCCAGCCTAAGGGCAAAACTGCAGAAAAAACCACCGCTTGCTGGTGTTTTTTTAACAAAAGGTCAGCTGTTGCTGGCCTTTTTTTTGGTTGTCAGTAAACTAGTTCCATGATTTATCAACCAGGTTTGTTATGGCCCTCGAATTTAAAACCAGAACTCAAGTTGTAGTAGAAGCGATCCGCGCCCAGATCTTATCAGGTCAGATTAAAGCCGGAGAGCCGCTGCGTCAGGCGGCATTGGCCGAACAACTGAATGTCAGCCGTATTCCAATCCGCGAAGCTTTGTTACAGCTGGAAGCCGAAGGTCTGGTGAAGTTCGAGCCACATAAGGGTGCTACAGCCACCCAAATCAGCCCTGAGTTGATTGACGAATTATTTGAGCTCAGAGCCCTGCTGGAATGTGATTTGTTGGCCCGTTCTATTCCGTTATTAACTGAAGAACATCTGGCCCAGGCCCGGCAAACCTTATTAAGGCTGGATGATGCGCTGCAAAGCCCGGACGCTGCAGATCGCTGGGCTGAGCTGAACACCGAATTTCACAACTGCCTCTATGTAGCCAACAGGCCGCAAAGCCATGATATGGTCAGCAATCTGAATAAAAACGCTGATCGTTATATCCGTATGCATTTGCAACTGGCCGGTGGTATTGAAAAAGCCAGCAGCGAACACCGCAAATTACTGGACTTATGTGCTGAGGGCAAAGTGGAAGCCGCCTGCAACGAACTGCGCGACCATATTCTGCACGCCAAAGACGAAATTAAATCTTTTTTACAACGTCAGGATAGTTAAGCGGCTCATTTAACAAGCAACACAGCACGCTTCACCTCAACCATTTAAAAACCGGCATTATGCCGGTTTTTTTGCTTTCAGATGCCGTCATCACTCACAGTGCAACATCAGGTATTGTTTAAATGGCGATATGCTGTCTGACCCTTTCGGCTAAACCTAAACCTGCTTCTGACATGGTCAGATAAGTGTGGTCGGCGCCGGCTGCGATAATGGCTTTGGCTTCGTCGTGGTGCATGCTGTGCGACACGATCAAACCGCTAAAACCTGCGTCCCTGAGCTTACGGGCGGCAATAATTTTGGCTTCCATATCACTCATACACAAAAGCACCGCCTGTAACCTGCTGATATCCAGACCCTGCCAGAAGATCTGATCTTCTGCGTCAGCAAAAAACACATTGTTGCCTTTTTCCTGATGTAGCCGCACCCGCGCCGGGTCTGAGTCGAGCGCCGCTAAATGGGTTTTATGTTGTAAATAATCATAAGCAGCGGTACCGGTGCGGCCCATCCCCATGATCAACACCTGGGCATCCCCAAGCGACACCGGCTGTTCATCCGGGTGGCGGATATTGCGTTCAAATGGAATGAGCCGGCTGGCCAGCTTTTCATACAGCGGGTGAGCAAAACGGTTCAGGGGCGCCGATACCACAAAAGAAAGTGCGACAGTCAGCGCCAGCGGTATTAAAAACTGCGGCATGGCCACACTTGCCACTATCAGCGCAAATTCGCTGTAGTTAGCCAGAGTTAGCCCGGATAAGAAGGCACTGCGGGCACGCAGTTTAAACAGAATTAATAACGCAAAAAACAAGGCGCCCTTGAGCGGCAATAACAAGGTCATTAAAGCGGCAAAAATCCAGGCTTGTTGATCAGGTAGACCACCCAAACCAATATTGAGGAAAAAACCAACCAGGAAGAACTCTTTTAAACCCCACAAAGTTTTGGCCAGTTCCCCCGCCCTTGGATGGCTTGCCAATAAAGCGCCAAATACCAGAGCGCCCAGCTCAGAACTTAAACCCACCAGATGGAAACCACCGCCCCCCAGCACCACCGCCAGCAACACACCAAATAAAATTTGTAAATCGTCGTGGCCGGTCAGGTTCAGCAGCTTGTATAAAGCGGGCCGGATCAGTGGTAATGCAAATACCAACAGCGCCCAGGGCGATGGCGTGACCCCTTGTGACAGGCTCATCAGCGCCATGGCAAATAAGTCCTGCATAATTAAAATACCCACGGCCACCCGGCCATGAAAAGCCCTTATTTCCCTTTTACCTTCCAGCACTTTGGCGGCAAGTACAGTGCTGGAAAATGCCAAAGCAGCGCCCAGCATCAGGGCATGGTACCAGTCAGGTTCAAACGCCAGATAGATCACCGGAGCATATAACAGCGCTGATACCACAAAATGCAGCATAGAGCCGCCCAGCACTTCGGGTTTACCCAGGCTTCGGATATTGAGTTTTAAACCCACGGTAAAGAGCAACAACAACACGCCCAGGTGAGAAACATGGTCAATAATGGGTTTGCCCACCGGAAAATCGAGCTCAGGCGCACTTAAGGTGATCATAAAACCGGCCGCCAGGTACCCCACCAAAGGCGGCAAACCAATTAACCGCACCAGCATGCCAAGGCTAAAGGCAAAACCTATCCAGACCGCTTCTAAAATCATAATTTTCCTTGTGTTTTCTACCAGTCGCCGAACACTGTTGCCGCTTTAATCAGAATAAATCAGCAGGCAGCCTGTCGCTAAAAGAAGATATCAGAGGCTAATTTAGCAAATTTTCCGGAAATATTTGCAGGTAAAACAGTGTTTTATTGGCTGATGTTTTGTTCAGGCGCAAATTTTGCCAAAAAACAGCCGTTCGCAGGACCTGCCTATTAAACAAAAAACCTAGCTAAGCTGGCTTTGTTTTTTCAGCGCTATGGCCGCTTTGGCCTGTTGCCATTCGGCTTGGGTAATAACGCTGGTGGTATCAGCAGGTGTGCCTGCAAGCTGTAATTTGCGCTCGGCCAGTTTTTGATAAATCACCGCATGCTCAGCGTCACTGCGTTTATTCCAGTCCACTATTTCTTCAATATGACGATAACAACCCATGCAGATTTTATCGGCGTTAAGTTTACAGCTGGCAATGCAAGGTGAATCCATCACAGACTCCGGCTCTGAGAAAAAAGGCGATTATGCCGTAAAAGCCAGGCCGCCTTAAGCGCTTTATCGGCAACCACCAGCACATCAACGCAGCAGGACTAAAAAGCCCTTACTCAAACAGCGTATTTATGGCAAGTTACCTGACAAACAAAGCGCCGTAAAATTGCCGCTTACAGGCAAAAAATACAACAAATCAACAGCCCTTTTTAAGGAACAACAATGCAAAAACGCCATCCATTAAAGCTGAGCCTGCTGGCCATCGCCTTTTCTGTTGCCTCAGTGCAAGCCAGCGACGACAAAAACAAATGGGATGTGAATAAACCTCAGGGAGAGTTTAAAAGCATCGATATTAACGTCAGCTCAGGCACCTGGATGAACCTGGATGTGAGTCCGGATGGCAAAACTATTGTGTTTGATTTGTTGGGCGATATTTACAGCATGCCGATGACCGGCGGCAAACCTAAACAGCTAACCAAAGATATCGGTTGGCAGATGCAGCCTAAATTCAGCCCGGATGGCCGTTATATCGCTTATACCAGCGATGAAGGTGGTGGCGACAACATCTGGGTGATGAAGGCCGATGGCTCTGACGCCAAAGCGGTCACCAATGAAACCTTCCGTTTATTAAACAGCCCGGACTGGAGCCCGGACGGTGAATTTATTGTGGCGCGTAAACACTTTACAAATACCCGCTCTTTGGGCGCCGGTGAAGTGTGGCAATACCATAAAACCGGTGGCACAGGTGTGATGTTAACGGCCAAAGCCAATGATGAAAAAGACTTGGGTGAACCGGCTTTTTCACCAGACGGTAAATACATTTATTTTTCGCAAGACGACACGCCGGGCAAAACCTTCCATTACAGCAAAGACTCTGAACAGGGTATTTATGTCATTAAAAGGTTTGAACGTGAAACCGGCAAAATAGAGGTGTTGCTGCAAGGCGCTGGTGGTGCAGTACGGCCTACCCCGTCGCCTGATGGCAAAAAACTGGCTTATATCCGCCGTGTTGATTTTCAGACCAGCCTGTTTTTATATGACTTAGAAACAGGTGAACATACCAAGCTGTATGACCAGCTTGACCGCGATATGCAGGAAACCTGGGCTATTCATGGTGTGTACCCCAGCATCAGCTTTACGCCGGATAACCAACATATTGTGTTTTGGGCCGGTGGCAAAATTAACAAGCTCAGCCTGAACAGCAAAGAAGTCAGCGATATTGCTTTTCAGATCAATACCAAAAAACAAATTCAGCACGCGGTAAGGGTACAACAAAACCTGAAGCAAAAAGATGTTGATGTAAAAATGCTGCGTTTTGTGCAGACATCCCCCGATGGCCAGACTATTGTGTATTCGGCGCTCGGCCATTTATACAGTGTTAGCGCCAAGGGCGGCTCGCCAAAACGCCTGACCAGTCAACAAAACCATTTTGAGTTTTATCCGCAGTTCTCCCGCGACGGTAAAAAGCTGGTCTATGTCAGCTGGCATGACGAACAACAGGGCATGCTCAAAGTGCTGGATTTAACAACAAATCAAAGCACAGACGTATTAAAACAACCGGGCAAATATGTGGAACCTACCTTTAGCCCTGATGGCAAAACCATCCTATTCCGTAAAGCCGGTGCCGGCAGTTTGCTGGATAAAAAATGGTCATTAAACACCGGCTTATATCAGGTGAGTGCGGCAGGCGGCGAGCCGGAGCTGATTAGCCGCACAGGCTATGCCCCCCATTTTGGTGATCGCAGCGACAGAGTTTTTGCTATGGATTATGGTGATGAGCCGACGCTTTTAAGCATCGATTTAAAAACCCAGCAAAGCCGCACTTTATACAAAGCCAAATACGGCACTGAATTTAAGGTATCGCCAAATGGCAAACTGGTGGCCTTTGCCGACCGCTTTAAAGTGTATGTGACACCTTTTGCTGAACGGGGTGCTGCCCTGGATTTAAGCGGCAGTGACACCCAGTTCCCGGTCAAACAATTGTCGGTGCGCGCTGGCGAGAACATCAGCTGGAGTGGCAACAGCCAGCAGCTGTACTGGAATTTAGGCCCTGAGCTTTATCATGCCGACATTACAGCCATTTTTGAGCTGCAATCAGATAAAGGCAGCAAAAAAGAATTTGCCGTCAAGAACGGCCAGAATATCAGTTTTAAAACCGCAGCTTATATCCCAGAAGGTGTGACCGCTTTTGTCGGTGGTCAGGTGATCACTATGGAAGGTGACGATAGCAGGGGCGTGATTCAAAACGGTGTGGTACTGGTAGAAAATAACCTGATCAAAGCTGTGGGCAACAAAGATGAAGTCAGTATTCCAGCCAATGCCAAAGTGATTGATATCACAGGCAAAACCATAATGCCGGGTTTATTCGACGCCCACGCTCACGGCAGTCAGGGGGTGAATCAGCTCATTCCACAGCAAAACTACGCCAACTATGCCAGTCTGGCGCTGGGGGTGACCACCATTCACGACCCGTCCAATGATACGCAGGAAATTTTCACCGCCAGTGAAATGCAAAAAACCGGCGCTATTGTTGGCCCACGGATTTTCTCCACCGGTACTATTTTATATGGTGCTTATGGCGCTGGTTACACCTCGCATATCGACAGCCTGGATGATGCCAAATTTCATTTAGAGCGGCTGAAAAAAGTCGGTGCTTTTTCGGTCAAAAGTTATAACCAACCCCGTCGGGAACAGCGCCAGCAGGTGATCCAGGCCGCCCGTGAGCTGGAGATGATGGTGGTGCCGGAAGGTGGCTCATTATTACAACATAACTTGAGTATGGTGGTGGATGGCCACACCACGCTGGAGCACAGTCTGCCGGCGGCCAAGCTGTATGACGACGTAAAACAGCTGTGGCAACAAAGTGAAACTGCGTATACACCTACCTTAGTGGTGGCTTACGGTGGGATCTGGGGTGAAAACTACTGGTACGATAAAACCGAAGTGTGGAAACACCCGCGTTTAAGCCAATATGTGCCGATGGACGAACTGCGCCCACGCGCTATGCGCCGCCCTACTGCACCACTGCATCATTACAACCATTTCAGCATTGCCAAATCGGCCAAAGAACTGAATGACTTAGGGGTGCTGGCCAATATCGGCGCCCACGGTCAAAGGGAAAGTTTAGGGGCACATTGGGAGATCTGGATGTTTGCCCAAGGGGGCATGAGCCCGTTGCAGGCGCTGAAAACCGCTACGATAAACCCGGCAAAAACCTTTGGTATGGACCATCAGCTTGGGTCTATCAAAACCGGTAAACTGGCTGATTTAATAGTGATCAACGGCAACCCGCTCAATAACATTCAGGACAGCGACAAAGTGGAGCTGACCATGGTCAATGGCCGCTTATTTGATGCTGCAACCATGCATGAACTGAACGGTAAACAGCAGCAGCGTAAAGCCTTTTATTTTGTGCCAAAATCATAAAGCACATCAGCTGCGATCTTGCTGAGACAGGCTAAAGCTTACACAGGAAGTGACAACATCAGGCCCCGCTTTTCGGGGCCTTTTTTATCTGATTTTTTATAGAAACAGCGTTTTAGGCCCAAATACCACTCATTAAAAAATACTTCGTCCCTCAGTAGGTAATGCTCGCAGATCGCTGACATACTTCAGGCATGATGTCGCGGAATAAACGTCTGATAATGATTCAGTTTTCTTATCTGTTGTTTTCAAAGTGGTTATCAAAGTTGTTATCAAGCTTGCTGGCAAAGCCCTTGCCACTGCTTTCAGGCTGCTCACTGCTGCTGAGTCTGCAAACACCCCTTTATGCCGCACATCCACCACTGCGTTACCATTCGCTGGCCGATGATTTGATCAATGCGCCTGTCACCAGTTATGGCCTGACTTCGGATCAACAGGGTTTTATCTGGATGGCTAATCAGCTGGATGGTTTGCAGCGCTTTGATGGTTATCAGCTGCATACTTTTGCTTTTGCGCCCTCTCAACTGCACAACTTGCCACCAAGTATCAGCGCTGTGCAGATAGATAAAAAAAACCGGGTTTGGGTTGGCAGCTGGGGCCATGGCCTTGGCATGTGGTCGGCCGACCGGCAACATTTCAGCCACTGGCCCGCACCAAAGAGCGCGCCCGGTTATCCGGCGCTTACCCCGGTTCAAGCTCCGCTGCTGGCGCCACAAGGTGAATTAACCCAGGTGCAGTCATTATTTGCCGATCAGCAGCAGCGGCTTTGGGTGGGAACCACAGCCGGCCTGTATTATCTCGATGCTCAGGACAGACCAAAACAACTCAGTCATTTTATCTCACAGCAGTTGGCGGGGCTGAGGTTCTGGCAAATCCGCCAGTCTGATGATCAGCGCCTGTGGTTGGCCACTTCCGCCGGTTTATTTGAACTCGACCATCATTTAACCCGGTTAAGGCGCTGGACCGCCAGCGCCATGCCGCCTTTTGATCACAATCAACGCAATCTGGAAGTCAGGACAGTGCTCCCCGTCAAAGACGGTGTCTGGTTTGCCACCAGCGAAGCTTTATATTTTCTTGACCATAAAAAACAGCAGTTACGGCCACTGGCAGCGCCACAACTGGCACTGGCGCGTATTCATAAACTCACCCAGCTGCGCGATGGCTCCATACTGATTGGCAGTGGCAATGGTTTGTATCAACTCAAAGCGGCGTTTAGCTACCGCCAGCAATTACATAAGCTGATGGATGCACTGGATGTCCGTGACATATTGCAGGACCACAATGGGTTGCTATGGATAGCCAGTCGCAACAGAGGTGTGTTTAAACTGCAGCTGTCGCCGCCCCAATTTAGTTTGTTGCACGATGCACAGGAAAAAAACTGGTTTGAACCCGGCCTGCACCGTATTGCCAGCCAGCTGTACCATCAGGGTGTATTGTGGCTCGGTTTAGAAAATGTAGTGCTGAGTTATCACCTTGAACAACAACAATGGCAACAACATCGTTTCCCGGCAGAAGCACTGGTCAAACTGGTACAGGGACTCGCCGCCGACAGCAGCGGTAAGTTGTACGCTGCCACCGACAAAGGTTTGTTCAGCCTGCAAGGACGCAAAGGTTTTGTCGCCGAAGAGGCGCCTTTTGCCAGCCATCCGCAGCTGAAGCAACAAAGTATTATGGCGCTGAGTTTTAGCCCGGATGGCATGCTGAATATAGCATTATGGCAACAAGGTTTATTGCGCTGGCATCCGGATAAACCCGACCAGAGTGCCGTATTGCACCCTGTTGCCACCGGCATTGGCAATTCCATCTTACAGATAGTGCCTGTTGATCACATCTTGTGGCTGGTCAGCAGCAACAGTGGCTTGTACCGGCTCGACACTGAAGATGACAGCCTGCGGCATTTTTCCACCTCCGCCAGCTCAGTGCCGCAGTTACCTTCCATGTATTTGCCTTGCGCCTGGTCCGACAGCACCAGTCAGGTGTGGTTATGCAGCGACCTTGGGTTGTTAAAACTGGATTTACCCAGCAACAGATTACAACAATTTACCAGCAGCAGTGGTTTACCCGATCCAAGAGTGATTGCCATTGCCGCATCCCCTGCCCAGCGGGAACTGATCAGCAAATCAGGTAAAACCCTGACACAACAAAGCCAGCCGACCTCATTATGGCTGGTCACCAGGCGCGGCCTGGCCGAGCTTGACCGCAACAGCATGCAAATTCGCAGTTACACCGATTTAGACGGTATCACCCCCTTATTGCTGGAACAAAGAGCGCTCAGTGCTGACGGCAATGGCCGTTTTTATCTAGGCAGTGGTCAGGGGGTGCTGAGCTTTATCCCGCAAAAGCTGTCGGCACAACACAGCACAGCCCCCCTGGTGCTCACCAGATTACAGCTTGACCGGCAAAGTTTGTGGCAAGTACCTGACGCTGCGATGCGCCCACTCAGGGTTGCGCCCGGCAGCAAAAATCTGCAGTTTTATTTTAGCCTGCTCGATTATCAGCATAACCGCCATCAGTACCGCTATCGTTTATTGGGGCTGGATGAGCAGTGGCAGCACAATGGCCATCAGCATAGTGTGAGTTTTAGCAATCTGGCTCCAGGCCACTATCAGCTGGAAGTCGAAGTGACCGGCAGCCGGCAAAACACCGCCCCACTGCGCATTCAGTTTGAAGTTGAGCGGCACTGGTGGCAATACAAACTGTTGTGGCTGCTGGCAGCGCTGACGGCACTGGTGTTTTGTGCTGCGCTGGTGCGGCTGCGGCTTGATCACTTAAACCGAAAAGCACATAAACTCAATCAGTTGGTGGCCAAACGCACGGCAGATTTAGCCAGCGCCAATAAACAACTGGCCAGTCAGGCCAGAACTGATTATCTGACCCGGTTACCCAACAGGCTGGCCTTCAGCGAGCAATATCAAACCGTATTGCACCATTGCCAGCGTGCTGGGTCGCCACTGTGCCTGGTGTTAATTGATGTCGATTTTTTTAAACAGGTGAACGACAACTTTGGCCACGACGCCGGTGATTTGGTGCTCAGACAGCTGGCCGAAACCATGTCGGCGCGTTTAAGGCAGCAGGATGTGCTGGCCCGTTTTGGCGGTGAAGAGTTTATTTTATTATTGCCCGACACTGCAGTGGCCGGTGCACAGATTTTGTGTGAAACCTTAAGACTGGCGGTAAAACAACTGCACATTCCGTATCAGCAACAACAACTGAGCGTCACGGCCACCTTTGGTGTGGTGGAAATTAACAGCCCACATAATGAGTTATCCTACTGGCAACAAAAAGCCGACCGGGCTTTGTATCAGGGCAAGAAAAACGGCCGGGATCAGGTGGTGTTGTATCAAGATTTGGCTGAACAGCACGATTAAGCTGCTGGCTGTCACTGCAACGGCCGTGACGGGCACAGCAACAGCATAAAACAACGCTTTAAGTGACATTGGTTCGATTTCATCGGATGATTAACGCCATATTTGACAATATTCAACAAATTATTTTGTTTATACACTAGCTGCACTCAACGAATAAGCCTCCTCTGTGGTGACCCCAGATGCAAAGCCAAAGAACAATACGTCAGCCGGTGATCTTTTTTGGCCATGGCAGCCCCATGAATGCCATTGAGCACAACACTTTTACCCGGCAGTGGCAGCAACAACTGGCCAATTTAACAGGCAGCAGAAAACCCAAAGCCGTGCTGCTGATTTCGGCGCATTGGTATGGCGCCGGAGTAAAAGTCACGGCCCAGCCACACCCGCCCACTTTGCATGACTTCAGCGGTTTTCCGCAGGCTCTGGCTCAATTTCACTACCCTGCGCCCGGCGCACCTGATTTGGCAAAACGCATTCAGGCGCTGCTGGCACCTGTGGAAGTAACGCTTGATGAGCAATGGGGTTTTGATCATGGTAGCTGGTCGGTATTAAGCCATGCCTTGCCCGATGCGGATATTCCACTGCTACAACTGTCGCTGGATGGCCGGCAACCCCCGGATTGGCATCTGGCACTTGGCCACAAACTTGCGCCGCTCAGGGATGAAGGCGTGCTGATTTTGGCTTCAGGCAATGTAGTACATAACCTGCGTTTATTGGACTGGCACAATAACCCGGCGCCAGCCTGGGCCAGTCGTTTTGAAAATGCAGTAAAAACAGCATTGCAGGCGCGTGATTTTGATGCCCTTGCCAATTACCAGGCGCTGAGTCCGGAGGCTCAACTTGCAGTGCCCCATCCGGATCATTATCTGCCGCTGTTGTATGTGCTGGGTGCCAGTATTGCTGATGAGCCCATGACCATCTTTAACGACGAGCTGGTGTATGGCAGTTTAAGTATGTTGTCGGTACGTTTTGGCAACTGATAAGGCTTAGCGGGCGCCAGAGGGCGCCGCTTCAGAGCTTGGATAAGGCTTTCTTTTTCTCCAGCCGCTCCACTGCTTCAGTCAGCTCCGCCACTGTCACATCCTGCTGCTGTAATGTTGCAGCCAGGGCTGGTGGCAACGGCTCCTCTACTTTTAACGTCAGGCTGTGCACATAAACAAAAGTAAAGGTCAACAGATAACCAGCCAGCAGCAAAGCGGCATGTTGTAATAAGCGCCTTTGTACATTTTTGTCTTGTTTTACCTTGTTTAATGCGCACAGCAGGCTGTTGCCCATCTTTTGCAGCAGCGCAAATACAGGTTGTGCTTTTTCCAGCCAGGGGTTGAGCTTTTGTAGATAAGGCGCCAAAGCAGTTTTTATTGCAGCCATGTTTTGATCTCCGCCTGCCACTGTGCTTTTTCCGCCGGGTTCAGTTTTTTCTGTGCAAAATAACCGTATTTTAATCTTTTATCCGATTTGAGCTCGAGCGTGATGCGCTTGTGGCCTTCAATCAGTTGCGCAAATTCGAGATCGCCGGTTTTTAAACTGGCCGCCAGTTTCAGTACCAGCGCCTGATACTCTTTGGTTAAGCCTTGCGGCGCTTCCAGCACCATGCGACACAGATTATTGCGACATTCAGTGTCGAGCAGTCTGAGTTGGTTGTTGGCCACATTTTGTGTCAAATGCGCAATCATAAATTCGGTGGCTTCGGCCCAGAGCTCATCTCTGTCCTGATCGGAAAAATCTTTATTTTCTTCAATTAGTTCAAGCTCATAACGACGCAGTTTATCCAGTTCCAGCTGAGCATTTAACGCAGGCAGTACGGCATCACCGTATTTTTGGTAAAAAACGAGCACAGGTTTAAGCTGTTGTTGCTGCTGTTCTTTGCTCAGCGCGTCAAGTTGTTGTAACCAATCAGGCGCACTGTAAAGCGGTAACCACAGATACAACAACACGCCGGCACTGAGTGCAAGGAGCGGCTGGCAATATTTAGCGCGCCATAACGGCAATAACAAGGATTGGATTTTTACAAGCCACATCAGTCAGTTCGTCTGAGTCCATCAAAAAGGCCGTTATGCTACCACAGCACACAATGGCTCCCAAGCCTGCTGATACAAGCCGCTCTGAGCGGCACTCTGACTATCACTGCCTTACCAGGGTAATTCGGTGCCATTGCTGTGATAAAAGCGCCCCGAATTTGTCAGGTTCAGTTCGCTGATCCTTGTGGCCAGCCGCTTTGCCGCCTCTTCTGGCGAAATATCGCCGGCAAAAGCCACCATCTGGGTTTGGACAAAACCCGGATGATAAATCCCCACCGCAATCTGTCTGGCTTGTAAATCTCTTGCCAGGGACACTGAGCCAGCATTCAGCGCTGCTTTGGCCATGCGATAACCATAATAACCGCCTGAGCTGTTGTCGCTGATCGAGCCCATGCGGCTGGTGATCATCGCTATTTTACTGCCGGCTTTTAAACAGGGCAGCATGGCTTGGGACAATAACACAGGCGCCAGCGCGTTCACCTGAAACTGCGCCATCACCCGCTCTGGTGAAAAATCCTGCAGGCTTTCCTGACTAAAAATGCCAGCATTATTAATCAATACATCCACAGAAGCTGCTGCAAATTCAGCTGCCACCGCCTGCACCTGCAATGGATCGGCCAAATCAACGCCGCAATACACCCGCACTTTCAGCGCCGCCAGCTCAGGTGACGAATGGCGGCAAATCACACTGACCTGATGCCCCAGTGCCAGATAATGTTGCACCAAGGAAAGACCAATACCTTTATTACCACCAGTGATCACCAGATGTTGCATCGTTTGCTTACTTTGCTGATTTTGCTGATTTTGCATAACACTGCAGCTCCTTTAATTGGCATAAACCAGACTAACCGGCTGATACCTATTTGGGCAAGCGCAGATACTGCGACAAAAAGGCCAGCACCAACAAAGAGCAACAAACAGCAACAAAAAAGCCGGCGCTTAATGTGCCGGCTTTTGCTGTATCAGTGACAATGTCTGTGGCTAGGACCCTTTATTTTTTTTAAAAGCAGCATGACCTGATGATTTTCCGCTTTGTTGTTGTTTTTTAATCAGCGCCGCTTTGACCGGATTAACACCCGTATGTTTGGTTACTGCCACCTGACCTGCACCTTTTGGCTTAAACTTCAGTTCATCGCGACTTTCTTCCGGCACTAAACAACCTTTGCCTTTGCCAATCAGTTTGGCAAGTCCCATATTACGTAAAGCTTCACGGATCATCGGCCAGCCTTTCGGGTCGTGATAACGCAACAAGGCTTTATGCAGCCGGCGCTGCCGCTCGCCTTTGGCCACCGGCACTTTTTCACTGTTGCCTTTGAGGTTTTTCAGTGAGTTCAGTTCAGTGTGATAAATCGTCGTGGCATTGGCCATCGGGCTTGGATAGAAGTTTTGCACCTGATCCAACCTAAAATCACGCTCTTTCAGCCATAACGCCAGATTCACCATATCTAAATCTGTGGTGCCAGGGTGCGCCGAAATAAAATACGGAATTAAATACTGCTCTTTACCTGCTTCTTTACTGTATTTGTCGAACATGGCTTTAAATTTGTCATAAGCGCCCATGCCCGGTTTCATCATCTTCGACAAAGGCCCACTTTCAGTATGCTCAGGGGCAATTTTTAAATAGCCACCGACATGGTGCTGCACTAATTCGCGCACATAATTCGGGTCTTCCACCGCTAAGTCGTAACGCACACCGGATGCGACCAACACTTTTTTCACACCGGTAATTTTGCGTGCCGCCCGGTATAGCTCCACAGTCGGGCTTTGGTTGGTGTCCATATGTTCACAAATAGTCGGGTACACACAGGACGGCCGGCGACAGGTTTGTTCGGCTTTGGGGTTTTTACACCGCAGTTTGTACATATTGGCAGTGGGGCCGCCCAAATCTGAAATCACTCCGGTAAAGCCTGGCACTTTGTCGCGGATCTGTTCAATTTCTTTCAGGATAGATTCCTGCGAGCGGCTTTGAATAATGCGGCCTTCGTGTTCGGTAATAGAGCAGAAAGAACAACCACCAAAACAGCCGCGCATAATATTGACCGAGGTTTTGATCATCTCATAAGCAGGAATTTTGGCTTTGCCATACACAGGGTGTGGTACCCGCTGATAAGGCAAACCAAAGACACCGTCCATTTCTTCAGTGGTTAATGGAAATGCCGGTGGGTTCACCCAGATATGCCTGTCGCCATGGCGCTGCAAAATAGCGCGGGCACAACCCGGGTTGGTTTCCTGGTGCAAAATACGCGAAGCATGGGCATACAAAGGTTTATTGACGCTGACCTGCTCAAAAGCCGGCAGCTTGACATAAGTTTGCTCCCAGGGTTTAGGTTTGGCCGGCTGCACCATCACGGGTTTGGCTTCAACGACTTGTGGTTTGCTTAAATCAATACCTTCTTTGGCAAACTCGGAATAAGAGCTACAGCCTACATCATCAGCGCCATAAGGGTTTGGAATAGGGTCAATTTTTCCAACTTTATCAATGGCAGTGGAGTCCACACCGCGCCAGCCCGGCAGCGCCTCTTTAACAATCACTGCAGTGCCGCGGATATCTTTCATCGTATCAAAGGTTTCGCCAGCAGCAATGCGGTGCGCCACTTCCACCAGCGGCCGCTCGGCGTTGCCATAAATCAGGATTTCAGCTTTGGCATCAAACAAAATCGAACGACGGACTTTTTCCTGCCAATAATCGTAATGGGCAATACGGCGTAAGCTGGCTTCAATACCACCGATCACCACAGGCACATCTTTATAAGCTTCTTTACAGCGCTGTGAATACACAATCACAGCACGGTCAGGGCGTTTGCCGCCTTCATCACCCGGGGTATAAGCATCGTCATGGCGCAGCTTTTTGTCGGCGGTATAACGGTTGATCATCGAATCCATATTGCCGGCTGACACGCCAAAAAACAGATTGGGTTTACCCAGCGCCATAAAAGCGTCTTTGCTGTTCCAGTCTGGCTGGGCAATGATGCCGACCCTAAAACCCTGGCTTTCCAGCATACGACCAACCACCGCCATACCAAAACTGGGGTGGTCCACATAAGCATCCCCCACCACCAGAATAATGTCGCAGCTATCCCAGCCCAGTTTTTTCATTTCCTGACGGGACATAGGTAAAAATGGCGCTGCTGCAAAAGAGTCGTCCCGGTATTTTTGATACGAAAACAGGCCACGCTCGGCGGCCATGCGGGCGACCGGGGCTGATTTACGGGAGGCTGAAGCTGTTGTCGACATAACTTGGGTACTCTATCGGTGATTGCCGGCATTCGGAGGCAAAAATAGCCGAGCATTATACTCAAGTATTCACTGAATTACTAACCTTTCAAGCCCGCCTGGCGGCGCCAACCGGGCTTGGGCAGGACTTCATTCAGCCTGTTACAACAGGCTTTAATTACCTTAACAAAGCTAACTGATTGATTTTTGTTCAGATGTCGGATCAGTCTGAGCTCAGCTTGTTATTTTGCAAATTCTGCATAGACTGAATAAGTACCGCTCGTTAGGGAAAACCAGGCGTTATTTCAACAAGTTACACTCAAATTGGAAACAAAATAGCTACCCGGGCTTTGGTTGTAAGTAACATCAGGTACTGGCAACTGCGGCTGATAAAACCAGCGGAGTTTTCCCATGAATAAGTACACCATTAAAACCATTTTTATCGGTTTTATGTTTGTTTCACTGTTACTGATCACGCTGGTAACGGCCTGGATCAATACCAGTCAGTTCTCCAACCTGTATTACAGCCAGACTGAACATGAATACCTGCCAAATAGTGTCGGGCGCGTTAGCGAACAAATCAGAGGCGAAATTATGCGCCCTATCCTGCTGTCAGAAGCTTTGGCGGATAACGCGCTATTACATGACTGGATGCGAAGTGGCGAAACAGCAGCGGCCAATCACGCTCAGGTGCTGGCTTATTTTAAGCAGCTGCAACAAAATTCCGGCGCCTCCACTATGTTCTGGGTGTCGGACGCCAGCAAAACTTATTACACTGAAGAAGGTGTATTTAAAACAGTCTCAAGCAGCGAGCCGCGCGACAGCTGGTTTTTTAATTTTCTGCAAAGCGCTGAAAAACGTGAACTGGCCATCGATCCCAATGAAAAAACCGGCACCCTGACGTTATTTGTGAATGTGGTGGTGAATGTCGATGGTAAAAGGGCTGCTGTGGCCGGTTTGGGTTATGACATTTCAAAAATTTCTGATTTGGTCAGCAGCTTTAAACTGGGTGAACAAGGTTCGTTGTTTTTAGTCAATGCCAAAGGCTTGATTGTTGCCCACAAAGATAAAAGTCTGATTGGCAAAAACATCAAAGAAGCCGGCGTCTTCAGTGCTTTTGCTGCGCTGACCAATAACGGCAATACAGGCTTTCGTTTTGGCAAGCTGGAGCTAGCCGGCAACGACGTGTATTACGGTATTCAGGATGTCCGTGACACTGGCCTGACTGCAGTTGCACTGATGCCCACGGCACAAATCACCGGCGCCATTGATGAAGTGACCGCCATTGCGGTTGGCGTCAGTGTGGTCATTGCCGCTATTTTTATTGCGCTGACTGTGGTGTTTGGGAATGCACTAAGTCAAAGCATCCGTCGGGTTGGCGATGACTTACTGGCAATGTCAGGCGATGGTGGTGACCTGCGCAAAAGGCTCGATGACAGTGCTGATAATGAACTGGGCCATCTGGCCAAAGGTTTTAATGGCATTATTGGTAAAGTGGGTCAGTTAGTCGGTGAAATTAAAGCCGCTGAAACTGCGATTAAAGTAGACATAGAACAACTGGCCACTCTGGTACGCAATACCTTCAGCGCCACTGAAGCACAGCGTGCCCAAACCGATCAGGTTGCCACTGCTATTACCGAAATGGGTCAAACCATAGTGGAAGTGTCCGGCATTGCCCACCGCACTGCGTCCGACACCGAAACTGCAGTGCAGGAAACAGTGACCACCAGCGACTATATGGCCAAAACCGCCGACACTATGACAGAGCTGAACAAAGTGATGCTGATGGTGGATCGCACCATTAATGATTTTGCCCAGCAGGCGTCCGCTATCAACTCCGTAGTAGAAGTGATCAACGCTATCTCCGAACAAACCAATTTGCTGGCATTAAACGCCGCCATTGAAGCAGCACGGGCTGGTGAACAAGGCCGTGGTTTTGCTGTAGTGGCCGACGAGGTCAGAAATCTGGCCAAACGCACTCAGGATTCAACCTTACAAATCCGGGATCAGATCAGTCAGTTACAACAAACCTCCAATCAGTCGTTACAAGCCATTAAACAAGGCATGCAAAGCAGTGAACAGGTGACAGAACATACCCAGCTGTCGGTGCAGTCGCTGAATCAAATTCAGCATAAGTTTGCTGAAATCAGCGGCGGTAACCATCAGGTGGCAGCAGCCACTGAAGAACAAGGCAGTGTCGTGGAACATATTAATGAATCAGCCCACCTGATTGCCGGCAGCGCCGCAGATATCCACCACAATGCCCAGCAACAGATCATTGCCATTGACAGCCTGACCCAAAGGGCTGAACAGCTGCGCATGCTGGTGAATCAATTTAAAGTGTAAGGAGCAGAAGATGAAGATTTCAAAGCTGATGTTTGCCAGCGCCACTCTTTTGTGTTGCGGTGCTGCCAATGCCGATATTTTATGGCAGGACTTAAGTCTGACGTATTTAAAAGGTTCCAACTACCGGGTTGGGGATCCGGATCGGCAGGTCTATACCCTGGAGCATGTGGCCGGCACCAGTTGGGGTGACAGTTTTATGTTCCTTGATCATTTACGCAGCGACAATGGCAACAGGGAAAATTATGGTGAATGGGCCCCCCGTTTTAGCCTGGGTAAACTGTCCGGCAACAGCATGGCATTTGGTATGGTCAAAGACGTGCTGATTGCCACCCAAATTGAAATGTCGAATTTTCAGACCAATTATTTATATGGGGTGGGTTTTGATTTAGCATTGCCGGCTTTTAAATACACTCAGCTGAATTTATACCGCCGGCAAAATGAAAACCTTGATGACAGCTGGCAAGCCACGCTGGTCTGGGGTTTGCCTTTTGAGATTGGCGGTCAGCAATTTGTCTATGACGGTTTTATCGACTGGGCCAGTGCCAGTTCTGCTCAATCCGCCCATATGAATTTTACGTCACAGCTCAAATGGGCGTTACATCCGCTGTTGGGTATTCAGAGCAAACTTTATCTGGGCGTTGAATACGCATATTGGCTGAATAAATTTGGTATCCAGGATAGCCCGGGCTTTCGCAGCGACGAGTCTAACCTGAACCTGCTGGTCAAATGGCATTTTTAAAGCGCACAGCAGCAAAACCTAAAACAACACCAAAAGCACAGCAATAAAACGCTGTGCTAAAAACGCCGCACCTGCGGTGTTTTTTTAAGCGCACTTTGACAGGTCAAAATCTTTAACGCAGATCTAGTGCACTGTGACCGTTTTTCTGATAAAACTCAGTGGCAAATTGCGGAGCGGATGTATTCAAGCAGTAGCCAAAACATAAACAAAAAGTTACAATTCGACGCTATCTGGTTGTACTGCTAAGTAAATTTAGTCTGCAACACAGCCGCAGCCCCAAACTGTGGCCTGCTTTCCCGGAATTTGAACACCAACAATACCAAACAGCTGCCCGCTTGTGATAGCTGGCGCCGGAGCTTGTGTTTATGAGTGAATATTTGCAAATAAAACAGTTGTGTGATGAATGGCAAAGCAACGGCCAGCCCATCTCACTCAGTGCGCTGGCAAATTACACCGGCAAAGCAGCCCGTCAGCTCGAACCGCATTTTTTGCAGTGGCAACAACAACAAATTGACCCGGATTTTGTTTTTGACGCCGAATTTGTTGCAGCCTTTAAACAACAAGCCAACCGTTATGCGCAAAATTTAACGGCGCAACTGCAGCAGGAATTACACAACCTGCAGCAAAGTTATCAGCAACTGCAACAACAACAGCATCAGCTGACAGAAGAACTGTATGCTGCGCAGCAACGTGAAACCAGGCACAGCAGCCATGCCGCCAGTCTGGAACAACAGCAGATCCAGCTACAACAACAATTAGAAAATGCGCTTGAAGCGTCAGAACAGCAACAAGCCCAATTATTACAACTGCAAAGTGCCTTAACCGAACAACAATATCTGCTGCAGCCACTACAACAGCAGGTGCCACAGTTACAGCAGGAATTGCAGCAAAGCCAGCAGCAACTGGCTGACACTGAACAAAAACGGCAAATTCTGGAAGAAGCACAGTTATTACAGCTGCAACATCAGGCAGCACTGAGCACGCAGCTGGCGCAGTTGTCCGAACAAAATGCCCAACTGGCGCAGCAACTTGACAGTAAAAATCAGGCTCAGATCAATGCCACCCAGGAGCTCAGACAAGCAGAGCAGCAGTTATCACAACTTCAGCAGCAGCTTGTGCAACAACAGGAAAAACAGCAGCAGCTGGAACATCAACTGAGCGCACAGCAACAACAACAGCAGCAACTGCAAAGTGAATTTCAGCAGGCACAGCAGCAGGAAGTACAGTTACAACAGCAGCTGCAGCAAAGCGAAGCAGAAAAACAACAGCTGGCCGCTGCCCTTCAAAGCAGCACAGAGCAGCAGCAACAACTGGCCGAGCAGCTTGGCAATAGTGCCAGCAGCCAGCAGCAAACCGTGGCGCAGCAACAACAGCTGCAGCAACAACTAGACACACTGCAGGCCGAACTGAGTCGGTTGCAACAACAAAATGAAGCTTTAACAGCGTCGGCACAACAAGCAGAACAAAGTGTGGCGCCGCTGCGCCAGGAAAGAGATGCAGCAGTTGCAGCCCAGAGTGGCCAGCAACAACAACTGGATGAATTGCAGTTTAAGCTGACACAGGCACAAAGCGAAAGTGCCAGACTCAGTCAGTATCTGCCGGAGCTGGAGCAAAACCTGCAGCAACTTCGCGAAGTCAATTCGTTATTAAAAGAGCAAAACGCCAGCACCGCTGAGCACCAGAGTAGCCAGCGTGAAACCATCAAACAACTGCGCGAAGAAGTACTGCAACTGCGGGAACAAACAGCTCAGGCTCAGGCTGAACGCAAACAAATGGCAGAGCAGAATCAGCAGCTGTTAGAGCAGATTTCTTTTGTGAAAACCAACTCAACAGCCACTATTGAACGCTTAACCCGCAACTGGGAGCAGGCGCAGGCCAAGCTCAAACAACTGGAGTCTGGTGGTTAAAGCCCTGCCCCGCAGCAAAGTTGAAGACAGCAGCAATACGCTGCTGTTTTTTTATAGCCCTGCCACTATGGTCATAACACCCAGCAGCATAAACACGGCGCAGGCAGCGCGGCGTGCTAAATTCAGCGGCAGCTTTTCCATCAGATAATGTCCGGCATAAACCACAGGCACGTTAGCCGCCAGCATGCCAAGGGTGGTGCCGATGATCACCAGCGTCAGCTCTGAGGGGTAATTGGCAGCCAGCAGCACTGTAGCGATTTGGGTTTTATCACCAATTTCTGCCAGGAAAAACAAAATACAACTGGCGGCAAAAGCACCATATTTGAGCACAGCGTTTTCTTCACTGTCGTCTTTGTCCGGGATCAGCAACCACAGCGCCACCGCAATAAAAGAGCCACCGAGCAACCAGGCATGCCAACCTTGCGGAATAAACTGTGCCACCCAGGCGCCCAGCCAGGCTGATGCGGCATGATTGAGTAAAGTGGCCACCAGAATACCGGCAATAATGGCAAGACGGGAGCGAAAACGCGCGGCCAGAAATAAACTTAACAGCTGGGTTTTGTCGCCGATTTCAGCAATAGCGACACCGGTAAAAGAATAAAACAAGGCATCCATAATAATACTCAGCGGGAATTAGACAAAAGACAGAACCGCGGCTCCCGCTTTGGGCCACAGTGCTGTCTCAGGTCTCATCAAACCGGCAGGACCGGTTGCTGTTGCCATGTGCATTGAGGCACAAGTGTGTTGACAACAACGCTGCCATTTTTGGCAACAGATTACTCCCCCAAGCAGGAAGGCGGGCATTGTAGCGAGCCGGCTAGCGCTTGTGCAAGCAAAAAAGCGGGGATATCAAATTTTTCTGAATCAGCTACAGCGGCAAGGTTGTTCGCGGCAAAAAAAACCACAGCCCAAGCTGTGGTTTTTATATTGCAAATTTTCCTTTTAGCGGGCTGGCATCAGTTTGTTTACCCTGGCCCTGGCGCTGCTGCTAAAACGCTGCCATCGGGCGCCCAGACGGATCAGGCCCCAATAAGTCAGCGGCACCAGTAACAAGCTGGTTAAAGTCGAAAACACCAGGCCACCGATAATAGCCACCGCCATAGGCGCATAACTCGGGCCATCACCGCCGATATTGGCGTCACCAAAAGCCAGCGGTAACAAACCCAGCACTGTGGTGGATACGGTCATCAGAATGGGGCGCAGCCGCGCTTCACAAGCTTCGATGATTAATAGCACTAAATCAGCATCTGGCCGTTCTTCCCGCAGCTGATTAATGCGATCAACCAGCACAATACCGTTGTTGACCACTATCCCCATCAACACCAGCATCCCAATCATGCCCATAATGCCCATTTGGGTGCCGGTCAGTAAAAAGGCCCAGAACACACCAACAAAAGAGAACAATAACGAGCCAATGACGGCAGTTGGTAATAACAATGACTCAAACAAAGCCGCCATCACCAGGTAAATCATCGCGACCGCCAGCAGCATATTGGTTTGCATAATGCCCTGAGCTTCGTCTTGATACTGAAAACTGCCTTCAAAAGACCAACTGTAACCCGCCGGTAACTGCAACTGCTCCATCACTTTGGTCAGTTCTTTGCGGGCATCGTCCATTTTCAGCTCTTTATTGATATTCATGCCAATCGCCAGACCGGTTTGACGGTTAAAACGGCGGATCTCGCCTAAGCGTTTTTCGACTTTTAAGCTGGCTACCTGGGATAAACGCACCACAGTATTGTCTTGCAATTTCACCGGCACTGCTTCCAGCTCCTGCTGCGACAAGCCTACTTTTTCGTCATACAACACTCTGAGCTGCACTTCGCCTTGCTCCAAAGTGCGGAAAGTGCGCAAATTAGAGCCTCGAAGTGCAAGGCTGATGGTATTGGCCACGTCCTGTGCCGACAGACCATGACGCTGCAGCTGCTCTTGCTGTAACACCACCTGCAACTCCGACTGACCATCACTGACTTCAGAACGTACGTCTTCCAGTCCTTTAATAGTGCTCAGCACCGGCACCAGAGATTCAGACAATTCCATCAGTTTGGCTGTTGAAGGCCCGAGTAAATGAATTTTCATGCCACCACCTGCATCACCCCAACCAAACTGTGGTTTAGCGCGCACCAGCACAGGCCAGTCTTTGCGGATAGCTTCTTTCACTTTTGCAACAGGCACAGGCAGCGGATCAACAAACATAATAGTGGAAATGGCATATCCGGGCTGATAGTAGCTGTACACTGAGTCGATATGGAATTTTTCTTTATTGGCATAAAGGTAAGCTTCCATTTTACTGACTTCCTGCTCCACTTCGGCCAGGCTGTAATTACTCTGAATGTTGTAGTTCAGAAACAATCTGTTGGAATCGCCTTCGTTGTCATCCCCGCCCGATACTTGACTGATAGGAATGGCAATACTAAATAACAGGCCTATTGCAATCAGGGTCGCCGCCACTGGCTTTCTCATCACCCAGCGCAAACATTTGCCATAAATAATATCGGCTTTGCTGGCTTTGGCGTTTTCGGTACTGGTAATACTTTGAATGCGGGTTGATAACCAGGGGATCAAAGTCAGCGCCATTAATAACGACACAGCAAGAGAAATAGTAATGGCAATAGCCACGTGCTCGAGGAACACTGTCACATCCACTTTCTGGCCAATAATATTGGGTAAAAATACGATGGCTGTAGTGGCAGTCCCCGCCAGCACCGCCAGACTCACCCGATACACACCACGCTCTGTGGCACGGCGCACATCATTGTCGGCAGCCCTTTCGCGGAAAATACTTTCGGTCACCACCACAGAGTTATCCACCAGCATGCCCACCGCCAGCATCAACCCCATCATGCTGAGCACATTTAAGCTGTAATCGAGGAAATACATCATGCCTAGGGTAATGGCGATAGACACCGGCACCGACATCACCACCAGCAAAGTGGTGGGTACATGACGTAAAAACAGGAAAAGCACCCCAAAAGATAAGGCCGCGCCCATAGCTCCAGAGCCCAATAAGTTAGATAAAGAATCAGTCACCCCTTTGGCAGTGTCATCCATCACAAACATACTAATGCCGTTAAAGGCTGGGTCTTTCCCTGCAGCATTCACCACAGCAAGGGCGGCAGCTGAAACGTCGACCAGATTGGCACCGGATTCTTTATACACATTCATGCCCACAGCATAAGACTGATCCAGCCGACGCCCTTCTACCCGTTTTGGCAGTTCCAGCTGTAATTGTGCAATATCACCGAGCTTTAACCCCCGGCCAATCGGCAGTTGTTTTATTTCCTCAAGCGAGCCAAATTCGCCCACGGGTTTGACCAGAATGCTGGATTCCGGACTTCTGATCTCCCCTGCGGTCATGGCGAAGTTTTGTTTGGATAAAGTGGCCACCAATGCTTTGGCATCCACCTGCAAAGCACGCAGTTTTTCCGGCTGCAGCCTGATGATCACCTGGCGTTTATCCACACCATAAAGCTCAACTTTGGACACGCCAGGCACCCGCTCCAATGGTCTTTTCACCTGGCGTTCCAGTAAGTCATACGCCATTGATAAATCACGTTCGCTGGAAATCCGCAGCTGGAAAATAGGCATATCATTGGTGTTAAACTGAAACACCAGCACCCGCTCTACATCAGCCGGCAGCAGATGGCGAATGCCATCAAGCCGCTCGCGCACTTCAATACTTTTGGTATTGATATTTTCTTCCCAGTTAAATTCCAGACCAATTTCCGCGCTGTCTTCTTTGGAAAAAGAGCGCATTTTTTTAATGCCGGTCACTGTCGACAAGGCTTCTTCCACTGGCCTTGTGATCAAACGTTCAATCTCGGCCGGCGTGGCGTTTGGATAAGGCACGTTGATATAAATTTCCGGAATATCAATGCCCGGGAACTTCTCCAGTGGCAACATCCGGCTGGCCAATAAACCAAACACCAACAAGGATAAAAACAACATACAAAGGGTGACCGGCCTGTTCAGCGCCCAGCGGGTCAGGGCAAGAGGTTTATGTTCCATAACTTACTCCTTCACCAGCTGTTTTTCACGCGCCGTCAGGCGATACAACACCGGAATAAACAATAAGGTCAGTAAGGTGGATAAACTCAGACCAAAAATCACGGTAATGGCCATAGGTGCGCGGATCTCCGCACCATCACCACCAAACATCATCGGCATTAATCCAAGCACCGTGGTTAAAGTGGTCATCAATACAGGACGTAAACGGGTAGCCCCTGCTTCCACAATAGCGGCATCAAGCGCCATGCCGTCATCGCGCAACTGATTAATGCGGTCAATCAGTACTATGGCGTTGTTCACCACTATACCGGCCAGCATAATCAAACCGATAAACACAATCACTGAAATCCGGGTGTCAGTCAGCCACAAACCAAGCACTGCACCGGCGCCGGCCAGCGGCACGGTAAACAGAATGAGCAGAGGTTGCAGCAGGTTCTCAAACTGTGAGGCCATCACCAGATACACCAAAAATACCGCCAGCGTCAGCGCAACCATCAAAGAGTTAAATGAACGCTGCATTTCTTCACTTTGGCCCATCACCCGGGCTGTAACGCCGTAAGGCAGTTGTAACTGAGCAAGCATGGCCGTTACAGCTGCAGCGCCCTGCTCCACATCACCATAAGCCAGGTTAGCACTCACCACAGCCACACGCTGCTGACCAATACGAGTAATTTCACTGGGGCCTATCTCACGGCTGATAGTGGCTACCGCAGATAACGGCAACGGCATTTCACTTTGTGGGTTAATAATAATTTGCGCCAACTCCTGCTCTGAGTTGCGGTACTGCTCGGACAGACGCACGCGGATATCCACTTTGCGGTCCTGAATCGAATATTGTCCCGCCACTTCACCACCGACATAATTGGCCACCCTTTTGGCCACGTCAGAAGCGGTCATATTCAGTTGTGATAAACGCTGATGGTCAAAATGTAAGGTAATTTCCGGCTGACCGGCGCGCAGACTGGATTTTACATCGGCAAAACGGTTATTTGCTTCCAGTTGTTTAACCAACATGGCTGAGCCTTCTTTTAAGGCTGACAGTTCATGACCTGCCAGTTCAACCTCCATCGGCGTGGCCATATTAAAAAGCTCAGGCGCATCAATTTTTGCCACCACATCCGGCATGGCTGCCACTGTGTCGCGCACCAGCTGCATCACTTTTTGCTCATCAGCCGATGTTGAACCTGGTTTTAATACAATGTTGAGCCGCCCCCAGTGACTGCCGCCAATAGATGGGTCTACTGTCATTTGCTGACCGGTACCGGCCTGCGCATAAGTGCGCTCCACTTCTGGCTCTGCCCCCACCACTGCCGCCAATTTGGTCAGCACTTTGTCTGTGCGTTCAATGGCACTGCCAACAGGCAACTGCACTTCTACATAAAACTCCCCCTGACTCATGGCCGGAATTAAATCAAAACCAAGGCGCGGTACCAGACTAAAACAAGTGGCTGTAATACCAAGCGTCAGTGCCAGTACCAGACTTTTGCTTTGAAGTGCGGTCTTTAAAACACCGCGATACAGTTTTTCCAGGCTGGTCAGCAGCATTTGCATCAGTTTTAATAAAGGACGAAATAACAAGCCAAAGGCAGTGGCGACCAGGCGCCATATTAAAGTGAATAACGAAATCACCCAGGACAACACAAAAGCAATGGCGCGAAACGGCAGTTTTAGCACCAGCACAATCCACTGATACCAACGTTGTGGTTTCACAAAAGCGGGTTTATTGTCAGCTGCCACTGTTGCTGCACCCAGAGTACGTTCATGGGCAGCCATGGTTGGGATCAGCGTTAATGCCACCAGTAAAGAAGCCAGCAGCGCATAAGTGACTGTTAAAGCTTGGTCTTTAAACAACTGCCCTGCGATGCCGTCGATAAAAACCAGCGGGAAAAATACCGCGACTGTGGTCAGGGTGGACGCCGTAATGGCCATCGATACTTCACTGGCACCTTTTTTTGCTGCTGCCATGGCCGACATGCCCTGCTCTTTATAACGGGCAATGTTTTCCAGCACCACAATAGCGTTATCCACCAGCATACCAATAGCCAGGGCTATACCACCTAAACTCATGATATTCAGACTGATTTCCTGTGCATACATCAGGTTAAAGGTCGCGATGACTGACAACGGAATCGAAATTGAAATCACTAAAGTGGTCCATGCATTGCGCAGGAACAAATACAACACCAGCATCGCCAATAAACCGCCCTGCCAGGCGGAAGATTTGACTTCAGCAATAGCGTCGCTGATAAAAACCGATTGGTCATACACCAGCGTCAGTTCATAACCGGCCGGCAGGTTTTTACGCAGGTTTTCCAGCTGGCCAATGACAGTTTTCGCCACCTGTACAGTGTTGGCATCACCTTCTTTATAAATGGCAATTTCAATGGCCGGTTTGCCATTCACATAGGTAATACTCTGGCGGTCGACATAACCATCTTTCACTTCGGCAATATCACTGAGCCTGACATGACTGCCGTTGACAGTGGCGATATACAGATTGCGCATTTGATCCAGGTTTTCAAACTGGTTAATGGTGCGTACCAGATAATCGTGGGCTGCAGTTTCCAGCCGGCCACCGGCCTGATTCAGGTTTTGCTCTTTGAGCCTGGCATTGACAGTGCTGATATCCAGATTCAGCTGGCTGAGTTTTTCATTATCAATCAGCACCTGAATTTCCTGGGTTAAACCACCATCAGGCCGCACTGCGGCAACACCGGTCAGCGCTTCCATTTTGCGGCGTAAATCTTCATCGGCAAAGGTCCGCAGCGCCACCAGCTGAGCTTCAGATAACTGATCTTTGACATCATTGCGGCTTAACGCCAGCCGTACTATCGGGTCTAAGTTTGGGTTAAAGCGCAGTAGCAATGGTTTTTTGATATCAAGTGGCAGCAGCAGCACGTCCAGTTTTTCACGTACTTCAAGGCCGGCCAGATCCATATCTGTGCCCCACTCAAATTCCATAATAACGTCAGAGCGGCCGGCGCGGGACACCGATTGCACTTTACGGATACCTTTGACAATACCCACACTTTCTTCAATGGGCTTACTGACCAGCTGCTCAACTTCTGCAGGAGCCGCGCCCTGATATTCAGTGCGGATGGTTAAAGTGGGGTAAGACAAATCCGGTAACAAATTAACAGCCAGGCGTGCCATCGCCACCAGACCAAACAACATAATGCCAAGCGTAAACATCCACATGGTTACGGGGCGGGCAACAGCCAAATCCACCAGTTTCATTGTGTTCTTCCTGTAGTTTTAGTTGTAGACAGCGCGGGCCAATCAGGCCCGCGACAGTGGAAAGAGGAATTAGCTGTGGTTGCTCACCACATTGACAAGACTTTGATCTTTCAGACTGGCCTGACCTGCAGTCACCACCTGGTCGCCTTCAGCAAGGCCTTCCAGCACTTCAACGGCGGCATCAGACTCATAACCGGTTTTCACCACTTTACGGCTGACTTTGCCATCTTTAACCACAAAGACTGAGCTGGTGTTGTCCATCGCCAATACTGCACGTTTTGGCACCAGTAAGGCTGCTTCTTTGGAGTCATACTGCAGTTCAACCTGGGCAAACATACCGGCTTTTAAGCTTAAGTCACTGTTATCGATACCAATAGTCACACGGGCTGTGCCTGAGGTTGCATCCACCACTGGTGAAATCCGCACAATTTTGGCTTGTTGTTGTGGCATGCCGGCAAAATTCAGGTAAGCGGTCTGGCCAACTTTCGCACGTTGCAGCTGATGCTCCGGCAGGTTGATCACAGCCTCCAGCCGCTGTTGTGACACCACGTGAAACAAAGCTTTTGACGAATATTCAGTGATGAGCTGACCCACTTTGACATAACGACGGGCAATCACACCTGAGATAGGGGCACGGATTTCAGTGTCCCGAAGTGACAGCTCCTGCATATCGACAGCTGCTGTCATCGATTCTAACTGCCATTTTAATTTGTCATACACATCGGCACTGACCAGTTTGCGCTCGTACATTTTTTCAATACGCTGCATTTCACTGCGCAGCTGGCCAAGCTCGGCTTTGCCTTTGGCCAGTTGAATACGCTGACGTTCGGTATCTAAAGTGGCCAACACCTGCCCTGCTTCGACATGATCACCTTCTTCCACCAGCACAGACTGCACCAGGCCCGTTGCTTTACTGTTTACTTCAGCATCGGCTTTGGCTTCTAACGTGGAGGTGGTGCGGTAAGTGCTGCTGATAGCCCCACGGCTGACAGCGGCGGTCTCAACAGGGATACTGACTGCAATGTCTTTTTTCTCGGTATCCGGGCTACCGCTGGCCGATTCACAGCCACTCAGCAACAAAGTTGCAGCAATTAATGAGGCGGTAATAGCGGTGGCTAACTTGGATGGCATGTGCATGATAAATTCCTTGGCTGATTTGCAGTTTAATACTTCACTGTTGAGCACATAGCAGCTGTCGTGCCAGTCTCGCATATGGATAAATAATACATATAAATCATTAAGATATAGTGATTTTGTTTTTTTAGAGTGCAACAAGATGTTTCACGCTGTTGGCGAATTTCACTATCTATTAGTGATTTAGCTCACTGCTTGTTGCGACTAAACACAATAAAGCAACGATTTAGAGTCTGTACTCTAAGCTGGCCTCACTTTATACTGCCGCCCCGAAAAGGTCAGACCAGAACCGGCGACAGCCGCTTTGCTGACACATAACTACAACAAACTTTATCTTCAATACAAAGGGGCACTCATGTTTAAACCATCGTCTTTAGCTGTGGCGATCATGACTCTGTGTGGCGCCAGTCTGGCCCATGCCGAAGGTTACAAACTCTACGAACAATCTGTCAGCGCCATGGGCAATGCTTATGCCGGCCGCGGCGCTGAAATCACCGACGCCAGCCTGGTCTATTCCAACCCAGCTGCTTTAAGCCGGCTGTCGGGCACTTCATTATCTTCGGGTTTAAACCTGATAGCAGCCAACACAGATTACAAAAATGCTAAAGCCCAAAGTGCCGGTGGTTTAGCTGTACTTGGTCGAAGCGAAGGTGAAAATAGTTTATTAGAAGTTGTCCCTTTTGCATTTTATGCCGACAAACTGGACGAAAAATTCAGTTATGGTGTTGGTTTTTACGTGCCTTTTGGTTTATCCAGCGACTATGACAATGACTGGGTGGGCCGTTATTTTGCCGATGAAACCGCCATTCAGGTGTTAGCATTGCAAGGTTCACTGGCCTATCAGCTAAATACAGACTGGTCTTTGGGTTTGGGCCTTAGCGTCAATCACATTGAAGGTACTTTATCAAAATACAAAGATCACAATGGCTTATGCGAAACCGGCCGTCGTATCAACGATATCTACCGCGCCGATGTATACAACAGCGCTTATTGTGACAGCCACTATGAAGTGAGCGGTGATGATATTGCACCTGGTTACAGCCTGGGTTTACATGGCAAAATCAGTGACAATCTGTCTTTGGCACTGGTGTATCACTCAGCACTGCGCTTTCGCTTAACCGGTGATTCGGTGATCACCAACACACCAATTACAGGTGCCAATGTGGCCGGCTCGCCGAATTTTATTGTGGTAGCACCGCAGCTGCCGGCCATTGATAAAAGAACCGGCAAGCTTGCAGCCAGCTCACAACTGATTGAACACAGCCAGGTGCCACTGACCACGCCGGCCAATCTGACTTTGAGTCTGGATCATCAGTTCAGTTCGCTCTGGGCCTGGCAAGGGAGCGTCAGCTGGACAGGCTGGAGCGCTTTTGAACATATTGAAATTACCAGCATTGATGCCAAACCTTCGTTGTCGTTATCCACCCAGCAAAGCGGCAACCTGGCCAAACCCGGTTACATTGGTTATATCCCTGAGTACTGGCATGACAGTCTGTCAGCTGCTTTTGGCCTGAGCTATCAATACCAGAGCAATCTGAAACTAAAAACCGGCGTGGCTTATGATGAAAACCCAATCAGCAGCAGTCATAAAACGGCCAGGGTGCCAACTGCAGACCGCACCTGGCTGACGGTAGGTGCCAACTGGCAGGTAGCCGGCAACTGGAGTCTGGATCTGGCATACGGTTATATGTGGATGGGTGCGCTCAGCATTAACGAACATGAATTTAATGCGCATGACGTACAGCTGTATAAGTCTGGTTTGCAGGTGGATTATAAAAACCATGCGCAGGTCCTGGGCACTCAGCTGAACTATCTGTTCTGAAGTCGTTAAAAACCGGGCAATGCTTTTTCCGCTGTTGTCCCAAAACCAACAAAAAACCGACGTTATCGTCGGTTTTTTGTTGGTTAAAGCCTGGCTGCTGTTAGTTTTTCTCAACCGTCATTTCACCGCTGACAGTGCTCATATCAATACTACCTTCACCTTTGCCTGTGCTGAATTCCAGACTACGGCGTGGGCCATATTTGGCTTTATCGGCTTTTTGGTCAGTAATTTTGTTATTGATATCACCACCAGCGCTGGCCACCATTTTAAAACGGGCGCTGACATCGGCATCCAGTTTCAGCGTAGAGGCACCACTAACGCTACTGGTGCTGATACGTGGGGTTTTACTGTTTTTTACCGAAGCTTTAATTTCACCATTGACCGAGCTGAAATCAAGTCGCTCAGTGCCGGACAGCTCAAGTTTGGCTTCACCATTGACCACAGACACTTCAATTTCTTTCGCGCTACTTTTTAAACTGATTTCACCATTGACCGACTCTGCGCTTAAACGGCCGCTGGAGCCTTCATCATCAATTTCACCATTGACTGTATTTAAGCGGATGCGGCCGCTGTTGCCGATACTGTCAATTTCACCGTTCACAGTTTCCAGCTGCACCTCATTACTGAGTTGTTTTGCCGTGATGGCACCGTTCACAGTAGTAATTTTGCTGCTGCCCGCCACACCGCTGACATTGACTGAAGCATTCACGCCGCTGAACTCCAGCGCAGCACCAACAGGCACTTCGATCACTAACTGCGAACCTTGTTTATCACCATTGTCGCCCCAGCCGAAGTTAGAGCGTGGCATTTTCACAACAAAACGGGTAATACCATCTTTTGAGCTCAGGTCAAAACCATCAGCTTTTTCATCCAGCGTGCCTTTTACACTGAAAACCGGGCTTTTTACCGCTTTGATCTCCACATGGCCGCGCATATTTTCGATATAAATTTTTTCATTGGCACTGACGTTCATTGCTTCATTCACCGGCGCTCCGGCCGCCAGCGCCAGTTGCGGCAGCAGCAACGCAGCCATCAGAGTCAGGGTGAAAGGTTTTGCGATTAATGTTCTCATGATGTCACTCCAGAATATGTCAGATCATTACTGACCAATTTTTGTAAATAGTGGATTTGTTGCTGTTGCAACTTATTGAGCTGCAGTAATAACACCGGTTCATCCGGCTGATAACTTAATGCCAGTAATACCTGCTGTCTGGCTTGTTGCCAAATCGCCAGCTGCTGCTGCCAATCGGGATAAAACTCGGGCACTGCGTTGATTTGTGCCAGCATGGCCGCCCTTTGGGTGTCAAAGTCGCTGGTGAGCTGCCACTGTACTTTTGTTATCCGTGATGCGGTGTCATCAGCTTCGCCACCAGCGGCCACAACAACAGGCTGTGCTGTTTTTTGTTGTGCCAGCTTCGTGCCATCCGGCCCCTGTGGCCAGATCAATACCGATAGCAGCACTGCTGCAGCTACGGCACCTGACCACCAGTACCAAGTGGGACTGTTGTTCTGCGCAGTTTGCGCGGCTAGCTGCTGCGGCTGTGGCTCTTGCTGCTGCAGTAACTGTGCTGTGGTGGCAAGCCTTGCAGCCAACTCTGGCCATAAATCACGTTGTGGCTCAATGTCTTTGGCCAGTGCATCAATCTGTGCCTGTAATTCCTGCTCAGTTTTCATCTAACCAACCTCTGAGTAACTGACGCGCCCTGTGATATTGCGCTTTACTGCTGCCCTCTGCGATATCCAGCAACTGGGCGATTTCCTGATGCTGATAACCTTCCAATGCAAACAGCACAAACACTGCCCGGGCCTGATGGGGCAAACGTAAAATAGCCTGCTCCAGTGCACTGTTTTCCGGTAACAACTCTACAGCCTGCTCCGGAACTTCTTGATCAGTACTTAAACGTAATATTTTGTTTTTACGCCACAAATCAACAGCAGTGCGACTGGCAATGGTATGCAGCCAGGTGGCAAAACTACTGTCTCCACGAAAAGCCGGTAATTGTTGCCAGATCCGGACAAAAGCTTCCTGGCAGCCATCTTCGGCCTGCGCCCTGTCGGCCAGCAATCGAAGGCAAATTGCATAAACCTTACCTTTAAATTGCTGATACAACATAAAAAAAGCTTGCTGATCGCCATTTTTGGCTTGTTGTATCCAGCTGTCCAGCTGTTGCTGCATTATGGTAAAAATTCCGGTTATATTGTGTTGATGCAAGATTAGTCGCAACTGCCGTTGCCGGGGTTTAAAAGAAAAATAAAAAAAAGACAAAATAATTAAATATGAAGAAAAAACAAATAGATAAATTTCATCTTTTGGCAACTGTGCTGTTGCATGCAGGCTGTGAAACCAAGGTGATACTGTCTGACAAAGTCTCGAACAACAGCGACAGCAGCCACTGCGGCACGAGCAGGGGTATCACATCAGCTCTTTCAAAAAAAACCGGCTTATATAAAAGCCGGTTTTCAAAACACACGCAGGAATGTGCAGATGAAATTCCTTGTTCATCAGCCACTTTATGTTGGCTTTTTGCTGTGACAGCAGCAAGACAACCAGATGACAAAACGATGATGTTTCAGCTGTGTTTACACCTGAGATTAAATCGCTACCGGCGCCTTAATATGTGGATGCGCCTGATAATTCTGCAATTCAAAATCTTCAATGCTAAAAGCAAAGATATCTTTTACCGCCGGGTTTATTTTCATCGTTGGTAACGGATGAGGCTCGCGGCTTAACTGCAGTTTTACCTGCTCCAGATGGTTGGAATACAAATGCGCATCACCAAAGGTATGAATAAAATCACCCGGTGTTAAATCACAAACCTGCGCCACCATCATCGTCAGCAGTGCATAACTGGCAATATTAAAGGGTACCCCAAGGAAAATATCGGCACTGCGCTGATACAACTGGCAAGACAGTTTGCCGTCATTGACATAAAACTGGAACAACGTATGACAAGGGGGCAGCGCTTGTTTACCGGCCGCTGCGTTGTCTTTTGGCGACAAGCGGGTGTCGGGTAACACCGCCGGATTCCAGGCACTGACAATCAAGCGGCGCGAATCCGGTGTGCGTTTAATGTCGCTGATCAGCTGACTGATTTGGTCAATGACTTCACCATTTGGCCCTTGCCAGCTGCGCCACTGTGCACCATACACAGGGCCGAGTTCGCCTTCGGCTGTGGCCCATTCATCCCAAATCGACACGCCGTTGTCTTTGAGGTAACCGATATTGGTTTCACCTTTTAAAAACCACAGCAGCTCATGAATAATGGAGCGCAAATGGCATTTTTTGGTGGTCACCAGTGGAAAACCCTGGCTTAAGTCAAACCGCATCTGATACCCAAACACACTGAGGGTACCGGTACCGGTGCGATCGGTTTTTTGATGGCCGGTTTCCAGCACATGACGCATTAAATCCAGATATTGTTTCATAACGTTTCTCCCTGGCGACGGCGCTGATAACCCCAGACAATCAGTGCAGTCCCGGCAATAATCATCGGCAGGCACAACCACTGCCCCATCGACATACCAAGTGATAACACGCCAAGATGGGCATCAGGTTCACGGAAAAACTCAACAATAAAGCGGAAACAGCCATAACCGAGCAGGAACAGGCCTCCGACATTACCGGCCGGTGGCTGTTTGCTGCGATACCAAATCAGCATCACAAACAGCACTAAACCTTCCAGTACAAATTCATAAAGTTGTGACGGATGGCGTGGTAAAGCTCCGGCATTGGGAAATAACACAGCCCAGGGTACATCTGTAGTGCGGCCCCAGAGCTCTGCATTAATAAAGTTACCGATACGACCTGCGCCTAAACCCAGAGGCAGCAAGATCACCACAAAATCACCGAGTTTCAGGTAGTTTTTCTGGGTTTTCCATGCAAAAAATGCCATGGCAGTTAACACTCCCAGCACACCACCGTGGAATGACATCCCGCCTTCCCAGATACGGAATAAATACAGCGGATCCTGTAAAAACAGCGGGAACTGATAAAACAACACATAACCCACCCGGCCGCCAAGCACAACACCAAGGAAACCATAAAACATCAGATCGCTGACCTGATCCCTGGTCCAGCCTGAACCCGGCTTATCAGCGGCTCTGTTGGCTAAATAATTTGCCAGTAAAAAAGCAATCAGATACATCAGACCATACCAGCGCACGCTGACTGGCCCCAGACTAAAGATCACCGGATCAATCTGAGGAAAAACGATATAACTTGCAGACATATACAACCCTTAACTCAAAATCATTTTGGCGCTGACCACCAGCAAAAACAGGCCAAATATCCTTTTTATCCGAAGCACCGGCAGTTTTTGTGTCAGTTTTGCCCCAAGTGGCGCCGCCAGCATTGAGGTAGACACCACAGCAACCACTGCTGGTAAATAAACAAAACCGACAAAACCATCGGCAAAGCTGTAATAAGACCAGCCGGAGCTGACGTACCCTATCACAGCAAAGATGGCGATCACCAGCCCGGTGACTGCAGCCAGGCCAATAGCACGGCGCATATTCACCGAAAAAAAGTTCAGCACAGGCACATACAAAGCCCCTCCACCTATGCCCAGCAAACTGGCAATGCTGGCAAGCACAGCTGAAATAATCGCAAGCACAGGTTTGGCCGGCAAAACACGGACACCACTTGCGGCCTGACTAAACAGCATACGAAGGCCTATCAGTGCCACAGCAATACCAAAAAACAGCAGCAATACACGGCCATTCACCAGATAGGCAAAGGAACCCACCAGCAAAGCGCCGGCAGCAGCCCCAGTTAATACCGCAGGTGCCAGCTGCCAGGGAATATTATGCAGCCGGTGATGGGCCCTGGTAGAAGAAGCGCAGGTAATGACAATAGTGGCAAGCGAAGTGGCCACAGCCACCAGCATTACATGCTCAGCAGGGACAATATGGTAAAGCGGCAATAATAATGTCAACAGTGGCACTATCACCAACCCGCCGCCTATGCCGAGTAAACCGGCCAGCAGGCCCGCCAGCGCACCTAACATCATACAGATCAGAAAAAAAGTCAGCACAGTATTACCCAGAGTACAGCTCAGGCCAGTCCGGCTCTGTCACAACAAGCTGCAGCAGACTGGGCGCATTTTTGCGGTGCGCCATTGTACAGAGCAGACCTGTGGCGAGCCAGTAAATTCAGGTGAGTTGCTTGAATTGTTAAAGGCTGTAGTAAAAGCGACTCGCCACAGAGCACAAAAGCAGTCGCTGGTGATAAGCGCTGGTAGTTCTCAGCTGTCAGGCGCGCAGTTGGTTCAGCAGTTTTTTCTGATCCAAAAAGCGCTGTACTTGCAAACGCACTTGTTTGGGCGACTGACAAGCCAGAATTTCCGGCAACAGCAGTTTTAACTCCGAGATATCAATACGGCGCAATAACCATTTAATTTTTGCCAGGTTACGGTGGTTCATACTAAAACGTCTGAAGCCCATCGCAATCAGGATCAAAATACCAATAGGCTCGCCTGCCAGTTCACCACAGATACTGGCCGGGAACTGCAGCGCCTGACACTGCTGGCCAAGCTGGTTTAAAGCGCGTAGCACTGCCGGATGCAGCGCATCATATAAATTACCCACCCGCGGATTATTGCGATCCACAGCCAACAGATACTGGGTTAAGTCGTTGGTACCCACAGAGCAAAAATCAACTTTGTTCGCAAGCTCACTCAGCTGATACATAATGGAAGGCACTTCAATCATGACCCCAACCTTAGGCTTGGGCACTATGCCTTCTTTATTAAACTCATCATCGACCTCAAACCAGGCCTGACGGATCAGTCGCAAAGACTCGTCCACTTCCGACAAATCGGAAATCATTGGCAGCAAAATATGTAAATTGCCCACACCAATATTGGCTTTGAGCATGGCGCGGATTTGCACAAGAAAAATTTCCGGATGATCCAGCGTTAACCGGATACCGCGCCAGCCTAAAAAGGGGTTTTCTTCCGAAATAGGGAAATACGGCAGCGGTTTGTCGCCGCCGACGTCCAGGGTGCGCATCACCACAGGTTTTTCCGGGTAACTTTGCATCACCTTACGGTACAGCTCAGTCTGCTCCTGCTCTGTTGGGAAGCGGCTGCGCATAATAAAAGGAAATTCAGTCCGATACAGGCCTACACCGTCAGTAAAATCGGACTGGGTGGTTTCAAGTTCGATGGCAAGGCCTGAGTTCACCATCAGCTTAAACCTTGCGCCGCAGGCACTTTGCGCCGGCAAGTGCAGTTCGGCCTGATAGCGGGCGTTCAGCTCAGCGTCTTTATTCATCAACTGCTGATATTCATGGCAAATGGCATCGGCAGGCGACACCAAAATATTGCCCTGATAACCATCGACAATCAGCCTCTGGCCCTGCCACTGCATCAGCGGCAGTTCGTCCACGCCCATCACAGCCGGAATACCCAAGGCCCGCGCCATAATAGCGGCGTGCGAATTCACTGAACCCTTTAACGAAACAATAGCCACCAGCTGAGCACGCGGAATTTCTGCCAGCATGGAAGCTGTGACGTTATCGGCAACCAGCACCACATGCTCGGGGAGTTTGTAATGACGTTGTTCAGTGTCGAGTAAATGATTCAGCACCCGCTGACCTAAATCACGGATATCGGTGCCACGCTCACGCAGATAAGCATCATCCATATCGTCAAACTGGCGGGCAAACTTTTCCACCACCCGTTTTAATGCACTTTTGGCGCACCAGCCTTCGGCAATTTGCGCTTCAATTTCATGGCCTAAACTCGCCGCATCCAGCAGCTGATGGTACACATCAAATATCGCCAGCGCATCAGGTGGCAAATGGCCGGACATCCGCTCGGCCAAGCGGTTAAATTCGGCCTTGGTCACTTTGACGGCACGGTAAAAACGCGACAACTCACGCTCAGGATCGTCGGTTTTTTGTAGTGAAATGGCGTCAAAGTCACTGGCGGGCTGCAACACAAAACCTTCGCCTATAGCAATGCCGGGCGCGCCAATTAAACCTTGCAACTGCCCCACATGCACATGCTGGTTTGGGCTTTGACTGGTAAGCTGGCGCATTTCAGCATTGACCAGTACGGACGCCAGCTGTACACCCAGAGTCACTAAAAAGGATTCTTCATCTTCGCTGAATACCCGCGAGGCCGACTGCTGAATGGTCAGCACGCCCAGCACTTTGCGGTGATGGATAATAGGACAGCCTAAAAATGCAGAAAAACAGTCTTCACTGACTTCAGGGGTCACTTTAAAACGGGGATGTAAATGCGCCTGGGCCAGATTAATAGGTTCTTCGCGCTGGCCGACCCAGCCAATCAAACCTTCAGAAAAACCAATAGACACTTTCCCAATGGCATCCGGATTCAGGCCATCTGTTGCCATCAGCATAAAATGTTGTTGCTGGTAGTCGGCCAGGTACACCGAACAACATTCGGTGTGCAGCGCATTTTTGACGTTGCTGACCAGGCCAGCCAGAGCACTGGCCAGCGAAGGTTCCTGCGCAACATCCTGAACAATACGCCTTAACTGGCCGAGCATAACATCCCCTTCTTCACCTCATGGTGGCGGCCATGAGGCTACTTTTTTTTGACTTCACGACGAATAAACGGCAAAGCGACCGGGGCAAACTCTTTCATTACTTTACGGTAAACTTCCCGTTTAAAAGC